>Ga0207717_100026_pt1 | contig 223680 bp, 192 predicted proteins | sample TtanPargueraPR_2_FD_187745 | JGI IMG/M metagenome (GOLD analysis project Ga0207717, IMG submission 187745) | Aerobic enrichment media microbial communities from Bioluminiscent Bay, La Parguera, Puerto Rico - Tt and P2 (2) (SPAdes) | ecosystem: Environmental > Aquatic > Marine > Unclassified ...
AACGGTTACTTACAAAATTCTTTTGCAAGAGCTCTTTGAATCTCAAAGATGCCCTCGAGGTAAGATATTTAAACCTCGTATGGGCTCGTTTGCTGTACGTTGTTATTCAGTTTTCAAGGATCGTCTTAGCAGTTCCAGTTCCTTGGAACCGTGCGGCGTTACGTCCGCGACGAAGCGTCGACTCTAAAATGTTTTCAATCTAAAGTCAACTGTTTTTCTCGTTCGCTGTGCCGGCTTGCCGTGGGCAGGTCGGGGCTGAACGAGGCGGCAAACCTACAAAATCGAAGTCGTGTTGTCAACCACTTTGTTTTGCCTTGCCGTCAAAGTTTTGATGCTCATTGTTCAATCACATCAGGCCCTTGGCGGCGGGCCATCATACAGTGGCTGTTCGATTTCGTCAACCACTTTGTTGCGCTGGCCGGTAACTGCTTGGCCAACTCGTCCTGCACCTTGAAGAGCACTGTCAGCTGCGCGGCTCCAAGCCGACGAGTGAGGTGTGCCCTGTGTGTCAAAGACCGGGCGAAAATACAGAATTGGGCCGTGGGTGTCAACTGATTTTCTCTTAAGGCTTTTAAAAACAGGCGTCGCCAGCCATCTTCTTATTAACTAACGCCCTGATTGGCTGTTACTGTTGAGCTTTCATGGAGCTCAGATAATTTTCATCATCCTGCCGGTGTCTGGTCCGATCCGGCTGAAGAACCTTTTTGACGGCTCGAACAATCTCCGTTGCATCCGGGCTTTTAATGACAATTGAGTCAACACCGATTTCAGTCGCTGTGGTTTTGGTTGCCTCATCTCTATGCTTTGTGAACAGGATAAGCTTCATCTGCCGTAAGCTGCTGTTGTTTCGAAGTCGCTTGCAAAGCTCCAAACCTGAAATATCAGGAAGGTCATGATCTATAATGGCCCCGTCAGGTTTCTCTACGTAGATCTTGTCCAACCCATCCGTCCCGTCGACTGCGGTAATGATATGAAAGCCGGCCCGTTGAAAGAGTCTCGTGTAGAGACGCCGGAGCACCGGATTATCATCGATGAGCAAAATTTTCCGCGTCTTTTTCGATGGACCGTTAGTGGCGGGTTGGCAGATGTTCACCGTCAGTAGCCTGTCGCCCAGCATGATCTCCTCATCCGGGTGTGGCAGCAGGATATTTACTTCACCACGTTGTATGCCAACGATTTTCGATTCCAGGAATTCGTTGGCTGTGTCAACCACGTGGCCGGCCAGATCCGACTGTGGGGTCACCTCAGTCCATAATGGTTCCTGGTCAAGCTCTGACAGGGGCACTGGTATTTCTTCCACTTCGCCTGATAGGCGAAGCATCTTCTCGGCAACGCTTCTGCCTGCAGCGGCGTAGGGGGAGATAATTGAATCTGCTCCTGCCCGGAGCATCCTTGATTCCGAAGTGGCCATTTCGGTTCTGGCGATGATGTGCAGGGTGGGATTCATTTCCCTGGCGGTGAGTACTGTAAAGAGGTTCTCCGGGTCTGAGTTGAGCAGGGCGAGAAGGCCGCTGGCCTGTTTGATACCGGCAGCGAGGAGAGTGTCTTCCTTGGTCGCATCCCCATCAAGGTGGGTGAAATGGTTTTCGGCGATGAGTTTGAGCTGTTCGTCGTCATTTTCGATGACGACAAAATCAGTGCCGGTTGATGCCAGATGTTCTGTGGCGGCTTCACCTACTCTGCCATAGCCGCAGATGATGACGTGGTCCTTGAGGTCTTGAATTCGTTTCTGCATGGTACGTTTCTCCAGATTGCCGCTGGCCGCCCGTTCAACCAGCGCTTCTGTAAAGGTGTGTGCCAGAAAAGCTATGGAGCCGAAACCGAAGAGTATGAGCACAATGGTAAAAACCCTGCCCGCGGCAGAGAGGGTGTGTACCTCGCCGAATCCGACCGTTGTAATTGTGATAACGGTCATGTAGAAGGCATCGAGCAGGGAGTAGTGTTCGATGATGGTATAACCGGCAGTGCCCGTGATTATGAAGGCTACGGTCAACAGTAAGCCGATAAGGAGTTTCCTGCGATATTTCATTTGCAACCTCTCCGCCTGCAGCTGAGAAGCAAAATGAACGGGATGATTTTCTATTTATCTCCTTAGATTATAGGAAAAGTGGCTGACAATGAAAAGAACGTGGCAAGAGGAGGGCGTCGTATCCAGTTCGTGCTGAGCTGGATACAGGGGGGGCAGCAATCAGAGTGCTTGGCCGACAAAGTACCAGATAGCCTGCAGGCAGATGAATGCATAGAGGCCGGCAATGACATCATCCATCATGATACCGATGCCGCCGTGAATGCGCTGATCGAACCAGGAGACCGGGAATGGTTTGCTGATATCGAAGATACGAAACAGGATAAAAGCCAGCGCCCAGGCCAGTGGGTGATTGGGGCAGAGCATCAGGGCGATGAACATACCAAGGATCTCATCGATGACGATGGGCCCGGCATCAGCCCGGTCGAGGATCTTCTCAGCAGAACCTGCGGCGAAAAAGCCTACGATGAAAACAGCAATCAGGCTCAGCAGATAAACTGGCAGGGTGAGCCCCTTGATAAGTAGCCACGGTAAAAAAGCAAATAGCGAGCCCCAGGTGCCGGGTGCTTTGGGCAGAAAGCCGACCCAGAGGCCTGTGGCGATGGCCATGGTAAGTGTTTTCATAAAGGTGCCGACGGTATTGAAGAGATCAGGAGGTAAATGTGGCGCCGCTGGTTATGGGCCTGCCGCAAAGCAGCGCCTCGACAGTCATGCGTTTCTTACCTTCTGGTTGAACTTCTCTTACCAGCAGGCAGTTATGTCCGGTGGCTATCAGCAGGCCACGTTTGTCGGCGGCAAGGATTGTGCCGGGAGCGGCTTGCGGATCCTTGTTGATGATTTCAGGCACGAAGAAACGGAACCGGGTGCCTTCTAAAAAACTGTATGCAGATGGCCAGGGGTCGAGCCCTCTGATCAGACAATGGAGTTCCTTGGCGGATTTGGCCCAATCGATCATGCCATCTTCTTTTTTCAGCATGGGGGCAACCGTGGCCAGCGACTCGTCCTGGGGGCTGGCTGCCAGTTTGCCTTGGCGAAGGAGGTCAAGCGCCTCCAGAAGCGCCTTGCCACCAAGTGCCGCCAGCTTCGGGTACAGGCTGCCTGCAGTCTCATTGGGGTCAGGGGTGATGGCGGCTGTGAGAAGTATGTCCCCGGTGTCCATGCCCTCGTTCATCTGCATGATGGTTACACCAGTTTCTGGGTCGCCGTTGATCACAGACCATTGGATCGGGGCTGCACCCCTGTGGGCAGGCAGCAGAGAGCCGTGAACATTGATGCAGCCGTGGGGGGCAAGGTTTAAGATATTGGTGGGCAGTATTCGGCCATAGGCGGCCACCACAATGACATCGGGTTCGAAGGCCGCGAGTTGATCGTGGAACTCCTGGGTCTTGATCTTGGTGGGCTGCAGCACCGGTAGCCCAGCCTGCTCTGCCAGCACCTTGACCGGTGGCGGAGAGAGTTTTTTTCCACGTCCCTTGGGGCGGTCCGGCTGGGTGACAACTCCAACAACCCGATCAGGACCATCGAGCAAAGCCTGTAGCGTCGCTTCAGCGAAGTCAGGCGTTCCCATAAAAAGAATGCGAAAGGGGCGGTCTGTCATGCCGTCTCCTTGATTTTTTGGCTGCTCGCCAGCCATTTTTTCACTTTCTTCTTGTAGAGGTTGCGCTTGATTGAACTCAGGTGGTCGATAAAGAGGATGCCGTTTAAGTGGTCGATCTCGTGCTGGAGTACCACTGCAAAGCGGTCCTCGGTTTCCAGTTCAAGCTTGTTGCCCTCGAGATCCTGGTAGGCAACGGTAATCTTTTTATATCGCTTGACCTTGGAGGTGAGTTCAGGCACTGAGAGGCAGCCTTCTTCATCGAGCTGGTTACCCTCGTGAGCGATGATTTCCGGGTTGACCATGGCCATGTATTCCTGCTCTTCTTCGCGGTCTTTCGAGATATCGACCACGATGAGCTTGAGGGACTCCCCTATCTGCGGGGCGGCAAGGCCGATGCCTGGCGCGTCATACATGGTCTCTGCCATATCTTCCACGAGCTGTTTCAGATCGTCATCAAACTGGTCTATGGGCTCTGTTTCCTGCCGGAGAACAGGCGCTGGGTACTGATAAATTTTTCGTATGCTCATCGGAGTTCTTTTTCCGTTTCTGTTATCGGTTGAGCCGGGCTGCGACAAAACAGCGCACTATACCACATGGCAGCCTGAAAGGCTACGATGCAAATATAAGCACATGCATAGAGAAAATACACTAAGCATATTTATTGGGCCTCGCTCTTCATGAATTGGCGGGGTGGGGGTTGCCTCCTGGTTGCTGGCACATCCCTGTTGGGGGATGGGGACAGCAACAGCTGGTTCGAGCAAAAAAAGAAAGAGTGTTAGGGAAACGCTAGAGGCCTATCCGGAAAAAGGTGTTGCTATCCCGGTTTTTTCATGCAATTATGTAATTTTTGCATAAATGAAAATGATGGGATCGCTTCGCAACTTTGATGTGATCATGGGAGTCGTTCGGCGGTGCGGAGACTGTTCCTGGTGGCAATGTATTGGATTATTGTATACAATATCTGTTTAACTCTATGGGAAAAAATACGATTGCATCGGCAAAAGGGCTTGACTTCTGTGGTCATATGTTGTGATCTAATATCGTTAAATTTTTCACAAAAATGTACCGAAATTGGGTGTTGTGCCATGGGAAGTTGGGACTGGCGCAAGACCCATGCTTCGTTTGGAGGACTATGGCGTCAATGAATCTTCACTGACCCCGGAATAGCTTGGTGAAGGATTCTTAAACACAAAACGAGAGGAGAAGACGAATGAAGAAAAGAGCATCCTTACTGGCAGCTGTTGCTTTTGGTTGTGTCACCGCTATCAATGCAATGAGTGGAGCTGCTTTTGCTCAGAACCAGCAGTTTGTAACCATCGGAACCGGTGGCGTAACTGGTGTTTACTACCCGACTGGTGGTGCCATTGCCCGTCTGGTAAATAAAGGTAAGAAAGAGCATGGAATCCGCGCTACCGTAGAGAGTACCGGTGGTTCCATCTACAACCTGAACGCGATCAAGTCTGGTGAGCTCGATATGGGTGTTGCCCAGTCTGATTGGCAGTACCACGCCTACCACGGCACCAGCAAGTTCAAAGAGGCTGGCCCGAACAAAGACCTCCGCGCAGTGTTCTCCGTACATCCAGAGCCTTTCACCGTCGTAGCCCGTGCCGATGCAGGTGTGAAGAATTTCACCGACCTCAAAGGCAAGCGCGTAAATATCGGTAACCCAGGTTCCGGTCAGCGCGGTACCATGGAAGTCGTTATGGGCAAGCTTGGCTGGACCCCGGCTGACTTCAAACTTGCCTCCGAGCTCAAGCCTGCCGAGCAGTCCAAGGCTCTTTGTGACAACAAAGTGGACGCTATCATCTACACCGTTGGTCATCCCAATGGTTCCATCCAGGAGGCTACCACCGCCTGCGATTCTGTTCTTGTAAATGTTGACGGTCCGAAAATCGAAGAGCTTGTAGCTGAGAAAGACTACTACCGTACCGCCACAATTCCTGGCGGCATGTACCGTGGCTCCGACGAAGACACCACCACTTTCGGTGTTGGTGCAACTTTCGTCAGCTCCGCCAATGTTCCTGAAGAGGTTATCTACCAGGTAGTCAAGGCTGTCTTCGAGAACTTTGACCAGTTCAAGAAACTGCACCCTGCATTTGCTAATCTCAAGAAAGAAGAGATGATCAAAGACGGTCTCTCCGCTCCTCTGCATGCTGGTGCTGAGAAATACTACAAGGAAGCAGGCTTGATGTAATCTGCTTCTGATTTGCTTCAGATGTAAAAGCCAGATCGCTGTTTCCTATGAAGCAGCGGTCTGGCTTTCGTGCATTTGGGGCAGGTGGTTCAAATTATGAAAATTCACCAGGCTGGTGAGTTTCCAACACCTGGATATTCCATCAGTGGTTCAGCTCATGGAATATCACTAAGCTGAAGAGTCTGACCTGGTTGGAAGTCAGCAGCAGTGCTGGCGGAGGTTTTCAGACTGTTTCAGTGTAGGCACAGCTTTTCACCTATTGCGGGTTCACGACGTGGGGCCGTGGATAGATTGTACACTGTACATGCCCTGAGTGGGGGATGGGTAGGGATGCAGAGTGGGAAGCCGGTAATTGTACTCGAGAGTTATTAGTACAGGAGGATTCCGAAGTATGACGAAACCGACAGAGAAACCGCTATCGGATGAGCGAATTCATGAAATGATCGCTGAAGCGGACACCGGGGCGCGCATTCCGGAGGGAGCTATTTCCAAAAAAGTTCTCTTCTATGTACCGCTTCTCTGGACGTTGTTTCAGCTGTGGTATGCTTCGCCGCTGCCGTTCATGTTGAATCTGTTTGTTCTCAACGACACAGAGGCGCGTGCGATTCATCTTGCTTTTGCTATGTTTCTGGCATACACTGCCTTTCCAACCCTCAAATCTTCACCCAAGAGGTATATTCCTCTGCAGGATTGGGCTGTTGCCCTGGTGGCATCTTTTTGTGCTGCCTATATCTTTATATTCTACGCCCAGCTGGCAGAACGGCCCGGTAACCCGACCACTTTAGACCTGGTCATTGCGGTGATCGGCCTGGTACTGCTTCTTGAAGCAACCAGAAGGGCCTTGGGGCCACCGCTGATGGTTGTTGCCGCGGTCTTTATTTCCTATTCCTTCCTCGGCCCGTACATGCCGGAAGTCATTGCGCATAAAGGCGCCAGCCTGGTCAAAGGCATGACCCATTACTGGCTGACCACCGAGGGTGTCTACGGTGTTGCACTTGGTGTTTCCACCAGTATGGTGTTCATGTTCGTGCTCTTTGGTTCCTTGCTAGAAGCTGCCGGAGCCGGCAATTATTTTATCCGTACCGCTTTTGCCGGCCTCGGTCATATGCGCGGCGGTCCGGCCAAGGCTGCCGTTGTCTCTTCGGCAATGACCGGCCTGGTCTCAGGTTCATCCATAGCCAATGTGGTTACCACCGGAACCTTTACTATTCCCTTGATGAAAAAGGTGGGATTTCCTGCCGAAAAGGCAGGTGCGGTGGAGGTTGCCTCCTCAACCAACGGTCAGCTCACCCCACCGGTCATGGGCGCTGCAGCCTTTTTGATGGTGGAGTATGTGGGAATCTCCTACATCGAGGTTATCAAGCATGCCTTTTTGCCGGCAATCATCTCGTATATCGCCCTGGTGTATATCGTGCACCTCGAGGCGTGCAAACTTAATCTGCAGGGGATGGAGAAACGGGTCAAAAAGACCCTGGCCCAGAGCCTGCTCGGTTTTGTCAGCACCCTGTTGCTGCTGATAGTGATCGGGGCCGGGACGTACTATGGCCTCGGCTGGATCAAGACGGTTGCCGGGGATGCCACGATTTGGATCGTGGTGGTGTTGCTGGCAGTGGCCTACCTGCTTCTGCTGAATTATGCCTGCAAGGTACCTGAGCTTGAAACCGATCATGAAATCAAGGAGCTGCCGGAGCTGGGGCCAACTGCCCAGGCCGGGCTCTACTTTTTACTGCCAATCGTGGTGCTGATGTGGTGCCTGACCGTTGAGCGCCTTTCTCCGTCACTTTCCGCTTTTTATGCGACGATACTGTTGATGGTGATTGTTATCACCCAGCGCCCGCTGAAAGGTTATTTCCGCAAGATGCATGGTGAAGAGTTTAGCTTTCAGCAGGGCATTGCCGACCTGATCAATGGTATGGTCTCGGGTGCCAGGAACATGATCGGCATCGGTGTCGCCACCGCGGCGGCGGGCATCGTGGTTGGTACTGTTACCCTTACCGGTATCGGCCTGGTTATGACCGAGTTTGTCGAGCTGATATCCGGCGGTAATCTGATCCTGATTCTGCTGTTTACTGCTGTCATCAGCCTTATTCTTGGCATGGGGCTGCCGACGACGGCCAACTACATCGTCGTTTCCACCCTGATGGCGCCGGTCATTGTCAATCTTGGCGCCCAGAGCGGTCTGATCGTGCCTCTCGTTGCGGTGCATCTCTTCGTCTTCTATTTTGGCATCCTGGCAGACGATACGCCGCCGGTGGGCCTGGCCGCCTTTGCTGCGGCGGGTATCTCGGGCGGCGATCCGATCCGGACAGGTATCCAGGGCTTCACCTACGATATTCGAACAGCGATTCTGCCGTTTATCTTTATCTTCAACACCGAGCTGCTGATGATCGGTATCGGCAGCCCCATGCACTTTTTTGTGGTGGTTTCCGCTGCGGTGATCGCAATGCTCGTTTTCGCGGCCGGCACCCAGGGGTACTTTCTCACCAGAAGCAAGTTCTGGGAAACCCTGCTACTGCTGTTGATTGCTTTTACCCTCTTCAGACCCGGATTTTTCTGGGATAAGGTCTACCCGCCGGTGGTGGAAGTTCCGGCCATGCAGCTCGAGCAGGTGGTCGGGGAGATGGAGAGTGGCGAGCAGTTCAAGATAGCCTTAAAAGGTGAATCCTTAAGCGGAGATGAATATACTAAGACTATCATGCTGCCAGTGGGCGAGGGAGAGACCGGAGCCGACAAGCTGATGGAAATTGGTATTGAGACCCGCGAGGAAGACGGTAAAACGATCGTCGACATGGTCGGATTCGGCAGCCCTGCCCAGCGAGCCGGAATAGATTTCGATCAGGAGATTCTGAATGTTCAGCTCGATGCAGACCGGCCGCCTAAACAGCTGATGTTTATTCCTGCCCTGCTACTGCTGGCACTGGTTTGGGGCTCGCAACGTCGTAGAATTACAAAAATTGCTGCGATATAGCCACGGATAGGGTAGTAGTTCGGTCAGTAACCTGCGCCGCTATCGACCTGGTTGGTGATAGCGGCATGCTGAGATGAGATGAACATCGCTCTTACGGAGTTGAACATGAAGAAGATACTGGTCCCAATCGCCTTTTCACCCTATTCCAAGGAAATACTCGAGTATGCCGCCTCCATCGCCGGCCCGGTCGGGGCGGAGATGATCATCGTCAATGTCATCAATGAACGTGATCTGGAGGCTGTCGAACGAATCGCCTCCTATGGATATAAAGTTGACGGTGAGCATTACGTCCACATCATTCAGGAGGAAAGGCGGAAAGAACTCGAACAGCTCACCGATACCCTGACCCTGCCTGATGAAAAGGTCTCGTTCCAGTTCCTGGTCGGAGACCCTGCCAGCGAGTTGCTGAAGATGGTGGTGGATGAGGAGATCGACATGGTGGTTATGGGGGTGAAGGCCAAGGACATCAAACATATGTTTACCGGCTCTGTTGCCGAGAGGCTCTTCAGGAAGTGCCCGTGCACCATCGTTTCCTACCGTGACAGGAAAACCTCCGAGCGGTTGACCAGACGTATCGAGAAACATCGCCATAAAAAAGTATAATCTGATCCTTGCAGGTTTAGCTTCAGCCCCCTGACTCGCCCCACAGAATGACAGCAGTACACAATTCTGTGGGGCGAATTACGTTAAGGAAAAGTGAGCGGCTGCATGAACATTGCCATTGGCCATAAAGTGCGGTAGGTTGCAGCACAATCATCAATCGGCTGGGGGTTCACCTATCGCAACCTTTTAACTCATGAACGGACTGTTATGTCATATCTTTTAATTTTGCTGAGCTACCTGCTCGGTGCGGTTCCCTTTGGGCTGGTTATCGGTAAAATGGCCGGCAAGGATGTCAGAGAGGAGGGCAGTAAAAACATTGGCGCCACCAATGTCAGTCGCCTGTTGGGCAAGAAGCTGGGTTTTGCCACTCTGGTCTGTGATTGTCTGAAGGGTTTTTTGCCGATGGTGCTGGCTGCGGCAGTTTTACAGGACGCACCGAGAAGCGAAATCATTGTACCTCTTTGCGGGGTCGCAGCTGTTGTTGGTCATATGTTCCCGGTATATCTCGGTTTTAAGGGTGGTAAAGGGGTTGCTACCGGCCTTGGTGTGTTCCTCTATCTCTCGCCAGTGGCCATCTTGATCAGTTTTGTGGTGTTTGTCGCCGCGGTTGCCCTGAGCGGCTTTGTTTCGGTTGGCTCCCTTTTGGCATCCGGCTTGATGGTCATCTGGCTCTGGCTGCTTGGGCATTCAGCGATTCAGGTGCTGACTGCTGCTGTGGTCGCCGGTTTGATCTGGTTCAAACATCACGAAAACATCAGCAGACTGCTGAAAGGTCAGGAAAAAAGCTGGAAAAAGAAATCATAGGCAGAAGCTTCCACGCACACTGTAATCTCGGGTATATACCCCAAATGCTGAGGGGCTGGACGATGTATCGTCCAGCCCCTTTTTTTTGTCCATCAGCTGCCGATAAAAAGAGTAAAAAGCCAAGTCGGATCAAATGGATCGAATCGGTGGCTGTTGTCTTTCCTCAAAAATGATTATGATTGAGGCGAACTGTTGCCAATCATGAAATGAGCTGCGGAGGTCAAATATGCGGGTGATAGAGGTGAGTCGTTTTGGCGGCCCTGAAGTGCTTGCACTGGTTGAACGGGACCAGCCTATCCCAGGCAGGGGCCAGGTGGTGGTCAGGGTCGAGGCTATCGGTGTCAATCCGGTCGATACCTATATCCGGGCCGGAACCTATCCGGTGCTGCCTGAACTGCCCTATGTGCCGGGCGGCAATGCGGCGGGGACATTAGAGAGCTGCGGTGACGGAGTAACCGGGCTGTCTGCCGGTCAAAGGGTCTATACTGCCTGCAGTCTGGGTGCTTACGGCGAATATTGTCTTTGCGAGGCGAGCCAGGTGTACCACCTGCCGGCAGAGGTGAGTTTTGTGCAGGGCGCAGCGATCGGTGTTCCGGCGGCCACAGCCTGGCGAGGACTCTTTATACGAGGAGCGGCCAGGGCCGGTGAAAACGTGCTGGTCCACGGAGCCAGTGGCTCGGTGGGTGTTGCTGCCCTGCAGCTCGGCCGTGCCGCTGGCATGCAGATGTATGGCACAGCCGGTACCGAAAATGGCCTGAAGATTGTTGAGGAACAGGGTGCGTTCGGATCCCTGCTGCACAAGGGGAATTATGTCGATGAGCTTCGCGAGATGGTGCCTGGCGGATTTGACCTGATTCTGGAGATGCTGGCGAACGTCAATCTCGAGACCGACCTGACGCTGCTGGCACCTCGTGGCAGGGTAGTCATTATCGGCAATCGTGGCAGAATTGAGATTGACCCGAGGTTGACCATGGGCAAGGAAACGGATATCAGGGGCCTTGCCCTTGCAGCGGCCAGCTCAGCAGAACTTAAACAGACCCATGCCGCGCTTGCCGCCGCCATGCGGTCCGGTGTGTTACAACCTGTTATCGCCGAAACCTTACCGCTTGCGGATGCACCCAGAGCACACCGGCGGGTGCTTGAACCAGGCATCAATGGCAAGATCATCCTTTCCCCCAATTTGTGAGCGCAATACCAGCTCAAAGGATCGGCGTCAGGGTAATCAGCTTTTGATGATGAAGAAATAATATCGAAACACACCTTGGTTAACGTGTGATATTCGGCCAGGCCGTCTTATAAGGCGGCCTGGCCTGCTTGTATCTTCAACTGCTTCAAGGTGTAATATCATGGATTTCAGGACTTCTTCAGTCAGGCGCAGCAGCTATTTTACTCTTTCTTTCTGCATATTTCTCCTATCTCTTTTTTCCTCGGCACGTGCCACTATTCCGAATGAGCCTGGTAATGTACAGTACCTTGAAGTGACTGGAGAAAAGGAGGTGCCTTTCACCTGGAGCAAAACGGTGCAGCAGGACGGTACGATAAGAATTGTCCTGCTTGAAGGAGAGCGAAAGTTCGTGAACATTTGCCTGGTCTCCGGGGAAACACTTCAGTGGGAATATTTCAACGGGGATCAGGATCAAGTCAAGGCATGGCGTGAGGGGGACTATCTGCATGTGGTGGGTATCAAGAACGGTGAGCCGGTGCAGCTGAAAAAGAAAGTCGATTCCAGACCATGGTTTCAACCTCTGTCCTACTCATTGCGAAATTTCCTGAAGTCTGAGGGGGACAAAATTTCGTTTTGGACCATACGTTCGAACACCTTGGATATTTATGCCATGGAGGCAAAGAAAAAGGCATGCGAGGAAATCGAGACCGTTGGCGGAACTGAGCTTGCCCAGCTGGTGGAGATTCGCGTAAAAGGTTTTCTCTCGAAATTCTGGCATTGTACCTACTGGTACAGGCAGCAGGACGGACTGTTTCTTCAGTACCAGGCGGCCCATGGTCCGGTGGGAACGGAGAAGACAACGGTGCAGGTCGCCTCGGTTGATTGATGCCTGGGAGGGCAAATGAGTTATGAAGCTCAATGATGCAGATATACGGCACTATATATACAAACATTTTGCTACGCATACCGTACCGCCTACCAGTTCGGATATGGCGCGATATTTCAGTATAACCAGAGCTCAGGTCGAGGATGCACTCGAACGGCTGGCCACCGCCCATCAAATAGCCCTGGCGCCAGGTGGCCACTCAATCTGGATGGCGCATCCGTTTTCCGGGATTCCCACCCATTATACGGTGGGTGCAAGCGGCAAAAAGTACTCTGCTAACTGAATATGGGATATTTTCGGCATCTCCGCGATACTGGCGCAGAATGCCCATGGACACGCCCCGTGCGGGTGTGGGGAATGTAACGAAAACCTCGACATCGCAATTCATTGCGATAAAGCTCCTGAATCAGACTGGCTGGTACATTTCACGGTGCCGGCAGTAAGATTCTGGGAGAACATCGGTTATACCTGAGCCACCATTCTTGCCTTCAGGTCGGAGGCACATCTTGAAAACTGGCTGCGGCGGAAAGCTCTGCCCAGGGGATATGTGATCTCCCTGGCTGTATGCTGGGAACTGGCGATGAGGTGGTATGGCGGCAGACTTGCGCGGGACTGGCAGCGGCCGGATGCTGGAGCTGTCCAAAGTCTTTTTACCAGCTTGGGGCTGACCGGTGAGTTTTGGCAGCTGTCTGGTTAAACTGGAGCTTACCGGGAAACGGCTGCGCCGCTTGCCGGTAAGCTCTTTTACTTTTCGGGCAGTAATTCAGATCCTCTCCTCAAGCAGGGTAAACGACACTGTTGAACAGGTCACGGTGGATCGCCCGAAGTAGATGAAAAAGATCAGCCAGGCAAGCTGCAGACCGATAATTACGCCAGGATTCCACAGGCTGTGCAGCCCATGGCTGATACTTGGTGTGGCGGCAACCAGTGTTCCCAGGCTCTTGTTCACCAGGGCCAGGCCGATGGTATAGATCACAGCGATTGCCCCCATTTTCTGATAAACACTCACCTTGCCAAAACCGCGGAAATCGGCGCGGAGCATCTCAGAGAGCAGGCGCCAGACCTGGGTCACCGTCATGCAGAGTACCAGGGTCACGGTGAAGTGACTGTGTAAAAAAAGCCAGCAGCCAAGCAGTGCGGTAGTCGTATAAAGCATGCAGGTGATTGCCTGAATGGGAACCAGCCGCTCGCCGGCGAGATGGCTTTCATACTCCGCCTTCTTGGTGTTGCCGTAGAAAATCACCCCAGTGCGTTTGAAGATCGACTGGATCAGCGGGCTGCATTCTCGAAGCGGTTTGCCGTAGCAGCAGCCGTAGCTGAGACAGGCCAGTCTGCCAAGCCCTTCACCCAGGGAATAGGCGATGGCCATGGCGGCAAGAACTGGCATCATGGGCAGGTAGCAGTCACCAAAACGGCTGCAGATTATCCCTGCCGCCTGGATAGCAAGTGGTGCCAGTATGATGCCGACAAAAGAGGCGCCGCCGACGGTGAAGGTGTGCCGCTTTTTCTCCACGATCATGGCGACAATGCGAGCGGCCGGCAGACAGACAGCCAACAGCATGATGGTGGCCAGGGTTGTTCCGGCCAGGGAAATCTCCATGGCGCCCAACAGGATCAGCAGCAGGGCAATCGCCAGCAGCTGGCTGGTGGCGATGAAGAAACCGTAATAGGTGAGATTGGCCCCGCGCCAGTGGGAAGAATCACCATGTTTTGCCATGGGGACGATTGCCATCATCTGCCAGCGTTCACCCGGCAGGTATTTGAATCCCCAGAGCGACAGACAGCCGAGAAGTATGCCGGTGATGGTGATAAAGAACAGGTTGGTCATGGTTGTGCTCCTTGTTAAGACCTGAGGGGGTGAAGACTGTTACGGCAGTTTGCTACCTATCGTGGATCGTACGGTCACCTCGGTTTCCACCAGAGGGTGGCCCGCTTTGCTGCTAAATCTGCTCTGGACGTCCTGTCGCCTGGAGTTGGCGACAATGTCAGCTGAAAAAATCATCCTGTTCGGCTCAAAGACCAGGATATCGGTGGAACTTCCTGGCCGGTACAGGCTTTTCGGACAGCCCTTGGTGACGAACATGCCGGGCTGAACAGGATGGGGGTTTTGGTATTCATGTTCACTATAGGCCTGAACGATATCGCCGATCATCAGGGCCACCACCTCGATCATGGCGACCTTGCCGATTCCTGACCCTCCTTCCACATCGGTATCGATCACGGTCACCACTCGCGTATTTTTGGCATACAGGGAGGCAACAGCGAGTTGTGCTGCGGGGTTGCAGCTGTGATGGGCGCCATCTATCTCGTAAAAATCGATGACAGTACCGCTCACCGGTGCATGGTTGTAGTGGTATTTATCCGGGGTGAGGCGGAAAACGGCGAAGTCGCCTGCCGCAAACAGCTGGTGCCAGGGCCGGTCACTGCCAAAGAGTTCTTCTGAGGTGAAAAATTTCTCCTTGATGAAAAGTGCAGATACTTCGGCAAAGGAGCCGATCAATACCCGTGAATCGGCAGGCGAGGCGATGGCTGCAGTATCCTCATCCATGGGACGAAGCTGCCAGTAGCGAATCTGGCGCTCGAACACTTTGCGCGGTGTGTCGTAATACCCGGGGGCTGCAACGCACTCGGAAAGATCCACTTGAAGACCGTGTATCATCTTGTCAGCTTTTGCTTTCCTGGAGTCAAGAAAGTCATAGTGGTAGAGGCTGAGCAGGCTGGACATACGGGCTGAGGTAAGCGCCCGGAAAAGTGCCGGCGCATTCTCCCGCAGGGTGTTGTAGAGAAAGGTGACGGATTTATCGCCAAAAAGCTGCTCCGTGACAATTGTGTTGGAGTCTCTTTGGATATACTGATGAGCGCTCAAGGCGGCGGCTGAGTGGGACATTGGGGGTACCTTGTTGTTAGTGCGAGTCGAAAAACTGGTTAGTGTTGGCTGTTGAGGTCATGAACCACGGCAAGACCGAAGTGTAACAACAGGACGAGGTCTGCAGGCGTTGCACTCTCCTCAAGGACATCGTGTCTGAGCCGGGCAAACAACCTGCGTATCGAATTGTCGGCGGTGCCCGTTGTATGGTTGCGCATGACCTGGGCGAAAAGCTGGTCGCCACGTTGTTCAAGTCTTTGGCAATCCTCCTCAAGCACCGCCAATCCTTCGCTGAGTTGAGCTTTTCTCAGCTCGTTCCGATAGTATGCTTCACTGGCGGCGTTGAATGTCTCAGCAGGGATTTTGGTCGGTTTTCGCCGCTCACCGCTGGTGGCTGTTGAACTCAAGATGAGCCTGCCAGAAGCGGAGTCCCTCTGGTCGGTTAACCTGTTTCGTAAATTGTCGAGCAATGGTGCCGAGTGTAGCTGCTCGACCAACTCTTTCGCCTCGGCTTGGAGAAACCTGATTAGTGCCAATCGGTAATCGCTGACCTTGATCCGCAGATAGTTGCGGTAGCGTCGGCTGGGCCGTTGCTCCTTCACATGGTGTAAGATTCTGGCTAAAAAAATGTTGCTGTTGTTGGTACGGACGTAGACGGTGGGGACCCCGATTGCGGTGGCGAAAAACATCTGCCTGCGCTCACTCTCCACGGTGGGCAGGTCCGGTATATCCTCGTGAACCACTTCGCCGTTCAGGACCATGGCGTAGGCCACGGCAGTGACCAGGTTCTGCAGATCGACGGCCTGGGCCATGTCTCCTAAAAAGCTCGGAAAAAGGGAGTAGATCCTGCCCTCAAACCCGCAGTATCCCATTTGGCTAAAACCCCGCATCCGGTAGGGCAGGTAGATGGACATCCGGCTGTCGAAGATGCCGATCTCGGCAAGCTCCGTCTTGAGGCGCTCCTGGTTGCCGGGCATGCCGTCCAGGGCCGGGCAACTCTCGGTGGAAAGCAGGGTGATGAAGTAGTCGACCAGTCGGAAATCTGGTATGAGATCGCCATTGAGTCCCAGGACTTTCGCCAGCAGCCCGTCCAGCTTGCGGGGGCCAAACGGAGTGAGCGAGCGGCCGCAAAACTGGATATTGGCTTTTTTCTTCCAGCGGCGCCACAACATCCTCAGATGGGTATAGTCGAGCTCATGGGGCAAAAAGCCAAGTACGTTTTCCGGATGAAAATCGGCAAAATCGACCCGGTATGGCGCGGCGGTATAGGTGTTGACGAACAGCGGCAGGAAATGCTCCACAATCTTGATCACCAGATCACCCATGTACTTCTCGATCCCGGGGGAAAAGCCTGAACCGGAGTCAGCGGCAAGCCGGGTGAGCGATGAACTGCCCAGCGAGACATGGGTACCGTTGTTGGCGAGACAGGTGTTGGAAGTGTTGGGCAGCACTATAAGATTGTTGGCGATGATACCTGCATCCTTTAGCTTGCTGATGGTGTTGAGCTGGCTGCGGGACAGCGCCCTGTGGCAGAGGGCCATGTACTGGTGTTTTTCCTCGCCGCGATCCCAGCCGGAAAGGCAGGGACTCATGAAGAGGTGCCGGTAGTAGCCGTCAGGCACCAGGTCGTTGAGACGTTTCTGCCGGTAAGGCGCATGCGGGGCGTTGTAGATAATCGCCCTTTGTCCAGAGGATTGCAGCCCGTAGTGGGTGTTGGCGAACTGGCAGAGCAGCTGGGTGATTAAAAAGGTACGGGCGGTCTCCCTTGCGGCCAGTCTGCCGATTCCACCCTGATCCGCCGAGGGTATGGTAAGGGAAAGAATCTCGGGCGAGGTGTTATCGCTTTGAAAATACCCCAGCAGAGAGTCGCCGCTGCTTTTCAGCGGAGCAGGTAGGCTACTGTTATCCAGAATCTCGGCAAAGGCGAGTTTCAACAGATAGCTGATCGGTATCCTGAGGTGGGAGCGGCCGTCCCGTTGGAAATGAAAACGTTGACTGTCACCTCGTAACGGGCCCTCAGGGTATCTCTTGTCGGCGAGAAGATCCGTTGCAAAAATCCGTGCTGCCAGTGGGCCGAGGCGCTCTTTTTCGAGGCGCACCCAACTGTTTTCCCAGATGTTTGCCGGGTTTTCATCGAGAAATTGCCGGAGATCTTCCATGGCGCTTGGCGGCAGGTCGCCTCGAGCCACTCGCTTTTCAATGTTGCGAAAAAAGTTTGACTGGTAGATGGAAAGGGGCAGGTCAACCTCGGCGGTTTTGCCCTTAACTGCCACCTGGAGTTCATATTCCATGCCGGCACTGGTGTCACCGGCGCCGAAGGGGGTGATGCCAAGGGTCTTGAGCTTGTGTCCAAATTGTGTGCAGCCGTGCCGGAGCGACTCGGCGTTGCGGGGGACAAAAATTGGTGGACGGGAAGTCATACAGGGTGAAGCCTCCGGTACTGGATCGAAAGAACACACTGGGGTGATCCGTGAAATGTTATGCCTGGTTGGCGAAGCGCTAATCGCTGCTGCCCAATGGCCTATCCACTATCGCCAGGTTGTTGAAAAATTGCTCGGAGCAGGCCTCCCATGAGTACTGCAGGGCGGTATCTCGGCACGACGTTCTGGATACGTGCATCGCCTTGTTCACCGCTGTCGCCAGGTCTTCATCAAGCCAGCCGTTCACCCCATTTTTCACCACGTTGATCGGCCCGGTAACCGGGTATGCGGCAACGGGCACACCACAGCCGTTGGCTTCAAGCATGACCACCCCGAAGGTGTCGGTAAGACTTGGGAAGACCAATACATCTGCGTTGGCAACATAACCGGCCAGCTCCTTGCCCTTGCGGTAGCCGGCAAAAACGGCCCTGGGGTACTTCTTCTCCAGCTCTTTTCTGGCCGGCCCGTCTCCGACCACAACCTTGGTTCCGACCAGATCAAGCTCCAAAAAGGCCTCGATATTTTTCTCAACAGCCACGCGGCCCACGTACATCTGGATGGGGCCATCAATTCCCAGCTCAATTTGGGCCTTGGGGTGAAAGAGGTCGGTGTTCACCCCTCTGGACCATGGGGCGGTGTTGACGAAGTTACGCTGATGCAACTCTTCTCTGAGCGCCGGTGTGGCGACCATCATCCTCTCGGCCCGGTTATGAAACGTGCGGACCACCGGGTAGGACCAGGAAAGCGGGATGGGAAACCGCATGTTGATATATTCCGGGAACCTGGTGTGATATGAGGTGGTATAGGGGAAATTCCTCTTCAGGCAAACTGATCTCGCCGCCCAGCCCAATGGGCCTTCGGTGGCAATGTGCACCGCATTGGGGGCGAATTCGCTCAAGTGTTTTTTGAGCTTTCCGGTCCACGCCAGAGCGAGCCGTATTTCCGGGTAAGAGGGGCAGGGAACCGAGCGAAAAAGTTGGGGATTGATGACGGTCACCTGATGACCCATGAGCTCCAGGTGCTTGACTGTCTGGGTTAAGGTGGTGACCACACCATTAATTTGGGGATGCCAGGCATCCGTCACTATAGCGATTCTGCTCATATTCTCCGTTGGTTACCAGTTCATGTACGGGGTTTTGTTCCACCCATTGGATAATGCCAATGGTGCCGTTACTGTTTTCGGCCAGCGCCGTGCAGCTCTCCACCCAGTCCCCTGAGTTGCTGTAGAGAAAATCGCCCATAGCCTTGATGGAGGCGTGGTGGATATGGCCGCAGATCAGGCCGTCAACCTGATTCTTCTTGATCTCCCTGATCAGCACTTCCTCGAAATCACCGATATAGTTGACAGCCTTTTTACATTTGTGCTTCAGCCAGGCGGATATGGAAAAATAGTCCTTGCCCCTGAAAGAGCGGTAGGCGTTGAACCAGCGGTTGAGGACCAGTAACGAATCGTAGAGGACTGAACCGAGGTTGGCGAGCCATTCACTGTTTTGCACGACACAGTCAAATTTGTCGCCATGGAGCACCAGATAGCGCCTACCGTTGACGGAAGTGTGCACCACCTCCTCACAGATCTGCACCCCATGGAAAGACGAACCGGTATAACGGCGCACGATGTCATCATGGTTGCCGGGCAGGTAGTAGACCTTGGTGCCGTTTTTGGCTTTGTTGAGAATCAGGTTGACGATCCGGTCGTTGATCTCGGGCCAGTGCCAGCTGTTTCTGAGTTTCCAGAGGTCAAAGATGTCCCCGACCAGATACAGGTTCTCTGATTCGGTATTTTTCAAAAACTCGTAGAGCTGGTTGCTTTTCAGGTTCCTGCCGCCCAGGTGCGTGTCGGAGATCCAGATACTCCTGAAGTGCAAGTGCTGCATGTCTACCTCACAAGTTGTATTATTGTTGGCTGGAGGATAGGCGGGCAGTGTTACGGGGCAGTAAGATGATTGTTATAATTAAATTCGTTTGCCTTTTGCTTTGAAGTGGTTGAGATTGCAATATTACGCGAAGTTTGAGAAAGGTGGTTCAAGGGAGGAGAAATGAGATTAATGCCAGCAAAAATGGCTCTTGCAATCGTTGTCCTGATACTGTGTGGTTTTCGTTTTTCCCTTGTGTTCGGTGAGTTGAGTTGGGAAAAGATTGATGCTGCGTTAAGGGAGGATTTTCCTGGGGTTAGGAGCATGGACGTCGAGGAGCTTCAGCGTCGCATGGCCCAAGGGGACAAACTCCATCTTGTGGATGTTCGAAGCCGTGAGGAATTTCTGGTCAGCCATATCCCGGGTGCTGTGTTGGTGGAAGATTTCGATGTCGGCAGTCGCCTGGAGGATATACCGATCGTGGCGTACTGCTCGGTGGGCCTGCGTTCTGCCAAGTACGTGCGAAGCCTGCAAGAAGAAGGCGTGCAGGAGGTTTTTAACCTGCGTGGGTCGATTTTTATGTGGGCAAACAAAGGATTTGAGCTTTATTCCAGCCAGGGGGGGCCGCTCGAGGTGCACCCTTATAATTCACGGTGGGGAAAACTGCTCGACCAGAGATTCCATCCCCGATAATCTCCTTGGTGCGTGTCAATGCGGCATGGTCGAGATATGCACAAATAGCCGTCAAAGGTGAAGGATAAACCATGAGCCAGTCTCCCCTCGTACTGTCAACTCTTTAATCGCAGGCTAGATAGTGAGAACGCTGTGATTTTAGTATACCCAGCGGTTTCAGCTTATTAGGGTGTTGCCGTCTTGTGCTGATGTGCTAATATAGGCGGAAATTGACTGTCTGACTTTAGGAGTAAAACTTCAAAGAGAGGAAAGAGATCATGGCCAGTTTGAAAGGAACTCAGACCGAAAAGAATATACTTACCGCCTTTAGTGGTGAATCCCAGGCGAGGAATCGTTACACCTATTACGCCTCTCAGGCCAAAAAAGATGGCTACGTACAGATCCAGGCCATTTTTGAAGAGACGGCGAACCAGGAAAAAGAGCACGCCAAGAGGTTGTTCAAGCTGCTGGAAGGCGGGGAGGTGGAAATCACCGCAGCCTTTCCTGCAGGTGTAATCGGCACAACAGCAGAGAACCTGAAAGAGGCGGCAATGGGAGAGAATCACGAACATACCGAGATGTATCCGGCATTCGCCGAGACAGCCCGGGAAGAGGGATTCGCCAATATTGCCGACATCTTCATGGCCATTGCCAACGCCGAGGCCCAGCATGAGAAGCGTTTCAAGGATCTGCTCGCCAATATCGAAAATGGACGGGTTTTCAAGCGTGATGAGCAGGTGGTCTGGCGTTGCCGGAACTGTGGCTATCTGCACGATGACCAGGAGGCCCCCGAGATCTGTCCCGCCTGTGCCCACGCCAAGGCCCATTTCGAGCTGCTCGGTGAAAACTGGTAACGTGTAGCTGCTGGTATCCTTGATCATATCCCCTTTTCCCCGAGGGTGATAAAAAAACTCAAAGCCCCCGGAAGATGAACAAATTTTCCGGGGGCTTTGGTTTTTCATTACAAATCCAGACAAAGGCCTTGTTCCGGTATCTGCGTTGGATGCGAAAGGCACATTGCTGCTATTTCTTTTCAATTTCAAATGATTATCTTAAATTAATACCACAATGTGGCGATTGGGCTCTGGCTGTAACTCGAGAAGGGAAAAGAGCATTCTCGGTAGTGCTGAAGTGGCAGGAGTAGGGGAGGAAGTTATGGAAACAGGTCGAAGAGATGTTACCATTCATGTACCGGACAAGGTGTATAGCGGCTATATCGATGTTCCCAATGGGACGCTACGAACCATAGACATTTTCAACAGTACCAGCACCTACTGGAAAGATCCCTCAGAAAAAGGTTTTGACGATGCCTTGCTGTTGAATAAGGCGACTGTTACCCTGGAAAGTAATACCCCCCTGTTTGAGCTGGATCGAATCCAGATCAGGCTCGCTGATATCCTGTTCTTTTTCGACGATGAACAGAGTTGCGGAAATGACGGAGAGAAGAAACGGGCAGAGACGCTCAGCTTGCGAGGGGGCGAGACGGTTTCCAAGGTTCACATCATCACCCACATGCGTGGGGATGCTTTTTTCTACATTTCCGGCCATTGCCATGGTCGTTTCAGAAGTAAGACCAAGCAGCGCTACATTGCTTTGACCAACCCCACGGTCACCGAGGTCTACAGGGTCGGCAATGGCTGGAAACAGAAAAATATCCCGGTGCAGGGCTCCTTTGTCGGGGTAAATACCGCCCATATCGAAGCGTGTACCTTTGCCACCGGGGCTGATGGGCGCTGACCGCTCGCTGCGGCTACTGCCTGAGGGATCAGAGAGCAGCCGCCCTGACAGGATATTTCAGTTTGGGAGAGGCGATGAGGAAAATTCATGGTATGTTGTGGCTGGTTCTGTTTTCGTTTTCGCTATCTGGCTGCACCGGACTGCCCAGGGGGGTTGAACCCGTTCAGAATTTTGAGCTGAACAGGTATCTGGGCACCTGGTATGAAGTCGCCCGGTTGGATCACTCCTTTGAGCGGGGGTTAACCAGGGTTATGGCCGAGTACACCATGCGAGATGACGGATTGATCAAGGTCCTCAACTGGGGCTACCGGGCAGAAAGTCGGCGCTGGAAATTGGTGGTGGGCAAGGCGGAATTTGTGCGCTCTGCCGATGAAGGTTATCTGAAGGTGAGCTTTGTTTGGCCGTTTTACGGGGCGTATGTGATCATGGAGCTTGACGAGAGCTATCAATACGCGCTGGTCTGTGGCGCGAATAGAAACTACCTCTGGATTCTGGCCAGGAAACCGTCACTGGATGAGGCGGTGCTTGAACGCTTGCTTGCCCGGGCCCAGGAGCTGGGTTTTGCCACCGACCAGCTTATCTACCCTCAGATTGACCCCCCATAAACCGCGGCTGGCGCGTTGGTGGTGGTTTGACATGATGAACGAAATACTGGCCTGGCTCGGTGCCGGCTGGATCCTCTGGTGTTGTCTGCACAGCCTGCTTATCAACATACCGGTCAAGGAGTATGCGATACAGCTGTTCAAGAGGGTGGGCTTCAGCGGTTTCAGGTACCGGGCCTTTTACACCGTGATCTCTTGTGTTACGTTGCTGCCCCTGGCAGCGTTGACCGTACTGTTGCGCGGCGAGGTTGTATTTGTCTGGCGCGGCAGCTGGCGACTGCTGGAGCTTGGCCTGGCCGTCGCTGCCCTATGGCTCTTTTGGGCCGGGGCCAAACACTATGATCTTCACCACATGGCTGTAGGCAAGGAGCGAGAAGAGGCAGAACGTGCAGAAATCCGGTTTAGCCGGGAGGGAGTGCATGGCATGGTCCGGCATCCCTGGTACCTTGGCTCCCTGTTCTTTTTGTGGGCCTGGCCCGTCTACCACCAGGCGACCGCACTTGCGGCGCTAATTCTCTCCTGTTATCTGCTGATTGGCAGTTTTATTGAGGAGAGGCGGTTGGTGGCGGAATTTGGTGACAACTACCGGCAATATCAACGGGAGGTATCCATGCTGATTCCCTGGAAGTGGTTATCGAAACGGCTGCTGCCAAAGCGTAAGGGGCATCGTCCATGACCTATTGGGAGCGGCTTCAGGAGGCATGGTACCGGGTACGCGGCTGGTATCCAGTGCGTATCGGAGCCGGACAGTTCCGTTGCGATCCCGATCATATCAGTTTCTGGTCCAAAGTGGATGCCGGTAACTGGGAGCCGCAAACCTTCACCGTTTTAGATTCCATCCTCGAACCCGGCGGCGTCCATCTCGACATTGGTGCCTGGATAGGGCCGACGGTACTGTATGCTGCCCCCCGTTCGAGCAAGGTGTTTTGTTTGGAGCCGGACCGGGTGGCCTATATGTACCTGCTTGCCAATTTAAAGCTCAACAAGCTGGAGAATGTTCTCCCCTTCAACATGGCGGTTGCCGAAAAATGCGGCCTGGCCAGGATGGCCAGCCCCCGCGGCAAGCGCGGCGATTCCATGACCAGCCTGCTCTACCCCGATGGCAAGGCTGGCATGGAGGTAGTGGTGAGCGGCTGGCAGCAGTGGCTGGAGCTTGTCGAGTTTCCGGCGTTCACCAGTATCAAGATGGATATCGAAGGCGGCGAGTTTGGGCTGCTGCCCGTCATGGCCGACTATCTGCATCTGCACAAACCGGCGCTTTATCTCTCCCTGCATCCCCATCTGCTGCCGGTTGAGCAGAGGCGGCGGGAGATGACTGCGCTGGTTGAGTTGCTGACCCCTATCTATGGAGCTGTGTTGAACAAGACGGGAGAGAAGCAGCCTGTAGAAAATTTACTGGCGGAGGATATGCTGCAGCGTGCTGGATCGTGGTTGCTGCTGGCAGGGTAGCGGGTAGAGTTGGTAAAACAGGAGGCTGCCCTAAAAGCGGTCGGACAGCCTCCCCGGAGGTTGATCGGAATAATGCAGTGGCTGGGAATTTCTCTGTTATCGATCTATAAGCCGATTTTTGCCAGATCCGGTCCCAGGTAGGTTCGCTCGTTCTCACCGAGGATTCCCAGGGAGAGACAGATCAGGGTCCAGAAATGGACCACATGGTAGGCGCCGCCATAGTGGTGGCCGATATCCTCCATCTGGGAGTGGCAGTTATGGCAGGGGGTGAGTACGTATTCTGCCTGGGTGGCCATGATCTGGTCGAACTTGCGCTTGCCGTAGGTGCGACGGTGCTCCGTCATGCCGGCCTGCAGGAAGCCGCCCCCGCCGCCGCAGCAGTAGTTGGCGCTGCGATTGGGCTGCATGTCGATGAAGTTCTCTTCACCAACCAGCTTCTTGGCGACGAAGCGCAGGTCATCGGCGATGGAGTCGCCGTAGGCCTTCCGCACGATCTGGCAGGGGTCCTGTACCGTGAACTTGATATTCTGGGTGTTCCAGTCTGAGTTGACCGGTAGTTTGCCTTCGCGAATCCATTGGGCGTAGTAGGTGATAAGACTCTCTACCCGAAAGTTGGCTTCCATGCCGAAGCGGTTGACCGCGTTCCACATGGTGTAGTAGGAGTGGCCGCATTCCGTGTTGAGCCACACCGCACATTCCAGCTCGTTGGTGGCGTCCAGCCTGGTCTTGATCACCTCATACCAGGCCTCCTCATCGCCGGAGAACATGCAGAAGTTTTCCGCCGCCCAACCTTTTGAAGCGTAGGTCCAGTCGGCTCCAACCAGGTGAAAAATCTTCCAGAGCGGGACCATCTCGTCCGGCTCACTCATCGGTTCCCGGGAGTTCTGGTTGACAAAGAAGTGGGCTCCTTTTTTGTCGATGGGCGCAACCATGTCCTTGAATTGCGGTTGCTGCTCGCGCACTTCCTCCAGCACATCGTTGACCACAAAAACAAAATCATCAGGAGGCAGACCCATGGCGCTGGTGGAGTCGGTTGAGCGGGTGAGCTCACAGGAGCGGACGATCCCGGTCGGTTTTTTCTCTTTCGGCCAATTGCCCCGGGCCAGGAAAACCAGCTGGGAGATGTCAATGTTCATCGGACAGACATGCTGACAGCGCTTGCACTGGGTGCAGGTCCACACCCAGGGGGTGGAGGACAGCTCCTCGTTCATGCCGAGCATGGCCATGCGGATGAACTTGCGCGGATCCATATTCTCTATTCCCGAGGCCGGGCAGCCGGATGAACAGAGGCCGCAGGTGAGGCAGGCATCAAAACTTGCCCCTTCGGGCAGCAGTTCAATGGCCTTTTCCTTGAAATTTATTGTGGGTACAGTTGCATCAGACATAATCATTCCTTTCGATGCGAAAAATATATCGCGCTATGGTCTCAGTCCTGTCAGGCTGTTTGGAGGAGTTTGTGGGCTTCATTGACAGCTCTGTAGGCTGTGGCCAGGGCCACCCCCGCGCCGCAGCGGCCGCGAATCCAGTCCTGGTGAGCCAGCATCACGCCGGCGGCAAAGAGCCGTTTATCGACTATTTTGCCATGTGCATCGACGGGACGGAACTGGTCGTCGACTTCAATCCCCGCCAGGTGGATAGCGTGACCTGCCCTGTCCATGTAATATTGCCTGTACCAGTCATCACGGCTGTCCGACTGGCTGACATGCAGTCCTAATAGAGGTTCGCTGATACCATCGTGCTGGGCCTGGAGCCCACCGCTCAAAAAGCGACCGGTGGCCAGCAATACGGTCTTGGCCAGGATGGTGATCGGTCCGAAGTTGTCGCGCAGGCTCAGTTGAATCTGTTCAGCTTTGAAGTCCACCGCGGTGACCTTCTGCTGGGGAACCAGGGTGAGTCCTTTCTGGGGAAACACCTGCTCGAACATTTCGCGCAGTCGAATGCCAGGCACTGAAGGCGGCATGGTCGGAATCTCGAAAATGGGCAGACCGATCAGCCGGGCCAGGTCGGCCATTACCTCGTCTGGATTGTGCATGCCGAGAACAGCCGGTACGCCGATAACCTCGCTTTCTCCGGCTACTGCCTTGATTTCTTGGGCCAGTGCCTCACGGTTGGCGGGCACTTCCAGCGCTCTGGCCATCACCTCGGCATAGATCTCGCCGTGCTCCATATTGGGAAAGGTTACCCGTGCGGCCTCCAAGCGGGGCCATTCGCTCTGCAGGTTGGCGACAAACTGCCTGGCGCTGAAACCGCGCAAACCCCTGAAATCGACTATAGTGCAGTGCTTTTTGGCGGCAAAGGCCTCCACTCCGGCCTGCATGGTAGCAGGTACGCTGAAGGTGGGCTTGCTGGTTCCGGCCGGGGTCAGGGCCATGACGTTGTGTTCCTGCGGGGAGCTGTACTTGATGCCGCAGCTGGTGATAAAGGCAGTGAACTCCTCAAAACCTAATCGAATTTCCTCATCCGTCACCCTGGCAAACGGGTGGTGTGGCTGGTTTTCCCGAAGGCTGGCTATCGCCTGCCAGGGGTCGGCAAAAATGGTGCAGGAGCTGGGGTCAGCTTTGCCAAGCAGGTCAAGGTAGCCGGTGGTATAGGCGATGGCCCCGGTGTTACCCGCCAGCGAGGTGGAAATGCCACGGTTTATGGCGTAGATGGAGGCCGCCATGCCGGTAAGGCCTGAGCCTATCACCGCAAGCTCTGTGGTAAATACTCTTTTATCCTCAATCATTTGTCTTCCTGGTGCTGGTTGGGGGCTTGGGTATTCTCTGTGGATGGGTTCACGTCGTCTAGGCAATCAAGGCCAAGCAGACCGCAGTGCAACGCCTCGGCCAGCTCCATCTGGGCGGCCTGCTGGCCCCAGATGATGGTGCGCATACCCTTGAACCGCTCGCTGAAAAAATCACGCATATGGTGCAGACCGGTTCTGTCGGTGTAGTAGCCCCGATCGTAGAGATAGGAGCCGATGCGGATGCCGCAGAATGAACCCTGGCAGGGGCCTTTGCCGGCCCTTGACCTGAGCGCAATCGCCTCCAGGGTCATCTCTTTTTCCGCACCCGGGGCACATTGCACGATCTGGTCAATGGCGGATTGCGGCACCATCTCGCACTCGCAGAGAATCATGTCGTCGGAGTTGTTGGCCTCATACCAGTACTTCGGGGAGGCTCCAGGCTCGGTCCACCGGCAGGAGGTGCCGGCCGGCATGGGAGTGGTGGCGGTGAGACAGGGATTGCTGTTGCCCAGCCTTTTCGCCACCAGATCGGCGGTCTTCTCGGCCATCAGCCGGAAGGTGGTGAGCTTGCCACCAGTGATGGTGCAGAAGTTGTCGAGCCCCTGGTCTTCGTGATCCTTCAGGGAAAACGACCTTGCCACGCTACGATCGTCACCGGCGCCACCGTTTTGGACCAGGGGGCGGATCCTGGCAAAGGCCCTGATATAGCGGGCATCGGCCAGGGACGGGATCATGGCGGTGCCTTCGATGACGTTTTGATTGACCTCATCGATGGTCGGCCGGGAGTTCTCCAGGTCGTCGGTACGAAGCGAGGTGGTGCCAAGTACTGAGACCGTGCCGCCGGGGACCAGAATGTCGCCGTCGGCAGGCGGGCGAAGTCTGTTGATAACCCTTTGGGTCAATCTATCATTGGTGATCAGCAAGGTACCCTTGGAATAGAGCAGGCTGACATCGTCGCATCCTGCCAGCCTGGCAATATCCATGGCCCAGGCGCCGCCGGCGTTCACGTACTGTTTGGCGACAATTCGCAGCAGTTCACCGCTGTGGTGGTTTTTGCAGATCGCGGCTTTGATGCGACCCTCGCTAATCTCGAAATCGATTACACCGGTGTGAGGATGGTAGGTGGAATCATTCAGCTCCCTGGCGTGGTTGACATTTTCCAGGGCCAGCCTGAAGGGGTCGATGGTGGCATCGGGAACCAGATAGGCCTTGATCAGATCAGCTGAAAGATGTGGCTCAAGCTTGCGCGCTTCATCCGTGCTGATCTCCTGGCAGTCGATTCCGGCAGCTTCACAGAGATTGGCAAAGTTATTGGCAAAGGCCTCATCGTCGCCGGCCACGGCCACAAAAAGGCCGCCTGTCTCCTCGATGCACTGGGGGGCGAGTCGCTTGAGAATCGCTCCTTCTTCCCGGCACTCGACTGCGGAATGGGGATCACTGAAAACATAACGTGCCCCGGAGTGGAGCAGTCCATGGTTACCGCCGGATGCTCCGGCACAGAGATCCTGTTTATCAATGAGGTGACAGTGAATAGAGCGCAGGGCCAGGTCTCGCATGATGCCTGTGCCGGTTGCCCCGCCGCCGATTATGAGTACCTCAGTTTCTACAGTCCGTGGAACGGAATCGGGCGACTGCCCTGCAGCAGAGGTTGTCATGATATGTGTCCTTTTTCGAAAGTGGATTCCTTTCGTTTCCGCCTAGGGAGTTCAGCGCCCTGTAGCGGTCGGACCTTCGGACGAAAGTCCGCAGGTATGCAACAGGGGCGCAGCCATTTAGAGTCATCTGATTCTATGTATACTGCTTTAGGAATATCTTCAAGTGAAATCTATGGGCTCATCAAGTGAAACCGCAATAGGCTCTAATCGAAAACCGGGACAGTTTTCAACAGGTAAATTCCCTGCTGGGGAAAGGGAGGAGAGAAAAGATGCGGAAGGCGTACCAGTTCTGCTGGATTAAATAGTCTGATTTGAAACGACAAAGAGCTTGAACTGCTGAGCCCCAAAGGAAGAAACGAGGAATGCCAGGAACTGGAAACGAACAAGGTGGGGCAGGCGGAGGGAGGTGGTAAAAAAAAACTCCCCCGGCTGATCGCTTCAGCCGGGGGAGTTTTCGCAGTGGGTCAACCCTGCGTCAGACGCAGGGTTGAAATGTCACGCAGTCAGGCTTAGCCAACCAGCGGATCGGTTACACCGAGCATGTAGAGAGCGATCATGCCGAGGGTACCTGCTACGAATACATAGTAGATGGTCGGGATGATGGTCATACGCAGGGTCTTACCTTCCTGGCCGAGGAGGCCAACGGTGGCGGAAGCGGCAACGACGTTGTGGATTGCGATCATGTTACCAGCAGCAGCACCAACAGCCTGGAGAGCTACGAGGAGGGCACCGGAGATGGAGAGCTTGGTGGCAACCTCAAACTGGAACTGGCTGAGCATCATGTTGGATACGGTGTTGGAACCAGCGATGAAGGCACCAAGCGCACCAACCATGGAAGCAAACAGCGGGTAGATGGAACCGAAAGCATCTGCGACAAAGCTTGCCATGGCAACAGGCATTGAAGCGATCTCGGCGCCGTTTACACCGGAGTTGATCAGGATACGTACCATCGGGATGGTGAAGATCAGAACAAATCCAGCACTGATCAGGGTCTTACCCGCATCAGCAGCAGCGTTGACAAGCTGGGCTGGCTTCATCTTGTGCAGGAACATGGTAAGGAAACACACAAAGAGCATGATTCCGCCTGGCAGATAGAGAGGCTTCACAGAGGCGCTTACGCCAGCCTCGCCGAGGATATTGGACAGACCGAAAGAGAGGCTGGTGACCATTCCCTTGATATCAGGGGATACACGGGTGAGTACCAGGATCGCAGCAACGAGCAGGTACGGAGTCCAGGCCAGTGGCAGAGAGATTTTTCTCTCGTCAGCAGCAGGAGCTTTCGGGGTGATGGAACCAAACCAGCCGGCCGGCCACTCTTCCTGCGGAGGAAAATCCCAGGTGGATTTTGGAATAAGGAAACCAGCCTTGGCAGCAGGTACAACGATAGCCATACCAACCAGGGCACCGATAAGGGATGGAAACTCAGGACCGAGGAACACGCCGGTCAGTGCGTACGGAATGGTGAACGCGAGACCTGCAAAGATAGCAAATGGTGCAATGGAAAGGCCTTCAGCCCAGCTCTTGTTTTTACCGAAGAAGCGACAAAGCATCACGACCATGAACAGCGGCATCAGGGTACCGACGATGGCGTGGGTGATTGCAACTTCAGAGGTGATGAGCATGTAGAAGGCGTCCCAGCTGGAACCAGCCTCAGTTAGCTGAGCGCTGATACCGGTGAAGTCGAGGCCGTTTTTCACGCCGATGACAATCGGGGTACCAACAGCACCGAAGGATACCGGAGTAGACTGGATCATCATACCGATCATAACCGCACCAAGGGCCGGGAAGCCGATGGCAACCAGCAGCGGAGCAGCGATAGCGGCAGGGGTACCGAATCCAGACGCACCCTCGATGAAGCAGCCGAACAGCCAGGCAATAATGATAGCCTGCACTCGACGGTCAGGGCTGATGTCGGTAAAACCGGCACGGATAGCGGTGATGGCGCCGGAGTTCTGAAGAGTGTTCAGAAGCATGATGGCACCGAAGATAATCCAGAGTACAGATACCGTGATGATGGCGCCCTGGATAGTAGAGGCGAGAACGCGGTTAAAGCTCATTTCCCATACGAAAAGAGCAATACCTGCAGCAATCAGGTATACCACCGGCATCGCGCGACGTGCTGGCCAGTTGAGACCGACCAGGAGGATGGCGGCGGCAATAATGGGCATCGCAGCCAGAAGGGCCAAAATGGATGTTGACATAACTACCTCATTCAAAAGAAAAATGGTTGTTCGTCGAAAAAAACGGCACAGCCGCTCTTTTCGATGCAGACAGTCTGATTCTCCTGTCGGGTCTGCTCTAACATCTTCAAAATCAGGTACTCATTTGTGAAGTCCAGGTCAACTGCAGCTTTTCCAGGCGGGGGACCATGGAGCAGCATGTGTAAACCGGACGCCACTGACCGATTGAGTCGCTGATTTCAGATGTTGTTCCTTCAGGCAGACTGAACTGCGCTTTCAGTTCCTCCGAAAAACAACTTCGTGGCAACAGATCGCTCTGGCAAACGATGCATTGCAAAACTGATCGTGCAGTACTCATCGGGCGGATTGTAGACCTGGTTTCAGGATGATTGCGAAAGAGTCTGGTTTCTCTTGCGGAACCTTGGTTTCCTGGTCTGACTACAGGCACCTGATGGGTGGGGTAGTAATGCATAATCAACATTCGCAGCCACAATATTCTATATTTATAAGGCTTGTCAAGCAGAAATAAATGGGCTGGAACTCCGATTAATCAAGGAAAAGGTGGTTCCTGTTTCGGGTTTGAATCGCTATCTGGTTGTTGTGAAGCAATAAAATAATAAAAGGTATCTTTAGGGGACCAGGGGTGAGAAAAATGCCACGCTGTGGCCGTTTCGGTTCGGGTGCTCTGAGGGGAGATACGTCGGCTGTAATGTGAAAAAGCAATTATCTTCCTGTGTTCACGAGGTTTAATTCGTCAATGAGGCCGGCGGGAAAGAACAGCAATCATGGGCTCGAACCCAATGGTCTGTGGTCTGGTCCGCTTTCACTGTTGTGGTGTGCTGAAAGACCCGTGTAATTATAATATGTTGAGCTATTTTGGGTAAGTTTGGTCGAACGGGCGGGTTTGGGCTGTTTGCTTGAAGCTGCTTGTCTACCCAGGATGCACAGTGAGAAGTAGTGGTATTTCCGTAAAAAAAAGATGTAAAAAGCAGTAGGCGCCTGGTGTGGCGGCAACCTCCCCGGCCAGGAGTTGCGGCTGTTTCTATCGTCTAAAAAAGGAGATGGGAAAGGACTGTTGAAAGAGGCGGTTGTCAACCTGATGGCACGAAGAGTATGAAGACAGCTGCCAGGGAGGACGTATATTTAACGAGATAGCATAACCCCGGCAGCTGATTTGAGGCGGAAACCACGGTTTCAAGAATGTCTCAAGACCTTGTGAATCCTATGAAAACATCAGGTCAGGGTCCTGCGGACCGCATCTTTCCAACCTCGGTATTTTCTGGCTCTGATCTCTTCGTCCAGGGCCGGGGCAAACCTGCACTGGCGCTTCCACCTGTCGGCGAACTTTTCGGGAGGTGGGAAGATGCCTGCATGAAGGCCGGCCAGGTAGGCGGCGCCAACGGCTGTGGTTTCCAGGATTGCCGGTCTGTCCACCGGCGCATTGAGGATATCGGCGAGAAACTGCATGGTCCAGTTGGAGGCTACCATGCCACCGTCTACCCGCATGATGGTGTCGCCCAGCTGGGCACAGTCGCCTGCCATGGCTTCCAGCAGGTCGCGGGTCTGGTAGCAGACCGATTCCAGGGCGGCCCGGGAGAGTTCTGCGGGGCCGGTGGCGCGGGTGATTCCAAAAATGGCTCCCCGGGCATCAGGATCCCAGTGCGGGGCACCAAGGCCGGTGAAGGCTGGGACCAGGTATACGTCCTGATTGACATCCGCCTTACGGGCCAGCTTACCCGTCTCATTAGCCGCTTCGATAAGTCCCATGGCATCGCGCATCCACTGAACGGCAGCACCGGCCACGAAAATAGATCCCTCAAGGGCGTAGGTGGTCTTGCCGTTCAGGCGGTAGCCGATGGTGGTCAGCAGCCTGTTTTTTGATTGCACCGCTTCCTCGCCGGTGTTAAGCACGATGAAACAGCCTGTTCCATAGGTCGATTTGATCATACCCGGTTCAAAACATGCCTGGCCGACCAGGGCGGCCTGCTGATCACCGGCGATGCCGCGAATGGGTACAGCGGCCCCGAGCAGATCCGGTACCGTCTCGCCGAAATCGTCGGCTGAATCCTTTACCTCCGGCAGCAGTGACGCCGGGATGTTCAGCAGCTTGAGCAGTTCATCGTCCCAGCAGTTGTCGTGGATGTTGTAGAGCATGGTGCGGGAGGCGTTGGTGGCGTCGGTTGCGTGCACCTTACCGCCGGTGAGGTGCCAGAGCAGGAAGGTGTCCACAGTACCGAAAGCCAGTTTGCCAGCTTCGGCTTTTTCCCTGGCGCCTGCCACATTATCCAGCATCCAGCTGATCTTGGTGCCTGAGAAGTAGGCATCGAGCAACAGGCCGGTTTTGGCTGTGATCATCGGGTTGTGGCCGGCCTCTGAGAGTTTGTTGCAGTATTCAGCGGTACGGCGATCCTGCCAGACGATGGCCTTGTGAATTGGCTCCCCTGTTTCCCGGTCCCAGATGAGGGTGGTTTCACGCTGGTTGGTGATGCCGATGGCGGAGATCTGCTCAGCGGTAAGACTTGCTTCAGCAAGCGCCTGGCGGCAGGTGGCAAGCGTTGAATTCCAGAGATCTTCAGGAGCATGCTCGACCCAGCCGGACTGTGGGAAATGCTGGGTAAATTCCTGTTGGGCCACAGAGATAATGTCAAAATTTTCATTAAAGACAATTGCCCTGCTGGAGGTTGTTCCCTGGTCAATTGCAAGGATGTATTTGGTCATGATGTTCTCCTTCATCGAGCTTGGCTGCCTGACTGAGGCCGTAATGGTGTGGTGCTCTCAAGGTTGTTAGAGATGGCTGCCTGCTGGCTCTATTGCTGTGGGGCTATAGAGGCAACCTGTATAGAGACAGTTGGGTTGGTCCTCATAGGACCCTGACATCTTCTTCATAAAAAAACAGGCTGGAGCTTGTCAAGTCTCCAGCCTGCCGTTACTTCACGTCTGAATCCGGCCGAAGGACGGCCAAGGAATCAGGTACTGACTATTTCTTCGCTGCCTGCCAGCTTTTGACGAGCTCATCGTAATCGATGGTCATGCCCTGGGGCTTCTCGTTATCCAGCTTCGGCTTGGGAGAACCAGGCTGATTGAGCCAGAAAGATGGATCTTTCTTCTCGTTCAGTTTCGGGCCGCACTCGCCCTGTACACCCGCACGCTCCAGGCGCATCAGCACTTTATCCTGCTGCATGGCCAGGGAATCCATGGCTTCCTGCGGGGTCTTGTCACCGGTTACCGCATCGGCTACGTTCTGCCACCAGAGTTGGGCCAGTTTCGGGTAATCGGGTACGTTGGTACCGGTCGGGGTCCACTGCACGCGGGCCGGGCTGCGGTAGAATTCCACCAGGCCGCCAAGCTTGGGAGCACGCTCGGTGAACGACTCATCCCAGATATCGGACTCGCGAATCGGGGTCAGGCCAACGTGGGTCTTCTTGAGGCTGACGGATTTGGAAATAACGAACTGGGCGTAGAGCCAGGCGGCTTTACGACGATCAACCGGGGTGGACTTCATCAGGGTCCAGGAACCGGCATCCTGGTAACCGAGTTTCATGCCCTCGGTCCAGTAAGGACCGTGTGGGGAAGGAGCCATACGCCATTTCGGATTGTCGTTCTCGTCAACAACCGGGGTGCCAGGCTTGGCCATATCCGCGGTGAAAGCGGTGTACCAGAAGATCTGCTGGGCAATAGCGCCCTGGGCAGGAACCGGACCAGCCTCGGAGAAGGTCATACCTGCAGCCTCGGGTGGTGCATATTTCTTCAGCCAGTCGATGTACTTGCTGAGAGCGTAAACTGCAGCAGGGCCGTTGGTGGCGCCACCACGCTCAACGGAAGATCCGACAGGAGAACAACCCTCTACCCGGATACCCCACTCGTCAACAGGCAGACCGTTGGGGATGCCCTCGTCACCAGCGCCGGCCATAGAGAGCCACGCATCGGTGAAGCGCCAGCCAAGAGATGGATCCTTCTTGCCGTAATCCATGTGACCGTAGACGCGCTGGCCATCGATCTCTTTGACTTTCTCAGAGAAGAACTCGGCGATATCCTGGTAGGCGGACCAGTTGACCGGAACACCCAGGTCGTAGCCGTAGATGTCCTTGAACTTCTTCTGCAGATCCGGGCGTTTGAACCAGTCGTAACGGAACCAGTAGAGGTTGGCGAACTGCTGATCCGGAATCTGGTAGAGCTTGCCGTCCGGGCCGGTGGTGAAGGACTTGCCGATGAAATCGTCGAGGTCAAGACCAGGGTTGGTCACGTCCTTGCCCTCGCCATCCATCCAGTCGGTGAGCGGCACAACCTGCTGATAGCGGAAGTGGGTACCGATCAGATCGGAGTCGTTGATGTAGGCATCATAGATGTTTTTGCCAGACTGCATCTGGGTCTGCAGCTTCTCGATAACGTCACCCTCGCCGATCAGGTCGTGGGTGACCTTGATGCCGGTGATCTCGGTGAACGCCTTGGCAAGAGTCTTGGACTCGTACTCATGGGTGGTAATGGTTTCAGAAACTACACTGATTTCCATGCCTTTGAACGGCTCAGCTGCCTTGATGAACCACTCCATCTCCTTCATCTGCTCTTCTTGGGAAAGAGTGGACGGCTGGAATTCACCCTCAACCCACTTCTTGGCCGCATTCATGTCGGCTGAAGCGGGCCCTGCCATGAGAGCTACTACCGCTGCTGCTGTCGCAAGCTTTTTGATCATTTCTTTTTCTCCTCAGTTGTTTTGCGATTAGGCTGCCGCACCCGGTGGTGCGGCAGTACAAAAACCCCTTGTTACAACTTCCTTAGGATACTGCAAAAATTAAACAAACGTAAAGACAAACAGTGCGAACACTATCGCTATTGCAAATGCCCACCAGAGACTCAGGCCGGTAAAGGCTATCCAGAAGATGTGGATATAGGCTGAGCCGAGCAGCGAGATAAAAAGCCGGTCGCCGCGGGTGGTTTCAAAGCGCAACAGACCCTTGCGCGGGGCTCCGCCCGGGATGAGCAGCTCCCAGACGGTGAGCGTGACGAGAAAGCACGCTATGGTGATAAAAAATATTGCTGTCGGTTTGGTCCAGGCCATCCAGCTGAGATCCATGACGCTGCCTCCTTGTTAAACTCGCCCAAGAGCAAAGCCCTTGGCAATGTGGTTACGGACAAACCAGATAACCAGCGCGCCGGGGACGATGGTCAGTACACCGGCTGCGGCCAGTACGCCCCAGTCAAGACCGGAGGCGGAAACGGTCCTGGTCATGATGGCCGAGATCGGCTTGGCGTTTACCGAGGTAAGGGTTCGGGCCAGAAGCAGCTCGACCCAGGAAAACATGAAACAGAAAAACGCAGTAACACCGATGCCTGAGGCAATGTTCGGGATGAAGATCTTTACAAAAAAGCGCGGCCAGGAGTAACCGTCGATAAAGGCGGTCTCATCGATCTCCTTGGGCACGCCGGACATGAAGCCCTCCAGAATCCAGACCGCCAGCGGCAGGTTGAACAGGCAGTGTGCCAGTGCCACGGCGATATGGGTGTCAAACAGCCCCACGGAGGAGTAGAGCTGGAAAAATGGCAGGGCGAAAACCGCCGGAGGTGCCATCCTGTTGGTCAGCAGCCAGAAAAAGAGGTGCTTGTCTCCCATAAAGCTGTAGCGGGAAAAGGCGTAGGCCGCAGGCAGCGCGAAGCTGACGGAGATGACCACATTGATGGAAACGTAGATCATCGAATTGATATAGCCCGAGTACCAGCTAGGGTCGCTGAAAATGACCCGGTAGTTATCAAAGGTGAGATCCTGCGGCCAGAGGCTGAACACCGACAGGATCTCGGTGTTGGTCTTCAGGCTCATGTTGATCAGCCAGTAGATGGGCAGCAGCAGAAAAATTATGTAGACAGTGGGAACAATCCACTTGAGACGTCGCTTTTGCATGTTATGCACCTCCCTTGCTTTCTTCGCCAATGTTGCTCATCACGGTGTAGAACACCCAGGACAGCAGCAGGATAACGAGGAAGTAGATGAGTGACATTGCCGCGGCAGGGCCGAGGTCGAACTGACCGATTGCCATCTTCACCAAGTCGATGGAGAGGAAGGTGGTCGAGTTACCGGGTCCTCCACCGGTGATGACGAAGGGCTCGGTGTAGATCATGAACGAATCCATAAAACGGAGCAGTACGGCGATAAGCAGTACCCGCTGCATCTTCGGCAGCTGGATATAGCGAAATACCGACCAACGGGAGGCGCCGTCGATTTTCGCCGCCTGGTAGTAGGCGTCCGGAATGGAGCAGAGCCCCGCGTAGCAGAGCAGCACTACCAGGCTGGTCCAGTGCCAGACATCCATCACCACAACGGTGATCCAGGCCGCCAGCGGATCCTGGGTATAGTTGTAGTCGATGCCCAGGGAGGCCAGGGTATGGCCGAGCAGGCCAATATCGACCCGGCCGAAGATCTGCCAGATGGTTCCAACCACGTTCCAGGGGATGAGCAGCGGCAGGGCCATGGTCACCAGGCAGACCGGTACGCCCCAACCCTTCTTGGGCATGGCCAGGGCAATGCAGATGCCGAGCGGAATCTCTATGGCCAGGATGATGCCGGAAAAGAGCAGCTGGCGCATAAACGAGTCGTGGAAGCGGTCGGAGTGGATAATCTCTTTGAACCAGTCAAGACCCACCCAGAAAAACTGGTTGTTGCCGAAGGTATCCTGCACCGAATAGTTGACCACTGTCATCAGCGGAATGATGGCACTGAAGGCTACCAGCAGGAACACCGGCAGAACCATGAACCATGCCTTCTGATTTACCTGTTTTTCTATCACAGCACTTCTCCTGTCACACGATGTTCATCAACGTAGATGTTGATATGGTCCGGGTCGATGATAAGCGAGCCGCTATCGGCGGTCATGGCCGATATCTCCGGCATGATCACGTTCATTTCACTCTCTCCGAGCGCTACTCTGACGATCTTGTGGCGGCCGATATCATCCACCTTCAGGATCTTGACCGGAAAACCCTCCTGGTCCGGTGGGGCTATGCTGAGATGTTCGGGGCGGATGCCGAGCTTGACATTGTCTGAGCCAGGCGCCGCGTAGGAGGTGCCAAGCGGGATCTGGTGGCCGTTGACCCGGGCCTTGTCCCCTTCCAGGCTGCAGGACAAGAGGTTCATGCCGGGAGAGCCGATAAAGTAGCCGACAAAGGTGTGTTCAGGACGCTCAAACAGGTCTTTCGGGGTACCCACCTGCACGATCTTGCCCTCGTACATGACCACCACCTCGTCGGCGAAGGTGAGCGCTTCGGTCTGATCGTGGGTAACGTAGATCATGGTGAAGCCGAACTGTTTGTGCAGGTGTTTGAGCTGGGAACGCAACTCCCATTTCAGCTGGGGGTCGATCACGGTGAGCGGCTCGTCAAATAGAATGGCGTTGACGCTCTGGCGGATGAGGCCCCGGCCCAGTGAGATTTTCTGCTTGGCGTCGGCGGTGAGATGTTGGGCCTTGGTGTAGAGGCTGTCCTCCAGGCCCAGCATGCGCGCCAGTTCGATGACCCGCGGCTTGATCTCTTTTTTGCTACGCCCCCTGTTCTTCAAGGGAAAGGCCAGGTTTTCAAACACCGTCATGGTGTCGTAGATTACCGGAAACTGGAAAATCTGGGCGATATTGCGCTGTTCGGTGGCCAGCGCGGTGACATCCTGATCGTTGAACAGGATCTGGCCCCTGGTGGGCTTTAACAGCCCGGAGATAATGTTCAACAGGGTGGTCTTGCCGCAACCTGATGGCCCGAGCAGGGCGTATGCGCCGCCGTCACGCCAGGTGAGATCCAGGCGTTTGAGCGCGAAGTCATCCGGGTTATCCGATTCCCCGGTATAGGAATGGGCGATCTCCTTTAAGGTGATATGTGCCATGATGATCTCCTCTATGCCATTGAAATTGACTCTGGGGTTACAACGAGGCGATCACTGCTGTCAAAGACATAGAACCGTGCGGGATCAAGATAGACCTCGATGGTGGTGTCAATATCGATATTGTGGATGCCATGTGATAAAACGACCCAGCGCAGCCCGGCCACGTCGACATGAACAAAGCTCTCGGAACCGGTAATCTCCGTAACCGCCACCCTGGCCTCCACCGCGATATCGCTGGCCGCCTGCCGCTGAAGGGTGATGTGGTTGGGCCTAAAAGCCACGGTATAGTCAGCCTCGCTCAAGCTGGCCAGCGCACTGGTGGCTGACTCAATGGGGACCTCGATATGACCGTTGAATTTCATACCCTTGGCGTGCTTGCTCATCGGCAGCAGGTTTAAGGGCGGATCGGAAAAGGTCTGGGCGGTGACCAGGTTTTCCGGTCTTTTGAAGACATCGATGGTTTCACCAAACTGGGTGACCCGGCCCTCATGAAGCGGCGCGGTGTTGCCGCCGAGCAACAGGGCCTCCGAAGGTTCAGTGGTGGCGTAGACAAAAATAGCCCCGGTCGCGGCGAAGATGCGGGGGAATTCCTCGCGCAGCTCTTCCCTGAGCTTGTAGTCCAGGTTGGCCAGCGGCTCGTCGAGCAATACCAGGTCGGCACCCTTGACCAGGGCCCTGGCCAGGGCGGTGCGCTGCTGCTGGCCGCCGGAGAGCTCCTGGGGGGTTCGCTGCAACATTTCGGTCAATTTGAGCAGCTCGGCCATCTCCATCACCTTCTGCTCAATGACGGAATTGGACGCCTTGGCAATGCGTAACGGCGAGGCGATGTTTTCATACACCGTCAGGTTGGGATAATTGATAAACTGCTGGTACACCATTGCCACATTGCGTTTCTGCACCGGGACGCCGGTTACATCCCTGCCATCGACCAGTATCTGCCCTGAAGTGGGCTGATCGAGCCCCGCCATCAGACGCATCAGTGAGGTTTTTCCTGAGAGCGTCGGACCGAGCAGGATGTTGAGTGTCCCGGCTTCCAAGGTCAGGGAGACGTCACGGATGTGATACTCCTTGCCGACCTTTTTGCAGACATTTTGTAACTCAAGCTGCATTGTTCTGCCTTTATGGTTGATTGATTACGTTGTCGTTTTCTACTCTATTTGTGGTGCTGCCTTTTCGTCGTACTCGTAAGGGGCCTGTCAGCCAGGTTCCTGCTGTTGCTGCTGATATTCCCTCATCCAGTTCTCGAGGTTTTGCTGCTGCTCCGCACTGAATTCCAGGCCAAGCTTGGTGCGCCGCCACAATACGTCGGCGGCACTTTTGGCCCATTCCTGCTCAATTAAGTAGCGTACCTCGAACTCGTAGAGGTTTGCGCCGAAATGTTTGCCCATATCCTCCGGATTGGTGATGGCCGAAGTCATGGCCTGCGCCCTGCTGCCGTAGTGGCGAACCAATCTTCTGGCATGATCGGCGCCCAAGGCAGGGCAATCATCCCGCAGTGTGCGCACTTGGAGGTCAAAACCGGAGTGGGGGAAGTCGCCTCCCGGCAGACTCGCTGATGCGGTCCAGGGCTTGGTCATGTGCGGAAAGTAGTCGGTAAGTTTTTCCAGAACCGATTCGGCCAGTTTTCGGTAGGTGGTTATCTTGCCCCCATATATGGAGAGCAGCGGCGCCTTGCCCTGTTCCTCATCGAGTTTGAGCACATAATCACGGGTGATTGCCTTGGCGTCACTGGTGCCGTCATCAAAGAGCGGCCGGATACCGGAGTAGCTGCTGATCACATCTTCCGGGCTGATGTCGGTGGTGAAGTACTCGTTGGCCGCCGCGCAGAGGTACTCGGTCTCCTCGGCGCTGATCTCAACCAGATCCGGGTCACCGTGGAAGCTCACGTCGGTGGTGCCGATCAGGGTGTAGCGGTTGTTTTCATAGGGTATGGCGAAAATGATGCGGCCATCGCTGTTTTGAAAAATGTATGCCTTGGAGTGATCGAAGAGTTTGGCAACGATGATGTGGCTGCCCTTGATCATCCGGATCTGTTCCTTGCCGTGTCTGTGCTCGATGCCGGCCAGCGTCAGGTCCATCCAGGGGCCGCTGGCATTGATCAGGCTCTTTGCCGTGACGGTTTTGTGCTGGCCCGTGGTAATGTCCTCCAAGGTGACTTGCCAGTGACCGTTGTGGCGTTTTGCCGCCACGCAGCGGCTGCGGGTTTCGACCACTGCCCCGCGTTCGGCTGCGTCCATGGCGTTGAGCACCACCAGTCTGCTGTCTTCGACCCAGCAGTCAGAGTATTCGAACCCCTTCTGGTAATCGCCCTTGAGCGATGAGCCGGTCTCATCTTTTGTCAGGTCGACGGTGGAGGTGGCCGGCAGGATCTTGCGACCGCCGATGTGATCGTACAGAAACAGGCCGAGGCGGATCAGCCAGGCAGGGCGAAGCCCCTTGTGGTGCGGCAGGATAAAGCGGAGCGGCCAGATGATGTGCGGGGCACTTTTTAACAGGACTTCGCGTTCGGTAAGAGATTCTCTAACCAGCCGAAATTCGTAATATTCAAGATAGCGCAGGCCGCCGTGGATCAGTTTTGTCGAGGTCGACGAGGTTCCCTGGGCAAGATCGTGCTGTTCGCAGAGATAAACAGAGAGGCCGCGGCCCACTGCGTCCCGTGCGATTCCGCAGCCATTTATCCCACCACCAATAATGAGAATATCATATACCGGACTATTCATGGTGCTTCTCTCAACGCATTAGTCCCAATATGCAGAAACCTGGTTTCGACTCTAACTATAAATACTTTCGAATTTTTGTTTAAACGTTACTTAATCGAAATGAAATATCTAATCAAGCGAAAATATTTTGGGATTTTCAAATCCTCTGACCTGACCACGGCATCGAGGTTAGGGCAGTCCATTTGCGGGCCCTGCCTACCCCTGCCACCGCTTGCCTCACAGCCGTTTTCGATTACCACAACGTTTGGGGAATGGAGTGAAGAAACAGTGAGATAAATTTTCCCTTTCGTTTTCTTCGCCTGTCGTGATCAACGCAGCCCCACACTGTGTCCTCTCGCTAGGGACTGACCACCACGACCTCAACTCCATGGTCGCTGCAAATGGTACGTAGTTTATCTGGGAGTTCCCCGTCCATTACTATAGTGTTGATTTGGGAGATGTGCCCGATGCGGACCGGGGCATTGCGACCAAGCTTCATTTTGTCTGCGACCAGGATGACGTGCCTGGCGTTGGCGATGATCGCCTGGGCCACACGGACTTCCCTGAAATCGTAATCAAGGAGTGAGCCGTCCTCGTCAATGGCCGAAACGCCGATGACGGCGTAGTCCACCTTGAACTGGTTGATAAAGTCGACCGCGGCGACCCCGACGATACCGCCGTCGGAACGCCGTACCAGCCCGCCTGCGATAATAAGCTCAATGCCCATGAAATTCTTCATGATATGAACGGCATTGACGTTATTGGTGATAACCAGCAGACCGTGGTGATCCTTTAAGGCATGGGCGACCTGTTCGGTGGTGGTGCCGATATTTATCAGCATGGAACTGTTGTCGGGAATAATCTGTGCTGCCTTGGCACCAATGGCCTTCTTGCTGGCCGGGGCCAGTAACCGGCGCGCCTCGTAGCTGACGTTTTCTATCCCGGAACCCACAATCGCACCACCATGGATGCGCTGCAACAGCTGTTTTTCGCACAGCTCGTTGAGGTCTTTACGGATGGTCTGGGGGGAGACACCGAATGAGCGTGACAGGTCGTCAACATCGACGCGGCCATGTTCACGTGCTAGGGTCAGGATCTGATTTTGCCGGGCGGAAAGATATTCCATTCGTTCTACCTAAGCTGGTTTCTGTCAAATTTGGTTGATTGCGGGCATTATTGTGTAATTGCTAACCAAAGTCAATTTGAATTTCGAATGAAACCGGGAAGGTGGAAAAGTGAGTGCTGGCGCTTGGGCGGCCGAGGCAAATGGCCAAAATAAATCCGTGTTAAGCCTGATTTCAGCGTCTTTTTTTATCGCGGGCTTGTAAATTCCATTTTTGTCTGTATACTGCCTTGCGATTTTTTTAGGGACCGAAATCGATACTTTTCCAGGCACATTTTCTTCCGAGTTAAACATGAACCGCATCCAAGCCAACTCTTTACTTCTTCTCGCTGCAATGATATGGGGCAGCGCCTTTGTTGCCCAGCAGGTTGGTACAGGCAGTCTCGGAACTATTACCTTCACCGGCGCCCGTTTCCTGGTTGGGGCTCTCGTGGTGCTGCCCTTTGCCCTGCGGCAGTTCAAGCGGGTCCACAGCACAGAGAGAACCTTCATCTCAAGTGACTGGCTGGTGCTGGGGATAACCGGCACGGTGCTCTACCTTGCCGCCGCCCTGCAGCAGTATGGGATCCTGCATACCACGGTGACCAACGCCGGCTTCCTGACTGCGGTATATGTGCCGCTGGTGCCGCTCATAGGTCTCGTGGTGCTGAGGAAAAAGGTCCACTGGTCGGTATGGCCGGCATCCATCGGATGTTTTATTGGTACCTATATATTAAATGGTGGCAGGTATGCCGCCCTGCAGATGGGCGACTACTGGGTTCTGACCAGTACCCTGTTCTGGGCAAGCCACGTGCTGCTTGTGGGCTATATCGTTTCCCGGACCAGGGCCCCCCTGGTGGTGGCGACCACCCAGTTCTTTGTCTGCGGCTTTATCGGCCTGGTTGTGGGAGCGTTTATCGAGCAGCCAGGGCTGGCAGATTTTACCAGCGCACTTTTTGGTATCGGCTATGTGGGGATTTTCTCTGTGGGCATGGCCTTTACCCTGCAAGTCGTTGGGCAGCGCTACACCCCGGCGGCGGATGCCGCCATTATTCTCAGTTCAGAGACGGTGTTTGCCGCGATTGCCGGGGCTATTTTCCTTGGCGAGAGGCTTTCCCTGTTTCAGATGTCCGGTGCAGCACTTATTCTTTTTGGAATCGTTGCGGTGGAACTGCTGCCGCTGACCCGGCTTGGGAAACCGAAGCCCCTCGAATAAGGTGTAATTACGATTCTATTTGAAAACACTTGCTTTTTTCGAACAAGTCATTTATGTGATGACCAGTCATTACCGGAGAAAGCTTGAAAAACGATTCAGGTAGGTGGTCGAATCAGCGATTTTTTCTCTGTGTTGCCGACAGGATCTTCATCCGGCTCGGCAGATGCTGAAGAGGTTGAAGACCATCCCGCAATCATCAAAGCAAACATCAGGAGACTAGACTATGGCCGTTCATGTACCGGATCATCCACTCATCAAACACAAGCTTGGCCTGATGCGCCAGCATGACATCTCCACCAAGGACTTCCGTGACCTTTCCTCCGAGGTAGCCCGACTCCTCACCTACGAGGCCTCAAAGGATATGGAAACCCAGAAGAAGACCATTCAGGGATGGGCCGGTCCGGTAGAGGTTGAGGAGATCAAGGGCAAAAAGATCACCATCGTGCCGATCCTGCGTGCCGGCCTGGGCATGATGAATGGTGTTATCGACCTTATCCCGTCTGCAAAGGTGAGTGTTGTCGGGTACTACCGCAACGAGGAGACCCTGATGCCGGTTGAGTATTACGTCAAGACCGCCTCCCGCATGGAGGAGCGCACCGCCCTCATCCTCGACCCGATGCTGGCCACCGGCGGTACCCTGCTGGCGACCATCGAAACCCTGAAAAAGGCCGGTTGCAAGAGGATCAAGGGACTCTTTCTGGTGGCGGCGCCTGAAGGTATCGCCAAGATAACCTCCGCCCACCCGGATGTGGATATCTATGTGGCGGCAATAGACGAGAAGCTCAATGAGGTCGGGTACATACTACCAGGCCTTGGTGATGCCGGGGATAAGATCTTCGGCACAAAATAGCCCAAAAAAAAGTCATTACAGATTCTGTAATGACTTTTTTTTTGCCAGTTGTTCCGCAGTAGTGCAATGCCCCTCTGCCGGCCTGCAGAGGGTTTCGTATGGATTTTTGAATTAAGTAATTTAGGGAGGGAAACACATGTCTGTAGAAACACCAAGCACGGAGTACCAGTTCAGGGTTGGCGACAGCCTTCTGGGCGCCCAGATGCTCTTTGTCGCCTTCGGCGCGCTGGTACTGGTACCGATTCTGACGGGTCTCGATCCGAATGTCGCACTCTTTACCGCCGGATTGGGAACCCTGATCTTCCAGGTGATTACCAGGGGTAGGGTGCCGGTATTTCTGGCATCATCGTTTGCTTTTATCGCGCCCATCATCTACGGGGTGCAGACCTGGGGTATTCCGGCGACCATGTGCGGTTTGGCCGCTGCTGGTGTGTTCTATATTTTTCTGAGCTTTCTCATCCGCTTCTTCGGTTCGGAGATGCTGCACAAATTGCTGCCGCCGATCGTGACCGGGCCCATCATCATGGTTATCGGTCTGGTATTGGCGCCGGTGGCGGTGAACATGGCCACCGGGCTCACCGGTGACGGCTCTGCCTGGCTGGTGCCGGGTAAAACCGCTGCCATCATCGCCGGGGTATCCCTGGCGGTTACCGCCCTGGTTTCCCTGCTGGGCCGTGGCTGGCTGAAGCTCATTCCGATCCTGTGCGGTATTCTTGCCGGGTATGCTACCTCCCTGGCCCTTGATCTGACTGGTTTCAGTGCCAGTGTCCAGGCCTCATTCGACCCGGGTGAACTGGCCAACTATACCGCTCCCGCCCTGATCTCCATGGCGCCGGTGGGGGAGAAGGCGTGGTTTGCAATGCCTTCCTTTGTCTTTCCTGAGTGGAGCTGGGCGGCAATCTTTTTTATTGTGCCGGTGGCGATCGCCCCGGCAATCGAACACTTCGGCGACGTGCTGGCAGTCGGTTCCATTACCGGCAAGGATTACGTGAAAGATCCGGGTATTGAGAACACCATGCTTGGTGATGGTATCGCCACTTCCGTCGCATCCCTGTTGGGCGGTCCGCCAAACACCACCTATTCCGAGGTGAGCGGCGCCGTGGCCCTGACCAGGGCCTTTAACCCGGCGATCATGACCTGGGCCGCGATCTGTGCCATCCTGCTGTCCTTTGTGGGCAAGGTGGGGGCGATTCTGGCTACCATCCCGGTGCCGGTGATGGGTGGCATCATGATTCTACTGTTTGGTATGATTACCGTGGTAGGCATCAACACCCTGGTCAAATCCGGCAGGGATCTGACCACCCCGCGCAACCTGATCATCGTGGCGGTAATCCTGGTGTGCGGAATCGGCGGCATGAAGTTCACCGCCGGCAGTTTTGCCATTGAAAAAATAGGCCTTGCGGCGATCCTCGGCCTGGTGCTCAACCTGATCCTGCCCCAGGAGAGAAAGTAGGCCTGGGCCTCAACTGTGGTACCGCCCCGGAGCTTTTTCAAGAGCGGGGCGGGAATGTTTTGCAATGGGCAGTGAATTGGACTACTTTCATCGTTGGGTTTTTGTGAGGATTTTGTTACGATATCCGCATTTTTACCCTGCTCTGCATGCTTAAACCAGTAAAGTATGGTTGGAATATACATGGTTTGAGATGGTTGCATGATGAAGTTGTTTCAATCACGAAGTCATCTTGTAAAGAACAACACAAAGAGGAGAAGAAAAAACATGAGAAAGTCGAACTTGTTGGCTGCTTTCTGTGGTGTATCCTTGTTGACCATGGGAGCCCTCGGTGCCCAGGCAAAAACGCTGGTATACTGCTCCGAGGGTAGCCCGGAGGGTTGGAACCCAGCCTTTTATACCGCAGGAACCACCTTTGACGCCACCTCCCGCCAGATCTTCAACAAGCTGGTAGAGTTTGAGCGCGGCGACACCAAGATTGTTCCTGGTCTGGCTGAGAGCTGGAGTGTTTCCGAGGATGGCCTGGTTTACACCTTCAACCTGAGAAAAGGTGTAAAATTCCACACCACCAAAGGCTTCACCCCGACCCGCGACTTCAACGCCGATGACGTAGTTTTCAGCTTCATGCGCCAGCTCGACAAGGAGCACCCTTTCCACAAGGTGTCCGGCGGTACCTACGAGTACTTCGACGGCATGGGCATGCCTGACCTGATCAAGTCAATTGAGAAGGTTGATGACTACACCGTCAAGTTTGTTCTCAACAAGCCCGAGGCACCAATGCTGGCCAACCTGGCAATGGACTTCGCCTCCATCTTCTCTGCCGAGTACGCGGACAAGCTGATGGCAGCGGGTACTCCGGAAGTGATTGACCAGGAGCCTGTCGGTACCGGTCCTTTCCAGCGGGTTGCGTACCAGAAGGATGCTGTCATCCGTTATAAGGCCAACCCGGATTACTGGGCGGGCAAGGCAGCTATTGATAACCTGGTATTCGCCATTACCCCTGACGCTTCCGTTCGTTACCAGAAGCTGAAGGCCGGTGAGTGTCATGTAATGCCGTACCCGAACCCGGCAGACCTGAAGGCGATGGCCGAAGATAAGGACATCAACCTGATGGAGAAAGAGGGTCTGAACGTTGGTTACCTGGCGTACAACTCCAAGATGGCTCCTTTTGACAACCCTGTTGTCCGCAAGGCGCTGAACAAGGCGATCAACAAGGAGGCGATCCTTGACGCGGTATTCCAGGGTGCAGGTAAAGTTGCCAAGAACCCGATTCCGCCGACCATCTGGTCCTACAACGATGCCATTCAGGATGACAGCTACGATCCAGAGGCAGCCAAGAAGATGCTCGCCGACGCTGGCATCACCAGCCTCGACACCAAGATCTGGGCAATGCCCGTACAGCGTCCATACAACCCGAATGCCCGCCGTATGGCAGAGATTATTCAGGCAGACTGGGCCAAGGTTGGTGTAAACGCCGAGATCGTGTCCTACGAGTGGGGTGAGTACCTCAAGCGCTCCAAGGACGAGAACCGTGACGGCGCAGTACTGCTGGGCTGGACCGGTGACAATGGTGATCCTGACAACTTCCTGGCAGTTCTCCTCGGTTGTGACGGCGTTGGCGGTTCCAACCGTGCCCAGTGGTGTCACCAGCCGTTCGAGGACCTGATCCAGAAAGCGAAGGTTGTTTCCGATCCTGCCGAGCGCACCAAGCTCTACGAAGAGGCGCAGGTTGTTTTCAAGGAGCAGGCTCCTTGGGCGACCATCGCTCACTCCGTCGTATACGAGCCGATCCGCAAAGAGGTTCAGAACTACAAGATCGATCCTTTCGGCGGTCACATCTTCTACGGTGTTGATCTGAAATAGTCCAGTCACATCGGGGTCGGATACCGCTCTCGGTATCCGACCCGCTCCTGTGTGCTGATTTCCCGATTAATCATATGAAGTAATTTCTGATGTTAACATTTCTATTGAGGAAACTGGGCGTAATCCTGCCTACCTTTTTCGGGGTTACTCTGGTGGCGTTTGTCTTTATCCGTATGCTGCCGGGCGACCCCGTTTTACTGATGGCCGGTGAACGCGGCATGTCCGAGGAACGGCATGCCCAGCTGATGAAAGAGTTCGGTTTTGATCGCCCGATCTGGGAACAATACATTTCCTACATAGGGGATCTGGCCCAGGGTGATCTCGGTAATTCGATCATTACCAAAAAGCCGGTTGCCGAGGAATTTTTCACCCTGTTCCCGGCGACAATGGAACTCTCCCTGTGTGCGATTATCATCGCAGTTTTTATTGGTTTGCCGGCAGGTATGCTCGCTGCGACCCGTCGAGGGTCGGTGTTTGACCACACGGTGATGGCAGGTGCACTCACCGGGTATTCAATGCCGATCTTCTGGTGGGGGCTGCTGCTGATCATCTTCTTTTCTGGCATTCTCGGCTGGACTCCGGTTTCCGGTAGGATTTCGCTGATGTACTTTTTTGAACCGGTGACGGGCTTTATGCTGATCGACAGTCTGCTCTCCGGGGAGAAAGGGGCATTCACTTCCGCCCTCTCGCACCTGATTCTGCCCTCCACCGTTCTGGCCACAATCCCCATGGCAGTTATTGCCCGCCAGACCCGCTCAGCCATGCTTGAGGTATTGGGGGAGGATTATGTGCGTACGGCAAAGGCCAAAGGACTTGGCCAGGGTCGCGTCATCGGTCTTCACGCCCTTCGTAATGCGATGATTCCGGTAATCACCGTCATCGGCCTGCAGGTTGGCGTACTCTTTGCCGGTGCCATTCTCACCGAGACTATTTTCTCCTGGCCAGGAATCGGCAAATGGATGGTCGATTCAATCTTTCGAAGAGACTACCCGTCAGTGCAGGGCGGTCTGCTGATGATTGCCGCCATCGTGATGCTGGTCAACCTGCTTGTAGATATCCTCTACGGCCTGATCAATCCCCAAATTCGACACACAGATTAATTATGTCAGAAGCTTCTTCACTTCAGGATACAGTGATCGATACCCGCCAGGGGGGACGTATGGCCCTCCTGAAGGAGTTTTGGTCATATTTCAGCGAGAATCGTGGGGCGGTCATCGGCCTGGTCTTTTTTATCTGCATCGTGCTGATCGCCCTTTTCGCCGATTTTATCGCTCCCCATGCCCCAAATCAGCAGTATCGTGACGCCTTCCTGCAGCCGCCGTTCTGGCTTGATGGCGGCAGCCTGCGCTTTCCGCTGGGTACCGATGCCGTGGGTCGTGATCTCTTGTCACGGCTGATCTACGGTTCAAGATTCTCTTTATTTATCGGCTGCGTTGTCGTTTCCGTTTCGCTCTTTGCCGGAATTGTTCTCGGACTCTGTGCTGGCTTTTTCCGCGGCAAGGTGGACACCTTCATCATGCGCATCATGGACATCGTGCTGGCATTTCCCAGCCTGCTGCTTGCCCTGGTGCTGGTTGCCCTGCTTGGGCCAAGCCTGATTAACGCCATGATTGCCATCGCCATCGTTCAGCAGCCGCATTATGTGCGTCTGACCCGTGCTGCGGTGATCGGTTGCATGACCAAGGACTATGTGACCGCCGCCAGAGTGATCGGCGTCAGCAGATTGCGCCTGATGTTTGTCACTATTCTGCCCAACTGCATGGCACCGCTCATCGTTCAGGCCGCGCTTTCCTTTTCCACCGCGATTCTCGATGCCGCCGCGCTCGGCTTTCTCGGCATGGGGGCCCAGCCGCCGACCCCTGAGTGGGGTACCATGCTGGCCGAGGCCAGGGAATTCATTTTGCGGGCATGGTGGGTTGTTACCTTTCCGGGACTTGCCATTCTGCTGACTGTGCTCGCCATCAACCTCATGGGTGATGGTCTCAGAGATGCACTTGATCCGAAACTCAAACGGTCATAGAACAGATGTCATTACTTGAAATAGAAAATCTATCCGTTTCCTTCCAGACTGCCGGCGGACAGTTTAAAGCGGTGGACAGGGTAACCTTGAATGTCAATCCCGGTGATGTCGTCTCCGTGGTTGGTGAGTCCGGATCCGGTAAATCGGTGGCCATGCTGGCGCTGATGGGACTCTTGCCCTGGACCGCCACCGTCACCGCGGACAAGCTCCGTTTTGACGGCAAGGATATGCTCACCATGGGCAAGAAGGAACGCCGCTCAATTATCGGCTCCGAGTTGACCATGATCTTCCAGGAACCGATGACCAGCCTCAATCCCTGCTTCACGGTGGGCTTCCAGCTCACCGAGTCGCTCAAGGTGCACAAGGGCATGAACCGTAAGCAGCGTCGCGAGCGGGCCATTGAGCTGCTCGAGTTGGTCGGTATTCCGGAGCCGAAACGACGCCTCAACGCCTTTCCTCATCAGCTCTCCGGCGGTATGAGCCAGAGGGTGATGATCGCCATGGCGATCAGCTGCAACCCCCGTCTGCTCATCGCCGATGAACCGACCACCGCCCTGGACGTTACCATCCAGGCCCAGATCCTCGATCTGCTCCTGAAACTGCAGAAAGAGCAGGATATGGCACTCATCCTCATTACTCATGACATGGGTGTGGTGGCTGAGACCGCCGATCGGGTGGTGGTGCAGTACGCTGGTCAGCAGGTGGAAAAACAGGAGGTCAAGGGACTCTTCTCCGATCCGCACCACCCATATGCTGCGGCCCTTCTGGCCTCGCTGCCGGAGAGAAGCGATTCCAAGATCCTGCCCTCCATCCCCGGTGTCGTCCCCGGTCAGTTTGACCGCCCCGAGGGCTGTCTGTTCTCGCCCCGCTGTTCCTTTGCGACGGATCTGTGTAAAACAACGGCTCCCGAAGAGGCAGCTTTTGAGCTTGGCAGGGCCCTATGCCATTATCCACTGGTTGATGGTAGACCCACTGGACATCCCAAGAACGTGGAGGATGCGGCATGAACGCGAACGTAGTCCTTGAAGCGGAAAATCTGAAAAAGCATTATGAGGTGCGCCGCGGCACCTTTAAGGCACCGGCAATTGTGAAGGCGCTCGATGGTGCCTCCTTTACCCTCGAGCGCGGCAAGACTCTCGCGGTGGTTGGTGAGTCCGGCTGCGGTAAGTCCACCCTGGCCAGACTGGTGACCATGATCGAGGAGCCGACCTCCGGGGTTTTGAAAATCGACGGTGTAAATCTCGGCAGCTTGAGCGCGGCCGAGCGCAGAAAGTATCACACCAAGGTGCAGATCGTTTTCCAGGATCCGTACGGCTCCCTGAACCCGCGCCAGAAAATCGGCCATGCCCTGGAGGAGCCGCTTCTGGTCAACACCGACAAGCCGAAAGCGGAACGTGAACGGCTGGCCCGGGAGATGCTCGATCTGGTCGGCCTGCGGCCTGAGCATTACGACCGCTATCCGCACATGTTCTCAGGCGGCCAGAGACAGCGTATCGCTGTGGCCCGAGCGCTGATGCTGGAGCCGGAAATCCTGGTGCTGGATGAGCCGGTCTCCGCCCTTGACGTTTCGATCCAGGCCCAGATCCTCAACCTGCTGGCTGAACTGCAGGAGCGGATGAATCTGGCCTATCTCTTTATCAGCCACGACTTGTCCGTTGTTCATCATATCGCCGATGAGGTGATGGTGATGTATCTGGGCGTGCCGGTCGAGTCCGGCGACAGGGACACCACCTTCGACAAGCCCAAGCACCCCTACACCGAAGCCCTGCTCTCCGCCACCCCGGTTGCCGATCCATTCAGGGAGAAGCAACGCATCGTCTTGACCGGTGAGCTGCCATCGCCGATGAATCCGCCGAGTGGCTGCACGTTTCATCCCCGCTGCCCGAAAAGGATCGATATCTGCCCCAAAGAGATTCCAACCCTACGCCAGGTCGGGGAGAGTATAACTGCCTGTCATGTCGCAAAACCCTAAAAAAAATACAAGGTTGTTCGGCGCGACGAATTTTCGTCGCGTCCGGCGCGAGTTTTTGTTGACATAAAGCGGAATATTGATAAGTTTCGAACGAGGTTTCTTGACTGAAACCCCTATGTGGAGCACTGTATATATGTGATCTGCCCGAAATAGGGGTCGGAATTTCTGTGGGTGCGCCATTGAGGTTATGCAACTCTTACTCAGCCGAATGCAGTAGGCTGTTTTTTAACAGTATCGTTTCACATTATGCCTAAGAAAGTTTATGCCGTATCGGCACTGATCAAAGCCAATGAAATCCTGGAGTTTCTCCTGCAAAAAGGTGAAGCCTCATTTACAGAGATCCACACCACTCTAGGTCATCCCAAGAGTAGCACGTACAAGACCATCAGTACCCTGGAGTCGTTGGGCTTCATCAGGGAAGTTGGCGAAAGTGCCCGATACACCCTGGGGCTCAGGCTGATCGAGCTTGGCGCCAAGGCGGCGGCACACGTGGATATGACCACCGAGGCCAGACCGCTGGTGAAGATGCTCTCCAATGAAACCGAAAGAACGGTTCACCTAGGCATTCTTGATGGTACTGAGGTTATCTATCTTTTGAAAGAGAACGTCCATGGCTCGATATCCATTGACACCTGGGCCGGTAAGCGGGTAGGTGTCCACTCCACCGCCATGGGCAAGGTGCTCCTAGCCTGGAAAACAGATAAAGAGATTGACCGCATCCTGAAAAGCGTCGACCTGGTCAAGTTGACCCCTAACACCAGGGTCAACGCCGAAGAAGTGAAAAACGGCCTGCAGGAGGTGCGCAAGCGTGGCTGGGCTACCGATGACGAAGAGAACTGGAAGATGGTTCGCTGCGTATCTGCCCCGGTCCGTGACAATACCGGTAAGGTCTGTGCGGCACTGAGTGTCTCCACCTTGACCGACCTCGACAGCTATGAGCAGATGCTTGGCATAACCAACAAGGTAATAGAAACAGCTCGGGAGCTATCCAGACGGCTCGGTTCCCCGGACACCTTCCAGAGCTGATGTAAGAACAAGAATATTTCTAGCGAGAACAGACAACAACAGGCATATCACACAATAAAGAGTTTTCTGCCCTGCACTGTTTATGGGTATGTGCATATTTTATCTGCACATACCCATCGTTCATTTTAACGGGCCAGCTTATTTTCGAGCTGTGGTGAGCAACCGGGCAGCGGGCCGCGCCATTTGCTGTGACATCCTTGTAACGAATAACCCCCGATTATCTCTTTGAGTTGAAATTCCCTGGAGGAAAGAAATGAAATTCCCGATTGATTTGAGTGGCTACACTCCACTGCAGCTGGATCTGAACCAGACTGAGCTGACCGATGAGCAGCGCACGACCTTAAAGGAAAACATTCGCATCGTCCGCGACAGCCTGATCTTCTTCACCGCTTTGGCCAACGTCAAGGGTCTTGGCGGCCACACCGGCGGTGCCTATGACATCGTGCCGGAGCTGCTGATTATCGACGGATTCATGAAGGGCTCAGATACCGTGCACCCGGTCTACTTCGATGAGGCCGGCCACCGCGTTGCCATCCAGTACATGATGGCGGTACTCAACGGTCATCGCGAGGTCGAGTCCCTGCTGCATTACCGTGAGTATGACAAGGGCTACTACGGTCATCCCGAGCGCGAGGATGAGGAAGGGGTATTCTTTTCTTCAGGCCGCCTTGGGCACATGTGGAGCTACGTGAACGGTGTTGCCGAGGCAGACAAGGAGAAGATCGTGGTCATGTTCGGCTCCGACGGCTCCCAGATGGAAGGTGACGATGCCGAGGCTGCCCGCTATGCGGTGATGCGCAACCTCAACGTCAAGCTGATGCTTGACGATAACGATGTCACCATCGCCGGCCATCCGACCCAGTACATGAAGGGCTATGATCTGGTGAAGACCCTCGAAGGCCACGGTCTTGAGGTGAACGCCGGTGACGGTGAGGATCTGGACGCGCTCTTTGGCCGCATCCAGAAAGCGATGGTGGCCGATGGCCCGGTGGCGCTGGTCAACCGCCGTCTGATGGCTGTCGGTGTCCCGGGAATCGAGGGCCTGCCCAAGGGCCATGACGTTATCCCGGTCAATCTCGCCATCGATTACCTCAAGGAACGCAATTACGATGAGGCTGTGGAGCTTCTCGAGACCTTCAAGGTGGACAAGACCAAGCCGACTTATATCGGTTCCACCCCCGAGATGGGCAAGTGCCGCGACGATTTCGGCAAGGTTGTCTGCGAGATTTTAGGCTCCATGGATGACATCACCAAGAAGGTGCTGGTGGTGGACTCCGATCTGGAAGGTTCCTGCGGCCTGCATCATATCCGCAAGAACTACCCTGAGGTTTACGTGACCGGCGGTATCATGGAGCGCAACAACTACTCCGTTGCTGCAGGCTTCGGTTCCGAGCCGGGACGCCAGGGCATCTTCGGTACCTTTGCCGCCTTCCAGGAGATGGTTATCTCCGAGATCACCATGGCCCGGTTGAACAAGGCCAACGTGCTGGCGCACTTCTCCCACTCCGGCGTTGACGACATGGCGGATAACACCTGCCATTTCGGTATCAACAACTACTTTGCAGACAATGCCCTGGCCGAAGGCGACGACACCCGTCTCTACTTCCCGGCCGACACCCTGCAGCTGAAAGCGATGCTGCAGGCGGTATTCAATGATCCTGGTCTACGTTTTGTCTACACCACCCGCTCCGCCACCCCATGGATTCTCAATGAGGATGGCAACAAGCTCTATGATGAGGGCTACGCCTTCGTACCGGGCAAGGACGAAGTCGTCAGGGAGGGCTCCGCCGGTTATATTGTCAGCTACGGCGAGATGCTGTACCGCTGCCTGGATGTTGTGGAGCAGCTCAAGGCGGAAGGTATCGATGTGGGCCTGATCAACAAGCCGACGCTGAACGTGATCGATGAGGAGATGCTGGAGAAGGTGGGCAAGTCAGGTTTTGTGCTCACCGTCGAGACCCAGAATGTCAAGACCGGCCTCGGCTCCCGCTTCGGCAGCTGGCTGCTCGAGCGTGGTCTGGCGCCGAAGTTCGGCACCATGGGCAGCTGCAAGATCGGCCACGGCGGCCTGAGCGAGCAGATTCCGCACCAGGGAATGGGTGCAGAGGATATCAAGGCCAAGGTTCGCAACCTCATCGGCTAAATATTAATCAGCCCAGGGAACGCATCTTCTTCAGTGTTTTGCCAGTGAGCATAGTAAAAACTATAGCTCACTGGCAAAAACTTCGAACTTGACGTCCCCTGAACTGATTAGAAACCGGTTGATATTCTAACCAGTTCAATGAGATACGATTGGGCGGATTGGGGAGACCCTTTCCGCCCTTGTTGTTGATTCAGGAAAGAGAGGAGAGTCTCATGTTACCGTTCGATGTTATGTTGCTGTTCTTCACCTCATCGGTTCTCTTGGCCATGGCCCCGGGGCCGGACAATCTGTTTGTTTTGGCCCAGTCCGCCCAGCATGGCAAAAAAGCCGGCATTGTCGTAACCATTGGGCTTTGCACCGGGGTTCTGGTGCATATTGCAGCGGTGAGCATGGGGGTTGCGGCGGTATTTCAGACTTCCCAGCTGGCTTTCAATATTTTGAAGTATATTGGCGCAGCATACCTGATCTACCTGGCGGTGATGTCATTTCGGGCAAGCGGTGCGGCAGGTGACCCTGGAAAGGTGGAGAAACTTCAGTATCGTCGCCTCTATGGTCGAGGGATGATCATGAATGTCACCAACCCTAAAGTCACCCTCTTTTTTCTGGCGTTTTTACCGCAGTTTGCCAACCCTGCGTATGGGCCGATCGTGCCTCAGATTGTAACGCTCGGAGCAATCTTCATCCTCTCGACTATTCTCATTTTCGGCGCAGTGGCCCTGCTTGCAGGGACTTTTGGGGAATGGTTGGCAAAATCTGAACGAGCCAGCAAGATACTCAATAGAACGGCCGGATCCATATTCGGTGTCCTGGCGGTTAAACTTATCCTCTCCGAGAGATAGGCCACAAAGGGGAAGGACTAACGAAATCTCATGCCAGACAAGACTCGAATAGTACGACCGGGCTTTAAAATCGGTACCGTCATTAGTGATGAAAATGAGGTGCTCACTCCTCCTGACGACTGGGAATTTCTGGGCGCCGGGGACGCGCCCTTGACCCGCAATGTGAAGAAGCTGGGGCCGAGTTGGCAGGTACAGGTACAGAAGGGCCGCCGCAGGATATCCAAAGGTATCTGGGCGCCTGCGAGAAATATCAGTAGCGCCAGAGAGGAGCTTGAGGCCAAACGAGCAACCCCGGAATATGCCAGGAAACGGGCCGCGGACCTGAAAAGAAAAGAGCGCAAACACCAGCAGTATGTCGGCGATTTTTACGGAGCGACCCTGAAATATCTCAATTTTCATCCCGGGTACCAGGCCGAGGCTGAAAAGCTGGCCAAGGCTGTGGCTGAGCATGCCACCCCGGTCGGCTCCGGTACAGTGGCCCGTACCGAGCGCATCCCGCTTGCCGAACGGGTGCAGGCTGCAGTCATCGCCTGGATGCGTCACCAGACAACCGGCTACGACAACATGGCAATCGCCCGTATCAGGGGACGAAGGCGGGAGGTGCGCCGGATGCTGGCCGAGCGTTCGGTGAAGCTGCTTGCACGCTATCGGGCCGGTCTGCCTGTGGAGCCGGGCTGTCCCCTCTATGCCGCGCTGGGGAAGTTGCAGGGGAGATAGCCCGATTGTTGTGGCGGGTTGATGAAAAAATCTTGTGGGCTTTGTTGTAAGGGTATAATTTCAATTTGATATATCGTGGGTCTGCGGTTGTAGGGCAGGCATCTCTGTGCATCAACCATTCTGGTGAGGTACCAATGGGCCAAGGCGAGCAAGCTCCAGCAGTACAGACCGCAGAGGAACGATCAGCGCTATTCGTGGCGACGCTAACCTCCTTTATCGGGCCGTTCATGATCTCCTCGGTCAATGTGGCCCTGCCGGTAATCCAGCGGGAGCTGCAGATGGATGCGGTGGAGCTGAGCTGGATTGCCACCTCCTACCTGCTTGCCATTGCGGTCTTCCTGCTGCCGGCCGGCAAATTCGCGGATATCCACGGTCGCAAGCGGATTTTTGCCACAGGCCTTGCCATCTACACCTTGGGCGCTACCCTGGCGGCCTTTGCCAACTCCGGGGCCTCACTGATTTTTCTGCGGGTGGTTCAGGGCGTTGGCGGAGCCTTGTTCGTGACCACGGGCATGGCCATCCTCACCTCCATTTTTCCGCCGCAAAAGCGCGGCCGGGTCATCGGGATCTATGTGGCTGCGGTCTATGTCGGGTTGTCAGTCGGTCCTTTCGCCGGCGGCTATATCACTCAATACCTCGGCTGGCGGGTGATTTTCCTGTTGATGGCCCCAGTCGGTGCCCTGGCGCTCTATCTGACGCTGAAACATCTACAGGGTGAGTGGTACGGCGCCAAGGGGGAGAAACTCGATGTGCCAGGCTCCTTTTACTACGGCCTCTCCATCATCGCCTTTGTCTATGGCGCAACCAAGTTGCCGGATCCCTTCGGAATTATGCTCAGCCTGGCAGGCCTTGTCGGACTGTGCTTTTTTGTCTGGCAGCAGAAGCGATCGGCCTCACCGCTGTTTCATGTTGAGCTGTTCTCGATTAACAAGGTTTTTGCCTACTCAAGCTACGCTGCGCTTTTGAACTATTCGGCGACCTTTGGCATAACCTTCATGGTCAGCCTCTACCTGCAGTTCATCAAAGGCATGTCACCCCAGGCGGCAGGAAGTGTGCTGATGGCCCAGCCGGTGATGATGGCCGTGCTGTCACCGGTGGCGGGCCGGCTCTCTGATCGTATCGAACCGAGAATTCTGGCTACCACCGGCATGACCATCACCGCCATAGGCGTTGTGCTCTTTAGCCAGTTGAGCGAGATCACGCCGGTCAGCCTGATTATTGCCAACCTCATTTTCCTGGGGATCGGTTTTGCCCTGTTCAGTTCACCGAATATGAGCGCCATGATGGGGGCGGTGGAAAAAAGGCATTACGGAATCGCTTCCGGGCTGGTGGCCACCATGCGGCTGTTGGGTCAGATGTGTTCCATGGCGCTTGCCACCGTGATCCTGGCCATGTTGGTGGGCCGGGAGGCGATCGGACCAGAAAACTATGACCGTTTTCTGGCAAGTGTCGAAATCGTGTTTGTGCTATCCGGCGCTTTGTGTAGCCTGGGCGTATTCTTCTCATGGTCGAGGGGCAGAATGCTCGGGACCGGCAACCCCGCCGGGGCACAGAAAGAAGGAAATTAGCTCGTATCATTTAGGTGCGGCAGGTTCACCCTGGCGAGTTTGCCGGGGACAATGACAGACAACAGCAAGGAGGAGATGCATGCAGAGCTTCATGGAAACAGCAATGGCACGAAGAAGTATCAGACGCTTTGAATCCAGGCCGATTGAAGAGGATAAGCTCACCAGGATTCTGGAGGCGGCCCGATGGACCCCGTCCTGGGCCAATACCCAGTGTTGGGAGCTGGTTGCTGTTGCAAACCCGGAGACCCTGGAGAGGATCGGGGCCGAGCTGTCACCCAAAAACCCGGCGACGCTTGCGATCACCAAAGGACCGCTGACCCTGGCAATCTGTGGTGAGAAAAAGAAATCCGGCTATTACAAGGGAACCCAGTCGACCAAGTTTGACGACTGGCTGATGTTTGATCTGGGGCTGATGACCCAGACCATCTGCCTGGCAGCCCACGAGGAGGGCTTGGGGTCGGTTATCGTCGGCGCATTCAACCATGACAAGGTCAACGCAATCCTGGAGATGCCTGAAGGATACGAGGTGGTTGCCCTAGTGCCCTTAGGTTATCCGGACCATGCCCCGTCACCGCCAAAGCGCCGCGAATTGTCAGAGTTTGTCCATCGAGAAAAATTTAGCCAGAAAGGCTGATGGCCGGTACTTCGGATTGCAAGGTGTGGTGAATGTCATCACACCTTTTTCCGTTGGTACTAGCTTGCATCCAGGACGGCGATGGTCACATCTCATCTATAGAGATAATCTCGCTGCAGTCCCTGCTTTTCCCGGCCTCGTGCTGCAGGCCAATTTCCGCCCTGGTGCTGCGCAGATGCTCGGACATCTGTGAGTGCGGATGTTTTCGCTCATAGCCTGAGCAGAGAAAGATATCGATTAATTCCAGCGCCTGCTCGTAACAGTGCATGGCGGCAAGCGATTCGGCAAGATTATTGATCACCACCGGGTTCTCTGGCTCCTGGTCGAGCAGCTGCTTATAAAAACGTGCGGCGGCACGGTACTGTTTTTGGCCGAACATGGTGTTGGCAAGGCCGAACAGTGCCGTCCGGTTCTCCGGGTGGTTCTGGAGCAAGGCAATGTAGCTCTTCTCGGCAAGCTGCAAATTGCCGGACTCTTCAGCGGCCGCAATTGCCCTCACGTACTGTTCCAGGTTGCCGTCGGCCGGCAGCTCTCCCGGCTTGAGGGCGACCATTGCCCAGCTTCCTGCTTTTTGCCAGCTGTTCCAGAATGCCTTTTTGTTCATGATATGCCGCTCTGTGGTGCCGGAACGGAGAATGAATTCCTCCCGGTCGGTCACCCCGATTACTACAGCGTAGTGATAGGCAGGCAGCGATTGCAAACCAAGGTTTTGCAGTACCAGAACGGCGCGTTTGGCATCTATCTCAGCGGCGATGGCCGACAGTGTCGGCTCGATAATATAGGGAATGCGTCCATGTTGGCGGGTGGTGGCGACCATTTCCAGCTGCAGGGAGCCCTGACGGCCGGGGATGTAGACCTGGTCGACCAGGAGGTCGGGGAGAGTGACGACATCGGTGCTGACCAGTAAGGTGGCCAGCGCGGCCGGCCCGCACTGGTATTTCTCCTGGGGAAAGAACGGGGTGGTCGTAAGCTCGATGGAATTGGGCTGGCTGAAGTCGGTGACCAGTTTGGGGTGATGGCTGCAGCCGGCCAGAAACAGGATCAGGCCGGCTGCGCCAATCAGGCACAAATGTCTGAGCATTTACATTTTATTGAATATGTTGGTTACGCCGACAAGTTCGAGGACCAGGAGGACCAGGAAGGTGATGCCGAGAACCTCGAAAACTCCGGCCCCTGCTGGCAGCTCTCCGATTCTTGATTGTAATTGCTCTAGTTCGGCGGGGGTAAGCGCAGCAATACGCTCCTCGGCCTTGGCCGGATCAACACCAAGGCGTACCAGCTCCTTGGTTACTTCGTCATGGGTCAAGATCTCGCGGATTCTCTCCCGGGAGTCCTCGGTGGTCTGGGCTTTCTCAGACTCGATCATGGTGTGAGTTGAGATAAGCGCTGCCTTGGCGCCGGGCAGGGAGCCTGACACGAGGAAAAACTGTAAAAGCGTGAAAAATATGATAGATTTTTTACAACGTGAGTTCATGAACAACCTCGGAAATAGAGTGGACGCGGGGGAATAAGCTGGTATGGCTATACAGAAACTGCATGCGTCCGTTGGAGTGTCGGTGACCTGGGGATTGCACCGAGAGTCCTGCAGTCTGCGCGGTCTTTCATTACAGGCTCCAAATGTACACGTCTCCACTTTTTGAGGCAATTGTTTTTACTGTAAAATGCATGAACGCATATCAGCTAACTCAGTCTTTTAGCGAAGGAACTGAACCGGTTTTTGTCAGAGAAATCAATGGGATTTGTCTCTATATGGCAAGCCGGAATCGTATCACTGGAATTTCAGATATCGCCTGTGGCAAAATTCCAGCTCAGGCCTTGGTGCTGGGACGGTGCCTATTTTTTCCATGGAAACCACCGGCTGAACGAACGGGAGAACCAGGAGAGCAGCGAAAATATGTCGGTAGAAATTTTATTGGTTTTTGGCATCCTGATAGTCGTGATAGGGGTGCTGGTGACGGAGGTGATGCCCCTGGAGGTGCTGGCCTTGCTGGTACTGGGGGTACTGGCGGTAACAGGGCTGGTGAGCCCCACCGAGGCGCTGGCAGGTTTCAGCAATCCCGCGGTGATAACCATCTGGGCGGTGTTTATCTTAAGCGGAGGTTTGACCCGCACCGGAATCGCCAACATCCTGGGCAGAAATATGCTGAAGGTGGCGGGTGAAGGAGAGGTCCGCCTGATCCTGCTGGTGATGTTTTTGGCCGGCGGCCTTTCCGCTTTTATGAATAACGTGGCGGTGGCGGCGCTGATGCTGCCGGTGATCATGGATATCTGCCGGAAGACCGGCCACCCTCCTTCGAGGATGCTGATGCCCCTGGCCTATGGCTCACTGCTTGGCGGTTTGACCACCATGATCGGTACCCCACCAAATATCCTGGTCTCTGAAGCGCTCAGGGCCAACGGTCTCACCCCGTTTGGGCTGTTTGACTTCACCCCGGTGGGCCTCATCGTCATGGTGAGCGGCATGCTCTTTGTCACCTTCATCGGTACCCGTTTCCTGCCGAAGAAGGCGGCCATGGCCGAGAGTGAGTCGGCGGGCAAGGAAGACGTAAACCAGATGCTTGAACAATATCATCTGGAGGAGCGCCTGTTTCGCATCAACATTCCCCCGAGCTCACCACTGGTGGGACGCACCCTCGCTTCAAGCCATCTTGGCTCGAGGCTGGGATTGAACGTGGTGGGTATCAATCGTGGCAGGCGCAGCTTTCTGGCCCCCTCGGCCAGCGAGCAGATTATGGCCGAGGATGAGTTGATCGTCGAAGGCCGGCTGGAGCGCATCCAGGAGATGAACAACTGGGGCCAGCTGCTCAGCCTCACCGATCTGAGCAGGGAAAATATCCTGATAGAGCACGGCATGAAGGTCGCTGAGGTGCAGCTGGCGGCGAAGTGTCCCTGGCTTGGCAAGACCTTGTCGGAGCTTGGCTTCAGAAACCAGTTCGGCCTCAATGTCCTCGAGTTGCGAAGGTTTGAGCGAAGGATCGAGTACCATGTCAAGTCCCAGCAGTTACGGGCGGGCGATGTGCTTGTGGTGCATGGCCCGGCAGAGGAAATTGCCCGGCTGGGAGAGGTCAAGGGCATCATGCCGCCGGTTGTCCTGGGGGTAAGCGAGATCCACAAGGACTATGAGCTGGGCCGCAAGGTGCGGATATTGCGGGTGCCCAATCGCTCCCGTCTGTTGGGGATGTCGATTTCCGATAGTCGACTGGGCGACGCCTTAGACGTCCAGGTCCTCTCCATCATCAGGGAGAGCGGCGAGGCTATTGTACCCAGCTCGGAGGCGATCTTCGAGGCGGGTGACATGCTGGTGGTTTCGGGGATGTCGGATCTGGTGGCTGTGCTCCTGATGCAGGGGCTGGAAGCGGTCTTTGACAAGGGCGCAGACGGGGTCAGCGATGTGTCGCTGTTGGAAGATGAGAAAATAGGGGTGCTGGAAGTGATCGTCTCCCCCCACTCGAACCTCAACGGCCAGACCCTGGATGAGATCAATTTCCGGGAAAAGTTCGGACTCAACGTGCTGGGAGTGTGGCGCAGGGGCAAGGTGATACGAACAGGGCTTCGCGACCTGCAGCTGCAGTTCGGCGATGCCCTGCTGCTCTTCGGGGCCTGGAAAAAGCTGGCGGTTTTGGGCAGGGAGCCGGATTTTGTGGTGCTCACCGAGACTATGCAGGAGCCGGCCAGGGAAGAGAAGGCCAAGACCGCCCTGGCGATCATGGCAATGGTGCTCCTGCCGGTGATTTTCGGCTGGGTGCCGATCTATATCGCGGTGGTGATCGGTGCGGCCTGCATGGTGCTCAGCAAGTGCTTGACCATGGATGAGGCCTATCGCTATATCGAGTGGAAGGCGGTGTTTCTCATAGCCGGCATGCTGCCATTAGGGGTGGCCCTGGAGAAGACCGGCGCGGCGGCGATGGTCGCCGGGAACGTGATCACCATGCTGGGCCCCTTAGGGCCCTATGGCGTGCTGTTTGGGCTGCTGGCGATAACCTTTGCGGCCACGAGCATCATCCCCACCGCCGCCCTGGTGGTCCTGATGGTGCCCATTGCCCTGCAGACCTCGACCGGGCTGGGGATCTCCCCGTATCCGCTGATGATGGGCATCGCCATGGCGGCGTCCTCGAGCTTTACCTCACCTATTTCCCACCCGGCCAACGTGCTGGTGATGGGGCCCGGCGGCTATTCGTTTATGGATTACGTCAAGGTGGGAGTGCCGCTTACGCTGATGATCCTGGCCCTGTTAATGGTGGTCATCCCGATTTTCTGGCCCATGACTGTGTGAAAATTCAGTGAAAAGAGAGGAGCGAGGTGTGAGGTGGCTGTTGGAGGCTAAGCCTAACCCGGTGGTTGAACGGTGCCCCTCACCTCCCCGAAGCCGACACGGTAGCCATCTCCCTGGCACCAGCCGATCATGGTTACCGTGTCGCCATCTTCCAAGAAGGTGCGTGTCTGTCCTGACTCAAGTTCAACCGGCTGACTTCCTTTCCAGGAAAGTTCCAGCATACTGCCGTACGTTCCCTGATCGAGACCGCTGATCGTCCCTGAGGCCATCAGGTCGCCCGGCTGGATATTGCAGCCGGTGACGGTGTGGTGGGCCAGCTGCTGGCTCATGGTCCAGTACAGGTGCTTGAAGTTGCTGCGGCTGACCCGGCTTGTGCCGATATACACCTCCAGTTCGATGTCGTAGCTGTCTCTCTTGCGGCTCTGCAGATACGGTAAAACCGGCACCTTCTGAGGAGGGGCGGCGCAGCGAAAAGGGGCAAGCGCTTCCATGGGAACCACCCAGGGCGAGATGGAGGTGGCAAAATTCTTGGCGGTGAAGGGACCAAGTGGCTGGTATTCCCACTTCTGGATATCCCGTGCCGACCAGTCATTGACCAGCACCATCCCGAAAATGTGGTCCATCGCCTGGCCCATGCTGACCGGGTTACCCAGGGTGGAGCCGGGGCCGATAAAAAAGCCCATCTCCAGCTCAAAGTCGAGCAGTTTGCTGGCGGCAAGCAGCGGCGGCTGATCGTCTTCTGGCCTTACCTGGCCCATCGGCCGCTGGATCGGGGTACCGCTGATCACCACCGAACTTGCTCGGCCATGGTAGGCGACCGGCAGGTGCAACCAGTTGGGCATCAGGGCGTTTTCCGCGCCCCTGAACATGATACCAACGTTGGTGGCATGCTCTTTCGATGAGTAAAAGTCGGTATAATCACCAATTCTTGCCGGCAGCTGCATCATCACCTCCCCAACCGGCAGCAACGCTTTGGCCCGGAGCTGGCGATTATCGCGAAGGGTCGGCTCCTGCTTGCTCAAAAGCCGTGACACGATGGTACGCACCTGGCTCCAGACAGGAGGGCCGGCTGCAAAGAAGTGATTGAGCGTATCCCTGTTGAACATGGGGGGCAGGGGGGCGAAAAAACCCTCGGCCTCCAGCAGGGCGAGGTCGAGTACCAGTTCACCGATGCGCACCCCGGCTCTGGCGGTTCCCCGGTGGGCAAAGATCCCGTACGGCAGGTTCTGGATGGGAAAATGACTGTCCGGGGCGCAGTCGACAAAGGAACGGAGTGTGGGGTCTGTGGTCGCTGTCATGGCGGTGGTTTGAACACCTCCCACTATACCTGCGCGTTATCCTCGAGCAGACCGAGATTACTGAGGCTCTCGAGTGGTTCGGTGAAAGAGCAGCTGCCAAAACTGATGACCCTGCTGTTACGGAGCGTAGCCAGGGTGGCCATGGGCAGGAAGTGTTCCCGCCAGCTGATACCGCCTGGGCTGAAGGTGAAGTGGTCCGGGTTCTCATCAAGCAGACAGTCGGTGATCTCTTCGCCTGCCAGTACATCACCCCAATGGAGCAGGGTGGCAAAAAAGGTATTGAGAAAGCCGTGCTGCATCTTGTCAAAGGTGGTGGAGAAATTTCTGAGCGGCTGGTGCAGGCCGGCGGTGAACTTGATGGGCACATCCCGCTCTTTGCTCAGGGAAATGGCGGCGGCAACGGTGGCGATGGAAGGAAAGGCGCTCTCCACCACCCCACCGCAGCGGAGCTTGATACCGGCCTGGGCTGGCAGGGAGGTCGACCGGTCACTGCCGTTAAAGGTCGCCAGGGCACCTGTTGCGGCCTTAAGTGCGGTACTTTCAATAAAAATTTTGACATCAGCGATGCCGGCGATTTTCAGGTGGTTGTGCAGGCGCACGATGAGTTCCAGGCAGCGGTCGTGGGACAGGCCATTGCCGGGAATAGTCGTCTCGACCGCCTGGATGATGTCGGCAAAGCGTCGTAAAAAGGCATAGTCTGTGGAATCACCGTCCGGCGGCACCAGAACGCTCAAGGGAAAGGAGGCGTCGATCCCTGATTCCTGCAGGCGGGCGGCGGAGATCACAAACCTGCCGAGCATCCAGCCGTGGGGGCCGTCCCGCGCACTCCTGTACTCCTTTTCGGCATGGCTGATATCAAGCGCTGCAGGCGGAAAAAGTCCAGCATAATCGATGATTGAGTACATGAAGGCCTGGAATGCGGAGTTCATCTGTCTTGTTCAACCCAGGAAAACGGGTAGTCGGTGTCCTCGCAGGGGAGGACGCTTTTGGCTACGTACAGCGGTTTAAAGGTGTCGATCATCACCGCTTCCTCCTTGGTTTCTTTCTTGCCTATGGCCTCCTCGACCTTGCCAGGATGGGGGCCGTGGGGTAAGCCGTCGGGATGGAGGGTGATGGAACCGAACTCGATGCCCTTTCTGCTCATGAACTGGTCACTGCAATAGTAGAGCACTTCGTCAGAGCCTATATTTGAGTGATTGTACGGAGCAGGGATTGCCTCCGGGTGGTAATCGAACAATCTGGGGACAAAGGAGCAGATGACAAAACCGTCGCCTTCAAAGGTCTGGTGCACCGGCGGCGGCTGGTGGATCCGGCCGGTAATCGGCTCGAAATCTGAGATGTTGAAAGCCCAGGGGTAGTAATAGCCGTCCCAGCCCACGGTATCTATGGGATGATGGTCGAGCACCGTGCGGTGCAAACCGTTCTTGGCCTTGACGATGATGGGGAACTCCCCCGGTTGGTCATGGGTGGAGAGCAGGGTAGGGGGCCGGATATCCCGTTCGCAAAAAGGGGCATGCTCATGGAGCTGGCCGTGGGGGTTGCGATATCGCGCCGGGGTACGGATAGAGCCTCGGCTTTCGATGATGAGCAGGATATTGTTGGGGGTGCTGAAGCGGTAGCGGTGAATGATGCCCTTGGGCACGACCAGGTAGTCACCGCGCCGGAAATCGAGCTCACCCATCTGCGACTCTAAAATGCCCTCGCCCTCGGTAACAAAGATAACCTCGTCTCCCTCGCCGTTGCGGTAGAAGAAGGGATCGTCCACAGCCGGCCGGGCAAAAGAGATGGCCACGTCATGGTTGAACAGCAGCGGGATGCGGTCAAGGGTGGGACTGGGCCCGGCAGAGGCAAGCCGGTGGGTGTGAAAGAGCCGCAGTCTCAACAGCGGGTTGGGATCGATCTCCCATTTCAGTTCCTTGATGAATTCGACCCGCTTCAGGGGTGTCGGCGGACGCAGGGTGTAGAGCAGGGACTTGATGCCTGCAAAACCGAGCGTCCCCATCAGGTGTTCATGGTAGAGCGAACCGTCGCCCTTTCGAAAGACGGTGTGCCGCTTATGCGGAATCTTGCCGAGCTTGTGATAAAAAACCATGAGTCCCCCAGAAATTTCACCCCATAAAGGAATGATTCAGTATCGCTACAGGTTGCCCCGCCTCCTCTGTTCCAGTTCTATAGATTCGAAAAGTGCCTTGAAGTTGCCCTTGCCGAAACTCTCGCAGCCCGCCCGTTGGATAACTTCAAAAAAGAGGGTGGGCCTGTCCTGCAGGGGCTTGGTGAATATCTGCAGCAGATAGCCGTTTTCATCACGGTCTATCAGGATATTGTTTTCCTGAACCGCCTTTTTGTCTTCCTTGATCTCCCCGACCCGATCCCAGACCGTGTCATAGTAGCTGTCTGGAATGGAGAGGAATTGCAGGCCGTTTTGCCTGAGCTTGGTCACAGTTGTCAGGATGTCGCTGGAGTAGAGCGCCACATGCTGCACCCCTGCAGAATAGTGAAAGTCGATATACTCCTGGATCTGGCTTTTCCGTTTGCCCCTGGCTGGTTCGTTGATCGGCAGCTTGATATTGCGTGAGTCGTTGGCCATCACCTTGGAGCGCAGGGCGGAAAATTCGGTGGAAATATCCTTGTCGTCATAGGAGACGAACTGATGGAAGCCGAACACCTCCTTGTAGAAGTCGCACCACCTGTCCATCTGCCGCCGTTCGCTGTTGGCCACCACATGGTCGATACGGCTGATGCCGACTGGTTTGCCGGCAAGGTCCATGGCCCGGTAGCCTGGCAGAAATGCCCCGTTATAGTCACCTTTAAAGATAAAGCTGTGGACAACGTCGCCATAGGCGCGGATAACGGCTTTGCGCACACGACCATGCCCATCTTCGAGGTCATGGGGGGCAGCGGAAGGTTCGGCGCCCCTGGCCACGGCCTGCGCAAAGATGGTATCAACCGCATCCACTTCAAAGCTGATGTCTGCGACGCTGTCCCCGTGCAGGGTCAGGTAGAGGTTGCGCGGGTCATTATATTTCAGCGGCGTGGTCAGCACGAAGATCACCTTGCCCTGCTGCAGGGCATACGACGACCTGTCCGGTGCGCCGGTCTCAGGCCCGAGGTAGCCGATCAGACTGAACCCCAGCGCCTTGCGGTAGAAGTAGGCAGCCTGGAGACTGTTGCCGACGAGTAACTCGATATGGTGTATGCGTTTGACAGGCAGTGATCCCATTACCTTCTCCAATAACGTAGCGCTCAGGACACGATAGGTGGCCAAACTGACAGTGAGAACGACACAAAAAAAGGGTAGAGGCCGCCAAAACACTACCCTCTTTCCGCTCCTAAAGAATAGCGCAAAAAAAGCGGGCAAGGCAAGGTAAATGGGCTGGAAGGGTCGAAATTGCTTGGATTGTGTGAGGGGCTCCTGGGCGGAGGTCTAGCGGGGTGAAAACGGTTTTGTCAGGCTTTTGAAAAACAAAAAATTGCGTAGGAGACGTGGGGGCGAACCGGGCGATGGGCCGCCTTCAGAATATCTATCCTGAGACGGCCGTAGGCTGGAATTACCTGAAGTGTTCTGGCTACAGGCCGCCGATCAGCATTTTGGTGCCGACAACGTAGAGCAAAATGGAGAAAATCTTCTTCAATTTGTCCACCGGCAGGGTATGGGTCATTCTGGCACCGATTGGCGCGGTACAGACACTGGCCAGGACGATGCCGAGAAGACCGGTGAGGTGGATATAGCCGAGATGCGGGGAAGCGATGTCGATACCGGTGCCATTGACGATATAGCCGGCGGTACCGGCGATGGCGATGGGAAATCCGATTGCCGACGAGGTGGCTATCGCCTTACGCATCTCGGTGTTGCACCAGCTGAGAAAAGGCACCGAGAGGGTACCGCCGCCAATGCCGACCAGGCTGGAGAAGATCCCAATGGTCCCGCCTGCGCCAAACATGCCGACAGCGCCGGGAAGCGTTCTGGTGGCTTTCGGCTTGAGGCCCACCAGCATCTGGGTGGCCACATAGAGCAGAAAGCACGCAAAAAAGATCTTCAGGAAATTGGTGGAGAGCTGGGCGGCGATCCAGGCGCCGATGAATGTTCCCGCCAGGATTCCCGGAGTGATCCGAGTCACCGCTTGCCAGTTCACCGCCCCCCGCTGGTGATGGGCACGCACGCTGGAGAGTGAAGTGAAGATGATACTTGCCAGGGAGGTGCCCAGCGCCATATGCAGCACATACTCATGGGGGATGCCGTGGGCAATGAAGGTGTAGGTAAGCATGGGAACGATGACCATACCCCCGCCAATGCCGAGCAGTCCGGCCATCAGTCCGGCGATGGCACCGGCGCCAAGATACAATGCAAAAAATGTCATACTTACCTACTCCTTTGCAGCGAGCCTGAGGTTACACAAGAATATTGCGGCTCACTTCCCGCACATTGGCGGTGCCGGTGAGGACCATGGTCTGGATCAGCTCGCCGCGGATCTTCTCAAGATAGGCCTGGACGCCATCCTGCAGTCCGCCCACGGCGGCAACGGATATGGGGCGTCCGATCATTACCGCGTCGGCGCCAAGCGCCAGAAGTTTCAGCACATCGCCGCCGCTTCTTACGCCGCCATCGGCGAGGATGGTCACCTTGCCCTTGACCGCATCGGCAATCGGCGCGAGCACATCGGCGGCGCCCGGGGCAAAGTCGAGCACCCTGCCGCCGTGGTTGGAAACAACGATGGCGTCAACGCCGATCTCAGCAGCCATTTTTGCCTCGTCAACGGTCATGACCCCTTTCAGGATGAACTTCATGGAGGTGGAGTCGATGATTTTTTTCAATTCCTCCGGGGTCTTCGGGGAGACCGGGCGGCCCATCTGGCGCAGGGTGACCAGGCCGGCTGCGTCTATATCCATGCCAAAGATATCGGTGCCGGATTTGACGGCCTTGTCAATCTTCTGATAGAGTTCCTCGCTTTCCCAGGGCTTGATGAAAGGAATGCCCTGGCCTTCGCTTTTCTCGATGGCGGCAAAACCTGCACTGTGCAGCCATTCGGGTACCCCGTCACCGGTGCAACCGAGGGTGCCTGCGGCCAGGCAGCCGTCGATTACGGACTCGATATACGCTTCCTCGCTGATACCGCCGCCCATGTTGAAGCTGACCCCGCCGATTGGCGCGGCAAGTACAGGCATGGAGAGTTTTTTGCCGAGAAAATCGATGCTGGTGTCCGGCGCGGTGACATCGTGAATCAGCCGCATGTTGAACTTGTATCGTGCGAGCGACTCGACATTGGCGGCAAACGAGGAACCGGTGCCAAGGCCTCCCATGCCCGGAACCTGCCCCACGCAGGCCTTACCGTTGCATTGAGGACAAACTCGGCAAAATCCTTTCATTTTCTCTTTGGCGACATCGTAATACTCTTTCACGTTGATTCTCCTTTATCAATTGAACGGGTTTTCCTGCGAGGCTGGTGGGGTGCAGTGAAAAACGTCGAGATTTCAGGTGCTGGGTAGGCGGAACTGTTATTTCGTTTTCTTTATGGCGGTAAATTTCTCCAGGCGCCGCTCCTCCTCCAGGTGGGCGAGGTTCTGTTCGACCTGCTCCATGTGCTCCTGCATATGGCGGGCCGCATCGGCTGGAGATTTACGTTTTAAGGCCTCGAATATCAGCTGATGGTAGTCGAGGGACATGACACTGCGCTGCTGGCTCTGCAGTTCGCTGACGCGGCTTTCCGCCAGTACGTCATGGACGGTGTCGTAGATATCGAGCAGTACGCCGTTGCCGGTGGCGCGGACAATGATCCTGTGAAACCGTTCATCGAAGGAGGCCCTGTCACTGCCTTTGGCCACGGCATCAGTCTGTACCCGCAGGATCTCCTCCAGCTCGGCCAGGGCTTCGTCATCGATGCGGCTGGCGGCGAGTGCGGCGATTTGCGGTTCAAGCATTGAGCGCAACTCGATAATTTCCTTGATACGGCGTTTTTTTCTGGTGACACCATCTATCATGCAGCTGAGTGCACCTTCGGCGACAAAGGTGCCGGCCCCGCGTTTGCTGACCACCACCGCCTTTTCCGCCAGGGCCTTGATCGCCTCGCGTACGGTGTTGCGCGACACCCGAAATTTTTCAGCCAGGAACCGCTCCGAGGGAATCCGGTCACCCGCGGACAGCTCTCCGCCCTTGATGAGGTCTTCGATCAGGCTGACAATTTCGTCGTGTCTCTTCTTGGTCATGGTGTCTCCTTACCTGTCATATTGGCCCAACCAATAGCACTGATTGTCCGTGATGTCAAGATTAATAACATGGGGAAAAGCGTGTGACTTGAGTTGCTTCAGACGAGCATCGCTGGAAATGACAAGGAAGCCACTGGAAAAAGAGCTTTTCTGAAACTACGATGGAATAAGAAGCAAATACAACGAACAACATACTCGGCCGACACCGAGAACACAAGGGGTGGACGATGAATCCTGGTCTGAGGTCAGTAAAGTCGGTTTTAGGGGGAATTCTCTACACACTGTTACTTACCCTGCTTGGCTGTGCACCCGCCGGAGAGCAGCAGGTTGTGGAAGAGGTGCGCGAGCCACCTGTGCAGGACATGCAGTATGACCGGCTGAACCTGCCGGCCACCTATGTCGGGTCCATTCCCTGCGCAGATTGCGAGCGGGTCGATATTGTGCTCAACCTGCGGCCGGATCAGCTCTATCAGCTCAGAAAAACCAACATCGCCAACCGCGGGCTCGTGCAGAAGGTGGAGTCGCAGATGCGCAACTGGCGTTTTTCCCGGGATGGCAGGATGATTATTCTCGGCAAGCAAAAGGGCATGCTGAAAACCTATGTGGTGGCCGATGAAAATACCCTGGTTTTTCTTGAGTCGGAAAGTGAGCGGGGAACTGAGCCCATTCGCTATAACCTGACCCGCTCGCCCAGCTACGATCCATTTGGCGACAGCGTCAAGATCCGCGGTATGTTCAGTGCCGTTGAAGGGGGAGCGGTCATTCAGGAGTGCTCCAGCGGCAAGGTGTTCAACGTGGCCCGCTCAGGTGAGTTCGAGCAGGCGGTCAAGGAATACCTGCGCTTGCCGCATAACCCGGGAGAACCGTTGCTACTCTCTTTTTCGGGAAAGCTTGAGGGTACGGGCCAGCTTGGGGAAGTGGGGGAGCTGATCACCATTGACGAATATAACCAACTGTACCTGAACAGAAACTGTCTGGGGGAGTCGGTGAATGCCAGCCTGACCGGCACCGTCTGGACCCTTGAGAGCATCGGCGGCAGGCAGACGGCCAGCTTCAAGTACAGGGAGCCCCCCTACCTGATTATGCGCCGGGATGACACTATGGAAGGTTTTGGCGGCTGTAATGAGATCAAAGGAAACTTCCTGGTCCGGGGCGATGTGCTGCTCTTTGAGCGGATGATTCAGACCAGAATGGCCTGTTTAAATGGCAATGAGTTGGAGAGCCTCTTTTTCGAGGTGCTCGATGAGGCCGAATTTTTCAGTATTGAGGCGGACAAGCTGATGATCATGGATCAGGATGGGGATGTCATGGCCACCTTCAGCGGCAGCTAGCCCAACCAGCAGCTCGTGCAGGCGTGGCTGCGCAAAATAGCAGGCCCTTCCTGGCAGCGGTGTCAAAGAAGGGCCATTGTTCGCTGTTGCTACGGGTACGGATCGGCTATACCTCGACCACCATGCCCGCGGCGACCTCCCGTTTTTTCTCCTCGCCCATCAGGATACCGAGCAGCTCCAGGGCAAACTCCACGGCTGTGCCGGCACCGCGGCTGGTTACGCAGTTCTGGTCAAAGACCACGGTGCTCTCCGACGGCCTCTCGCTTTTCAGACCCCCGATAAAGCCTGGATGACAGGTGGCGGACTTGCCTTCCAGCAGACCGTTTTCCCCCAATACCAGAGCCGGTGAGGCGCAGATGGCTCCATAGAGCCTATTGGCCTGATTCTGCCTGTTGAGGATATCGATGAGCGGTTTGCAGTCGCGCAGGTGCTCTGCGCCGGGGATGCCGCCAGGCACCGCCACCAGATCGTAGCTCTCTCCCAGACAGTCACCGATGAGCTTATCGGCATGAATCTTCACGCCATGGGAGGAGGTGATGACCAGTTCATGGATGGAGGCGATATCGACCACTGCGCCAGCTCTGCGGAAAACATCAACAATGGCGAGGGCCTCAACCATTTCTATGCCGTTGGCTACAGGTACCAGAATTTTTTTTGTCATGTTCTCTCCTCTTGGTTGAGCTGTGGGGGGATTGGGCCTGACCATGATCTTGATTCTAATAGGCGGTGGGGCGGGCGGCAAGCGCTAAATAGCTTTTTAACTCATCGAATCTCCATGATATCGATATCGGTGGCAGCTGGTATTGCAGCGTTCAATGCCTGGCCGGTCAACCTGCGTAATCCGGTTAATGGGCTGGGCTGACTTTGTGGGGGCACGGCGATACCCTAGAAAAAGCAGATGTAATGCCATTATTGCTGCTGCGGCCGTAATTGGTTGTCAGCGCGAGTAAAAAATAAAAGAACAGCAACTCAAAGCTTTACCATGTGCGAAAATCTGGTAGCATGTATTGCATCATTAATAATGATTCTCGTTGTCGGTTTTGAGTGTCATTCTGTCACCGACGGAGGCGGCCGGCTCATTCCTGGTTGCATCACCTGAAGTTGATAGCTGTCGCTAGGCTGTAGAGGAAATTTGCACCATTTCATTCAGATCACGAGGAGAATTCGTCATGTCCAGAGCACTCATCGTCTACTCAAGCCGCACCGGCCAGACCAAAAGTATAGCGGAACTGATCGCGGAAGGCTTACGCTTTTCAGCCATTGAAGTGTCCATCAAAGATGTCACCGAGATCAAGCGGGAAGAGGAACTGGCGGAGTTTGACATCTATGTCTTTGGTTCCTCAACCTACCACGGGGCAATGATGGACAGGATGAAGACTTTTCTCTTCTTGGCGGAGCGCGCCGAGCTTAAGGGAAAAGCGGGTGGTTCATTCGGCTCATTTGGTTGGAGCGGGGAAGCTGCGGAACGAATTTTCGACACCATGCAGAACATTTACGGCATGGATATGGTCAGCTCTCCGCTCATGTTGAAAAACGGCACGGTAGGTGGGGGCATAAAAGTCGCCCACGATTACGGCCGGGAACTGGCCGCCAAGATCGGCTAGGACAAAAGAGTCGTATCCCCTTCAACGGGGGTGGCGGACTGCGGACCCCTCTCTGTTTAGAAAATACCGGCCAGGGTCACCGCGCTGTAGACGAGAAGCGCGACCAGCACCGAGTTGACCAATCGCTGCAGGCGCCTATCGTCCAGGTGTTCTTGAATCTGTACGCCCCCCAGGGTCCAAAGAGAAACTGAGAGAAAGGTGGCGAGCGTCAGAAGTACGACGGAGATCACCAGAGCGGGCGGGCTGCCGGCGATATCGGCCAGAAAAGTGGTGTAGAGCGTGATGCCGAACACCACCGCTTTCGGGTTCAGCGCCTGCAGCAGGAAACCGTGGGTAAAACTCATCGGCGCAGTGCTATCCTTGCCCAGTCCGTAACTTGCCCGGGCAGTGCCGACAGCGAGCCAGAGTATATAGCAGGCGCCGGCAAGGCGCAAAACCGGTTCAACGGCGGGCAGAACCTGCAGCACTTTGCTGGAGAGCAGGGCACAGAGCATCATGATCACCAGGTAGCCGAGCACCATTCCGGATAAGAAGGTAAAGCTGCGCCGGTAACCGTACAACATACCCATGGATGCGCTCTGGATATTGCCTGGGCCCGGGGTAAAGGTGGTAACACCGACAAAGGCCAGCAAGGGCAGAATCTCGACATTCATTTCGATCCTTAGTTGTTATGATATCATCGTGATATTGGTTGACTCGTCGACTGTTTCAGGCTGGTGGCAGTCGATATTTGCAATTATAGAGAGGGTGGATTAATAAGTATAGTTATACGTTGTTAACCATAGCTAAAGTTATACTTATGTTGCAGAATCTGGATCGGCTGAAAGTCTTCTACCATGTCCATTCCCTCGGCAGTGTCGTTGCGGCGGCGCAGACGCTGCACGTGAGCCAGTCTGCGGTGAGTCAGGCGATCCAGAAGCTGGAGAAGGAGATCAGGAGTCCGCTTTTTACCCGGCTGCATAAACAGATGGTACCCACTGCGGCTGGCGAAAGGCTCTACAAGGTCGTGCAACCCTTCATGGTCGACCTTGCCGAGTATCTGCAGGAAATGGCGGTGGCCAAAGACCATCCCACCGGCGAGCTGCGCCTTGGCGCTCCCCCTGAGTTTGGGAAGGTCTATCTGCCGCCTGTCGTGGCGGACTTTCGGGACCGGTATCCGGAGGTGGTGTTTACCCTTGAATTTGGCCCTCCGGACAAGTTGCTGCCATTGCTCAGGCAAGGGGTGCTGGATTTTGCCCTGGTGGATGTGTTTATGACCAACCAGACGCCAAGCAGCCATCTCGATTTCTACCATTTCAACCCTGTCGCTGAAGAGGAAGTGATCCTTGCCTGTTCCAGCCACTATTACCAGAGCTGCCTGCGAGGGGACTGTAACCTCCAGTCGCTGATGCGGCAGAATTTCATCAGTTACCGAAAAGACCTGCAGGCCATCAGGCAGTGGTTTAAGCACCACTTCTCAAAGACGAATGTGCCGGTTCGGGAGGTGTTGACCGTCGACAGCCATGAAACCGTCATCTCGGCGATAAAAAACCATGTGGGCTTGGGGGTGGTCGCTTCACACCTGATCGCAGAAGAACTCCGTACTGGGGACATTGTCCATATAGAGACGGCAAACCCCGAGATAACAAACTCCATATCCCTGGTTCATTTGCAGGATAAAGTCCCCACCCTCACAGAAAAGGTTTTTCAGAGGTTTCTGGTGACCACGGTCAGTGAGACAATTGGCCGGTTGAGTAGCGGGCTGAAAATCCTGCATCACTGAAATACCCTTACGGCTCATCATGGTGGCCGGGATAGCAGACGATGTTCTGGAAGACCACTGACTCTGAAACCGCCTGGTAACCATGGGGCTGGTCGCCAAAAAAACGAGTAGCATCCCCCTGTTTCAGCAGGTGCCATTCACCATCGAAATAAACCCTCATTTCACCTGTTAGCACGTGAACATGTTCAATTACCCCAGGGCCATGGGGGGATGACGTTTGCCGGTGATGATCGAGCAGCTTGATCTCAAACATCTCCAGGCCGGCATCAGCCCGGTAAGGGAAGACGGTTTTGACCTGCATCTTCGGGTCATCGGGAAATGTGCTCTCACTGAACCGCAGTCGAGGATCATCGGCGAAAAAGGCGGAAAACGAGGTCTGAAGGCCGCTGGCGATTTTCCACAGGGTGGAGATCGTCGGGCTCGATTCCTGCCGTTCTATCTGACCGAGCATCGCTTTGGAGACACCTGTCCGCTTGGCGGTGGCGTCCAGGCTCAGTTTCATCTTTTTTCGCTGAGCCTTCAGGTGGCTGGCAATATGGGCCTTGAAAATCTGCTCATTCATCACGCTTTCCCTTGTGCGTTATAACGCACGATGATATGGTGGGGTTTGTGCGCTATAGCGCACGATAACTTTATCATCAGTTGCCGGGGAAGCAAATGGAAAAAAGATCATTCAGCCTCAGCCACCTGTCGGCAGGCTTTGCAGCGGTTGTGGTGGGGTACACCAGTTCAGTCGTCATCATCATCCAGGCAGCCACCTCCGCCGGGGCATCACCTCTCCAGATAAGCAGCTGGCTGCTGGCCCTGGGGGTGGCCATGGGACTGACCTCGATCGGTTTTTCATGGGGCTTCAAGGTACCGGTGCTGACCGCCTGGTCAACGCCGGGGGCGGCGATGCTGATCGGTGTGGTTGGCAGCTACGAGCTACCGGTCATCATCGGCGCCTTTGTCATTTCGGGAATTTTCCTGTTACTGACGGGGGTGATCACGCCGCTCAGCCGAATGCTGGAGAAGGTTCCGGCCCAGCTGGCAACGGCCATGCTGGCCGCTATCCTCTTGCCGTTTTGCCTGAAAGCGTTCAACCCGGTGACGACCAGCCCTGCCATATTTTTCAGTATGTTTTTCAGCTTTGTCCTGGCGAAGCGATTTGTGCCTCGCTACTCGATGGTGATCCTGCTCACAGTCGCTATGGTGTGCGCGGGTGCAAGCGGTGTTTTCAACCATCTCGAAATCAAAGCTGCGGTCGCCAGGCCAATGTGGGTGACACCGGAGTTTGACTTCATGGCCATGCTGAACCTGAGCCTGCCGCTTTATGTGATCACCATGCTATCGCAAAATCTGCCGGGTATCGCCATGATGAAAAGCTACCGGTATGAGACGCCGGTCAAACCCATACTGGTGGGCACCGGCCTCACCAATGTGCTCTTTGCGCCGCTGGGCGGCTTTAGCGTCAATCTCGCGGCGATCTCAGCGGCCATGTGCATGAACGAAGAGGTGGATAGTGATAGGGCCAACCGTTACCGGGCCGCCATATGGGCGGGTGTGTTTTATCTCCTGGCCGGGTTCTGGGCGACAACGGTGGTTACGTTGTTTTTAGCCCTGCCCACTGAGGTCTCCCAGATTCTTGCCGGGCTGGCGCTCTTGGGGACACTGCTGATGTGTCTAAAGACAGCCTTTGCAGATCTCCGTTATCGGGAATCCGCCCTGCTGACCTTTCTGCTGACCCTATCCGGGATCTCCTTTCTCGGCATCGGTTCCACGCTCTGGGGACTGTTGGCGGGTCTTATCCATTATCGGTTCATGAAAACTGACTGACACGGTGCTTGAGTAGCCAGGCACGAATCGCTGAACTCCTGCGCCACCAGAATCAATTTTGGCGCTGAGATAGAGGCGGTAAAGTACTCGTTTTTACCGCCTTTGAGGCGACCTGTCCTACGGTTGGGAGTGTCTGCCCGAGCAGGACTTCCCTGATGAAATTTCTGATCAACTCTTTTCCCATATCTAGTCGTACAGGTACCTCAGAGATGGTCAAAGAGTTGATTTTATACTCATGTTCTCCGCATAAAACATGCATGCTAGTTGCTTTCTGACATGATTGCTTCAACACATGACGCCAAATTCATCCCGCAGGATTTCGTTCGGATACACTTGGCAGCGTGAAGATGGTCGGTGTCGATTGCCTCAATAGGCGTGTTTCTCACCAGGGCCATGATCGTCTTGGGGTGGCCTACGCAACCTTCAGGAGAAGGTTTGATCTTTATCGACTGTATCGTTACACCGTCAGAATTCTCCTGCAGTGTAAACGCCCAGTGCTTCATGCAGGTATCTTCATTACTCATGTCAAATTCAACGATTTTCTCTGTCATTGTTCTTTCCTTGGAGTTGATTCAGTTTGTCAGGTTTTAGGATTCCGGGTTCTTGGCAGTCCAGGCCTTGTCAAGTTCTTGGGTGTCCGCGTTGAGGTCCAGGTTCATTAACTCCTCAAGGTCGGCATTATGTTTTTGGTAAATGGAGATGTACTGTTCCTCATCCTCACGGTGAATCCTGTGGAGTTCGGGCATCATCTCTTCATCGTTTTTCCTGAATATGCGTTTGAGTCTGTAGGCTTCATACGGGTCAAAACCAAGCATCTTCAAGGCATCCTGGCCAAGCGCCAGGGCGCTTCCGAAGGTCTCCCGTCGAATTGCGGTGATCCCCAGGTCCATAAGCTGGTAGGCTGAAGACCTGTCCGACACGTTGGCTGCGATCTTGAGGTGTGGGTAGTGTTTTTCTGCCAACTCGATCAATTCGGTAACCTTATCTATATCACCTATGGTGACCACCAGGAGTTCTGCCTCTGCGGCACCAGCGGCTTCAAGGAGATCAAGGCGAGTGACGTCTCCATAGTAGACTTCAAAGCCGAATTTCCGTAACACCTCCACATTGCTCGCGTCATGGTCCAGAATTACAGGTTTAATGCCTGCTGATATGAGAAAGCGTCCGAGATCTGTTCCAAGACGGCCGAAACCGGCAAGGATGACCTTGTGACCGCTCCGATCAATGGTATCCGCCTCACGCTGGGCGGTTTCACTCTCACTTCGACGAACACTGAGCTTTTCGTGGGCAAGAAAAAGTAGCGGAGTAAGGAACATCGAGATCGCAACAGCTGATATCAGAGGCTCAATAGTCTCGTCCGGCAGTACGCCGTTGGTTCTTGAGAATTGAAAAAGAACAAAGGCAAATTCGCCGCCCTGAGCCAGGGCAATCGCAAAAAGAGAGCGCTCTTTGGGGGCCATTTTGAAGATGAAGCTGGTACCCACAAGTATCAGCCATTTACTTCCAATGAGGCCTGCGGTGAGGGCTGTGATCAGCAGGATCTCTTCACCTATCAGGGTAAAGTTCAAGCTTGCCCCGATGGATATAAAGAAAATTCCGAGTAAGAGTCCCTTGAATGGCTCTATGTCACTTTCGAGTTCATGCCGGTACTCGCTATCGGCCAGGACAACCCCGGCAAGAAAGGTTCCCAGAGCGGGGGAGAGACCGACTGCCGTCATCAACAGTGATATTCCCACCACGAGGGCAAGGGCAGCAGCAACAAAGATTTCCCGTACTTTGGTGGCGGCAATGGCCCTGAACATTGGTCGACTTCCATACTTGCCGAGAAGAAAAATGGAGAGAATAGCCAGCAGTGTAACCAGAATACGCAGATAGCCAGGCAGCGAACCGATGTCAAAGAGGGCTGAACTGTGGTGGTCGTCACCATGCAGAGCCACCGTTGCCAGAAGCGGCAGGACCGCCAGCATGGGAATAACTGCCAAATCCTGAAAAAGGAGTACCGAAAAGATTGACCTTCCCGGAGGTGTTTCCATCAGTCCCTTTTCTCTTAGCGTCTGCAGGACAATGGCGGTGGAGGAGAGAGACAGGATCAGGCCAATGGCAACAGCCTGTTGCCAGGGCAGAAAGAAAAACGCCACACCGCCGATGATGATGCTCGACAATACCACCTGGGCGCCGCCCATCCCCAGTATAGGGGTGCGCATCTGCCAGAGCAGTGACGGCTTGAGTTCGAGACCGACCAGAAAGAGCATCATCACCACGCCAAATTCGGTGAAATGCATCACCTCTTCTATCTCCCCTATGAGAGAGAGGCCAAAGGGACCGATGATGATTCCCGCTATGAGATAGCCAAGTACTGAACCAAGACCGAGTTTCTTTGCCACCGGCACCGCAATGGCTGCGGCGGTGAGAAAGATAAAGAGCTGAAGGAGGAAATGTTCCATTTAGGGCCTCCTGATAAGTGCATTGAGATCGCTGTTGAGATATGGCGATTTCCTGGCTTGCTTGATGTCCAGCGTGTCGTCACGCAAGGCGATAACAGTCCGGCGATAGTCCTCGGCATGGGTGCTCACCTGTTCATCTGGTAATCCCCTGTGAATCCCCAGGACGGCAAATGGAGGAATCCATTCCATTTTGCAGAGATTTGCCGTTGCCTGATAGGGAGAGGTGAGTTCCGCCAGGGTGAATCCGTTGTAACCGTCCCTCCGATAGGTGTTATCGTCACCGCCGGCCGTAATGGCCTGGAGGAAAATTTTGTCTTTGAGTGCCTTGGCCTGCGTGCCATAGGCCCAACCGTGCTCGAGTACAAGGTCAAGCCACTCCTTTATGATCGAAGGTGTTGAGTACCAGTAAAAGGGATGCTGGAAAATGATGACATCGTGGGTCTCGCACAGCTGTTGTTCCCTTTGGACATCAATCATAAAGTCCGGATAAACAGCATAGAGATCATTGACGGTGACCCCTTCAAGATCTTCAACAGCCCTACGCAGGGCCTTGTTCATCTTTGAGCGCGCTATTGCCGGGTGCGCAAATTGAATGAGGATTTTTCTCATGGGTTATCTCTCTTGGGAACTCAGTTGAGTGACTGCAGGATATCCAGTATTTCGGAAGGATCGGGGCGCTGGGTATAATCGGGATGAACTTCCATATTCCTGATAACGCCCTGGCTATCGATTATGAATCGACCGGAAAGGGGCAGCTGCCAGCTGTCAATGCCGTTGAAGCGTTGCAGGTCGATACCGAAATTGCTGTATATTTCCTGGAGCTTTTCCGGCAAGGTGAATGTGAGCCCGAAAAGTGACGCCACCTTGTTGTCGATATCGGCCAGGACAGGGAACGTCAGGTTATTCTTTTTGACAACCTGCTTTGAATACTTCGGCAGTTGTGGAGAGATCGCCACAAGCGACGCACCAGCAGCCAGTATCTGGTCATGTACTTCCTGCAGAGCTTCCAGCTCTGTGTTGCAGTATGGTCACCAGACGCCTCGATAGAAGCTCACGACCAGTGGGCCTTTAGCAACAAGATCCTGAGAATTAACAGAATTTCCTTCCTCGTCAACCAGGCTGAAATGCGCCATTTCCATACCCGGCTGCAGAACCTTTTCCATGACCCCCGACTGTGCCAGGTCATCGGTGGCCCTGTGCATCACGGCTTTCACCTCAGGGGGCAAGCTCGCTTCAAATTTTTCCTTCATTGAGTCCAGAGTGTCCTGCAGGTTCATTGGTTGTCTCCTTGCTTTCTTGTTGTGGTCGGCGTTTTTTAAAAAACAGTGTGTGCAATCGGGTTGACCCGGATTTCTGCTCAATCCAGGCGCTGTCAGCTGGGTTGCCCACAGCTACCTGGGGGCTTACAGGAACAGTGCCAGGCGGTTCTCCGCCGCCCGGGTCAGATGAGCTCGCCATGCGCCGGATGAAACGTTCCTCCTGCAATTATTTCTCTTCGACAAATGTGAGATGGAGCCACTCAGAGTCTTCAAGCAATCCCGGGAAGGACGCGGCTGTGCCGTTCTCATTTTGCGTTGATCGGGTTCTGTGAATGTGATTGAGTAGCCATTTTCGGGTGTTGAGGTAGTCCAGGACACTGGCGCTCCTGATGGTTATTCCCTCCCGCAGCAACTGCGGGCCCTTCTCCCGGGCAATGGCATTGAAGAGCTTGAGGGTTACATCAATTGGCTGGGGTGCAGAGTTTTCAGGGGTATTGGTGTTGGCAGTTACCGTCCTGAGTGCAGCGTGGATACTGTTTCGCCGGAATATGGCGCCGGAAAGACCAGGCATGGCCGCTGACAGGGCAACGACTGGAGATTCACCGGTGAGGGGCGTTTGCAGATCGTCTATCGCGGTACCGTCCAGAAATATCGTTTGCACTTCGTCAATGATATAATCAACGCTAAAGCCTGGAAGCTTCTCCAGGAACAGTCCCAGCAGCTCACCAGTGGTCGACCTGACCCGTATTCCTGACTGCAACAGGTAGACGAACTTGTCGATGCTGCCTTCTGACAGGTACAGGGTTAGCCTGCCTGCCTCACCTGACACGCGTTCTGGTTGTTCACTATGCATATTGACTCGATCTGCTGTCGTCATTTGGGTTGTTGTTTGCACCACTCTGACCTCTCTATGTGTTAGCCGGCTACTGTTGGAAATTGGCTGTCCAGGTGCGCTTCGAACCGTTTGAAGTCGTTTTCCACATCCGGGTTTTTCAGCACATCGTAGCAGGCGAAGGTTGCAAGGGGGCTCATCCCGAAGAACCTGAAATTGAGGTGGGTTGGCCAGAAGAGCTCATCGTGACCCTTTCCTTCGAAGAAATCCTGTTCCGGGTTGTCAAACGCCACAGCCGGAGCGTTATAGGTAAGCGAAATCATGTATTTCTTCCCAGTGAGGGTGCCGCCCGTGCCATACTGCTTGGCCGGATCTTTGCGGGTTCTGCCGTCACCGTCGCAGAGCCTGCCATCCATGCCTGCGGTGTATACCTCGTCCATGTATTTTTTGAATGTCCACGGAACCCCCATCCAATTTACCGGGGTCTGGAGGATTACGACATCGGCCCACTGGTGTTTATCAATTTCACGGTCTGTGAGATACTCATCTGTCATGCTGGTGACTTGCACTTCGTAACCTTTGCCCTCCAGATGGTGTTGAGCCATCTCTACTAGCGTTTTATTGAGTTTGCCTTCCGAGAAAGGGTAGGGTTCGTGTGCGTTGATGATCAGTACCTTTTTCATCTCAATGCTCCGGTTGTCTGCTTTGTTTTCTGTGCTGTTCTGTTGTCAATATGAAGCACCAGACCTTCTGGAAGGTAGGTATCTTGTGCAGTACTCTCCCAGCATCGGGCCAGGCCGCTTGGTATTGCATTTTGTGTGATGGTAAACGATGCCGGGCAGGCTGTCAACCTATCGGTAGGTAGAATGTGCTTTTTTTTCGTACCTACCTGGCCACATGGCGTGATTGATATAAAAAAGCCTGCCTGGCGATGGGCTCAGACGTTGAAGTGCGCACACAAGGCCTTGAAACTGTCTGCTTCAAAATCAACTGTGGTCTCAGCCGACTCTGAAAAACCTTCTTCCACATGGTCCTCTTCAGGAACCTGCACATAGACAGTCCGCATTCCGACCTTGGCCGCAGCTGCGAGATCACCCTTATGGGCTGCAACCATCGTGGTCTCGCCCGCTTGAAATCCCATCAGGCCGATTGCTTTTTCATAGGCCTGAAGAGAAGGTTTGTAGTAACCGAGCAATTCGCAGGAGAGAATAGCGTCCCAGATAACTCCGCCATTTTTCGAACTGTTCACAATGGATTCCATATTGAGAATCGTGAGCACCATAACGGTGTATCGTGTCCTGAGCCGCGCTATTGCAGCCGCCGCGCCCTCAAATACCTTGAGATTATGCCAGGTGGTATGAATGAGCCCCTGCTTGTCTATGTCGTTGAGCAGGGGATACCGTGATGCCATGTGCTCCAGGGCCAGCAGATGCATGTCGTCCGAGTTCATCCAGGGCATATTGCCGTTGCGGACTTCGCTGTGAATCCTGAACATGGTGGCGCGCCAGTCGACGGCAAAAGCCTCACTGTTGAGCTGCTGGCCCTGTTGTTCGGCCAGGGCTGCAATCTCTTTTTTTACCGTGTTTTTCCAGTCGAATACGGTTCCTCCGACATCAAAAAACAGTCCCTTGCTAGTGTTCATTTTTTCCTCTCTTCGTATGGTGCAAGTTGGTGGCGAAAATAGGCGACATTAGCGATAAGGCCAGGAAGGAGCCATTGAAAGAGCCGGCAGACCTCCAACACTTCCTCCACGGAGGCATCGTTTTCCGCTGCCCTTTGCAGGTTTATGGCACTCAACTTTTTGGGGTTGGGCAGCTCTGCCTGGACGATTGCAACCAGCCTGTTGTGAAGATCGCTACAGACCTCCTCATACTCGTCTGTTCCGACTTTCTCCTGCAGGTCAAGCCAGGCCAGGGCAAAGTAACTTGGCCACCGGGCAAATGCCCTGTAGTCAGTATTGACGAAGGGGAGTTTGAGAGTTTTCTTGACCTGCCCGTACAATTCCCTGGTGGGGTGGTCGGCATGATGGGCTTCCAGCAGGATAAAAGGAACCTGGTAATCAGGCGCATGGCGCTCGTCATAGGTATCAGCGTAGAGCTCGCTGGCCATTTCTCCTGATTCGAGCAGGTAGCGTGCGATTGTCGCAATTATCGCATACGCCTGATTGCCGTGGGAGAAGATTTCATTTATCTGCCGGATTGCCTCGATCTCTTTTGGTGCATATCCGATATCGGCCAGTTTCGCCGTCAGCCTAACAGGCTGCAGTTCGAGCGCCCTTGTTTCTGCAAGCCTGCGCAACTCACTACAACCGTTGACGAAGCTGGTGCTTTGACATATCGGCCTGATACCCTGCCACAGCTCACCGAAAAATGTCGGATAGTAAGCAAAGGCCATGGTGACAACCCCCATCCAGGGAACCTGAAGAACCTCCTTGGTATCTGCATACCATTCGGCGATTTGGCCGGTCGCCATATACTCCGGAAGCGGGTGGATAACCGGTATCTTTTCCGGCCTGAACCTGGGCAGTTGTATTGTGCTCTTTTCCGTCATATTTTTTATCTTATGGGTCATGGGACCTCCTTCTCCGCTCAAAAAGCTGTCTTTCAGCACCCCGGCAGTATCGGGCCTAATTCATATCTTCAACGATTATTGCCTGCACCACGGAGTTCCCGATATTTTCAACCCGGTGAACCCATGCCTCGTGCAACATGACCTCACCTTCGGCTACCTCCTTGATTACGGCTCCTCCCTCCGGCAGATGAATCTTCAGTGTGCCGCCCTTGATGAAACAAACAGTTTCAGCGGGATGATGGTGCCATTGATCGGATTCTCCAGGTTGCAAGGTCATCTTGAGCACCCTGACTCGACTGTTGGTTGCGATCTCGCTGTAAATGTCCGGTGAGGCGATATGGGCAGCCGGGTACTCAGGATTCGCCGATGCCTGCGGGATGCCCATGGTGAAAATAATCCCTGCCGCAGTCAGGGCTGATAGACAAATATTCCTATAAACACTCATTGTGTATTCCTTTTTCTCGTTGGTTGATATATCGCAGACCAGGGGTGTTACCGGTTTGCAATGAAGAATTTCTGGATTATGTACAGGTCATAGCTTGCGAATGTCTCAACAGATCCGAGCTGAAAAAGATAGAGCTCAGGGGCGTGGCCCTCAACAGTGCATAATGTGCCTTACCTTCAAAGAGGTTCTGTCCTGGACTATCAAAGGCAGCGCCCGAACATGGTACCTGTCACAACCGCCTGTTTTGCTTGAAGCGAATTCAGCAGGATACTCTTTGTACCAGCCATGAAAGCTGAGAAGAGCTCCCATGGCTGGTCATTTTTTATTTGCTCTTAGAATGTGCGGATAAGTTTCTCATTCACAAATTCCTTGATGCCAAGGTGACCGAGCTCCCGGCCGTATCCTGACTTTTTCACACCACCCATTGGCATGCTGGCGTAGGTCCAGGACATGTGGTTTACGAAAGCAGTACCGGATTCCAGTTGTTCAGCCACTTTGTAGCCACGATTTTCGTTGGTTGTGTACACAGAGCTGCCGAGGCCAAACTGGCTGTCATTGGCCATTTCTATCGCTTCAGCTTCATCTTTCACTGTGAAAACGCAGGCAACAGGGCCAAAGATTTCCTCGTCAAAGGCGGGTGTGCCCTTGGGAATATCTGTCAGGATCGTTGGCTCAATAAACGCACCGTCACGTTTGCCACCAAGAAGCAGTGTGGCACCGCCTTCAACAGAGCGTTGAATCTGGTCTTCGACATCCTTTGCTGCTTTTTCAGTGCAGAGAGGGCCGTAATGGGCACCTTCTTGGGTGGGATCGCCTGCTGACAATGCTTGCAGGTGTTCTGTCACCCGGTTCAGGAATTTTTCGGCAATGGACTCAACCAGAATGATGCGCTTTGGCGAGATACAGATCTGACCGCTGCACAGCATCTTGGTGAAAGCGAGGTATTCGGCGGTTTTTTCAATATCAGCGTCATCCAGGACGATGAATGGGTCCACGCCGCCAAGTTCCATCACTGTTTTCTTGACGTTGCGACCGGCCTGTTCGCCAACTTTTGCGCCGCCGGCATTACTGCCTGTGAATGAAACCCCTTGCACCCGGTCATCATCTATAATCGCGCCGGCATTGCGGGCAGACACAACGAGGTTTGTATAGACGCCCTCTGGGGTGCCGGCATCTTCCATAATCTGCGCAAATGCACGGGCGCATTGCGGCACGTTCGAGGCATGTTTGGTGAGTACGACGTTACCTGCAATCAGGTTTGGTGCTGTGCAACGCGCGGGCTGGTAGAACGGGAAGTTCCAAGGCTGGATACCGTATACAATCCCCACGGGCTGATTGATCATGATGCCTTCACCATCCCTGGTGGACAGTTTTCGGGGAGCAAGCAGCTTTTCGCCCTCGTCACCATAAAAGTCGAAAATGTCTGCGACCAGGTCAATTTCGGCGAGACCGTGTTCAATCTTCTTGCCCATTTCTCTTGCCATCAACAGGGCGAGTTCTTCTTTGCGCTCACGGTAGAGTTCCGCAACACGCTTCAAGACCTTCGCGCGTTCTGCAAAGCTTGTTTTTCTCCATTTTCTATAGGCGCCATCAGCTTGACCAATTGCCGAATCAATCTCGACAGGAGTCATCTCTTCAAAAGTCTCGAGAACTTCATCGTTGAAAGGATTAATGGATCGAATAGCCATAGTCTTCTCCTTGTTGGTTTGTCTTCAGAGGTTGCCTGGAGAGGCGATACCGGAACATTTCGTCCGACCTGTGTTCGCCTCCCAAGCTTCTGCAAAAGGGCGGCTACCTACTGGCTGGTAGAGTGTTTGCCTGCATCTTTTGCTGAGAGTGTGATCAGCAACGGGGTTGCCCCCTAATTTCTTACTGCCTTTTTGAGCGCGTCCCGGAAGGTTGCCAGCGGTTGAGCACCGGTGATCTGGGATCCGCCTTCTATCACAAAAGTTGGGGCTGCCGTCACCATTTTGGCCGCAGCACGTTTTTTGGTCTCTTCCAGGCGCGGTATGTAGATGCGCTCATCGAGTGCCTTTTTCAGTTCGTCCAGGTCGAGCCCAAGTGAGAGGATTATTTCGGCGATGACCTGAAAATTGCCGATATCCTGGCAGTCTGTAAAAAACGATCTGAACACTGCCTCGTGATACGGTTCATGCGCACCATTATCCCTGGCAAACTCACCTGCCTGCATGGCCAGGTTCGAGTTGCTCATGAGTGGTTGCAGGTTAAACCTAGCTCCCAGGTTTTTTCCTTGATTATCCAGTCCCCGGAAGAACTGCTCGGTGTTCATCCCCTGGAAGTAGTCTTCCCAGAGCACTCCCTGCGGCGGAGTATCAGGGTGGATCTCAAAAGGGAGCCAGGTGTCTATGATCTTGAATTCCTGTTTGAGTTGGTCGACAATGCCCTTGCCGATATAACAAAAGGGTCAGATATAGTCTGAGAATATGGTGATCCTGAGAGGTTCCATAGTGATCATGCCTCAAAAGTGAATTATTTATTGAACTCTTCCGCCCCAGGTCGAGCGAATCAGGTGTTTTGCACACAGACTGTCGGTTGGGTGCCGTAGTGCTGAATACACCAGTTGCATGAAACGCATTGCGGCTCATGGTTTCTGTCCTTTTTCAGAAGGTTTGGAAAATCCGGCTCTGACAAGATCGTCCGCGCCATGGCAAAGGCCACGACATCTCCATTGGTATCGAGTACCTCCTGCATAACCCGGGGATTCCGGTTGCCGCCGGTGAGAATGAGCGGTACATCCAGCGTTTTCTCAATAACCGCCGCATCACCCGCGAAATAGGATTGCATTTCCGGCTCATCGGCTATTTCCGGGCGAAGCGGCAAGGTTTCAGGGGTGGAGATGAGGTTGCCGCCGCTGACGTTGATCACATCCACACCGCGCTGCACCAACCCTTTGGCAAGATAGACACCTTCTGCAAGCGTCATCCCGTCTTTTTCCAGGTAGTCCTGACCATGAACCTTGGCGATGATGGGGTAATCGCTGCCCACAGCCTGTCTGACCGCCTCGGTGATTTCAAACGCAAGTCTGGCGCGATTCTCAATTGACCCGCCATATTCATCGGTTCTCCGATTAAAGAACGGGACCAGGAACTGGTTCAGCATGAAGTTGTGGACAAAATGCAGTTCGATTGTATCAAAACCGGCCTTTTTCGCCCTGACCGCACTCTCGGCCATAGTCCGAATCACAGTCTCGATATCGTTTTTGGTCATTTCCTGCGAGGTGACCTTGGTTAAAGGATGCTCCACAACAGATGGTCCCCAGATCTTACGCTCTTTGGTTTTGTACCCGGAAAATGACCCGGCATAACCGATCTGCAGGCATGACTTGGCGCCATTTTTCCTGATCACTTCTGTCAGCTTCCGGAAACCTGGAATCTGGCTGTCGTCATGGAATCCAAGCGCGGAATGGAACAGTTGGTCCTCCTTGTTGACATAGGCAAGCCCGGTGATGATCAGGCCTGCGCCTCCCTTGGCTACTTCCTCATACACTTTGAGCAATTCCGGAGTTGGGTTGCCATTGTCGTCAGCCATCTCCATGGATGTGGCTGAACGGATAATGCGGTTGCGCAGCTTGAGCCCCGCAAGATCGATTGGATCAAACAGGTCGCGGCGTGTGAGAGCTTTTGCCGGCTCTATCAGGGGCATAATGCTTGCCGCCGCCAAACCGGCTCCGATGGTCTTGAGTGTAGTCCTGCGATCAATTTTCATGATGTTCTCCTAAGGTACCTACCTATCGAGTGGTAGGGCGATGGGCTAAAATTTTTTGCAGGTGAAGCGGAAGGCTGGCCGCGTCACCTGCAACGACGGGTCTGGGGTACGATTACTAGATGAATCTCTCCGTGATGGTATCTATTACCTCATCCATATTTTCAACTGTTGCATCCAGCTGTTGACACATTTGCCGGGCATAGTCCCTTGTGACAGGGGCCTTCAGGTCCTTGAAGCGTGAGATCCTGTGGGTTCGTCTGCCAATGCAAAAGAGCAGCTGCTCCTCTGGCGGCAGTGCCAGAAATTCCCTTACCGGCTGCATCATTTGCTCTTTGTCGCCCGGAAGCACTCCATCCACTTCCGGAAACAGGTTCAGTACGTGGTCGCTGCGTATGGTGCTGGTGATTCCCTGTAATGACTCGAGGAAAAGCAGCAGTTCCCTGGCAGTATCCACCTCTCCCATTTTATCAAATTCACCGTTTCTAAACTGCGAGGTCAACGGAGCGGCCTGCGGCATCGCCAGGGTTCGCAAGCGGATGAAGTCGGGGTTGATCTGGTTGAGCGCATCAGCTGTTTCACGCGCGTTCTCCTCCGAGAGCGCAGCGCCGCCCAGACCCGGCATATAATATTCTGATAGCTGCATTCCAGCCCTCTTCACTTTTTGGCCGGCCAATATCTGGGTTGCCTTATCTGTTCCCTTTTTGACGAGTTGAAGAACCTGGTTTGATCCGGATTCCATACCTATATGGATCCTGTTCAAGCCCGCTTCCGCCATTTCCTTTAAGTGAGCATCACTTATCCTGGCAATGGTATGGGAACGGGCGTAAGAGGTGACTCTCTGTACCGCGGGAAAGGCCTCTTTGAGACGAAGGAGTATCCTGATGAGGTCGTCCGGCTTAATGATGAGGCTGTTGCCATCCTGGAGAAAGATCGATTGCATGCCGCCTGCAACAAAATGGTACGCCGCGTGCTCGGCGTGCAGGTCATTGATATTGCTTTCAGTCAGCGCTTTGCCGGGCGACACCCCCTGTTGTTTTGCTTCAAGAATAATATCCACGCACTGTCGTACCGTGTCTATATCCCTCAATACGTGGTCGACAGGACGGAGGCTGAAGGTGGTGTTCTTGTATACCGGGCAGAAAGTACATCGATTCCAGGGACAGTTTCTGGTTATGCGAATGAGCAGGCTCTCCGCCTCGCTTGGAGGCCTGATAGGTCCCTGTTCAAAACCATTATACATTTCAATTTCTTTCATAATCACACCTTACTGTATACCTATCGGTAGGTAGATAACCTGGGCAAAAAAATATCAGCTCGTCAGCGCTGTGATCGCCACCTCTGTAGCTCTCTTGAAGAGCTCCTGTCCGCCATGAGCACCGGCAACGATCTGGGTGCCTATGAGAAAGGAGAGGAATGCATACGCTGCGTCTGCGTCTGTACCTGAAAACCTAAGGGATTTCTCCTCTTTCCCCTGTCTGAACACTTTTGCAAAGATATCCACCGTGCTCTTGATAGTGCTCTCAAGAATCCTGCATGAAGTGACCTGCAAAGTATTTCGGTCGGTACTCATCGAGCCCACGACACAGAGCCTTTTGCTGACAAGTCCATCCTCGAAGACACCGGCAAGATTCCTCAGTTTTTCAGGGGCTGAATTCTCGCCTTCAACAATACTTGTGTAATGATCTCCATATGATACCTGGCATCGGCTGAGCATTTCTTCGACAAGATCTTCCTTTTTGGGAAAGTGGTGATGAACGCTTGCCTTGCGTATTCCCACGGCGTCGCTGATGTGCTTGTAGCTCATCGCGTTGACACCGACACTCTGGATAAGCTCTTCGGCAACGTCTAATATTTTGGTTTTTGTATCCGCCATTCGACAAACCTATCAGAAGGTAGGCTGCTCGTCAAGAAAAAAGTAAACACGTCACAGTGGGCGTTCATCCACAGCTATTGCTCCGGCGCTCCGGCGAAACCTGAAGGCAAGAGGGTTGGGAGAGAGTAACGTAACTGAACATCAGTGCCACAATATCAGAATTGTGAAACGTTCTTGAGGTAACGTCAACACGTCTTCTCAAGCGCAATTGAGACAGCGGATACTCTGATAGCCTTTTTCGAGCCCACATGAAGAGTAGACGATCTGCCAAAGCTGTATGTGTCGAGCCCGGAAACCGCCAGCGAGGGAGAGCAGGTAGTATTTCCACATCCTGAAGAATTCGCCGCCATATTTGTCCTGCAACTGCGGCCAGCCCGTTTCAAAGTTTCGATACCAGGCCAGGAGCGTTTTATCGTAATGAGTTCCGAAATTATGCCAATCCTCCAGCACGAAACAGTTTTCGGTAACTTCTGCAAGCTGGCGGGCGGAAGGGAGCATGCCGTTGGGAAAGATGTATTTATCAAACCAGGGATCACAGTTGTAAGTGGTCTTGTTGGAGGCGATTGTGTGGAGGAGGAACAGACCGTTTTTCCGAAGACTGCGAGAGACCATCTCCATGAAATCCTGGTAATTTTTATAGCCCACATGTTCAAACATGCCCACAGATACAATGGCATCAAATGTTTCCCTGACTTCGCGGTAATCCTGCTGGCGAATTTCTATTGGCAACCCGCCACACCTTTTCCGAGCCAGTTTTACCTGTTCTTTAGAGATGGTAATTCCGACAGCTTCAACACCGTAATTTCTGGCGGCATACTCCACAAGACCACCCCAGCCGCAGCCGATGTCCAGTAGCCGCATGCCCCTGTCAAGCTGCAGTTTACGGCAGATCATATCAAGTTTTGCCTGCTGAGCCTGTTCCAGGTTTCCGGCATTCTGCCAGTAGCCGCAACTGTAGGACATGCTGGTATCCAACATGTGTTCAAACAGTTCGTTGCCCAAGTCATAGTGGCGCACCCCGACTTGCCCGGACCTTGACAGGTTTTGCCTGTTCAGGATTCGTGATTTGAGGTGAATTATGACAAGGGGAAGGCAGGCTTTGAAATTTCTGTCGATTCGCCCCCGCAGAAGTTTGTAGAAGAACTGGTCCAGGGATTCGCTCTCCCACCAGCCGCCCAGGTAGGATTCACCCAACCCCAGTGAGCCAAACAGCAGTATGTGATCGTAGAACCGCTCGTCAAAAACTTGAATATCCCATGGGCGGGAGCCATTTATGACGATATCCGCCTGGTCGAGAAGTGAAGCAATAACCTCTTTTGAAGATGTTTTGAACGCCTTTCTCATGGCTGTGTTACATCCGGTAAAAGATAAACAGCGCTAGAAGCCACAGGAGGTTACATGACACAGGCAATGGTGCCAGGGTCGCTTCGGAAGTGAGAGGCCACCAACGGTTTTTGTTCGGTCATGGCCATGCTCTATATTCCATTGACCGTTGTTAGGGCGTGTACCAGATTGGGCTTGTATAGGCTCGCTCCTGGTGGGTCAATTGTGCTTCCTCAGGTATCTCTGTGCCAAAGCGAATTTTATCATAGAGCACCCATCTGGGTGTTGGAATCTCGAGTATTCTGGCGTAGTAAAAGGCTTTCAGGGTTGGATCGAAACCGGGGTCGGTCCAGACTGTGGTGAGTTCTGAATCGCCGATGCTATTGGTCCACGTGGCCTTTTCAATGTCTACGGTGCTACCAACAGCTTCCAGGCAACGGCCATTTGCATCTATTGAACGATCATCAGAGACGGCAACATCGTAGATGCGTTCATGGGTTTTGCCCTCTTTGTCAAGCCAGCCTTTGATGATCTGGACTCGATCCAGATTCGCACCAATAGGGTCACGAAGTGCGACCACCATGAAGCTTGGTGCTTTGTCTTTCGGCGCAGTTGTCAGGTCTCCACCCATGGGAACGCCTTTTTGGTAGCCAATAAAGGCAGGAGCGCGGTTCCTGATGTCGTCTTCGACGAAATCCCATCCGCCAAAAAACCTGACTATGATACGGGGACCGGTGGTGGCATAGGTTTCTTTACGCTCCATGGCATCAAAAATAGCCTCACGGGTATTTTCTTCAGCCCACACCGCCTGATAGCCGGAGGCGGATAATTCATAGCCTTCAATAGCCCCCAGTTCTGATTTGATAAATGGGTGCTCTACCCGTGTTTTTGACGGTTCAACGCTGGTTGATTTTCCGAAGAAATTTTCTTCTTCGGCCGTGGCTAAGGCTGTGTGGCTGTCCGTCGCCCCGACCATGCCGAACTTGTAAGGATTTGTGCCCAGTTGATCTTCCAGGAGGAGTCCGTTTTTCAGGGCCTCTCGGGCATACTCACGCTGCAGCATATCATCTGTTTTAAGATCAGTGAGGTCAAGGTTGCCCTTGTCCAAGGTCTCATAGTCTGCGAACTCATCATCTGGCGATAGAAACGGATGTGCTTCACCATCACCCTTGATCTGAGTTACTTCATAGAGCGGTTCCCACTTTGCGCGCTGGGTGACGTAATTTTGGTCAACCTTACCTCCCGCATAGGTTTCAACTATGGGAAACATCCAACCGTTGGAAAGATTACCGTTATGGGCCAGTGCAAAGGCCTGGCCTCCGGTCTTGTTTTCGTAGGTCTCCAGCCATTTATAGAGATCAAGAGGGTCTTGGGTGCCCAAAGGCGGTTGCGTGGTAAGGGGAATGACCATTCCTGCCCGGTGACTACCATCACGTAAAATGACATTACGATGCAGGTTGTACCCCTTGGGAACTGAAGTCCATTCAAAGCCGATTAAGGTGGTAAAGCGGCCCGGCTCGTAGTAGTCATCGGCCGTGCTGATAATCTTGTCCCACAGTTTGTTGTACACTCCAGAACCGGGGGAGTAGTCGGCAACAAGTTTTTCAGGAAGTGTCATCTGGGAGAAATTGGTAATCAGGTCGAACGCGGCCTTGCCGGCTGCCTCACCTCCTTTTTGGAAGCCCTCAGCCCACTCCCGTCCCTTGGGATCTGCCATGATGTTCGGCGCTCCCCGTTGAATATCCGTGGCAAAGCCCATCATGTCGGAATGGTCAGTGATGGCGATCCAGTCCAGGGGCCGGCTGAGTTTAACCGGTAAGCCTGTTGATGATGTAATCTCTTCACCCCGTGCGAATCGATATGCCTCCTCATGGCCCAGAATGTTTCCGAACAGCCCTGCATCCAGCGATAACCCTGTGTGTAAGTGAGTTTCTCCCCAGTACACTTTGCTTGGGAACGAACGTTGTGCATAGGGTGAATAGGTTGTACCTGGATACATTTCCTTAAGAGCATCGGGGTCGGTGCTTCCTATATCGTATGCCTGGCCGGCTATTGGAAGTGTCAAAACAGCTGTCGCCAACGCAAGTGTCTTGGACAAGGCAGTTATGAAATCCATTATCTCCTCCTGTATTTTTCCAGGCTCTCCCTGATGCCGAGGCTTGGCTGGTTGTTCAAAAGTATTTTCAAAAGGGCATAAATGCCCTTACGAATCGAGAGATTTGGTGCTGCTTCATTAAAGAGTATAAGTAAATCCGCCCTTCCTAGCAAATAACGGGTGCTGCGATGTTCTGAGCAAATAGAGTACTCAGGATGGTGTAAAAACCTTCCAGCTTGGGAGGTCATCACGATGCGGGTTGGTCAAACCGGACAGAATCAAGTCGTTACTTTTGCCAAACAACCCATTGAACGGAATGAAGAACTGTTGAGGCTGACAAGCAGACGTATTGGATTCTCCTTTTGGTTAGGCAATTACATCAGCTCAAATTGATCACTTTTCGTAATCATCCTCTGGCTGCAGGGGAAACGTGAAGTCGGTGCCGAATTGTTGGTTGAACTTGTCATGGATCTCATCCATTACCGGCAGGGTCTCCCATGAATAGCCCTGGAGAATCCATTTCGGGGTCTCATACTTTTCTCCCCCGGGGGCGGCCTGTTGCCGCGGGGTTACCGAGGGCGGGGGAAAGGGCTGGGAGTTCATCACCGCCACCCGGGTGACGATCTCATCTTTGGTAATGTTCCAGGTCATACCGTCCACCGCAAAATCAACCGGACCGTCGTAATACTGGCGCACCGCCGTAACCACATCGGCAATGGTGTCCGGGTCGTTCTGGAAGTGATAGGCCACCGCCCGCCTCGGTTCTGTCATGGCCATGATCTTGCCGAAAACTGGCGCCGTGGTATGTACCAGGGTGCTCACGTAGATTGCCTCGACGGGCTGAAATTTATATTTGGTGACAAAGTATTCGTTGGGCAGGAAGCATTCATGGATCGACAGATCCACCCCCCTGGTGTGCTCGACCCACCACTGGTTGGCGAGGGTGTCGCCGGAAAAGGCCACCCTCATACCGTTCCACTCCAGGATAAAACTTACCGATCCCTCCAGGTGGATGGCCGGGATGGTGCGGATGGTTACACCGTTTTCTTCATAGATCACATTGTTGACCTTGCTCCAGTTGAACTCATGGACCTCCATGGCCAATGATCTGGTGTCGAGGCCTCCCTTGCTGGTCTCCAGCATCCATTTGTAGAACTGCAAAATCCCATCCAGGGCTGATTTCATCCCCCAGCTGTCGGGCATGCCGCCTCCACCCGGTCCCCAGATCTCCAGGGGCTGGGAGCGTCCATTTTGCATGCCATAGATCCAGAACGTGGGCAAATCGCCCATATGGTCCGCATGCTGGTGGCTGATGAAGATCTTGGTCATATAGTCCAGCGGAATACCAAGCGAGTAGAGGGTGGTGAACGAACCGGTCCCCACATCGAAGATAAACTTGTCGCCGTTACCCAGTTCTATCAGAAAGCCTGCGGCGGCCTGTTTCAGGCGCGGCATGGGCATACCGGAGCCGAGGGTAATGACGCGTATCTCATCCGGCTTGAGCTCTTCTGTTCCCGGGAAATAGACCTCATGGCGAGGGTACGGCTTGGTCGGCGACCAACCGCTTTCAACCGCACCACCTGCTGCTGCCAGGGCTGAACAGGCCCAGAGGAGCACGAGTACTACTGCGCTGAAAACGGTTGAGTATACAGACGGTTTTTCCATGGTAAACCCCTTTGAGGAGAGAGGTGTTGCCGGCAGTTTTGCCTGTATGTGCAGGCTGCCTGGCCGAGGATTGGGGTGTGTTTCAGTGACTATATGACCGCTTTCTGCAGGTGAAAAGGGGGATTAAGTGTCAGGGGTCATTTTGCCGCTCGGCTGTATCGGGCAAAATTCCTAACACTATTTCCTGAGGGGCGCCGCTACAACCAGGAAAAAGTTCAAGAGAATTTGTACTACAGACAGAATTGAAAAAACATGAGTCTTGTCCGATATCTGTATCGGATGGATGTTGTTAAGTGTTTAATTGTGGGTTGAAATTTAACTGTCGGCCCTTGACTCAAAGTACCACAATGTCATAATTGGAGTTACTCCTTCTCGCTTTTTGAGACAGTGTGTTTTTGATGTGAGTTTGCTCCAGACAAAGCCAAACCAGCTGTGAGGTTGGGACGGAAAGCGACGGGTCCTTGTCCGAAGTGTTTCTCGGAACAAGCCGATGGCCGGGCTACCAGAGGGCAATTTTCCCCCTGAAAGGTCCGGCTTTGCTGTTGGTGGTACGGATACGGAGAGACCGCCTTTTCAGGATAACCGCAATATCAGTAGCAACTGAAGGGAGCATTGCGAAGTGTAAGCAGAAGAAGTGGGTCGCGGCTGTGTTCGTCCTGGCCGGCTGTTTCTCCAGCTTGCTGGCGTCAGATTCGGGTTGGCAGTACCAGTCGCCAACTCGTGGAAACAAAGCAAACATTGGCAGTGCACCTCGTTGCAGCTATTTGTATGCCCCTTTCGATGTGGAGTAAATATCATGAAAAGGTATAAATCGAATTTTAGGATGACACGACGACAGGTTTTGAAGGCAGGCATGGTCGGTGGTGCGGGAATGATGCTACCGTTGAGGTTTCTGCCACGAAATGCATTCGGTATAGAGTTGGCAGCTGGGTTGAGCGATCCGGCTCGCCAGCCCAAGTTTGTCGAACTGGCGCCTAACGCACTGGATCCGGCTTTCCTGTTTAAGGATCTCAACGAGAATGGTGGACCTGCTCAACGGCCGAACTTCAGTCTTCGGGTGAAAGAGGCGGTACAGCAGACCGGGCTCATCGATCCGAGAAATGGCCGTAGGCTGAATACCACAATCTGGGGTTATGGTACGGACACCGTCTCCTGGCCTGGGCAGACGTTTCAGGTAATGAGCGCCTCAGCCGAAGGCGCGGATGAAACGGTGGTCCGCTGGGAGAATGAGCTTCAAGGTAAGAAACATTTGCTTCCCGTAGACACCAATCTTCATTGGTGCTATTCGCTGCATGGTGCAGGCTCCGCAAATGGTGTTGATTACCGGCAGTACAGCATCAAAAAGAACGGGGTGCCGATTGTCACCCACCTTCACGGCGGCAATACCGACTTTCAGTTCGACGGAAATCCGGAGTTCTTCTACAGCCCCGATGGAACGGTCAGAGGGCCGCAGTGGGATTTCGTGGAGGGCGGGTTCACCAACACCTTCCGCTACACCAACGATGTGCCGGCCGCTAACCTCTGGTATCACGATCATGCCCTGGGCCTCACCCGCTTGAATGTGTACGCGGGGATGGCCGGTTTCTACTTTGTCCGTGATGAGTTCGATACAGGTAAGACGGACAATCCTCTCGGTCTGCCGGCCTTTCCGTACGAGCTGGCCTATGCCGTTCAGGATCGAATGTTTACCAACAGGGGGGCGCTTTTTTACCCGGCTTTTCCTGGCGATCCTTTCTATAATGATTTCATCACCGACGAAGGAGCCGAATTGCCGCCAGACCTGTTCCCAGGTGGCGGACCTACAGCGCTGGCCGAGTTCTTTGGTGACCACATGGTGGTCAACGGCAAGATCTGGCCCAAGGAAAACGTCGAGCCGCGAAATTACCGTTTGCGGCTGCTCAACGGCTGCGACAGCCGCTTCATGGTAATTCAGTTCGTGGCTGTCAACGCTGGAGAAACCGATTTCAGCACCGCTGGCGCTCCTATCGAGTTCTATGTTATCGGCAGCGACCAGGGGCTCGGGACTCCGCAGCTAACCGACACGCTGGTGTTTGAGCCGGGTGGCCGCTACGACATCGTTTTCGACTTTTCCGATCCCGCGCTGTCTGGCAAGCGGGTAATTATGAAGAATCTCGGCGGTGATGCGCCTTTCGGTGGTGCCTATGGTGACGAGCTTGAGCCTGAGGACCTGTTCCCCGATCGTCAGACCGACCGCATCATGGCGTTTGATGTCGTCATGCCAATGTCTGGTGTAGAGGATACCTTCAGCCCTGAGAATCTCCCTGGGTATAATCTCGTGACCAACGGCGGGACAACGCCAACAACCCGGCGGGTAGCGCTGTTCGAGGGTAAGGACGAGTTCGGACGATTGCAGCCCTTGCTGGGTACGGTGGCTGATGGTGACTTAACCGGTGAGAATGTTGCGACTGCTTACACCTGGTTCCAGCCGACCACCGAAACCCCGACCTTAGGCAGCACGGAGATCTGGGAGATCTACAACTTCACGGCGGATGCCCACCCCGTCCATCTGCACCTGGTGAACTTCGATATCCTGGATCGAGAGGATTTTGAATACGATATAACCGGTACCCAGACAATCGTTCAGCACAATGGCGCAACTGGTGAGGCACCGGAGATTTCCAACATTCGAAATTTTTCAGCTGCATCTGTGGGCTCGGAATACTTCGAGGCTGCGCCGAAAGACATGGTGACCTCTCTGCCAGGCGATCCCGATGGAGAACCCCCAACCGGCCAATTGGTGCGGATCAAAGCGCATTTCAACAAGCCGGGTCGATATGTCTGGCACTGCCACATTCTCTCGCATGAGGACCACGAGATGATGCGCGTGCTGCAAGTAGTAGAGGAGTAAATTGCTTGAGCATATGTAACCTCATCCAACAGGGCCGCCATGGGGGGCCCTGTTGGATGAGGAAGGTTTGAGCCGATCCTTGATCCGGTAACAATAGTCTTGTCCCGTTTTGTTTTCCATACTGCAGATTACAGCGTATAGATTAGGGGCGGGTGGTCCTGCGGAGACCACAGGATAGGGGCTGGCAGTCCGTATTCATTTCCCGTTGAGCGGATATTGGCTGCCCGGCCACCACCCACCGTTGCCATCCTGGCAAAATAGACACATTCCTAACACTGCACTTTTCCCAAACCTCCGTTTCACCAAGAGCAGGCTGACTGCTGCTTTCCATTCCCTGTCTGGAACCAAAAAATCAGCTACAATAAAAACAAAAAGCCATGGCGAAGAAGGGCAAAGAGGAGAGGTTCGGTTATCATCAGGTTGTCAGGGAGACCGGTTCAAAACTGAAGGTCGGGTCTATCCCCAATGTACCTGATATCACCACCTCTGAGTTGGGTGAGATTGCGGCCTGGTTTCTCGGGCCCAAGGGGGAAAACAGCGAGTTGCTGCAGACCATGGTCCTGCAGGCTGTGCAAAAGACGGTGGCCTGCCGGCAGAATTTCCAGCCGGATGATCCCCAGGTCATTACCAGGGAGATACAAGATTCGAAGTCATACCAGAAGGCTGTCGGCAACATGCTCTCCGCCTACGACGATCTGCTGGAATTTCTCCAGTCCTATACCACGCCATACTTCAGTATGCGCTACCAGGGGCACATGCTCTGGGACAATACCCTGCCGGCTCTGTGCGGCTACTTTGCCACCATGCTCCATAACCCCAACAACGTCACCATTCAGGCCTCAAGCGCCACAACCCCGCTGGAACTCCTGGTAGGGCTGGATCTCTGCGGTATGGTCGGCTATGGGACCAGGGAGGAGTCAGAGCGGCAATTTGACCCTTGGGCGCACATCACCTGTGACGGTACTGTTGCCAACCTGGAGGCGCTCTGGAGTGGCAGGGAGTTGAAATATTTTCCTTTTGCCCTGAGGCGGATGCTCGAAGAGGCGGGCAGCCTCTCCTTTTACGACGATGAAGGGAAATTGCACCAGGTGGCCATCGACAACAGCCGCTTCCCGGTGCTGGTCAGGCTCGGTGATTCCAAGGAGATTTCACTGACCGCAACAGATATTGACAGCTGGTCGCTGTTTAACCTGTCTCTGGATGAGATTGTCGCCATGCCTGGCAGAATAGCAGAGCTGTACAACATAGAGGATGAGTATGTGGTCTGGTCCGCTGCCATTCCCTACACCTTCAATTATGTGGGTAGCGAGGCCATGCGGCAGTACCTGCAGGCCATGGACCCTGATGTCCGTATGCCGGTGCTGATCGTGCCGGTGACTATGCATTACAGCCTGCCCAAATCCGCGGCCCTGCTCGGTTACGGTTTCGGTACCATGGATTTGGATGGAGGTCGGGACCAGGGCGGTGGAATGATCAGCGTGCCGGTGGATGCCCATGGCCGGATGGATATGACGGAACTGGCACGCATACTGGAACGCTGCCTGACCAGCCGGATTCCCGTTACCCAGATTGTGGGCGTCGTGGGCACCACGGAAGAGGGGGCGGTTGATAACCTGGCGGAAATATTTCGCCTCAGGGGTGCCTTGACCAAGAGGGGGCTCAACTATTTCATCCATGCGGACGCTGCCTGGGGCGGCTATATGATCACCGCCATGCGGAGGGTCTACCGTTTCGCCGATACTACCGCCGAAACTGCTGCCGATACTGCTGCTGAACCTGTCAGCCAGCCCGAAAGCGGTCACATACCGCCTCATCCCGGCCAGCCTTTTGTTGATAAAGAGCTCTCACCCTTCTCCGACCATGTCCATGAACAGCTGGCCCATATGCGCCTTTGTGATTCTGTGACAATCGACCCGCACAAGATGGGCTATGTTCAATACCCCGCCGGAGCCATCCTCTATCGAAACGGCATTGTCCGCCGGCTGATCACCTTCACCGGCGCCTATATCGGGGGAACCGGCTCTATTGACCCGGGACCCGAGCCCACCGTGGGAATTTACGGAATCGAGGGTTCCAGGGCGGGGGCGGCCTCGGCGGCGGTGTTCATGAGCCATAGGGTCATTCGGCCCGACGTCACCGGTCACGGCAAGATAATCCGGCAATGCATGGACAATGTGAGACTCTTCGCCCTCTATCTTTTGGCGCTCAGTGAGCAAAGCGAGCTGTTCAGGATCACCCTGCTCTGCCCAGACGATAGCCTGCCGAGTCTGCCAAAAGGGCTGCGGCCAGCGGATATCCTCTCCTGGCAAAGCGAGGATATTCTTGCACTGCTCGGCTCAGGTGAATTGCGCCACTTCGGCCCGGACCTGAATATCCTGAACTACGTCTGCAACCCCATAAAAGAGGACGGCACCATCAATCTGGATCTGGCTGTATTGAACGACTTCAACCGGGCGGTGTATGAACAGTGCCACGTGCCGGTTTCCACCACCGCGGGCAAAAAGCTGCCGGTGGCCCTGGATGAATTTCCAAAACTCTTTATTACCAAGACCCAGATGCACACCAGGGAGTATGGCGGCCAGTTTCTCGAGACCTTGCTGGCTAGAATCTTCAGCACCGTGTACAGGGGGGATATGGTTGGCGGGGAAGGCCTGGTGTGCCTGCGTTCGGTGGTGATGGACCCCTTTATGCCTTTTGCGGAAGGCGGGAACTTTTTCAAGACCATCGCCGGTGAACTGGAGTCGATCCTGAACGACCTGGCCAGGAAGTGGAGAGCAACCCAATGAGGTGCAGGCACTGCATGTGATTTGAGGTTCGATTCAGGTATGAGCTGAAATCTTGTCCGGGGCAGCACCGACAACCGCTGCCCCGGCGACGTCCCGCATCCTGCGGTTATTGTTTTTCAGGCAGCGGGGGCGGCACGAAGCCGTCCCATACTCCATCCATGATGAAGTCAGACATCTTGGCCTCCCCGCTTCTGGCTGCCTTCTTGTATGCCTCGGTGGTTGGAGGCGGAGTGACCCGTTCAGGAACGACTACCTCCCGCTGGAGAATTTCCTCCTTGGTTATATTCCAAATCATCAAGTCGGTGGCAAAGACCAGGGGGCCGTCGTAGGTTTCCCGCACGGCCTCGATCATTGCCTGGTGCTGCTCGGGCATCAGTATTGAGTGGTAGGCGACGGCCATTCGCGGCTTGACCGAGGACATGACCTTACCAAAACCCTGGGGCGGGGTATGGATATATGAAGTGACGTAGGTGGCCTGCCGCATATCCCAGTCATTGTACTCGGCAAGTCCTTCCGGAGTATAAAAGCACTCGTGGATGGCGAAATCGGCCTCACGGGCATACTTGTCAAACCACTTGTTCGGCCGGGTGTCTCCGCCAAAGACAAAGCTCAGGCCGTTCCACTCCAGCCTGTAACTTACTGAGCCGTCCAGTGAATGGATTGCCGGCCAGGAGGTGATCTTCACCCCGTTCTCCTCGTAAACCACCTGGTTCATCTGCTTGTAGTCAAACTCATGGGCGATGACCTTGCCGCCGGCATCCGGCAAGGCCCCCGTGCGTCCGGCAAGATCCCAGGCTAGCGCCTCGACCAGGGCATTTACCGCTGCCTCGGTACCGAGCTCGGGTTTTTCCCCGGATCCACCGTAGACATGAAGCGGGGTATATCTCCCGCTCAGCCAGCTGCCGACGATAAAGGCGTCCAGATCGCCGAAATGATCGGAGTGGAGATGACTGAGAAAGATCTTATCCATGCGTGAGAAGTCCGGGCGCAGACCGAAGATATTCTCCATGGAGCCGGTACCGATATCAAACAGGAAAATATCACCGTTTCCCAGCTCCACCATCCAGGCAGAGGATTTCTGCGCTCTGGTCAGCGGCGTGGGCATACCGGTACCCAAGGCGGTCACCCGCATCTCATCTGGCTGAAGTGTTTCGGTGTTCGGATAATACGCCGGGGCCTTCTTGGTGTTCTGCTCTGCGGCAAAGGCGTCCGTGCTGTCGACAGTGGCAACGTGAAATGACATGAACACCCCCAAGAGGAGTGCTACCTTTCTGGTGAATAAAGAGTGCATACTGTCCTCCATCTCTTGTCGTTTATAAATGAGGTCGGAAAGGAAAGAGCTGATGTGGTTTTGATGGCAGGGTTTACCTCTGGCGGCCTGTGCGGTCTTCAACTCAGGCGGTGTACCTTAACTGTAGCACCGCTGGCGGGTATCCTGCAAGAATGGCGGAAATACAGGGCGGTTCGTGCTGATGGCCCCTTTATGCAAGTGGCTGGGGGCTGGGAGAATTCTAACGAGAGATTCGTTGCTCTGGTGGTGCGACAGCCACGGGCAGGCCTGGAAAAGCCCGCCCGTGGCTGCAATGACGTGTGGGATGATTGGTGTGCTACTCGTGCTGTGCTCTCGATTCGGCCGGATCGCGGTGGGGGAATTTTTTAATCAGCTCATTGTGGCTGCCGATAAATTTCTGGGTGGGGGCGACAGTAAAGAGGCCGGGATACAAGGCCCCGTATTTCTCTCCCGGGTCACGTTTCACGTTGTAGAAGTCCATTCCCGGCAGACCGCCGTGGGCCGGCTTGATATGGATCTTGAAATCCTCGTAGCGGACTGCCCCCAGTACCGGGCCGCTGTAATGAAACATATAATTTCTCCGGCCAGCTCCCTCGCCGAGCAGAAACAGGGTGGTCTGGTCGATACCATCGGTTATCCTGTCGTTGGGGATAGTATCGGCAACGCCGGCGATTCTGGCGGCGGTGGTAAAAAGATCGGTGACGTGGATCATGTCGTTCGGATCCTGGTCCGGTTCAATCATCCCCGGCCACCAGGCCATGCCCGGAACCCGGACACCTCCTTCCAGCACATCTCCTTTCGCCCCGCGCAGCAGCGTATAGCCAGAGGTGGGATAAAAGGCATACATCGGGCCGTTGTCGCTCCACCAGACCACCAGGGTATTCTCTGCGATTTCGAGTTCTCTCAGCTTGCTCAGGAGGTTGCCCACATGCTTGTTGTGCAGGACCATCATTGATGCCTGGGCATTGGATCGGTCAACTCCGGGATCGTTCTGGTGTTCTTTAGAGCCGGTAATCTGCAGGGCGTAGCTGGCCCAATAGATGAAGAACGGTTTATCCGACTTGGCCTTTTCCTCTATATAGCCGATCATCTGGCTGTTCGTCTCGTTTTCAAACGCCTCTTGCCGGTCAAACCCCAGCTTGCCGGCGGGGCCTTCTATGGGTTTGCGCCCTTTGCCTTTTTCCCCCACGTACCCGGCGATTGATAAATCTATACCTGTGCGGGCGGCATACTCCTCGTATCCCGGAAATTCATGAAAGGCTGCCTTGACCGGCGATGGTACGTCATAGAGATCGTGGGAGTCCTGCCAGGCATCCGGTGCCCCGTTAAAGAGCCCGTAATAGGCATAATCATAGCCCTGGTTTTCCGGGGCGTGCTCCGGCTCGTCACCCAGGTGCCATTTGCCCCACATCGCGGTATGATACCCGGCTTCAGACAGGAGCTCGGCTATGGTTACTTCGTTGGGGCTGAGCCCTTCCGGCTGGCCGGGCCAGAGTACGCTCAACAGACCGGTTCTCACCGGGTGGCGGCCGGTATTGATGGCGATGCGGGTGGGGGTGCATGAGGGTTCGGCATAGGCAGACCAGAACCGCATCCCCTCTTTGGCCATGGTGTCCAGGGTCGGTGTTGGTGTCCCCCGGTGTTTGCCGCCGCCCTGCCAGCCCAGTTCACCCCAGCCGATGTCATCGGTCAGGATGTAGATGATGTTCGGCTTTTTGCCATATTTTTCTTCCAGGGCGGCGAGTTTTTCCTCCACCTGCTGATCCTGCTTTGTCCAGAGTTCCTTATGCCGTTTTTCCAGGGCGTAATAGGGGGCGTCAAACTGTGCCGCCATCCCGCCCAGTGGCACCATTGAGCAGATGACAGCAGAGAGAACTATGTGTGAGATTTTGCTCATTTTTGCCCTCGCTGATTGATTGTTAGAGAAAGGAAACGGGAAAAGTGCGAACGGTATTTCTCTATTGGGTATATCACTTCTTATTCTACCGAATCGGCCAGGGGCGTCAATTTTACTATCTGTTTTGGTCAGGCAGTGGGCGCTTCTCCATATAGCGGCTAGGGGCATTCGTTCCGCGTGCAACGGGGCAGCGGTGGAACCCCTTTGGGCTATGCCAATGAGCTACCAAAGGGCAATTGGCAACGACTGCCGGAAGAACGGTAAAGGAAAAGGACGATCAGGTACTGCAGCAGGCGCGGCGTTTCCTGCCAAAAATGAAACGCCGCGTTGTTGGAGTGGGATGGCATCCACCGTCAGCACAACGGGTGGTCTTCGGCCGGGCAGGTGGTATGGCTATTCATTGGGACTGGCACTGAGCCAGGCCTTGTCCAGCTCGTCCATATCAGCCTCCATATCGAGGGTCATCAGTTCTTCCAGGTCGGCGTTATGTTTCTGGTACATGCTGATGTACTGTTCCTCGTCCTTGCGGTGCATCTTGTACAGCTCGGGCATGGTCTCTTCGTCTTTTTTGCGGAACAGTCGTTGTATTTTATATGCCTCATAGGGGTTGACCCCTAGCAGCCTCAGCGTGTCTTCCCCCAGGGAGAGGGCACTGCCAAAGGTCTCCCTGCGGATGGTGGTGACGCCCAGGTCCATCAGTTCGTAGACCGCCGAGCGGTCCAGGGCGTTGCAGGCAATTTTCAGGTGGGGATAATGTTTTCGTGCCAGTTCTATCAGTTCCCGGCTCTTGTCGATATCACCGATGGTGATAACCAGCGCCTCAGCCTCGGCCGCACCGGCGGATTCGAGCAGGTCGAGGCGAGTGATATCGCCGTAGTAGACCTCAAAACCGAATTTTCTGAGGACCTCCACGTTGGCGGCATCGTGGTCGAGGATAACCGGCCTGATCCCGGCCGAGATGAGCAGGCGGCCGAGATCGGTGCCCATGCGCCCAAAACCGGCCATGATAACCCGGTGCCCGCCGTGCTCGATATGGTCCGCCTCCCCCGTTTCGGGGGCGGCCGCGGACTTTTCCGAGATCTTTTCATAGGCGATGAAGAGCAGGGGAGCGAGAAACATGGAGATGGCGACCGCGGAAATCAGCGGGTCGATAACCTCGCCGGTCAGCACACCATTACTCTTGGAGAACTGAAAGAGGACAAAGGCAAATTCGCCGCCCTGGGCCAGGGCGACCGCGAACAGTGCCCGCTGTTTGCCACCTATCTTGAAGATCATCCCGGTCGCCATCAGGATCAGCCACTTGATGGCGATCAACCCGACGACCAGGGCGGCGATCAAGGCGATCTTGTCGATGATCATGGTAAAGTTGAGGCTTGCCCCGATGGAGATGAAGAAGATCCCCAGCAGCAGCCCCTTGAACGGCTCGATGTCGCTTTCAAGCTCATGCCGGTATTCGCTGTCGGCCAGAACCACGCCGGCCAGAAAGGCGCCCAGGGCGGGGGAGAGACCGACGGCGATCATCAACAGGGAGATGCCGACCACGATGGCAAGGGCCGCGGCCACAAAGATCTCACGCACCCTGGTGGCGGCAATGGTGCGAAAGATCGGCCGGGCGGCAAACTTGCCGAGAAAGAAGATCGAGAAGATGGCCAGCAGGGTTACAAGAATACGAAGATAACCGGGCAGGGTGGTTATGTCGAACAGGGCAGAACCGTGGTGGTCGGCGCCGTGGGCGGCAACGGTGGCCAGCAGGGGAAAAATTGCCAGCATCGGGATGACAGCCAGATCCTGGAAGAGCAGTACCGAAAAAATCGAGCGGCCCGCCGAGGTATTCATCAGCCCCTTTTCCCTGAGGGTCTGGAGGACGATGGCGGTGGAGGACAGCGACAGGGTCATGCCGATGGCCAGGGCCTGCTGCCAGGGCAGGAAAAAGGCGGCCACCCCGGCAATGGTGGCGCTGGTCACGAGCACCTGCGCGCCTCCCATGCCCAGGATCGGGGTGCGCATCTGCCAGAGCAGGGAAGGCTTCAGCTCCAACCCCACCAGAAAGAGCATCATGACCACGCCGAACTCGGTGAAGTGCATGACCTGTTCAATATCACCAATCAGCGACAGGCCGAAGGGGCCAATCACTATACCGGCGATCAGGTAGCCGAGCACGGAGCCAAGCCCGAATTTTTTGGCCAGCGGTACGGCGACGGCGGCTGCTGCCAGAAAGATAAAGAGCTGCAGAAGAAATAATTCCATGGCTATACCTTGAACAACTCGTTGAGGTCGCTGTTGATATATTTATAGGTGAGTGCTTTTTCCAGATCGATCTGGTCATCGCGTAAGCCGATTATGAGCCGCCGGTAGTCCTCGGCGTGGCTGTTGACGGCCTTTTGGGTCATGCCGCGATGGGAACCGAGCACCGCAAAGGGGGGCAGCCAGGTCATTTTGCAGAGTTTGGCTGTGGCGCAGTATGGGGAGAGCAGGTGGCGCAGGGAGAACGGGTTGTCTCCCCCTTTGAGATATGTCGAGCGGTCACCGGCGCTGAGCGCATTGAGAAACAATTTACCCTGCAAGGCGTTACCCCTGGAACCGTAGGCCCAGCCATGCTGCAGCACCAGATCAAGCCACTCTTTCATGATGGCCGGCGTGGAATACCAGTAAAATGGGTGCTGGAAGACAATAACGTCGTGGGCTTCGCAGAGTCGCTGTTCGTGCTCCACATCAATCAGAAAATTGGGGTAGCTGGAGTAGAGATCGTGAAAGGTGACATGCTCGAGATCTTCGACCGCCCTGCGCAGGGCCGAGTTGACATACGAGCGGGTAAAAGCCGGGTGGGCAAATACGATCAGTATCTTCTTCATGATAGTTGAGGGTTGCCATATCCTTGAATATGGTATCGGCCCGGAAGGTTGCATTCCTCCGGGCCGGGAATATGGCGGATAGGGTTGTTTCGGTAGTTGTCAGATTGTGCTGAGAAGCTCGACAATCTGCGTTGGGTCCGGCCTTCTGGTGTAGTCCGGATGAACCTCTACACTCTTTATTACCCTATCTGCGCCGATAATGAAACGGCCTGGCAGGGGTAATTGCCAGAGATCATTACCGTTAAACCGATCCAGCTCGATGCCGAAGCTGCTGTAAACATCTCGCAAGTCCCCAGGCAGACTGAAGGTTAAGCCATAACTGCTGGCAACCCTATTGTTGGGATCTGCCAGGACAGGGAAATCGAGATTATGTTTTTTCACGACCTGCTTTGAATACTTGGGCAGTTGCGGGGAGACCGCGACCAGGTTCGCTTGGGCCTGGCGAATATCGTCGACGACGTGCTGCAGAGCTTCCAGCTCCACGTTGCAGTAGGGTCACCAGACCCCCCGGTAAAAGGTGACGACCAGCGGCCCCTGGGCAAGCAGGGCTGCTGAGCTGACATCATTGCCATTTTGATCACAAAGGGTAAAGGAAGGGGCTGTGTCACCCGCCTTCAGCACCTCATCCATGATACCCGAGCTGGCCAGATCTGCCGTTGCCTGATGCATGATCTTTACTGCTTCGGGTGGTGCGTCTGCTTCGAACTGCGTACGCATCTGGTCAAGCGTGTCCTGTAAATTCATCATAACCTCCAGGTAAGTAGTGAACGTACGTAAAGGACTGGTTGTCAGCTGTTGACAACCCTGACCTGGGCGAACTGCTTATGCCCTTCGGCTGAGCCGTGAAAACCCAGCCCGCTCTGTTTGGCGCCAACCCACGGCGAATCGCCTTCGCCGCCGACACCCTGGTTAATGCCGACCATGCCGGCTTCAAGGCGGTCAGCCACCATAGGTGCAGCTGTACCGCCAAATACCACGGCGCCCAGACCGTAGCTGCTGTCGTTGGCCCGCGTGACCGCCTCTTCGATGTCGCGGTAGCTGCTGACACAGACCAGCGGCCCGAAGGTCTCTTCCAGTTCGATCAGCATGGTCGGCTCCATGCCTGTGAGGACCGTCGGCTGAATATAGGGCGGTTGCTGGTCGATGGAGCCCAGCAGCAGGTTCGCCCCCTTGGCAACCGCATCTCTGATATGGGCCACCACCTTCCCATGCTGTTTCTGATTGACCAGGGGGCCGATGTTGACGTTTTCCCTGTCCCACGGGCCCACCCGGTAGCGTCGGGCGTAATCCACCACCAGCCGGTTGAATTCAGCGGCCACGGCCTCGTCCACATAGATGCGTTCGGTGGAGGTGCACATCTGGCCGGCGTTCTCAAAGCTGCTCGCCACGGCAAAACGGGCGGCAGCGGCGAGGTCGGCGTCGGCCATCACGATCATCGGATCGTTGCCGCCCAACTCCATCACCAATCGCTTCAAGTCGGCGGCGGCCCGCTGCATGATCTCTTTGCCCACTGCCTGGGAGCCGGTAAAGGCGACCATGTTCACCTCGCTTTCCACCAGCGTTCTTCCCTGCTCGCCATCTCCATGGAGAATTTGCAGCACGTGTTCCGGCAGCTTGGGCGCCACCAGCTCGAAGAAGGCCTGGGCGATCAGGGGTGTCTCTTCAGACGGTTTCCAGACCACGGTGTTGCCGGCCACCAGGGCCGGAATCAGCAGGTTGTTGGCCATGGCCAGCGGGTAATTCCAGGGGGAGATCAGGGCCACAGTGCCAAAGGGTTTATATTCGATGGTGGTTCGCCCAATGGTGGAGGGTTGCAGGGCCCTGTGCACAGCCTGGGCAATATAGGGGCCGCCGTACACCGTCCCGCTCACTTCGCCGGTGGCCCGGCGGATATCCTTGCCCATTTCCCTGGCCAGGAGCTCCGCCAACCGGGGCAGTTCAGGCTCTGCAGCAGCCCAGGCGGCTTCAATCAGCTGGACCCGCCGGCTTGTTCCTAGTTCGCTCCACAGGGGGGCGGCGGCCTTGGCCCGGGTGACAGCCTGTTGGACCTGTTCCGCTGTTGCCCGATCGACGGTGCCGAGCAGCTCCCCGTTGCTGGGATCAAATGATTGCAGTAGTTGACTCATAGCGTTCTCAATAATGGATGCAGATTTCTTAAAGGTAATGTGTGTTGGCTGTTTGTTAACCGACGGGTGGAAACTGGTCGTTTATATGGGCGGTGAACCTCTTGAAATCGTTTTCCACATCCGGGTTTTTCAGGACATCGTAGCAGGCAAAGGTTTTCAACGGTTCCATACCGAAGAACCTGAAGTTCAGGTGGGTCGGCCAGAACAGTTCGTCGTGGCCCTTGCCTTCAAAGAAGTCCTGCTCAGGGTTGTCAAAGGCCACGGCGGGGGCATTGTAGGTTAACGAAATCATATATTTCTTGCCGACCAGGGTGCCGCCGCTGCCGTACTGCTTGGCGGGGTCTTTTCTGGTACGCCCATCGCCATCGCAGAGCCTGCCGTCCATGCCGGCGGTGTAGACCTCGTCCATGTACTTCTTGAAAGTCCAGGGCACCCCCATCCAGTTGACCGGGGTCTGCAGGATGACGATATCCGCCCACTGATGTTTTTCCACTTCCTGTTCGACATCATACTCACCCATGGTGGTGTGCTGGATGGTATATCCCTTGCCCTTGAGGTTGTCAGCGGCCATTTCAGCCAGGGTCTTGTTCAGTTTCCCTTCCGAGAAGGGGTAGTGCTCGTGGGCGTTAATGATCAGTACGTTGTTCATGCTGTATCTCCTGTTACGGGTGCTGACTCAGCGGTCAGTTATCTATTTTTTACCAATTACTATTTGTTACTTGCTGCCAACCTGCTAGGAGGTAGGGTGGGCGGATACACCGCCACCAAAGCTGTACTCTCGTTCAGTACTGCTCAAGGTAGACCATTTTCGCTGGCCTGTCAACCATCCAGTAGGTAGGTGAGGTGCCGATGCAGATTTTTTCATGCATGGCTGCTATGCCGGATGTCTCAATTCGGTGATCTGTTCAACCCGTGGCAGAAAAACATGCGATCAGCCACGGGCTGAATGTGGTCGACGGAGGTCAGACTCAACAACCCTGCCACAGGGGTCTTCGTTTTTCCAGGAAAGCACTGACTCCCTCGTGGGCATCGTTGGTGGTGCAGAGGCGGGCGAAGGCGTCGTTCATATAATCAAACTGGTTGAGATAGCCCATGTCCTCAGAGCCATAGAAGCCTTTTTTGGCAATCTGCACAGCCACCGGGCTCTTTTTGGCCAGCTCCACCGCCCAGTTGTAAGCCGCCTCATCGAGCTCTTCTTTGGCAGCCGTACGGTTGATCAGCCCGAGTTCCAGCAGTTGCGGGGCCTTGACAAGGTCACCGTACAAGAGGAGTTCCAGCGCCTTCTTCCTGCCCACCACGCGGGCAACGGGGATCACGGGTCCCACGCAGTTGAGGCCCACATTGATAGCTGTCAGCCCCATCTTGGCATTTGCCGCGGCGATGGTCAGATCGGCCGACACGGCAAGCCCCATGCCGTTTGCCGCGGCCACCCCCTGCACCTTGGCAATCACCGGTTTTGCCAGTTTGGAGATTGCTATCAGGGGGCGCTCCATATGCTCTATCCAAGCCTTGTATTGCAGCGCGGTTTTGCCTTTTAGCTCGTTGATGTCGATACCGGCGCAGAACGCTTTGCCGGCCCCCTGGACCATGATAACCCGCACCGCCTCGGTTTGATCGAGTTCGATAAGTGCCCGGTACAGTTCGTCGGCCATCTGGCTGGTGAAGGTGTTCAGTGCCTCCGGCCGGTTGAGGGTAATGGTGCCTATATGCTGTGCGTCAACTTCAACAACAAGGTTTTCGTAACTCATACGCGCTCCTCTTTTTGAAATTGAAACTGAAAGACCGGGTGCTGGGGTGATGCTGGCCGGGCTTGGTGTATCCGGCGCGAAACATCCCGAGCGGTTGCTCGGTCAGCATCAACATAAACCCCGGCCGAGCTTTTTGTCAATGGCTGAAAGATCAGGAGAAGCTCCCCGGAACGGACCCCGGGAAACCCTCAGGAAGAGTCGTTCCCCAGGTCTTCGGCCGGTTGGCAAGAGTCATACGCCTGCTGGCCTGATCAGCCGGAGGGGACATGGGGGAATCAGATGTAGCGTTGCATAATTTTATCGATGATCTGGTCCATATTATCTACCCGGGCACCGAAGCGGTCGCACATCTCCTGGGCGTAGCCGCGGGTAACGGGGCTCTTCAGGTCACCGATGCGGGAGATGCGATGGGTGCGCCGGCCGATGCAAAACAGCAGCTGCTCCTCCGGGTCGAGCTCCAGAAATTCGCGCACCGGGGCCATCATGCTCTCCTTATCTTTGGGCAGCACCCCGTCGACTTCGGGAAAGAGGTTCAGCACATGATCGCTTCTGACCGTACTGGTGATGCCAGCCAATGATTCCAGAAAAAGCAGCAACTCTCGCGAGGTGTCCACTTCGCCCATCTTGTCGAACTCGCCAGCCCTGAACTGCCGGGTGAGCGGGGCAGCGCCCGGCATGGCCAGCGTCCTGAGCCGGATAAAGTCCGGGTTGATCTGGTTCAGGGCATCGGCTGTCTCGGTGGCGTTTTCCCGCCACAGTGTTTTGCCCCCCAGCCCCGGCATATAGTACTCAGAGAGCTGCATGCCGGCCCGCTTGACCTTTTGCCCGGCCTTGATCTGGGTGGCCTTGTCGGTACCTTTTTTCACCATCTCAAGGACGGCATCGGAGCCGGATTCCATCCCGATGTGAATGCGGTTCAGACCCGCTTTCGCCATCTGGGCCAGGTGGTCGTCGCTGATCCTGGCGATGGTATGGCTGCGGGCGTAGGAGGTGACCCGCTCCACCCCTGGAAAGGCCTGGCGCAGGTGGCGCAGAATGCGAATGAGGTCATCCGGCTTGATGATCAGGCTGTTGCCGTCCTGGAGAAAGATCGACTTCATGCCGCCGGAGATGAAGTTGTAGGCACCGTTTAGGGCGTAGGTGTCCTGCTTTTGCCCCGGCGGGGCGATCATCTCCAGGGAACCACCACTCCTGCGGGCCTCGAGGATGGCCTCGACATACCACTTCACGGTGTCGATATCCTGCAGGACATGTTCCACCGGGCGCAGGCTGAACTTGGTGCCCTTGTACACCGGGCAGAAGGTGCAGCGGTTCCAGGGGCAGTTGCGGGTGATGCGGATCAGCAGGCTCTCCGCCTCGCTGGGCGGGCGGATCGGGCCTTGCTCAAAACCTCGGTATTCTTCAACGACTTTCATGGCAGCTCTTGACCGTTTGGTTCTTGTTGCAGTGTTACCTATCAGTAGGTAGTTCGAGGTGGCAAAAATACGCCTCGATTATGCTTCGAGTGCGCAAATCACCGTTTCGGCCGCCTTGGTGAACATGGTCTGTCCGCCATGGGAGCGGGCCACTATCTGGGTTCCAACCAGGAATGAGAGAAAGGCGTATGCCGCTTCTTCGTCCGAGCCGGTGAAACTCAGCGATTGTTCTTCTCTGCCCTGGGCAAAAACCACGGCGAAGATCTGCACGGTCTTGGCGATGGCGTTTTTCAGGATATTGCAGGAGCGCTCCGGCAGGGTATTCTTGTCGGTACTGATCGAGCCTACCAGGCAGAGTTTGTTTTGCAGCAGTCCATCGGCGAACACCCCGGCCAGCTTTCGTAGTTTTTCCGGTGCGCTGGTGTCTTCTTCCACGATGTTGGTATAGTTTTCACCGTAGGTGGTCTGGCATCGGGTCAGCAGCTCATCGACCAGATCCTCTTTCTTGGGGAAGTGGTGATGGATACTGGCCTTGCGAATGCCAACCGCCTCGCTGATATGCTTGTAGCTCATGGCGTTGACACCTACGGTCTGCACCAGGTCCTCGGCCACATCTAGTATTTTGGTACGTGTGTCATTCATAGTATGCAACCTACCAAGTGGTAGGCCGCTTGTCAAGGGTGTACTCGCGCAGACCTGTGCTGTCTGCCGGGACGGGCGGGAGTCGTATCGCTCATCCTCCTATGATATCGGACATCAGGGTTACCCGGTCGCCGTCCTTGAGCAGATGTTCGAAGTTCGAGGCCTTGCGATTCACGTAGACAGCGCCAATATGCCCCGATGACAGTTCGAGCGAATCCAGCAGGGAGAAAACGGTTGCCGGTTCATCCAGAGGGATGCGGCGATTATTAAAACGATTGATCTCCAGGCCGGAGAGTAGATGGACATCAACTTGAATCACGGGCGATACTCCTTAAAGAAAAAACTGGGTGTTTGAGTTGCTACCTGCCAGGCAACCTATCAGAAGGTAGGTGGGGTGTCAACCTATTACCGTCGATTGGGGCCTGAATACCGACGCAGCATGCTGTCATCTCCGCTCTCAACCTCAAGGGAGCAACCGGGCCAAGAGGCGGAAGGCTATGGGTAAGAAAGGATATACGGATAGGAGAAACGCTCCAGAAGGGAAAAACAGACCGGTAAGGTGAAGTAAGATGCGGGCGCTCCACCAAAACCCCGGGCAGGGAAGCGGTTGTTTCGTATCTGTAAGCCGCAACGGTGTGCAGGATTGTATGGGAAAACCCGCTTAACCCTACCGTGAATGTTATGTGAGTTCAGATCCTTGGAAAACCCCTTTTTCCTGCATCTCGTTTTTCAGCCGCGTACTGAGGTGGGTGGCGAGTATGTCCCATTTGGGGGCGATCAGCAGGTTGGGGTGGGAGGTTGCCCAGAGCCGGTGAATGGTGACGTTGGCTGGTATTCGCACCAGAACCCGCTGGAGGAAGACGAGGTAGGCGTCAAGAGTAAAGGGGTGTACTTCACCGCGTTGATACATGCGGTGCAACTCGGTCTCCCGGATGACCTGGAGATGGTGCAGTTTCAGGGCATCGATACCGAGGGCGCATACTGTGTCCACGGATTGCAGCATCTCCGCCTCGCTTTCGCCCGGGATGCCGAAGATAAGATGGACGCCTATCTCAAATGTGCCATGTCTACGAATACGCTGAAAACAGTCGGTGAAATCCTGGTAGCTGTGATTGCGGTTGAGCAGTTGCAGACTCTTGTCGTGGATGGACTGCAGCCCCAGTTCAAAGAGGCACTCCTTTTCTTTTTCTGCGATAAGTGAGGCGAGCGGGGCGAGCAGATTGTCGCTGACACAATCAGGCCTGGTGGAGAGGATGAGGCCGAGACAGTCGGAATCGTCCAGGATCGTCGACAACACCGGCAACAGTGTCTTGGCTGGTACTGCGGTGCAGGTCTCTTGCTGGAAATAGGCAAGATATTTTTTGAACCGTCCTTTTAAGAGGCTGTTTTTGCCGCGCTCGATCTGGATTCGGTAGCTGTCGCGGCTGTCCAGGTAGCCCGGGGTAAAGCTGGCCGGCCTGCAAAAGATGCAGCCGCCGTGCTGTCGGTTGGGGCAGGCCAGACCGGTGTCGATGGGGATTTTTCCCACTGGCTCACCGTACTTTTGCCGGTAATGGTTGCTGAAGGTGTTCATGAACGGACGACTCATTGCGGGCAGCGTATGTTGAGGGGTTCTTCTCGTTGCGTAATCTAAAAATTGCCTGACCTGATATACCAGTGACAGCGTTTTCTGTCGACGTGCTTATCATAGTTATGAGGCGGCAATTGACGACAGCTGCGCATATATCTGCTCGGTTTAGCAGGACTTATGTTGAGTTTGCTCATTTTTCGTGAATTGGCGGTTAGTTGACAGGCTGCAAGTATATCCGATAGGCTTTGTATAGGACACGGTTCTTGTAAACCATCTAACGATCATCATCAGTTGGGGCCGAAAAGGCGACGCGGGACAAAGCGTTGCGGACCCGACCTTTCGGCATCTCAATGGTGAGGGAGACACTATGTCGAAGAAGCCGGTGTGGAGTATCGTTCAGCGCGGGTTTGTGTTGCGGCTGGGGCGCCTGGTGGTATTGACGACGCTGGCCGTTATTCTGATCTACAGCTGTATCGCCGCCATCTATGCGAGCAAGACCATCTTCAAGGTCAAGAAGAACTACGCGGTGGTTCTTGAAAAGCTGGGTGGTGCCAGGGAAGCGGTGACCGAAGTGGGCTGGCATGTGCGGCTGCCGCTCTTTACCCGCATCGAACAGGAGGTGACCCTCATGAACCAGACGCTTTTCTTGGGCGGCTCCAACGATCCCATGCGGATCATCACCCGGGAAAATGTGGCGCTTTGGACCTCGGCCCTGCTCACCTACCGAATACGGGACCTGAAGACCTGGGCCATCGAGAACCTGCAGCCAATGACGCTGTTGCAGGGGGACTACGATGGTCTGGTCAAGGATCTCATGCAGGCGGAAACGGTGGCCCATCTCATCAGCGAACGGCAGCAGGTAAAGGAGGATGTCTTCAAGGCCTTGAAATCTCAACCGATCAACGAGGGTGGCCCCACTCTGGAGGAAAAGTATGGCATTGAGGTCATCAGCTTCGTGCTCAAGGAGACCCGGTTCGGCGACCAGCTGGTGGCGGCCTCGGAAGAGAAGAAACGGCGTGAGCTGATCGCTGAGGCGGAAAACTACGCAGCGGATCAGGAGGCGAGCAGGATACGCAAGCTTTACGCCGCCTACCTGGATGGTATCTCCACTCTCCAGGAGGCGGTGGGCAGGCCGGACGGCTCCACCGATATGGCCCTGCTACGCTTTTTGGTTCAGCAGAAGTGGGCTTCGGCCTATGAAAAAAACCAGACCGGGCAGAATACGGTGGTGATCCAGAACACCGACAGCAGCACTCCCGCCATTACCCTCCCTCCCCAGGACAAGGTGCCGCCAGGAGTGCAGGAGGGTGGCGGAGAAAAACGTCCCTTGAGCGCCATGAACTCAGTGCCGTCGACTATCCTCGCCCCGCCGGCCCCAAAGCAGTAAGGCACTTGCCTAAGGAGTAATTCAGTAAGAACACTATGCCTCGTAGACTGACCAAGAAAATAGAGTACATTCGCCTTCCGGAAAGGCGTATCCGCGAGATGCAAGAGATTGTCGCGGCCTGGCCTTTTGAGACCAAGGAGTTCATGCGGGCGCGGCTCAATCAGTACAAACCGCCGTCCGGAGTGTTGTGGTATTTGAAATTGCTTGGCAAGTGGGCGATGCCCTTTGCCAGCGGAGATGACAGTGAGGGAAAGAGCGAGGATTTCACTATCCTCCGCGACCCGGAGATGATCACCGATTGGCAGAAGCGGTTTGAAATGTCCGGCCAGGCCTCTCCCAGAAAGGCCTGGAACGCCTTGCTGGAGCGGGAAGTGAGCAGCAAGGACCGCGCCTATCTCATTTCGCTGCTGGACAAGGAACTTACCGATGTGCACCTGCCGGAGGAATTGGGTCGTCTTTTCGAAAAAGTCTACCGGGCCCACATCCTGAAGGAGTATGTCACCGATCCCGAGACCCCGCAGTCGCCGCTGATCCTGCTCATCGGCGGCAGCGGCAGCGGTAAGTCGGCCACTGCGGTCAAGGCGATCGAGCAGGTCTTTTTCGTCAATCAGGTGCGGCCCGAGGTTGACCTGGATCGAAAGAAGGCCAGAATCCTTGCCAAGGTGCCGTTCTGGAAAACCCTCGATGACGTGAAACCGGAGTTGGCTGAGGAGATCCGCCGTCGTCAAAGGCTGCGACGGTATCAACTCTACTCCCGCATGCCGATTGTGCGCTTTATCTTTAAAAAGCAGATCGCCAGAAACCTGAGCGATCTTGAAGAGCAGAGCCTGGTGGTGGACTATGCGAAGATCACTCCCAACGACTTCCAGACCTCCCTTGCCGGTGAGCCGGGCAATTACCTGAAAAAAGCGTTCGGCAACCCGGCCAGGACCTCAGTGCGCCATCTGGAGGAGGCACACAGCGCCTTCGCCAGGAAGGAGAACGGCGGCGTCGGCGGGGGCGGGGTGGAACGGCAGCAGGGAACCCTGGTGGACACCTCGAACATCATCATCGACGAGATTATCAGCGGCAGCCGTGACTGTGTGCTGGTGGCCACCTCCGATCAGCCAGAGGTGTTCGATTCCGCAATATATCGGCGCTTTGCGGAAAAAGGGCTGGTGATAGATGTCTCCGATTACTGGCAGAACAAACAGAACCTCAAAGAGATAATCCGCATTGAGCTCATGCGGCACAATATCCGGGTGGCGCACAAGCTCGATCAGTTTGAGCATGATACCATCCGCTGGATCACCCCGGAAAGCCTGATGGTGGCGGTGGGCAAGGTGTACCGGGTCTTTGCTGAGCGAGCCCTGCTGGTGACTCCGGCCTATGTACGTAAGCTGGTCGGCTTTCTGGTAAATATCAAAGGTGATTTTCGCGCGGAGTACATGGATGACGGCCTGCTGGTGCGCAACGCCTTTGAGATGGTGGCGCGTAACGCCTTCGGCGATCTGTTCAAGAAGGTGGTCAACCGCATCGACCGCACCGCCCACTGGGATGACTATGTGGGAGATATCAAGAACACCTTCTCCGAGATGGCCAACAACTGCCTGCTCTACAATGTGAACGAGGAAAAGGGGGTGGTTTTAAACGGCCCTCCCGGCAGCGGCAAAACTTTTCTGGTGCGCAGCTGGCTCAGTGAGAACGAATCGATCCACGATGTGAGCGCCAGCCCGTCGACCCTGCACAACCCGGCTAACCCCATCGACGGCACGGTGGCCAACCTGACCAAGGTGTATGACATCGCCAAGATGATCGCCCCGGCGGTGGTGTTCTTCGATGAGGGCGACGCCCTGGCGCCGCGACGCTCGGCCACCGGCGGCAGCCCTTCCGATCGGCTGACCAACAAGTTCCTCTCCATTATCGACGGCGAGACCCCGCTTTCCAAGGTACTCACCGTACTTACCACAAACCGCCTGGACCTGCTCGACCCGGCCCTGATCCGTTCCAAACGGCTCAAGGTGCTGGAGGTTTCGGGCCAGCTGGGCAGGCGGGATATCAGCGGCATCATCGGGGCTGCGCTGCACAACATCCCGGTTGCGGAGGATTTTTCTGCAGAAAATGTGATAGAGGCCGCCAAGGGTATCTGCCATACTCCCGCGGACTTTTCGGCCTTTGTGGAGAAGGCGTTGTCTCTTCGCTCAACTGAGCTGACGGTACTGAAAAAATTCAAGGCCCTGCCCTCTCTTTCTGTAGAACAGCAGGAAAATTTCCTGAAATTTAACCTGAAGACCCTGAGTGGGATCCTGCAGGCCATCGGCGACGATGTTGGCCTCAGGCAGGCCTTGAAGGATTCACCGGCATCTTTCATTAAGAGATACGACGAGGTGATGACCAAATTTTCCGCCATCACCGGTGATTCGAACTACCCGCTCTGTGAGTCCCACCTGAAAAACGCACGCCTGGAGCTGTCCCAGAGTCCCACCAGAAAGGGAAAGGTCGAGCTGGATGATTACCTGGAGACCGAGCTGAGCAAAGAGCCGCAGCGGGGCTTTATTGTGGGAGTTGGCGCCAACGATACGGAAGGTGTGCTGCTGCCCATCGCCACCAGCCTCACCTACAGCCTCTCTCCGGAGAAGGTGCTGGTGACCGGTGCCGTTTCCGCCTCAGGAGGGGAGGCGGCGCAGATGGAGATGGCGGTGCAGATGACCCAGCAGTCCGCCCAGGAGGCGCTGACGTTGGTGAAAAATTATTTCCAGGCCCTGAACCCGGAGATCAGCATGGTCAAACTGCTGGGCGAATTCCTGGCCAAGTACACCATCCACCACCAGCTGCTCTCCGCCTCATACAATGTGGGCGGACCCTCTGCCGGCTATGCCCTGGCGCTGAACACCCTTTCGGCAATCCTCCATATTCCCATCTATCACGATTTCGGCATAACCGGAGCGCCCTGGACCAAGGGTGTGACCAAGGATGCGGTGGGCGGCTCGGTGATCATCGGTGGCCAGAAGAAGAAGGCGGAAAAGGTGCTGCAATATTTACGCAGGATGTATATGCCACGCCAGAACTACAAGAGCCTGGAACTGGACTTCCTGCTGGGGTACTGGAGTCAGAACAAGGATATCCTGGCGGTCAACTACTTTGGCGAGCTGGTGCCCGAGACCATCTGGCTGGGCGAGGACTACGAAGAGATGCTGCTGGAGCTGATTGATCTGCGGATACAGTACAAGCTCAAGAAGTATCAACACAATGAGCGGGATGAGGCTGCCAAGGAAAAGATCATTCGTTACCGGGCGACCCTCAGGCAGCAGGCGGAAGCGGAGATCATCCGTAAGCTGGAGGCGATCCGCAGCTATATCAGCAACCCGGACAACGACCCTTTCACCTCCATCGACGTGATTTTTGCCAAACAGGCCCGCGGTGAATTGCAGCCGGTGCAAAAGGTGTTGAGCACCTTTGAGACAATTTCGGGCTTTTTTAAACGTGAAAAGGCGGCCGGGACCATTGAGCGATAAAAGAAGTGACGGTACGAACCAGCGCTGTTCCGGCAGCTGGCTAACCGGACCCTGAGGAGATGATCATCATGGCCAGGAAGAGGGGATTGGGAAAGCTGGGCATCCTCAAAGAAGCCCAGCAGACCGTGGAGGAAATTGACGGTATGGGCCAAAAGGAAACTGCACCTGAGGAGCAGCGGCAGCGGACCGGGGAAAAGTCTGACAGCCAGCCGACTGAGCGCACCACTCCAAGCGGTAAAAAGGTTTAGAATTGGCTGTGGAAGGGCTTGCCGGCAAGGCCTGGCACAGGCGGAGATGAGGCGATATTCCCTGCCTGTTCCAGAAATAGGGGGCAGCCCTGATTGCTGAAGAGAGTGCTCGTCTCCATCAAGAGCTATCACGACAATTCCCTCAACCAGAAGCGGTTGATGCCAGGCCCGCTTTTTTGCAGGTAGCTGCCTGTAAAGAGAGCGGGCCTGATTGTTTTTACAGTTTGATCTGGTGACCATTCTGCATTAAGCTTGTCGCTGCTAATTTATTGAATTTAATTTATATCTGAAGAATTAGGTTTGTCGTGTGGTTGGGGCGGGCCAAGGTGTGCAGGAGTGTTACGATGAAAAGTTTTCCGGCTTTTATGAAAAGAGAGGAAAACAGGGTGAGTCCCAGTCAGCAGAATACCTCCGGGATTGAAGGCTATTATTTTGAGGATCAAGGCGGCGCCCAGATCGCCATATGGGAGTGCAGCGCAGATCGGGAATCAAAGCCCCATACCCATGATTTTGACGAATATATGGTCTGTATCGAGGGGGAATATACCGCCCTCATTGACGGGCGGGAGACTGTGCTGCAGCCAGGTGATGAACTTCTTATCCCCAAGGGAGTGAAGCAGGCCGGCCGAGTCAGGGCGGGTACCAGAACGCTGCATGTCTTTGGCGGCAAAAGAATAACAGTCGAGAAGGGCCAAAAAAGCGAGGCTAAGCCGCGGCTGGGCTACAGGCTGATTACCGGCAGGGATGATGCGGAGTTCTGTAAACGGATCTCACGGCTTCTGGAAGAGGGCTATGAACTGCATGGCTCACCCGCGGTTACCTATAACGGCAATGAGGTGATTGCCGCCCAGGCGCTGGTGTTGCCGGAGAAGTAGCGGCTAGCGAGGTGGTAGCCGAAGCAGGTGTTGCTGAAGAAGATGCTCTGCCATTCAGCCTTTATCGCGTTGAAGGTCCCCCCTCATCATATCCGCTCAATATCGGTGGTAAAAAAACTCTCGATCGCTTCGTTTTACAGCAAAATTCCACGGATCTGGATAAAAACTACCTGTCAAGTAAGGTTCGGGCCAGCTGGGGTAGCAGGATATCCACGGAACCGTTCAGGTGTTGAAAGTTCTCCGGGGCTTCAGGGCTGCCCGGGTCGATGAGGTAGCGCTCGGCCGTGGGCGACGCATAGAGGATCATCCCCGCCGCAGGGTAAACCTGCAACGAGGTGCCGGCAACGATCAGGATGTCACAGCCGGCGATGGCCTCGCACGCTTCTTCGGTATGAAAGACCTGCTCACCGAACCAGACCACATGGGGACGGAGCTGGCTGCCTTTCTCACAGAGATCGCCTGGGTTCAACAAACCGGTGCCGATATCGTAGACCAGAGCCGGGTCTGCGGTGGAGCGGACCTTGGTCAGTTCGCCATGGAGGTGCAGTACGGAACTGGATCCGCCCCGCTCGTGGAGGTTGTCCACATTCTGGGTGATGACGGTGACCTGGTATTTTTCCTCAAGCGCGGCGATGGCCCTGTGGCCTTCGTTGGGCTCGACATCGGCCAGCTGGGTCCGGCGAATGTTGTAAAATTCCAGCACCTTGTTTGGATCAGCGGCCCAGGCCTGTGGGGTGGCCACTTCTTCCACGTTGTACCTGCTCCAGATGCCATCCGGATCCCGGAAGGTGGCCAGGCCGCTGGGGGCGCTCATGCCCGCGCCGGTGAAGACCACAATATGCTGCTTTTTGTTCATGGTCATCTATCAAAGCGGGGTATTCCCCAACTCCTCGCAGAGGCCAACCGCCAGGGCGTAGACAATATCCAGGGCGAAATGGCTGTTGAGGGAACGGTCAAAGAGCAGTTTCACCTCTGCGGGAAAATCCTCATCTCCCAGCCAGTAGAGCACCGCCACCGGTATTTTCTTTGTGACCTGAAATGTATACGCACTATCCGCCATATCAAGAGGTGTTCCACCCCGCTTTTGACAGAGCAGATGAAAGCTCTCCAGGGAATCTCCGACTTTTTCGGTGATCAAGCTGGTGGGGATCTCATGGGGGCCGCGAAAGAAGGTGACACCGCCAGGCAGGTCCTTTTCCGAGATCCACTCGTTTTTTGGCTCGACGTTCTGGCCGGTCAGCAGGTAATGGACGGCGAACAGGTGGAAATACTCGTGGAGTGGTGGAAAACCATCCTGGGTGCTCACCTTGTACTCCCCAGGGGAGATCAGGCAACGGCTGTCAAGAATATCAAGCGAGTAGCTCTGGGCCTGGTCAAGGTAGGTTACCGGCACCCTGGCAGTGACTTCACCGGCATCCAACCGGGCCAGGTTGTGAAAATGACCTCTGTCGATGAGTTCAGGCATAGTTCCTTTTCATGGCTGAGGATTGGTAAATTGCTAGGTATCGGCGATCAGCCTCTTTCCCATGACGGTGACGGGTTCCGTCGCGTACCCCAGGGACTGGTAAAAGCTGATCACTTCGGTGTTGGTACTTCTCACCATCAGGTCAATTTTCGGGGCACCTTTGGCCAGCAGCAGATTTTCCGCCTCATGCACGATGGCCCGACCCAGCCCCTGATGTCGGTGGTTCGGACTGACCGCCAGGTAATAGATCCAGCCCCGATGTCCCTCGTAACCGGCCATGGCCGTGGCGATGACCTGGCCATCCCTTTCCCCGACCAGAAACAGCTCCGGGTCCACCTTCATCTTGCGCTGGATGTCTTTTACCGGGTCGTTATGGCTGACCACGAGCTCACACTCCCGCCAGAGCGCGATGGTCTGTTCGGTATCTGCCAAGGAGAAAGGACGGATAATCATTTGAAACTCTTTCGAATTGAAACGTGTATTGACTTACAGACAGGAGGCTGTTGGAGATTTGCGATTATTTCTCAGATCAAGGCATCGAGGGGAAATTAAGCGCAGCCATATGTTCAATATTACTAGCATTAATTTTCACTCGATAACGAAGGGCTGGGGAATAAGCGCTTTCTCCTGCAGTCTCCTAGGGGACTCGGGCATGGGCTATAGCCAGTATCGGCGTCGCCGCCCGATCCTCATCATCCAGATAATATGTTTTATTGAAAAAGTCACTGGTTACCGTGGTGATGTCGGTGAATCCCCTGCGGCTGAGAAAATCGTCGAGCTCATGGTCTTCAATGCCGAAGTGTAGGGGCTCATCAGACTTCCTGGCAATCTCCAGCCACGCTCTGGCCTCTTTTCGTTCTATCGTACCCTCCAGGACACCGGGGTAGGTGTAGTCAAAAATGAGGCGGCTGCCTTCGGCGCTGTTTCGGGAGATAAAGAGCAGGGTTTCGTCGATGGCTTCCTGGTCCAGGTACATGGTTACGCCTTCCCAGATAAACAGGCTTTTCCTGGTGCGGTCATAACCGTAATCCGACAATAGTTCCAGGTTGTCACGGTGAAAATCAATCGGCACATAGGTGACATGTGCAGGCAAGGCGGAAAACAACTCCTCGACCCTGGCTTTTTTAATGGCTTGGGTGGCGGGGTGGTCAACTTCGAATACCCGGCTGGCCGCCAGCCCGCTGAAACGGTGGGCCCGGGTGTCGAATCCCGCGCCGAGGATGACAAGCTGTTCCAGGCCGGCAGCCAGTTGGCCGCTGAGGTAGTCGTCTATATATCTGGTCCGCGCCAGGAAAAATTCATGAAAACCGGGTACCAGGTCCCTGAAAATGGTGATTGCCACCTCTTCTGGGTATTCAGATTCTCCGATTACGGTGAAGTTTTCGGGAAGAAACGACTTGGCATACGGGTCGCTGCAGACTCGCTCCGATTCGGGACGAGAATATTCGTAGGCCCTGTGTGCTGCGATGATTGCGGCGGAACGACTGGCTCTGTCACTGTGCATACTCTCCCTCCTTGTGGTCTGGTACGGCGCTGGTCAATCCCGCCGTCTGCAATCGGGTGGTGCACAACCTGATTATACGAGGTCTTTTCTGTCGGCCTGGGCCCCGAACTCCTCATGGGAAATTCGGGTTGCCGTTCTGGCTGCGGAGCCAGTTCTTGCTTTTTTCTATGTAGAGATTCAGTTCGTTGTACTGGTGGTCATTGCCGGGAATAGACAGCAGGTTGGCCGGCTTCAGCTCAGAAAGCTGCCGGGCGTGGCCCAGTTTGTCTTCTTGCTGCTGGATGAGGAGAAAAGACGAGTCGGCGAGCCGCTCGAAGGCCTCACGGGCCTGAAAGCCCTTGACGTCGGCTGCGACCTTTATGGGGATGCCGAACAGGATGGCCCTGCGGCAGCTGAGACGCTTTTCAAGTAGTGCCTGGAGCAGAACCAGCGTACCGAATGATTTGGCGATCACCAGATCGAACGGTTGATTCGGGAGTCTGAGAATCTCCTTTTCAAGGCTCGGCTTGCGGCCCTCATCGGACCAGAATGAATATTCAAATGGAAATGGGTGTTTTGAGTCCAGCTCAAGCTTGTGAACAACGAGATCGAGCCATTCTACAGTCGCGGGATTCACCCCGGGAAGTAAGAGCGTATTCATGGCTGTGTCTTTCGGTGATGGTTAATAAGCTGGGTCGAGGTGCGGCCCCTTCAACAAACAACGATGCCAAAAGTGCTTCAGTTCTTTTACCTCAGCCTGGCCACAACCGCAAACTCATCTGCATCCGGGTCAAACGGTGCGCCCGCCACGTCCCCGTACAAACTCTCTATCTCCAGGCCCATGAGGCTGAATTCACGCGTAATATCTTCAGGTGTGAAGTACTGGAGCCAGTTGTAGACCGTGCGCGTTTTTTTCCTGTCAATGAGAGTGTACTTGTCGAGTATGACTTTGTCCTGTTCGTAACGGAAGGTGGTGACGAAACCGTAATAGTCGTCTTTTGCCCAGAAGCCGCCCAGCTGGTTTTTTTCATAGATCGCCGCCTCCTTTCTTTTGCTGAAGGCTGTATCTGAATAGACATCCAGTAATATGGAGCCGTTTGGCGCGAGGTGGCGCTTGAACCTGGCCAGCATCTCCTGGCGCTGGGTGGGGCTGAGGGCGCAGAAATCGCACATGATCATGATGATCAGATCAAACTTCTTCTCACTCTCATAACTAAGATAGTTTTGGCAGGCATAGGTGATTTCAAGATTGTTGTCGCGGGCATGATTTCTGGCGTATGCAATCGAGTTGTGCGAAAAATCGATGCCGGTGACTTTGGCTCCGCTTAGGGCGAGACGCGAACTGTACAGGCCGGGGCCGCAGCCGAAATCGGCGACTCGAGTGCCGCTGTTCAGACCGAAACGGGAGATAATCCAGGCCGTGGAACGCTCGATGAACCGCCTGTTTCTGGACGACATATCCACCTCCTCGTTGAGGTGGTAGCTGAGCATCTGCTGGGCGGTGTGACCGTCCGTCCAGAGCTCTTCAGCGGTGTACACTGAAAACGGCTCTGGCCGGTTGTTGATCTCTTCAAGTAAATGAAACACTTGTATCTCTCCTGACTCTTGAATGTTTGCTGTAGCTGTCAGTCTCCCTGTTCTCAGACCGCTGGGGATGTTTTTTGTAACACTGCTGTTTTACTGAACAGGACCCTGGGCTGAGCGGTGACTGTCAGCCCGCTGGCTTCGGCCAGCGAAATGATCTGCTGAAACTCTTTTTGCGATACATGAAGCGGTGGCTCGACCACCAATACCCGGCCACCTGGGGCAAGGTGATCTGCCAGTTCCTTAAAAAGACTAGCCTGACCGGGGATTTCATGTAGCACATAGAAGGCGAGGATAAAGTCGAACCTGGCTTCGGGCGGGAGCTGTAATCCGTTTTCTCCACACCGGTGTGTTCTGATCTGTCTGGCAAGCTCAGTACCGGAGATCTTGGCCTCCAGCTTATCCAGCATTCCCTGTTGCAGGTCGACGGCGTAGACTTCTCCCTTGGCACCGACCAGCCGTGCCATATCGAGGGTGAAGAAACCGGGGCCGCAGTCCAAGTCAAGAACGGACATGCCTTCGCGGATGAAAGGAGCAAGAATCTTGGTCGGGTTCTGCAGCATTCTCCGAAAACGGGAGTCCAACATACCCGAGTGCTCTACGGGGCATACGCTTTTCGACCGAATCATTGCTCTTGGCTCTGGGTTGTCATCTTGCTCTTCAGTTTGGCGGAAACTTCGCTGTTACCGAGGTTCGTACCTCTTCAAGCCATTCTTTGCGCTGCTCCTCGCTGCTGATCACCACGATGTTGAACATGCGCCGGTAAAAGTCACGGCAGCCGCAGAGATCGAAGATACAATTCTTCCAGATGGTCTCCAGCGGATCGCCAAAAACTTTCTGTTCCCTCTCGCTTTCGGTGTTGGAGGTGTTGAAGACCAGCGCGGTATCGGCCTTCAGTAAACCAACGGGAACGCCTTCTCCCTGGTCCTGCTCGACAAACTCGTAGGCGACGCCTGGCCGGATGATCCTGTCGACCCAGCCTTTGAGTATCGCCGGCGGCATTCCCCACCAGTTGGGGTGGACGATGATGATTCCATCAGCCTCGCCAAGTTCACGGCAGTGGGTTGCTATGACCGGCGGCAACTCCGTGGTCCTGGGAATTTCCTCGGACGGCAGGTTGGGAGGGAATTCTTCCGCATAGAGGTCGTGGAACTGCACTTCGTGGCCGTTTTCCTTCAGGGTTTCAACAGCTGCATGGGCAATCGCATGGTTGAAACTGTCGGGATCCGGGTGGGCGAGAATGACGGAAATTTTCATCGTTCAGGGCTATGGTTATGAAGCTTTTTTCACAAATTGGGTGAGGATGACGATCTGCTGTCCGCTGACCCTGCCTTCGATCTGTCCGGGGTTGTCGGCAACAAGGCTGATATTGCGTACGGTGGTGCCGCGCTTGGCGGTAAAGTTGGCGCCTTTGACGTTGAGATCCTTGATGAGGGTGACGCTGTCGCCGGCCTGCAGCGGGGCGCCGTTGCTGTCTCTGTGCTGAACAGCACCCTCGTCTTCCTCATTCAGGCCCTCCTTGGCCCAGGCGATGGTTTCTTCCTCGAGATAGAGCATGTCGAGCAGGTCCTGGGGCCAGCCTTCGGCTCTGAGGCGCTCCAAGATGCGCCAAACCATGACCTGTACCGCGGGCACCTGGCTCCACATGGTGTCGTTCAGACAACGCCAGTGGTTGGCGTCCATGGACTCAGGCTGTTCGAGTTGGCCGCGACAGAGTTCACAGAGCATCACGCACCGCTCTAAGCTGCCGTCTGAATTCGGCGGGACTTCATAGGCGGCAAGGTTGTTGTCGGATTTGCATAATTCGCATTGGGACTCGCAACGGGCGAGGAGTTCGTCGTGTACAGTCATTGGGGTGATCCTGATTTAAATCTAAAAAAGAAAAAGTCCGGGGAGTTCCCTCCCTGAGACCTTGCTGGTACAGTGATTGGCAAGAAGGCAATAGGGTGTGACACCGGTGACAGCAGGCCTTTTTGCCGGCTGGTCAATACAATATTGGATTGGATTCCATCTGTCCACTTTTCCTGAATATTTTGTGAAAATAGAGCGGTGGACTGTGGTTGCAACCAGGTCCGATGATTTGGCATGCACCTGGGGAATTCTATTGACAGGAAATAGGTGGTGGAGTAGAAACTTTAAGTAGATATCAGGCTCCACATCTGTGGATGAAAAGGGAATCCGGTGCAAATCCGGGACGGGCCCGCCGCTGTAATCCTGCCTCAGCAGAAATATCTTTGCTGGGGAACGTTTTCGGCATGCAGAGCCACTGCTCAGACCAAATGTAAATGAGTGGGAAGGCTGTCGGAGACGGGGGAGAGTCAGAAGACCTGCCTGAAGACATAATCGGGAATCTCGTGGACCAGCTATTCCTGAATGTATCCGAGTGGACAACAGGGCATCCCCGGATCACCATGCAGAACACGCTGCATGATGGTCCGGGTTTTTTTATGCCCGATAACGGTGCATAAAAAGTTCGGACAGAATACACCGCGCCTCCCCGCGATCCTGCTCCTACGCCACCCAACCCATACCTGGGGAGCAGGGTCGTGGTTTTTTCAAAGATCAAGTTGTTGATTGTGTCATGGTATCGTGCAAAGTCCCTAACAACTTTACACACAAGCTGAAGGTTATGCTCGACCAGTATTTGCAGGAATAATCTTTCGCAGACACAGGTGACCAGACTGCTGACCTTCCTCATGGCAACGCTAAGGGCAACGCTTAGTTGATGAGAGTATCTAATCAGGAATAAGGTTGAATTGCAGGTTTTGCACTAGGATCGAGCTTGCCAATTGGTATCTTGATCTCACGACAGCCTAATAAGGTGGTCCTGTTTGGTTGTGAGTAAATTAGTTTGTGTAAGAAGCAATTAGCCGAAATTCAAGACCTGCCCCTCCTAATTCTCAATTGTTTAAGGCTATCTTATGTGGGCAGGTGCTTGCCAAAATATCCAATAAATATTCGGTGATTATCATAATCTGGAAGAAAGTAAAGACGTTGATAATTAGGAAAATTTTTTACGTGTAAATCAAATATTCGAAACTCACCATTTGGTAATTTGAATTTTCGATATTTAATCAGCTTTTTGTTTTGTTTAGTTGAATCACTTTCACCTGAAATATTGAGCCCCGTCATATCGATAAGATCAAAATCGGAATTTGCCTGGGTAATGGCACTATTCAATTTGTCAAGTGCATAGTTAATCTTTTCCAATAGAAATGATGAAACTTCCAAGTGGTTGAAAATTTTAATTGTGCTAGGACAAAAAATGAGATTGGGAAAATCTTTATTCCCTTTAACTTTAATGCTTTTCAGATATTCTCTACTATCCCGTCGTTCTTTCTTAATTCTATCTAGAAATGAAGTAAGATGATCTAGTTGGGAAACATTGTCAGCAGAACAGTCTTCGCGTATAATTCGACTTGATGCGCCATCTAAATAAAGGTGTACAATATCTATTACAATGCTATCCCATTGAGGTGAAGAACAAAAACTAACAGCTGAGGTCTTTAATAAGAAGGCGGCGCCAAGAGACGAAACGTCTTTAGGTTTCTCCCCAGGTAATTCAAAATCCGAATTTTCAAGAGCTGAAAGGACTTCAAAGTCTTCACTACTAACAAGAGGACATTCTGTTTTATCCATTATTGACCTAATGTGTCGTTTGTAGTCTTTATCTTTTTGTTGTTCAACCCACTGAGATAGTGAGAAGTCATCAGCATAATGAAATTTGTACCAATTGTTACCAATAGTATTATTAGTTCGAATTACTTGTACTTCGTTCTTAATTGCTTTCCGTAAAATCAAAAAAAAATTGGGAATGCTCTTTTCGCAATTTTCTATAGAAGCGAATGGCAAAGATGCATCATTAAAAACGAAACACACACTCATGGTTTACTCCACATCAAGCAATTCATCTAAATTTTTGTCCCACTCATCAAAAAATCCTGCTGGCCAATGATCAATTTTGCCAGTTTTGTCAATACGAGGTTCGTCTATTTGGACAGAGTGTTCTGGTGCATCAATATCTCTAGAAAAATAATATAAGCTGACATTACCAGAAGAAATATTGCAGTTTTTAACTGACGTCCGAATACCATTCAAAAAATGATCACTATGAGTTTCAATTAGAACTTGAACTCCATTTTCAGCTGCGAGAGCAATTAATCGAGCAACAGCAGATTGGCCAGCCGGATGTAAGTGAGCCTCAGGGTTTTCTATTAATATTAAATCACCAGGTTTAGCATTTAATATTGCTGTGACAACAGGAAGAACAAAAGTCAATCCAAAACCAGTATTTTCTGGACGAAATATCTTGGTAAGGTGGTCAGATGTAGTAAATTGATAGTGCAAACTAGCTTGATTTATTTCAGGAATAACCTTGGCAACTACTCTAGTTCCCGGTGTTATTTCCGACATCCATGCATTAATTGATGAAATAAGGGTTTCACTAGTTGCAAGTGGATGCTGAAGTGCTAAAATGGGAAGGCTGCCTAAGCCTTTTTCTGCTATAAAGTGTGCAGTGTATTCGCCTGTAATTCCAAGAGAGTTCAAGTCGTTGACATCATAATCAGAAACATCAAACGAACTCTTGGGACTAATTCGCTCTGCAGATAAGTACTGAAAGGAAGACGTGAATAGGGACTCACCATAGCAATCACCATCTACACTTTTCCGCTCAAGCGCTTGAAGGTTTGATTCTGGTTTATACTTAAACGTTAAAGCAAGGCTAGAATCACTCCAGGTCACATCATATTCAACATGTTCATCTTCAGCGTCAATTGACAAAATGTCACTGCCATTTCCTATTTTAACATAATCGCCGACAAGAGATAAACCTTTGTCTGGGAGCATATTTTTTTCGAACGATTGCCTTAAAAGCAATAAGCTTTGTATTACAGATGATTTCCCCATACAATTAAGACCAGAAAAAATGGTCAAATTGTTAAGGTGAAATAATTCATCTTTGAGAGACTTGAAATTTTTGACTGACAATGTCTCTAACATTTTTACATCCTTTTATATTTATTGACTAGAGATGAAATGCATCCAAATCGGTGTAGCACATTTTCTGTGTTCGCAGTAGATGTTGAAATAGAATATTGAAATCTTTCATCAAGCATAAGAAATCTAAATTCTTCTAAAAATAAGATCTTATTAGCCCTTAAGATCTTATTTTCTTCATCGCTCAATTTTGCTAATGGAACCGATAAAGCTTCAAATAAAGGTTTGTTGACAACTTTTATTCTCGCAGGTTCAACAAAAGATTTTCTAAAAGCATGCTCATCAAACAAAAACCATGCTGTATTCATTGCACTGAGAAATCCTTTCCTTAAGTTACCAAGTTCCTCATTGTTGAATTCACCGAGCTTCTCCATTGCTGTGTCAAGGAATTTCACCATTGAAGATTTATAAGATTCAACTCCTTCCATCACAAACGCAATATGTCGAAGTATCAATTCTTGATTAGACATTCTTATTCCGCTGCTACTTACGACTTTACTAAAAGCTTTTTCATCAGATAAACTTTTTAGAAATTTTGATGCTTGTCCAGCGTTTATACCTTGACCTATTGCATGACGTATTTCTTGAGGTTTTAATGTTAGACCGCCAGTGTTTATCCTGTGGAATAATGAGTATTTCATTTTCACAGGTGTGCCAGGCTTTATCAAATAGAGTGTGACAGGAAATTCTTCAATTCTACGCTGTAATGTTCGAGGTAAATCGTCAAATGATGCGTCGTTATAGTCACTAAGGAATTCTAGCCCTGTTAATTTGAGTGTTTTGTCAATTACAAAGTTTTTAATGGTAGATAACCTCTGAAGTCCGTCAACAATTTGCCATGAATCATCATTTGTTGCATCGAAATAGAAAGCTGGGATAGGTAGATTAATCAACAAGGATTCGATAAGGCGAGCCTGATTAGATTTTTTCCACAAATCTCCAGAGCGTTGAAAATCCGGTGATAATTCAATGTCATTATTTTTCAATCGCTTGATGATTGCATCCATAATCGATTGGGTGACTTGGATATCAACCCTCTTAGGGTCAAATGGTTCAATCCAAACATCCTCTTGGGTATCACCGAGGTCCTCTTCCTCAAGTCCGTTATGTCCTTGAGTCTCAGTGAAAGTGTTGCTTTCACTCTCGTTAGGGAAATCAGTACTCATAATTTGCCTCTTCCAGCTTTCCTATAACTCAATCAGATCATTTTCTTGTCATTAAATGAAGTTCCTTGACAGCTTTATCGATGCTCCTTTCTAACACATGATTTGTTTTTTGGGGAGGATTGAATACGAAAATGATTTTTATTGCTACTAGATGAAGGCTCTTCCTGAACAAAATTTATATTGACACATCTAAGATCAGTTGCCCGTCATATCATCACTACTGAAGGTGTCTACTGTTGCTCCAAACGGGCGAGGAGCCATCCTCGCCCGTTGATGTTCCCCTATCCATAAAGTGTCTCGATCATGTTGCCAATTGACGCTTTTTCTGTTCTTGTTCGTTTACGACCTGACTTACTGATAAAATACGGCAGGAAGGGGAGCATCATGGATAGCAAATTGACATCAGGGTTGCCACCCGCCATACAAGAATTTCTGCAGCAGTACGGCTGGCGGGTTCGGCAAGCACCAGGCATCTGCCTCACCCCTTACCTCAAAGCCGTCTAGCAAGGCCGAATGTTCGAGGAAGACCTACGGCATGCGATTATACGGCAGAAATGGCTGCAGTGGGAGGCACGGTTACAGCAGGCGAACGTAATCCCTCCGATTGGGACGATGATGCTGGAAGTAGGGACGGTTAAAGTAATGGCAACCGTGTCGGAGGGGCCTGTTCTTTAGAGACGGTCTTCTAGGGCATCCCACAGGTCGAACTCATGCACCATTTGGATCGGCAACCCCTCTTTCCTGTACATCATTGCCTTTTCTACCTTTCGACCGTAGCAGGAGAATGCCCAACACTCAGAGCCTTTACCCCCCACAACGAGGTAGTCTATATCCTTTCTCACCCCATTCGAAATGCTACCTCCTAGGTCCTCAATGTTTTTCGCGATGAAATTCTTGGGCCCATTCTCGAACTTACCAGTGAGGCAGAATGATTTCTGTCTAAAATTGAGCACAGGCATGGCGGAACAAACACCAGTTCGGAGGAGTTCTTCTTCGATCGGGAGGTCTTGGATCATGATCCCACTTCCGGTGAGGAACTGCGAGCAGAAGTTCAAGAGCACATGGTGCTCTTGTTCGTCAATTATACCATCCGCCATGATCGCAGTGATCAGGGAATCGATCTCATCAAACGGCCAGATGGTGCGGAGGTGTTCGTGGGCAACTAACCAACCGCGTAAACCAATAAGTTCAACTTCCGTGATTGTACCATCAGCGGCTATACCTGCGAGAACTCCATGGAGTCTCTGCATATCTGATGTGAGGGAGTCGTAATACTGGTTCTTGGTGGTGTATTTCTGGCAGAGCCATATTATATCGTCCTTCTCCTCAGAGTCGATGACCCGATCCTCAATTGCCTCCTTGATGGTAGGAATCAGTTCGTTAAAAGGGCTTTTGCTTGACACTGGTTGGTGTTTGTCGCACCAGGCAAGTAGGGTTGCTACCTCGTACTCGTTGATGACATTGTCAATTGCAATTCCCTTTAGTATTCCTTCCAATGTATGGAGTTCTTTCTCGATGATCTGTGGAGTGGCGAAATGGACGTACTCCCACTCTTCTTGGTAAGTTTTCATGCTGACCCTCCTGCAAGCCTGTACATCAGAGTGATGGACGGACGTAGGACATCACATCCGCAGTAACAAGCTGAACTTTCGCATAATATCCGACATGGATGAGAGGCGCAATCTGGGTTTTGCTAGGGGCGATGAGCCAATTATCCCTCTGCTTATTTAACGAGGCACAGCGGTGAGGGAGAGGTCTCCTTTTCAACTGGGCATCCTTCTCTGCCAGCATAGCATCCACGGCTGTCTTCATGGACTCGAGTACAAGGGCAAAGATAATGCGGCATATATCTTTTGGGATTCATACGACTTGTCTCCGAGCGAGGGTCTTGCCGACGATAGTGATGCTTGCTCCGGTCATAGCCTGCCAATTACCGAGGGAGCTGCGGAGGTTGTTAGGGACGAAGTACAAGAGAGGCGGGGTTGTGATGGCCCTGCCCGTTAGATTATCAGGAAACATATGCACTTACCTCATTCGTCAGCAACATTAGATTGACTAGAGTCATCTCCATCACAGCTTCCATGATTGTTTCGTGGTGTCTTACACCGACCCTGACGATTAAATTCCTCATTCAGCCAGAGATATTGTGTTGATTGAGTTATGCAGGGAATTACAGACAGATAAGTCTAGATACAGTTTGACATCCTATGTCACTTGCCGTTAACGTATTTTATATGCAACCTATTGCTAGGAATGCAAATTCATGGGCTCATGGGCATTCATTCTGTATTAAACCCGTTTTGTCATGATATACAGATCTGTATAATTACTTGAAAGGATAGGGAATGACTCAAAATACTGTAGAGATATTAAAGCTCGTAGCAGCATTTTTAACGCCTATTTTGGTCTTCACCTTGGGATTCTTGCTGATAAAAAAGATTGAATCTATCAAATCATCAGTTTCAAAGGAGAAAAGTTGGCAGGAATATTGGGCTTCTCAATTTGTAGAGATTTCTAAAAAATATAATGATACTTCAGATAAAATTCTACATGGCATCTATATCATTGGACAGACAGAAAATGAAAAACTTCCTGGTTGGGAAGAGGAGATTGAGGATCTAAATAAAGAATTGTCCAAAAACACAAAAGACCTCATGGGCCTAGAATGGAAAATACAAACAGCCATACAATTCGCACCAAACAATGGTAATAATGTCAGAATTAAGCAGGAAAGATTTTATAGATTAATTGGGCAATTCTTGGAAAGAAAGCAAGGTGATCTGGAGGAAATTCGCGTGGCTCAGTTTGAATTCAATGAGGCCGTTAGAGTTGCACATTCTGAACTACTACAGATACCTCCCGACAAAATAATCCACTAAAAAACATAGGGCAGTCCTAGTTTTTTCACATCAGAATGGCATAAAGTCAAATCAAAATTAAACCAATTTATATGTGTAATTTCAAGCTGAGTTTACTATTAAAAGCGGAAATTGGGACATAAACAAACCTCTCTCGTTTTATTTTCGATTTATTCTGTATGAGCTGTAAGATGATGCGATATCACCATGAAAAGGAGTTGAGGACCATAATGAACTGGGCCGTCTTAAATATAATTATGTGCAACCTATGTGCTGGCAAAGTTGTTACATATTTAATGCACTGAACAATCTAGGGAGTTGCTGCTTGGTGAGTTAATCATAAAATTAAGGATGCATGCATATGGGAAATATAGAATTAATTTACGAGCAGATAGAAAAGATAAGTAAGTGGCAAAAGTGTTTTCCTACTGACAACCAATTGGCAGTAAGAAATAAAATTCAGTCTGAGTATTACAGTACAAAATTAATTAATAATTCCAATACTGAATTGAAATATCACTATATTTATCGAACAACCAATCTGGTTAATAGCAAAACCTATGTAGGGAAACATTATGGAAAACTGAAGGATAGTTATTTAGGATCAGGTGTTGCCCTCTCGCAGGATTTGAGATTGTTTGACAAGTTCTTTTTTGTGAAAGAAATAGTTGCAATAGCGCAAAACGAAACTGAAGTTAACGCTTTAGAAAAAAAGCATGTCGATATTGAACTCGAGAAAGGGGCCGATTCATATAATCTCATACGTGCAGACAGAGATGAAGAACGTGCGGTTAGGTTGAGATGGAAAATAAGACATTATCTCTATCCCAAAGGTGTTGAGCCAACTGCACTATCTGAACCTCTTAGTGATGAAAAGAAAAAAAAGCTTTTTGAATTGTGTTCACAAGGTCAAGAGCCGTTGGAAACTTACAATAAATATTTAAAGCAATTTGAACACTATCGGACCAAATGTATTCCAGGGATAATTGAATGGAATAAAATACAGGAAAAATATAAAAGAGAGTTTTTGGAATCGAATGATGATATTAAGAAAAGGATACTAGAATATAATGGGGTTAATCAAGTAGAAACAATAGCAATAAACCTTCCAGACAGGGTATTTGAAAAAAGTGTTAAACAGTGGATGTCAGAGATTGATAGTGAAGAAATTGTTAAAAAAAGTTGGTCATCTTGTTGTGAATATGAGATGAATAAAATCAAGCTACACGTGAAGGGAATATACCCAAATGCTTCAACCAATGAGATTAAAATGAAATTATATTCTAGAAGTGTTCAAGAGTGGCTGGTTGATATACAAACAACCGAGTTGAGATTGGAGAGTTGGCGCTCAGCAGAGATTAGTGTTGTAGAAGAATTGTTAAAATATATCATGGGAAAAAGTTACGAGTTTAAAGGTGATATCCCTCGAAAAGCTTGCATGCTCAGTGTTCAAGAATGGCAAAAAAGGAAGCAACAAAAAGAAGTGTCACAAGAAAGTAAAAAAGATGATTTTAAAAGAAATCAAAAATATAGAAGAAAAATGCTTAAAAAGAAGAGAGAGCGAGGTGAAGCCAAAACTACGAAAAAATGGTGGGAAATGATAAAGTAAAAGCAAATTTTTACAAGGCCTTACAGAGGACGTGCAAAATACGCGTTCCTGTATTACACGTTGAACTTGCCAATTCTATTCTCTCGAAATTATCAATCCGCCTAAAGTTAAGATGTCTACTGTACGTATTCTGAAATACAGGTAATCTCAGTAGCAGAGGCTAGCATTGGCAATGTTAACCATTCAAGCAGATCTGCAAATTCACCTTGTTCCTGTTTAGCTTCAGTCCGATGCAACCGAAAATTACTCCATTTTAATCACGAGCTGTGGAAGATAGTACTTTCAAGCCTTCAAGGTGTGACGAAAATTTATTTACTGGCTGATAACTGAAATCTAAAAAAATTAACCAGCCTCCCGGAAGAATATCAACAGTACCCGAACTGAAGTTATGAGCGCGGCCACAGACGTCACCACGAACAAAACACAGACCAGCCAGTACCAGCCCCGGTTCAGTCTGTAGCGTATTCGGGCAAAGAAGCCGGGCCTGGTGCTGGGTATGCCGGGAACATTCTTGAAGGTCGCTATAAAGAAGTAGCCGCAAAAGCCCCAGAGGGCGCAGACTATTGATGGGATAACAAGGCGCTCGCCTGAAATGAGGCCACCAAACAGCACGATGGTGCAGAGCAGGAGCAGGCCGCCGATCCCCATCAACAGGGCCGGTAGCTGGAATATTCGAATTGTTCGGGCTATTTTCCTGAATGTGTCAAGCATAGCTAACAATCAATTTCTAAACATTATCCTTCCTGCAGGGCATCCTGCACCGGTTGTGGTTCTGGTGACTCGGCCGAATAATTGGCCAGATAGACCGCAGCCAGCACGATTCCCCCGCCAACCAGCTGTAAAGGGGCGAGCGATTCGCCGAGCAAGAGCCAGGCACCAAAGGCGGTGACCACCGGTATGCCATTGATACAGACCGCCGCCCGGGCTGCAGGTATCAGGCTCAATGCGTAATTATAGCAGAGAAAAGCGCCAATGGTGGCAAAGAGGGTGAGCGCCACCAGGGCAATGATTCCCTCATAGCGGATATCCCCCCAATTTACTTTCGGCAGGTCGTAGAGAAAGGCCGGGAAAAAGATGACGGCCCCGAAGATGATCTGCATGCCGGTGATCTGAATCGGCGTTATGGTCTGACCGAGATGGCGGGTGATAATCATATAGATGGCTGCAGAGAGAACCGCCCCGCAGATCATCAGATCACCGATAAACGCCCCTCCGGAAGTTCCCACATTCCCCTCACCGAACACCAGCATACAGACACCGATCATGGAAATACAAATGCCGATGGTATTGATCAGCCGCAGCCGTTCCCGAAGAAAAAGTACGGAGAACAACAACACCACAATGGGGATGGTGGCGATGATCAGCGAGGTCTTGGTGGCGGTGGTGTATTGCAGACCGATGGTCTCAAAAGTGAAATACAGGCCTGGCTGAAAGACGGCAAGCAGGGCCAGCATTTTCAGGTTCGGCAGGTTGAGGCTGGGGAAACCTGTGCGTCTCAGCAACCAGAGAAAGAACAGTGAGGCCACGGCAAAGCGAAAGAATATCAGGCAAAACGGGGTAAAGCTGCCCAGTGCCACCTTGGTGGCGATAAAGGAAAATCCCCAGAAGATGATGGCGAGTGCCAGGGCCAGATAAGTAAAGAGGGTCGGGTTTTGCTGGGTGGGGTGACTGGTCATCTTTGCACCATTGGCAGTAGGAAAGATCGATGGTTAGTGTTCAGGTGACGGAGAAAAGCCGAGGTGAAACAGGTTGAGAGCTGCAGCTTCAAGGCCGATGCGGAGGCGGCAAGGCTGGCGTCCGTCGAAGGGGCGGGTGAGGCCGGGCGGTGACAGATGTCCGGCGGGGTAACCCGCAACGTGAGAGAATACGTTGAATCACCGTTTTTGTCCAGTGTTCATATCGCGGGACGCAGCTTGGCGCTGTACGGTGCTCTTGGGCGGTTGGGAGGAGCAAAGGGGGAGAGGAACCGTGATGAGTTGAACGGGATTCAATCGTCGGCTGTTCGAGGAGGATTTTGCCTGGCATTTCCCATGATTGTCTCACAATGATGGGTTGCGCTGTAACAAATTGGATTTTATGAAAAAATATCCTGTTTGTTTTGAGTATTTCACAATGAAATGATCCACAATTGAGCGAAAGACAACCATCACCCGTGGCGGGATCTGTTACCCTTTGTATTTCTGGCATAGATTTTGTTGAGCCCAGCCAAAACGGAGTTGTCCTGTGTGGCGGTCTGTGTTATTAAGGACGATTGGAAAACCAGCATTTTTAGGTAGAGAGCAACCTGTATGAGGTGAGAGTCATGCGTGGTGAGAACGAACCTGTATTGCTTGTGTGTCCAAAGTGCAGGGAAACAAAGATAGTTTACCTGCCCATCGAGGATTTGCCTCCCTGTCCCAATCCCGAGTGCGAGGGTACGCAGATGGTGATTGAGGAACTGCTGGATGAGGGCAAGTCCTATTGATGGTTTCGTCAGTTGGTGTGAAGGGGTCGTGGTGGACCCTTTTTTTATTCGTAAATGACGTAACAAGAGGAGATGAGAATGAGAAAATTATCCGTATTGTGTGCCCTGATGGTGGCAATGGTGCTGACCGCTGGCGTTGCAATGGCTGGAACCCTGGATGAGATCCAGAAGCGCGGCAAACTCCGTGTTGGTATGGAGCCAGGCTACATGCCTTTTGAGCTGACCAACCAGAAAGGCGAGATCATCGGTTTCGACGTTGATATGGCCAAGCGCATGGCCAAGGCCATGGGCGTTGAGCTGGAAATCGTATCCACCGCCTGGGATGGCATCATCCCTGCTCTGTTGACCGACAAGTTCGATATCATCATGTCCGGTATGACCCTGACCCAGGAGCGTAACATGAGCATCAACTTCGCTTCTCCGTACATCGAGATCGGTCAGTCCATCATCGTGTCCAACAAGGTTGCCGGTGAGATCAAGTCCTACAAGGACCTCAACGATCCCAAGTACACCGTTGCCTCCAAGCTCGGCACCACCGGTGAGCAGGCTACCAAGCGCATGATCGGCAAAGCCAAGTACGTAAGCTTCGAGACCGAGCAGGAAGGTGTACTCGAGGTTGTCAATGGCAAGATCGACGCCTTCATCTATGACATGCCGTACAACGCTGTTGCCGTGAGCCAGCGTGGCCAGGGCAAAGTAACCCATCTTGACAAAGCCTTCACCTTTGAGCCGCTTGCCTGGGGTATTCGCAAAGGCGATCCTGATTTCCTGAACTGGTTGAACAACTTCATGTACCAGATCAGGAACGACGGTGTATATGACAAGATTTACAGCAAGTGGTTCCAGAGTGATGCCTGGCTGAAAGAAATTCAGTAATAGAGGAAATCCAGACTAGTGAACGCCACAGAAAAAACGTGGCCCTGGAAAATTCTGCTTGCGGTCATCCTCATTGGGATGGCCGCAGCAATTTATGGGTCCGTACAAAAGATTGATTACGAATGGCGGTGGCACCGGGTCCCTCAGTATTTCGTTTACCAGGGGACTGACGCTCACAAAATACCCTTTGACGGTGTTGTCACTGAAATAAAGCAGCAGAAAAAGAGTTCAACAGTCGTCATGACCTCCGAGTCGGGTGATGTTGAGAGCGTTGTTGTGGATACTGAGAGCATCAGGGTCTCTGAGGGGGAGGATCTTTTTGAGGGAGACACTGTAGGCTACACGTCACAGTGGTATCTCGGGCCGCTGATGAAAGGCTTGTGGACCACAATTTGGTTGTCGGCGGTTTCAAGTGTTCTTGCCCTTTTTATCGGATTGTTTACCGGTCTTGCCAGGATATCGAAAAATTATGTTGTCAGCATGCTGGCTGCCATTTATGTCGAGATCATTCGTGGCACCCCTTTGCTGGTTCAGATTTTCATCGCCTACTTCTTCATCGGCACCGTTTTTGATCTGAGCAGAAATGTTGCCGGTATCGGTGCGCTTGCTCTTTTTGCCGGAGCCTATGTGGCCGAGATCGTCCGTGCGGGAATTCAGTCCATTCCCCGTGGCCAGATGGAGGCCGCCCGTTCCCTGGGTATGACCACTCCGCAGGCCATGATGGATATTATCCTGCCCCAGGCATTCAAGCGAATTTTGCCGCCCTTGTCCGGACAGTTCATCAGCCTGATCAAGGACTCGTCCCTGGTCTCCGTCATTGCCATCACCGATCTGACCAAATCCGGTCGGGAAATTATTACCAGTACCTTCGCGACATTCGAGGTCTGGCTGGTGGTAGCGGCCATGTACCTGATCATCACCTCGGTGCTGTCGCAGCTGGTATTCTATATGGAACGGAGGCTCGCAGTCAGTGATTAAAGCTCAGAACGTTATGAAAATCTTCACCGGCCGCGGCGTTGAAGTGCGGGCGGTGGATGATGTTTCCGTTGAAGTCGGCCAGGGTGAGGTGGTTGTTGTCATCGGCCCCTCCGGGTCTGGGAAGTCCACCTTTCTGCGCTGTATCAACGGATTGGAAAAGTTTGATAGCGGACATATTGTCATTGATGGTATTGACCTCGCTGACAAGAAGACAAACATCAACCATGTCAGGGCTGAGGTTGGCATGGTGTTCCAGCAGTTCAACCTCTTTCCCCACAAGAGCGTGCTGGAGAACGTGACGCTTGCCCAGATGCGGGTGCGTAAACGCTCCAAGGCCCAGGCTGAGGAAAAAGCCAGAAGCCTCTTGAAAAAAGTAGGTATTGCCGAAAAGGCCTCGGAATACCCATCCCGCCTTTCAGGCGGCCAGCAGCAGCGTGTGGCCATTGCCCGGGCGCTGGCCATGGACCCGAAGATCATGCTCTTTGATGAGCCGACTTCGGCGCTTGATCCGGAAATGGTGGGCGAGGTTCTTGATGTTATGAAGCAACTTGCCCGTGAGGGTATGACCATGGTGGTGGTAACCCATGAGATGGGGTTTGCCCGCGAGGTGGCCGATCGAGTCATCTTTATGGATGAAGGTAAGGTTGTGGAGGTCGGGACCCCGGAACATTTCTTTACCGAACCGCGTGAGGAGAGAGCAAAGCTCTTTTTGAAACAGGTACTCTAGCAGGTACTGAGCTGAGGGGTGAAAAGTGCAGAGTGGGGGAGGAGCAGTATCTCCTCGCTCTATGCTTTTCACCCCTTTTTTTTCACCACCCTTGAGGGCGACCGGCTATTCGCCGCTTCTGTTGCCGGTAAGCAGCCGCCTGGCAAGACCCGGTTTGTCGATGACGGAATCAGAGCAGGCAGATACACGGAGCACGCGGTGTACCCTTAATTGGAACCGTTGTCTGTGATCCGTCGAGGATAGCCGGAAACACAACAAGACAGGAACCCCTTGGCGGGGGGCCTGTCTTGTTGTGTTTCCGGCCATGCTGTGTCGCCTTTGCGTGGGCGGCGAGCTAGCTGTAAAAGGCTTGACCTGCAACTCCAGCTGCCATTTAGGGTACAAGGTTGAACAGGCAGCTGATGGCATGTTTTCCACGGATAGGTTTTTGTTAACGAAATTGAGAACAAAAAAAGGTTGATGAACCGATACCGGGTATTTATCAGTTACCATGAAAACATGTCCAGTCTGGAGTCGAGACCACGGATCTACGTCGGCGCATTGATTGTGTCCGTTGGGGGAGCCCGGGTATAACCAACAAGCCGCCAGCCGGGAAACCGGCGGAGGCCGGCAGTAATTCATGATGGGGGAAAAATGGCATCGAACGATCAGTATAAAAAAACATATCCGATCAGCTGGGACCAGCTGCACCGCGATTCCAAGGCACTGGCTTGGCGGTTGCTTGATCATGAGTATTTCAAGGGCATCATCGCCATTACCCGAGGTGGCTTGGTTCCGGCGGCGATCATAGCCCGGGAGCTTGATATTCACCTGGTGGATACCGTTTGTATCTCCAGCTATGACTGGAAGGACAAAAAGGGTGAAGCGGAGATGCTCAAACGCTTCGAGGGGAACGGCGAGGGCTGGCTGCTGGTGGATGATCTGGTGGATACTGGCCGTACCGCCCAGATCGTACGGGAAATGGTGCCCAAGGCTCATTTTGCCACCGTCTACGCCAAACCCGCCGGTCGCCCCCTTGTCGATACCTACGTCACCGAGGTGAGCCAGGATACCTGGATTCTCTTTCCCTGGGATACCGAGTCCCAGTTCGCCACCCCTCTCGTTGGCCGGGAACGAGCCTAGGCATGACACAGTCAGCGTGCCCGCGTATCCGTCTTGCGAACATCTCCAAGTCGTTTGGTGCGGTCCAGGCGAACAGCCAGGTAAACCTTGAGGTCTCCCCGGGCAAGGTCCTGGCACTGCTTGGGGAAAATGGCGCGGGCAAATCGACCCTGATGTCCATTCTGGCCGGCCAACTGCAGCCTACCTCCGGCACTATTTATCTGGATGATGAACCGGTGGTCTTCTCTTCCACCGAAAAAGCCATCGAGGCGGGCATCGGTATGGTCTATCAGCACGTCAAGCTGGTTGAGGCCATGACCGTAACAGAAAATATCTTCCTGGGGCAGCGGACTGGCTTCTGGATGCGCAGCAGCACCATGCGAAAAGAGGTGCAGAGGCTGGCTGACCAGTATGGCATAAAGGTGGATCCGGCGGCCCTGATCTGCGATCTTTCCATGGGGGAAAAACAGCAGGTCGAGATTTTAAAGCTGCTGCACAGAAAATCGAACATCTTTATTTTTGACGAACCGACAGCCGTCCTCACTCCTGCTGAGGCCAGTACCCTCTTCACGGCCCTGCGGCTCATGGCCATGGATGGGAAAGCCATCGTCTTTATCAGTCATAAGCTGGAAGAGGTGATGGACGTGGCCGATGATATCGCGATTTTGCGCAAAGGTGAGGTCATTGCCCGGGTTGCTGCCGCAGACGTCTCTTCGACCGCCGAGTTGGCTGAGAGGATGGTGGGGCGTGAGATCGTGCGTGGGACGGTTCGGGAACCGATGGTGCCGCGGCAGATAGTGCTCAAGGTGGAAAAGCTGGAAGGAGCTCGGCTGAAATCGGTTAGCCTGGAACTTCGTAAAGGAGAGATTTTAGGGATTGTCGGGGTAGCCGGAAGCGGCCAAAAACCATTGGTCGAGGCGATCTGCGGTTTGCGCAAACCCGCCAGGGGTTCGGTACGGATTCTTGGCAAGGAGTGGAGTGAGTTTTTCAGCTCAGGGGCCTGGGATCATGCGCTCAGCTATATCCCGGAAGACCGTCAGGGGCTGGCAACCTGCCAGGGGCTGGACCTGCTCGATAATTTCCTGCTCACAACCCGAGGGGACTTTGTGAAGGGGCCCTGGCTGCACAGGGACAAGGCGCGGGAGAAGGCACAGCAGCTGATGAAGGAGTTTGATATCAGCGCTCCTGATCTGGAGGCGCCAGCCTCGCAGCTCTCAGGCGGCAACCTTCAGAAGATGGTCCTGGCCCGTGAGTTCTATCGCAGACCACGGCTGATTGTCGCCGAGCAGCCGACCCAGGGCCTTGATGTCGCCGCCGCAGAAGATGTCCGGAACCTGCTCCTGAAAGCGCGGGAGCAGGCAGGTATCATTTTGGTCACAGGCGATCTGCCAGAGGCCCTGGCTCTCTCAGACCGTATCGCCGTGATGTATGACGGTGCCATCGTGGACTGCTTTTCCCGTGAAGATGAGGAGAAGGTCGAGGCAATACCTCAGATGATGGCCGGGCTTGGTCAATAGTCTGGTCAACAGCCCGCATTTTGCCGCTTATTACAAACATCTCCAAGTGCATGCCCGATAGCAATTTTTGCCAGAGGGGATATCCAGCGAAGCATTGCGCAAAAGCCAATACTGAACGTTTCGGTTGCATGTTATTTCCATCTTCTCCCTCCGCGACCAGAGAGGTTGCCCTGAGTTAGCGATGGGAGGCGGTGCTGGATGGAACTTTCTGGGGATGTATTTCCCCATGATCGCCAAATTTTTACCAATGTGTTGAAAAAAAATGGCAACACATTACCGGCGACGAAAAATTGTCGTACAATGAGATGTTAGCGGTGCTGCAGGTGTTACGGCTATGCACAATGTGCTTGATAGATTCTGTAGTCTTTCAAAATAGTTATGGCAGCCTGCCTGTTTGTCGTGTAGAGTCCCGCAATAATTAGAAACCAGGTTTCTAATTATTATCTACTTGTATTAATGTGATTTATTATCAGTTTCCCGCAGAAAAAAATCCACAGTGAAGTAATTTTCCCTTGAGTTACCGTGAACTATTTGATAAGTAAAATTGATAGATGACAAGAGAGTTTTTCAGAAGCTTTTGTCATCTGCCGATCTCAGATGCCTGGGCGGTGCATGGAGATCGGTTACCGGCAGGAGTCAGCATGATTGCAGAAACACTAGTCTAATCATGCTCTTGCTGGAATACAGGGGCCGGGTGTCATTTTTTGAACGGTTCAAGTTCACTTTTCATTTTGTGTTATAGAGTGCTCGACTGAGCGTGATATTCTTCGAAATTCTGCTGTAACAAGTTTTCAGCAGAGCCAAAAATGCGGGTAGAGGAATGAACGACGAGTATCAATTGGATTCTTATAAGAAACCAGGTTTCGAATAAGAATCGCGAAGCTTGGTCGCGAGGAAAATTCTTCAATTTTCTAGTGCAGCAGCATGGACTGCTGACAAAGAGTTTGGCTTGTCTGAATAGGGTGATTCATCGCTTGCATGGGCGGCAAGGGGCCGGTTGAAGACACTGTTCAGATGCAAAACCTATCAAATGTGCGGTTCCGGCGCGGCCGCCAGAAAACTTTGGAGGTGAAAAAGCTTAGGTAACAAATTGCGGTATCGAATGGAGGAGGTCGACGACGCTCCTGGAGAATCATTTCTATCACTATCCTGGTCGGCTGAGAACGGTGACTACTCAACCAAAAAATTATTTTAAGGAGAGGCAAATGATGCAACAGGATCAAAAAGTACCAGCCCAAGCGTGGGTGACGACATTTGCTGGCACATCGATCAATCTGTGTCTCGGTATTCTCTACGCTTGGAGTATCTGGAAATCCGCATTGGTTAATGTGGAGCTGGCAGGCCAGCAGTTTCCGGCAGACAGCATGAACGCGGGGTGGACATATCTTACCAATGCCCAGGCGGCTACCCCCTTCACGCTCTGTGTTATTATCTTTGCAGTCTTCATGATTCCCGGCGGAAAGATCCAGGACAGGATCAGTCCCAAGTTCGGCGCCACCCTCGGTGGCCTGCTGCTGGCAGCGGGATGTATTCTCGCCGGTCTGATGAAGTCCTACACCGGACTGATCATCGGTTTTGGTATCTTAGGTGGTATGGGTATGGGTATTGGTTACGCCGCTCCCACCCCGGCTGCCCTCAAGTGGTTCGGCCCGAAAAAGCGTGGCCTGATTGCCGGCTTGGTTGTCGGTGGCTACGGTGGTGCCGCACTCTACATCGGTTATCTTGGCCAGTTCCTGATCGATAAGTACGGTGTTACCGGCAGTTTCATCGGTTTGGGTACCTTCTTTTGTGTGGTCGTAATTATCGCGGGTCAGCTGCTGAAGACTCCTGAGGAAGGGTATGTACCTCCTGGCGTGGAGGCAACCCCCCAGGCTGGATCTGCTCCGGCTACCGCCATGAGCAACTGGACCACCGGAGAGATGGCCAAGACCTGGCAGTGTTACGCGCTGATGTTCATGTTCGTCCTCACCACCCAGTCCGGGCTGTTAATTATTAGTAGTGCCAAAGGCATACTCTCTTCCACGGCGAAAGATATTCCATTCTTCCTGGCCAATGCCTGGCTGCTTGTATCATTCGGTGGCTTTGTGAACGCAGCAGGCCGTGTCGGCACCGGTGCCTATTCCGATAAGATCGGCCGCACCAACGCCTATGCGTTGAACTGCTCAATCTCGGCTCTCTGCCTGTTCTCGCTGCCGATGGTAATCGCCAGTAAAAACGTGGCGCTGCTCTTTTTAGTCGTCGGTATCGCCTACTGGCAGTACGGCGGCGGTCTGGCACTGATGCCGTCCTTTACCGCGGACTTCTTTGGACCGAAAAACCTCGGTGCCAACTACGGAATCATCTTTATCGGCTGGGGTTGCGGTGTTTTTGTTGCCCGCCTTGGTGGCTGGATCCAGGATGTCACCGGTAGCCTGAATTATGCCTTCTATCTCTCTGGGGCCCTGTTGGTGCTCGGCGTGATTCTGGCCATCGCGGTGAAAAAGCCTGATTATGCAAAATTTAAGGGTGAGCAGAGGGAGCGGGTGCAGGTGTAACGGCTCCATTTACGCAGTGCATAGCTTCGGTTTGAGAATTGAGGATACGTAGGGGACGGGCACAAACCGTCCTGGGCAAGATTAATTCAATATTCATCTTAAAGGAGTGATTGAATGAGCGAGGAAAAACAAGTTGTTGAAACTTCTGAGGCGCAAATTGCGGTTCACTGGAAAGAGGAGGAGTACATCAACCCATCAGAGGAATTTATCGCCCAGGCCAACCTGACCGATAAGTCCATCTTCGAGCGTTTCTCGCTTGATAACTTTCCGAACTACTACACCGAGTTTGCAGATCTGCTGACCTGGTACAAGGAGTGGGACGAGGTCCTGGACACCAGCGATGCTCCTTCGTTCAAGTGGTTCAAGGGCGGCAAGCTCAACGCCAGTTACAACTGTATTGACCGTCATCTCGAGAAGAACAAGAACAAGACGGCCATACATTTCGTCCCCGAGCCGGAAGAAGAGCGGGTTGACCACATCACCTACCAGGAGCTCTACACCCGGGTCAACGAGTTCGCAGCGCTGCTGCGCGACACCGCCAAGCTGAAGCGCGGCGACCGTGTAACCATTCATATGCCCATGTCGGCTGAGCTGCCCATCACCATGCTGGCCTGTGCCCGCCTCGGTGTCATTCACTCGGTCGTTTTCGGCGGTTTTTCAGCAAGCGCCTGTGCGGATCGAATCGTCGATTCCAACAGCCGCGTACTGATCACCATGGACGCCTACTATCGTGCGGGCAACCTGCTCAATCATAAGGCGGTTGATGATGAGGCCTGCAAACTTGCAGAGGAAGGCGGCCAGAAGGTTGATACCCTTTTGGTATGGCAGCGCTATCCTGGCAAGATGTCCACCGAAAGCCCTCTGGTTGAAGGCCGCGACATCGTGGTCAACCAGGAGCTGAAGAAGTACTACGGCGCCAAGGTTGAGCCGGAGCAGATGTTGTCTGAGGAGCCGCTGTTCCTGATGTACACCTCCGGTACCACCGGCAAGCCCAAGGGCTGTCAGCACGGCACCGGCGGCTACCTCAGTTACGTAACCGCGATGTCCAAGTACATCCAGGATATTCATCCTGAGGATGTGTACTGGTGTATGGCCGATATTGGCTGGATTACCGGACACTCTTTCATCGTCTACGGCCCGCTGGCGCTCTGTGCCTCCTCGGTCATCTATGAGGGCGTGCCCACCTATCCGGATGCAGGACGCTCATGGCGTATCGCCCAGGAGCTGGATGTCAACATCTTCCATACCGCTCCGACAGCGATCCGCGCCCTGAGAAAGGTCGGGCCGGATGAGCCAGCCAAGTACAACTACAAATTCAAGCACATGACCACCGTAGGCGAGCCCATCGAGCCTGAGGTCTGGCGCTGGTACTATAATGTGGTTGGTCGCGGCGAGGCTGCCATTGTCGACACCTACTGGCAAACAGAGACCGGCGGCTTCCTCTGCTCCACCGTCCCGGGCATGCAGCCCATGAAGGCCGGTAGCGCGGGCCCAGGTGTACCGGGCATCCACCCCATTGTCTTTGACGAGCAAGGTGATGTGCTTGAGCCGGGCTGCGGCAAGGCGGGCAACATCTGCATCCAGAACCCTTGGCCGGGCATGATGCAGACCGTATGGGGCGATCGCGAGCGCTTTGTTGAGAGCTATTTTGGTATGTACAACAAGGATCGCAACTCCAAGGATTGGCGTGACTGGCCATATATGACCGGTGATGCGGCAATGTTGGCGGGTGATGGTTATGTCCGCGTTCTCGGCAGGATCGACGACGTAATCAACGTCTCCGGTCACCGTCTCGGCACCAAGGAGATCGAGTCTGCGGCCCTCACCGTACCTGAGGTCGCTGAGGCCGCGGTTGTTCCGGTTGCCCATGAGATCAAGGGCAAGGAGCCGGAGCTGTACGTATCGCTGAAGCCAGGCTTTGAGGCTTCTCCAGAGTTGCAGCAGAAGGTCGCTGATGCCATCACCTTCCAGATTGGCAAGATCGCCAAGTGTAAGAACGTCTGGATCGTGCCGGATATGCCGAAGACCCGCTCAGGTAAGTTAATGCGGCGTGTACTCGGCGCCATCTCCAATAAGGGTGATGTGGGCAACGTCATGACCCTCGCCAATCCGGAGATCGTGGAAGAGATCCGCAAGATGGTTCAGGGCTAATTGCCGAGGCAATAACCACTGACAAAAACAGAGGCACAACCCCTGCTCGGATGTGCCTCTGGGGAAAATTTAGACGTTGGATGCGGCGGTTGGAAGGATTGCAGGAGCTGACTTTGGTACGTGGTGCGGTCACGTAGACCGGAGAGAGCTTCAGGTCATCTTGAGCGAGAACATCCGACAATAGATAAGAATGAAAAAGAGGTGAACTGAAAAGGTTGATAGTCGGAACGTAGAATGTGAAGGCGTAGTTGTTTCTACGTCAAACACTCTACAACGAAGAGGATGACCTTTTCAGACCACCGAATTGCAGGCACGGGCATGTGAGCAGACAGCGCCTGTGTGGGTGAGGGGAGCAGGCTTTGCCGGCTTCCCTCATTTTTTTGATTTTTCAAAGAACCAAAAAGCCCGGAACCATCAGATGATGGCCCCGGGCTTTTTGGTGTCGGAGGTTGTTGTCTAGCTGTTAGGTTGTCACGCCATGGACTGTCTTTCAGGCTTAGATAGTCTTGGCGGCGCGCAGCGAATCGGCGAGGATCTCGACCACGAAGCGGACGTTCTCGGTGCTTTCGTGCTGGGCGAGGTTATCGGCGATGTGCATTACGCAGGTCGGGCAGCCGGTGGCCACTGTATCGACCTTGGCATCCTGGATATCCTTGATCTTATGGTTGTTGATCTTGATCGATGTATCGTAGTGCGTGATGCAGTAGCTTCCTGCGGAACCACAGCAGGTGTCGGCATTCTTCATCTCGATAAACTCTACACCGGGGATCATCTTCAGCAGATCTCTCGGCTGATCTTTTACACCCTGGCCGCGAACCATGTGACATGGATCGTGATAGGTCACCTTGTATGGCAGGCGTCCAAGCTCTTCCTGCTTGATCTCGATATTCTTTTCGATGAACTCGTTGATATCGTAGACCTTGCCGGTGAACTCGCGCAGTTCGGGATTGTCGTCGATGAACACCTTGATCTCTTTTTTCAGCGACATGCCGCAGGAGGAACAGGCCACCACGATCGCATCGAAGTTTCCTTTCTTGAAGAGCTCGAAGTTGTGCTCCATCAGCTGCTTGGCCCCGTCATAGTCGCCGTTGGCGAGAACAGGCGTGCCGTTACATTTCTGATCCTTGGGGATCACCACCTCATAGCCGTATCCGGTGAGGATATCTACTACCGATTTGGCCACGTTGGTGTAGATCAGGTTGCCGGCACAACCGGTGAAGTAGCCGATGCGTCCCTTCTTGGCGCCTTTTTTCGGAGGATTGACCTCGGGCAGCTGGCGCTGGGCACTCTTGATTGCCAGCTGCGGGAAGTTTCTGCGTTTGGAGAAACCGAACAGCGGGAACAGGTGCCTAACCGGGTTGTTGGGGCCGATACCGAACAGCATCTTCTGGGCGATACCGACAATGGCGCAGCCGAGGGTGATCGGCCATTTGCGCCAGAGCAGCTGACGGAAGATCAGCGCCTTGAAGAAGTGCAGTCCCTTCTGGGTGGTGATGTACCATCTGAGGCGCAGTACCACGTGCTCCGGGCTCACACCCGCCGGGCAGTTGGCTGAACAGGTCTTGCAGTTCAGACATTCATTGATGGCATCCTCAACCCTCTTGGTGATCTGGAGATCACCGGAGACGATTTTCTCGGCCAGTTTGTTTTTACCTCGTGCTACGAAAAGCTCGTTGCCGAATTCCTTGAAGACAGGGCAGACACTGCGGCACTTGCCACACTGCATACACTTCTGGAACTCCTTGGCGGCTTCGAGGAGGTGTTCTTCCGCGAGTTGTTTTTGGGAAATATGTGCATTCATCAGTAAATCACCCCTGCTTAAGCTGCTTCACCGGGCATATCGAACATCTTGCCCGGATTGAGAAGGTTTTTCGGGTCGAACATGCGCTTGAGATCCTGGAGCATCTTGATGCCGGAGGCGCCGATCTGGTTCTCAAGGTACGGCTTCTTCTCAAGGCCGATACCGTGCTCGCCGGAGATGGTGCCGTCCAGATCAATCGCCAGCTGGAACAGCTCATCCACCGCCTTGTGGCAGCGAGCCATCTCTTCCTTGTCGCTCTGGTCGATCAGGAAGGTCGGGTGGAGGTTGCCGTCACCGGCATGGCCGAAGATACCCACCTGGATATCGTATCTCTTGGCGATGTCGATGATGCCGCGAACCATGGCCGGAAGGTCGCTGCGCTTGACGGTGGCGTCCTCCAAGATCAGGTTCGGCTTCACGGAGGCCAGTGCGTTCAGGGCCACACGGCGGCCGGCAAAGAGCTTGTCGCGATCTTCACTGGTCTTGGCGATGGCAAACTCACGGGCGTTATTTTTTGTTACCTGCTGCTCAACGATCACCATCTCAGCCTTGGCGGAATTCTCTTCGCCATCGGTCTCGATCAGCAGTACCGCTTCCGCATCGCGCGGCAGGCCACAATCCTTGAAGTTCTGGATGGCGTTGATGGTGGCGTTGTCCATGAATTCCATGGTAGACGGGGTGACACCGGCGGCGATGATGTCGGAGACGGTCTGGGCCGCGTCATCCAGGGCGTTGAAGATGGCCAGCGCGGATTCACGGTGCTGGGGGATCGGCAGCAGCGCCAGGGTGACCTCGGTGATGACACCGAGCAAACCTTCGCTACCCACAAACATCAGCTCGGAGTTGAAACCGGCCACGTGCTTGACGCACTTGGAGCCGAGGGTGACGATGTCGCCCTGGGGCATGACCACCTTGAGCATCTTTACATAATCTTTGGTCACACCGTATTTCAGACCGCGCAGGCCGCCGGCGTTCTCGGCCACATTGCCACCAATGGTGGAGAAGGCCACGGAGCCCGGATCCGGTGGGTAGAAGAGGTTGGCTTCAGAAACGATCGGGTCGATGTCGGCGGTGGTGAAGCCCGCTTCCACGGTGATCAGCCTGTTGGCCGGATCAAACTCGATGAGGTTCTTCATCCTGTCCATGGACAGCACGATGCCCTGCTTGAGCGGAATGGAGCCACCGGAAAGTCCGCTTCCCTGACCGCGGGGGGTGACAGCGATTTCTTCGCGGTAGGCCAGCTTCATCAGTTGGCTGACCTGCTCGGTGGTGGTCGGGAAGACAACCGCTTCAGGCTCTATTTCTACCGGCGCAGCATCGTAGCTGTAGGCAATCATGTCCTCACGCTCGGAGAGAACGTTTTCCTGGCCAAAAATTGAGACCAATTCGTCGATAATGCTCTTTTTCATGGTTGTCTTAACTCCATTCGATAAATAGTCAGGGATACGGTGGGTAACTCGCTAACTGCCGTTAATGCTTTATGATAAAGGGATAAATTTCAGATCAGCAACCAGCAGCCGCTGCACAGCTGGATTTGGAAACCTGATTTCTGAACACTGCTCATTCTTTGCGTGTACTACCCCTCAAAGGTCAGACCAATACTAGGGGATACCAATTCCGATGTCAAGTATAAACTAATTGAGAGGCATTCCTGAACGGCCCTTTGGCCTAGTGACGACAGGCGGTCAGAGTTTCAGGTAGATGCGCTTGGCGGTTGGCTGTCCGGAAAAACGGATTGGTATTACCAATGACCCTTGGCCGATTTTGTCAGCGATCAGGGGAAAGAACGGAGTCGCCGGGGAGAATCTGCCAAAAATCACCCATAAATACCTACAAGAAAGTGGAGCGGAGGGCAGGGCAGGAAGAGAGAGTTTCCAGGGCAGTAGTGGCGTTTCAAATGAGAAACCTGGCTACTCCCGTTTGTACATTTCCGCGATGATCTGTTCGACGCCTTTGGTTCTTTTTTTGAAGATTCTGGAAATCTCATCGGCTATGGAGGGGAGTTGCTGGTTGCTGTCGTACAGATCCATCAATTCGTTGTAATATTTGTAGAAGAAAAGAAAGAGGTCCTGATAACAATCTTCCGGGAAGGAATTGGCGGTCACCCTGACCAGTTTGCCGTCCTTGCCGGCCACCAATTTGGTGGTCTGGAGCGGTTCGATGGTTTCCTGGAAGATGCGGGTGAGGTGTTCAACGTCGGTTACTGACTGGATCAGCTCAAATTCCTCCTGGAATCTGGAAATGGTGGAACAGACGAAGCGGGTGACCTTGTTCTGGTCGATCACCGTGTCAGCCTTGGTCAGCGCACTCTCGAAGAGGCCTTTACTGCTGGTACTCTCAATTTTGGCCTTCTTTTCCGCATCGGCAACACGCTGGTGGATGATCTGCTCAAGGTGGGCTTCCCGTTCCTGCAGCCTGGCGACGCGGTTTTCGATCTCTCTGAACAGACCGGCCAGGGCTTTTTTACAGATAGCCTGGTCGAAGTAGCGGTCAAGTTCGTGGCCAATCAGCCCTATTTCCTTGATTTCCTCGGCCTGCGAGAATTCCAGTTGGTGCACAAAAAGGCCGTCCAGATGGTCAGTCGCGTCGGAGATACGCTCCCTGTTTTTCAATATGCTTTGCACAGACTGGTTGGCTGCAGCGTGCACAGTGGAGGTCAGCTTGGCCAGGGCCTTGCGGACCTCTTCGTTGTCAGATTGCAGGTGGGTGTTGATGGCATCGGCGCCGGTCAATGAGGTGATACTGCTCATTCACTGTCTCCAGGGCAAAAATATATCTCTTCTGAGTAGCACCTGATGAGCCATTTTGGACGATGGCGCACCAGTGTCTTCCCAGGGGGGTAAGTCGTAGCAAATATACCTTGTGGGTATACCTAATACAGGTTTTTTTTTCAGTAGTTTCCTTGAATGGCAACCTCTTTCTACGCTAGTCTGGTAGTAGGCGATTCTGGCAATGGGCGGGAATCGCTTTTGATTTTGCGTGGTTTTTTCTTGGCGATAGAGCTTCGTTACGCCAAAGCCAGCCAGTCATCCTGCAAAACCAGGCTGTTGGGGGATACCCGGTGCAATGACCTCGTACAGTGGGGTATGTAAATCAGTCAGCCAAAAGGGTGAGAAGAAGACCGTGGCCAAGGAAGCCCTGCAGCGCGTGGATGTGCTGTTTGTGGGAGGCGGCCGCGGCTGCTATGAAATTCTGAGGCTGCTGGACTCCTACGCGCCGGTGCGCATCAAGTACGCCCGGCAGTTGGGGATCGATACTGGCGTCGACTGGGAAGCCTATCTTCAGGATGAGAGGATTGACCTGATCATCGAACTCACCGGCAACGGACAGGTGCTGGCGAAGATACTGGCTGAGAAACCGCCGGCGGTCAAGGTTCTTGATCATCTCTCGGCCCTGTTTCTCTGGGAAATCATCGATATCCAGGAGCAGAAGCTGCAGCTGGAGGAGAAACTCTCATCCCTTGATACCATGGCGGCCCTGGGCGAGATCGCCAGCCGGCTGACCCATGAGTTGCGAAACCCGCTCATGATAGTCGGTGGACTGGTGCGCAGAATGATGACCAGGACGGACCTGCCCCACGGGGCGAGAAAACGGTTCAAACATCTGGCCGATCATGTCCAGCGCATGGAAACGGTGCTTTCCGATATCTGTGATGTGGTACGGCCCATGACCCCGCACTACAGCCTCACCGACATGAATGAATTCTTCAGGAGGTGGTGTGCAACTGTGAGGACCGAGGCGCGCTATTTCGGCGCGGATCTGGTGGCTTCCATTGAAGAGGATTTGCCGAGCATGTATATTGACCAGCTGCTCATCAGGCAGGCGCTTTGGCATGTTCTGGAAAACAGCCTCGATGTCATTGGTGAAAGAGGCGGGGTGATCTACGTGGATGTACAGATCTGCTGGGACGAGATCGATATTCAGCTCTCGGATTCGGCAGAAGAGTTTTGCGCCCTCTCTCCGCTCAAGGCGATCCAGCCCTTTACCACCACCAAGACGGGACGAATGGGGCTGGGACTCGCCCTTTGCAGGCAGATCGTGCTGGATCACGGAGGTGACTTGAAACTGGTCCAGAAGCCGGACGGCGGCTGCATCGTGCTGGTGCAGCTGCCGATACGCTTTGTGGTTCCGGAAAGTGCCAACTCCGCTGCAGGGACAGCAAAAGCTGGAGGCGGTCGGAAGCATAAGGGGATTGAAAACCATACCGACTGAGAGCAGGCGGCATAGGACAGAAAAAGAGCAGGTAATTCAACATGGTGGAGCGATTTCGGGTTGATCAGCGCAGAATAAACAGGGTACGCAAGGGGGCCCAGGGCAAAGGCCCTGTTCTCTACTGGATGAACCGGGACCAGCGGGTGACGGATAACTGGGCCCTGCTGCACAGTCAGGACCTGGCCCTGCGCGATGGCCGGCCGCTGGTGGTGGTGTTCTGCCTGCCGGAGCGATACCTGAGCGCTATTCCCCGGAATTTCTGGTTTACCCTGGTCGGGCTTGAGGAGGTCGCTGCGGAGCTGGCAAGCCTGAATATTGAGATGCGCATTCTCTACGGTTCATCGGTAAAGGCCATAGCCAAGTGCGTTCACCTGCTCGATGCCCACTCGGTGGTCACAGATTTCAATCCGCTCAGAATCAGAAAACGTTGGTTGTTCGAGATGGGAGGGCGGGTGCGGGTGCCGGTCTATGAGGTCGATACCCATAACATCATTCCCTGTTGGTACGCCTCGGACAAACAGGAGTATGCAGCCTATACCTTCAGGCCCAAGGTGACCAGGCTGCTGCCAGATTTTCTTACGGAGTTCCCTGAGGTGAGTCCCCACCCCCACCGGCTCGCAGACCTCGATGCTGTCCTGCCGCCGCCGGACTGGCCTTCCCTCTACTCCCGCTACCCGGATAGCGATCCCAAGGAGGGCTACCCCCGGCCGGGCCCCGGCAGGGCGCAGAAGCTGTTGGCGGAGTTTTTGGTCGAGCGTCTGCCCAGCTATGGACAAAAGAGAAATGATCCCCTGGCCCAAGGAACATCCATGCTCTCACCCTATCTGCACTTTGGTCACATCTCGCCCCAGCGGGTGGCCCTGGCGGTACACCAGGCCCAGGGGACAGCCAAGGAGGACAGGGACGCCTTTTTGGAGGAACTGGTAGTAAGGCGGGAACTCAGCGATAATTATTGTTATTATTGTGAATATTACGACAGTGTCGAGGGATTTCCGGCCTGGGCCATCCGCACCCTGGATGAGCATCGCCATGATCGGCGGGAACATGTGTACAGCGAAGAGGAGTTTATCTTTGGCAAGACCCACGAGCCTCTCTGGAATTGCTGCCAGGACGTGCTTCGGGAGACGGGGCGGCTGCACGGCTATCTGCGGATGTATTGGGCGAAAAAGATCCTGGAGTGGAGTGCCACTCCCGAAGAGGCACTGCGCATCGGCAACCTGCTCAACGACACCTTTGCTTTTGACGGCAGGGATCCCAACGGCTATACCGGCGTCGCCTGGTCCATCGGCGGGGTGCATGACCGCGCCTGGCCAGAGCGGCCTATCTTTGGCAAGATTCGATACATGAACGAGGCGGGTTGCCGCAGAAAATTCGCGGTGGATGCCTACATCGCCAAGCATGGCAGCAAGGTGGATTGACAGGGCGGGGAGCAGCGGCAAAAAAAGCGCAGCAGAACCCTGGCTAATATTTCTTAAAAAACAATAGGATTGCCTATGAAACTGTTAACAACACCGAGACTCGATCAGTGTATCGGTTGCCACTCCTGCTCCCTGGCGTGTGCGCGACTGGTGCATCGCCGGCTTTCCTGGGCCACAGCGGGGATACGCATCAAGTCGTCCGGCGGCCTTTCCACAGGATTTCTGGCAATCCGCTGCCTGGCCTGCGAGCCGGCACCTTGCGTTGCGGCCTGTCCGACCGGTGCCTTTCAGCAGCGTAAGGGCGGCGGGGTGGTGGTCAGGAAAAAACTGTGCATCCGCTGCGGCAAGTGTGTTCCGGCCTGTCCGGTGAACGCCATCTATAAAAACGATCTGGGGGAGGTCTTTGTCTGCATCCATTGCGGGCGCTGCGTAGAATATTGTCCGCAGAATTGTTTGGAGATGCGTGAAGCAAGCGAGATCGAGGAGGTGTTGCTATGAAGCGGGAACATTTCAGGGTGCTTGTGTACGATCTCTCGGCCGCAGGCGGCCAGTTTGTGGAGCTGGACGGCCGCGACCAGGTGGCTGGTGGTTCCGGTCTGGCTGCTCTGCTCTATATGAAATACGGTCATCCGGACAAGCCATGGCATCACGAGGAGCAACCGCTGATTTTTGCCATTGGCCCTCTCACCGGCCTGTTTCCCTTGATGTCGAAAACGGTCTGTGCCTTTCGCTCCTCGTACCATAACGAGTATACCGAAAGCCATGGTGGCGGGCGTATGGCGATGGCCCTGCAGTTTTGCAACCTTGACGGGCTGGTGATTGTCGGGAAAGCCAGGCGTCTTTCGTGCCTCACTATCGGTGCCCGGGAGCTGGAGTTGAAAGACGTGCAGTTCATGAGCGGCATGAACGCCGACAACACCGGCAAGCTCCTGCGCCGCATGCATGGTAAGGCCTCCGGGCACCGCTCCATCCTGCGTATCGGCCCGTCGGGTGAGATAGGTTCAGCCATGGCCTGTATTAACGTCGACACATACAGGCACTTCGGGCGCATGGGCGGCGGTGCCTCCATGGGCGCGAAAAATCTCAAGGGTATCGTCATCAGTGGTGAAGGGGAGCTGGAGCTGACAGCGGGCAAGGAATATCAGAAAGTCTTCAAGGAGGTCTACACCCAGGTGACCTCCACCGATATGCTGCGCAAGTACCATAACCTGGGCACGGCGGCCAACCTGCAGACGTTAAATGACATCGAGGCGCTGCCCTGGCATAATCTGCAGCGGACAACCCATCCGGAGATTGGCAGGGTCACGGGCACCGCCTTTGCCGACGATACCCTGTTGAGAAACGGCGCTTGCGCCGGCTGTCCGGTTGGCTGCATCCATATAGGCTATATACGGGAAAGGGCCAAGGTGGATAACCGCTACCACTATCATCAGGTGGCCTATGATTACGAACCGATCTTCGCTGCCGGCACCATGCTCGGGGTCACCGATACCTTCGGGGTGTTGCGGATTCTCGATGAGATCGAAAAGGTCAGCCTTGACGCCATGTCGGCCGGGGTGGCGCTGGCCTGGGCGACGGAAGCGACGGAGCGCGGCCTGGTCTCTGCCAAGGAGACCCTGGTCCCTCTGGCCTTTGGTGATGTGGCGGGCTATCAGCAGGCGGCGGTTCATCTCGGTCGCGGCTCCAATGAGTTCTACCGGCTGCTCGGCCAGGGAACCTTGAAGGCCGCCAAGAAGTATGGCGGCGAGGAGTTCGGTTGTGTGCTGGGGCAGGAGATGGCGGGCTATGCCACCGGCGAACTCTTTTTTGCCGCACAGACCTTGGGTTTTCGCCATTCCCATCTCGATACCGGCGCCTACAGCTATGAGCAGAAACACACGGAAAAGGATCTGCAGACCTCGCTTGATTTCCTGCTAAAGGATGAGCCGGGCAGGGCCTTTCTCACCTCCATGGTCTCCTGCCTTTTTGCCCGCTCGATCTATACCGACCAGCAGTTGCAGGAGTGCCTTGCCAGCGTCGGCTACCAAACGCTGGCCGGTTCAATCGAGGAGACGGCGGAGTATGTCCGGGGGCTACGCTGGAAGGTGCGCAGCGATACCGGGTTTGCGCCCGAGAATTTTACAGTGCCGAAGCGCTTTTATGCGGTGAAGACCTGGAAGGGAGCGGTGGATGGCGCCTATCTCGATCAGATCAAGAGTGAGTATGGCAAGAGGATCGTTGAGTTGATCGCGAGCTTCCAGCTGAAAGAGTGAGATGCCGGTGATTGGCTTTGAAGTGTAAGGTGAGAGGAGTGAGGAGTGAGGGGCGATGTGCAACTAAAAAAAGGTGCAGCCTCGATTAGATAGTGATCGGACTGCACCTTTTTTTCTGCCTGCAAAAGAGAACTTACAGCATTTCCTTGATCGCCTCGCGCTCAGAGACGAGTTCCTCTTCGGTCTTCTTCATCATCTCACGGCTGAAGTCGCTGACCTCAAGACCGGTGATCTCTTTCCATTCGCCGTTTTCGCAAACGATCGGGCGGGAGTAGACCAGGTCTTCGTCGATACCGTAGGAGTTGCCTTTGGAGTATACACCCATGCTCACCCACTGGCCATTGGTGCCGAGGGCCCAGTCGCGCATATGATCAATTGCTGCAGAGGCTGCAGAGGCAGCGCTGGAGGCACCGCGGGCCTTGATGATCGCTGCACCGCGCTGCTGAACGGTGGGGATGAAGTTGTCGACGTACCAGGCGTTGTCGACCTGCTCTTTCACCGCTTTGCCGCCTGCGGTGGCGTAGCTGATATCCGGGTACTGGGTGGCGGAGTGGTTACCCCAGACTACCATCTGCTCGATGTCGGTGGTGGCGCAGTCGAGTTTTTCGCCGATCTGGGACAGGGAGCGGTTGTGGTCGAGGCGCATCATGGCGGTGATGTTGTTCGGATTGAGATCCGGGGCGTTTTTCAGGGTGATGAGCGCGTTGGTGTTGGCCGGGTTGCCGACCACCAGTACTTTTACGTCACGGCTGGCGTGGTCGTTCAGTGCCTTGCCCTGTACGGAAAAGATCTGGGCGTTGGCCATCAGCAGGTCACCGCGCTCCATGCCAGGTCCACGGGGACGGGCACCTACCAGTACGGCGTAATCGGTATCCTTGAAGGCAACGTTTGGATCGTCGGTTGCGACAACACCTGCCACCAGCGGGAAGGCGCAGTCATTCAGCTCCATCACTACGCCTTTGAGTGCATCCATTGCGGGTGGGATTTCAAGGAGCTGCAGAATAACAGGCTGATCTTTGCCGAGCATGTCGCCTGCTGCAATACGAAAAATAATGGAATAACTGATCTGGCCTGCTGCACCGGTAATTGCTACGCGTACAGGTGTTTTCATCATGACCTCCGTGGGATGGAAAGTGTTACGTGAAAAATTCACACAATGGCGCCTGAGCGGCAAGGCGGGTTCAGGTTCATTACGCCGATAATCGCACTCGTTATAGCGGTCAGGCGGTAACCAAGTTTACAGTAACGCGCGCAAAAGATAACATAATGTCCTGTAAGAATCCAGATTGAACCGGGATTCTTACAGGAAAAATATAAATGAATGTGCTAAGGATAATTGATCAGAACGGGCCGAAGCCCCCGCCACCCGGGGTCTTTATGACGAATACATCGCCGGCTTCCATGCCTGTCTCGTCATTGCCGTCAAGTGCGTCCACCGTGCCGTCCTTGCGGATAACGCTGTTACACCCGGTGGCTCCTGCAGCGCCTCCGGCAAGACCGTAGGGTGGCTCGTGTCGGTGAGAGGAGAGGATGGTGGCGGTCATCTGTTCCAGAAAACGAATTTTCCGAACAACGCCGTCGCCCCCGCAGAATCTGCCGTTCCCGCCGGAATCTTTGCGAATCGAGAACTCATCGATCCGTACTGGAAAACGCCATTCAACCACCTCCGGGTCAGTCATTCTGGTGTTGGTCATATGGCTGTGCACGGCGCTGGTGCCGTGGTGGTCCGGCCCTGCGCCGGTGCCGCCGCAGATGGTCTCATAGTTCTGTACCCTGTCGTTGCCGTAGACAAAGTTGTTCATGGTGCCCTGGGAGGAGGCGAGGATGCCGAGGGCACCGAACAGGGCGTCGGTGATCGCCTGGCTCACTTCGGTGTTGCCGGAAATGACGGCCGCCGGGTAGCTGGGGCTGATCATGGTGTTCTCCGGGATGATAAGCTTCAGGGGTTTCATGCAGCCCTCATTTAGGGGGATATTGTCCTCGACCAGGGTCCTGAACACGTAGAGCACCGCGGCCTTGCATACCGCAGTCGGGGCGTTGTAATTGCCGGCGGACTGGGGGGAGGTGCCGGTAAAGTCGATGGTGGCCTCGCGGCGAGCCCGGTCAACGGTGATTTTCACGGTGATCCTGGCGCCGCTGTCCAGGGCGTAGCTGAACTCACCGTCTTTCAAGACATCGAGCACTCTGCGCACGGACTCTTCCGCGTTATCCTGGACGTGGCGCATGTAGGCGTGCACCACCTGAAGGGAGAAGGTGGAAACCATCCTGCGCAGTTCGCGCACCCCCGTCTCGTTGGCAGCGATCTGGGCGGCCAGATCCGCCATGTTCTGTTCAATGTTGCGGCAGGGGTAGCGGCCGGAAGAGAGCAGGGCCCGGGTTTCCTGCTCCTGCAGTTTGCCCCCCCGCACCAACAGGAAATTGTCGATGAGTACGCCTTCTTCCTCGATGTGGCTGGAGTCCGGAGGGGAGGAGCCGGGGGTGCGGCCGCCGATGTCGGCATGGTGGCCGCGGGAGCCCACATAAAAGAGCACCTGCTCGTCTTCTTCATCAAAGACCGGGGTGATCACGGTGACATCGGGCAGGTGGGTGCCGCCATTATAGGGCGCGTTGAGCATATAGACGTCGCCCGCTTTCATGGTCTCGCTGTTTTCCCGGATGATGGTTTTTACCGATTCGCCCATGGAGCCCAGGTGAACCGGCACGTGGGGCGCGTTGGCCACCAGGTTGCCCTTGGGGTCGAACAGGGCGCAGGAGAAATCGAGCCGTTCCTTGATGTTGACCGAGTATGAGGTGTTGGCCAGGGTTGCCCCCATCTGTTCGGCAATGGACATGAACAGGTTGTTGAACACCTCGAGCATCACCGGATCCACATTGGTGCCGATGGCCTCACTTTGGCTGCGGGCGATATAACGGTTGAGCAGCAGGTGCTGACGGTTGTTGACCGTGGCCTGCCAGCCTTCCTCGACCACCACGGTGCCGGTGGCCTCGACGATGATGGCCGGGCCATGGATGACGTGTCCCGGCAGCATCTTGTCCCGCTCATAGAGCGGGGTCTTCAGTGGCTTGCCGCCGCTGAAGATTTCCACCTCATCGGTGGCAAAAAGATCCTCCACGGCCTCAAAAGCGGTTTCCGGGTCGAGCACCGGCTCATTGACACCAATGGCCTCGGCGGAGATCGCCTCGATCACCAGGCCTCGGTGTTCGGCGATGAAGCCGAACCGGTTCTGGTGGGCGCTTTCAAACTCCTGCCGCATCTGCTGTTCCGTGCCGCCATCCACAAGCAGGGCGGTGTCGGTGCCTTCATACCGGAGGTGGACCTTGACGACCACGGAGATGTGCGTTTCATCCACGCCCTGGCTGATCACTTCGGCGCGTGCCTTGGCAATGAGCGGTTCTGCTGTTTGGGCCACCAGGGATTCGGCCTCGGAGTCAAAGGCCTGCTCCACCTGTGCCTCCCTCATGGCCCTGATGTCGGCCAATCCCATGCCGTAGGCGGACAGTACGCCTGCGTAGGGATGTAAAAAGACCTGTTTCATACCGAGGGCGTCCGCCACCAGGCAGGCGTGTTGGCCGCCGGCGCCGCCGAAACAGTTGAGGGTGTAGCCGGTGATATCGTAGCCGCGCTGGACGGATATCTTTTTGATGGCATTGGCCATATTCTCCACGGCAATGCGCAAAAAACCTTCCGCCACCTGTTCCGGCGTCTGTTTTGCCCTACCGGTTGCCATGGAGATGTCTGCCGCCAGTCGGCTAAAACCTTTCATCACGGCCTGGCGATCGAGGGGCTGGTCCGCCTTGGGCCCGAAAACCTTGGGAAAATGTTTGGGCTGGATCTTGCCGAGCATGACGTTGCAGTCGGTTACGGTCAACGGGCCGCCCCGGCGGTAACAGGCCGGGCCGGGGTTAGCGCCGGCGGATTCGGGACCGACGCGGTACCTTGAGCCGTCAAAGTGCAGGATCGAACCGCCCCCGGCTGCCACGGTATGAATGTGCATCATCGGGGCCCGCATCCTCACGCCGGCCACCACGGTTTCGAAACTGCGCTCATATTCACCGTCGTAATGGGCCACATCGGTTGAGGTGCCGCCCATGTCAAAACCGATCAGCCGGGTCAGGCCGCTCATGGCGGCGGTGCGGGTCATGCCCACCACGCCGCCGGCCGGGCCGGAGAGAATGGCGTCCTTGCCCTGGAAGTAGTTGGCGTCTGTGAGACCGCCGTTGGACTGCATGAACATCAGGCGGGGGCCTTGCCCGCCGTTGACCTGCAACTGCTCTGCCACCTGGTTGACATAGCGGCGCAGGATGGGTGAGAGGTAGGAGTCCACCACTGTGGTATCCCCCCGGGAGACCAGTTTCATCAGCGGGCTGACCTCATGGCTGACCGAGATCTGCTCAAAGCCGATCTCCTTGGCCAGTTGGGCCAGCTGCTGCTCATGTTGCGGGTACCGGTAGCCATGCATCAGAACAATTGCCACGGAGCGGATGCCCTTATCATACGCCGCCTGAAAACCTTGCCGGGCCAGCTCCTGGTCGAGTGCGGTGATGCACTCCCCATCGGCGCCTAGCCGTTCGACGATCTCCAGGCTTTTTTCGTAGAGCATTTCCGGCAGGATAATGTGGCGGGCAAAAAGGTCTGGTCTGCTCTGGTAGCCGATACGCAGCGCGTCGCCGAACCCCTTGGTGATGGCCAGCAGGGTACGCTCACCCTTCCGTTCCAAAAGGGCGTTGGTGGCGACGGTGGTGCCCATCTTGACATGTTCTATGGCGGCCGGCGGCAGCGGGCTGTCTGCAGGTATCCCCAGGAGATCCCGGATGCCCTGGATGGCTGCATCCTGATAGTTCTCCGGGTTTTCGGAGAGGAGTTTGTGGCTGACCAGGGTGCCGTCCGGGCGCTTGGCAACGATGTCGGTGAAGGTTCCTCCGCGATCGATCCAGATTTGCCATTGTGGCATTGTGCTGCTCCTGTGCTGAAAAGTATTTAAATTTATAATATTTCGAATATTATGGCGAGTAAGGTTACAAATTCGTCATACAAATATATTTTTTATCGACAAATTGTCAACGTTGTGGAACAATGTCAGCATTATATTGAAAAGTCAACGTAAATCTTGCAATATTGTAACTCCTGCGGGGCTCCTCGCAGGGGCCACCACTCCGTTCGGGGTGCAACTCACTACAGGAGGAGAGAACGATGAAGATGCGGAAAATGCTGATGTCCGCCCTGGTCTCAACGGCGGCAGCTTTTGGGGTGATGGGGGTAGTTGCCTCTGGTCAGGCCACAACCTGGGATATGCCCACGCCATATCCGGACAAGACCTTCCATACCCAGAACATCATGCAGTTTGCCGAAGATGTCGAGGCGGCCACCAGCGGGGAGTTGAAGATCAAGATCCACTCTGCCGGCTCGCTGTTTAAGCACCCGGAGATCAAAAATGCTGTGCGCGGCGGCCAGGTTCCCATCGGCGAATTTTTCCTTTCCCGGCTCTCCAATGAGCATGCGGTGTTTGGCGCTGATTCCCAGCCGTTTCTGGCTACCAACTATGACGAGGCGGAAAAGCTCTGGGCCAGTCAGCGGGGCGAGGTGGCCAAGCTGTTGGACAAGCAGGGGCTGATGCCGCTGTTCTCTGTGCCCTGGCCACCACAGGGACTGTACACCAAGAAAGAAATTACCACGGTGGATGACCTGAAAGGCATCAAGTTCAGGGCCTACAACGCCACCCTCGAAAATTTTGCCAAAAAGGTGGGTGCCGCCCCAACTCAGGTTGAAGTCCCGGATATCCCTCAGGCTTTCGCCACGGGCCGGGTTGAGGCGATGATCACCTCCCCATCCACCGGTGCCAACTCCAAGGCCTGGGATTTCATTACTCACTTTACTGACATTCAGGCCTGGGTTCCGAAAAACATCGTGGTCGTCAGCAAAAGAGCTTTTCGTAAGCTCGACAAGCCGGTTCAGGAAGCGGTTTTGGCCGCGGCGGCAGAGGCTGAAAAGCGCGGTCTTGCCATGAGCAAGAAGGAGACCGAGGAGAAAATCCAGATCATGAAGGACAACGGAGTGATCATCGTTACCCCGAGCCCTGAGCTGATGGCGGGTCTGAAGGCGGTTGGCGAGCAGATGCTGGTCGACTGGAAAAAGGATGCCGGCGCTGAGGGTGAAGCGGTACTAACCCAGTATCTGCAGTAAGATCTTGGCCAAAACTTTATAATTCCGTAGACCCGGCGGCATGTGTTTCTCTTGATCGTGTTGCCGGGTTTGTTTTTTCCAGGCCGTTATTGGCGTCGTTACCAGGTTTGTCGGCGGCTGAGGCATGAATCATTATTTCGCGGGGTAACAGGGGATGGTACGAAACTGGTTGAACCGGCTCTACACCACAAGCGGCTGGCTGGCCGCTGTTTTCATCGCACTGATCTGTCTGCTGGTTGTGGCGCAGGTCATGCTCAACCTCATTGACCGCATCAGTACCGCAACCACCGGTTCCGCGATTGGGCTCACCATCCCATCTTATGCCGATTTTACAGGTTTTTTTCTAGCGGCGGCCTCCTTTTTAGCCCTTGCCTACACCCTCCGGGAAGGCGATCACATCAGGGTCACCCTGGTGCTGGGCCATCTACCTGAAAAAATGCGACGTTTGGCCGAGATCTGGTGTCTTGGTGTGGCTGGCGGCATCACCGTCTATTTCAGTTACTACACGGCGTTGCTTACCTGGGAATCCTGGAGCTACAACGATCTGTCGGCCGGGCTTATCGCCGTGCCCATCTGGATTCCCCAGTGCGGCATGCTCCTTGGGCTGTTAGTGCTGGCCGTCGCCCTGATCGATGAGTTCATTCTGGTGCTGTTGGGCAGGAGACCAAGCTACGCGCGTGCCAAGGAGCGGCGGCAGCGCCAGGAGATGGCCGAGAAGGTCGATGGTGGCAGCAGTGGTGGGAACGCCGGGCCGGCAAAAGAAGGGGGCTGAGAGGTTGCTATGTCTGAATTATCGATGATCATTTTGTTGTTGCTGGTGCTTTTTGCTCTTTTGGGCAGCGGGATCTGGGTGGCGTTTTCCCTGCTGGCGGTGGGCATGACCGGTATGGCAATCTTTACCGAGGCGCCGCTTGGCGAAGTGCTGGCCACCACGGTCTGGGGGGCGTCAAACAGCTGGGCCCTGGCTGCGCTGCCGCTGTTTATCTGGATGGGGGAGATTCTCTTCCGTTCCAGGTTGTCGGAGGATATGTTCAGCGGCCTGTCCCCCTGGCTGACCAAACTCCCCGGCAGGCTGCTCCATGTCAATATCCTCGGTTGCGGAATTTTTGCTGCGGTGTCAGGGTCTTCTGCTGCAACTGCGGCAACCATTGGCAAGATGTCCATTCCTGAGCTTTCCAGGCGGGGGTATCCGGAGAAGATGATGATCGGCACCCTGGCAGGCTCCGCCACCCTTGGCCTTTTGATCCCGCCCTCCATTATCCTCATCGTCTACGGTGTAGCCACAGAACAGTCCATTGCCCGACTTTTTATCGCCGGCCTTTTGCCCGGGCTGTTGCTGGTGGCACTTTTTATCGGCTATGTGGTGATCTGGTCGCTGCTCAACCGTCACTCCATCCCAGCCGGCGAAGGGGAGGCACAGCTGCCGCTGGGGGAAAAGATCAGGCGCTCCAAAGGGCTGATTCCGGTTGTGCTGCTGATAGGCGGAGTGATAGGCTCCATCTATTCCGGTATCGCCTCGCCGACAGATGCGGCGGCGGTGGGGGTGGTGCTGGCGCTGGTGCTGTCCTGGCATTCAGGGACGCTCAGCAGGCAGACCTTCATCGACGGTCTGCTCGGGGCCACCAGAACCTCGTGTATGATCGCCTTTATCCTGGCTGGTGCGGCCTTTCTCACCGTTGCCATGGGCTTTACCGGCATCCCGAAAATGCTGGCCAGCTGGATCGGCACCATGGGCTTGTCACCCTACGCCCTGCTTGGGGCCCTGACGATCTTCTTTATTGTCCTGGGCTGTTTTCTGGACGGTATCTCGGTGGTGGTGCTGACCACTTCGGTGATCATGCCCATGGTGGAGCAGGCCGGCATAGACCCGCTCTGGTTTGGCATCTTTGTGGTCATCGTGGTGGAAATGTCCCAGATCACCCCGCCTGTGGGCTTCAACCTCTTCGTGATTCAGGGCCAGACCGGGATGAACATCCTGCGGGTGGCGGTGGCGGCCTTGCCGTTTTTCCTCTTGCTTCTACTGGCTCTGGGTATCATCGTGGTGGTTCCGGAGGTTGTCACGGTGCTGCCAGATATGATGGGCAGGTGACGTCGCTGTTGCCAGGTTCACTTACCATGGAACAGGCAACAGCTTCAGGGGGCGGCGACCTGGGAGTCTGTCGGAATATTGTAACTTTTTCTCAAATCGAGGCATCGAGTTGGGAGAAAAGGGCTTAGTCCGCCTGGCTCCTAAAGGGATGAGGCCGCCCTGGATGCCTGGTCGTATATGCCTGACATCAGACGCAGCAATGCCGCCGCCTGGCTCATCTCATCGTTTTCCTGATCCATGGCCCGGTAGGCGGAGGTGAGGCATTTTTCGCGAATGGCTCGATACTGGGCGCAGGCGGTATCCCCTTCTTCGGTTGCGAAATAGAAGATTTCCTTTCCTCGTTTCTCCCGTCCCACAAGGCCCGCCTTGACCAGCTTTTTTAAAGAGTAATTCACTGTATGGTGGTCTTCTACATGGAGCACGAAACAGATGTCAATCAACCGTTTCTCCCGCTTGCGGTGGTTGACGTTATGCAGGACCAGGATATCCAGCGGGCTGAAATCCACATAACCTGCGGCGCTCATACAGCGCATCATCCAGCGGGCAAAAGCGTTGTAGGAGATGATCATGCCATATTCAAACTCGCTGAGCTGCCAGCTGTCCGGTGAGGCGAGGTGTTCAGAGGATACAATGGGGGTACGTTCTTCCTGGGCTTTACTCTCTGTCATGATATCGGCTAGGTTGAATGGTTAGAAATTTCAGATCAAGGAAATCCAGGCCAATTCATAACATATTTCTGCTAATATCTGAAGGGAAGAGAGTGTGCAGGCAACTCACGGGCCGGGCAGCAGGACCGGACGGGTCTGGCCTCCAGGTGGGAAGTGTCGCGGTTGCATAGGATTTTTGCCCGGGGAGGAGCCTGACAAAAACCTATCGCTTGCTTTGCGATCTTTGTACAATTGAACTGGGCCGGGCAGGTTTATTTTCATTGAGGGGAACACATGCAAAGACAAGAGGCGGATGTACGTCGGAGAATAGCCCAGGTTCTGGAGAGCCAGAAGCTGGCGGTACTTGCCACCCAACGCAACGGCCAACCTTACTCGAGTCTCATGGCTTTCGCCCATACCCCCGATCTGGCCAGGATTGTCGTGGCCACTGGCCGGGCGACCAGAAAGCACATGAACCTGCTGGAGGAGCCCCGGGTGTCTTTGCTGATCGATACCCGCTCCAACACCGAGATGGACTTTCATGCGGCTGCTGCGGTGACGGTGATCGGTGAGGCCCTTCCCTTGCCGGAGGAGGAGCAGGAGACCTATACCAGCCTCTATCTGCGCCATCACCCGTACCTGGAGCGATTTTTGGAGGCACCAAGTACCGTGATGTTTCTGATCAAGGTTCACCATTATCTAATCGTGAATCGATTTCAGAGTGTTATGGAGCTGCATCTGGAGCATGGAACCGATATTTTTGCTTGATGGAGAAAGGCAGCTGACCGCAACACAGGTTGGCGGTAAGGCGGTGGCGCTGGCCACGCTGCTCAAAGAGGGGGTGCGCCTGCCGAAAACCGCCTGTCTGACCACTGCGGCCTACAGGCAGTTCCTGCACATCAATGGGCTGAGCGAGAAGATCCAGCTGGAGCTGAACACCAAGGAGTTCAGTGATATGCGCTGGGAGGAGATCTGGGACATCTCACTGCGCATCCGCCAGCTCTTTTTGACCACCAGGCTACCAACTCCCCTGGCCGCGACCATCCATCGGTTCATCGCGGCGGAGTTTGGCGATGTGCCTCTGGCCGTGCGCTCCTCGGCAACGGAAGAAGATGCTGCCAATGCTTCGTTTGCCGGGCTCCATGACTCGTACCTGAATATCCGATCCCGCGAGCAGCTGGAACGGGCGATACGGAAGGTCTGGGCTTCTCTCTGGTCTGACAAGGCCTTGCTCTACCGCCAGGAGTTGCAGCTCTCGGTGGGCGCGAGCGCCATGGCGGTGGTGATCCAGGAGCTGTTGCCGGCCACGGTTTCAGGGGTTGGCTTCACCCACGACCCGCTGGATCAGCACCGGATGGTCATCGAGGCGGTCCATGGCTTGAATCAGGGACTGGTGGATGGCGATGTGCAGCCTGACAGATACCGGCTCAAAAGAGAGGATCATGACCTGATTGACCACCTTGGCCCTGAGGCGCGTGACCGCTACGCCATCTCCAGCCTGGAACAGGGGGAGGGGATAGAGATTGCCTCTTTGCCGCCGGAAAAAGCGAGCCAGGAGCCCCTGGATAGGCAGAAATTAGCTACCCTGGTGCAGACCATGGCACGACTCGAGGCCCGGTTTGCCACGCCTTTGGACATCGAGTGGTGCTGGGCACACGATGAGCTCCACATTCTCCAGGCGCGCCCCATCACCGCCGCAGCAGGCGAGCGAACGGACCGCAGGGCGTGGTATTTGAGCCTGCACAGAAGTTTTGAAAATCTGCTGAGCCTCTGGCAGACAATCGAGCAGCAGATGCTGCCGGCCATGGAGGGGGAGTTCGAGGTCATGGCTGCAGTTGTTCTTACGGATCTGGCTGACCAGGAGCTTGCCGCAGCCATCAGGCACAGGTCGGCACGCCTGTCCCACTGGAGCAAACAGTATTGGGATGACTGTATTCCTTTTGCGCACGGGGTGCGGCTTTTTGGCGAAATCTTCAACGAGGTGATGACTCCAGCGGATCCCTATCAGTTTGTCTCCCTGCTGAGCGGCGAGGAAATGCTCAGTACCAGGAGAAACAGTATGCTCCACAGCCTGGCGGACCAGGTTCGCAGCAGACCGGAGATTGGCCGTCAGTACACCGCGGGCGGCTTTGCCACTATCGAGGATGCCGGGTTCTGCAGGGGGCTTCTGGAATTGGAACATCAGTTTGGGAATTTTTTCCGCACGCAACAGGCAGAAAGCGAGGACAGCCGGGATAACCTGATGAAGGTGATTCTGCAATATGCCCGCCTGGAGCGGACAGGCGAGAAACAGCACCAGCCTGCCAGGCTGGAGCTTGAGCATCAGTTCCTCACCAGCCTCAGCGAGTCGCCGTTGAACATGGACGGCGGGCAACTGCTTGCCCTGGCGAGGGCCAGCTACCGGCTGCGAGATGATGACAACGTTTATATGGGCAAGATTGAGCAGCAGCTGGCGCTTGCCGTGGCGGAAGGGCGTCGCCGGCTGGTAGCAGCAGGTTATGCCAAGCTCAAGCTGGCAACCCCGGAAGAGCTCGCCGCCCTTCTTGTCGGAGAGCAGGTGGAGTTGCCTGAACAGCTTAGACAGCGGGCAAAATCGGGGCCGGAGCGTGAAAGGGGCGGTTCGCCAAGAACAGGGCAGCCAGCCGTCCGGGCCAGACAGCTTCCCGGTCAGCCGGCGTCACGCGGATTCTGCCGGGCGACAGCCCGGGTCATCGAGCAGCCGGAGCAGATGGCTGAGTTCAAGGCGGGGGAAGTGCTGGTGGTGGACAGTATCGATCCGAATATGACCTTTCTTGCGCCTCTGGCCGCGGGCATTGTCGAGCGACGGGGAGGGATGCTCATTCACGGAGCAATAATTGCCAGAGAATACGGCATCCCCTGTGTCACCGGGGTGTCGGGCGTCACCGGCTATATCCGGACCGGGGATCTGGTGAGCGTGGACGGGTATCTGGGACTGGTGATCGTGGAGGGCGGCGGTGCCAGTGCGGCTGGCACCGCCTGAGAACCCGCTTGTTCTGGGATCAACGTCACTTCAGGCGTGGTTGCGCAGCTTCAGTTCGAGGGGATGTGGGTTGAGGTAATATTGCTTGGCCAGGTATTCCTGCCCGTATTTCCGCACGAAGTGGTTAATCAGGGTGACAGGTACGATCAACGGCACCAGGCCAGCCTTGTATTGATCGATGATCTCCAGTACCTCCTGTTTTTCATCGGCGCTCAGGTCCTTTTTAAAATAACCAAGCAGGTGCAGCAGCACGTTGCCGTGCTTTTTTAAGGTGCAGCGCAGGCTGAGAGCACTCATCAGCAGATTCTCATAGCTCTGGTAGAGCTCATCCTCGGGAATCTGCTTCGCTTTGGCGACCAGCGGTCCCATCTCCCTGTAGATCTTTTCGCTGTGGGCCATGATGAGCATTTTGTGCCTGGTGTGGAACTCAACCAGGGCACCAACACTTTTCTGCTCCGCCAGCAGTTTTCGCCAACGCCGGTGAACAAAGATTCTCTCGATGAAATTCTCGCGCAGGATGATATCGTGCAGCCGGCCGTCTTCTTCAACCGGGAGGGTGGGAAAATGTTCCATGAAGGCGCGGGCAAAGATGCCCACCCCCTTTTTTTCGGCCATGCCCTTGCCGCTGGCCGGGTAGACTTTGACCCGTTCCATGCCGCTGCTGGGGGAGCGGTTCTTGAAGATGAAGCCGTCGAGATTTTCAGCTTCAAGAGCTTTCAGCCGACCCGCAGCCCAGCGTAGCATCTGGTCGGTATGATCGACGTTGGTGCGGGAGGTGACCAGCCTGGGGGTATCGGGGTCGCCGACCAGCCTCAGCGCCTCCCGCGGGATGGGCATGCCGCATTCGACTTCCGGGCAGACCGGGACAAAATCGACATAGTTGCCCAGCGTCCCGGTGATATAGCGGTCATGCTGGTGGCCGCCGTCAAAGCGCACCATGTTGCCCAGCAGGCATGAACTTACTCCCAGACGGATCCTGTCTTCCATGTCGCCCTCCATCACGTGCGGTGAAAGAGGCAAGCGGTTACTTGTTGTCCTCTTTCATCAGCTTGTAGTTGATACTGTCCACCAGGGCCTGCCAACTCGCTTCTATAATGTTAACAGAGACGCCGACGGTAGACCAGCTGCAGTGTCCATCGGTACTCTCCACCAGAACCCGTACCTTGGCCTCGGTACCATGCTCACCGGTGAGTACCCGTACCTTATAGTCTGCCAGTTCCATTTCTTCCAGGCATGGGTAGAACCTGACCAATGCCTTGCGGATCGCCTTGTCCAGGGCGTTGACGGGACCGTCGCCCATGGCGGCGGTGTGCACCTCGTCACCACCTACGAAAAGGCGGATGGTCGCCTCGGTCAGCGGCGGCTTGTCCATGCGGTATTTGTGGTTCATTACCCGAAAGGTCTCAAACTTGAAATAGTTGCGCTGCAAGCCCATGGCCCTGCGCATCAGGATTTCAAAGCTCGCCTCCGCTCCCTCAAAGGAAAAGCCCTTGTTCTCCAGCTCTTTCAGCTCGCTGATGATGGTGTTCAAGACAGGATCGTTGGGGGCAAGCTTCAACCCCCACAGGTTGGCCTTGTGCAGGATGTTCGAGCGGCCCGCCTGGTCGGAGATCAGGATGCGGCGGATATTACCCACCTTGTCGGGGGCGATATGCTCGTAGGTGGTCGGGTTGCGCTTGACCGCGCTGACATGGATGCCGCCCTTGTGGGCAAAGGCCGACTCACCCACATAGGGCTGGTAGCGGTTGTGGGGCAGGTTGGCCAGCTCGTTCACCAGCCGGGAGGTGGCGTAGAGCTGGTCGATATTGCGCTGTACCTCACAACCCAGACCCATCTTGAAGATGATGGCCGGGATGATCGAGGTGAGGTTGGCGTTGCCGCAGCGCTCGCCGAAACCGTTGATGGTGCCCTGCACATGATCTGCTCCGCAGTCAAGAGCCAGCAGGGCGTTGGCCACCGCTGATTCCGAATCATTGTGGGAATGGATGCCGATTTTTACCTGATGGCCGTTGTTTTCCAGGTGGCTCTTGACGTGCTGGACGATGGGGCCGACCTCCTGGGGCAGGGTGCCGCCGTTGGTGTCGCAGAGCACCAGGGTTTCGGCTCCGCCTTCGGCCGCCTTGACCAGAGTGGCCAGGGCATACTCCTCGTTGTTTTTATAGCCGTCGAAGAAATGCTCGGCGTCGTAGATAAGGTGTTCGATCCGGGGCCGCAGGTAGGCCAGGGTGTCCTTGATGATCAGCAGGTTATCTGCAAGCCCGATTTTCAAAGCCTCGGTTACATGGATATCCCAGCTTTTGCCGAAGATGGTGATGGCCTGCGGGTTGGCATCGAGCAGTGCCTGCAGGTTAGGATCATCCTCGGGGGCGTTCTTGAAATGGCGGGTGGAGCCGAAGGCGGCCAGTTTGGCGTGGTTCAGCTTGACCTGGCGCATTTTCTGGAAGTATTCAGCGGATACGGGGTTGGAGCCGGGCCAGCCGCCCTCAATGAAATCAATACCGAGCTTGTCGAGCGCCTGGGTAATTCGAATCTTGTCCTCAACCGAAAGGTTGAAGTTTTCTGCCTGGGTGCCGTCACGAAGCGTGGTATCGTAGATTTCTATTGATCTCCCCATCTGAAAAGTTCCTCGTCTGATGATTGGTGGGTATTCCGAAGGAGTTCGGTAGGACTATAACTGAATTTTTGCAGGAACCGTTCATGATAAAGAAAAAAAACGAAATTGCAAGCCATTAAGCGCCGATTTTCAGTAACCCGGGCCGCCTCGCCTGGAAAAATGGCGTAAATCAGGGCTTGTTCAGATTCCTGCGCCTCCCTGGGCCGAAGGAGCAATCGGGGGAGCTGTTTGCCAAAAGGACCCGTGGCTGACCTGTTCCAGCGGCAAAAAAAGATAGCCCCGGCGGCCCTGTCAGAAATCGATCACAAAGTTGTACTGCCCCTGCTCGAAACTACTGGTCACCTTGTGGCCGGAATGGTTGAAGATGATCTGCATCCGCTGGTTTTCCCGTAACACTTTGGCGGTGAAGCCGATGATGCCGTTGTTGATAGCCAGCTCGGCGAGATAATCATAGAGCATGGTGCCGACCCCCTTGTTCTGCCAGGTATCGCGAATGACCAGGGCGATCTCGGCCCTGCTGCCTTTTTCAGGCAGGATGTATTTCCCCACCCCGATGAGGTGCTCGCCATAGGCCTCGGGAATGGCGGCGACCACGGTGGTCTCGTGGCGATGGTTGACGTAGACGAACTGATGGATCTGCTTCAGGGAAAAGTTCGCCTGATGGCTCAGGAAACGATGATAGACGGTCTGCTTGGAGAGGTTGTACAGGAGATCGCGCATCCCGGCCTCATCGGTCGGCTCCACCGGGCGCAGATCGATCTGGGTACCGTCGGAGAGCAGTCGGGTGGTTCTCAGGTTCCTGTCTGGAGCGATGAAAAAGGTGTGGCCGATTTCCGAAAATTCCGGTCGCAGGAAATGCGCCTCGATGGCCTGTTTGAACAGCTCTTCCCGAAAATCGGGGTGGGCCACCGAGATCAGTGCCATCACCCGCTCCTGGATGGATTTGCCATGCAGGTAGGCGACACCATGTTCGGTCACCACATAGTGGACGTCCCCGCGGGTCACCACCACCCCAGATCCTTCGCTCAGGTGCGGCACAATATTGGACCTGGTGACCTGGGGGTCGGTGGAGGGCAGGGTAATGATCGATTTGCCCTCGCGGCAGCGGGAGGCGCCGCGGTTGAAGTCGATTAATCCGCCAATGCCCGAGTAGAGTTGACCCTGCTGGGAGTCGGCGGCGATCTGGCCGGTGAGATCGATCTCCCGGGCCGGGTTGATGGCGATCATCTTCTTCTGGTTGCTGATCACCCGGCTGTCATTGACATACTCGGTCGGCCTAAAGCTGAAGGTCGGGTTGTTGTCAATGGCATCGTAGAGCTTACGGGTACCCAGACAGAAGCTGGTGACGATCCGTCCCCGGTCGCTGCTCTTGCGACTGCCGGTCACCGCCCCGGACTCCACCAGTTCCAGGATGGTGTCGGTGATCATTTCGCTGTGGATGCCGAGGTCCTTTTTGGTGTGGAGAAACTCAATGGTGGCATGGGGTACGCGGCCGTAATCATCGAGCCGGCCAAAACCAAACTCTATGGTGGCGCCGTCGGGGATCAGTTCGGCCACTCTCCGGCCGATCTCCCGACTGGTCGGGTGAACCGGTTCCGTTTCCCGCTCTAAAACCGGCACATCCACCGGCACCAGGATATCGAGGTCGTCGACGTCCACCAGGGAATCGCCCAGGGTGCGCGGCATCCGCGGGTTGACCTGAGCTATCACCAGCGAGGCGTTTTCGATGGCGCTCTTGACGATATCCACAGAGATACCGAGACTCACCAGCCCCTGCTGGTTGGGAGGACTCACCTGGATAAGCGCAACATCGAGCGGCAACCTGCCGGAATTGAACAGGCGGGGGATGTCGGAGAGCAGCATCGGGGTGTAATCGCCCATGCCCCTCTGGATCAGGCTGCGGACATTCTGGCCGATGAAAAAGGAGTTGATGCGGAAGGTGTCGCCAAACTCGTCCCGCGCATACGGGGCATCGCCCTTGGTGAAAAGCTGGATGATCTCCACATCGGCCAGATCCCGCGCCCGGGCCACCAGCGCCTCCACCAAGACGGTCGGTTCTCCGCAACCGGTGCCGATGAAGACCCGCTGCCCCGAACGGACGTTGCGAAGGGCCTTTTTCGGGCTCTTGACCATGGCCCGATAGCTGTCCTGCCAGTTATGATCAAAGTTCATAGCTACCTCTGTCTAAACTCGGTTATGCGTGATCGTTTCGGCACCGGCGCCAGCTGTATCCTGGCGTCGGCGACCACCGGTTCTGTGCCGAACTGGCCGACGAAGAAGGGGTTGATCTCCAGTTCGACAATTTCCGGAAAGTCGGTGGTGAGCTGGCTTATTCGCTGCAGGGCGGTGGCGATAATGTCGATGTCGACGCCGTTTTTGCCGCGCTTTTTCTCTAAAACCGTAAAAGACCTGGTGGAGGTCAGCATCTGCAGGGCCTCGTCATGGGTGATCGGAGCCAGGTGAAAGGTGACATCCTTCATCACCTCGATGAAGACCCCGCCAAGACCAAAGGTCAACATCGGTCCGAACTGTGGGTCGCGGTTCATGCCCAGGATGACCTCTATACCGTGATCGGCCATGTGCTCTATGTAAATGCCCTTGATGCGTGCCTGGGGCGCATTTTGGGAGATGCGCAGCATCATCAGGTCGTAGCTGTCCCGCACCTGCTGCAGGTTGGTGATGTTGAGGCGTACGCCGCCGACGCTGGCCTTATGCTGGATATCCGGGGAGACGATCTTCATGGCCAGCGGAAAGCCGATGCGGCCGGCGTTTTCCAGCGCCTCCTCCATTGTACTGACCAGGCGGCCCTTGGGGATGGCGAAGCCGTACGCCTCCAATATCTTTTTGGTCTTCACCTCATTGAGGGAATAAATGGCATTGGAGCGGCTTCTCTTGATGATGTGGGCCACCCGACGCCGGTTGACCCTGAAACGGGTGACCACCCTGGCCGGCCGGCTCCGCCAGATGGCGTATTCATACATGGCCTTTAGCGCGGCCACCGCCCGTTCGGGTGAGGGAAAGTTGGGCAGATTGGCACGGGCCAGCTCCCTGCGGCCGACCACTACCCCCTCCCCGCCCATAAAAGTGACAAGGATCGGTTTGGAGCCGTTGCTGACTCTGGCGATAATCTTGGCCGTCTCCTCGGCGTCGGTCATGGCCTGGGGGGTGAGCACGATAATGACCGCATCCACCAAGCTGTCGTGCAGGGCGGTTTCAAGTGCGGCCGCATATCTCTCAGGTGGCGCGTCACCGAGCACGTCAATCGGGTTATTGACACTGGCTGCGGCCGGGAGCCTGCCCCTGAGGGAGGCGGCCCTGTTGCTGGCCAGCTCGGCCACGCGCAGGCCTGCATGTTCCACCGCATCGGCAGCCATGGTGCCTGGTCCACCGGCATTACTGATAATCAACACCCGGTTGCCCTGGGGCAGTGGCTGCATGGAAAACGCGGTGGCAAAATCGAACAGCGCCTCAAAGGTGTCGGCCCGGACGATGCCCGAGCGTTTAAAGGCGGCGGCGTAGGCGGTGTCTTCACCGGCCATCACCCCGGTATGACTGGCGGCGGCCCGGCGACCCGCCTCGCTAGTGCCTGATTTCAAAACGATGATCGGTTTTTTTTCGGCGGCCTGGGTGGCTATTTTGATGAAGCTGTCGCCTGAGACGATATCTTCCAGATAGCCGATCACCACATCGGTCTCCGGGTCATTGCCGAAATACTCCAGCAGGTCATCCTCTGTGAGATCGGCCTTGTTGCCTATGCTGACCAGTTTGGAGATGCCGAGGCTTCTACCGGCGGCCACATCGAGAATGGAGGAGCAGAGGGCGCCAGACTGGGAGAAGATGCCGATCCGCCCGCCCGCCGGCATGGAGCCGGCAAAACTGGCGTTCAGGTTATGGCTGGTGTTGAGCAGTCCCAGGCAGTTGGGGCCGAGCAATCTGGCGCCGCTTCTTTTGCACAGGGAGGCCAGCTCCTCTTCCAGGAGGGCGCCGTCCCTGCCGGTCTCCTTGAAACCGGCGGTGATGACCACGATGGAGCGGGCTCCCTTTTTCAGGGAACGTTCGGTGGCCCCGAGCAGCTGTTCGAGGGGGACGGCGATAATGGCCATATCTATGCTGCCGGGAACCTCCTTGACGCTGGTGTAAACCGGCAGCCCGAAAAGGGTGTCGCCACCTGCCGGGTTGACCGGGTAGATCTCGCCGGCGAACTCACCATTGATCAGGTTGGCGAGAATATCGTGACCAACTTTTCCGGGGGTTCTGGAGGCTCCGAGCAGTGCGATTTTTTGTGGGAAAAAGAGATGTGTAAGCATAGCCGAACCGGTGAATATGCGATAGTGACGGGCTCCGGGCCGACAAGGATACCCGCGGGACTTGCCATAATATCTTAAAAATACTGCAACTGTCCGTGATGTCCAGAATATTGTGGTCCCGAGCAGAGTGGAGGCACGCCGACCTGCCTGGCAGCATACGGCAGATGGCCATGTGCTTTTTTTGTCGGAACATGGACTGTGCTAGCCGCCTGTTGGGCCGAAATTGGTGATATTGTCCGCCATAATTTGAGTTCAGCCATGGAAGAAGATAGGCTTAAGTGAGGCGGAATGAGCCTGACCTGTGAATGGATATCCCGCAGCTTCCCGGCTCAACCGGCCGCACCCCGGCCTGGCAGTCCGCTTCTTACCTGAACAGAACACCGGTGATCAACAGTACCTGAAACAATTCAAGGGGAGGCGATAATGAATGTCGTTGACGCTTTGCTCAACCACCACGACACCTTGCGGCAGCTCTACCAGCAGGCGGAAAACGATCCGACCGCATTCGAGACCTTCGTCCATCACCTGGTCGTCCACCACACCATGGAAGAGAAGTATTTTTATGATCTTCTCGAGAAGTTCGAAGAGGCGGAACACGCCTCCCATGAGGCGGTAAACGAGCACCACATCATCGAGATGATCATCAAGGACGCCCAGGGATTTCCCCGTGACCATGGGAGGTTTCCCATCAAGGTGGAAGGACTGGGGGAGTATACGGTGCACCATCTGGATGAGGAGGAAACAGAGATTTTCCCTCTGGCCGGCCGGCTGTTCTCAGCAGAGGAGCTTGATACTCTCGGAGCACTGTTTGAACAAGCCAAGGAGCAGCTGCTGGGACTTGCCTTGCCGGAGATTCCCAAGGCGCTGGCCACTAAATTTGCAGAACCGCGGCCGGCAGCTTCCGGTCAAGCGGCAAGTGCTGCCCCGGCGGTGGCGGATACCGCACGGGGACTGGGAATAGGTAAGCTTTGATCAGGCAAAAAATAGCCAGAAACTGATAGTGGCGAAAACACAGAGCAGAGGATGAGACGATGGATTTTCTGAAACGAGAACTGGCACCGATCCCCATGGAGGCATGGGCGGAGATTGACGAGCAGGCAACCAGAAGCCTCACTGCCATGCTGTCCGGCAGAAGGGTACTCGATGTGACGGGGCCCATGGGCACCGATTTTCCCGGGGTGCCCGAGGGGCGACTCGACTATCCCAAAAAGCAACCCAAGGGCGGCCTGAAGTATGGTATCCGCAAGGTCCACCACATCGTTGAGGTCCGCGTGCCCTTCGGACTGGAGATAGCTGAGCTGGATAACGTGGTGCGCGGTGCCAGGGATGTGGATCTGTCATCACTGGAAGAGGCGGCCAGGGAGACCGCGCTGTTTGAGGAGAAGGTGATCTACCATGGTCTGCCTGAAGCCAATATCACAGGGCTTTTTCTGTGCAAGGGCGATGAGTGCCTGACCATTGGTTCCAAGCCGGAAGAGCTGTTGGAGGGCATCGCCGGCGGCGTGACTACCTTCAGCAGCCGTTCCATAGAGGGCCCCTACAGCTTTATCGTCGGGCCCAAGCTGTGGAGCAGAATGTCGGCCCACATCCAGGGCTACCCGGTGAAGATGCAGGCGGAGGCCGTGCTTGGCGGTCAGGTGCTGCTGAGCCCGTACCTGAGCGGCGAGCATGAAAACCAGGCCTTTATGGTGAGTCAGCGCGGCGGCGATTTCGAACTCATTGTCGGCCAGGATCTGGCCATCGGCTATGAGAGCCACACCGCCAGTGAGGTGAAACTCTTTTTTACCGAATCATTTACTTTCAGGGTGCTTGAGCCGGCTGCGGTGCTCAATTTCACTGCCCGAAAGTAGTCGGAAGGAGCAGCTGCTCCCCGGCAGCAGGTACATAAAAGTGGCATCTGCTGCCGTTGACTGGGTATTAGAGCTTCTCTATGTTTTCCAGGTACAGCCCTGCCTGGTGGAGAATCTGGCGCTGTTCCTGCCGCTCCTTCTTGTCCCAGATCCTGTAGACCATGCCAATGCGGTGATTCTTTTCCAGCAGCTCCCGGTGGCGGTGGTGAAAATCCCAGTAGAGGCTGTTGAAGGGGCAGGCCATGTCCCCATAGCGTTTTGGGGCATGGTAGGGGCAATTCTGACAGTAATCGCTCATCTTATCGATATAGTTGGCGGAGGAACAGTAGGGCTTGGTCCCCACTATGCCGCCGTCGGCGAACTGGCTCATGCCTCGGGTGTTGGTAATCTCCACCCACTGGATGGCATCGATGTAGATCCCCAGGTACCAGCTGTCCACCTCATCCGGGGTTACACCGGCCAGCAGGGCAAAGTTCCCGGTAACCATCAACCGTTGGATATGGTGGGCATAGGCGTACTTGAGAGACTGGCCTATGGCCTGGTGCAGGCAGTTCATACGGGTCTTCCCGGTCCAATACCAGGCGGGTAATTTCCGGTCGGCACCGAAATAGTTGAGCGTGGCAAACTCCGGCATCCTGGCCCAGTAGATACCGCGCATGTACTCGCGCCAGCCGATGATCTGGCGGACAAACCCTTCGATCTGGGAGATCGCAATTTCGGCCTGGCGGCTCTGCCACTCCCGGACGGCCCGTTGTATCACTTCCAACGGCGAGAGGAGCTTGCTGTTTAAGGCGGCCGAAAGGCGGCTGTGATACAGCGACCAGTGGTCTGCAGCCAGGGCATCCTGATAGTCGCCAAAATGCGGTAACAGCTCGGTGACGAAGAACTCCAGCAGCTCAAGGCACTCTGTTCTCGTTACCGGCCAGATGAAGCGGCTCTCATCGACCTCTCCCATGGTTGCCACGCCACTCGTTGTTACAACCTTCATTATTTCTTTGACGTTTCTATAAATCAGGAGAGGCTCGGGAACCTGCTGATCTCGGGGGAGCTTTTTACGGTTTGAGGAATCGTAGTTCCACTTTCCCGTCAGCGGCCGGCTCTTTTGATCAGGATCCATCAGGACGTTCAACCGCTTTCGCATCTCCCGGTAATACGGTTCCAGCAGGTAATTCTTGGTGCCGAAAAAGGCGGCCAGGCCATCACGCTGGTCAACAAAATGTTCAGTGTCATACACTTTGACCGGTATCTCAAGCGAGTCCGCCAACTCCTTGAGTTGCAGTTCCAGCCGATATTCGTCTGGCAGCAGATACTCGAACAGATCGATCTTATAGTCCCTGATAAGGGCCAGGATGTTGGCCGTGAGGTCCTGTCTGTTTGCTGTGCTATCAAGCTCCAGGTAGATGAGGTTGTGTCCCTGTGCTTGAAGCTCGCCGGCAAAGCTGCGCATGGCCGCGAAAAAAAAGATCAGCTTCTGGATATGGTGCACCACATAATCGGTCTCCTGGCGCATTTCCATCATGCAGTAGAGGATGTTCGCGTCCACGGTGGTGAACCAGGAGTGGTTGCTGTTGAGCTGATCCCCGAGAAGAAGTCTAAGAGTTGTCATCTTTCACTTTTGATTTCGAACGCCGGCAACGCTGGCTGCAGTAGACAACCTCGTGCCAGTGGCGTTGCCATTTTTTTCTCCAGCTGAATGGACGATTACACACCGGACAGATTTTTTGCGGCAACGGTTTCTTGCTCATACTGCTTTTCATAAACTGGTGTCAGCGCACTGGTCAGCGTGTCCATGATGCGGCAATGCGCCATCCGTTAGCTGAGATAAGAGGTGAAATATGTTGAGGTTACTGGTTATTTGGCACTTGAGATCATTTGACCTACATATCCCCCTGCTCCACCTCTCCAGGCAATACGGCATGGAGGTGGCGCCCCGGGGGCTGATTACCAGAGAATCGATCCAGATAGAGGCCGAGAGGCAGGTTAGTTTTCTGGGCATCCCCAGGGTCTCGCAGCATCGCCTCAATTTTTATGATACCTGTGTGGAGGAGTTAGGCAACCAGTATGCAGCGGCCCACCTGCCGCTGGAAATTACTGACAGGGGGGCAGCCGAACTCTTTGATGAGCTGGCCGGGCGGTATGATGAGGTTGAAGTCTGGCTGCCCGATCAGCCCGGCCAGGAGGAAAAAGCATTCATCGCTCGATTGCGGGCGGGGGTACCGGGAAATGTTGCTTTCAAGCTGTTGCCTCCAAACACCTTGCTGGCACCGGACGAATTACCCATGGAGATTGACAACGTTCCCGGCACTTTTTCGAGCTTTAGAAAGAAAGTGGAGAAAAAAGGCTATGGCCAATACCGCTTTGCCACCATGATAAACGGTTCAGCGCCCTTGTCGGCTGAGTTGTCCAGCGGCAGGCAGCGGATTGCCAGCTACATCTTCCAGGACCAGCATATCAGGAACTACAAGTATACCCGCAACGGCCTGGGGCCGGGTGACTACTCGAGCCGTCTCTCCAAGTGGCTGGCCGCAGGTACCATAAGCGCAGCGGAGATCGGCGCGGCTATCGTCAGGTATGAGGGGGAGCAGCTGAAAAATATCTCCACCTACTGGCTGCTTTTTGAATTGCTGTGGCGGGACTACTTTCACTTTCTGCATCGCAAAATCGGGGCTGCCCTCTTTATTCCGAGGGGGATGAAAAACGTGCGCAGCCCGGGGCTGGTAGATTCCATCTCCTGGTTTTTTGTCGGCAGTAATGTGGCCATGAAGGTTCCTGCGACTCACCGGCAGGAGGCCGAGGAGTTGTGGCGCCGATTCCGGTCCTGGGCGCGGGGCGTAACCGGGGTGGCTTTTATCGACGCCATGATGCTTGAGCTTTATGCCACGGGAGAACTCAGTAACCGCGGGCGCCAGTGCGCTGCCAGCTATCTCATCCACGACCTGCATGTCCCCTGGTGGTGGGGAGCGCAGTGGTTCGAATATCTGCTGCTCGATTATGACGTCTCGTCAAACTGGGGCAACTGGGGCTATATTGCCGGTGTCGGGGCCGATCCCCGACCGGTGCGCAGGTTCAATATCTCCCAGCAGGCAAAAAACTACGACAAGGACCACTCCTACCGGAACTGGGTGGCCGGGCAGGAGTGGTCGGTTCCGGAAGATGTGCTGCCCCGTACGTTCCCAGCAGAGTTCGTCTGAAGCCTCTAGCGGAGAGGGGGGTCAGCTGATGTAACTCTGGCCGGCGTAGAGGATGAAATGTCTGAGCGCCAGCACCCCAGCCAGGCTGGCGAAAGCTGCCACTACTGCCACACCTTTTGATTGCTGCACGGCTTTGGGCAGGATCATGGTGACGAGTGGAATCCCGAAGCCGATGGCCACCACGCCAATCCAGAAAACTTTTGCCCAGATACCGTCACGCAGCGATGCAAGCGCCTCTGCCGCCGCCCCGCCGGTGAAATAGAGGGCGATAAAGAGCATGAACAAAAACATTGCCTCTAGCAGTATTACCGGCCCTTCCAGGCTGTGGCTCTGGCTGATTTCCCGTTCATGGGGTTTGGCCTTGAACATGCTGATGGCACAGAGGTTGTTGGCCGCCGCTCCGGCCGAAAGCGCCGAAAACAGAAACAGGGCGGGCAAAATCGAGGTGTTGAGCATCGGGTAGGCGTTCATGGCCGACAGCAGAAAGCCGGTGTAGATCGCGATGATAAAGGCCATGAAAAAGAGCAGCACCTCAAATGGTTTTCGTATGATCTCCATGAAGTCGGCAACTTTGGCCAGGATCGGGTAGCGGGGGACCGGCTCATCCTGCAGCACCAGAATTGCGTAGAGATAGGTGAGCGGGGTGTAGACAAGGAGGGCGATGACACCCAGGGACATCACCGAAAAGAGGTTGTATTTTACCAATATGACCCAGAAGTTCAGGGGCTTGGTCAGATCGAGCACTAGGCAGGCCAGTCCCAGGGTAATGGTGATGGGGGCCAGAAAGGCGGCCGCCCGCAGGACTGCGGGTTCGCCGATGGTTCCATCCGGCCGCAGGTTGCCCCTGGTGCCGTTGTACCACTTGATGGTGATGCCCACCAGCAGGCAACCGGCCGACAGTCCGGCCAGAAAGAGATAGACGGCGATGACCCAGTTCCAGATCACAGGGTCGTATTGAGCAACGCTTCCCCAGACACTGTTCATAGCGAAATCCTCCCCTGTTTGGTTGGCACCACATGGAGCTTGGGCCGGGTCCCCAGATGCACCTTGTTCAGATGGGTTTGCATGGTATCGAGCAATTTGGCGACGTCACTTTCGGGATCATTGGCGTCGCCGAAGGTGAGCGCCCCGGTGGGACAGATCGCCACACAGGCGGGCGGTTTGCCCTCAGCCAGTCGTGATTCCTTGCAGAAGTTGCACTTGTCTGCCCCCTTGTGGTCCGGATTGATAAAGCGGACCTTGTAAGGGCAGGCGGCCAGACAGTACATACAGCCGACGCACAGTTTCTGTTTTACGCTGACGATGCCGTCGTCTTCTCCGATATAGGAGGCCCCCGTCGGACACACCGTAACGCATGGCGGGTTGTCGCATTGCTGGCAGGAGATGCGCGGGTACTTGAAATGCAGCTTGGGGACGTTGCCGAAAGGGCCCTCGATATGCACCTGCAGGCGGGCCACCGTCTCCGGCACCTGGTTGACGCTCCGGCAGGCGACTCCACAGGCCTGACAGCCGATGCAACGGTTTTCGTCATGGATCATCACATAGCGTGGTTTCATGCCGGCCTCCTAGAGTTTTTCGACCTTGACGCCGCTGGTATGAAGGTTCATGCCGCAGACCGGCGCTGTTACGTGGGGAAGCAGCTGACCGCAGTGGATTCCCCGGTTATAGGCCCGTTTCAATTCCTTGTTTTTGGAACCAAAGCCCATATAGGCAAAAACCGTGTCCGGGCGAATGCCCGGCGTCACAAGCGCGGTCCCCTCTTCGCTGCCGAAGTCGTTGTAGATACGGATCTTGTCGCCCGTGATGATGCCGATTTTCTGGGCCACCTCGGGATGAATCCAGAGTCCATTGTCGGACATCAGCTGGGCGAGGGCAGGAACGTTATGGGTTGCTCCGTTGGTGTGGATGGCGGTTTTGCCTTGAATGAAATAGAGTTCGTCGTCCTTTTTCAGGCTCACTGGGCGGTAACGGATGATGCCCCTGCCGGGTGCCATCTCGTCAACCTTGGGCGAGCTCAGCTCAATTTTCCCGCTGGGTGTCTTGAAGGTGAGGGCGGAGGTGTAGGTACCGTCGTAATCGGGAATCCTGCCGTTCGGGAAGGTTTTGACGAAGCGGCTGATCTCACGTTTTTCCCGATATAGAACTGGCACCTGGCCATATTCGACCCAGCCGTATTTTTGTATTTTGGCCAGTTCGTTCAACTCACCCTTATATTGAGCGAGCTGAAATTCTTCTATATCCTTCCAGCTTTGGTAATATTGTTCCAGTCCCATGGCGATGCCGAGTTCCCGCCAGATCTGCCAGGCCGGCTTGGTTTCGCCGATGGTTGTTACCACCGGCTGCCGTATGGCGTAGCGGGGGAACTTGCCGGATCGGTCGAAGATGTCCTCGGAGCGTTCGAGGTAGGTGGATTCCGGCAGGACGATGTCCGCATAGGCGGCAGACTCGCTGATGTAGACGTCACAGCAGACAACCAGCTCGAGTTTTTTCATCGCCTCCACGATCTTGGCCCGGTCGGTCATGGTCTGCATCGGGTTGGAGCGGACCATGACCCAGGCCTTGAGCGGATAGGGTTTTTCCTCCAGGGTGGCGTCGATGATGGACTGATAGATTCCGCCGGAGGACCAGAGCAGGAAGTACTGGCTGTCCACCTGATCGATTCGCTTGGCCTCGATCTTGGGAAGCTTGTCGAACACCCCGGCCAGCACAGGTGCCACCTGCTCTCCGGCCAGACTGTTGTAGGTTTTGGCATCTTTACTGAAAAAGAGCCCGCCTTCCCGTTCCAGATTGCCCAGCAGGATATTGAGGGCGTACAGAGTACGGCGCAGGTCGAACTCCTCGGTGGTGAAGGTGGTCCTGTGACCGTAATCCACCAGGGAGTGGGGGGCAAACGAGGCCAGTTCCCTGGTTATTCGTTCGATGTCCTCAGCCGGCACGTCCGAAATTTTGGCTGCCCACTCCGGGGTATAGTTGGCGACGGATTCAGAAAATTCATTAAAGCCTGAGACGAACTGCGTAATAAACTCCTTGTCATACAGCTCTTCAGTAATCATCACATGACACATGGCCAGGGCAACGGCGATGTCCGTTCCGGGCTTGACCGCAAACCACTCGTCGGCCTTGTCCGCAAGTATTGAGAAACGAGGCTCAAAGACCACCAGCTTCGCTCCTTTGCTCATCTGATTGTTCATCATGCCGATGGTTTCCGACATGTTGATGCCTTCGTAGATATTGTGCCCAAAGTTGATGATATACTTCGAATTCCCGATATCACGGCTGACCCCGCCGCCAAACATTGCCTTGGCCGCCACCTGATAGGCTGTCGGGCAGGTGGTGCCGTGGGTGAAGGTGTTGGGGGAACCGTAGGCGTTGGCCAGATGGAAGATGTGCCTGTGTCCTGAGCCGGACTTTGAGGCAAATGCCACCGCCTCCGGTCCGTACTGGGCTTTGATTGCGTTCAGCTTTTCGGCGATGCTGGCATAGGCCTCTTCCCAGCTTATCTCCTGCCATTTCCCCTCACCCCGCTCGCCAACCCGTTTGATTGGCTTGACTAACCGCTCCGGGTCGTAAAGCAGGCTATGGCCGGCTCCTCCCCGGGCACAGACGCTGCCGCCAAAAGGTTTGGCCCGGGGATTACCCCCCAGGTAGACGTTTTTGCCATTGATTATCTCTGCCGAGATAGGACAGCGGGTGGAACACATCTCACAGACGCTGTTGACATATTGCGCCATTGCCTCCGGTGCTTCAGCATAAAGGCGGGCGAGAGTGCCGGGTAGGGCCGTGGACAGGGCACAATATGCACCTCCAACGGTGGCGCTCTTGAGAAACGTGCGTCTGGTTATCTTCATGAATACCCTCCTCTGGTTGTCCTGGGCCAGTGCCCGCGGTTTGTGGTCACTGGCGCTATCGGTCGCGGGGCGAAGCTGGCTGTGCATGGAGCGTGGTCAGAGCCCTGGTCTGGGTCCGGCGGGACTCCAGTGTCATCCTTGCGCTGTGCTGCACTGTCTGTGAACTATCCGACAAGCCGTGTGAATTTGATGCTGTTGATATGATGGTGTCACTGCCAGCGTGTTGTTGTCAAGCAGTGGACGAGAATGGTGGCAAAGGACATACCTTGTGCTGAATCGTTTGCGGATCGAGCGGGCCGGGGCTGCGCTGCCCAGATTTGGGTGCAAGGGGCAAGTTGTGTTAGGGGCATGTTAAAAAGGCGTTAGGTTTTTGCTGGAATGGCCAGTGCGGCGCGGGAGAAGTAGTCGTAAAATGGCGCCCTTGGCAGAATGGACCATTTTTGGCCCAACCACGGCCCTGTTTACAATTCTGCCCGTTATGGTACCTTGCCGACCAAACAGATTGCTCATTATAACAGTTTGAAATAACGAAGTAATGAAGTGTCTGGTGTGGCATTCGCTGTGCTGCCCATCCAATGGTTGTGTCTGCTGATTTACGCTATCTCATTAAAATATATCCTTGAGGGAAAGAAGATGAATGCGAGTGTAGTACTACGTCTTGCGATGCTCTGTCTGATCATGCTGGTTGCCGGCACCAGGCCAGCCCATGCCGATCTGCAGATCAATGGTTCCGGGGCCAGTTTTCCATATCAGACCTATTCCTTATGGTTCATGTTATTCAACAGGGATAACGATGGCGTGCAGGTTGAGTATGTTGCCAAGGGCTCCGGCAACGGCATCAAGGATTTTCTGGCCCACAAGGTGGATTTTGCTGCAAGCGATGCCGCCATGAAGGACAAGCAGATTGCCCAGGTCAAGGAGGGCGTGCAGTTGCTGCCGATGACCGCAGGCCAGGTGGTGGTGGTCTACAACGTTCCGGGAGTTGAAAAGTTGCGGCTGCCCCGCGAGGTCTATGCCAAGATATTTCTAGGGGAGATCTCCAGCTGGAACGATCCGTTGATTGTTGCCGCCAACCCCGGGCTGGAACTTCCGGACCTGAAAATCACCGTGATCACCCGCGCGGACAGTTCCGGTACCACCTTCGTTTTTACCAAACATCTTTCGGCGATTTCCAAGAAATTTGCCGAAAACGTGGGGCATGGCAAAAGGGTCGAGTGGCCCGGGCAACTACACTCCATCAAGTCTCCCATCAACGCGGGGGTTGGGGCGACCTTGAACCGTACGCCGGGGGCCATTGGGTATCTTGATTACGGATTTGCCAAGATCGCCAAGCTTGACATGGCGATTCTGGAAAATAAGGCCGGGAAATTTGTGGAACCAAGCCTTGCCAGTGGCCAGGCAGCTCTGGCCAATGTGGAGTTGCCCGAGAATATGATTGCCTGGCTGCCCGACCCGGAGGGAGAAGCCTCCTACCCGATCACCACCTATACCTGGATGATGTTTTATAAGCAGTACGCTGATCCGGCCAAGGCGGCCACACTCAGAAAAATGATCGAGTACGGTCTAAACGAGGGCCAGAAGATTGCGCCAAAGGTTGGCTATATCCCTTTGCCGGAGAACGTGGTTAAGCGGGTGCGGGCGGCAATAGGACAGATTGAGTAAAATACGAAAAAGAGAAAACCTCTCCTTGCTGTTATCAGAAGCGCCGCCGGGCTGTCCGGCGGCGCTTTTTTTGTCTTCCCCGGATATACAGTCATAAAGGCAACGCAGTTCGCCAGTCGATAACTCTTCAAAACTATGTTGGTATCGTTCATATTCCGATCCGCTGGCTCGAACATGGCAGGGAATATGACTCAATCAGTTTTTTTCGGCGGAACACGGTATAGCAAAAAACCATGGTTGCTTAACTGGGGTGGGTTTGGTCATACCAATACTGTGCTTGTCGGCTCAGGGGTGGCTGCTTACGCCTCTTGTTGGTTGCAATCCTTTGTTCTATCGGGCATAATGCGCTTGATGAAGGGAGTTGTTGTTGCCAGGGGAATGGTACTTTTTTAGCCCTAAATGGTCGTACCAATACGACTTTTAGCGCATGTCTACCTTTCTGGCTCGTTTGAAAAGAGTCTTGGCAGGGCTGCTCCCCGGTTTTTCTCTGACTCGTTTTTGCCATGAAATGTGCGGGGAAGGCAACTGAAAAGAACATGGATTTCAACAGGCGCTGCCCGACAGCAGGGCAGGACATTAGGCACAGCCAGATGTGTCAGCGTCCATGTTGCCTGAAAATATACTCAACAAAGTAAGGTGTCATGAAGCTTAAACCCATCAAACCAAAGAGAATATCGGATCAGGTATTCGAACAGATTCGAGAGCTTATCTATAAAGGTGAGTTCAAGCCGGGCCAGCAGATTCTTCCTGAACGTGAGCTGGCGGTATCCATGGCGGTCAGCCGCACTTCCGTGCGTAATGCCATCAACAAGCTTGTCACCATGGGATTGCTCGAGCATCGCCAGGGACAGGGAACCTTCGTCAGCTCTCCAGACAGCCGCAAGGGCAACCCGCTTGCGGCCGTAATGGCCACCGAAGACGCAACGCTGGACGATCTGCTGGAGGTTCGTCTCGGCCTGGAGGCCAATGCCGCGGTGCTTGCTGCCCAGAGAGCCAGCGATAATGATGTCCTGGCCATGGAGCGGGCCCTGGAGGAGATGAGCGAGTCCCTCGAGGCCTCGGACAAAATCAGCACCGAGTCGGATGCCGCCTTTCACATGGCGGTGGCCTTTGCCACCAAGAACCCGGTGCTCATCCACCTGATGCGAAACTTCTACGATTTTCTTTTCATTGGCATCAAAAAGAACCTGGCCCATATGTATCAGGATGTGAAAACCCTGAATGATGTGCTCGATCATCACCGGGAAGTCTACTCAGCCATCCGTGACCGTGAGCCGGAAAAGGCTGGCGAAGCCATGCGCGAGCACATGGTCTATGTGAAGAAATATTTCCGCTCCCGCTGATATCCTCCTTTTCTCTGTTGCAGCCTGAGATTTGTTCGAGATCTCAGGCTGTCTCTTAAGAATGTTCTCCTGTTTGGCCTACCGTCTAATATAATTAAGCTAATTTCCTGAATGCCCTGAATGATTGCGGGGTGTCTCGCCCATAAAAACTACTTTCCTTATGTAAACTGCGTTTCTGTACTTGCGTTACCGCTTTGAAGTGTATTACATATGTGCCGGGAATCAGCACTAATCCGTGTGCGCACAGGCGTACAGGCGAGGAATAGGCTGGGAGGGTTAGAAAATTTGTAATACAGGAGAGAAGATGAAACGCTTTGGAAAAGTAGCGATAGTGGCTGCGGCGTGCCTGCTTGCAGCTTCCCCGGCAATGGCCGCAAAGAAGGTTCGCTGGAAACTGGCAACCACCTGGTCGTCAACCCTGACCCCATTGGCCTCGGTTGCTCCGAAAGTCTCTAAAATGGTCAGCGACATGACTGGTGGCAATTTCGAGATTCGGGTTGAAGGCGCTGAAAAACATAAGGCCCCGTTGGGTATTCTCGATATGGTCAAAGGCGGCCAGTACGAGATGGGACACTCCGCGGCATACTACTGGAAAGGAAAGGACATCACTTCCGTATTCTTTACAACCGTACCTTTCGGTATGACCAATGCTGAGCAGCAGTCCTGGCTCTACTATGACAGGGGTATGGAGCTGCAGCAGAAAACATTTGATAAATTCAAGGTGCTTTCTTACCCGGCAGGCAACACCGGTGTGCAGATGGGTGGCTGGTTCCGTAAGGAAATCAATTCTCTTGAGGACCTGAAAGGTCTGAAAATGCGAATCCCGGGCCTGGCCGGTGAAGTTTTCGCCAAGCTTGGCGTTAACGTCACCAATATTGCCCCAGGGGAGTTGTACACTTCCCTTGATCGCGGCACCATCGACGCCCTTGAGTGGGTCGGCCCCGGTATGGATATCAAGATGGGTTTTCATAAGGTCGCTCCGTACTACTACACCGGCTGGCACGAGCCTGCCTCAGACATGCAGTTCCTCGTTAACAAGCGTGCCTACGACAAGCTGACTCCAGAGTATCAGGCGATCCTGGATGCTGCCATGAAGGCTGCCACCGCGGACATGTACTACGAAAACTTTGATGCATCCGCCAAGGCCTGGGCCCAGATGAAGGCAGAGTACCCGAACATCAAGGTCAAGACCTTCCCCGAGGAGGTTTTAAAGGCCATGAAGAAGGCCACCGACGAAGTTATGGCCGGTTACGCCGAGGGTAATGCTGACTTTAAAGAGGTCTATGACTCCCAGCAGGAGTACATGAAGATGGCTCGTCAGTGGACCAAGATGTCTGAATACTATTACATTCAGACGAGTGAGATGGTCGAGGATTAATCCGGATTTCTTCTGATGCCGGGTGCGGGTTGCGGCCCTGTGTTCCCGGCTCAGAGATACGGCTACTCAGCCACCCGGCTGGAAGTAGCAGTAGTTTGCAGTACATGTGGCCGCCCCTCTTCCGCTATCGGAAGAAGGGCGGTTTTTGTTATGGCGCAGTTGCATGCCGGCGGGCGAAAGGGGTGCCGGCAAATGCCGATCTCACGGGAGTTTCATCATGTTGGTCAGGGTTGAACAGTTTTACAAGCGAATAAACCGGGTCGCCGGGCGGGTACTGGCGGTGGTTCTGGTGCTGATGACGCTCAACGTCTTCTACGACGTCATCATGCGCTATTTCTTTCACAACAGTTCGGTGGGTATGCAGGAGATGGAGTGGCATCTCTTCTCCATCGTTATCCTCTTCGGGGTCTCCGTCTCGCTTTTGGAAGAAGAACATGTGCGGGTCGACTTTCTCTACGATAGATTCAAGCCGACCACCAGGGCGTTGATCAATATCTACGGTACCATTTTTCTGCTCTTGCCGTTGGCCATGCTGGTCTTTTTCGGCTCGTTCGGATTTGTGAGGGATGCTTGGGAGATCGGTGAGATCTCGGAAGATCCGGGTGGACTGAAGTACCGCTGGCTGATCAAGGGCATGATTCCCCTGGCCTTTGGCTACCTGATCTTTTCTTCGGTGGGGTATGTGGTGAAAAACATCAATCTCTACCGAATGTTCAAAGGTAATGCGTCCGGCACAGAAGGGGAGGTGAAATAATGGTTGGTATTATCATGTTTGTGGCCGCCTTGGTGATGCTGGTTGTCGGCTACCCCGTGGCGTTCACCTTCGGCTCCGTGGCCATCTTCTTCGGCATCCTGGCGGCAATTGTCGAGCTGGCTCCGGACCTGAGCCTGATCTATGTGGCGGAAGAGTTTTTGCAGATGTTCTCCATGATGCCCTTTCGCATTTACACCATCATGACCAACACCATCCTGATGGCGGTGCCGCTCTTTATTTTCATGGGTATCATACTGCAGAAATCGGATTTGGCTGAGCGGCTGCTGGAGGCCATGGGAACCCTGTTCGGCAAGATTCGCGGCGGGGTTGCGGTCAGTACCGTGCTGGTGGGGACCCTCCTGGCAGCTTCCACCGGTGTGGTCGGCGCCTCCGTGGTTGCCATGGGTGTCATCTCCCTGCCGGTTATGCTCAAATACGGCTACTCCAAGCGGCTTGCCACCGGTACCATCTGCGCCTCGGGGACCCTCGGCCAGATTATTCCGCCATCCATCGTCCTGATCATTCTCGGCGACGTCTTTCAGCAGCCGGTGGGCGACCTGTTTCAGGCAGCGGTAAAACCGGGCCTTATTCTGGTGGGCTGTTATATCGCCTATATCCTGGTACTGTCCTTTATGGACAAGAGTGTTGCGCCGCCGCTGCCACCCCAGGAGGGGACCAGGTCCGCCAATATCGGTAAAGCCCTCAAAGCGATTATTCCGCCACTGACCCTTATCGTGATGGTGCTTGGCTCCATCTTCGCCGGTATCGCCACACCCACCGAGTCTGCGGCAGTGGGCAGCATCGGGGCCATGACGCTGGCGGCGATGTACCGTAAGCTGACCCTGAAAGTTGTCGAGCAATCCGCCCTGGAGACGGTGAAAATCACCGCCATGGTGTTCGCCATCCTGATCGGTGCCACCGCCTTTTCCATGGTCTTTGTCTATTCCGGCGCCGACTACATGGTCGAAGATGCCCTGACCAATCTGCCCGGCCAGAAGTGGACCTTCCTGGTTCTGTCCATGCTGGCGATCATGTTACTTGGCTTTTTCATCGATTTCATTGAGATCAGCTATATTGTGGTGCCGATCCTGTTGCCGATCTCCGCGGTGATCGGGCTTGACCCGCTCTGGTTTGCCATCCTGATCGCCATGAACCTGCAGACCTCTTTTCTCACGCCACCCTTTGGCTTTTCGCTTTTTTACCTGAAGGGGGTCTGTCCGCCGGAGGTGCAAACCACGGACATTTATCGCGGTGTCGTTCCCTTTATCGTTATTCAGGTGCTGGTGCTGCTTTCCATCGTGATCTTTCCGGAGTTTTACGGCTTCAACGCGTAAAGGCAGCCTAACCCGAGCCCATGCAAACAAAAAAAGGCGTCTGCTCAACATAAAGCAGACGCCTTTTTTGTGTTCTGAGGAGGCGGGGTATTCTGGGTAAACCTTTTGGTGGAGTCTGGTCAGAGAATGGACTTGCCGAACAGCGAGGCAACCAGCGAGACCGCCATCTGGGCAGAACGGTTGCCGATATCGAGAATGGGGTTGATCTCCATTACGTCAACGGAGTGGAGCTTGTTGGAGTCGGCAATGGTTTCCATGATCAGCTGGCCCTCTCGGTAGGTGAGTCCGCCATGGGATGGGGTGCCGACTCCAGGCGCCTCGATCGGATCCATCGAGTCCATGTCGAAGCTGATATGGATTTTCGCCAGGTGCGACAGGGTGGCGAGTGCTTTGAGCAGGACGGTATGCATGCCCAGCTCGTCTATGTCGCGCATGGTGAAAATGGTGCACCCCGACTCTTTGATCAGCGCTTTTTCCGGCAGATCAAGATCGCGCACCCCGATGATCACTACCTGTTCAGGGGCGATCTTGGCACCGGGGCGGCCGATATTGACCAGCTCGGCCGGGCCCTGGCCGAGGAGAACGGCCAGGGACATGCCGTGCACGTTTTGGCTTTTTGAGGTGTCCGGGGTGTTGAAATCACCGTGGGCGTCCACCCAGATAAGGCCCACCGGTTCCTCGTGGGTTATCCCGCCAATGGTGCCGATGGAAGCGGAGTGGTCGCCGCCTAAAAAAATCGGTATCTCCCCCTGTGCCACCGCCTCTTTACCCAGCTCGTAGGCCGCCTCGCAGGCCTTGCGGATGGGGGCCAGACGCTCCTGCAAGCCGGTTGATTTCAGGCTGTAAAGGCCTGGAATAACGATGTTGCCGCTGTCTGATATGGTGTGGCCGAGTTCCTGTAAGGTACGGGTGAGCCCCGCATAGCGGATCGCACTCGGCCCCATGTCAACTCCACGCTGCCGCTGACCCAGGTCCATGGGCACGCCGATGATTCGAACCTTGTGAGTTTTCATTTGGTTCACCTCATTGGAGATGGTGTTGTGTCGAAACGCTCCTTGTCAGTTGTTGTCAAAGCGGCTGCTGCCGGGCCGGTTAAGGGCTACTGCTCAATGACTCCGCCCTTACCACTCCTTGAGGTGGTTCCACAGGTTGACGATGAAATCCTGCACATTGGTCAGGATGGCCTGGGCCTGGGCGGAGCCCCGGTTGGCCAGCTTGTCAGCGCTGAACTCGGACATATCGACGATATAGAAGTAGACTGGCCGGATGGTGCCGTCGTCTAAAATCTTATAACTGGGCGTCATGTTGCCAAAGGCGATGGAATGCAGCTGGGTGGCCATGGTGATCACCGTGGTGGCGCGCCGGGCGTGTTTGCGCATGGCATTCTGGGCGTCATAGACATTGGCGATAACCTCGGGCATCGGCCCGTCATCCCTGATGGAACCAGCCAGGATGTAGGGCACGTTCTGCGTCTCACAGGCATACATGATGCCGTCCTTGATCTCCATATCCTCCAGTGCCTGTTTGATTGAACCGGCCTTGCGGACCTCGTTGAGGATATCGAGATGGTTGTAATGGCCCAGGGGCTGCAACGCCTGGCTGTAGATGTTCTGGCCCAGGCCGGTACCAAAGTGGGCCGCCTCGATATCGTGGGTGGCCAGGGCGTTTCCCGCCATCAGGGCGTGACAAAAGCCGTTTTCAATCAGCCCCTGCATGGCGTCGCGGCTGTCCTTGTCAAAGGCCACGGCCGGGCCGAGGACCCAGACGATATGGCCATGGTCCCGGTCATGTTTTAAGATCTCGTAAAGGCTGTCGTAGGAGTGGGAAAACGGGGTCTCCCTGGTACCGCGGGACCTGAAGGTAAACTTGTCCTCGCTCTCCTTTTTCTCGCTGAAACATTTGTCGTGGACGAAGATACCCTCTTCGCCGTTTTCGGTCCTGCCGATCACCACCATATCCCCATGTTGCAGGCGCCGTGCTTCCACCACCTCAAATTCGCCATCCTTGAAGACCAGCACCGCGTCCATGCGGCCCTCCGGGGCCAGTTTCCATTCGCCGCTGGCGAGCTTGATGTATTCGGGAAAGTTGGAGGTGGCGTGGTAGTTGGCTGGGGCGATGCCGTTGGCCGGGGCGGGCTGCAGTTGGGCTGCGGGGGCATCGACAAACTGCAGCAGGCTGAAATCCGGTGTGGAGTAAGAGAGTGTTAGGGACATTGGTCACCTCATGGGCTGAAATTGCTTGAGCGAATTCCGGTGAAGGCTTCTGTTCAATTCAAAATCTTTATTGGTAACTATAGAAAAACACATGTCAAAAAGCAAGTTGCCCGGAAGCGGTGTGTCCACCTGGGGGCGGTCATATTTCCACCGGCCATACAGGCTGTCGTCGGCAGATGTCACCAGGCCGGCAGGCGTCTGTTTGTGCTGATTTCGCAGGTTTGCAGAGGTTGCTCAAGCTCCATTTGCTGCCGCCCTTGACCAGCAGAAATCAGATGTCATATAGTTATGGTATGACTAAACTTTTCAGTTTGATAGTTGATATGATTGTGTATGTATCGGGGTGGAGCCTTCGTGTATGAATCGATCAGCCTACCTGACCACCGGCCTTGCCATTAAAGCCCTCTCCAACCTGACTAAGGCTGATGTTGCCCTGCACGATATCGAGAATATTCCCGACACGCCCACCATATATGTGATTAATCACTTCACCAGGCTGGAGACGGTTCTCCTGCCATATCATATCTACAATCTCACCAACCTTCCCGTCTGGTCGCTTGCCCATTCAGGCCTGTTCCAGGGCGGTCTCGGCACCTTTTTGGATATGATGGGAGCGGTTTCAACCGACGACCCCAAACGCGATGAACTGATCGTACGCACCCTTTTGACCGGAGAAGCCGGCTGGGTCATTTTTCCGGAAGGCAGCATGATCAAGACCAAGCAGATCATCCACGGCGGCAAGTTCATGGTGACTTCGGGAAAAGGCGTACGCAAACCACACACCGGAGCTGCGGCGCTGGCCTTGCGCAGCGAAGTGTTCAGGCAGTTCCTCTGGAAAAAAGCTGAGGAAAGTGAGGAGGCCGCCAGGGAGATCCTCGATGTCTTTGAGCTGGATTCCATCGACCAGGTACGCAGGGCCAGTACCCACATTGTTCCGGTGAATGTCACCTATTACCCGATCCGCGCCAGGGAAAACATTCTCTCCAACCTGGCCTCCAAGATGGTGCGCGGCATCTCGGAGCGGATGGTCGAAGAAATCATGACCGAAGGCACCATGCTGTTGTCGGGAGTGGATATCGATGTTCGTTTCGGCAAGGCCATCACCATTGCTGACTACCTCGACGACCCGAGACTCAACCGCGAACTGGCAAAACAACAAATTACGGGTTTTCTGCTTTCGCCTGAGCTCAAAAAACTGCTGCGCGAACTCGCTGAAAAAATCATGCAGCGGTACATGGGGGACATCTATTCCCTGACGACGGTGAACCATGAGCATCTTTTCGCCTCGCTCCTGAGACATTATCCCCAGGCGAAGATCCCGGAAATGGAGCTGAAACAGCGCGTCTTTATGCTGGCCAACCGGGTTGCCGAGATGAAGGGAGGTGACCAGTGTCTGCACAGCTCGCTTCAGGGCAACCAGTCGCACCTGTTGACCGATGATCGTTTTTCCAGCTACGATAATTTTTTACAATTGGCTGTGGACAAGGGGATTCTGACCCGCGACGAAGATATGCTGCACCAGGACAGAACCCGCCTTACCACTCCGGTCAGTTTTCACCGCGGCCGCATTGATAACCCCATCGAGGTGATGGCCAATGAACTGGAGCCACTGGAGTGGATGAGTGGCCCCCTGAACTACTATGCCCTGCAGCCGCCGGCGATGCTGCGCTTCAACCTTGTCCGTTACCTGCTGGTGCGTGAACGCAGGCGCTTTGAAGAAGATTATGATACCTATGGCTACGGTGATGATCTCGAACGCAAGAGCTTTGGCAAGCCCTTTTTGCTGCCGAGCCTGCGTGGATGGCGCCGAAAGCTCGGGGTGGTGCTGATTCACAGCTACATGTCCTCGCCTGAGGAGATGCGAAGCCTGGCCAATCATCTTTGTCGAAAGGGAATGTGGGTGTATGTGGTTCGCCTGCCGGGTCATGGAACCTCGTCGCGCGATTTGGCAGAACGTTCCTGCGAGGAGTGGATCGAGGCGGTTGAGACAGCCTACGTGCTGATGAGCACCATTTGTGACAAGGTCGTGTTTTGCGGTGCGTCGCTCGGTGCCGGCCTGGCCTTTGATGTGGCTGCCAGGGCACCTGCAGCAGCGGGGGTTGTCGCCATCTCTCCGCCCATGAAACTGAGCGACTACTCCACCAATTTTATGCCGGCAATCGATGTCTGGAACAGGATGGTCACCAGGATCCGCGGCACCAGCAGTGATCCCTATTTCGAATTTGTGGCCGACAACCCCCATATCGCCTACCGGCGCAATCCCTTCACAGGTATACGGGAAGTGGGCAGGTACCTCGATAAGATTGAAGACATCCTGCGAGAGGTTCAGGTGCCGTCATTTGTGCTGTATTCCGAGCAGGATCCGGTGGTCAGCAAAAGGGCCGGCAGAAACGTCTATAGAAAACTCAAGGTGGAGAACAAGCAACTGAGTGTCTACAGCTTCAAACGTCACATCATTGTCAACGGCGAGGGTTCAGAGCTGGTGCACCGTAATATCAGTGATTTTATCCTGCAGCTTGGCTGATTGATGTAAAGGCAATACCTGGTTCATTACTCGTTTGGGCAAAGCGTGATGCCCTTGGCAATCCCTTTTCAATCTGCATAGATCTTGTCGATCTCATCCTGCAGATGGGTCATAATGTTCTTGCGCTTCATCTTCATGGTGGGGGTTAACAAGCCGCCTTCCACGGTCCAGGGTTCAAGGGAGAGGACTGCATGTTTAACGAAGGTCGGGCCGGGCAGGGCGTGGAGCATTTTTTCAACCCTCGATAGAATAACCCGTTGCACGACCTCCTGATGGAGGGCCGAGGCGTCGCTGGCCACACCTATCTCCTCAGCAAGCATTTCCCAGCGGTCCCTGGCGAGTACTGCCAATAGCACCAGGTACGGTTTACCTTCCCCGACCACCATCGTCTGCTCAAAAAGCGGGTCAAGCGAGATGGCCTGTTCCACTTCACTGGGTGAGACTTTCTCACCGTTGCTGAGGACGATGACATCTTTAATTCTTCCTGTGATATAGATGTGGTCGTCGATAATCTTTGCTTTGTCACCGGTGTGGATCCAACCGCCCGGCTCTATGGTTTCAGCGGTTGCCTCTGGCCTGTTCCAGTAGCCAAGCATCACGGATGGCCCCCGGGCGAGCAGTTCATCACCTGGGCCTATCTTCACCTCGAAGCTGGACAGGGGGCGGCCCACGCTGGCGGGGACGTTATGGTCCGGGGTGTTGACGCTGATTACCGGGCTGGTTTCCGTCAAGCCATACCCCTGGTAGATGGGTAGCCCGAGCCCGATAAAGATCTTGGCTATATCGGCAGAGAGCGGCGCGCCGCCACAGACGATTACCCGGATCCTGCCGCCCAGTTTGGCTCGCACCTTTTTGGCCACCAGCAGATCGGTCAGCGGCTGCAGCAGCTGGGCTGGGGACCATTTGGCCCTGTGCTGACCGATTTCGAATTTTTGCCAGCCGAGTTGTACCGCCGTCTCAAAAAGTCTTTTGACAGCAGGTGGCTTGCCATCCAGCTCATGCTGGAGCTTGCTGTGGATGCGTTCGAATATCCTGGGTACGGCGACCAGGGCCGTGGGCCTGATATGGCATATGTCCTCGACCAGATCCGGAATAGAGCGGGCAAAAGCTGTTGTCGCACCGGACATCATTGGCATGTAATAGCCGGCGCACCGCTCCAGCATGTGTGAGAGCGGCAAAAAGGAAAGAAAGAGGTCGGAAGGGAAGATATCGATACACTGCAGGCCGGTGTAGGCGTTGTCGAGGATATTGTGGTGGCTGAGCATTACCCCCTTGGGGGCCCCGGTGGTGCCGGAGGTGTAGACAATTGTCGCCGTATCGTCGGGGGAGATGTCTACCTCGGGTGGGCCTTGTGCTTCCTGGGGCAGCCAGTCAGAGATACAGGTGATCCGCTTGTCATCCTGTATGTGGTGGCAAAAGTCGATGGTGATGATCCGCTGCAGGCTCTCCAGCTGGTTGAAGACAGGGGCCAGGTTCTCCCAGCAGGTGGTGCCGGGGCAGAGAAAGAGTTTGGAAGCCGTGTCTTGCAGGATGTAACCTATATTTTCCGGACGATCGTTGACATAAAGGGGAACGACGATCAACCCCAGGGACTGGGCGGCCATATCGAAGTAAATCCACTCAGGGCAATTGGGCAGCAGCAAGGCTATCCGATCGCCCGGTGAGAGCTTTTCCCCGGCCAGGGCTGAACGCCAGCGCTCCACCTGGTGCAGGGCCTCCTGCCAGCTTAAGGTGAGCCATTCTCCGCTCACTTTATTGCAGTAGCAATATGCCTTGCCCTGGGGAGTACGTCGGACTCGTTCTTTTAAAAGGGCATAAAGGGTTGGCGCTTCCTGGGGAGATATGATGTCAGTGTGTGCCATCGCATCGTGCTCCTTTATGGTTCTGGTCGTTAAAATGTCAGCTTATGCAGCAGCGCAGCTGCGGATGGTCCTGATTCTCGTGGTATATTTTTAGTATATGTCAACTTCTCCGAAGTGGAGAAGTAAAACGGTTGGGGCCTGCCGATTACCGTAGTACTCATTCATGGATTCCGGTGAAGGTTTGCGGGCAATATTGGCGATGAGGTGATGTTTGCCAGGGGTGAGGGAAAGAAATGCGCAGCACCATGGCCGTTGGGAATCCCGGCTGTGATAAGATAGTCTGTGGCCAGGGTTATACGGCCAGGCTGGCAGTTGTGCTGGCATGATCAACAAACAGGAGAAGGTACGGCAAAGATGATAAATAAATGTACGAATTGGTTTTCAGCGGACATAGAGAAGATTTTTCTTGGCCACTGTGCAATATCCCCGCTTTTTGCAGGATCAAGAGAGGTCATGGCTAGGTACGGCGGGGAGATGGCAGAGGGCGGGGTCAGCGCGCTTTACCAGTTCCTCGACTATATCCCAATGCTTCATCGGGGGGCCGGGGCCATGCTGAAGACCGGTGCTGAGAATATCTCCTTCGTGCAGAATACGGCTACGGCCATGTCCATGATCGCAGGTGGTTACCCTTTTGAGGCGGGTGACCAGATTATCAGTTATGCCCACGAATACCCCAGCAACCACTACCCCTGGGTTATCCAGCAGCGGCGCGGCGCGGAACTGGTGCTTGTGCCGGATGTGGGCAAGGCTGCCGGTCAAGCGGCGCTGCTTGGCTGGTCAATGGCCGACCTGGAAAGGCTGGTGACCGATCGAACCAGGGTGCTCGCGGTCAGCCATGTGCAGTTTGCCAGTGGCTATGCCGCCGATCTGGCCGAGCTTGGCGCCTTTTGCAAGGAGCGGAACATCGACCTGGTGCTGGACTGTGCCCAGAGTTTCGGCTGTCTGCCGGTCTACCCTGAAGAGTACAATATAGCAGCCGTGGCCACCTCGGGCTGGAAGTGGCTGCTCGGCCCCTTTGGGGCAGGGTTGATGTACACTTCGCCTGAGTTCCGGTCAAAATTGAGCATCACCATGGGGGGGCCGGCGATGATGGAGCAGGGGCTCGACTATCTGGATCTGAGCTGGAAGCCGCATGGGGACGGGCGGATGTTCGAGTTCTCTGCTGCCCCATTTGATCACATGGCGGCGCTGGCCGAGGTGATGACGAAGGTTTTTAGCCAAAACTCGATGGAACAGGTACGGGATGAGGTCTTTCGCTTGCAGGACGTTTTTCTGGCCGAGTTGGAGATGTCCGGGGTTGACAGTAAGCAGGCAAAGGTCTTGATGCCGCCCCAAAAGCATCGATCAGGCATTGTACCCATACAGGTTAGCGCGAACCCTCAGTCAGTAATGCAGCAGATGCAAAAAGAAGGTGTGACCATGACCGGCCCAACAGGTGTATTGCGTCTGGCCCCTCACTTCTATATGAGCGATGAGCAGATGCGACGGGCGGCCCAGGTATTCTCGGCGGTGGTGGCCTGGGAGGGTTGATTATCGGAATTCCATGATATGATGGAATAGGCAAGCTTACTGATGGGGGTAAGACCTGTCAGGCTGTTGTGGCGCCATTCCGGGACGGGAAAATTCTGCCTGGAAGATTGCAGGTAGTAGCGGAACCAGAAACAAAACAGGAGGCGCAAGTGAAGCTCAGACATCTTGTACTGTGTATTTCGTTGTTGGCTCTGGCTGGGACTGTGGACGCTGAGAGCAAGAACCCGTTTCTTCATACCCTGCCTTTTGAGAGCGGTACCATCGAATATGCCATATCGGGGATGGAAGAAGGAAGCGAGACGATCTATGTCCGCAAGTATGGCGAAGAGACCGCCACATATCGGAAAACCATTACCAGTATGATGGGGATGAAGGTGGAGACCAACACCCTGGAGATTACCGATCAGCAGTGGGTCTACAGCTACGATCTCAACGACAACAGCGGGGTGAAGAGTGTCAATCCGGTCAGGCTGATGCTCGAGGAGTATGAAAAGCTGAGCGGGGCCGATCAGAACACGGTGCAGCAGAACGCAGAACGTTTTGGTTTGAACGCCGTCAATGGCCAAGGTGGTGAGTTTGAGTTGTTTGCCGCGCGGATCCTTGGCTACGATTGCGACAAGTCCAGCGCCATGGGCGTCACAGTTTACTCCATTCATGGCTCATCACTGCCCCTGAAGACCGAATCGGACCTGATGGGCATGAAGATGAACATGGTTGCAACCTCCTTGGAGAAGGGGAAGGTGGATGGCAGATATTTTCAGCATCCGGCCGGAGTTGAGGTGATCTACGATCAGGAGTCAGAGGTCATGGCAAGGTATATGGCCCAGCAGACAATCGCCTGGTTGAAAGACCCGCATGCTGCAGGTGCCTCTACTCTGGGATCGCTGCAGCAGGGCCAGACCAGGCAGGAGGATGAGCAGGCGCTGGAAGAGACCATGAAGTCGATCAAGGACATGTTCGGAGGGCAGCAGTAACAGGTCGGTCGGCTTGTCAGCATTTCATCTGCTGGAAATTGCTCTAGCCCTACATATTTCAAGTGTCGTGGCCTATCTTTTGACTCTATCTGTGCTACAATATCATGTACGCGCAGGATCGCCTGCCGGCCTCGAGTATCAGCTGGTGCGGACGATATTCGCAACCGAAAAGAGCAGTGGTTGTGCAAAGGCCAGGCGAATTATCCAAACGGTCATTGAAATTGCGTGAGTTTTACAATAGGGGTGAGAAAGAATAAAAAAAGCGTGAAAAAGTCGTTGACACCACCCCGCCATTCGTCTATATTCTCGCGTCATCCGGTTGCGACGGGCTGTTTGAATTGTCGCTTGCGGATCATTAATCCTCGGTAGCTCAGTTGGTAGAGCAGGTGGCTGTTAACCACCCTGTCGGCGGTTCGAGTCCGTCCCGGGGAGCCAAAAAGTACCCAGCCCGGTTGATTTTATAATCGGGCTGTTTTTTTGATAGAGTCGGGGCGTAGCGCAGCCTGGTTAGCGCGCCTGCCTTGGGAGCAGGAGGCCGTAGGTTCGAATCCTACCGCCCCGACCATCGATTTCAAGCACTTGCGGAACCTCCGCAAGTGCTTTTTTTGTTTGAAGTGCATATCAGCGCGCTGAGAGTACGGTGGAGTGATTATTGGTTGGTATGACGACGAATCCTTCCAGGCGCACTGGATATTTCAAGGGCTTACATCTTCGGGTGTAAGCCCTTGTTTCGTTTGGCCCGACATCGGTTCTGCATATTCTTGCCAGTATGGATGTCGTCACCTTTCGCTGTTAGTTTTACAGTTCCTGAAGACACATAGGAAATGCCTTTCGCACTTCATCGCTCTTTGGGTTCGTGATGTAACGGTACGATAGAGTAGATATACCTCCAGTGCAGACTCAACCCCACTAAAACAGCCACATGAAACAACTCATGTGGCCCAAGCACCCCTGGTATGATGACTGGCTGTTGAACAAATTCTAAAATAGCACCTGTCGTGTATGCCAACCCACCTAAAATGAGCGGGACGATGTGCTTCAGATTTCTTTGGTACCAGAGAATTCCTGCAGTTACAGCTCCCCCCCAACCAAGACTCAAGAACAGCACAAGCCCCAGCCATTCTGGAAACGAGGCAAAAAAGATATTTTTCAAAACGATCGAAGCAATGGCGATCACCCACACCATGATCAGCCAACCCCAACGCATGAATCCCCGAAACAGGATCTGGTGCACAGGAGTCATCGTGCCGACAATGAGGATGAATATCGCAGAGTGATCAAGCCGTTGCAAAATGAGCCTCGTCTTCCCCTCAGGTGAGAGCAGATGATATACCCCGCTCATCGAAAGCATGAACACACTGGCAAATGAGAAGACACTCAGAGCGATAATTTTCATCCGATTACCTTTTCCCGATTTGATTAAGGGAAACGATAAGATCAGAAAAACAAGTGCTCCCAGCAGATGACTCAGGGAGCTGAAAGGATCACTGAAACCGGGAATGGGATATGGAACATGCATAACCTGGTTCAATTCGTCATACGGACAGGACAACTTTGCTTCTAACTAGACAAGATATAAATACTCCAACCTGCTTCAGCCACCTTCTTTAGCTTCTATGGAGGCAACCGATTTAGTCGAGCTCGCCCTTTCTCCAATGTTTGGCAACAGATAAATTTCGTTGAAAAAACATTTCTCTGGCAGCCTGGTCCACGCCATTGAGAGGGCAGGCGAAATTCATGCATTTTGAGCAGAGGAAAAGCTTCAACGTTGTCCAAAATGCTGCGTTGGTCAGCAGGTAGAGTGCAAGCAGAAGCCAGGCCTTGCTGAGAAACAGAAAGGGCAGAGGAAATACCCAGACACCTGTTAGCCCGAAAAAGAACCAGAACTTCTCCGAGGTGGACATCGGTCCCGGACGATATTTCCACAGTTTTGGGGAACCATGATTGGCCCAGCAGGTCAACGTTGGCCCTTCTTCAGCGTAGTGTGGACAATGGGAACACATGACCCGTATCTCAAGCAGACCGAAGAACCCGATGATAACGATCAGGTAGATGATCAATGCCCATTTACTGTAGTTGTATAGTGCCGCCGCGCCTGTGATGAATCCCGGTAAGCTGATAAAAAGAAAATGAAAATAATCCCGCGGGCGAAAGTGACAGTGCACCTGTACAGCAACCGGGCATCCATCACATGACGAGGCGGAGCATGTTGCGATGGGTTTGGACGGGTCTGGAAATGCCATGGCGTATTTTTCTTCATTGTTGCGGCTGCCGAACACTCTCATTAGAAGTGGACAGTCATTACATAGTATAGAACAGCCGGTGAGCAAAAGATATCTATCGATATTGATTATATATCACCGTTTTCCAGGTCGGTATTGGCTGGAGCCGGAATTGTCGCAGGAGGTGAGAATTCCGCCCAATGCGTGGGTGTGTTAAAACACCAGTGTTCGAGATTTGCTGAACTCCAATCATCGCCGTTCTTAAAATAGAGGTTGTCCTCAATTTTTACCGCGAGATCTAACCCAAGCGGTCCCGTCACCAAGAGGACCACTTCTTCAGGAGGTTCCTGTTCTTTGATAAAATGCCACACTACTTCCATTGTACCTCGTACTCCTCCTTGATTTCACTTTTCCCGGACAGGCTCGCTTGAGGGGTGTATTTCATGCCAGGTCATATGGTTCACCATACCGTACTCCTTGAGCGCATTGGCTATGCGTAGACCGAGCACACTCCCCTTTTGGTCAATTTCTATGTTGTTGTGGTAAAGCACTATACTGAAGTCAGTGTCCACACGCGTACTTCTCAGCAGCTGTATTTTCCGGGAGGAGTCTTCCTTCACCGCCTCCTCTGCAAGTTGTTGGATCATATGAACAAGTTGCTCGGTTTCCCGCGCTGTGGTTCTCAGATGTATCACTTCAAGCCAATTCATGTGCTTTTGACCTTGTGATTTCGCTGGGAAATTTTATGCAGCAAAACCCAGATCAATGATTTTCCAGTATTTTTCCATGAAGAGAGTTTTTGCGAGGTGACAACAGCCAGTCGACCTCTAAAATTTTCATCCTGGCAACAAGCCTGTTTCAGCATGCGCATTCGGTTCCACCTCTCCTCTTCATCCCTGCGTTGCTCTTTGATCATGACTTCAATGGAGTGATAATTCATGGCAATCTCCTTGTAGATGCTCTGTACTGCAGCAGCATTTCCTAAAAAAGTTGGGCAGATTGGTAAATAGGGCAGCGTTATTGCACTTGGTAAGGCAGGAAATATGCCAATCTACTAAATCTAGTAATTTCAATTAGATATGTTTTTACATGTTTTGGAATTGTCGTATTTGGCAAAAAGCTGGTTATCAAATACGGCAATTCTGATAGAGTTACCGTATTTGATAAAATCAGATGCGGATAAAAGACGATATGAATAACAATGAATTGTTTCGGGAAGCGACATTGAGGATTTGTCGCAATTTGCAGATCGAGGAGGCTTTGCACGAGTTGTTGCTCTTTCTGCAGGAGGTCATGCCAGTCTCCTACATTTATTTGCAGCATTATGATGTTGATTATCATGCCATGCGGACCATCGCCTATGCCAGTGAATCCGGACATGGCAAACTGGATTTGCTGACACCTCTCTCCAAGGACGCAAGGGATAAGGCAGCCAATGCCCCGAAAGATCAGGACGTGTTTCTGATAACCGATCCCTCGACCTTTCCGGTCAGCAGGGAAATGACGGCATTCCACGGCATACAATCCTCATCGGTTATCGTCATGGTCTTAAGAGCCGGCAGGGAGACACTGGGCTATCTGGTGCTGACCTCTGAGGGGCAAGAGGTGTTCACCTCGGAGCATAGTAATGTAATCGGCCTCCTGAAAGATCCTCTTATAATCTCCATGTCAAATGCCCTGCAGCATAGGGAGGTGGTAAAACTCAACGATTTGCTTGCCGATGATAATCGCTACCTTCACGGGGAACTGCGACGTCTTTCAGGTGACGAAATCGTTGGTGCTCATTTCGGCCTGCGAGATACGACCAGAATGCTCCAGCAGGTCGCTTCACTTGATAGTCCGGTATTGCTCCTCGGGGAGACCGGCACAGGTAAAGACGTCATTGCCCATGCCGTTCATTACTCGTCATCCAGAAGTGAAGGCCCTTTCGTCAGTGTCAACTGTGGGGCCATTCCTGAGGCGTTAATGGACAGCGAGCTGTTTGGCCATGAAAAGGGGGCTTTTACCGGTGCCTTGTCACAAAAACGCGGAAGATTTGAGCGGGCCAACAACGGCACGATCTTTTTGGATGAAATAGGGGAGCTGTCTCTCCAGGCGCAAACACGTCTACTCAGGGTGTTGCAGAACAAGGAAATAGAGCGTGTGGGCGGAGTAGAGACAATCTCACTCAATATCCGCATCATAGCGGCAACCAACCGTCATCTTGAGGAGATGGTCAAGAATGGCCATTTCCGGGAAGATCTCTGGTTTCGCTTGAATGTCTTTCCCATCAAGGTGCCGCCACTCAGAGAGAGAACCGTAGATATCCCTGCTTTGGTCCAGCACTTTATCAGCCAGAAAGTAAAGGAGTTGAAGTTGCCAACCATACCTGTACTTGCCCCTGGGGCCATTGAATCAGTGATGAACTACCACTGGCCAGGCAATGTCCGGGAGCTGCAAAATATCGTCGAGCGAGCTCTCATTCTCAACCCGCAGGGCCCGCTTTCATTTGAACATCTTGGGTTAGACACTTCTGCTGCAGCGATTGCACCAGCACCGGCCTATGTTGCGAACGATAGCTACGCCCTCGATGAAGTTGTCGCTCAACACATTCGCCATGTTTTAAAGATCACTAATGGGAAAATCAACGGAGCAGAGGGCGCTGCCGCACTGCTTGAGGTAAACCCAAGTACGCTTCGTAACCGAATGAAAAAGCTTGGCATCAATTACGGAAGAGGGCAGGTGACCTGACGATTGGTAATCAAACCGAACACCCGAAACTGGTATCGACACAGACCTGGAGGATGGGATGGGACCGTTAAAGACTATTTTGAGAGCAGTCAGCAGTGCGTGTTTTCTCGTTGTTTTCGTCACAGTTTTTGGGCAGCCGGTGTGCTCGGAAGAGCTTTTTGAAAAGGATCTGGTCCTGGTTCAGGGTGGCTGTTTTCAAATGGGAGATGTCTTTGGTGATGGAGGAGAGCATGAACGGCCTGTGCACGAGGTGTGTCTGTCGGATTATTACATCTCAAAATATGAAGTGACCCAGCGACAGTGGCAGCGTGTAATGGGCAGCAATCCTGCGCTGGATCAATCCAATCCCAATTATCCTGTTGATATCGTGAGCTGGTGGGATATTGAGGAGTTTATCGAGAAGCTGAATAGCCAAACTGGCAATAAATACCGTCTGCCCACGGAGGCAGAGTGGGAGTTTGCCTGCCGGGCCGGGGGCAAGGAGCTCAAGTATGGCACCAAAGACGGTACCCTTTCGGAGGATCTGGCTCATTATTTACAGGATGAGGGAAATGGTAGCCCCCTCATGCCCGTTGGGAGTTTTCCACCCAACCAGCTTGGCCTGTACGATATGTCGGGCAATGCATCCGAATGGGTAATGGACTGGTATGATCGCAAACATTACGGTCAAAGCCCTGTAAATGATCCAGTTGTTCTCAGCACACGTCTGGAGACCCTCAAGGTCAGGCGAGGGGGGAATTGGGCCGATAAGGGATGGATACTCCGCTGTACGAACCGTAATTACCGTCGCACTGCATTGCGGCTTATAGGTCTTGGCTTTCGCCTGGCGAAAGATGCAGAATAGAGTGAACCGGCTGGCAACTCTTGCTGTCAGCCTCGGCAACTATTTCTCCCTGCATTGTGATAAAAGACGAGACGCATCCCATCGAGGATTTCCTGTGTATCCCGGTCAGGATGAATGTCTCGTCTGGCTTTCGGTCGGGTTCTTCTCATTATAATCGCTGTTACATCATGGATGCGGATCGGCAAGTTTGTAGCGTATCCGAAGAACTCCATTATTGAAGTCTTGGGAGGCCAGGCGAAACGCTCCGATCTCTGAGGTATTGGCCACATGTTCGCCTATGCAGGGGCAGCTGTCAAAGTCGCCGATGTGCACGATTCGCACCGTTTCAACCCCGTCCGGAAGGCGGGTGAGGTTGAAATCCCTTTCCGCTTCTGCAAGAGAAACCATCCCCTCCGTCACCGTCAGATGTGCTGAAATAGCCTCGTTGACCGCCTTTTCGATCTCCAGTACTTCACTGTCGGTCAAGGCCCTGTTGAAATGGTAGTCGCATTTGGATTTCTTTTTGTTCACATGGGCGCTAAAACAGCGACCGCAGTCAAATTTTCTGACCATTACCTGATTGAGTATATGTTCTGCCGAGTGCATTCTCGGTGCGTATGATTTTGCCATCTTGATATTTTGGTAGTTGTTTCCTGTGGATTACTCCATGGATTTGAGAAAAAAATCGGTTGCCTGTTCTGCGTACTCCCGTATTTCCTTTTCTGTTGGTGGAGAAAGTCCCATGAGCACACTGGTTCTCAGCGAAAGCAGCATGCCCGTCCAGATCCGAACGATATTGCCACTCTCTTTTACCTGAAACCGCTCCTTGAAGAAAGCATCGAGTTTCTGGTCTGTTTCTCCTGGGCCAAAGGCAAAAAATGTTCGCGTTAACTCAGGTGCTTTATCACTCTCAGCTATCAACAGCCGCATTATGGCCAGATGTTCTTTTGTCAGGTGGACCTGGATAAAGTCGACGGCAAAGTTCAGGAGCGCCTCTCTGGTATCGGGATTGTCCAAATGCTCAAAGAAGTCTTCATGGGGCTGTTCACGGCATACATCCAGCGTCGCTTCAAACAGTTCTTCTTTTGATGTGAAGTAACGGTAGACAGTTTGTTTCGTCACCTGCGCTTTACTCGCGATACTATCCATGCTGGTCTGGATATACCCTTCCGTTAAAAAAAGTTCCTGAGCCGATTTGAGTATAAGTATCCGTTTTTGTTCTTTATTAGTTTTGATTTTGCTCATGGTAAACCTTGATCTCCTCCGAGATCATACTCGTCGGTATGATTAAGTCTTGACCTAATTCGACTGTGGATTATCATACTGGTCAGTATGCTTTTTGTCGACAGAACTCTACTCATCGAGACCTCGATCTTCTTGTCCACCATGTCCACAGTGAAAAATGGACAGTAACCTCAGCGGAATAACGGATGAAACCTGAACTCTACTTTATCGGTCACATCAAAACTCCCTATGCGAGCATTAAAGAGTGCCCGCATAATATCGACCCGAACGGGCCTCTTTGCCAGTTAGTGGTCGATGACGATTTTCAAGCCGGCTTACAGGGACTCGTTCCTGGACAGAAGGTATTGATTCTCTACTGGTTCGAAAATACCGAGAGGACGGCAATACTGCAGAAATCACGAGGGTGCGGTGAAATGACCGGGACCTTCAGTCTGAGGTCACCCCATAGGCCGAACCCCATAGGGGCTGCTGTGGTGACGATTGAAAAAATAGAGGAAGGCAGGGTCTTCGTTAAGGGGCTTGATTGTCTCAACGGGACCCGCCTGCTCGATATCAAACCCGCAATACTGCATGAACTGGAGTCGTGAGTTCTGCCTGGATCAAGGTGAGACTTGCTCATTGAGGCTCAATACATGTAATTCAGTCATACCACGTATGACAACTATTCATTTGCATTATGGTTCTTCCCCCATAGAATCACCACGGGGGGTGTCGGCTCAGGCAACTGCATTTTCACAACGAAAAGTAACTCGACCGACCGGGACGGTGCTGGGATAACCTGAGAAAATTATCCCGGGAATTTTCCTGAACATGAAGTTATATTAAATGCTTCAGGGGTTCATGGCCTATGTGGCTGGGCCCGATATTGAGTCATAACAAGAGCAAAGTATTCACTAATGGAGATATAGATGAAATTACGCCGTGGTCTTTTATACGGTATGGCCCTAGTCTTGTTAGCGGCCAAACCAGGCATTTCCGCCATGGAATCCTCCGGAACCAGTGACAGGCTGGAATGGAAGGTTGTACGAAATCTTCAACTGCCAAATCCTCCTGTTGACGTCGCCTACTCACTGGATGGCAAATACATTTTTGTGCTTACCAAAAAGAGCGAAGTTCTGGTCTATGATACTCCGGGCACCTTGCAGGGGACCATCCCGGTGGACAAGGGTGTGAAATCAATAGCCATAGGCCCTCGCGGGCAGTTTCTCCACCTGAGTAACGCTAAAAAGAAGCAGCTCTCAACTCTGGCTATCGGCTATCTGGCGAATATCAATGCCGACAATTCCCCAATAAAAGGCAAAAAGGATGCTCCGGTGACAGTCGCGGTCTATTCAGACTTTCAATGACCTTACTGTGGCAAAATCGTGCCACTTCTCGAGCAGGTGCTCGAGCAGAATCCGGAATCAGTCAAAATTGTATTTAAAAACTTTCCTTTAAATAATCATAAAGAGGCAGGCCCGGCAGCCCTGGCGGCCCTCGCTGCAGGGCAGCAAGGCAAGTTCTGGGAATATCACGACAAGCTCTTTGCCGAAAAGAAAATTGAAAAGAGAGATTTTGATCGTATAGCAACCGAACTCGGGCTTGATCTGCAGAGATTTAAAAAGGACATGAAATCCCCGAAACTGCAAAGGCAATTGCGTGCCGATATGGCAGAAGCCCGGGAGAATGGGGTGTCGGGAACCCCAACGGTTTTTGTTAACGGACGAAAACTCAAGCAGCGTTCACTACAGGGTTTTCAGAAGCAGATAGATGCCGAGTTGAGAGGGCTCTAGCTGCTCAGAGAGGTTCGAAACAGCAGGCCCTGGGTCTCAGGCGGTAATGTGGCAGTATCTGTTTGTCTGACAGGTTGCCGTTTGAGACCAGAACAACGGGGCGTTCAGGTTCACGCCCTGTTCATGGTGAGAGCCAGGTTGTGCGAGCCGATCAGGAAAGAACCCCATCATCCAGAAAATCCTCTTCAACCAGTTGAGTCAGGTCGAGTCAGTATTCAGGTACACTCTTTTTTGCTTTTGCCCTACAAGCTGCTGCTCGTCGTCAACAATAGTCTAGACCACTTTCCAGCCGTTTTCACCCCGTGCAGGCGGAGCCGCACACATATTCAGATCGGTCGCAGTGGTGGTAATGCATTGGATTTTAACTTATTGCGTACTGCTCGAAGGTCTTCCAGGTGCATAGTATCAACAAAGAGTCGAGAATGTTTCAAAGCCACCAGTGTGGTGTTCATGGTGATGAAAGCTTACCATCCTATCAATAGTTGGAGCCTGGCAGCTGCGCCCGGCTGATAAAAAAACAAACGACCAGAATGAGGATAGGATGAGAATCATGCGATATATGAAATTGTTTCGATTGGTCCTCCTTACAGGTATCTTTGCTATTGGTACCAGCCTGCTTGCTGCACCCTGCAGTAGCGCCCAGGAGTTAGCAGCCGAGCCAACTTACGAAGTTGTCCAGGCCTCCAAGGTCAAGTGGGAGCACCTCAACCCCGCCCGGGGCGACAAGAGTCCGCAAGCCGGTACCCTGTGGGGCGATCGTAACGGCACTGAGCCAACGGGGTATCTACTGAAGCCAGCAGACGGCTTCGAGTCGCCACCTCACATACACAATGTGTCCTACCGCGGGGTGGTTATCAGTGGCCTCTTGCACAACGATGATCCTGATGCCGAGAATATGTGGATGCCGACGGGTTCGTTCTGGACGCAGCCAGCGGGGGAAGTGCACATCACTGCAGCCAAAGGGAATGACGCCCTGGCGTACATAGAGATTGAGAAAGGTCCGTATCTTGTTCTTCCTCCCGAAGAGGCGTTTGATAATGGCGAACGACCGGTTAACGTGGACAAATCGAACATCGTCTGGCTGGACGCGGCAGACATCACCTGGCTCGACCAGCCTGGAAAGGATGCCTCTGCCGATGGTGCCAAGATGGCCTTTTTGTGGGGCAAACCGCAGCAGGATCAGCTGAGCGGGACCCTGGTCATGCTACCGGCCGGGTTTACCGGAAAGATCCAGAGCCATGGTTCGAGCTTTCGCGCTATTGTCATTCTGGGGCAACCACTCCATCAGATACCTGGCATGGCCGACACTACGACTCTGGAACCGGGCAGTTATTTCAGCTCAAGAGGGGAAGCTGTGCACCAGATTTCTTCGGGAGAGGGAAAAAAGAGCATCATCTATGTACGCTCCAAAGGCAGGTACGAGGTCATTTCGGCTGGGTTCGAGCAGTAACCGTGACATATTTGCAGAATTTCAATGGCCGCCCATCCGGTACGGACGGTTGTTCTGGTTGAGTTCCATCGAATAACCCAACGGCGGAGGTGGGCCTGCGATTATGACAGTCAGCGTGCAATACCAGCTGCACTTCGCCTGGTCGTCACGAAATTGAATCTCACAGGAAATTAAAACGAAATGAATGTGGGAATCATTATCATACAGGGATATACTGCTCAGATACAGTAGGCTAAACGATATGCAATGGCTGGAGGTGGGTATGGACAGGCGTGATTTTATCAAAACAGGAATGGTGGTAACCGCAGCGACTTCACTTGATTTTGGTTTGCCTCTCTGGGTGAGGGAAGCCTTCGCCGAAAGCGGCGATGACCTGGTGGCGGTGCTGGGCGGCAATTCCCCGGCAGAGATGCTGCAGCGGACCATGCAGGAGCTTGGCGGTATCGAGAAATTCGTACAAAAAGGCGACCGGGTCGTGATCAAGCCTAATATCGGCTGGGCGAAAACACCGGATCTCGGGGCCAACACCACCCCGGAGGTTGTCGGGGAGCTGACCAGACTTTCCCTTGAAGCCGGAGCGGGTCGCGTTGAAGTTTTCGACCACACCTGCCAGGAGTGGCGTAAATGTTATGACTTGAGCGGCATCAAAGAGGCTGTTCAAGCCAATGGCGGCACCATGGTTCCGGGCAACAGCGAGAAGTACTATACAACGATTTCTCTCCCCAAGGGTAAATCGCTCAAAAAGACCAAGGTTCACAAAGCTCTCGTAAACAGCGATGTCTGGTTCAATGTTCCCACCCTCAAGCACCACGGGGGGGCGAGCATGTCGATTTCCATGAAAAACAATATGGGCATTGTCTGGGACAGGCGGACCTTCCACTGGTCCGGTCTGCAGCAGTGTATTGCCGATCTCTGCACCTGGGAAAAGCAACCGACCCTCAATATTGTCGATGGATTTCGTACGATGGTGAGCAACGGGCCAGCCGGCATGAGTGTGGAGGATGTGGTTCAGACCAGGGCGATGTTCACTTCCTCCGACCCCGTTGCCGTGGATACCGCGGCGATGAAGTTTTTCTCGCAGCTCAAACCTGTGAGTCTGGATGATGTTTCCCACATTCGTATAGGGGAGGAGAGCGGTCTGGGAACAACTGATCTTGCCTCACTGAATATCAAACGAGTCAAACTGTGATGGACCTGCTTGAAATGGTATGAACTGCAGGAACGGATGGGCACACCTTGTGCGCAAAAGGGTAATCTGTCTGGCACAGGGACTGCCGTCTCACAATCCTCAAGGCTGTACATGGTCTATCGAAACGTCGGTGAAGTTTGCCTCCATTGTAGAGTGCAAACGAGGAAGACACTTCAACTATTCACGAATTCATTTAACCAATAATTAACTCTAAGTAATCGGTGATGGGACGTTTTCTGCAGGCTTTTAGGAGACTGTTCTCCGGAGCGCTTTTTCTTCTGCTGCTGTTCTATGTAAGTGGAGGGATTTCTCACCTTTATGGTTTTGACCCCTCGGTATTGAGCCGTATTCAATTGGTTCCCGCCCTTTTGGCCGGCTCGTTTGGAGTAGTTGCCTGCATCGCTTTTTTCACCGTGATTTTTGGCAGATGGTACTGCTCCTTTCTCTGTCCGCTGGGGATCTGGCAGGATATCCTGGCCCGCCTGAGAAAAAAGAAATTCACCAAAATTCGTAAAGTAACAGGGCTGATACGATACTGTATCCTTGTTTTATGCATCGCATCAGTCATTGGTGGAGCTTCGCTGGTCCTGCTGTTGGTGGATCCCTGGTCTGTTTTCGGCCGGTTGACCACAACTTTTGTCTTACCGGTCGTCACTTTCATCAATAACCTGCTCGCCTCCGCCTTCAACTACTTCGGCCTCTACGGGGTCGTGGCAAAGAAGTACAATTTCGCCGGAATTTCCGTTTTCACCATTGCTGTAATCTCGTTAGCGTTCCTCGGCTATTTCATATTCTTTTCTGGCCCACGGTTCTGGTGTACCACGCTCTGCCCGGTGGGGACTGTACTGAGTTGGCTTGCGAAAAAATCCCTTGTGCGGGTGCAGATTGATCAGCAAAAATGTGTTTCCTGCGGCCTTTGTGAGAAACACTGTAAAACCGGTGTAATCACCTTGAAAACCAAGCAGGTGGATAATGGTGATTGTGTCGCCTGCTTCAATTGTCTGCCGGTTTGCCAATATGATGCAATCTCCTATGGTTTCTCCGGAAAAGGGAAGTCGACATGAGTAAACAACAGCAAATGGGCAGAAGGCAGTTCATCCAGCTGATGCAAGCCGGCCTTGTTGCCGCCAGTGTGCTGCCGCTGGCGAAATTAGCGCCGGCATCAGAAGTTGCCCCTTCAAAGGTATTACCGCAAAATGTTGTACCCAAGAACTCCGCCCCGATTCCACCCGGAGCCGGTTCCCTGCAGGCATTTCGCCAAACCTGCACAGCCTGTCAGCTCTGCGTCAGCCAATGCCCTTCCGGGGTACTGCGGCCGTCCTTTTTTGAAAACGGTATCACCGGATTCATGCAGCCGGTTCTCAAGTACGACCTCCACCATTTTTGTGACTACGAATGTCGAAAATGCATAGACATCTGCCCCACCAGGGCCCTCGGCACTCTGTCGCTCACGGAGAAGAAACTGGTCCGTATCGGCAAGGTGCATCTCATTGTTGATGAGTGCATTGTCATCAAGGACAAAAAAGCCTGTGGCGCCTGTGCTGAACATTGCCCCACCGGCGCTCTCAGGATGGTGCCACATAAGCCGGGACTCACCAAACCGGAAATCGTCCATAAAGATGGTTGTATCGGTTGCGGCGGCTGCGAGTCAATTTGTCCGGTGCGCAAGATTGCCGTCTATATCGAGCGGCTGGATGTCCATGAGAGGGCTGAAAAACCGAAGATAGTCAAACAAAAGAAGGTGCAAGTCGAGGGCTTTGGTTTCTAACCCGTTTCCATTTTGAAGCTGATCATTATCTCGATACCCTCGTTATTCTCGAAGGTCGGCCTCTGCCTGATTGATTGAGCTTGCCTGACAAAATCGCATTGCGGGAATATCTCAAACAGTTACTTTTTGAATTTACCATGGGGCTGCAGTGGAAAAATGTATGTTTTGTGACAGGTTTGTGGTAATAATGACCTGAATTTAACTAGTTGCGCTCTGGTTTGTTGTTCGGCAAATCTTGCAATCCCAGGATGCATGATGGCGAAAAATCGCGAGATGCTATTTGAGCTGCGCAACTGGTAATGACTCCACAAACCTGAGGTAAGCAAATCATGAGTAGACTACAAAACATGGGCAGTCTGATGTCCTTGATTGAAAGTACCCAAAAAGAGCTGGATGTTGACCTTGGTCAGGACTTACATGGTTCCGTATTGGCTGAAGTAGCCAGAAGGTGTGGAGATACCGAAGTTCAGGAAGTTAAAAATAGGATATTGTTATTGAATGAGGAAGCTGAAGCCATACCGGAATGGGATGATGCGACCCAGGATGATGTTTTCTTCGCCAAACAGTTTTTGGAGCGTTTGTTGTCGATGATAGAAAAAAATCAGTAAAGTACCTGTGGTTTGTGACCTGTATTGGTTTGCTTCATTTCACTAACTTATTGAGGATAGCCACGAAAAATTTGTCTGTTCATGTTCTTATCCACATAAGTTAAAGAGTGGTTCCTACACGCCACCTGTTGTCACTGCAGTGCAATCAGAGGGGTGATGAATCTTGATTGCACTACAGCCATGACAACGGTTCCAGCTCTCCTGTCGTCCAAGGCAAGCTGGCTTGATTGGTCAGGTCGGCATAAAGCGTCAGATGCAGGACAGATTAGCCTAGAAGTCCGTCTGAAGACGCATGGCGAAAATATCGACATCTCCATCTTCTGCTTCTTCCCTGTCATCCACATCGGCGTACACATAGTTGAACATGAGTCTGTTGTTTGGGGTTAAGTACCAGTTGACCCCCAGGGACAGGTCGTTTTGCTCACCTCCCTCAACGTTACTGTCTGTAAGGTCGATCCAGGACCAGCGTGCCGCTATTTCCCAGGCCCCGCTTCCTCCGCCAATAAAATTATCTTTCGGTTTGACCCTGCTGAATTTTCCTGACGATCTGCTGTATGGGCGATGCTCTCCGGTGATGAACCAGCTGGTGTAGAGATAGGCACCCTGAAAAGAGGGGTCATCCGCTTCGGTGGAATCCACTGATGCATAGAAGTACTCGCCCTGAATTGAAAGCGGGCCCCAGACCAGGGCGAGCTCAGGATTGAACAGGTTGACACTGTCTGCGTCAAATGTGCCTGTGTCGACCAGTCGTACATCGGTGATATGGAATTCCGGGCGGGTTCTGAAACGTAACTCAGTCTCACCCTCGTCACGGATCTGGTAACTGTAGCCCAGGCCGAGGTGGAGAAGGTGTTCTCCCTCATTGTCAAAAATGGGAACGCCGCTTAAACGCAGCGTTATATCCGTGTTGGCGATATCGTCAAAATTGGAATCCCCGTCATCGTCGGTATCACCATAGAAGGCACCTATGGCCCAGGTAATGTTTTGATCATAGAGGGTGTTGGCGGCGCGGATACCTGTTTTTCTGCTTGGCGCAAAGGCGCTGGTAGGCAGGGATCTCTCCATGAAGGTTATGTAATTGCTGCTGGTGAGTTCTTCCAGTGAAAACGGTTCATGCATCTGGCCGAGGAGAAGGGTGCCGAGACCTGGGATATTCTCTTTTCCCATATACACGTCTTTCCAGTCTACATCGCCTCCGGCGAAATCATACTGTGCCTTGAAGAGATACTCTTCCCACAGCGTACCTGAGATATAGAGTCTTGCCCGCCGGAACTCCACGCCGTCTCCGTCGATGGTGCTGCCGCCATAAACGTTGTTTGCCTCGTTTCTGTCAATTGCCGAGCTGCCGGAAGCGTAACCCCAATCAAGATGGATACGCCCGCCGAGTTTAAGCTTGAAGGCTCCGTCGTTTCTGTTGACGCTCAGGCCATTGTCCCATTTCACCGCGTACTCTTTTGCCTGTTCTTCTTTTCTGGCCTCTGCCTTTTTGAGTACAGCATCATACTGTTGCTGGGTTATAACGCCGCTTTCCCGAAGTAATTCAAGCACTTCTTCGGCTGTAACCTCGGGCTTGTCCACCGCGAAAGCGGTGCTGGCCAGCATGGGCATCATGGTTGCCGTCAGGAGTAATCTTTTTCTCCAGAGGCCATTACGAAACAGGTTGTGTCTCTCAGTTGCTCTCTTCATCTTTTCTCCCCGGGTTTTCCTGTTTGACTCCTTGAGTGAATCAGCTTGGATCAGCACACCGGCCGCGGGCGTCACTCACCATCGCTTTCAGGCTAGTGATTGACGCCAGTGACCGGGATTGGTTCGTATAACCGTGTAACGAGGAGTGAGGACAGTTGAAACCAGGTCTTCCAATGAGCTTGCCTCACTTTGCAAGACAGGAACCTTTGAACCATAGAAACATTAAAATACTGACAGGTGTGTGTTGCGCGGTGTAGTGGGCAACAGCAGGCACCTGCAGGATTATCTCATAAGAAGGGCTAGCAGAGAATTAAAAAAAAGAGGAAATAGGTGGTTAGGGGGCTGTCTACAAAAACGGCTCAAACTCGCGCCACCCTGGTCTGTCCCAGGTGGCTTCTCCAGGGGTACCACCCCCGGTTCCGAAAAACCGGGGATGGCGTGGCGATACATGTTTCGCAAGATTGGGCTGGAACGGTTCAGCGAGTGACAGTCGTGGTCTCTGTAGCGCTGTTGTTGGAACTGTCCGGATCAGGCAGTGAGCCGGTGCCGGCCGTCGCGGTGACCTCTATGGTGCCGGGCCGCTTGGTCTCGATCTCAACCTCCACGGTGACGGTATTGCCGGCTTCAATTGTACCCAGATCACAGTCAACAGTTGTTGAACTGCTGCTGCAGGAGCCCTGGCTGGTGGAGGTGCTGACCACAGTTGTGCGGGCCGGCACGGTCTGGGAAAAGCTAACCCCCGGAGCAGGGTCCGGACCCAGGTTCGAGACCACGGAGGTGTACACCACACTCTGCCTTTTTTTGACGGGGTCCGGGTTGTCGGAAAGCGTTATCTCGATGTCCGCCTCTTCCGGCAAGGGGCCTGAACCGACCACCACATAAAGCGGCTCGGACCAACACGGAAGCCCGTTGTAGGCGTCGCCATGCTCGTCGAACGCCCACACCTTGACCTCAAAAGTGCCTTCACCGGAGAAGGTGTGGGGGATCTGTACCGGTTCGCCTGAAGGGTAGTGCCCGGTCACGGTAGAGGTGCCGTCACCCCAGTTGAAGTAGTAGTAGACCAGGTTGCTCTCGGGATCATCGGCTACCGCTGTGTAGGTGTTGACCGTGCCCGGGGCGACGACTGTCGGACCTGTTGGCGGCGCCGGAATGGGGGGACCTTCGTTGTCCGGAAGCTGAGGTTGCACGAAGACCACCTGTGTGGCCGCGTGGGAAGCACCTTCCGAGTCCTCGACCTCGAGCCTGACGAAGTGGGGACCCACCATGAAGTCATGGCTCACCGTGGCTTTGTTGCCAATCACCGTTCCGCCTTCCGTCCACTCAAATGACAAGGTATCGCCGTCCGGGTCCACGGATGCTGTGCCGTCAAGGGTCACCTTCTCGGAGCCTGAATCGTCCTCATCCCAGGCCACCATATCCTCGCCGGGATCAGCGAAGGGGCCGACGTTGGCCGCCGGCAGGTCAGTTTCTCCCCGAAGCCAACCGACCAGTGTCGCCATCACGTGGTGGCCGGCGCTCTCGGGCTGGAGTTTGTCGAAATCAAAGCCCAGGAAGACCGCGCGGTGGCCGGTCGTCTGGTCCCCAGAGGGATAGCGCACCGCACAGGGGTCGCCGTAGTGCGAATTGAGGGGATCGTCCAGCGTAAACAAGGGAGTGGCATCAGCCTGGGTCTGAAAGGTGTAGATCAAATCGTTGACCACCCACGCGCCCAGGCCGTCGAAGAGATCCCCCTGCCAGCCCGCCATGCTGCCGGTGTAGTTCTGGATGAGCATTGAGGTGTAGCCATCGAATTGAATGCCAAAATAGTCGCCTAAAAACTCATAGAGCAGGTTGCGTCCCGGATCGCTCGGGTCGCTGCCGTAGTACTCGGTAATGTTGGAGGTGGTCAGCAGCAGATTGCCGCCGCCATCCAGGTATGTGCCGAGCGACTCGAAATCCTGCTCCGAAAGCGAAATGCCGACGATGTAGACGCCACCCATCGAGCCGGGGTCATAGACGGCCACACCGTTCCATATAACGACGTCGTAGGGAGCCATGTCCGCTGCTGTGGGTCCGCTTTCGTCAAATGGGACCTCCCAGATGTCGTAGCTGATGCCGGCGGCGTCCAGTGCTTCGGTGTACGTGAGTTCACGGGACTGAAGCAGTTCGTAGGACGCTTCGAGTTCATAGGACGACTCGTTCTGGTAGCCCTCGCCGCCGTCGTCATCCACCAGCAGCACAGAGGGGCGGCCTGCAACCAAGTCCATTGTCAGGGCTGAGGTGTTACCGGTGCCGTAGGCGAGATCGAGGTTGAGCGTCACCCGGGTGCCGCTGACGCACACTGGACTCACCTCAACGGTGAACGGGTCGGCACCGTTGTCTGCAAAGGAACCAGCTGGCAGATCGCCAAAAGATGCCGAGGCTTTGCGTATCTGAATACAGGGATCAGTGGAGGACAGCTCGGCCGTAACGTTGGTCGCATCGGCCCAGTTGCCGTCCAGGGTCGCGATCAGGTCAACTGTTTCGCCCGGGTCTGCCCGACCGTCCCCTCCAACACCGTCGTATATGGTCTGCCCGGAAACCAGGATCACAGGTTCTGGTGTTATATTACTGTCCAGTGCTGCACGGGCGTTGACCCGCCCGGTGCCCAGCTTTTCGTCCTTGGCCCCGACGAACTCCGGATAGACAGGATCAGCGGTGAACATGATTCGATCCACCAGTTCCCCGTTATCGAGTGTCATATCCTTTGACCAGAGCAGACCGGCCAGGCCGGAAACGAAGGCGGCTGAGGCGGAAGTGCCGTTGGCAGTGCGGTAGATGAACCGGTGGGTCTCTTCCCACTCGTTCAGATACCGCGAGGCGCTGTATATGCCCACACCAGGTGCAGCGACATCCACCTCCGGGCCAACATTTGAGAATCCGGCGCGCAGGTCGTCGTGATCCGTGGCAGCTACAGCAATGCAGTAAGGGTCTGCCGCAGGATAGTGCACCTTATGGGCGCCGTCATTGCCGGCGGAACAAAACATTGCAGCCCCTGCATTCCAGGCATAGGCCATGGCACCCTCCAGCGCCTGACTCTGATCAAAGCCCCCGAAGCTCATGTTCAGGATCCGGGCACCGTTGTCAACCGCGTAAACAATACCCGCAGCGGCAAGGTCATAAGTGCCGGAGCCGCCATTGTCGAGCACCTTCACAGCCATGATACGGCTTCCCGGTGAGACGCCTGCGCCGCCTGTGCCATTGTCCGTCGCGGCCCCGGCGATGGCTGCGCAAAAGGTGCCGTGCCCGTTGTCGTCATCTATGAAGTTGTGATTGCCGGAAAAAGCCCAGCCGTAAGTGTCATCGACGTACCCGTTGCCGTCGTCATCCACCAGGTTGTCCGGGACTTCACCATCGTTGACCCAGAGTTGGCCGATCAGATCCGGGTGGCGAATGGACACCCCGGTGTCCAGCACCGCGATCACCACCTGGGGATCGCCTGTTTCCAGATCCCACGCCTCGAAGGCGTCCATATCGGCGTCTACTGTGCCGCCTGTCTGTCCGTCATTGTGAAGTCCTCATTGATAGACCAGATCCGGGTCGTTCGGTTCCAGGGAGGCCTGCATGATGAAGTTGGGCTCGGCAAAGGCCACGCTGGTTTCAGCTTGATACCGCCTTACGGCTTCTTCCACACCAAGTCCCTTGGGGAGCTTGACCGTCTCCACCCCCAGCCTTGGGATGGTTCTGATCACGTTGCCACCATGGCGGGCATGAATCCGGGCGGCCGAGGATCTGGTGATGTCGTCGTTAAATTTAACCAGAATCTGGTCCGGAACGAATCGGGTCTTCTGGTTTCCCTTCCCGACGTGGCCGCCTCCCTGAGCCGTACTGACGAACACCAACCACAAAACCAGAAAAATGAAATACGGAAGAGGATTCAAAACGCGTTTCATCGATGTATCCATTCGTGTGCCTCCTTGGTGTTTTTTCAACCATTGTGAGTCGGACAACACAGGTAAATTCAGACGTTCTCGCTTCCGGCGATCCAGGATGATCGAACCTTTTTGCACGACGAATGAGAATGGGTGCGTTGGCTCGGGGGCTTTTGGGCCTTCAGCGGTAAGGGTGGTGATGGGGAAACAAGACGATCGTCTAAGCAAGGATCCTCTGTAGTGCGCTCTAAACGAACCACAGAGGTATTCTTCAGGAGAAAGGTTGGTGGGATCTGCGGATGTGAGTTCTATATTATCCGGCATCCAATCTGAGGCAAAGAGCGCCATCATAGGCTGGATCGCGGTGCCGATGTTTGCAACTGTGCTGGGAAGACTACCTAGGTCATATCCCGGCTGACAGTTCACGCACAGTCTGGGTTGTGAATACAAAGAGGGTCAGGGTAGAATGGTGCCTGTTTAAGGGCTACAAATAGGTCGCCAGGCGAAGTTGAAATGCTGCGATATGAGGTTCTGGATTCAATTCGGGATATTGAGAATTAACTGAACAAGCACCATACCACTTTGACCACCTATAGTTTCATAAAATAATTGTATGTTGGCCCTTTTCAGCAAGTCAATACGACTGGGTGGTAGAGGCTCGATGAGTAAAAAATGAGGCAAAAAAGCCGGGGGAGAGGTAGTTCGATTCACAGTCACTTACGCCTATACCAAGATTCCCGCCTCCACCATGAAAAAGCCGGAACAATTCACGATGTGAGTGAGACCGGCTTTTTCGATGATCAGGGGAAAGGCAGGGTGAGCAGCGTACCGGATTTGTGAATATTTTATCCTAATATCTCATTGGATTGCCTTAACGTACTGAGATGTGGTCTGGCATTGATGGATCATTGGTAAGCCATATGAAACAAGCAGATTCAGGTGGGGCAAAATTAACAAAGAGATTCGATGTGACATAATCTGGTAGTGAGGTACAACTTGATCTGAAATCTCCTACAAAATGTACTTCGAAATTATAGGAAGAAGGTTGACTTACCTATCTCTCCACCACACCGTAACTTCACAGTAGACATTTCAGGCATGCATATGTACCACAAATGAAGAGATTTTTACTGGTAATTTTAGATGATTAATTTGGACTTGACCCTATTTGTTCCCGTTTGAGCAGAAAGTCCTTCTTGTGGCATCAATGAGTGATGTACCACACCTGCCCAGGTAGATAGTGCCTTTTGGCTCTTGCCATAATTTTTCTCGTCGCGAGAAGTTCAATATCTGTTTTTTTAATGTAAAATAATAACATTAACACCAATCACGACATTTTTTCTATAGACAAGGACGTTGAAGCAGGGCCATATCGCGTCCAGACCCCATACTGTATTTCTGTCTTGTAACCCGAATAGTTTTTCCATCTACTATTGTCTCCCCAAACAAGGAGCAGTTGCCTGTCCTGGCGATGTCCCCGTATGTACGTTGTTTATGTGGATTGACAGAGGCTAATTAGAACATATGTTTGAGACACGGCAAACTCAATTTAAATGATTAGATAACCTGCTCCTCACACCATGGCACAGGTATAGACTCAGCCAATAACATATGGGGTCCGAGCAAATAAAAAGAGTAATATCAATCTGAAATCTTTGATAAACTTGCGAATCTTGATGATTCCCCACAACGATTTCCTAAATTTAGGTGACATATCATGGGAAACAAAAAGATTTTTAATATATCCAAAAGGTTGTTTATTGCTTTATGGCTAGGATTTCTTTTTGTTTTGTGCGTTTGCTTAGTAATGTCCTCCTTGAGTGGTTCTATGTTTCAGGAAAAACTAACGAGTATAGCAAGGAAAACAAATAACCACGACTATCCTTTTGCAGAGCACGATTGTATATCTGATAGTGCTAGAGCAGCATTATCCAATGACATGCATGTAATAAAGATAATCTGTTTGTCAAAACAGTATGAAAAACCTCATAGTGTTTATGGAATCAATGAAATAATAAACGGATATAATAATTGGAGCAAAGCATCTAAAATTGATATTTTAAAATATACAACAGCTAATTCTTCAGAAAAAAACAAACAAGAGAATGAATTGAACGAAAAAATCAAAGAGCAAGAAGAAAAAATAATAGATTTAAAAAAAGGGTCAAATAACACTTTATCCGATGAAAACTCAGATGAAATAGATTTTACGATGGGTGATTTAAATGTTAACATATCTACCTTGAGTGTTCTGAGACAATTTAAAGAGAACCAAGATCTATTGCCACTATATGCTGAAATACAATCTTTTAACGATTTCTTCAAACCCATAACTACAATACTAAGATGGGTTACTTTCGGTACATTGGCTGATCATGCCTGGACTTACCCCGTTCCAATTCTCAAGTTAAATTTAGTTTTATCCATGGGTATCTTTGGAAGTTTGATTTTTGTAACAATCGAATTCATAAGTGAACCAAAGGGATATCTAAGACATTCATTTGTGATGTATTTTTTTAGACCCTTTTTAGGAATGATTGTCGCTCTTGCAATGTATGTATTAGTTAAATCTGGACAGTTTGCACTTTTCAGCAACACTAAAAGCGACCTCTCCCCATTTTTGATTTCCTTTTTAGGCATCATATCCGGAATGCTCGCCGACCAAGCTTATAAGCAAATTCATTCAACGGGCATCACATTTTTAACCCGCAACAAAGATGGGGAAAATAAAGAAACGAATCAGGATGGTAATTAAAATATAACCAGCTCTAATGAAAGAAGAAAACTCCATAATAAAATATTATAATAAGGTTGTTTGTTATGAAAAACATCATATGTAAAGCTATAATTGCAACTATATTTGTTTTCCTTTCTGCATCGTTTGTTAATGCTGGATGTTGGTATAAAGGGAAAGAATATCCCCCAGGATATCGAATTGGTTCCAAGGTGTGCGGGCAAGACGGTCAATGGCGGTAACCAACTCTTGCAGCCAAGAAAAATACAGGAACTTAAGAGGACAGAATGTGCTCCAATCGTTTTAACGGACACTATTAACAAGTATCAAATTTTTTATTAATAATGTTCAATTTGCTGGCGAAAGAAAGCCCTACAATATTCACCCCAAAGAGTTTAAGTTAGAATACTTACGACTGATGGAAGAGTCAGACCGACCAGCCAGTGAAATTGCCATGTAACTGGCCTGAAATACAAGTTTGTTCGCACCAATTTTAAGGAATACGTAGTAGGCCAACTTGGAAATCCGCGAAGTGTAAAAAACGGAATACTGACTGATAAGATCAAGGCTTTACATGCGAACTCACGACTCATTCAGACTTGGTTGTCGAAGCTAATAATTGTGGCCAGAACCGTGTTGCCATGTTAATAAAGGCAGCAAAAATCGATTCTAAGGTGTCTCGGAAATTTGTCAGCACTAACAACTCGCGACGATACGACGTTCGTTAACGCTCGAATTTAAAAGGGTCAGAATAAAATTAAATTTTCTCCTTTCGCCACACATTTGCAGTCCCTCCGAAATCCAGAAAGTTAACCTTGGGCCTGCCAACCAAAATAGCAGGCTAATGACGCTAACGAAACCTTCTTCCTGAGAATACGTAACAAAGTGACAAACGAATAAGATGTTATAATTCGGTCATTAATATCCTGTTTTTTCAATAAAAGAAAAAGGAGGACACAATGCCCGAAACAAGAGGTATACACCAAGACGA
>Ga0207717_100027_pt1 | contig 194455 bp, 178 predicted proteins | sample TtanPargueraPR_2_FD_187745 | JGI IMG/M metagenome (GOLD analysis project Ga0207717, IMG submission 187745) | Aerobic enrichment media microbial communities from Bioluminiscent Bay, La Parguera, Puerto Rico - Tt and P2 (2) (SPAdes) | ecosystem: Environmental > Aquatic > Marine > Unclassified ...
GTCTTCAAACTCTTTCAAATCCGCTAAAAACCGTCCGGCTTACTGCTTCAAACGAGGCGCGCATTCTACACTGAACCGCCACCTTGTCAACCGCTTTCTGAAGAAATTTGAAATCGTTTTTCTTCAGTGCTTTCAAGCAGTTACTTCCTCCGGCTGCCGCTGCCTCAGTGGCTTGTCCCTCAGAAGTGGTGCGCATTCTACAGCCCTCAGGAAAACTGTCAACGACCAATTTTCAATTATTTTCCCGGACTTCGGTTTCCACCTATTCGGCCGTTCAGAATACATCCAAATCGACCAGAAAACGAGCGGAATTTAACGAAAAGGGGGCGCCTGGAGGGGAATCAGTGATCGCCATCCGAACCACCTCCCACGGAGCACCAGCAACAACCCGATCACCAGGCCGTAAATCAGCATTTCGGTGATGTCACTTCTGGACTGCCAGAGAAAATGCAACCACGCCAACAATACCGCCGGGTAAATCAATCGGTGCAACGGTTTCCACCTCTTGCCGAGGCGTTGCATCATTGCTCGGGTAGACGTCATAGCCAACGGCAGGAGAAGGAGGAAAGATAGGCTGCCCAGAACGATATAGGGACGCTTGGTGAAGGTAGCCCATAAATCGGACCACCCCAGGATGAACTGGAGGAAAGCCAACAGATGAAGGCCGGCATAGAAGAAAGCGAACAGCCCGAGCATTCGACGCACCCGGATCCAGCCTGACCAACTCGTGAGGCGCGCCAAAGGACTCATCGCCAGAGTGACGATAAGCAACTGGAAGGCCGCAAGACCCAGGGCTTCAGTGACTTCCTGCCCCGGATCCGGCCCAAGGGTGCCGGTCGCGATGTTCGCGATCAACAAGATCAGTGGACCTGCAGCCAACAGAAATACCAGCGCTCTGAATAACGGCATGGGTAATACCATTACCAATACCCCTTCCAGGTCAATAGTATTTGGCCAGGTCCATACCCTTGTAGAGATGAGCCACCTGATCGCCGTATCCGTTGAATTTACGGGTTTCGATCCAGTTGGTTGAAAGCAGTCCGGACGGGAGGCGCCGTTCACGCTTCTGACTCCATCGTGGGTGATCCACCTCGGGATTCACGTTGGCATAAAAGCCGTACTCCTGGGGAGCAATCATTTCCCACGTTGTCCTGGGCCGCTCCTCCTGGAAGCGGATCTTCACGATGGACTTGATACTCTTGAAACCATATTTCCAGGGCAACACCAGTCGCAGTGGCGCCCCATTCTGCTTGGGAAGGGTTTTGCCATACAGGCCGACAGCCATGAAGCTGAGCTCATTCATGGCCTCATCCATTCTCAGTCCTTCCCGATACGGCCAATCGATGGTGCTGAACAGCGAACGTTGCGCCCTCATCTGATCAGGATCGTACAGCGTTTCAAAATAGACGTATTTAGCCCGGGAATTTGGCTCGAAGCGTTGAAGCATGTCCGCCAAAGGTATGCCAATCCAGGGGATCACCATCGACCAGGCCTCAACACAGCGCAACCGGTAGATGCGCTCCTGGTAATCGTGCGGCTTGACCAGGTCCTCCAGGGCATAGTTCCCCGGCCTGTTACACTCACCCTCAACGGTCACCGACCAGGGATCAACGGACATCTCATCGGCGTAACGCGCGGGATCATCCTTCCCGGTTCCGAACTCATAGAAATTGTTGTAACGGGTGACATCTTCATACGGTGTTTTCTCCTCGTCGGTGGAAAACGAGGGCATGGCGGTAAAGCTCAGGGATTCGCCCTGGATGGGCAAAGCCGCCGCGTCCGCAATACGAGGCACGCCGGCACCGGCCAGGCCAGCGGCAACCATGCCACCCATAAAGCGACGGCGATCAAGGTACACCGATTCGGGCGTGATATCAGAGTAAGAGAGAGCCCAGGATGGGCGTTTCTTGATGAGCATCGGCAATCTCCGTTAACCAGAAGCCTGACTGGTTGACCGGAGGGTGCCGCAAGAATTCCCCGGGCGCAGGGCCCGGGGCAATGCCTTCAGGGACGGTTTGCCCTACCGGCGACGGGGTTTGCCGCGAAACAGAGCGCGGACAGGTCCGGACAACGCATAAAGAAGGAATGCTGTGAACAATACGGTGGCCGGATCCAGAGCGATCACAACAAGCATCAGGACCACCAACAGTATGGCGGCAAACGGGACGCGCCCCCTGAGATCCAGATCCTTGAAGCTGCGATAGAGGATGTTGCTCACCATAAGCACACCCGTGCCACCGACGACGACAACCGTCAGCATGGTCAACCAGGTGGCCGGTTCGAACTGGTGAAAACACCAGACCAGACCTGCAACACAGGCGGCAGCCGACGGACTCGCCAGCCCAACGAAGAACTTCTTGTCCACTGAACCGATTTGCGTATTGAAACGCGCCAATCGCAAGGCTGCACCGGCGACGTAGATGAACGTGATCGCCCAGCCGAATTTGCCGAGGCCGTTCAACGACCAGAAAAACGCGACGAGGCCAGGTGCGACCCCAAACGCCACCATATCCGCAAGGCTGTCGTATTCTTCCCCGAACTTGCTTTGGGTATTGGTCATCCGTGCCACACGTCCATCCAGACCGTCGAGGATCATGGACACAAATACCGCAATTGCAGCGTTGTCAAAAACCCCGTTGGCCGCTGAGACAATCGCGTAGAATCCTGAAAACAGGGAGGCGGTTGTCAGGGCATTGGGCAGGAGATAGATGCCCTTGCGACGGACCGGTGCCCCTTCGACCAGCTCTTCTTCGACGACTTCGCCGGAATCGATCTCCGGATCGGGTGTCTCTGGCTGATCACTCTTGAAGGTGGCCTCTGGGTCGGCGGATTTTTTCTCTTCAGTCATTCCTGGAACTCCGGGAAGCATTTGGGCGGAGTATATACGAAAAACGCGGCCACCCGGGCCGCGTTTTTGCAAACTGTGCCGGAAATCCGGATCAGTTCTTGTCCTTGTCCACGATCTTGTTCGCGGTGATCCACGGCATCATGGAACGCAGCTTCTCACCAACGACTTCGATCTGGTGAGCCGCATTGTCACGACGACGCGCCGTCATGGACGGGTAGTTCAGGCTGCCTTCGGAGATGAACATCTTGGCGTACTCGCCGCTCTGGATGCGCTTCAGTGCGTTGCGCATGGCTTCGCGGGACTGCTCGTTGATGATTTCCGGGCCAGTCACATACTCACCATACTCCGCGTTGTTGGAGATGGAGTAGTTCATGTTGGCGATACCACCCTCGTACATCAGGTCGACGATCAGCTTCAGCTCGTGCAGACACTCGAAGTAGGCCATTTCCGGCGCGTAACCGGCTTCCACCAGGGTTTCGAAACCGGCTTTGACCAGCTCAACGGTACCGCCACACAGAACAGCCTGCTCACCGAACAGGTCGGTTTCGGTCTCGTCCTTGAAGCTGGTTTCGATGATGCCGGTACGGCCGCCACCAATACCGCTGGCGTAGGACAGAGCCAGGTTCTTGGCGTTGCCGGAAGCGTCCTGGAAAATGGCGATCAGGTCCGGAATACCGCCACCGTTGGCAAACTCGGTGCGAACTGTGTGACCCGGAGCCTTCGGAGCAACCATGATGACGTCCAGATCCTTGCGCGGAACGATCTGGTTGTAGTGGATGGCAAAGCCGTGGGCGAATGCCAGGGTCGCACCCTCCTTCAGGTTCGGCTCGATTTCGGCCTTGTACAGCTGAGCCTGGTACTCGTCCGGAGTCAGGACCATGACCACGTCAGCAGCGGCAACGGCAGACGGCACGTCGCTGGTCTTCAGGCCATAGGCTTCGGCCTTGGCAATGGAAGAAGAACCCGGGCGCAGACCAACAGTCACATCAACGCCGGATTCCTTCAGGTTGCACGCGTGCGCGTGACCCTGGGAACCGAAACCGATGATGGCAACTTTCTTGCCCTGGATGATGGAAAGATCGCAATCCTTATCGTAATAAACCTGCATGAGAAACCTCTGTTATTTGTGATGGCCCCGCAGGGCCATGATGTTCGAACTTGTTGATCCTGACCGTTACAGGCTCAGTACCTTCTCACCACGGGCGATACCCGACACACCGGTACGGACCACTTCCAGAACACCGGAAGTCCCAACCGCCTGGATAAAACCGTCGAGTTTATCACTGTCGCCCGCCAGCTGGACCGTATACACCGAACTGGTGACATCCACGATCTGGCCCCGGAAGATATCCACGGTGCGCTTGATCTCGGCACGCTGTGAACCCGTCGCCTTCAGTTTCACCAGCATCAGCTCGCGCTCGATGTGGGAACCTTCGGTCAGGTCCACCAGCTTCACCACCTCGATCAGCTTGTTCAGCTGTTTGGTGATCTGCTCGATGACCTTGTCAGAACCGGTGGTGGTGACGGTCAGACGGGACAGGGTCTCGTCTTCGGTCGGCGCCACGGTCAGTGTTTCGATGTTGTAGTTGCGCTGGGAGAACAGTCCCACGACCCGGGACAAGGCACCCGGCTCGTTTTCCAGCAAAACAGAAATGATTCGACGCATGATCACACCCTCTCCGTCTTGCTGAGCCACATGTCTTTCATGGAACCGCGGGCTACCTGCATCGGATAGACATGCTCGAAGCGATCGACGTAGATGTCGACAAACACCAGCTTGTCTTTCATCGCCAGCACTTCCTTGAGCTTGGACTCAAGGTCCTCCTTCCTCTCGATGCGCACACCCACATGGCCATACGATTCCGCCAGCTTGATGAAATCCGGCAGGGACTCCATGTAGGACTGCGAATGGCGGGACTCGTAGTTCATGTCCTGCCACTGTTTGACCATACCCAGAGCCTGGTTGTTCAGGTTGATGATCTTCACCGGCAGGTTGTACTGCTTGCAGGTCGACAGCTCCTGGATGTTCATCTGGATACTGCCCTCGCCGGTGATGCACAGCACCTCGTCGTCCGGATGGGTCAGTTTGACCCCCATGGCCGCCGGCAGGCCGAAGCCCATGGTGCCGAGGCCACCGGAGTTGATCCAGCGGTTGGGCTTGTCGAACTTGTAGTACTGGGCGGCAAACATCTGGTGCTGGCCCACGTCGGAGGTTACGAACGCCTCGCCATTGGTCAGTTTGCAAAGCAGCTCGACGACCTCCTGGGGCTTGATCACATCCGGACTAGTTTCATAGCGCATGCCATGGAACGCCCGCCATTCGTCAATCTGCTTCCACCAGGAAGCAAGCGCGTCGGCATCCGGCTTGTCCTTGCTCTCCTTCACAAGGGCGAGCATTTCCTTGAGCACCGCATCCACCGGCCCAACGATGGGCACATCCGCTTCCACGGTCTTGGAGATCGAGGCCGGATCGATATCGATATGAATGATCCGGGCACCCGGACAGAACTTCTCGGTGGCGTTGGTCACCCGGTCATCAAAACGGGCGCCGACGGCCAGAATCAGATCCGAATGGTGCATGGCCATGTTGGCTTCGTAGGTGCCATGCATGCCCAGCCAGCCCAGGTGCTGCTTGTCAGAGGCAGGATAACAGCCGATGCCCATCAGCGTATTGGTGAGCGGATAACCCAGCATACGGGTCAACTCGGTCAGCTGGTTCGAGGCCTTGCCGAGGATGACGCCACCGCCGGCATAGATCACCGGGCGCTTGGCAGCCAGCAGCATATCAACGGCTTTCTTGATCTGGCCGGCGTGACCACGGATGGCCGGGTTATAGGAACGCAGCTTGACCTTTTTCGGATAGGAATACTCATAGCGCTCGTTCGGCGTGGTCATATCCTTGGGGATATCCACCACCACCGGGCCAGGACGACCGGTTGCGGCAATGTAGTAAGCCTTGCGAATAACTTCAGGAATTTCCTCGGGGTGCCGCACACTCAGGTTGTGTTTCACCACGGGACGGGACACACCGATCATGTCGGTTTCCTGGAAGGCATCCTCACCAATGAGGTGGGAGGCAACCTGACCGCACAGAACCACCATGGGGATGGAATCCATGAAAGCGGTGGCAATGCCGGTAATGGTGTTGGTGGCTCCAGGACCCGAGGTCACCAGTACGGTACCTGGTTTTCCGGTCGCGCGGGCATAGCCGTCGGCCATGTGGACCGCCGCCTGCTCGTGCCTTACCAGAATATGCTTGACTTTGTCCTGCCTGAACAGCGCATCATAAATATGAAGGGCTGCACCACCCGGATAGCCGTATATGTACTCGATACCTTCATCCTGAAGGGACCGGATCAGCATATCGGCGCCAGACAATAACTCCACGATTTTCTACCCTCTTCTACGAGTGAATGAGCCGGGTTTCGCCCCGGTTGCCTGGATTCACGGTCTCCCTGCTTCTTGTGAAAGCGGAACCGGCTTGCTCCTCCACACTTGCAAAATAAGAGGTTGTCTCCTGGCCAGTCGCTCTCCTGAGGGTTGCGGAAAACGACCAATCAACGGGTTGCACGTAAGCAACAACCAGCACACATCGGGACCCGACGTGTTCAGTGTGGTGATTAACGGGGGATACTCGCTCGGGATTGCCTGCCGAATTAACCCCAGTTTCAGGCAATCGCCAATTCTGACAGCGCGAAACTCCCTGTCAATAGGCGCTGACAGTTAATCCACCCAATATGGCCGAAGGTCTGCCATACTGACGGAATCCGGACCCCTGAGATTTGAACCAGACGAAAGAAAATCCGTGTCACGGATGGCATGATAGACTTCACCAATAATTCCAACCGGCAGCGGAACCTGACCGGCAGCAAACCACGGCGAGTAGATCCATGAGCAGAAAAATCCTGATGTTGACCCTGTTAATGGTTTTGGTACCGGGCATTGCCCACAGCGGCTCTGTCTACAAGTGGACCGACGAAAATGGCGTCACCCATTTTGGCGACCGCCAGCCCACGGGCAGCAAGGCCGAGCAGGTCAACGTCCGTTCCGGCAAGGGCTCGACCAACGCATCCAATCGCGCCAGCCCGCAGGAGCAGGTGCAGTCCATGGAGCAGGAAGCGGAAAAGCGCCAGCTCACCGAACGTGAACGGGCCGAGATGGAAGCGATCCGCAAACAGCGGGAGGCCAACTGCGCCACCGCTCAATCCAACCTCAAGATCATCGACAGCAATGCGCGCATTCAGGTGCAAGAGGACGGCGAACGTCGATACCTGTCTCCGGAGGAGATTGCGGAGCAGCGGATGAAATTTGAGAAGATTGCCGAAGAGAATTGCGGGCCGATGGGAGAGCGGTAGTCGAAGGCGGGGTCAGATGAGGGCGTTCATCTGACCCCGGTTTAGTGGCTCAAACTGGGTGTGGAAGGTGGGGTCAGATGAAAGCTTTCATCTGACCCCGTTTAAGACGTAACTCAGAGTTAGACTTGAAAATGGTGTCAGAAGAACGCTTTCTTCTGACCCCCGGGTTATATCTGACTCCGTCTTTACCAATCAGGCCTTCTCGAACACCAGCTGGTGATCCTTCACCGTGCCCCGAATGGTATCCCCCGACACAAACTCTCCCTGCAGCAGCTTCTGCGCCAGCGGATTCTCGATATTCCGCTGGATCGCACGCTTCAGCGGCCGGGCACCATACACCGGGTCGTAGCCAACCTCGGCCAACAGGTCCATCGCGCCGTCGTCCAACTCCAGCTTCATGTCCTGCTCTTTCAGGCGCTTGCTGAGGCCGGCGATCTGGATCTTCGCGATGCCTCGGATCTGGTCTTCCGCCAGAGGATGGAACACCACCACTTCGTCGACACGGTTGATGAATTCCGGGCGGAAGTGGGTCCCGACCACTTCCATCACCGCACTCTTCATGGCCTCGTAGTTCTCCTCTCCCGCCTTCTGCTGAATGATGTCGGAGCCCAGGTTCGAGGTCATCACGATGACGGTGTTGCGGAAGTCCACGGTGCGGCCCTGGCCGTCAGTGAGTCGTCCGTCCTCGAGCACCTGCAGGAGAATGTTGAACACATCCGGGTGAGCTTTTTCCACCTCGTCCAGCAGCAGCACCGAATAAGGCCGGCGACGCACCGCCTCGGTCAGGTAGCCGCCTTCCTCGTAACCGACATAACCGGGAGGCGCACCGATCAGGCGAGCCACGGAGTGTTTCTCCATGAACTCGGACATGTCGATGCGAACCATGGCTTCCTCGGTATCGAACAGGAAGGACGCCAGTGACTTGCACAACTCGGTCTTGCCTACCCCGGTCGGACCGAGGAACAGGAACGAGCCGTTGGGCCGGTTCGGGTCGGACAGGCCAGCACGGGAGCGACGAACCGCGTTGGAAACAGCTTCCACCGCCTCATCCTGCCCGATCACCCGGTCGTGCAGGGCCTCTTCCATGCGCATGAGCTTGTCACGTTCACCCTCGAGCATCTTGGAGACCGGAATGCCGGTCCACTTGGAGACCACTTCGGCAATCTCCTCGTCGGTGACGCGGTTGCGCAACAGCTCCATCTTTTTCATCTCGGCCTGGCCGGCCATCTCCAGCTGGCGCTCCAGCTCGGGAATCTTGCCATACTGCAGCTCGGACATACGGCCAAGATCGCCGGCACGACGAGCGTTCTCCAGGTCAATGCGCGCCTGCTCGAGGTCGCTCTTGATCTTCTGGGAGCCGTGCAACGCCGCCTTCTCGGAGTTCCAGACTTCTTCCAGATCGGCGTATTCACGCTCAACATCGGAAATCACATCGGAGAGTTCTGAAAGCCGCTTTTTCGAAGCCTCGTCCTTTTCTTTCTTCAAGGCCTCGCGCTCAATCTTCAACTGGATCAGGCGACGCTCGAGGCGATCGAGGGCTTCCGGCTTGGAATCCATCTCCATGCGAATCTGACTGGCAGCTTCATCTACCAGGTCGATGGCCTTGTCCGGCAACTGCCGATCGGTAATGTACCGGTGCGACAGCTTGGACGCCGCGATGATGGCACCGTCGGTCACCTCGACACCGTGATGGACCTCGTAACGCTCCTTCAGACCACGCAGAATGGCAATGGTATCTTCTTCGGTCGGCTCGCTGACGAGCACCTTCTGGAACCGGCGCTCAAGGGCGGCGTCCTTTTCGATGTTTTCGCGATATTCATCGAGGGTGGTAGCACCGACGCAGTGCAGTTCACCCCGTGCCAGGGCCGGCTTGAGCATGTTGCCGGCATCCATGGAACCTTCGGCCTTGCCGGCACCGACCATGGTGTGGATCTCGTCGATGAACAGGATGATCTGCCCTTCCTGCTTGGACAGCTCGTTCAGCAGGGCCTTCAGGCGCTCCTCGAACTCGCCGCGGAACTTGGCTCCGGCGATCAGTGACCCCATGTCCAGGGACAACACTTTCTTGTCCTTCAGGCCGTCAGGCACCTCGCCATTGACGATGCGCTGGGCGAGCCCCTCAACAATGGCGGTCTTGCCTACGCCGGGCTCACCGATCAATACCGGGTTGTTCTTGCGACGGCGCTGCAAGACCTGGATGGTGCGGCGAATTTCGTCGTCACGGCCGATGACCGGGTCCAGCTTGCCTTCAGAGGCACGCTCGGTCAGGTCGATGGTGTACTTGGACAGGGCCTGTCGGTTTTCCTCGGCACCCGGATCGGTCACGGCCTCGCCGCCGCGGACCTCATCGATGGCTTTCTCCAGAGCCGCCTTGTCGACGCCCTGCTCCCGCAGCACCCGACCAAGGGTTCCCCGGTCTTCCAGAGCCGCCAGCAGCATGAGTTCGCTGGAGATGAACTGGTCCTTGCGCTTCTGGGACAGCTTGTCGGCCATATTGAGCAGCCGGCCCAGATCGTTGGACATGGAGACATCGCCGGCGGAGCCTTGTACTTCCGGGAGGTTCTCTATTTCCTGGGCGATGGCCTGGCGAATGCGGGCAGGGTCCGCCCCGGCCTGTTTCAGTAGCGGCTTGATAGAGCTGCCTTCCTGGTCGAGTAATGCCTGCATCAGGTGCAGCGGCTCGATGAAGTTGTGGTCCTTGCCAACCGCCAGCGACTGCGCGTCTGCCAGCGCGGTCTGTAGTTTGCTGGTGAGCTTGTCGATTCTCATGTGTCCTAATCCCCAAATCAGTTAGCGGATATGTGGCGAACCCTTGGGCGGTTCGGTTATATCCAAATTGCTTTGGTTTTAAATGTAGGGGCGGGTGGAGGGACTTCAAGCTGGGGCGGTTTGATTTTGCGGCTAAATTGACCACCGTCATGTGTGTTCGGAGCACGCAATGGGCTTTTGGGGCCTCCCGGAACATTCGCGGGCAAGCCAACAGGCGCTAGTTCATCCAGATGAGCGTAGCCATCCGTCCGGTCCGGCCATCTCGACGGTAGGAGAAAAACCAATCCCGATCGCGAACCGTGCAGAGGCTGCCACCGGAGACGGAGCAGACACCGGCACTGGCCAGGCGCTGACGGGCCAGTTGGTAGATGTCAGCCAGGTAGTGCCTCGGACGAGCGCCCTCTTCGGTGAACGCTGAGGCAGCGTCAGGGTCATGAGCCAGAAATGCGTCACGAACTTCCGGGCCGACTTCGAACTGTTTCGGGCCGATGGCCGGTCCGAGCCAGGCCATCAGTTCACCGCCCGGCACCGCCATGGCTTTGACCAGGTTCTCCAACACTCCGCCACAAAGGCTGCGCCAACCGGCATGGGCGGCGCCAACCACAGTGCCTGTGCGATCGCAAAGCACCACCGGCAGGCAGTCGGCGGTCAGGATGGCGCAGGCGATTCCCGGCTCTCGGGTAAAGCTGGCATCGGCCTCCGGGACGGAGGCGACATTTTCGTTAGTCACCTCCACGACATTGGTGCCGTGGACCTGATTCAGCCAGGCAATACGCCTGGTTTCCAGACCGGCGAATTCGGCCAGGCGCTGCCGGTTGGTGTCGACACCTTCGGGATCATCCCCGACATGGCCGCCAAGATTCAGGGTATTCCAGGGCGGCTGGCTGACACCTCCCTGACGGGTGGTACACAAAGCGTGCACGTTTGCCGGCGCAGACCAGTCCGGGCGGAGGACAGCCTGTTCAGAAATCATGGCTCTCGAGCTCCCGGACGTGTTTGCGCAAGGCTTCGATCAGATGAACCATGTCCTCCGGCAGCGGCACTTCCCAAGTGAGGATTTCTCCGGTTTCCGGGTGTTCGAGCGTCAGTTGCCGGGCGTGGAGGGCCTGACGGTTGAAACCGGAGAGCACTTCCCGCAATTCCTCGGTGGAACCCTTGGGCAGGCGCATGCGGCCGCCGTAGAGCTGATCGCCCACCAACGGATGCTTCACGTGGGCCATATGCACCCGAATCTGGTGGGTCCGGCCGCTCTCCAGTTTGCAGCGGATGTGAGTGTGGGCGGCAAAGCGCTCCACCAACCGGTAATGGGTAACCGCCGGTTTGCCGCTGGATACTACCGCCATCTTTTTCCGCTCCCGGGGATGGCGCCCGATCGGCGCATCGACGGTGGCGCCGCCGGTAAGGGTTCCCACCACGACGGCGTCATACTCGCGCCCCATGGTCCGGGTCTGTAGCTGATCAACGAGAGAGGTGTGCGCGATCAGGCTCCGGGCAACCACCATGATGCCAGACGTGTCCTTGTCGAGCCGATGCACGATACCTGCACGAGGGAGGTTTTCCACTTCCGGGGCATAACTCAGGACCGCGTTGACCAGCGTGCCGGCTGCATGGCCGGCCGCCGGGTGCACCACCAGGCCTGGCGGCTTGTTGATCACCAACAGGTGCTCGTCTTCGTAGACGATATCCAGCTCAATGTCTTCCGCTTCCCAGCTCACCTGCGCATCAGGCTCGGCGTCCAGTTCAAGAACGTCGTCGAGCATGACCTTGTCACGGGGCTTGCGCGCCTCGCCGTTGACCGTCAGGGTGCCGTCCTTGATCCAGCCTTGCAGGCGGGAGCGGGAGTGCTCGGGCATCAAGGCGGCCGCCGCCTGGTCAAGCCGGCGGTCACTCAGGTCAGGTGGAACAACAAATCGGGCAGTAATTCGGTTTTCAGATGACATCAAGCCCCCGGGGCTGGTGTGTTACGTTTTGATCAGATTCTGACAATCGAGCGAGGGAACCTCTGCACATGGGCCTTCTTCCCCGCTACAATGGCCGCTGTTCAAAAACTTTTCGACATTATACGGGATTCCGGCATGAGATCAGTTGTTCGTTTGCTGTTGCTGTCCACCCTGGTGGTGGTGATCAGCGCCTGCGCCAGTAACAAACAGGAAGAAGTCCTGCCGGAGCAGACGTATTACGAGAATGCCCGCGATGCAATGGATTCCGGCAACTTCAATGAAGCCGAGGAGAATCTGGATGCTCTCGAGACCTATTATCCGTTCGGCCGGTACGCAGAGCAGGCGCAGCTGGACCTGATCTATGCCCGCTACCAGAACCTGGATCTGGAAGGTGCCCGGGCCGCGGCGGACCGGTTCCTGCGCCTGAACCCGCAGAGCGACCACGCCGACTATGCCCTGTATATGCGTGGCCTGGCCTCCTACAACCTCGATATCGGTCTGGCAGCCCGTTACTTCCCCATCGATGTTGCGGCCCGCAACCCGGGCGAGCAGACCCAGGCTTTCCGGGATTTTTCCCAGCTGCTGAACCGCTATCCGAACAGCCCTTACGCCAGCGATGCCCGCCAGCGGATGATTGCGATCCGTAACCGCATGTCCGAACTGGAACTGCACGCCGCCCGCTATTACATCAAGCGCGAGGCTTACCTGGCCGCTAACAATCGCGCCCGCTATGTGGTAGAGAACTATCCTTCCTCCCCTGCGGTGGAAGAGGCCCTGATCATCATGGCCGAAACCTACCAGTTTCTCGACCTGAAAAAAGGCGCCCGTGACAGCATTGCGCTGCTTCGCGAGAACTTCCCGGAAAGTGAGGCGTTCAATGAGGATGGGGAGTTTGTGGCGGATCGGTTGAAGGGGGAGAATCGGTCTTTGATGAATGTGGTGACTTTTGGGTTGATTGGCGACGAGTGAGATTGGCCTGAAGATGGGGTCAGATGAAAGTATTCATCTGACCCCTGAGTTGATGCCGAATTCTGAAGCTTGATGTGAAGCTGGGGTCAGATGAAGGTTTTCATCAGACCCCTGAGTTGACGGCGAACTCTGAGGCTTGGCCTGCCCCCCGGGGTCAGAAGAAAGCCTTCTTCTGACCCCTTTTTGATCCCCTCTACTTCCCGCTCTTCCAGCCGTTGGTGATCGGATAGCGCCGATCCTTCCCGAATCCCCGTTCGGTAATCCTCACACCAATCGGCGCCTGGCGACGCTTGTACTCGTTGATATCCACGAGGCGCACGGCCCGCTCCACATCGGCGCGTTCGAAGCCCTCGGCAACGATCGCCTCGGCACTGAAATCCCGCTCCACATAGAGGTTGAGGATCTGATCCAGCACATCGTATCCCGGCAGACTGTCTTCGTCTTTCTGGTCCGGGGCCAGCTCGGCGGACGGCGGCCGGGTAATGACCCGCTCCGGGATTACCGCCGAGAGGGTGTTGCGATAGCGGGCCAGGCGGAAGACCAGGGTCTTCGGCACATCCTTGAGCACATCAAAACCACCGGCCATGTCGCCATAGAGCGTGGAGTAACCCACCGCCATCTCGCTCTTGTTGCCGGTGGTCAGCACCAGAGAGCCGAACTTGTTGGACAGGGACATCAGCAGCACACCGCGCAAACGGGCCTGCAGGTTTTCTTCAGTGGTATCCGGCTTCGTGCCCTCGAACGGCTTGGCCAGGGTGGCCATGAAGGCGTCGTACATGGGCTCGATGGAGAACACGTCATACTGCACACCAAGCGCGTTGGCCTCGGCCTCGGCGTCCTCCAGGCTCATGCTGGAGGTGTAGCGGAACGGCATCATCACGGCACGAACCCGGTCCTTGCCCAGGGCATCCACCGCAACCGCCAGAGTCACCGCAGAATCAATGCCGCCTGACAGCCCAAGCACCACGGACTTGAAGCCATTCTTGTTCACGTAGTCCCGAACGCCGGTGACCAGGGCCCGATAGACGTTGGCCTCCAGGGAGGGTTCCTCAGGCAGGGACTGGGAAATCGGCTGGCAATGATGCTCGCAAAGGAAGTCGACCGGAAACAGCCCTTCACTGAATTGCGGGACTTCCGCCATAAGCTCCCCGGAATGGTCATAAACGATGGAGCCGCCATCGAACACCAACTCATCCTGACCACCGACCAGGTTCACATAGACAATACTGACGGCGTTTTCCCGCGCCTTTCGCTCCAACAGGGCCTTGCGCCGTGCCTGTTTGTCGATGTCGTAGGGCGAGGCATTGAGATTCAGGATCAGCCGGGCGCCTGCCGCGGCACAGTCCTCTACCGGCCCGTCTTTCCAGATGTCCTCACAGACGGTTATACCGACAGGAACACCGCGGATTTCCATGGTGAGGACATCCTTGCCTTCGGCAAAGTAGCGCTTTTCATCGAAGACCTGGTAATTGGGCGGGAAACGCTTGAAATAACGGCCGGTGATCTGACCGTTTTCGATGACCACGGCCCCGTTGTACAGGAGCCCCTGATGGCGCAACGGTGCTCCGATGACGATGGCAGGCTCCAGGTCTGCACTCTGCAACTGCTCAAGCGCCTCGTTGATGCGCAAATCCAGACTTGGCCGCAGCAGCAAGTCTTCGGGTGGATAGCCGGTCAGGCAGAGCTCCGGGAAAACAACAATATCTGCCTGGTGTTCGCTGGCCGCCTTACGGCTAGCCTCAATCACCAGCGCGGCATTGCCGGGAATGTCGCCTACCAGAAAATCCAACTGGGCCATGACCACCCGCAGCTTCCGGGCAGGCGATTGGGAGGACGGGACGTTCCCGGACACGGACATAAATCGGCTCCTGTAACTCATTGCCATGAAAAGGCTATTATAACCCTCCGACGGCAAGAATTTCTTCCGATCCACACCAGACAAAAGGCAACCATGACAGCCAGCATGTCACCCACCGGTAGAGCAAAGCCACTCAATCAGCCGAGCAACTGGCAGCAAGTAAAGCTGTTCCGGATCTACAACCACTACCGGCTCGTGGTCAGCCTGATGCTGTTGGGGCTGCTGTTTATTGATCCGGTCGCCTTCGAGCCCCGGTTCCGCTGGCAGGACTACTACCAGGCTGGCGTGATCTCCTACCTCGCCCTGAATGCCTTTATCGGCATGACCTTGCTGGCCGGCTTCCAGCCCAACCAGCGACATATCACCCTGTCTATCCTGCTGGATATCCTGATCATGCACGGTCTGCTGATCACCAGCACCGGGATCACCAACGGCCTGGCCAACCTGGTCATCGTCTCTGTGGCCGCCGGCAACATCCTGACCCCCAGCCGCATGGGCATGTTCTATGCTGCTTTGGCAGCCATCTGTTCCCTGGGGATTTCCGGGTGGGCCGTGCTGGTATTGGGCGAGAGCGGCGACGATATCGTCCGGGCCGGCTCCCTTGGCATTCTCTATTTCGCCGCGGCGTTTATCCTCCAGAACATCTCCCGGCGAATGATGCGCAGCGAGGCCCTGGCCTCAAGCCGGGCACGCAGCATCGCGGAACTGGAGCAGATCAACCAGCAGATCATCCAGCGTATGCGCACCGGTATCCTCGTATTGGACCGCCTTGGTCAGATTCGTCTGGCAAACGCGGCCGCGGAAGAGTTGCTGTTCGGAGCACCGGGCTCCGAGGACTCAACGAGGACGCAGGCCCGCATACTCCCCCAGCCGCTGAAGCTGGGACTGGAGGACTGGCTCAAGGACCCCCGCAAACGGATAGCCCCGTTTCAATCTGCCTCCACCTCTCCCCTGCTCCAGGCGAATTTCACCCAGCTGGATCAGGAACAGGGCGATCTGATCCTGGTATTCATCGACGACATGAGCAAGGTGACCCAGCAGGCCCAGCAAATGAAGCTGGCCTCGCTCGGGCGCCTGACCGCCGGCATTGCCCATGAAATCCGCAACCCGTTGGGCGCCATCAGCCATGCCGCGCAACTGATGGAGGAATCCCCTTCCCTCGACGAGGGGGACAAACGCATGCTGGATATCATTCGCCGCCATTCCCGCCGAGTGAACGGCATTATCGAAAATGTCCTGGACTTGTCCCGGCGCAAGGCAGCCAATGCCGAGCTGGTGGATATTCCGATTTGGCTGCAGGAATTCCGACAGGACTTCCTGCAAACCCAGGATGACCAGTCCGAGCCCGTGCGCGTCGACCTCGTGATCGATCCTGACACACCGGCTGCCCGCTTCGACAAAAGCCAGATCGAGCAGGTTCTGGTCAACCTGTGCGACAACGGACTTCGCTATAGCCTGCAGCAATGCGGAGAGAAACACATCAAACTCAGCGCGGGCATGACCGAAGATGGCGAGCGGGCCTATCTTGACGTCCGGGACTACGGCCCCGGTATCGACAAGGAGCACCGGGCCTCCGTCTTTGAGCCGTTCTTCACAACCGATAAAAGCGGTACCGGCCTGGGTCTTTATCTGGCCAGGGAACTGTGCGAGTCTAATCAGGCCCACCTCTCCCTGGTGGAGGATGACCAGCCCGGCTGCTGTTTCCGCATTACCTTTGCCCCACCCGGGCGCCTGATCTGATCGGAGATCCTGTTATCCCCGGGCGCATACAACGAGATGGAACCAACACGAGACAATGACCACTCACACTGCACTGATCGTTGATGACGAGCCGGACATCCGGGACTTGCTGGAAATTACCCTGACCAGGATGGGGATCGACACCCTGACCGCCCCGGACCTGAGCAGCGCGCGCCAACTTCTGGAAAAACACCAGCCCCAGCTGTGCCTGACCGACATGAACCTGCCGGACGGCAACGGCATTGATCTGGTCCACTGGATCCAGCAGCATGCCCCGGCCACCCCGGTGGCGGTGATCACCGCCTATGGCAACATGGATACCGCCATCGAATCCCTTAAAGCCGGCGCATTCGATTTTGTCTCCAAACCGGTGGAACTACCCCGGTTACGGGAGCTGGTCAGCAGTGCCCTGAAACTGTCCGACGCCAAACCGGACACGGAAGCGGAAGCCGATGAGCCCGGCCTGCTGTTGGGCAACTCGCCCCAGATTCGCAAGCTCCGGAATCAGACCCGCAAACTCGCGCGCAGCCAGGCACCAGTGTTCATCAGTGGCGAATCAGGCAGCGGTAAAGAACTGGTGGCTCGCATGATCCACCTGCAGGGGCCACGGCGGGAAGGCCCTTTTGTCGCGGTTAACTGTGGCGCGATCCCCTCCGAACTGATGGAAAGCGAATTCTTCGGCCACAAGAAAGGCAGCTTCACCGGGGCCGTGGAAAACAAGGAAGGCCTGTTCCGCTCCGCCAACGGCGGCACGCTGTTTCTGGATGAAGTAGCGGACCTTCCCCTGGCGATGCAGGTGAAACTGCTGCGGGCTATTCAGGAAAAAGCCGTTCGACCAGTTGGCGACACGAAAGAGGTCCCCGTTGATATTCGGGTACTGAGTGCCACGCACAAGAACCTGCCCGAACTGGTGCAGGAAGGCGAATTCCGCCAGGACCTGTTCTACCGGATCAATGTGATCGAATTGGCTGTGCCACCACTGCGGGAACGGCCGGACGATATTCCCTTGCTGGCCAACCACATCCTTGGGCGAATCGCCCGGGAATACGAATGTGATCCCGCCGCCCTCACCCCGGATGCGGTTGATCGACTCAAGGCCTACGATTTCCCTGGTAACGTTCGAGAGCTGGAAAACATATTGGAGCGAGCTTTCACCCTGTGCGATGAGGACCGTATCAGTGCGGACGACCTGCACCTGGGCAACGGAGTACAGCCTGCAGGTTCGGCCTCTGGCCCGGAGGATCCCGGCCCGGATGGGCCTAGCGTGCCCGAGGGGGAGATCGATCTCGAAGGATTCCTGGAAACCATTGAACGCCAGGCCATTGAGAAGGCACTTGAGGCCACCCGATGGAACAAGACGGCGGCAGCCAAAAGGCTGGGGATCAGCTTCCGGGCGTTACGCTACAGGCTCAAAAAACTGGGTATGGAGTGAGCGGCCAGTAGGGCTACCCCTACCGGCTGATCAGCTCCCGCCAGCCCAGCCTGCCCCGCAGTGTCTGATCACCAAAATCGACAACGTTTTCATTGGTGAAGTCGTCCAGCTGGCCGGTGCCACCCGCGGTATTGTCGAACATCACGTTGCCCAGTATCCGGGACAGGGAGAGAATCCCCCCGGTGTAATAGAAGCCCGACGCAAGCTGATCCTGGTTGTTCACAACACCATCGCCATTGGTATCAAACACCTGCCGATCCGGATCGGTTCCGTCGAGGTCCACCAGCATACGGAAGCTTGCGCCGTTCGACGCGCAGTCGTTGGTGGGCGGGATGGTGGTGTTGAACAGAATGGTGGAGCCGCGGACCTGGGGCATCATCACCACACGTTCGCCTTCGATGGTATCGAAATCGATGTACCAGCCGACATGCTCGTTCCTCTTGTCGTTCCAGACTATGGAATCGTCACTCAGGTTTCGAACAATACCGTCCGTCGTCGAACTCTCCGTGATATCCCTCTCCAACAATTCCCCTTTCCAATTCGATTGAGCAACACCCAAATCCCAGATCGCATAGAAAGACTGCGTAGCCTGCTCGCTGGTGATGTCACTTTGGGTCAAGTAACGGCCGGTGCCAAACAGCACCAGTAGATTCGGATCATTCTGCGTGGAAGTGCCAACGTCTGCATTCCTGACAACCATTGGAGCAGAGGTAACAGGCTGCCCCTCCGGGGTAGCAAACAACGGCTCTGGCCCACTATTTCCGCCGAAGGCACTCCCCCACTCATCATCGTCCGCGTCGTAGGCAAATGCCCAGATGCGCCCATCCAGATCACTGCCATAGATACGGTCGACGAGATTGTCCGCGTCCAGATCAATCAGACGCACATCTGAATTCATACCACCGGAAGGCCCCGAATCCATTTCCAGGAACCAGTAATCGGAATTTTCAGTCCAGGTACCGTCAAGCCCACCCTCGAGACGGAGAATGAACAAACCGGTCCTGCCACTCGGGGCGCCAAGACCATTGCCAAACACAGCCACCCACTCGTTCCCGGCCCCCATGTCCGTCAGCATGATATTCACGGGCTCCGTAATGTAGCCGAGATCATCATCCACGAACTCCCAGAGAGCCAGATCCTCTGCGGTCGCTTCAGTAATACCATCGGGGTCGGTGATGTCCAGGGCAAACAGCCCTCGACCGCCAGCTCTCAAACCACCGATCAGAAGCGTGTGCCAGGAATCCCCGCTTCCGTCGCCGACATCAATATGAGCATCCGCCACGGTGGGCGTCAGGTCGACATAGTAACGGTGCAGGTAGCCTGGTTCCGTCAGGTAGTGCAACCCTCCGCCGGCAGAGCTGCCGAAAACCAGGTCCGGGACGTAAGCGAACAATTCCTTGCCACCGGTGGATTCGCGGGTGCCCTCAAAGGCATGCAACATGCCATCGTTGGCGCCGACGTAGACGACGGGTGTGCGATTGCTGATGGCACTGGAGTTGCGAAAATCGGAGTAGCGATCGCCCTCAAGACCATAGGGGGCCCGATCGGGCCACCCCATGGACGGACGATCCACGAAGACCGGCGCGCTGTGAACGATATCTCCCAGACGGCTGTCCCGGGGCCGGAAATCTCCCGAGGGCACCTCGCGGCTCCGGTCGCCCCGAAGATAGGCCAGACGCTGTTTGGCCAACGTCTCTGCGGCACCAGCCTCCATCGCTTCGGTACCTGCCAGCAAATCCGCCCGTTGATCGGACGTCAGGTTTGCCCAGGTAAAACCTTCGCCACGCGCGTTTACCGGGTCATAAGTGATGATTTGACGAGGGCTCAGATCCAGGTTTCGATTATCCAGCTCGGCACCGGCCTCCCAGACCACATCGCCGATGTAGGAGCCGCCCTCCTGCACCAGGCGTCCGTTACTACTGTTCAGGCCGCGGGCCGCCAGCTGGCCGCTCCAGCGGCGGCTGTTGAAAATGGCACTGAAAATCAGCGAGTCCGACTCAACCGTGGCACTGCTGAAAGTCACCGCCGCGGCCGCGCCAGACTGATCGTCAATATCCTCCAGCGCCTTGTTCAACCCATCGGTGATTTCTCCCGGCGCCCGGGCGTTGTAGATTTCGCCCTTGCCTTCAACGGTGGCCCGGTATACATCATCCAACTGATAAATGAAGAGATTCGGGTCGGTCGTGTCGTTGGCATCGGGCCATGTGGGAGGTGCCTGGTAGGCATCGGCAACCGAATCATAGAGCGTACCGTCGACTTCCCTGCCGTAAATCGATCCTTTCGCCCCGAGCAAGACGCCAAAGGTATTCATGTGGAGATTCGAGTTGCAGTCGAGGGAGGAATCTTCGCCGCCATCAATACAGGCACCGGGTACGTTGACCTGGCCTGCAGGCAAGTCCGGCCGAAGATTGCCACTGTAATAGGTCGAGGCGATGTCTCCCAGGGTTTCCTGACCAGCGCCATAATCCGAGGCGAATCCATCGGTATACATGAGCGCATAGTTGCGCTGGCATTCGTACTGGATTGGCGCATCGTTTCCGGTGCGTTGGTACTGGGTACCGACGTAACCCAGTGCACTTCTCAGGGGCGATTCGTTGGTCTCGGGGACATCGTCGTAGGCGTGGAAAACTTTCTCTATGAGCGTTTCGAATTCACCGCCGGCAGTCCGGTCATCGGTATCCAGCATGGCAACGGGGGTTGCCTGATCATTTACAACAGTCAGATCGGCACGAACACCACTAATGGATTGCAGTGACTCAGCCAGGGCGAAGCGAGCAGACTGGTGCCTGCGACGATGGTACTGGAACCAGTTGGAGAAGTTCTGCATCTCTTCGGCGAAACTTCTCTCGTAATCGGTTCCCGCGTTATAGGTTTTCTCTTCGTTGACGGTTACCTGTTTCAGGCAGCGGCCGTCAGGCGCAAGAGCGCCGTCGAATTCGTTGCCATTTGCATCCTTGAATACCAGATAGTTCTCTACCGACCACTGCTGCACCAGTGCTGCAAAATCGTTGGGGTCGGGTGCGGCACAATTACCATCAACAAACAGGGTGAGAGCATCCCCCCGCAAACCGAAAGTGCCCTGCTCCACAGGCACGTAATAGGTTGCTGGCGTATAGGCTACGCATTGATAGAAAACATCCTGGTTCAGATCGCCCAACAGATCCTGCAGGTTGCTCGATATCTGCTCCGCAACGCAGCCAATACCTTCGCCGGTCAGATCTACGAGGCTTTTATCGCCGCTGATCGTCTCATCGAGGACGGTGCTGGCGTTATTCAGCCCCTCATTGGCGATTTTAAGCTGTTCCCCCAGAGAACCGGAGAAGGCAAAGGGCAACAGCTTGGTCTCCGCCAACGGATAAGTCTCATCGCAGTAATCAGGCTGTTCCCAGGGCCAAATCCAATCGCTTATTGTGCACAGGCTATCCTCAATAAAGCTCGTGTAACCATCGAGCAGTAGCTCACCCGAGGTCGTGGATGCCTCGTCGTAGGTCAGGCCGTAGTGCGGGTCAAGCAAAGGGTTGCCGATCTCCGCCTCGGCATAGTCACCCCCGGGCCAGGGTTCATAGTCTACCGAAGGATCATAGTATTGCGGATTGTAGGCGCTGGATCTCATGAACCCATAGGCAGCGATCGGCGGGACAACCAGATAATCGTCATTCAGCCGCTGGCCGTTGTACTCGCGGGTGCCGCCTGACTCCGGAGCCAAAAAGGTTTCAAACAGGTAGCCATAATTGGCATTCCCGATAAGGTTACTGGTGACGGTTGTCTTCAGGCTCTCAAGGTCTTCATTACCGAAGGTCGGTACAGTCTCCCTGACCAGGTTGCCAATCCAGGTGGTCAGGGTTTCTTCATCCGCCCTCCCATAAGCGGCACCACCAAACAACACCTCCATGTCCATGTACCGTGAATCATCCATCACGAACACAACGTTGTGTTTGACACCCTGGCTGATGAACAAGGGAGTCTGGGAGGGGTTCAGTTCGGCACTGTAGCCGGCGGCCGGCAGAACCAGACCAAAGGCGACCAGCAGATTGCGAATGGTCCTTGCGTAACGCGTGCTCATAGCTCACCTGCGTAATAGACTTCAACTATCCGGCGGGCATTTCCGCTGAATCCCCGGGACATGGCGACGATCCGGAATCCAAGCGGGCGGGCGGCTCCCGTCACCATATCCTGCCGTCCAGCCATCACCACATCGGTCACCTGACTGACTCCGGCCACATCACCAACAAGCTCAATAAAATAGCGCGGCACCGGCATACTCCGACCCTCAAACGATTCGAGCCAGGCGTTGTACGTGGCCGTGGCGGCAAAACTGTTGCTCTCTCCCCAGGCATCCGGATCGTCAAAGTCCGGCGCCGCTCCTGGTTCATACAGTGGGCCATTGGTATCAAAATCGGATAACACCACCAGACCGTCATCAATCCGCCTTTCGGCTTCCCGGATAACTTCCTCGGTCAGTTCGAGACTCACATCGCCTTCCCGCTGGGCATTTACCATCAGCTCCTGCATGGTGACCCGATCCAGATTGCTGGAAGCCAGGAGGGTCAGCACCAGCAGGATCAGGAGGGTCATGACCAGGGCAACGCCACTCTCTCTTGAACAATGGCCCATCAATTCCCCCCGAAAATCCGGTTGCGAACGCTAGCGGTGAAGGAGTACTCGCGATACAGGGCACTGTCCGCCGGCGTAAGGAGACCGGTCGCGGCGCTGGTGCAAGCCAGCCAGCCCGGGAAACAGACGTCGACCGGATCATCACTCACGCTGTCGTCACTGGAGCGGACCAACAGGCTGACCCGGACGGCGAGCGTCTGCGCCAGCACGTCTTCCACATCGACATCACCGGGAGCGGGCGGATCGCGCCATTCGTCGACAGCCAGGTCGTCGTTGGTGTCTACGCCGATGAGCGTTCTCATGTCGCGGATATCGGCAACGAGTTCGACCGGATTACCATAGCCATCGGCACTGCCACTGTTATTCGCCAGCAATGCCCTCTCGACCACCAGGGACCGACGGCCCTGATCATCCGCCTGGATCGAATAGCGCGTGACCGAGGGGCGGTAAATCTTCGCGTTCTCGGTGTATTTTTTGGGCATCGTCTTGATCGCATTGCCGGGATCAAACGTGCCGCCCTCGTTGTGTACGATCAGGTCGTTGCCCTTGTCGTTGACATTGGTTGCCTGAAAGATATTGGCGTTTTCGCAATCGGTGACCAGCAGGATGTCACCCTCAGCAAAGGAGGAGGAGTCCGTCACATGCAGTGCCGCAGAGTCCGCCGCCGGAACCTTATCGACTCCAACCTCAGGCGCGCCTGAAATTCCCCTGAGCAGAATCACATGGGATCCGTCCACAATGGCGTTGTTGCTATCCGTGTCGGGGTAGATTTCCAGTCCCCGGCTGAAATCGAGAAGGTCACCTGCGGAGGCTGAGTTCAGGTTGTTCTGAACTGACGTGGCCGCTGAAATGCACCCCCAGTAATCGGCATTGCGAATCTCACGGCCAAGGATCATCGCTCCCTCACGGCCCGACTCCTGCACATTGGCAACCGCCCGACTGAGGGTGAATGATTGTTTGTTGGTAACAAAGATCTGAACCAGACCAGCCGTCAGGATGAGACCAAGGGTCATGGAGATCATCAGTTCAACCAGCGACAGGCCGCGCTGGACCGATGGCAGGCGTCTATAAAACTCAGGCATTGGTCAGCCTCGCTCTCAAAACAAATTCCTGCTCTGCCAGCTCACTGCCTGTCCCGTTGCCGTCAGCGTCAGTGGTCTCCCGCCCTTCTCGCTCCTGCCAATTGAGAGTGATGGTGACAACTCCATTGGCCATATCGATGGCCCCCTCTCCTTCCGGAAGCTCCCGCTCGAGTTTCTGACACCAGAGACTGCGATCCAACGCGGCGATATCGGTAGAGCTCGGCGAATCCGAGACGGCGCTACTGCATTCGGCCACCGTCATGGGGTACTCATCCCATTGGCTCGGATTGGCGCGCATCCGCTCGATCATATCCGACGCAAGCAGATTGGCCCGGGTGCGGATATCGGCGTTGGTGTTCATTTTCAGTGCGAAAACCTGCATGCCTCCCACACCAAGCAGCCCTATGGCAAAGATTAGTACGGCAACCAGGATTTCGATCATCCCGACACCACGTTGCTGTCCAATCATCCGCCACCTCCGCAGGTAACCCCTTCGGTCCGGATTTGGCCGCCGCCGTTGATTTCGAGAATCTGGCCTTCCGGAAGATCGTCTGAACAGAACGTCAGGCTGTAAGCCTGCTCGTCGATGGCGAAGCCCCCACCGTCGAAACCAAAAGGCGCTGTGGAAAGCGTGGTTGATGTGCCGGATATGGATACCGAATTTCCCGGCCCCTGAGCCAGCCGAATGATCTCCGAATCAGCCCGATTGCCGTCATTATTTTCATCACGCCAGATCACCACGCCGGAAGACCAGGCAGAACCATCCAAAGGAGACACCCATACCCGGTCAGATCGACGGAGAGCTTCACCCCGGGCCTGACTGACGATACCGAGCATCTGGTTCGTCGTCGCTGTGAGACGATTTTGCTGAATCAGGGTAACGAAGGAGGGAATGGCCCAGGTCACCACGATGGCGAGCACCGCCAACGTAACCATAAGCTCAATCAATGTGAAGCCTTTAGAACGCGCATAAACCATGAAGATGCCTCAAAAGGGGGCGCACCAAAATACCTACGCTCCATGGCCATATGTAGCACGACTTTGCTTGCTAACGCAGTGGCCTTAGACGGTCAAAAAGGCCGTTTTTTTAAACTTTTACATTCCTATAACGATGGAGCCTAAGAATAAACAGGACCATCCAGCTTTTCTATTAACTGGAATACGGTTTAAGATGGCGCTGGGCAGGAAGCCCCATAGTTTCAAAAGCAAGACAAGGAATAGTCTGATGAGACCAACAGCCTCGTTCAGTGGCTTCACGCTTGTGGAGCTTCTCACCACGCTCGCCATTGTAGCCCTAGTCGCCAGCCTTGCGGCTCCCTCCATGGACAACTTAATTCGAAAAACCAACCGGCATGCGGCAGTCAGCGACATGATCAGGCTGATTAATCTGGCCAGAAACACTGCCATCATGGAGCAGCAAGTCACCACACTTTGCCCACTCGATGAGAATGATGACTGCACTCACGACTGGTCCGGAACAATCACGGTATTCCGCGATCCTGAGTCCGATAAAAGTCTGAGTAACGAAAGTGACGTAATCCGAGAAGCCGAGTCCGTCGTGGGAGGAAAATGGACTGCCAACACAGCTTCCCGGCCCTACTTCAGATTTATGCCCAGCGGAATCGCGGACTATGCCATTGGCAACATAGTCTGGTGCCCCATTAACGGTAACTTAAAACTAGCCGCCCAGATTCGAATTAACATGGGCGGCAGGCCCAGAATCGCCGAGGATTCAGATGGCGATGGAATTGTTGAAGGGGTAGATGGGAAGCCAATCACGTGCGGTTAGGGGGCGGAACCCGCCCCACTTATCTAGTCTGGGGACTGACTACTTGGACCAGGTATCCTCGCCAGTATCAATACTCCCGTTTCCGTTTTTGTCCCAGCCTCGTGCTCCTGTGGAAAGCAACTGAATGAAACCATCTCCATCCTGAGGCCCTCCCGATATGGGAACTGCTCTTAGCTCGTAACTGTTAGAGGTCAAGTTATAAATACGCATATTGTATACTGGGCTTCCATCTGTCGGAGCTTGACTGGCAAACACGGAAGCATCGGGAGCGGTCAGAGTATTCGAAATATCCGAGGTCCCTCCATCTGCTCCAACATACGTATTGTTCTGAGTGTAATAACGCTCCATGGCATTGGCGAACGACATCAAAGAACCTTGAACATCTGTGCGCCTCGTGCTTTTCACTTGTTCTACGTAACTGGGATAAGCAATTGCAGCAATAATGCCTATGATCGCAACAACAATCATTAGCTCAATCAACGTAAAGCCTTGCTCGCACCCTTTTGACTTGCTTTGAGTTCGCATAAGCTGGTTCCAGTTCCTCATTCCTGATAAATCTCCCGCCAGCCAGAACGACCCAGCGTTTTGCCACCACCCAACTCTATTTTGGTTTGGTCAATTTCGCCGTCTGTAGCCTGACGGTAGAGGTTGTCACCCAGAATATTTGAATTGAGGATTATCGCATTACCGTAACGTACTCCGGCTATCGTTGCGTCGTCAGCGTTCACCTGACCATCGTTATTGACGTCAAAAACCGGCTGCAGCGGGGTAGTGCCATCGAAACGGAGGGCCATTGTCCAACTGGTGCCGCCGCTTTGGCACAAACTCTGGGAAGGTGTCACAGTATTAAACAAAACGTACTCGCCGCGCACCAGGGGACTCTCGATAACCCGCTCCCCCTGCTCTTTATTCAGATCCACGAACCAACCCAGGCGAGCAGTGGTCGTCGTATCCGTCCAGTCGATGGAGTCCCCGTCAACGGTGCGGGTCTCCTGACCAGAATCCGTTCCTTCTGTGATGGTCCGCGATTCCAAGTCGGCTCGGGTTACCGTTCCACCCTTGTCCCACACACCATAGAAGGTCTGAACAGCTGTGCTTGTCGGATCCGTTTCAGTCAAATAGCGCCCGGTGCCAAAGAATACAAGCAAGTTCGGAGTATCTCCCGCGGTATTGTAAATATTTCTTCCCATCACAGGAGCAGTCGTTATTGGCTGTGCGTTACCCGATGAATCGGTGGCAACAAATAAAGGCTCTGGAGTTGAATTTTTGTTACCTCCCGCTGGGTATGCACTTCTCCATGAACTGGAGGATCCCGTTGAGAGGTCAACCACCCAGAGGTTGCCATCAAGATCACCGGCATAGACGCGGTCTACAATACCATCTCTAACGGTAGTTCCATCGCTGTCTTTGAAATCAACCACCCGGAGTGGAGACAAACCTGAGGCATTAGTTTCTAGTTCAATGAACTCGTAGTCCCCAATATCCCAACCATCCTGGCCTGCTTGAATATCAAGTACGAAAATACCTGTTTTTCCGTTGTCACTGTTATAACCATTAGGAACGATGGCGCTCCACCGATAATCATTATTCCCCCACTCTACGAGTGATATGAGAGGAGGCTCTGTAATGTAGCCCAAATCAGGGTGGGAGAATTCCCACATGACGAGATTCTGTGCTTCTGCAGCTGTGCCATCAAAGGATGCTGGATCAGTTACATCAAGCGCGAACAGGCCTCGACCACCAGATCGCATCCCTCCTATCAAGACAGTCCGCCAGCCTGCACCGCTTCCGGTTGCATCGCCGATGTAGACATCAGAAACTGCAGGAGAGAGGTCAACATAGAAGCGGTGCTGATATCCCGGGTCGCTGAGATAGCTCAACCCTGCAGTACCTGAAGCTGAGTAGGAGAAACTCGGGATATAGGCCATAACCTCATCGCCTGTCTCTGCATTAAAACCATGCAGCATTCCGTCGTTCGCCCCTACATATACGACAGGCGTGCGGTCTGAGTTGTTTTGCTTGAATGTTGAATAGCGACCAGTAGTGGCAATGCCAAATGGGTCACGGTCTGGCCATCCACTGGCGGGAGCGCCTACGAATACTGGCGAGGAGTTGACGACATCGCCGAGAACCGTAGACCGGAACCGGAACGTGCCACCCTCTTTGGATTGATCGCCGCGAATGTATGCAAGACGGTCCCGACCCAGTCCATCGTCCGAGGGTCCATCAAGGTCATCCTGCTGATCGAGAGACAGTTGGTCCCAAAGGAAGGGAACACCGCCATTATTATAGGTTACGATGAAGCGATCCGCCGGCGCCTTATCCAACAGAGTATCAGCCCCATCCCAGATCGTGTTACCAATGGCGCCAGTCACCGGGTTCAAAGCTCGCGCCGCAACCGATCCGGTCCAGTCGCCGCTGTTGAATGAGGCGGTATAAACTTCGCTTCCTTGCTCCAATGTCGCCGTGTTGAATGTAACGTTGGTTGCACTCCCTGTTGAACGCACGATATCTCGGATTGCTGCCGACATCGATCTACGGAGATCATCCACGTTCGTGGCATTGTAAAACTCCCCCCGCCCATTTACCGCGGCATGTAACAAATCATCCACTTGCTCTAGCCCCCAATCGGCATCACTCATTGAACTGAGTTTGGTCCAGTCAGGATAAGCGTCATACACATCTTGAACAGACTGGTAGCCGTTGCCAACGAACTGCTCGCCTTCATTCCCGAAGCCGACGGTAAACGTGTTCATATGCAAATCGGCGTTGCAATCAACCGATGGATCATAGGATGGATCAGAGGATTCAACTCTTGTTTTCTCGAGGCTACTGTATCCCGGATCACCTTCCTTCTTATAGCATCCATCGGGTAGCCGAACCTTTCCCTCGGCAAAGCTGGCTCCTCTTAGCCGCTTGTTGTAATAAGTCATCGCCACATCTGCGAGGGTATTGGACTCCTTGTCTGCATATGGTTCGCCTTCGGTGCCGTCAGCATTGCCGAAGTCACTCACAGTGGCATTATTCAGACCGTCTGTGAAAAGCAGCGTGAAGTTTTTCTGGCACTCTGCCTCGATAATGTCTGAGTTTGAATCGAACTGACTGCCCGCATGCGCTAGTGCTTTCCGTAGGGGAGTTCCACCCCCGCTGTAGCCCGATCCAAAACGCTCGTATGTGTCGTCAAGGAAGTCACCTCGCTCGGTATCGAGGTCTTCCATTGGTACAGTCCTGAGATTCTGGATCCAGAACGTACCTACCCGAATACCGGATAACCCTTCTAGAGACTCCGCAATAGAGGCACGGGTGGCATGATGCAGCCTTCGATAATAAGTAAACCAGTTAGCAAAGTTCTGCATTGCCTGCGTACCAGCGGAAATTTCATTTTCGGCGATACATGAGTCATCCGGGGCGAAGCCATCCGCTTCTCCCTCAAATGCAAAACTTTCCGGCGACTTTACCCACGCTTCATATGCGCCATCCAAGGCACCACAGCTGTATGTCGCACCGTTATAACGAAACGTTTCCGAGCCATCCGTGACTTTTTGGAAGTACGTAGCGGGATAGAAAACGTTCCCATCTACGTCTTTTGTATCCGACGTCAGGTTTAACGTGGGGCTTGATGAGGAGGTAGGCTCGTATGCTGCGTTTGTTTCGTTCGCATTCGAGAACGTATGAGTGGCCGAATCAGGCCAGGGCGTATAGGTTGAATCCGGATTGTAAAAAGCAGTATTGAAGTCCGGGGAGCGCAAATACCAGAATGCTGGTGTAAAGGGCACTTGGTCATCCCCACCCGTGTTAGTGAGCCAGCCACCGACATTGGTTGAACTCACTTCACCGGAGTCGAAAAGATACCGTCGATACTCCGTTTGGCAATTTCCGTTTTCGTCGCAATTCTTAACCCCGGAATAGAGGTCACTGACGACCTCAAAATCCATGCTGCCGGAATCATCGACTGCAAACACAACATTTGGTTTAGCTGAACCATCAACAAACAGCGGCTGGTCAGCAAATGGAACTTGTCCATAACCAATAGTTGGTGTGCACATGACTATGCCGGCAAAGAAAACAAACGTGCGGCTCTGTAAAAAGTTCATCCTCTGACCTCTCCAGCCCTTGTTAAAAATCACGGCGGTAATATTCCTCAAGGATTCGTTGACTGTCACCAGTTGCCCCCGTGCCTCTCGCAACAATTCGGAAGGCCTTCGACACCGATGCCCCTGTCTCGTGGGTGTAATTCGTTACGTTGACGTTGGATGACTCGTTCCCGACTTCAACCTGAGCATCTCCCACAAATTCAACAAAGTACCGTGGTGCCTCTGGGAAAAGTGACTCGCCATTGACTGTCGGAACAGTTATTGCGATCGAATTGGAACCACTCCAGACACTCGCCGCAAAAACACCGTTACCTCGGGGAGCATTCCCCTTCTCGTAAAATCCATCGATTGTGTCAAAACCGGAGGGGCTCGCTAACGCCTCGATCTTTAACTCTGCTTCTCGCAAAGCGAGCTCTGCACCCTCCATTGCCATAAAGCCCTCCCTCTGCGCCGAAACCATCCGCTCTTGCAACGTGCTGTTCTGCATACTGGAAACAGCCAACAGACTCAGGACCAACAAAATCAACAAACTCGTGAGAAGCGCCGCGCCACGCTCAGTTTTTTTTGGACTGACGTTTTTCATCAGTTTTGCTCCACCCTAAGAACCCGGTTTCGGATCGTCGCAGTTGACGTAAATACTCGATACAGGTGTCTTGAATCAGCTGAGATCTCCGTAGAAACGTCATAGTTGGGCCCGGAGGAGCAGTCTGACCAACCGGGGAAACAGAGCTCCATGGGAGCGTCGACAATACGATCTTCCGGCGAACGTGCAAGTATTGAGACTTGCACAGCAACAACGTCGGCGGCAGCAGCAGTAGATAGGGCTGAGGGACCATCAATATCAACCCACTGCGTAACCTCACCGTTAGCCAGCCCCGAATCAATGCCTACTCTCAGCTGTACATCCCAAACACCATCCATGATCTCCTGAGCTGGATCTGCGCCATTTTTACGGTAAAGAGCACGCCGACCATTAGCATCGGTGTCTAGATAAAACTGATAGTAATAAGGGTTATAAATTTGGGCGGTTTCATCATACTGCTTTGATAGACAGTTCGATGCGCTGCCTGGGCAGTTGTTATCAACAACAACATCCACGCCATCACGCGGCGCTGCGTTTCCAGGCTCAACTGAGCTACCAGTGTTATGGTTAATACCGGGGTTTGAACCCGTCTGCAAACCTGTGACCTGGAAAATATCTCCCGCAATACAGTCACTGATCAAGAGAATATCTGACTCAGAGATTCCTGCCACAGTGTTCACTTTCAGGTTGGCAGAGGAATTGGGCATAACTTGAGTTATCACGACATCGCCAGCACCACCAACTCCGCGCAAAATCAGGGCGTCAGTGCCACTAAGACCAGTGGTCGTACCATCACTTTGGTAGGCCATGAAACCATCAGAAAAACTAAATAAATCAGTGGCCGCCTGATAAGCAGGATGAGTATTATCGAGCTTGTTCGCGACATTTTCCCTGGGAATGCAACCCCAGTAATCTGCATTCCTTATAGCCCGACCAAGAAACTCTGAGGTCATCCGGCCCGTTTCCTGCACGCGCATATTTGCCTCACCAACGATGAATGAACGTTGGTTACCGCTAAAGATCTGAACGAGGCCGACCGTCAGAATCAAACCTAATGTCAGAGCTACCATTAACTCAACAATGGATAGACCTTTCTGGTGTGCCTGCAGTCTCATCTAAGCCTCACATACAAAGTGTAATCTTGGGCCAACGCGTCATTACCAATCCCACGCTCTGTCCAATCGATTGTGATTTCAGCAAACACCGAGTTACTGTTCTTCGTGACATCCACAGTGCTCTGGGCTGTCGGCACATCCGCAACCAGGCTTTCCTGCCATGAGCTTAACCGAGCGTCACAGCCGGAACATGTTGCCGATTTTGCCTTTTCAAAAACTGTGACATCTTCAATGTCCGATCGCATTCGCTCAGACAAATCATAAGCGTGCATGGTGACAAGCGATCGTACTCCCGAATTACTCGTCTGTTTGAGGGACAAGGCCTGTATACCGGCCACACCGAGCAAACCAATAGCCAGGATTATCATGGCGACCAAGACTTCAATCATCGTAAAACCGGAGTGCCTCCTAACCGGATACTCCTTGCGCGCACCAGGAGCTTTAGTTAACCGCATGTGAAGTCCTCTGATCGTATCCGTCCACCAAGGGTCACTGTTATAACCGAGCCATTTTCTCCCGACCGGTCATCACAAACCTGAACAGTCACAGTCGATGCGCCGTTAGGTAGGAGCCCGCCGCCTGTAAAAGCCAGGTTAGAGGTTGCTGACACCGTCACGCTCCCCGGTGCTGGATCAATCCGACGTATTTCGTCATCAATCGATCCATCCCCATCATTGTCATAACCAATGCGAAGACCGCTCGACCAATCCGATCCCGTAAGAGGTAACGCAAGAACGACTCGCCCTGACTTGACTGCCTCCGCTCGCGCGTAATTCAACAGCCCAACAACATCGTTCGAGGTGCTAGCCAATCTGCTGTTTGCTATCAAATTTGCAAATGAAGGGACCGCAAAAGATGCAATGATTCCAACGAGGGCAAGCGTGATCATCAATTCGATCAACGTAAAACCCGAACTTCTCTCGTTTTTATATCTGACAGACATAGTCCACTTCCATTATGACGTATCTGCACATTAAACAACGTTCACCAGAGCTTCCACGCCTTGGCGACAAGCGGACTTTTAGAGGAGATGAGCGGTGAGGAGGGAGGGAAAAATGTGATGGAGATCAAACGAGGCCGAGGTCACTCAACCTCGACCGCATCAATCCGAAGCTCCCTTGGCATGGAGAACACAATATTCTCCAAACGCCCGGCCACTTCCTGGGGCTCTTCGCCGCCCAGCTCCTTCAGGCGAGCAATCACCTCGTTCACCAGCACTTCCGGGGCGGAAGCACCGGCGGTCACACCGACAGAGCTCTTGCCTTCCAGCCACTTCGGGTCGATCTGGGAAGCTTCGTCGATCAGGTACGCCGGGGTACCCATACGCTCGGCCAGCTCGCGAAGGCGGTTGGAGTTGGAGCTGTTGGGGGAGCCCACTACCAGCATCAGGTCGCAGTCGCCGGCCAGTTGTTTGACAGCGTCCTGGCGGTTCTGGGTGGCGTAGCAGATGTCGTCCTTGCGGGGGCCCTGGATCTCGGGGAATTTGGCGCGCAGGGCGTCGATGACCCGGGCGGTGTCGTCCATGGAAAGGGTTGTCTGGGTGACGTAGGACAGGCGGGAAGGGTCTTTGACTTCCAGCTTCGCCACGTCTTCCTCGTTTTCCACCAGGTAGATTTCGCCGCCGTTGCTGTGGTCGTACTGGCCCATGGTGCCTTCCACTTCCGGATGGCCATGGTGGCCGATCAGGATGCACTCGCGGCCGTCGCGGCTGTAGCGCATGACTTCCATGTGGACCTTGGTGACCAGCGGGCAGGTGGCGTCGAACACCTTGAGGCCGCGGCGGGCGGCTTCGTTCTGTACCGCCTGCGAGACCCCGTGGGCACTGAAAATCACCAGGGTGTCGTCAGGCACTTCGTCCAACTCGTCCACGAACACCGCGCCGCGGTTGCGGAGGTTGTCCACCACGAACTTGTTGTGGACCACTTCGTGGCGAACGTAGATCGGCGCACCAAACACGTCCAGTGCCCGGTTGACGATTTCGATGGCGCGGTCGACGCCGGCGCAGAAGCCGCGCGGGTTAGCGAGTCGGATTTGCATAATCAGTGCGTCTGTCCAGCCGGTTCCACATCGAGGATTTCAACTTCGAATTCCAGTGTACGCCCTGCCAGCGGATGGTTGAAGTCCACTTCCACTTCATCGCCTTCCACCCGGCTGATCACGCCCGGCAGCTCCTGCTGGCGCGCGTCGGCGAAAGACACCACCACGCCCGGCTCCAGCACCATGTCGGCACTGAATTCGTGGCGCTTGAACGTCTGCAGGTTGTTTGGGTTGTGCTGGCCGAAGGCTTTTTCCGGGGAGACCTCGAAGGTCCGGCGATCACCGGCTTTCATGCCCATCATCAGCGCCTCGAAGTTTTCCGGCAGGTTCTCGTCACCGATCTCGAGGGTGGCAGGCTCTTTCTCGAAGGTGGAATCCACCACATCGCCGCCCTTGATCTTGAGGGCGAAGTGAAGCTTCACACGGGTTCCCTTGTCTACGGGCAAATCTTTCATGAGTGTCTTTCACTCCTTTTCGGCATCCCCGCCATCGGCGGGTTTGCGGAATATATCGAGGATCATCATGCCGGCGCCGATGGTAATGGCAGTATCGGCCAGGTTGAATGCGGGGAAGTGCCAGTCCTGCCAGTAGAAGTGCAGGAAGTCCACCACATAGCCGTGCACCACCCGGTCATAGACGTTGCCGAGGGCGCCGCCGAGAATGAGTACGATGGCAACGGCGGTCCAGGTTTCATGGGCCTGCAGTTTTCGCAGCCAGCTCACCAGAACCACACTCACCACCAGCGCCAGGGCCACGAAGAACCAGCGTTGCCAGCCATCGGCCTGGGCCAGGAAACTGAACGCCGCGCCGGTGTTGTGGAGCAGCGTCAGGTTGAACATGGGCATCACCGGCACCGGGTCACCGTAGGTGAGCATGGCGCTGGCCATGGCCTTGGTGCCGAGGTCGATGACAATGACCAGCGCCGCCAGCCACAGCCATTTCAGTTTCGAGCCCATGGACTTATCCGTCATGGCAGCGTCCATCAGGCGAAGGACCGACTCTCGCCGGGACCTTCCACGTTGCTGACGCAGCGGCCGCAGAGATCATCGTACTTGGCATTGCGCCCCACGTCTTCGCGGTGGTGCCAGCAGCGCTCGCACTTGGCGTGGGTGGCCGGCGTGACCTTCACCAGCAGGCCCTCGTGACCGGTCTGCTCCGCGCCTTCGGCCTCGGCCACCGGCTTGACGGTCGCCTCGGAAGTGATCAGCACGAAGCGCAGCTCTTCACCCAGTTGCTTCAGGCGCTCGGCCAGTTCACCCTCGCAGTACAGGGTCACTTCGGCACTCAGGGAGCCCTTGATCTCGCCACGGCCACGGGCCTCTTCCAGGCACTTGTTGACCGCTTCCTTCACGCCGTAGATCTCGCGCCAGTAGTCGCGGCCCAGCTCGGCATCTTCCGGCAATTCGGTCAGGCCTTCGTACCAGGTTTCGTAGAACACGGTCTCGCCGCGCTCGCCCGGCAGGTGCTGCCAGATCTCGTCGGCGGTAAAGCTCAGGATCGGAGCGATCCAGCGCACCAGGGCCTCGGCCACGTGGTACAGCGCCGTCTGGCAGGAACGCCGCGCCAGGCTGTCGGCCTGGGTGGTGTACTGGCGGTCCTTGATGATGTCCAGATAGAAGCCGCCCAGGGTCGCTTCGCAGAAGTTGTAGACCTTCTGGTAGATGCGCAGGAAGGCGTAGTTGCCGTAGTCCTCGTCCAGCTCCTTCTGCAGCTGCAGCGCCTTGTCCACCATCCAGCGGTCCAGGGCAATCATGTCCTGAGGTGCCACCATGTGTTGAGCCGGATCAAAGCCGTTCAGGTTGCTGAGCAGGAAGCGAGCGGTGTTTCGGATGCGGCGGTAGCCATCGGCGGTCTGGCGCAGGATGTCCTTGGAAACGGTCATCTCGCCACTGTAATCGGTAGCAGCCACCCACAGGCGCAGGATATCCGCACCCAGCTCGTTCATGACTTCCTGGGGCGCAATCACGTTGCCCAGGGACTTGGACATCTTTCGGCCCTTGCCGTCCACCGTGAAACCGTGGGTCAGCACCTGCTTGTAGGGCGCCACGCCGTTCATCGCGATGGAGGTTTTCAGGGACGACTGGAACCAGCCACGGTGCTGGTCGGAGCCTTCCAGGTACATGTCCGCCGGGAACTGGCCCAGCTCCTCGCGTACACGCAGGACCGAATCGTGGGTCACGCCGGAGTCGAACCAGACATCCAGGGTATCGAGCACCTTTTCATACTGGTCGGCATCAGCGCCCAGCAGTTCGTTCTGGTCCAGTTCGTACCAGGCATCGATACCACCGGTCTCGACAGCCTGGGCCACCTTCTCGATCAGGCCCTGGGTGTCCGGATGCAGCTCCTGTGTTTCCTTATGGATAAACAGGGTGATGGGTACACCCCAGGTGCGCTGACGGGAGATACACCAGTCCGGGCTTTGCTCGAACATGGCTTCGATGCGGTTCTGGCCCCAGCCCGGTACCCAGCGCACGCCCTTGATCGCTTCCAGGGCGTCGGCGCGCAGGTTGTGCTTGTCCATGCTGATAAACCACTGGGGCGTCGCCCGGTAGATCAGCGGGGTCTTGGTCCGCCAGCAGTGCGGGTAGCTGTGCTGGAACTTCTCGGAACGGACCAGTTTGCCTTCCCGCTCCAGGGCAGCACAGACGGGATCGTCGGCCTTGTAGACGTGCACCCCGGCGAACTCGCCGGCAGCCTCGGTGTAGGTGCCATCGGCTTTCACCAGGTTCAGGGTGCCGATGCCGTATTCCTTGCCCACCTCGAAGTCTTCCATACCGTGGTCCGGGGCGGTATGCACCGCACCGGTACCAGCCTCGGTGGAAACATGATCACCCAGGATCACCGGCACCTGCTTGTCGTAGATCGGGTGGTGCAGCTCCAGCTTTTCCAGGGCGGAACCGGCAACGGTCGCCAGCACTTGGTAATCTTCCACACCCCAGCGGGCCATGATGCCCTCGACCATCTCAGTGGCCAGGATCAGGCGCTCGGGTCCCTGACCGACATCCACCTGCACCAGGGCGTATCCCAGATCCGCCCCCAGGGAAACCGCCTGGTTGGCCGGAATGGTCCAGGGCGTGGTGGTCCAGATCACCACGGAGACATCGCCCTCGCCCTTGTCGGTGCCGAACAGCTCCAGCGCGCGGGCCGGATCAACCGCAGTGAAACGCACATCAATCTGGGTCGAGGTCTTGTCCTGGTACTCGACCTCCGCCTCTGCCAGTGCGGACTGACCTACCACACTCCAGTAGACGGGCTTGTATCCACGCACCAGGTGGCCCTTGGCCACGATCTTGCCCAGGGCACGGACGATACCGGCTTCCACCTTGGGGTCCATGGTGAGGTAGGGCTTGTCCCACTCCCCCATCACGCCCAGGCGGATAAAGTCGGCCTTCTGGCCCTCGATCTGCTTGGTGGCATAGTCCCGGCAGGCCTGACGGAAGGTCTTGTAGTCCACCTTGACGCCGGCCTTGCCGATTTCCTGCTCCACCTTGTGTTCGATGGGCAGGCCGTGGCAATCCCAGCCCGGCACGTAAGGTGCGTCATAGCCCTTGAAGCTGTGGGACTTGACGATCATGTCCTTGAGAATCTTGTTGACCGCATGACCAATGTGAATGCTGCCGTTGGCGTAGGGAGGGCCGTCGTGCAGGATGAACTTGTCCCGGCCTTCGCGCTGCTTGCGCAGGGTGCCGTAGACATCGAGGTCCTGCCAGCGCTTGAGCATGTCCGGCTCGCGCTTGGCCAGGTTACCGCGCATGGGGAAGGCGGTTTCCGGCAGATTCAGGGTATGCTTGTAGTCGCTCATGGTTTCTGTGCGTACTCTTCTGGTCAGTGTTGGTCAGTAAACTTTTGGGGTTCGGGCCCGTGCTTTCAATGCGTGCTGCGGGCCGAACCGTTGGCCCGGAGCCACGCCCGGGCGTTGTCCATGTCCCGCGCGATCTGGTCTTTCAGGGCCTCGACGGAATCAAACTTCTCCTCGTCCCGCAGGCCATGGCGGAAGACGACTTCCAGATGCTGGCCATAAAGTGTGCCAGCAAAGTCAAACAGGTGCACTTCCAGTGATGGCCGTTTGCCGTCGACCGTTGGCCGGACGCCAATGTTGGCCACGCCATCGTAAACGCGGCCATCATCGAGTGTCGCGCTGACCACGTATACGCCGCGCAAAGCCGGCAGGCGGTGCAACAGGATATTGGCGGTCGGCGCACCGATCTGGCGGCCCAGCTGGCGCCCGTAGACTACCCGCCCACGGATACGATAGGGATGGCCCAGCAGGGCTTCGGCTTTTTCCAGACCATTAACGGTCAGCTGGTCACGGACACTGGTGCTGCTCACCCGCTCACCGTGCCGGGTCACCGTCCGGGTGTTCTCGACCGTGAACCCTGCATCCTGCCCCACTTTCTGCAGCAAATCGAAGTCACCGGCGCGATCGCAGCCGAAACGGAAATCATCGCCAACCACCAGGTGCCGAACTCCGAGCCCCTCGATCAGAACGTCCTCGATAAAGCCCATGGCGGAATAACTGCGAAACGCCTGGTTGAAGCGCAGGCACAGGACAATATCGACCCCTTCGCCCAGCAGGGCTTCAAATTTCTGACGAAACCCCATCAGGCGCGGGGGCGCCTTATCGCCCTGAAAAAACTCCCGGGGTTGAGGCTCGAATACCATCACCACGGAGGGGACACCCAGCTCCCTGGCCTTGCTCAGGACCTGATCGATGATGGTCTTATGGCCGAGGTGAACACCATCAAAATTACCAATGGTTGCCACACACCCCTGCGCCAGGGGTGAATCCGCCCGGCGCGAGAGCAGCTTCAGGTTGGTCAGGCCTCGAATCAGACGCATGCAATGCGAACCTTCAGTTGCCAGCTGGCTTTCAACGCCCCTGCGCGACAGGAGCACTGGTGAGAAAACGCGCGATTATACCTTACCTCTGGCGGAAATGTCTTACCCGGACGCCCGACACCGCCAGCGCGACGAAATACACCGCAACACCGGAGCCAACGAGGATGGCCATGTCCCGCGCCCGGGCCAGCCCGCCGGCGGCGAGCCAATCACCCACGGGCGCCTTGAGCCAAAGGATGACAGCCGCCAACGCAGCGTTGGCGAACAGAAGGCGAGCGAGGAATATCGGCCAGCCCGACTGACTCTTCCAGGCCCCTTCCTTGCGCAGGCCACGCCAGAGCAGAAACCCGTTAAGCCAGGCGGAAAGCGACGTCGCCAGCGCCAGCCCGGCATGAGCCAGGGGCACGATCAACGCCAGATTGAAGGCCATGTTGGCCACCATCGCGATGACTCCGATCTTCACCGGTGTCGCGGTGTCTTCTCGTGCGAAGAACCCCGGCGCCAGCACCTTGATCAGCATGAATGCCAGCAACCCGGCGGAGTAGGCCCGCAGGCTCTGGGCCGCCATGGTGACATCCCGGTCGGTCACCTCCCCATAATGGAACAGGGTAGCAATGAGGGGCTCGGCCAGAAGCGCCAGCGCCAAAGCAGCCGGCAATCCGATCAGCAAGACGGCCCGCACGGCCCAATCCAGGGTGGCGGCAAACTGGTCGGCAGAGGCGGCCGCGTGCTTGCGTGACAGGCTGGGCAGGATCACCGTGGCGATCGCAATACCAAAAACGCCAAGCGGCAACTCGGACAGGCGGTCCGAGTAATACAACCAGGATACGCTGCCGGTCTGCAGAAACGAGGCCAGCACGGTGTCGAGCAGCAGGTTGATCTGGCTGACCGAAACCCCGAACAGCGCCGGCGCCATGAGTTTCAGGATGCGCCGCACCCCCTCGTGGCGGTAATCCACTTTCGGGCGGGGCATCAGCCCCAGCTGCATCAGGAACGGCAACTGGAAGAAAAGCTGCAAGGCACCTGCAATGAAGACGCCCCAGGCAAGGGCCATGACCGGCTCCGACATCACCGGCGACAACCAGATCGCGGCACCGATCATCGCCAGGTTCAGAAGCACCGGTGTGAACGCTGGCACCGCAAACCGGTCGTAGCTGTTAAGGATGCCGCCGGCAAAGGCCGTTAACGAAATCAGCAGTAAATAAGGAAACGTAATGCGGAGCATGTCGCTGGTAAGCGCGAATTTCACATCGTCGTCAAAGAAGCCCGGGGCAAATATCGCCGTCAGCACGGGGGAACCGAGCATCGCCACCAGGGTAACGCCCAGCAGCACCAGGCCCAGGGAACCGGCCACGGCGTTCACCAGCCGTTTCACTTCGGAAATATCCTGTTTTTCCCGATAGGAGGACAGCACCGGTACGAACGCCTGGGAAAAAGCCCCTTCGGCGAAAAGGCGCCGCAGGAAGTTGGGAATCTTGAAAGCGACAAAGAAGGCGTCCGCGCCGGCACCCGCCCCGAAATAACGGGCAATCACCATATCCCGGACCAGACCCAGCACCCGGGACAGCATGGTCATGACCCCGACAACACCGGAGGAGCGGAGCAACCCGGGGGCAATGGATTCAGGAGTTTTGGGGGCGGAGGAATCCGGTTCCGACGACATTCTGGCTCTGATCAGCTAGTGGGCTCATGTATACCGGAAATTACGCACACGGGCAGAAGGCCCTGTAGAGCTCCGGTCAGCGAGCGGCGAGTTTAGCACAGGGCCGCTCGAACAGCGCATGAAATGGGTTTTAGTCTTGACATTTCGGGCGTTCAGCGGCATAGTTCCGCGTCATTTATTTCGACGCGCTGGTAGTTGGCGCGCCTGCGATGTACGAATTCATCTTGAATTCACTCGAGTTCATTCAGTAACGAATTTCAGATTTTCAGGAGTTTTACGGTGGCAAATACCCCGCAAGCCAAAAAGCGCGCTCGTCAGAACGAGAAGAACCGCAAGCACAACGCCAGCCTGCGTTCCATGGCGCGCACCTACATGAAGAAAGTTCAGTCCAAGATTGAAGCTGGCAACTACGAAGAAGCCCAGGCTGCTTTCAAGGAAGCGCAACCTGTTATGGACAGCATGGTCAACAAAGGCATCTTCGCCAAGAGCAAGGTAGCCCGTCACAAGGCCCGCCTGAATGCCAAGATCAAGGCCCTGAAGAGCGCGTAAGCGTTCTCCAGAGCTAAAAAAACCGGCTTTCGAGCCGGTTTTTTTGTGCCGCAGAGAAAGGTAACACCCAGGAAGATTCAGATAATCACCAGGTTATCCCGATGAATCATTTCCTCATCGGAAATATAGCCGAGCACGTCCGTGATCCGATGACTCGGACGACCAGCAATGGCTCGCGCCTCATCGGCGTCGTAATTCACCAGCCCCCGGGCAACCTCATGCCCCTTCTCATCAACACAGGACACCATCTCACCCCGCCGAAACTGGCCCGCAACTCCTTTCACACCCACCGGCAGCAGGCTTCGACCACCCAGGCACAAGACCCGCACCGCCCCGTCGTCGAGGGTTAGCGTGCCACGGGTCTGCAGATGACCGGCGATCCACTGCTTCCGGGCAGCCACCCGCCCCTGTTCCGGCAACAACAGGGTGCCAATGACATCACCCTGACGCAGCCGGGTCATCACGCCTTCTATCCGGCCACCGACAATGACGGTAAACGCACCTGAACGGGCGGCCAGCCTGGCGGCCCGGAGCTTGGTTTGCATACCGCCCCGGCCGAGGGCACCGGCACCACCGCCAGCCATGGCATCCAGCTCGTGGTCACTAGCCTTGCGTTCGGTGACCAGGGCGGCGTCCTCATGCTTGCGGGGATCCTTATCGAACAGACCAAGCTGGTCGGTGAGAATGATCAGCCCGTCCGCTTCGATCAGGTTGGCCACCAGCGCCCCGAGGGTGTCGTTGTCACCGAAACGGATTTCATCGGTGACGACGGTGTCGTTTTCGTTGACGATGGGAATGACCCCGACATCCAGCAAGGCCCGGAGCGTGCTTCGACCGTTCAGGTAGCGCTTGCGATCGGAAAGATCGTCATGGGTGAGCAGGATCTGGGCCGTATGGATATCGTGCCGCTTGAACTGGGCCTCCCAGGACTGTACCAAGCCCATCTGCCCTACTGCGGCTGCGGCCTGCAATTCGTGCAACTGATCCGGGCGCCTGATCCAGCCGAGCCGGCTCATGCCCACCGCCACTGCACCGGAAGAGACGATGACCACCTCAACCCCATCGGCGATCAGACCGGCAATCTGGTCCACCCAGCGCTCCAGGGCCACCTCATCGAGTCCCTTGCCATCATTAGTCAGCAGGGCACTTCCGATCTTGATGACCAGGCGGCGAGCCTGGCGCAACTGGGCACGTTCGCTCATGATGTGTGTATCAGTCTCTTGTTGGTGCTGTCGATTTATTCCGGTGCGTACACGATTTCGACGTCGTAATCGTCATCGTCAAAATCGTCGTCGTCATCTTCCTCTTTGGCAGCCCGACGCGCCTTCCGGTCCGCCTCAATCTTCGCTCGGGCTTCCTCATCCATCTGCTGGCGACGGGCAGCCTCCTCCTCGGCGAATTCCGGATTCTCGGCCTCTTCCTGGGCCTGATCCTCGATCCAGCGCATCACCGCCTGCACCAGGGGCTTGGTACCTTCACCAGTGATCGCGGAAATCCGGAAAACCGGGCCGTCCCAACCAAGCTCGTCGATAATAGCCTGGCAGTGGGCGTCGCGGTCCTCTTCCGGAATCATGTCGACCTTGTTCAGGACCAGCCAGCGCGGCCGGTCGGCCAGAGTCTCGCTGAACTTTTCCAGCTCGTGCGCGATCGCGCGAACCGCTTCGGCGGGCGACGATCCGTCATACGGGGCCACATCCACCAGATGCAACAGCAGACGGGTGCGCACCAGGTGTTTCAGGAACCGGATACCGAGCCCGGCACCTTCGGCCGCCCCTTCGATCAGGCCCGGAATATCCGCGATGACGAAGCTCTGGTGAGCCTGAACACTGACCACGCCGAGGTTTGGCACCAGCGTGGTGAAGGGGTAATCCGCCACCTTGGGCTTCGCGGCAGAGACCGAGCGGATGAACGTGGACTTGCCGGCGTTGGGCATGCCCAGCAGCCCGACGTCGGCCAGCACTTTGAGCTCCAGGCGCAGGTTACGAGCCTCACCTTCGGAGCCCTTGGTGGTCTGACGCGGGGCGCGGTTGACCGAGGACTTGAACCGTGTGTTGCCCAAACCATGGAAACCGCCCTGTGCGACCTTCAGGCGCTGACCTTCACGGGTCAGGTCACCCAGGACTTCGTGAGTATCCATGTCCACAACCGTGGTACCCACCGGTACCGGCAGCACCATGTCCTCACCCTTGGTGCCGGTGCAATTTCGACCGGCTCCGGGCTCACCGTTCTGGGCCTTGTATTTACGCTGGAAGCGGTAATCGATCAGGGTGTTCAGTGACCCGTCCGCCTCCAGATAGACGGAGCCACCGTCCCCGCCGTCACCGCCGTCGGGGCCACCCTTGGGAACGTATTTCTCTCGCCGGAAACTCAGGCAGCCATGCCCGCCCTTGCCGGCCTCCACAATGATGGTGGCTTCATCTACAAACTTCATGATCAACCCTTTGCGCGTTGCGCATAAACTAAAAAGCCCCGCAGCCTCTAGGAAGCTTTGCGGGGCTCCGGATGGCACTGACCTCTGACTATATCAGGAAACCAGCACCACCCAAGGTTCTGCAGAACCGGATCGCCGCTGCTTACGCAGCCGGAACGATGCTCACGAACTTACGGCTCTGCGGGCCTTTGGTTTCGAACTTCACCTGGCCGTCTGCTTTCGCAAACAGGGTGTGGTCCTTGCCAATGCCTACGTTGGAACCGGCGTGGAAACGGGTACCACGCTGACGAACGATGATGCTGCCTGCAGATACGGTCTGACCGCCGAAGCGCTTCACACCAAGTCGTTTCGACTCGGAATCGCGACCGTTACGGGTACTACCTGCTGCCTTTTTATGAGCCATTACCAGCCTCCTTCTCTAGGGGGTAATTCGAGGGCTTAGCCCTGGATACCCGTGATCTTTACTTCAGTGAACCACTGACGGTGGCCCTGACGCTTCATGTGATGCTTACGACGACGGAACTTGATGATCTGAACCTTGTCGTGACGGCCGTGGCTGACAACTTCGCCAGTGACCTTGGCGCCCTCGACAACCGGCGCGCCAACCTTGACGTCGTCGCCGTCAGCAACCAGCAGAACACGGTCGAAATCGACGGTGCCACCGGTTTCAACTTCCAGCTTTTCCAGCTTCAGAGTTTCGCCTTCCTTTACACGGTGCTGCTTACCACCGCTAACAATAACTGCGTACATTCACTAGTCTCCGCGATTGACCCATCCCTGCTCTTATCCACCTGGTTCTAAGGGAAGCGCTCTGGCAACCCTATAGCAGGGAGCGCAGGTTGGGATGAGTTGGGCGCGTGATTGTACGGGAAGATGTGAGGCGAGGCAAGTCTGGGGTGGTGTGTGAAGATGGGGTCAGATGAAAGATTTCATCAGACCCCGCGGGGTCGGGGCAAGTTGAACAAGGGGTCAGATGAAGGCGTTCATCTGACCCCTGAGTTTGCCTCAGCCCCCTGAGGCCAGATTGAACCTGGGGTCAGAAGAATGCATTCTTCTGACCCCGTCTTCGCCGCGTTAACGTTGACACCATACGCGGCAATACCTAGCATTGCGGCGACCTGCCCGAAATATCAACAGAAACACCAGCAAGGGACCCTCAAGCCCCATGACAGCCCAGCGTATCTACGACACCGTGGCGGATGACTTCAGCCGCGTCAATGACCTGATCATCCAGCGGCTTGCCTCGGACGTCCCTCTGGTGGAGAAAATCGCCCAATACATTATTGAAAGCGGCGGCAAGCGGCTCCGCCCTCTTCTGGTACTGCTTTCCAGTCGCGCCCTGGGCTATGGCGAAGATGATCACCTCAAGCTCGCCGCCGTGATCGAGTTCCTGCACACCGCCACCCTCCTCCACGACGATGTGGTGGACACCTCCGACCTGCGCCGGGGCCGCAGCACCGCCAATGCCAAGTGGGGCAATGCCCCCAGCGTGCTGGTCGGTGATTTCCTCTACGCCCGGGCCTTCGAGATGATGGTGGAGCTGAAAAGCCTGGCAATCATGGACGTGCTTTCCCACGCCACAGCGGTCATCGCCGAGGGTGAGGTGATGCAGCTGATGAACGTGAAGAACCCGGATCTGACCGAAGACCAGTACATGAAGGTCATCCACAACAAGACCGCCATGCTGTTCGAGGCTGCCTCCCACACCGGCGCCCTGCTGGCAGGTGCGGATGAGAACCGGGAACAGGCGCTACGGGACTACGGCAAACACCTGGGACTGGCGTTCCAGCTGGTGGATGACGTGCTGGATTACCAGGGCGATGCCGAGGCTATGGGCAAAAACGTGGGTGACGATCTGGCCGAGGGCAAGACCACCCTGCCGCTGATTTATGCCATGGCCAACGTGGGCGACGAGGAACGCCAACTGATTCGCCAGGCGATCCGCAAGGGTGGGCTCGACGATCTACCGTCCATCCTGAAGATCGTGCGGGATTCGGGTGCAATTGAGTACACCATGGCGAAGGCGCGGGAGCAGTCGGAGTTGGCGAGGGCCTGTCTGGATGGCTTGGAGGCTTCCGGTCAGCGGGAAGCGTTGGAGTTGTTAACCGAGGTTGCCGTAGCTCGGGTGAATTGATCTGAAGAAGGGGTCAGAAGAACGCTTTCTTCTGACCCCGTTTTGGATCTCATCCCCCAAATTTATCCCGCCCGTGAGGCGCGTCAAAATCCAGCTCCGGCCCTACCGGCACGATCTGCGTCGGGTTGATGGTTCGCTGGCTCACGTAGTAGTGCCGCTTGATCTGGGCTATATCCACCGTCTCCGCCACGCCCGGCACCTGGTACAGGTCCCTGAGGTACGCGGACAGGTTCGGAAACTCCCGGATCGGCTGACGATTGCACTTGAAGTGGCTGTAGTACACCGCGTCGAACCGGATCAGGGTGGTGAACAGGCGCCAGTCTGCCTCGGTCAGTCTTGCCCCCACCAGGTAGCGCTGGCCTGACAGCCTGTCTTCCAGCCAGTCCAGCGAGTCGAATAACGCGCCGTAAGCTTCCTCGTACTTATCCTGAGCCGTCGCAAAACCGGCCTTGTACACCCCGTTGTTGACGGTGTGATAGACCCGCTCGTTGACCTCATCGATCTCCGGGCGCCATGATTCCGGGTAGAAGTCCAGCTCAGCGTCCACGCCCTCAAGGCCATTGAAGGCCGAATTGAACATCCGGATGATCTCCGCTGATTCATTGCTCGCAATGGTTTCCCGCTCCTTGTCCCACAAGGTGGGCACGGTTACCCGACCGGTGTAATCCGGCGCTGCCCTGGTGTAGACCTCGTGCATGAACCGGAAGTCATGCAGGTGGTCGCGGTGCTGCGCATCGCCCGGCCGGAATTCCCAGCCGTTTTCCACCATGTCCGGATGGACCACGGACACGCTGATATGCTTTTCCAGCCCCTTGAGCTTGCGGAAAATCAAGGTCCGGTGTGCCCAGGGGCAAGCCATGGAAACGTAGAGATGGTATCGACCACTCTCCGCCTTGAAGCCGCCCTCGCCGCTCGGACCAGCTGCTCCATCGGCAGTAACCCAATTCCGGAAACGGGCCGCTTCCCGTTCGAACTTGCCACCGGTTTTGTCAGTGTCATACCACTTGTCCTGCCATTTCCCGTCAACCAGAAGCCCCATGATCCACTCCTCACCTTTCGATTTGTAAGGAAGAATAAGGCCCAGCCTGCTACCCTCTCAAACAAGCATTTCTGGCCAACTACCTCAGATATTTCGAACATGCATACAGCCATCACCATAGACGCCCTGAAAGTCCTTGATGCGATTGACCGCAAAGGCAGTTTCGCCGGCGCGGCAGCGGAACTGTTCCGGGTACCGTCGGCGATCAGTTACACGGTCCAGAAACTGGAGGAGGACCTCGACGTCGAGATCTATGATCGGAGTGGCCACCGGGCCATCCTGACGCCGGCCGGTCGTTACCTCCTTGAAGAGGGGCGGGCTCTGCTTGAAGCGGCAGAGAACCTTGCCCACACCACCCGGCAGGTTGCCCAGGGCTGGGAAACCCGGTTGAAGATCGGCTTCAACTCGCTGTTGCCGGCACAGTGCCTGTTCTCGGCCATTCGGGACTTCAATGACCTGAAAGTGCCCGTGGATGTGCAGGTGATTGAGGAGGTCTTCGCCGGTGCCTGGGATGCGCTGCAGAGCCGCCGGGTAGACCTCGTCGTGGGCGCCGATCATTTCAGCAAACCCGCCGGCAACTTTACCACCCACATTCTCGGCGAGATGGAGTTCGTATTCGCCGTCGCGGCCGACCACCCGCTCGCAAAGGCCCGGGAGCCGTTATCGGAAGAGGATATCTCTGATTACCCGGCTGCTGTTGCCGCCGATACCTCCCGGTCTCTGCCCCCCGGGCACGCCGGCATTTTCCGCCGCCAACGCACGGTGACGGTTGCCAACATCGACCAGAAGATCGCCCTGCAGGAGTCCGGTTTGGGTGTGGGCTGGTTGCCCAAGGCTCGAATCCGGAACCAGCTGGAAACCGGCACATTAATTGAAAAAGAAGTGCACGAACCTCGCCAGCCGATCATGTTGCACCTTGCCCGCCATGGGGAGGATCAGGGCAAGGCATTGATGTGGTTCTGGGACAGATTGCAGGACGACGCTGACATCCGCTCCTGGCTCAGGGACTGAGGCGGATCATCCCAACTGCGAACAAGGGGTCAGAAGAAGGCTTTCTTCTGACCCCGGGGATGACCACGAGGATGGGAGTGCAGAACAAGGGGTCAGAAGAAAGCGTTCTTCTGACCCCGGGGATGGACGCGAGGATGAGAGTGAGCATGTGGTCAGAAGAAGGCCTTCTTCTGACCCCGGGGGAAGCTTGCAAAAGACACCTCAGTCAACCGGATTGAACATCCGTTCGTTTATACTGCAGCCAAATCACGCCGAAGGGAGTCTCACAAACAATGCGGCAGCTGTCGGAACTTGACGCCTCGTTCCTGTACCTCGAATCGGAAACTGCGCCGATGCACATTGGCGGGGTCTACCTGTTCGATGCCAGCAACCGGAACGAACCGCTTCCGTTCAGCACCTTCGTCGCTTACCTGCGCAGCCGTCTGCATGTGGTTCCTGTGTTTCGCCAACGCCTTAAAGAGATTCCGCTCAGGCTGGGACGTCCCTACTGGATCGACGACCCGGATTTCAGCATCGAGCGTCACCTGGCGTACGTCAATCTGGCGGAACACAGCCACCAGAGCGATCTGATGGCACTGGCCTCGAAAATTCTCGAAGAGCCGCTGAAGCGGGATCGGCCGCTTTGGCATATCACGTTTGTGGATGGGTTTAGCCTGGATCAGCAGGAAGAAGGGGTCAGAAGAAAGTCTTCTTCTGACCCCGGGCGTGTCCGCGAGAATGGGGATGAATCTGGGGTCAGAAGAACGCTTTCTTCTGACCCCGACTTGGACCGCGAGCACCAGGGCTCCAGGGGCCACACAGGCTTCGCCCTGATCGTCAAACTGCACCACGCCGCCATTGATGCCTTCAGCGGTGAGGAGATCATCGGCAAGCTGCTGGAGTACACCCCGGAGCCACGGCCGATCTCGCCACCCAGGCCCTGGCAGCCGTGCCCGGAACCTTCGGAGGAACGGGTCATGCTTCAGGCCGGTGCCAATCTCCTGCGCACGCCGTTGCAGGTTACCTCGCTGGCGATGACTGCGGCAGAAGCCACGGCTCGCGGCTTGATCCAGAAGCAGTTACGCAAGCTGCCGTTACCGCTACCGTTGTTCTCCGCACCCCACAGCCCGATCAACCGCCAGATCACCGCGAACAGGCAGGTTGTGGCGGCAACGGTAGAGCTGTCACGCCTGAAGGCCATCAAGGCGACCCTGGGTGACGTCACGCTCAACGATGTGGTTCTTGGGCTTTGCGCCGAAACGCTACGCCGGTATCTGGTCACCCAACACGCGGATACCGACCGCTCACTGGTGGCCATGACCCCGATCTCTGTCCGTTCCAGCAGCCTGCGCCGAGCAACGGGCAACCAGATGTCAGCCATGCTGCTGGATCTGGCGACCAACGAACCTGATCCGGCCAGGCGCATTCGACAGATTCACTGGAACGCCATCGCCTCCGAGCCTTACCGGGAGGCCATCGCGGCGGACCGGCTCACCGAAATGCTTCCATCAACAATGCTGGCCCTTTCGGCCCGACTGTACTCGGAACTCCAGATCGCGCAGCGCTATCAGCCGGTCTTCAACCTGCCCATCACCAACGTTCCCGGTCCTCAGGTTCCGCTGTACCTGCAGGGGGCGCGGCTGATACAGCAATACAACACCGCACCGCTGTTCGACAGCATGGGGCTGGTCATTGTGGCAGTGAGTTACCAGGGCAAGCTGACGCTGAATTTCACCCTCTGTCCGGACGTAGTGGCCGATGGCGCGTTACTGCCGGACCTGGTGGAGGATAGCCTGGCGAGCATCGAATCCCATGCGCCGGGGGTGGAGACGGCCGAGACCGGGGATTCGCCTCGAGAGGCGACGGGGCACAGCCTGACAGATGACGCCCTGACCTTTCTTGAGGGCGCATTGCGCAAGACCCTGAATCGCTTCCGCGGCTGACAGGGCCCTGCGCATTCGGAGTCGTTATTCGAAAGCCCAGCGCAGGAAGGCGCGCTTTTCTTCCTCGCTGGCAGTTGCCCAGATCGACTTGAGCTGTTCCAGTGCCGTGTCACCAGATACGCCGGCGCCAGAACCTTCAGCACCAGGAATCGGCGTTCGGGAAGCCACACTCTGCTTGGGATCCCACTCAGCGGATGAGGCCACCTGCTGGCCGCTGTCGGTAACAATGGCCGCGGAGAAGTCCTCGATCATCTGCTCCGCCTCGTCACGGGTGGACGGCTTGTCGAACTCGAAGCGATAAACTTCGCCAGGCGCGGCGTCGAATCGGACAACCTGCGGCCCGCTCTCAACGACGTGAACCTTCGATTCACCGTTTTCAACAACGCCGGACCTGGCCCAGATCGTCTTGTAAGTGAACACGACCTCATTCTGACCCGGCAACAGGGCGAAATCGAGGGCAAGATCATCCATCATGAAGTTGGTAACCGACCGGCCGTTCACCCTGCTGACCTGAATTTCACCCGGGGCCTTGAGGGTCGCTGCGTCACCGGCGTTGGCGGGCTCTCCTTCCCAGGTTTCAACCCGGCTGATGCTTGAGGCACATCCGGCCAGAGCAAGGACCAAGATGCCAGTCAACAAAGACTTGAACACGTCTGGTACACGACTGATTCTCATGAAGTCTCCTTGATATCACAGGAAAAGGAAGGACATTGGGGTCCGGGCTGGTTGCCATGCATTCTGACCGCCCGTCATTGCAAGCGCAAGACAGCCGACAGATTGATCATCGACTCATCGACATCCGGTTTGTGGAATGGCGCCGTAAAAATGTAAAAAAATGTTGAATTTGATTCTGATTGGATTAATTTTAAACAATCGGCTGAATCCACACGACGCCCTGAAGAATAAAATCAGAAACGGGCTCAGGAGAGATCATGGACACTCAAAGCAGGTCCGGTGAAAAAGGGCCCGTGCCCTTTCGCAGCAGTCGCTTTTTCTGCGTCGGGAGCAAGTGGTACTTCACCACCCGGGAGGGGTTTGACAGTGGCCCCTTCAGTTCACGGCAACGGGCCGAAGTCGGCCTCAAGCGCTTTCTGCATGTTGTGCGGATGCTTCCGGAAGAGCAGAAGTTGCACTGACCAGAAGACCGCGGAGCCCGTCATATAATGACCGGCATCAGCCAGCGGTCTATGGCATAGAGACAGCCGAGAGCCATGAAGCCGGCCACCACGTCGTCCACCATGATACCCAGACCGCCTGGCAGGCGCTCGTCCAGCCAGCCAATGGGCCATGGTTTGGCGACATCGAACAGCCGGAACAGGGCAAAAGCCATCAGAACGCCATAAATCTGGTCCGGGAAAAGCCCAAGCGCGATCCACATGCCCACAAACTCATCCCAGACAATGCCGCCGTGGTCGTGAACCTTCAGATCCCGCGCCGTTTTTCCGCATAGCCAGATGCCGATCAAAAACGCCAGCGCAACCACGACCCAGTAGACCACCCCCGGCAGCCACGCTATCCCGTACCATAACGGAATGGCGGCAAGGCTTCCCCAGGTGCCGGGAGCCCGGGCGGCAGCACCACTGCCAAAGCCGAACGCCAGTAGATGCACCGGATTCCGCAGGAACCCCGGGGGCAACAGTGCTTGAGTCAGCTCCGGTTCTCCAAGATCCTGATCACGACTCATAAATGACTCCCGAAGTGATCGAAGCCCTGTGGGCCCAAATCTGCTGAAACACCGTCTTGAAACCGGATACCCGGCTCACGGTCGATACGGCCGACCACCGTCAACCGGCTCTTTACTGCCTCTGGCAGCTTCTCCCAATTCGCCTCGCTGATGGTCAGACACAACTCGTAGTCATCGCCAGAGGATAGCGCCAGACTGGTCGCCCGCCCACCAGTGCATCGCTGCAACGGCAACGATAACGGGAGTAACGCAGTGTTGAGCGTTGCGCCCGTCCCGGAGCGCTCCAGGATGTGGCCGAGATCCGCGACCAGGCCATCGGAGATATCGATGCAAGCGGAGGCGTCCCCCCTCAGAGCCCGGCCCAATTCCAGCTGCGGCAATGGATGGTGGTAACGTTCGAGGAGCGCCTGCTCATCCTTGCCCGGCTCCGGCACGTCAAGGTAATCCAGCGCAGCACCGGCATCGCCGAGGGTGCCGGACACCGCAACCAGATCATTCGGTCGGGCGCCAGAGCGCATCAACGCCTTCCCTTTGGGGACCGTCCCGTGAACCTGGATGGAAATGGTCAGCGGACCGCGAGTGGTGTCACCACCGGCAAGTGCCAGCCCGAACCGGGCGGCCGCGCTGGCCAGCCCGCGGGCAAAGCCTTCGAGCCAGGCTTCATCAGGCTCGGGCAGCGTCAGGGCCAGGGTAAAACACACCGGCGTTGCGCCCATGGCGGCCAGATCACTGGCGGCGGCCGCCAGCGCACGCCAAGCGGTATTTTCCGGACGGTAATGCGGCGGAAAGTGGACACCCTCGACCTGGGTATCCACGGAGAACACCAGGTCCTGATCCGCCGGAATGCGCTGGATGGCACAGTCATCTCCCAAGGCCAGCAGCAGGTCCGGGTGGCCCCGTTGTTCTGCCACTGGCAGGAAATAACGACGGATCAGGTCGAACTCACCCATTACTCAGCGCGGACGCGTCTCGGCCAGGCGAAGACGGCGACTGAGTTTGTCGAGAATGCTATTAACGAACTTGTGCCCCTCGGTGCCACCGAACCGCTTGGCGAGCTCGATGCCTTCGTTGATGACGACCCGGTAGGGCACATCCAGCCGGTTCTTGAGTTCATAGGCGCCCAGGCGAACGATAGCCAGCTCGATAGGATCAACCTCGTCCAGCGGACGGTCCAGATACGGCTCCAGCAAGCCATCCAGCTCGCCCTGATCACGGTGCACCCCACGCAGGAGGTCGCGGAAGTACAACAGATCCACCTTGCTCATGTCGTTGTCGACCATGAACTCGGCCTCGATGTCAGAGATAGAGCTCTTGCTGAAATGTCGCTGATACAGGCCCTGCATCGCCAGCACCCGGGCGCGGCGGCGGTCGCCGGCCTTGGGCTGCCCGGAAGCGGGCTGCTGAGGGGTGGTGTCGTCAGTTGTGCTCATTACTCACCCAGCTTCTTGAACAGGCTGACCATTTCCAGCGCGGTGATGGCTGCCTCGGCACCCTTGTTACCGGCTTTGGTGCCGGAGCGCTCGATAGCCTGCTCGATGGAGTCCACGGTCAACACGCCGAACGTAACCGGCACGTCGGTGTCGAGGCTGACCGCACCAAGGCCGCTGGAAGCCTCACCGGCCACATAGTCAAAATGCGGGGTGCCACCACGGATAACGGCGCCAAGGGCGATGATGGCGTCATACTCGCTGGTCTCGGCCACACGTTTGACCGCCAACGGCATCTCATAGGCGCCCGGCACCCGGATGATGGCGATGTCGTCGTCGGAAATACCATGACGGCGCAGGGTATCCACCGCACCTTCAACCAGACTTTCCACAACAAAACCGTTGAAACGGCCTACGACCAGCGCGTAGCGGCCGGTGCACTGGGTAAAATCACCTTCAATTACTTTGATATCTGCCATCGATGGCTCCTTCACTGGCCGTCAAAACGTTGGGACGGCCGGGTTTCTCATTCGGGGGTGTAGGGAACGTATTCCACCACTTCCAGATCAAAGCCGGAAATGGCAGAGAACTTGATGGGCGGGCTCAGCAGGCGCATTTTGCCAACGCCAATGTCCCGCAGGATCTGGGATCCGGTTCCTACCGTGAAATAGACACCAGAGCTGCCTTTACCGGCAGACTTCTCGCCTTCGTCAAAGAATTCGTGGATCCGGTCTTCCAGGTTGTAGCTGTCCTCGGCGCTATTGAGCAGCACCACGACGCCACGGCCCTCTTCGGCCACTTTTTCCAGGGCGTGGTGCAGCGGCCAACTCCGGGAATCCTTGCGCCGCGCACCGAGCAGATCCCGCAACGTATCGGTGATGTGGACACGCACGAAAGCCGGTTCTTCCGGCGTAATATCACCCATCACCATGGCCAGGTGCGTGGCGCCCTGGATGTTGTCACGGTAGGTGCGCAGTTTGAACACGCCGTATTCGGTATCGAGTTCATTTTCCTCGACGCACTCGATGGTCCGCTCATTCATGGTGCGGTAATGAATCAGGTCGGCAATGGTGCCGATCTTGAGGTCGTGCTCCTCGGCGAAACGCTCGAGATCTTCCCGGCGGGCCATGGAACCGTCGTCGTTCATGATCTCGCAGATCACACCTGCAGGCTCACTACCAGCCAATGCAGCCAGGTCACAGGACGCCTCGGTATGGCCGGCACGGCTAAGCACGCCGCCCGGATCAGCCATCAGCGGAAAAATGTGGCCCGGCTGGACCAGGTCAGACGCCTTGGCATTTTTCGCGACCGCAGCCTGCACGGTGCGAGCACGATCTGCGGCGGAGATGCCGGTGGTCACACCCTCACGGGCTTCGATTGACAGGGTGAACTTGGTACCGAACCCGGAGGCATTCTGTTGAACCATCAGGGGCAGACCCAGCTGCTCGCAACGATCGCGGGTCATGGGCATGCAGATCAGGCCGCGGCCGAACCGAGCCATGAAGTTGATGGCTTCCGGCGTGCAATGCTCAGCCGCCATCACCAGGTCACCTTCATTTTCCCGGTCCTCATCATCCATCAGGATGACCATCTTGCCCTGACGGATATCTTCGATGATTTCTTCAATGCTGTTCAGTGCCATACGGTGTCGCACCCTTTTGGCTTCCCGGCAGACATCCAACCTGCCCGGGCCATGAATTTAGTGAATTATTGGCGCGGAGCCAGGATCAGGCGCTGATCCTCGCCCACCTGACGCCGGTCCAGTACGTTCCATTGTACCTTGTCCGCCATAGTTTCAAGTGGCAGGTTTGCCGTGGGTCGCCCGGTACTGCCGAGAAAGACCGGCGCCTGGTAGAGCCAGAGCTCATCCACCAGGTTCTCGCTGATAAACGTGCCGGCCAGTGTCGGGCCAGCCTCTACCAGCAATTCGTTGATGCCCAGCTCGCCCAGGGAATCCAGAAGCTCGGCCACATCCACGCCATTATCTTTCCAGGCGACGCCAGTGAGGCTGATCCCCAGTGCCGCGAGGTCCTGGGCAGAGGCAGATGGCAGGGCCGACGATGCGCAGAAAAGCTGCACGTTGCCGCCCTGCAGGATGGTGGCCGACGACGGCGTGCGGGCATCCCGATCGGCAATCACCCGGAGCGGCTGCCGTGACGGCTCGGTGGCATCGCCAATGTCACCCAGTTCTTCCCGGCGTACGGTCATCGAAGGGTCGTCCGCCAGCACGGTGCCGACACCGGTCAGGATCGCGTCACTCATCGCCCGGAGACGCTGAACATCCCGCCGAGCTTCCGGGCCAGTGATCCACTGACTCTCACCGGAAGCCATGGCGGTGCGGCCATCAAGGCTGGCGGCCATTTTCAGTCGCACCCAGGGGCGCCCGGTGTTCATCCGTTTCATAAAGCCCGGATTCAGCCGTACCGCCTCCTCGGCCAGGAGACCTTCCGTCACCTTGATGCCGGCGTCCCGAAGCATGTCCAGGCCGCGCCCTGAAACCGACGGGTTGGGATCCTTGGTAGCGGCAAACACCCGGGCAACCCCGGCCTCGATCAGGGCGCGGGCGCAGGGTGGTGTCCGGCCGAAATGGCTACAGGGCTCCAGAGTCACATAAGCTGTCGCATCCCTCGCATCGGCACCGGCCTGGCTCAACGCCCGGATTTCCGCGTGGGCCTCGCCGGCACGCTCGTGCCAGCCTTCGCCCACAATGCGGTCACCCTGGGCGATGACGCAGCCGACACGCGGGTTCGGGTGGGTGGAGTAACGCCCCCGCCACGCAAGCTGGACGGCGCGGGCCATCATCGCCCTGTCGCGGACGTCGATCATGATTTGCCTTTACGGGAATGGTTATCCGCCAGCGCCTTGGCCACATCCACGGCGTTCTCGCCGTTGTTGGCAGACAGCCGCTCAATCTCTTCCTTGAACTCGTTGATGTCCTGGAAACTGCGATAGACCGACGCAAAGCGGACGTAGGCCACCTTGTCCAGCTGCCGCAGTTCGGTCATCACCTCTTCACCCAGCTGCATCGACTTCACTTCCCGTTCACCGGTCGCCCGCAGACGGTATTTGATTCGGTTCAGGGCAGCGTCGATCTCCTCGATGCTGACCGGTCGCTTCTCCAGGGCCTTCATCAGGCCTGCGCGCAACTTCTCCTCGTCAAAAGGCTGGCGGGTTCCGTCCTGCTTGACCACGCGGGGCATGACCAGCTCGGCGGTTTCAAAGGTCGTGAAGCGCTCGTGGCAGGACAGGCACTCCCTGCGGCGGCGCACCTGATCCCCCTCGGCCACCAGCCGAGAGTCAATCACCTTGGTATCTGCTTCACCACAGAAAGGACAATGCATAATCGGGAACTCCGGAGAGGAGCCGGGCCGGTGATCTGCTCACCAACCCGGCGGGGACTTGCCTGATGTTCAGCCGTAGACCGGGAAACGGGCGCACAGGGCTTCGACCTGCTCACGCACCCGGGCGTTGACGGCGTCATCTTCCAGGTTGTCGAGGATGTCGCACATCCAGCCGGCCAGATCACGGCACTCGGACTCACCGAAACCACGGGTGGTCACGGCCGGGGTACCGATCCGCAGACCGGAAGTCACGAACGGTGAACGCGGGTCGTTGGGAACGGCGTTCTTGTTGACGGTGATGTGGGCACGGCCCAGTGCGGCGTCCGCATCCTTTCCGGTGATGTCCTGCTTGATCAGACTGACCAGGAACAGGTGATTTTTGGTGCCGCCGGAAACCACGTCGTAGCCGCGCTCGATAAACACCTCGGCCATGGCGGAAGCGTTTTTCACGACCTGCTGCTGGTAGGCCTTGAACTCGTCGCCCATGGCTTCCTTGAAGCACACGGCCTTGGCGGCGATCACGTGCATCAGCGGACCGCCCTGGCCACCCGGGAAGACGGCAGAATTCAGCTTCTTCTGCAGGTCTTCATCATCACAGGCCAGGATCAGGCCGCCACGGGGACCACGCAGGGTCTTGTGGGTGGTGGTAGCAACAACATGGGCATGGGGAACCGGATCCGGGTAAACGCCAGCGGCGACCAGGCCGGCCACGTGAGCCATGTCCACGAACAGGTAGGCGCCAACCTTGTCGGCAATCGCACGGAAGCGGGCGAAGTCCAGCTCCTGGGAGTAGGCAGAGAAGCCGGCAATGATCATCTTCGGCTTGTGCTCGACCGCCAGCTGCTCGACCTCATCATAGTCAATCAGGCCGGTGTCGTTGTTGATGCCATACTGCACGGCGTTGTAGATCTTGCCGGAGAAGTTGACGCTGGCACCGTGGGTCAGGTGACCACCGTGGGCCAGGCTCATGCCCAGCACGGTATCGCCAGGCTTGAGCAACGCCATGAATACCGCGGAGTTGGCCTGGGAACCGGAGTGCGGCTGGACGTTGGCGTAGGCGGCACCGAACAGCTCCTTCGCGCGTTCGATCGCCAGCACCTCGGCCTTGTCGACAAATTCACAGCCACCGTAGTAGCGCTTGCCAGGATAGCCTTCGGCGTATTTGTTGGTCAGCACACTGCCCTGGGCTTCCATCACCCGCGGGCTGGTATAGTTCTCGGATGCGATCAGCTCGATGTGCGCTTCCTGACGCTTGCGCTCCTCTTCCATCGCGGTCCAGAGTTCGTCGTCGTAGCCGGCGATTTTCATATCACGATTAAACATGGATGTGCTGCCTCTGTGTGCTTTGCTGGCCCGGCGCCCTGCCTGCGAGGACAAAATGCCGGTGACCCGGAAAAATTGGGCCGCTATTCTATCTCGAAATCGGGTAAAAAATCATCCTTTAAACCGTCCGCAGATACCGTCACATCGCAATCTTCGGTTTCTCCTCAATTGCTATAGCGAGCCTGTTTCGCTACCTTACGTGGCTAAATCTGCACGTTACTTTTTAATACCTCCGAATTTAACAGAGGACATAGCCAGTTATGGCCCAGTACGTATACTCCATGAACCGCGTGGGCAAGGTGGTTCCGCCCAAGCGCGAAATTCTCAAGGACATCTCCCTGAGCTTCTTCCCGGGCGCCAAGATCGGCGTACTGGGTCTGAACGGTGCCGGTAAATCCACCCTGCTGCGTATTATGGCCGGCGTGGACCAGGATTACATCGGCGAAGCCCGGCCCCAGCCGGGTATCAACGTCGGTTACCTGCCCCAGGAACCGGAACTGGACGAGGACAAGACCGTCAAGGAAATCGTCGATGAGGCGGTGTCCGGCGTACACGACGCCCTGGCGGAACTGGACCAGGTCTACGCCGCCTACGCCGAGCCGGACGCCGACTTCGACGCCCTGGCCAAGAAACAGGGTGAACTGGAAGCCTACATCCAGGCCACCGACGGCCACGATATCGAACGCAAGATGGAAGTCGCGGCCGATGCGCTGCGCCTGCCGCCCTGGGATCAGAAGGTGAGCGTGCTGTCCGGTGGTGAACGCCGCCGAGTCGCCCTGTGTCGCCTACTGCTGTCCGGCCCGGACATGCTGTTGCTCGACGAGCCCACCAACCACCTGGACGCCGAATCCGTGGCCTGGCTCGAGCGCTTCCTGCACGACTACGAAGGCACCGTGGTAGCCATTACCCACGACCGCTACTTCCTGGACAACGTCGCCGGCTGGATCCTCGAACTGGACCGTGGCCACGGCATCCCGTTCGAGGGCAACTACAGCCAGTGGCTGGAGAACAAGGAGAAGCGCCTGGAGATGGAGGCCAAGCAGGAGGCGTCCCACCAGAAGGCCATCAAGCAGGAACTGGAGTGGGTTCGCAGTAACGCCAAGGGCCGCCAGTCCAAGAGCAAGGCCCGTCTGGCCCGCTTCGAGGAAATGAGCTCCCAGGAGTTCCAGAAGCGCAACGAGACCAACGAGCTGTATATTCCGCCCGGACCGCGCCTGGGCAACAAGGTGATCGAGGTGGAGGGCATCAGCAAGTCCTTCGGCGATCGCCTGCTGTACGAGGACGTGTCCTTCAGCGTTCCGCCGGGCGCCATTGTCGGCATAATCGGTGGTAACGGTGCCGGCAAGTCCACCCTGTTCAAGATGATTGCGGGTTATGACAAACCCGATGCCGGCGACATTACTCTCGGTGAGACGGTGGACATCGCCTACGTCGATCAGATGCGTGACCTGGAGGGCAGCAAGACCGTGTGGGAAGAGCTCTCCGACGGCCAGGACATCATCAAGGTCGGCAACTATGAGACGCCGTCCCGCGCCTATGTCGGCCGCTTCAACTTCAAGGGCAGCGACCAGCAGAAGCGGGTCGGCGACCTGTCCGGTGGTGAGCGCAACCGCCTGCATCTGGCCAAGCTGCTGAAACAAGGCGGTAACGTGCTGCTGCTGGACGAACCCACCAACGACCTGGACGTGGAAACCCTGCGCGCGCTGGAAGAAGCCCTGCTGAACTTCCCGGGCTCAGCCCTGGTGATCTCGCACGACCGCTGGTTCCTGGACCGCGTTGCCACGCACATCCTGGCATTCGAGGACGATGGCGAGGTGGTTTACTTCGACGGCAACTTCACCGAGTACGACGAGGACTTCAAGAAGCGCAAGGGCGACTCTGCAATGCAGCCCAAGCGGATGAAGTACAAAAAGCTTGCTTGATAGTGAGCGAAGGTGGGGTCAGATCAAAGCTTTGATCTGACCCCGAAACACTGACTTTGAATAAGGGTTCAGAAGAAGGCTTTCTTCTGACCCCGGAGCTTGGGGCTTGCCCCGAAGGCCGGCGTGAAAATGGGGTCAGATGAACGCTTTCATCTGACCCCGTCTTTACCGATCCCTCTCCCTTTCTTCCAGGACTACCCCATGGCCAAAGCAAAAACCGCCTTTGTCTGCACCGAATGCGGCGCCGATTACTCCAAGTGGCAGGGCCAGTGCACCGCCTGCCAGGCCTGGAACACCGTCAGCGAAGTGCGCGGTGTCAGCAGCAATGCCAAGGGAGCCCGCGGTGCTCGCTTCGAGGGCTTTGCCGGTAGCCTGTCCGCCGTACAGAGCCTGGATGAAGTCAGCCTGGCCGAGCAACCACGCATCAGCTCTGGCATGCAAGAGTTCGATCGGGTGCTCGGCGGCGGCCTGGTGGAGGGTTCGGCGGTTTTGATGGGGGGCCATCCCGGCGCAGGCAAGAGTACCCTGCTGCTTCAGGCGGTGTGCCACCTGGCAGAAAGCGTGCCAGCGCTCTATGTCACTGGCGAGGAATCGCTGCAACAGGTGGCCATGCGTGCAAAACGCCTGGGCCTGCCTACCCGGGACCTGAAAATGCTGTCCGAAACCAGCGTCGAACGGGTTATGCAGATCGCCGAGGCCGAGAAGCCCAAAATCCTGGTGGTGGACAGTATCCAGGTGATGCACGTGGCCGACATCGAATCCGCCCCCGGCTCGGTCTCGCAGGTGCGGGAGAGTGCGGCGTTCCTGACCCGCTTCGCCAAGCAGACCGGCACCATCCTGTTCCTGGTCGGTCATGTCACCAAGGACGGCAGTCTCGCGGGCCCCAAAGTACTGGAGCATATGATCGACTGCTCGATCCTGCTAGAGGGCTCCAGCGACAGCCGCTACCGCACACTGCGGGGAATCAAGAACCGCTTTGGTGCGGTCAACGAACTAGGCGTGTTCGCCATGCTTGAGCAGGGCCTCAAGGAAGTAAAGAACCCCAGCGCCATCTTCCTTAACCGCGGCGAGGAAGCCGCCCCCGGCAGTGTCGTCATGGTGGTCTGGGAAGGCACCCGGCCCATGCTGGTGGAGATCCAGGCGCTGGTCGATATGGCCCAGGGTGGTTATCCGAGGCGTGTTGCGGTCGGCCTGGATCAGAACCGGCTGGCCATGCTACTGGCCGTGCTCCATCGTCATGGCGGCATGCATGTGTCGGATCAGGATGTGTTCGTCAACGTGGTGGGCGGCGTCAAGGTCAACGAGACCAGTGCCGACCTGGCGCTTCTGGCCGCCATTGTCTCCTCCTTCCGGGACCGCGCCCTGCCCCAGGATCTGGTGATCTTCGGGGAGGTTGGCTTGTCCGGTGAGATCCGTCCGGTGCCCAGCGGGCAGGAGAGGATCTACGAAGCCGCCAAGCATGGTTTTACCCGTGCCCTGGTGCCCAAGGCCAATGTGCCGCGCAAGCCGGTTGAGGGGATGAAGGTGGTGCCGGTGGCGAAGCTGAGTGATGCGCTGGCGGCGCTGGAGGAGTTTTAGAAATGAAGAAGGGGTCAGAAGAAGGTTTTCTTCTGACCCCGAGGTTGAGCCGCGAGCGTTAGTGTGAAAACGGGGTCCGATGAACGCGTTCATCCGACCCCGTTTTCATTTATCGACCAACCTGGCGAACTCCCGCTGCAGCAGGGCCGGATCCCCCAGGTTCAATTCCACCAACCGCTTGAGGTGAGTAGCACTCTCAAGGTCAATGTACTGGCAACTGAATCCCAGCCGGTCCTCATCCACATGCTTCAGCTCGACCGCCATCACGATGGCCGTGGAATGATCGTCCAGGTGAATCACGACTTCGCACGGCTGCCTGAGAGGAGCTGACCAACCCTCGGGCCGCCGCACCAGGACGCCTTTCATGGAAATATCGAGAACCTCGGTGCGCCAGACGTTGTCCTGCCAGTGCAGTTCGCAGGGCGCGTCGAATTCAATGCGTTGGAATCGGCGTTTGTCTTGGACGTGTGCGGACAAGCGGTTGCTCCTGTTGTCGGTCTTTTTTTATATGACCATAGTCCCGACACGGCGATCCCGCCAGCTGTGAAGGAGGAACACGGGATCCGAACCCGGGGTCAGATGAAGACTTTCATCTGACCCCATTTTCACCAGCTTACCGCGAGGGCCGGCAAGCAGAGATCTTACTGGTGGTATTCCGGACTCAGCTCAACAACCGCCTCGATGAAGGCACCGGCATGGTCAGGATCCACATCGGGCGTTATGCCATGACCGAGATTGAAGATATGACCGGTTCCGGAGCCATAACGGCGCAGGATATCCGCTACCTCCTGGCGGATCCGCTCTTTCGGCGCGTAGAGCATGGCCGGATCCATGTTGCCCTGTAAGGCGACACGGTCACCAATCCGGGCACGGGCGTTACCAATATCAGTCGTCCAGTCCAGACCCACCGCATCGCAACCGGAATCGGCAATGGTCTCGAGCCACTGGCCACCGTTCTTGGTGAACAGGATGACCGGCACCCGCCGGCCGTCGTTTTCGCGAATCAGGCCGTCGACAATCTTCTTCATGTAACGGAGCGAGAATTCCTCATAGGCCCAGCTGCTCAGAACGCCACCCCAGGTGTCGAAAATCTGCACGGCCTGGGCCCCGGCCTTGATCTGGCCGTTGAGATAATCGATCACTGCATTCGCAAGATGGTCCAGCAACCGATGCATCACCTCCGGCTGGCCATACATCAATTTCTTGGCCTCACGGAAGTCCTTCGAGGAACCACCCTCGATCATATAGGTCGCCAGGGTCCAGGGGCTTCCGGAGAAACCGATCAGCGGCATCCGACCGCCCAAAGCAGAGCGAATGGTGGACACGGCGTTCATCACGTAATCCAGGTCCGTCTCGGCATTGATCGCCGGCAGGGCATCGACATCCGCGGCCGAGCGCACGGTGTGTTTGAACTTCGGCCCTTCTCCGGTCTCGAAGTACAGGCCGAGGCCGAGCGCGTCCGGAATGGTCAGGATGTCAGAGAACAGGATGGCCGCGTCCAGCGGGAAGCGCTCCAGAGGCTGCAGCGTCACTTCGCACGCCAGCTCGGTGTTCTTGCACAGACTGAGGAAATCACCGGCCTTGGCCCGAGTGGCGCGGTACTCCGGGAGATAACGGCCGGCCTGGCGCATCATCCATACCGGCGTGCGGTCCACGGGCTGGCGCATCAGGGCGCGCAGGAAACGGTCATTTTTCAGCTCGGTCATGAGAACTCCTGGCCTGGGAAACGAATTTTCTGGGGTGCAATGATACGCGGTTTGGGGGAATTGGGAAGGTGTGAAAGTGGGGTCAGAAGAAAGCGCAGGAAAAGGGGGCAGAAGAAAGCTTTCGTCTGACCCCGTCTTGAAGACTGGCCGGGGGGGGTTGCTGGAAACTCGGGGTCAGAAGAAGATTTTCTTCAGACCCCTTGGGTTTCATCTGACCCCGGTTTTAGCCCCCTAGACGTCGAGGTAATCCAGGATGCCCTCGGCTGCCTCGCGACCTTCCCAGATTGCAGTCACCACGAGATCGGAGCCGCGGACCATGTCGCCGCCGGCGAAAATCTTGGGGTTACTGGTCTGGAACGGGAACTCGGCCTCTTCCGGTGCGGCTACCCGGCCGGAATCGTCGGTCTCAACCTTTTGCTCGTCGAACCAGTCCGCCGGGCTCGGGCGGAAGCCGAAGGCCACCAGGACGGCGTCCGCCGGAATCACTTCCTCACTGCCCGGAACCACCTCGGGGCGGCGACGGCCGTTTTCGTCCGGCTCGCCCAGCTGGGTCTGAACCATTTTCACGCCTTCAACACGGTCTTCACCGATGATCGCGATCGGCTGGCGATTGAACAGGAACTTCACGCCCTCTTCCTTGGCATTGGCCACCTCGCGGCGCGAACCGGGCATGTTGGCCTCGTCCCGACGGTAAGCGCAGGTCACACTTTCAGCCTGCTGGCGGATGGAGGTGCGGTTACAGTCCATGGCGGTATCACCACCACCCAGAACCACAACTCGCTTGCCCTTCATGTCAATGAAATCGGCGGGATCTTTCTCGAACCCGAGGCGACGGTTTACGTTCGACACCAGGAATGGCAGCGCATCATGAACACCCGGGAGATTCTCGCCCGGGAACCCGCCCTTCATGTAGGTGTAGGTGCCCATGCCCATGAAGACGGCATCGTATTCATCGATGATGTCCTTGAGGTGAACATCCTTGCCCACTTCCGTGGCCAGGCGGAATTCCACACCCATTTCCTCGAAGACTTCGCGGCGACGGGACATGACGGATTTCTCAAGCTTGAATTCGGGGATACCGAAGGTCAGCAGGCCGCCGATTTCCGGGTAGCGGTCGAACACAACCGGCTTGACACCGTTGCGCACAAGGATGTCGGCACAGCCCAGGCCAGCAGGCCCGGCGCCAATGACCGCAACCTTCTTGTCGGTCCACTTCACGCGGGACATGTCGGGCTTCCAGCCCAGGGCAAAGGCGGTATCCGTGATGTACTTCTCGACGGACCCGATCGTGACCGCTCCGAAACCGTCGTTCAGAGTACAGGCGCCCTCACACAGACGGTCCTGCGGGCAAACGCGGCCACAGACTTCAGGCAGCGAGTTGGTCTGATGACACAGCTCCACCGCCTTCATGATGTTGCCCTCGGACACCAACTTGAGCCAGTTGGGAATGTAGTTGTGCACGGGGCACTTCCATTCACAGTAGGGGTTACCACACTCCAGGCAGCGATGGGCCTGGGACGCAGCATTATCCGCAGTGAACGGATGATAGATCTCGCCAAACTCTTTCTTCCGCTTACTGGCCGGAACCTTCTTGGGATCGATCCGCCCAACCTCGACAAACTGGAAGTCGTTACTCAGTCGTTCTTTCATCATGATGCTCTCATCAACTCAATTTCGACCGGGGCACCGGACTGGCCGCGCGCCCCCAAACCCTCTCGAACCGGGCGCTTACTCCGGACGTGCCCGGGTGCTTGCCAACAGGCTGCGCAGGCTCGCCGCCTTGGGCTTGACCAGCCAGAAACGGCCGATGTAGTCGTCGAAATTCTCAAGAATGTGCTCCGCCCACTCGCTGCCGGTTTCCGCGATATGCTCGCGAATGACACCGCGCAGGTGGTTGCGGTAGGACTCCATGTCCTCGCTGGAAATACGCTGGATCTCAACCAGTTCGTGGTTGTACTTGTCCACGAAGGTATTGTGCTGGTCCATCACGTAGGCAAAACCACCGGTCATACCGGCACCGAAGTTGTGCCCGGTGTTACCCAGTACGGTAACCAGACCACCCGTCATGTATTCACAGCAGTGATCTCCGGCACCCTCGACAACAGCATGCGCACCGGAATTACGGACGGCAAATCGCTCACCGGCAGTTCCCGCAGCGAACAGCTTGCCTCCGGTTGCCCCGTACAGGCAGGTGTTGCCCATGATGGAGGTTTCCTGGGTCTTGAAGCCGCTGTTACGGGGCGGCCGGATGACCAGTTTACCGCCGGTCATACCCTTGCCCACGTAGTCGTTGGCATCACCCTCAAGAATCAGGTTCAGTCCGCCCACGTTCCAGACGCCGAAGCTCTGGCCGGCAGTGCCAGTGAGATCGAGAGTGATCGGGGCATCCACCATGCCCTGGTTGCCATGCTTCTCGGCAATTTCGCCGGACAGTCGAGCGCCGATGGAACGATCGCAATTGGTGACCTTGTAAGACCAGGCACCACCCGATTTGTTCTCGATCGCTGTCGCGGTGTCCTTCACCATCTGCTCGGCCAGGGTGCCGCGGTCGAACGGCTCGTTGCGTTCCACCTGGCAGGTCTGCGGTTTGTCCGCCGGAATACTGTCGTTCTCCAGCAGACGGGTCAGGTCGAGCTTCTTCTGACGCTCGGTATCACCCGGCAGACGCTCGAGCAGGTCGACGCGCCCCACCAGCTCTTCCAGGCTGCGAACGCCCAGTTTTGCCATCCACTCCCGGGTTTCTTCAGCCACAAAGCGGAAGAAATTCATCGCCATTTCCACCGTGCCCTTGAAGTGCTCCTCCCGCAGGTGGTCGTTCTGGGTGGCGACACCGGTCGCACAGTTATTCAGATGGCAGATTCGCAGATACTTGCAGCCCAGGGCCACCATCGGCGTGGTTCCGAAACCGAAGCTCTCGGCACCGAGGATTGCCCCCTTGACCACATCGAGGCCGGTCTTGATGCCGCCATCGGTCTGCAAACGAATCTTGCCACGCAGGTCATTGGCACGCAGAGCCTGCTGCGTCTCGGTCAGACCCAGTTCCCAGGGGGAACCGGCGTAACGGATCGACGTGAGCGGGCTGGCCGCGGTACCGCCGTCATAACCGGACACCGTGATCAGGTCGGCATAGGCCTTGGCAACACCCGCCGCGATGGTGCCGACGCCTGGCTCGGACACCAGTTTCACAGAAACCAGTGCCTTCGGATTGACCTGCTTGAGGTCAAAGATCAGCTGCGCCAGATCTTCGATCGAATAGATGTCATGGTGCGGTGGCGGAGAAATCAGCGTAACCCCCGGCACCGAGTAACGCAGGCGGGCAATCAGGTCGTTGACCTTACCGCCCGGCAACTGGCCACCCTCACCGGGCTTGGCGCCCTGGGCCACCTTGATCTGCATGACATCGCCACTGCGCAGGTACTCTGCGGTCACGCCGAAGCGACCGGAGGCCACCTGCTTGATCTTGGAACGTTTCTCGGTGCCGTAACGGGCGGGGTCTTCGCCGCCCTCACCGGAGTTGGAACGCCCGCCCAGTGTATTCATGGCCACCGCCAGGGCTTCGTGGGCCTCTGGAGAGAGGGCACCAAGCGACATGGCCGCGGAGTCGAAGCGCGGGAAGATGTTCTCCACAGGCTCGACTTCTGAAATGTCCACCGGTTTGAGATCCTGGCGGAACGCCAACAGATCCCGGAGAGTTGCTACCGGGCGCTCGTTAACCAGACCGGCATACTCCTTGTAGTGGCCATAATCACCGCTGGTAACGGCTTCCTGCAGCTTGCCGACCACATCCGGGTTGAAGGCGTGGTATTCCTGGCCGTGAACGTACTTGAGCAGTCCACCCTGGGACAGTGGCTTCCGGGCCTTCCAGGCAACCGATGCCAGCTTCTCCTGATCTTCCTGGAAGTCAATAAAGCCCGCTCCCTGAATACGGCTCGGCACGCCCGTGAAGCAAAGATCCACCACGTCATCCGCCAGACCGATAGCTTCGAACAGCTGGGCACCGCGGTAGGACGTAATCGTGGAGATACCCATCTTGGACAGGATCTTGAGCAAACCCTTATTGATGCCTTTGCGATAGTTGTTCTTCGCCTCGATCGGATCGATCAGTACTTCGCCCGTGCGAATCAGGTCGTTCAGGACCTGGTAGGAGAGGTACGGATAGACCGCTGTGGCACCAAAGCCGAAGAGCACGGCAAAATGATGCGGATCCCGCGCCCAGCCGGTTTCAACAATGATGTTGGAGTCGCAGCGCAGGCCTTTGCTGACCAGGTGATGGTGAACCGCACCGGTTGCCATCAAGGCGTTCACCGGCAACTCGCCCTCGTTGAGATCCTTGTCGGTCAGGATCAGCAGTACCTTGCCGTCACGGACCGCCTGCTCGGCACGATCGCAGACATCGCGAATGGCCTGCTCCAGTCCCAGTTCAGGGCGGTAGCTCATGGGAATGCGAGCCACCTCGAAACCGGGGCGGTCGTTGTTGCTGATGCGCAGGAACTTGGCCGGGGACAGGACCGGCGTGGTCAGGATGATCCGGTCCGCATGCTCGGCCGACTCCTCAAAGACGTTCCGCTCCGCCCCGAGACAGGTCTCGAGGGACATGACGATCGCTTCACGCAGCGGGTCGATGGGCGGGTTGGTTACCTGCGCAAACTTCTGGCGGAAATAGTCCGCAACATGACGCACCTTGCTGGAGAGCACCGCCATCGGGGTATCGTCACCCATGGAGCCCACGGCTTCCTGGCCGTTCTCGGCCAACGGCCGGAGCACCTGGTCCCGCTCTTCAAAGGAGACGTTGAACATCTTCTGATGAACCAGAAGCTCGTCGGAATCCATCAGCTTGAATTCCGGCGTGTCCTGGTTGAGCGTCGTCTCCACGCGCAGAGCGTTTTCACGCAACCAACGCTTATACGGTTGCGCGGTTTTCAGACGCTGATCGATGTCCCTGGTGTGCAGAACCTCGCCGGACTCGGTGTCGATAGCCAGCATCTGCCCCGGTCCAACCCGGCCCTTGGCGACAACATCGTCCGGCTCGTAGCCGTAGGTACCGATTTCGGACGCCAGAGTGATGAAATCGTCTTTGGTGATGACCCAACGCGCTGGACGAAGGCCGTTACGGTCAAGCATGCAGACGGCGTAGCGGCCATCGGACATGACCAAACCGGCCGGGCCATCCCATGGCTCCATGTGCATGGAGTTGTACTCGTAGAATGCCCGCAGCTCGGAGTCCATGGTATCCACGTTCTGCCAGGCGGGCGGGATCATCATTCGCACGGCACGGAACAGGTCGACCCCACCGGCCAGCAGCACTTCCAGCATGTTATCCATGCTGGAGGAGTCAGAACCTGTCAGGTTGACCAGCGGCTGAAGGGTCTGCAGGTCCGGCAGATCCGGTGAACTGAACTTGGCGGCACGGGCGATGGCCCAGTTCCGGTTGCCATCGATGGTGTTGATTTCACCATTGTGGGCCAGGTAGCGGAACGGCTGGGCCAGCGGCCACTTGGGCATGGTGTTGGTAGAAAAACGCTGGTGGAAAACGCAAATGGCCGTCTGCAGGTCCGGGTCGCCCAGATCCTTGTAGAAGTTCGCCAGATCCGCCGGCATCATCAACCCCTTGTAGGCCAGGGTGCGATGGGACAGGCTGCAGATATAGAATTCGGAGTCATCAGCCATATCACGCTCAGCGTGTCGACGGCCGATAAACAGACTGATCCCGAATTCTTTCTCGGCCTTTCCGGCCGGCACCACGAAAACCTGCTCGATTCGGGGCAGACAATCGAGAGCCATAGGCCCCAGGCAGCTGTCGTCAACCGGTACCTCGCGCCAGCCCATGATTTCCAGCCCTTGTTCGGTCAGCCGCTTCTCGACCGCCGCACGGCCGGCTGCAGCCTTGCTCTCAGCCGGGTTCAGGAATACCTGACCCACGGCAAACAACTCTCCCGGCTCCTTGCCGAAGGCCGCCTTTGCCGCTTTCCTGAGAAATGCATCCGGGCTCTGGATCAGGAGGCCACAACCATCGCCGGTCTTTCCGTCTGCAGCGATACCACCACGGTGGGTCATGCAGGTCAGCGACTCGATGGCAGTTTGCAACAACTTGTGGCTGGCCTCGCCTTTCATATGGGCTATCAGACCGAAACCGCAGTTGTCCCTGAATTCATCGGGATGATACAAACCTGTCATCATAAGCGTTCTCTCGCGTAGAAATGCTTTTCAATCAGAAACTTGTGCACTACCTTGGTGCACAAACTTACTGACACTGAAAAAAGGGGCCGGCTATTTTACACACGTAGAACTACGTATTCAAACCAGCCTAAAGTTTAGGAAAGAGAGTGGCCATTACAAGAGCGCAATAAGCATTATTTTACATGCATTAATTTGCTACGCATCAAGAGGTGATCACCACCCAATGAGAGAATCAGGCGCAGAAAGCGTCGAGCGTTGCCGTAAGATTCTCCTGCGAAGCCTCGGCTGTCACAAACGCATCCCCAATGCTGCGCAACAAAACCAGGCGCAGAGCACCGTCCACATTTTTCTTGTCAACCGACATCAGGCGTATAAAGTCCTCTGGTGTCATCCCTTCCGGCGGCATTTCCGGAAGCGCTGCGCGCCGGATGATTTCGACCGTCCGACGGTAGTCTTCAGTCGAGATCATGCCCTCCCGGGCCGACAGGTCGGCAGCCATGATCATGCCCGTCCCAACCGCTTCACCGTGAAGCCAGGTTCCGTAACCGGCAAATGTCTCGATAGCGTGGCCAAAGGTGTGCCCCAGATTGAGGATCGCTCGCAGCCCCCCTTCCCTTTCATCAAGCGCCACCACCTCGGCTTTGCAGACACAGGACCGGTAGATGGCCTCCGCCAGGGCATTCGCTTCCAGCTGGACCAAGGCATCCATATTGTTCTCAAGCCAGGCGAGGAATTCCATATCCCGGATCAGACCGTATTTGATGACCTCTGCCAGCCCTGCCGACACCTCTCTCGCTGGCAGGGTTTGCAGCGAATCCGTGTCGATCAGAACCACTTGCGGTTGATGGAAGGCCCCGATCATATTTTTGCCGAGGGGATGATTAATACCCGTTTTGCCGCCGACCGAGGAATCCACCTGGGACAGTAGCGTGGTGGGCACCTGGATAAAATTCACCCCCCGCTGATAGCAGGCAGCTGCAAACCCAGCCATATCCCCAATAACCCCGCCGCCCAGGGCGACCAGCGTGGTCTTGCGGCTGTGCCGCTGCTCCAGCAGCGCATCGAAAATCCGGTTCAGGGTCTGCCAATCCTTGAATTTCTCGCCGTCCGGCAGAACAACCGTGTCAACCTGTTTGCCCGGGAAACTGCCCATAACCCTGTCCAGGTAAAGCGGCGCCACGGTCTCGTTGGTTACGATCATAACCTGGGAGCCCGTAACGTATTGAGAAAGATCGATACTTCCCATCAGCCCGGAACCAATAATAATCGGATAGCTTCGATCACCAAGCTCAACCGTGAGTTCGCGGAATATCTCAGACATGGTTACGACCCTCCTTACGCACCTGGCGCCGATGCCGGGGTGTTCTCGGGTTAATACGATTGATCAGCTGCCGAACCACAAGACGGGGACTTTTCCGGTCCGTGTGCATAACCACGTCGGCCAGTTGCTGGTAAATCGGATCCCGGATTTCAAATAACCGACGCAGAACCTCCTCCGGATCGTCATTCTGGAGGAGGGGCCGGTTTCTGTCCTTGCGGGTGCGCTCGACCTGCTGCTCGATCGAGGTCCTGAGGTACACCACAACGGCATCCCGCTTCAGCAATGGGTGATTCTCGGTGCGCATGACCGCACCGCCGCCGGTGGCGAGCACCGTTTGAGGCTCGGCGGACAGCTCCTCAAGCATGGCGGTCTCCCGCTGGCGGAAGCCATCTTCACCCTCAACGTCGAAAATCCATGGAATGTTGGCACCACACCGATCTTCGATGATCCGATCGGTATCGAGAAAACGGTAACCCAGTTCCCGGGCCAGCATGCGGCCAATGGTACTTTTCCCGGCGCCCATGGGGCCAACCAACACAATGCGTTTGGGCAAAGACATAAATTCCGCTCAACAGGTTTCAGGCGGGTGAGAATATCACAAAAAAAGCCGCCGGTTTTACGCGGCGGCTTCTGACTTCAATGGGACGATTAGCGGAGCAAATCGTTCTTGATGATTTTCGGGGTAATGAAGATCAACAATTCACTGCGCTCGTCAATGTGCTCGGTCCGCTTGAACAGACGTCCGAGGTAGGGAATGTCCCCCAGGAACGGTGTCTTGGTGGTCTGCGTGGCCACCTCGGACTGGAAGATGCCGCCGAGTACCACTGTTTCACCATTGCCAACCAGCACCTGGGTGGTCACCTCGTTGGTGTTGATGGACGGAATGCCGGCTGTGACCTCACCCCGAGAGTCCTGGTTTACCACCAGATCCATGATGATCTTGTCATCCGGGGTGATCTGCGGGGTCACTTCCAGAGACAGCACCGCTTCCTTGAACGATACGGAGGTGGCGCCGCTGGACGAAGCTTCCTGATATGGAATCTCCTCACCGGACTTGATTGACGCGGTCTGGCGATCGGCGGTCACGACACGCGGCTGGGAGACAACCTCGGCCTGACCGTCACTCTCCAGCGCAGACAGCTCCAGATCCACCAGGAAGTCGTCGCTGCCCCAGCCAATCGCGAAGGAAGAGGCACCTTCTCCGGTCACACCAAGATCCACGGCCAACGCACCCGGGAAAGTGATGGTGCTGTCGGTACCGGATGCCGCGTCACGAGCCTCCTGCAGAGTGCCCTGTGAGCCACCGATAGTGAATACGTTGTCACCGCTTACATCGTAGGCGGCACCGCCCCAGCGAATACCCAGGTTTTCCGCGACGTTAGTCTGGGCACGAACAATCCGGGCCTCGATGGAAACCTGACGCACCGGTACATCCCAGGTGGACACCAGACGACGGATTTCCTCGAGCTTCTCGGAGGTCTCACGCACGCTGATGGTGTTGGTGCGCACGTCGGAAGAGACGAAGCCACGATCAGAGATCAGTTCCTCGTCCGCCTTGATCAGCTCGACGATGTCAGCCGCCTTGGCATAGTTGACCTGGATGATGTCCAGACGAACCGGCGCCAGCTCGGCAATCTGCTTGGTAGTTTCCAGCTCCAGCTTCTCCCGGGCGGCGATTTCATCCGCCGGTGCGACCAGCAGCACGTTACCAATCTGTCGCTTGTCCAGGCCTTTGGTCTTGAGAATCAGATCCAGCGCCTGATCCCAGGGCACGTTCTGCAGGCGCAGAGTGATGCTGCCACTCACTGTGTCACTGGCCACCAGGTTCAGGCCGGTGAAATCGGCGATCAACTGCAGGACGGAACGAACCTCGATGTCCTGGAAATTCAGGGACAGTTTTTCGCCGGTGTACGGGAATTTCTCTTCACGACGGGCCTCGGCCTCCTGCTCGGTCAGCTTCTCCACACTCACCGTGAACTCGCTGCCGGACTGGTAGGCAATGTAGTCGTAATTGCCCTCGGGGCGGATTTCGACCACAGCACTGCCATCTTCGGTGTAAGTGTCGATCCGGGTAACCGGGGTTGCGAAATCGGTAACATCCAGGCGGCGACGGAGATTCTCGGGCACCGACAGCTCGGGCATGGTCAGGCGGATTCGGCCGCCCAGCTCAGACAGATCAACCGGAGTACTGCTGGAACCCAGATCGATGATGACCCGACCCTCACCGTCCTTACCGCGACGGAAGTCCACGCCTGCCAGCGTGTTGGGCGCGCTACCGGTTGTTGATGCAGCCGTAGCGGCAGTGCTGCTACCAGAAGATGCCTGGGCGGAGCCTTCGCCACCGATGGTCATCACCAGGGAATTATCGCGACGAACCGTGTCATAGGGCACCAGCTCAACCAGGTTGAAGATCAGGCGCGTGCGGTCTGGCGTTTCCACCACCGTCATGCTCTGGGCATTGCCGCCCCCGAGCGGGATGCTGCGACTATCCAGACCGCTGGTGGTACCCCGAAGGTCCACCGCAATCCGGGCCGGGCGCTCAATCGTATAGCCGGAGGGCTCAGGTGGTTGACCGTCAAATTGAAGGGTCACCTCCAAGCGCTCTCCCGGCAGCGAGGAAAACGACACGTCTTCCAGCGTGACCGCATTGGCCAGGCCGGATAACAACCCCAAAGCAATCACGCCGACGTATACATTGAGTTTTTTGAACATCGCTAGCCTCGACCCCAAACCTTTTTGTTCGTGCATGTTTCTTTCAAATTTCATTATGCCGCTCCTTAGCCTTGTTCCTCGTCCAGAGACAGGGAACGAGGACGCTCGACCCATCCGCCCGAGCCATTGGGAACGATTTCAATCAGTTCGATACGGGTTTCACTGACACCGACAATCCGGCCGTAGTTCTGCCCCATGTAATTGCCGGCGCGAACGCGGTGGATTCCGCCAGCGCTATCCCGAATCAGTGCGAACAGGCTTCCGGTCGGCCCCTGAAGGGTCCCCACCATACTGAGTTCTTTCAGATCAAAGTTCTCAAGCACCTCACGAGGCCGGTCCAGGTCCGGCTCCACATCGCTGACCGGCTGATCGTCCACCATCGTCAACTGGACGTCCACGGGCGGCTCAAACGGTGCCCGCCGGTCCGCCGCGGAATAAGTGAACGCCTCGTAGGCCTTGAACTCCGGCAGTGGCTCCACGTGCCCCCGGGGTTTTGCCCGGGTTTCTGCCATGAACTGATCCAGATCCGAAAAACCGCTTTCCTGGGTGCAGGCTGTCAGCAATGACACCAGACACACTCCCAGCCAGGCTTTTCCTGCATGCTTTGCTGCCATGCTCACTCTCCAGCCCGGTAGCGGTAAGTACGAGCGACAACCTGCATATCAAGCTGTTCTCCATCTCCGCCTGTTGGTTTGATGGTTAAATCGTGCAGTGTCACGATCCGTGGAAGGCTTGCGACACTGCTCACAAATGACGCCAACTCGTGATACGTGCCGGACACCCGGATATTGATGGGCAACTCGGCATAGAAATCACGCTGCTGCTCCGGTTGCAGCTTGATTTCCTGCAACGACAGCCCGCTGCCAAGCGCGGTATTGGTAATATCCTCCAGCAGGCCCGGCACCTCGGTCTCACTGGGTAGCTGACGCACCAGAGCCCCGAAGGTTTCCTCCATTTCGGCCATTTGCGCCTTGAACACATCAAGGTTTGCGACTTGGTAGGCTTTCTCCTCGTACTTCTTGCGCAGTTCCTGCTCGGTTTTCTGCACGCGTTCAAGCTGGGCATACTGATCCTTCACAAAAAACCAGTAGCCCCCGCCGACGATCAGTCCAAACACGATCAGGGCAACAATAATCTTGACGGGTGTCGGCCAGATGCCGGCGTTATTAAGGTCCAGATCATTGACATCGAATTCATTCAGGCTCTTGAGGGAGTCCGCGAGGCTCATTACTTATCCTCCCCTTCGGGCTCAGGGGTTTTCTGTTTGACAGACAGATTAAACTGGCTGTATCCGGCGCGGCGCTGGTCGGCGGCTGAGACGTTGGACAGGTTCGGGTCCGCGAACCAGTCAGACTTCTCGAAATCGCGCATCAGGGTGGAAATCCGGCTATTGGACTCAGCCATGCCGACGATCTGGATGTTATCGCCAGTCTTCTTCAGGTCGGTGTAGAACAGACCATCCGGCAGGGTTCTGACCAACTCGTCGAATACGCGAACGATCACCGGACGCTTGCCCTGCAGGTCCTGAATAACCTGCATCCGCGCCAACAGTTCGTCACGCTTGCGCTTGAGGTTCTCGATTTCCTTGATTTGCGCATCCAGTTTTTTTGAGGCGGTCTCAATGTAGGCATTGCGGGACTGCTGGTAGGCAATCCGGTTATCCATGTCGGTTTTCCACAGGAAAACACTGCCAGCGCCAATAATGGCAGCAGCCAGAATCATGACCACGAACTGCCTTTGCTTTTCCGCGCGCAGTTCTTCCCGCCAGGGTCTGAGGTTAATCTTTGCCATCAGTCGAAGCTCCTCATTGCCAGGCCACACGCAATCATCAGTGAGGGTGCATCATTGCTGAGCGCCGATGCATTCACCCTGGAACCGACAGCCATATCCGCAAAGGGGTTTGCCACCAAAGCAGGCGTTCCGGTCTTCTCCTCGACCATTTCGATAAGACCCTGAATCGACGCGGTGCCACCGGCGAGTACGACGTAGTCCACAGCGTTGTACTGACTGGCGCCAAAGAAGAACTGCAGCGCCCGGGCCACCTGCTGCACCACGGCTTCCCGGAATGGCGTCAGCACCTCGGACTCGTAGTCATCCGGCAGGCCACCCTGCTTCTTGGCCAAGCCGGCCTCCTCCAGCGACAGCCCGTAGCGACGCTGAATTTCCTCGGTCAGCTGCTTGCCACCAAAGATCTGTTCACGGGTGTAGACGGTCACACCGCCGGCGAGCACGCTGAGGGTCGTCATGGTCGCGCCGATATCAACGATAGCGACCACCAGCTCCTCACCCTGTGAGTCCAGTTGGGGTTCGATGAGCGCGTAGGCGCGCTCAAGCGCATAAGCCTCGACATCCACGACCTTTGTATTCAGGCCGGCAATTTCCAGGGCGTCTTCCCGGATATCGACATTCTCCTTCCGGCAGGCCGCCAACAAAACATCAACCTGATCGGGATTGGTTTCCGAGGGGCCCTGAACCTCGAAGTCGATGGCAACCTCGTCCAGGGGATAGGGAATGTACTGGTCTGCCTCCAGCGCGATCTGGTCCTCCATCTCGAACTCGTTGAGACCGCCATCCATCTGGATCAGCTTGGTGATGACTGCAGAGCCTGAAACCGCAACCGCAACCTGCTTGAGACTGGTGCGTGATTTGGACGCGACGCGCTTGAGGACCTCGCCCACCGCCTCGACGTCCGTGATGTTCTTTTCCACCACGGCGTTAGCCGGCAACGGCTCCACCGCGTAGCTTTCAACTTTGTATCGGCCGCCCTGCTTCGACAGCTCCAGAAGTTTGACCGAGCTGGAACTTATATCCACGCCCAGCACTGCACTGGATTTCTTTCCAAACAATCCGAACACGCGCTCACCCTATACCTGGTTACATGCACCCGGTTAAATAACTTATGTGTTTTTTATGTAAGAGAATTTCTTCTTCTTTCCGTCTACAATGCCTGTTCTTCTTTTTTGAGAGGCATTGCTTGCCATGAGAAGTGAGTTACTCTTCCTAAAGCAATTTCTCAAATGATAGACCTATATCCAACAGTTGTCAGAAAAAAATGTCTCATTTGTTGCGTACATCTCGTCTTTTTGCCTGGTTGTTTCTAACCGGACTGAGTGTCGCCGTTATTACAGCGTCAGGCTTCTACCTCTACCTTCGCCCAGGGCTGCCTCCTGTCGAGCAGCTATTGGACATCAAACTGCAGACGCCGCTGAGGGTCTACAGCAAGGACAAGAGATTAATAGCAGAATTCGGTGAAAAGAGAAGGGCACCAATCACAATCGAACAGATCCCTACAATTCAGTTACAAGCCTTCATGGCGGCTGAAGACGCCCGGTTCTACGAGCATTTCGGGGTCGATATCAAAGGCCTGATGCGGGCTGCAGTGCAATTAGTCTCAACCGGTGAAATCCAGTCCGGCGGCAGCACCATCACAATGCAGGTTGCAAAAAATTACTTTTTGTCACGGGATCGGACCTTTATACGAAAGTTCAATGAGATACTTCTGGCTCTTCAGATCGAACGTGAACTGGACAAGGATCGCATTTTCGAGCTGTACCTGAACAAGATTTACCTGGGTAACCGGGCCTATGGCATAGCCGCGGCGGCACAGGTGTATTACAACAAACCGGTCAACGAGCTGACATTGGCCCAGATGGCCATGCTGGCCGGCTTGCCAAAAGCGCCGTCAGCCTACAACCCGCTCGCCAATGCGGAGCGCGCCCTGATCCGGCGGAACTGGATTCTCGGACGCATGCAGGAACTGGGTTACATCACTGCTGACGCATACGATCTGGCAGTGAACGCCCCGCTCACCGCCAGCTACAACGCCACGGAAGCCGAAGTTGATGCGGACTACGTCGCGGAGATGGCCCGCTCAGAGATGGTGCGCCGCTTCGGCGAGGAAGCCTACACCGACGGTTACTCGGTGACGCTGACCGTTGAGGGTGATAAGCAACAGGCGGCGACAGAAGCCTTGCGTGCCGGTCTCGAAGCCTACGATCAACGCCATGGCTTCCACGGTCCCATCGGCCAGCTCGATCCCTCGGAACTAAAGGGACGCAACCTTTCCGATCTAGCCAGAAACTACCCCCGGGTGGAATCCCTTCTGCCCGCAATTGTCACTACCGTCGACGATACCGGGCAACAGGTCCGCGTCCACGCCAGAGGCATCGGCGAAGCCATCATGCCCTTCGAGACGATGATCTGGGCAAGGCGCTACAAAACCGAGGACCTCAAGGGGCCCGAACCGGAAAAACCATCGGATGTGCTGGCTGTCGGTGACGTGGTCTATGTCAAACCTCAAACCCCGACCAAGATCGAGGCGGAAGATGGCGAGGCCCGCGAACCGCTGGACACGCCGGTCACTGTCTCTCTGAGCCAGGTACCCCGAGTTGAAGGTGCCCTGATCTCTCTCGAGGCTGACACGGGCGCCGTCGATGCGCTTGCCGGCGGCTACAGCTTCAACCAGAGCAAGTACAATCGGGCCACCCAGGCGGGCCGACAGCCCGGCTCAACCTTCAAGCCGTTCCTGTATCTGACGGCGCTCGAAAACGGAATGACCCCGGCGACTATTTATAATGATGCCCCCATTGTCTTCGAGGATTCAGAGCTTGAGACCGCCTGGCGCCCGGAAAACTCTTCCGGCCGGTTTGGTGGCCCGACGCGGCTGCGCGAGGCTCTCTATCGCTCCAAAAACCTCGTTTCGGTCCGCTTGCTGCGGGACATCGGCATCAGGACCACACTCGACAACCTGAAGCAGCTCCGGATCCCTGTCGATAACATGCCGGACAACCTATCTCTGGCTCTTGGTAGTGGCCTGCTCACCCCCATGCAGCTGGCCCGCGCCCAGGCAGTCATCGCCAACGGCGGCTATGACGTGGAGCCTTACCTGATTGAAGAAATACGCGACATGAATGGCGAAGTGATCTATGAGGCTCCGAGAACCATTCTGTGTGACGACAATTGCGAAGAACTGGTCGCCGAGGAGAAGTTTGGCGACGAGGCAGAACTGGAAACCGGCACTAATCCGAAGGACCTGACCAGCGCCGGGCTTACCGATACCCGGGAGGATGAGTCGGTCCGGGTCATGAAACGACTCGCCGACGAGCGCTCCGTCTATATCCTGCACTCAATGATGCAGGACGTGATCCGACGCGGTACAGGTCGTCGGGCGCAGGCGTTGGGCCGCTCCGATATCGCCGGCAAAACCGGCACCACTAACGAGCAGAGGGATACCTGGTTCGCCGGCTTCAACCACAAGATCGCAACGACCGTTTGGGTCGGCTTTGATCAGCCAGCGCCCCTGGGTCGCGGAGAGTATGGCGCCAGCACGGCCCTGCCCATCTGGATCGATTACATGCAGGTTGCCCTCAAGGACGCCCCCTCTGCCGTCATGCCGCGCCCGAACGGCATCGTAAACGTTCGCATCAATCCGGAAACCGGAGAGCGGGCCCGCCCCGGGCAAGAAGGTATATTCGAACTGTTCAAGGAAGAAGAAGCCCCGCCCGTGCTGACGGCCGAGGATGATAATGGCAGCACCGGCGACAACGGCAACGGCGATCTCTCCCGCCAGCTCTTCTGACAAGCTGGCGGCAGGGCTGCCAGCCCCGGACATAAAAAAACCGGCGGGATCACCGCCGGTTTTTTTAATCCTGAGGACGATCAGATAATGTCGTCCATGGACTTGAGCGGATAGTGAGCCGGGTACGGGTTGCGGGCAACACCGGAATCCACGGCTGCACGCGCCACCGCTGCCGGAACCACTTCCAGCAGACGCACATCCATTGGCTTCGGAATGATGTACTCCTTGCCAAACTCGAACTTGTCGACGCCATAGGCTTCGCAGATTTCCTGCGGCACCGGCTCCTTGGCCAGCTCACGGATGGCGTTGACGGCGGCGACCTTCATCTCTTCATTGATGGCCGTCGCACGCACGTCCAGTGCACCACGGAAGATGAACGGGAAGCCCAACACGTTGTTCACCTGGTTCGGGTAGTCGGAGCGACCGGTCGCCATGATCAGATCATCGCGGGTGGCCAAAGCGACCTCCGGGCTGATTTCCGGATCCGGGTTGGAGCACGCGAACACGATAGGGTTCGGCGCCATCTTCTTGAGCTGGTCAGCACTCAGCAGGTCCGGACCGGACAAACCAAGGAACACGTCTGCGCCGTCGATGGCATCATCCAGTGTACGCTTGTCGGTCTCGTTGGCGAACATCGCCTTGTACTGGTTCAGGTCGTCACGACCAGAGTGGATCACACCCTTGCGGTCGAGCATGAAGATGTTCTCAGAGCGAATACCGCAGCTGATCAGCAGCTTCATGCAGGCAATAGCGGCTGCACCAGCACCCAGGCACACCACCTTCGCCTCTTCAATTTTCTTGCCCTGCAGCTCAAGGGCATTGATCATGCCGGCTGCAGTCACGATTGCAGTACCGTGCTGGTCATCGTGGAAGATGGGCACGTTACACTTTTCGATCAGCGCCCGCTCGACTTCGAAGCACTCCGGTGCCTTGATGTCTTCGAGGTTGATACCACCAAAGGTATCGGCGATACGCTCGACCGTCTCAATAAACGCCTGCGGGCTTTCGGAATTGACCTCGATATCGAATACATCAATTCCAGCAAAGCGCTTGAACAGTACGCCCTTGCCTTCCATTACCGGCTTGCTTGCCAGTGGACCCAGGTTACCCAGACCAAGAATCGCGGAACCATCAGAGATGACAGCCACCAGGTTGCCCTTGGCGGTGTACTTGTATGCATTCTCCGGGTCCTTTGCGATCTCGCGGACCGGTTCGGCAACCCCGGGGCTATACGCCAGGGAAAGGTCGCGGGAGGTCTTGGTCGGCTTGGTGATTTCAACACTCAGCTTACCAGGCCGCGGCTTGGCGTGATATTCAAGGGCTGCTTCTTTCAGATCTTGAGACATTGCCACTGTTCCGTTTGTCACGTTTAAAGGTAATAATCCGCCGGGTCGGCCCAGCGGAGCGCGCCATTATGGCCCGACCGTCCCGAAACGACAAGTGGCAACAGCGCATTTTGTGAACAGTCAATAGGGCTAATTGCGTATATCGCCAAACACGACACACCGTAAAAGACCCATAAAAAAAGCGCCCAAAGGCGCTTTTTTTATGCGGACAACACTCGATATCAGGACTTGTTGCCGCCGATACGGCCACCGAAGCGCTTGTTGAAACGCTCGATACGACCGCCGGTGTCCATCACCTTCTGCTTGCCGGTATAGAAAGGGTGACACTGGGAACAAACGTCCAGCTGCAGATCGTGACCAACGGTGGAACGGGTCTTGATAACGTTACCGCAGGAGCAGGTCGCAGTAATGTCTACGTACTTCGGATGGATACCTTCTTTCATGGCGAACCTCTTTCGGTCATGCCGCTACCCGGTCACGGGGAATCAATCCCTGGCGCCTGGCACCGCATGTTTGAATCAAAGTGAAAGGCGAGGCACAATCATGCCCTGCCGAAAACAGGCCGAGAATCATACTTGCAATCCCTGTAACAGGCAAGCTTTACGGGCGCTTCATCCCCTGCTTTGCAGCCACGATACCGCCAGGCTGTGAGGCCCGACCCCTAAGTGAATACCACAACATCGTCTGAACTGGAGTCCCGAGTGCCCCGAAACGCACGAATTGCTCTCAACCGGCCACTGCGGAGACTGTTTGATTACCGGGTTCCCGACGGGATCCAGATTACCCGGGGACAGCGGGTTCAGATACCGTTCGGACGGCAACAGCTGACCGGTCTGGTGGTGGAAACGGAAGTGGAACCGCCCGAAGGCATCACCCTGAAAACAATCAGCCACGTTGTTGAGGACTGGCCGGCACTGCCATCCGAAACGTTTGAGCTGCTGCGCTGGGCCAGCACCTATTACCAGCATCCGCTCGGAGAGTGTCTGTTCACCGCACTACCACCAGCCCTCCGGAGAGGTCGTCCCGCCAGGGAGAAAGAGGAAGACGCCTGGGCCGCCAAAAGTTCAGGCGGCGAATTGCCGGCCAACGCCCACCGGCAGAAAGCGCTGCTCCAATGGTTGAGCCAGCAGCCGGCACCGACCGGCACCGGCGCAATAGTCAAGGCCGGGTTTACCCGCGCCCAGATCAATGGCCTGGCAGAAAAGCAACTGATTAAGAAAGCCACACCCGACACATCCACAGCACCATTGCCTGCCTCTCCAGGCCGACGACCGACCCTGACCCGGGCGCAGGAACACGCGGCAAACGAACTTCCCCTGACGCAGCAAGGCTTTGATGCCACCCTGCTTTACGGAATCACCGGCAGCGGAAAAACTGAAATTTACCTGCACTACCTCAAAGAGCGCCTGACTGATTCCGGTCAGGCGTTGGTACTGGTTCCCGAAATCAACCTGACACCACAAACCGTGGCACGTTTCCGACATTACTTCGGGGATCGCATCGTGGTCTGGCACTCGGCCCTGAATGACGGGGAACGACTCAACACCTGGCTGAAGGTGCGGCGCGGCCAGCCGATCATCCTGATTGGCACCCGCTCTTCCGTACTGCTGCCATTCACCGGTCTGGAAACTATTATCGTCGACGAGGAACACGACAGCTCCTACAAACAGGGTGAAGGTTTTCGTTATTCCGGTCGGGATCTTGCGGTTTACCGGGCGCACTTGAACCAGTGCCCGGTGATACTGGGTTCTGCAACGCCATCCCTCGAGTCCTACCACAATGCACAGCTCGGAAAGTATCGGCTGGTAAGACTGGAGGAACGGGCGAAAAAAGCGGTCCCACCAACGCTCAGCCTGCTCGACATACGCAGCCGTCCACTGGAAGGGGGACTCTCCCGCCCCGCCCTGAACGCGATCAGGGACACCCTCGATAAAGGTGAGCAGGCACTGGTGTTTGTGAACCGGCGCGGCTATGCGCCGGTCATGATGTGCTTTGACTGCGGCCATATGGTGGAATGCCCTCGCTGCGACACCCGACTGACCTTCCACCGCCGAGACCGCGCCATGCGCTGCCACCACTGCGACTACCAGGCAGCCGCCACCAGTCATTGCCCCAAATGCCACAGCGAGGCCTTCAAACCGGTCGGCCAGGGCACCGAGCGCACCGAAGACGCCCTGTCCGAGGCTTTCCCGTCCGTGCCCGTTGTCCGGGTCGACCGGGACAGCACCCAGAGAAAAGGCAGCATTCAGGCCATTCTGGACAAGGTTAACAGCGGCGCACCCTGCGTGCTGGTCGGAACCCAGATGCTGGCCAAAGGTCACGACTTCCCGAACGTCACTCTTGTCGTGGTCGTAAATGCCGACGGCGGGCTGTTCAGCGTGGATTTCCGCGCACCCGAGCAACTCATCCAGACCCTGCTCCAGGTCAGCGGCCGGGCGGGCCGAGGTGACAAAGCAGGCAAAGTGCTGATCCAGACCTGCCACAGCGACCATCCACTGCTCAAATCCCTGTGCACCGAAAACTACCTGAGCATTGCCGATCAACTGATGTCAGAACGGGAACAGGGGCAATTCCCTCCGTTCCGGCACATGGCGATCTTCCGGGCTGAAGCGGACACCATGCAGGGCAGCCTGGAACTGCTGGACGCCATCAACCCCCTTGCATCCGCCCCCGGCATCGAGGTCTGGGGCCCCCTACCCGCACTGATAGCCCGCCGCGCCGACCGACATCGCGCCCAGCTGGTGCTGCTCAGCAACCAAAGAGGCCGGCTCAATGCCGCTCTTTCCGGCATTTGCCAATACCTGGATCAGCAAAAACTTCCGCCAAGGGTGAAATGGATGGTGGATGTGGATCCGCAGGAGATTGGGTAGTGGAAATTGAATCCCTTCCTGCTAATATCAGAAAACTATATTAATATTATTTTACTTGCATTAAGCATATAACGCCCTTTGCAAGCTTCTTCCATCGAAAATCAAGAGCCACCGGAAAACGTTCAGGGAGATTAATATGCCACGGAGATTGTCACCACTCGGCTTTATGTTATCTGCGACAGTATTGCTGTCTGCCTGCGGTGGAGAGGATTATTCCCAGCCTCTGGCCCCCCAGGGCAACCCGCCCTCACCACTATTCGAGCCGTGGAGCTCACCAACCACTAGCCAGACAGAAACTGCAGATCCCGAACCCGTTGTTTCTCTGCCGATAAGCCCAGGTTATTACGAGACCAACGTTAACGTTGAAGGCGGAAACACATACTCCGGCGTCGCAACGATCATTGATCCTGATGGTAGCTTCGTGACACTCATTTCCCCGAACGACGCGACATTCGGAGTACTGGCGGGATCCGGGAACAACCAGATTGTCGGTGCCGGCACCAACATTGTTTACTCTGAAACATGGGACCAGGTTGATGGCACGGTCAGCGGCCAGGCAACAGACTCAGAAACGGCAACGCTCAATGTGGAAGCACCCGAAACTGACTATCAATCAGTCGTCGAGCTATCACGAAGCAACGGTATCAGTGATACCCCTATAACCATTGCCGATCTTTCTGGCTCCTACCTGATGCAGGATACCGATGTCGTTACTACTTCAATCACCATCAATTCCGATGGCTCTCTGACGGGCACTGACCAGAGAGGCTGCGTCTTCGCTGGCTCAGTAAGCATCCCTGACAGTTCCGTGAACGTCTTCCGAGTAAGGTTCACCGCAGAGAATTGCGGCAGCTCATCAGGGTCGAGCGCAGAACAAATCAATGGAAGCTATCGAGCTCTTGGTACATTCGGTGGAGACCAGATTCTGGTAATTGGCACCAACAGCGCAGTCATAGCCTACTTTCGCGGACTCAAATAGATACACTTGATTACGTGCCCGGCATTTGCCGGGCTTTTTGCTTACGTCCAAACTTTCCGCGATAATACCCGCCTTCTGTTTCCATCGGGCTCCCTGCCCTGACACCCATTCTCCAGTAAACCGAGTCATCTGACAGCATGAAAGAGACCGTTTCCGAGCTGCTCCAGTCTGCGCTGGCGGCCCTGCAATCCGAAGGCACCCTGCCCGCGGACCAGACCTTTACTCCACAGGTAGGCAACACCAAGGACAAGGCCCATGGCGACTACGCCTGCAATATCGCTTTGGTTGCGTCCAAGGCTGCGGGTTGCCCTCCGCGCCAACTGGCGGAAGCTCTGGTTGCCCGATTGCCGGAGAGCAAGGCGGTATCCAAGGTAGAAATTGCGGGGCCGGGCTTCATCAACTTCTTCATGAGCACGGCCAGCGCGTTCGAGATTGTTGAAACCATCCTGAGCGAGGCAGACCGGTTCGGGCGCAATGACAACGGTAAAGGCGAGAAAGTGCAGGTGGAGTTTGTCTCTGCCAACCCAACCGGGCCCCTGCACGTGGGCCATGGTCGCGGTGCCGCAATCGGCGACAGTCTGTGCCGGTTGCTGGAAGCCAACGGTTATGCCGTTACCCGCGAGTTCTACTACAACGATGCCGGCGCCCAGATCAACAACCTGGCGTTGTCAGTCCAGGCGCGAGTCAAAGGTCTGACACCCGAGGATGAGAGCTGGCCGGCGGACGGTTACCGGGGCGACTACATCGTTGATGTGGCGAAATCGTATCTCGGAAATGAAACCGTCACCGCCGACGATCGGGAAGTCACCGGCAAGGGCGATCCAGAAGATCTGGATGCCATCCGGGAATTTGCCGTGGCCTATCTGCGCCGGGAGCAGGACCTGGATCTGAAGGCCTTCGGCGTGCACTTTGACGTTTATTTCCTCGAATCCTCCCTGTACGAGGATGGCAAGGTTGAAGCCACCGTCGAGCGCCTTCAGGACAATGGCTATACCTATGAACAGGACGGCGCCATGTGGCTGCGCACCACCGAATTTGGTGACGACAAGGACCGGGTGATGCGCAAGAAAGATGGGGGCTACACCTACTTCCTGCCGGATGTCGCCTACCATCTTGACAAATGGCAGCGGGGTTTCACCACCGTCATCAACGAACAGGGCGCGGATCACCACTCCACCATCACCCGTGTGAGGGCGGGCCTCCAGGCACTCAAGGCCGGCATCCCCGAGGGCTGGCCAGACTATGTGCTGCACCAGATGGTGATGGTGACCCGCTCCGGCCAGGAAGTGAAAATTTCCAAGCGTGCCGGTAGCTACGTGACTGTGCGCGACCTGATTGACGAAGTCGGTCGGGATGCCACCCGGTTCTTCCTCGCGGCACGCCGGGTAGATTCCCAATTGACCTTCGATATAGATCTGGCCCGCTCCCAGACCAATGAAAACCCGGTCTATTACATCCAGTATGCCCACGCCCGGATCTGCAGCGTGCTGCGCAAACTGGCGGATGAAGGTATCCACCGCGACCGCCACGAGTGCATCGGGGACCTGTCCATCCTGACCCTGGACGAGGAGAAGGACCTGGCCAACCAGCTGGCGAAGTACCCGGAACTCGTTGCCAACGCCTGCGCCCAGCGTGAGCCACACCATGTGGCACATTACCTGCGCGAACTGGCAGGCCAGTTCCATACCTACTACAACGCCCACAAGGTCTTGATTGAAGATACCGCCCTGAGGGACGCCCGCCTGAGCCTGTATCTTGCGGTCCGCCAGGTAATTGAAAACGGCCTGGATCTGCTGGGCGTCAGTGCACCGGAAGTGATGTAAGACGACACAATGGCCCGAGACTATGCCCGCAAAGACCGGCCCAGCCGGTCTTCAGCCACCCCGAAAAAAGCGCCCACGAAGCCGGCACGCTCCAGACAGCGGGCCCGCCCTGCCGCACCGGCGCACCGACAGCAGGGAGGCCTGTCCTTGAAATGGATTCTGTCTCTGGCGGCAGTGGGTGGTTTTATCGGGTTCATTGTGTACCTCAACTCCCTACCTAAAACGGGGCAACCACCCCAACCTGCGGTTCAGGAGCAGAAACCGGTCCAGAAGGCACCGGAAACCGCCAGCAAGGAAGACAAGAAGCAGAATTTCCGGTTCTACGAAATGCTGCCGGAATCCGAGGTGGTGCCACCGAAGGTGGAGGAGTACAGCCCCTCCCCAACCAAACAGAACTTTGACTACCTGGTCCAGTCCGGCTCTTTCCGGAGCCGTGAAGACGCCGAGCGCCAGCGGGCGCAGATTGCCTTTCAGGGACTCCGCGCCAGCGTCCAGCGCATCGACCTGGACAATGGTTCGGTCTGGTACCGGGTCAATGTTGGGCCGTTTACCTCCCGCAGCCAGATGAACTCGGCCATCGACAAGCTGGTTTCACTGAACATCCAGCCTTTGATTCGGAAGATTCCCAAAGAGGGCTGACTTCTAGCGTTGGTGCAAGCACCTTTTGGGCCGGGTTTGGAGACCGTTCTCCAAAACTGTGCGGAGCCATGGATGGCGGAGCCCAAGCGTCACAGGGACGTGCCGCAAGGAGCGTGTTTTGGAGAACGGTCTCCAAACCTGGTCTACTCCCAAAGCAAAACCTCTTGAATTCCCACCATAAGCCTCCATAACTGCTCAATACCAATTTCAAACAGGCAATTGGAGCCCCAATGACTACCATTCTCTCTGTCCGGCGAGACGACGAAGTCGCCATGGGCGGCGACGGCCAGGTTTCCCTCGGCAACACCGTGATGAAAGGCAACGCCCGCAAAGTACGCCGCCTCTATAACGGCCAGGTGATTGCCGGTTTCGCCGGCGGCACCGCGGACGCGTTCACCCTGTTCGAACGGTTCGAGGCACAGCTTGAAAAGCACCAGGGCAACCTGACCCGGGCCGCGGTGGAACTGGCGAAGGACTGGCGAACGGACCGGGCTCTCAGAAAGCTCGAGGCCCTGCTGGCCGTAGCAGACAAGACCGCCTCGCTGATCATCACCGGTAACGGCGACGTCATCGAACCTGAGCAGGGTCTGATCGCCATCGGTTCCGGCGGCCCCTTCGCCCAGGCTTCGGCCCGTGCCCTGCTCGAGAACACCGAACTTTCCGCCCATGAGATTGTGGAAAAGGGCCTGGATATCGCGGCCGACATCTGTATCTACACCAACCACAATCGCACCGTTGAAGTGCTACCCACCAAAGATTGATCCGGAGCGACCATGTCTGCAATGACTCCCAGAGAGATTGTCCACGAACTCAACAAACACATCGTGGGCCAGGAAGAGGCCAAACGCGCGGTAGCCATCGCACTCCGTAACCGCTGGCGCCGGATGCAGCTGGATAGCAGCCTGCGGGATGAGATCAGTCCGAAGAACATTCTGATGATCGGCCCGACCGGTGTCGGCAAGACCGAAATTGCCCGTCGCCTGGCCAAACTGGCTGACGCACCATTCCTCAAGGTCGAGGCCACCAAATTCACCGAAGTGGGTTATGTCGGACGAGATGTAGAATCCATCATCCGCGATCTCTCGGACATGGCGGTGAAATTGCTGCGCGAGAAAGAAATGAAGCGCCACGAAAGCCGCGCTCTGGATGCCGCTGAAGAGCGGATTCTGGATGCTCTGCTCCCGCCGCCCCGGGATTTCAATGAAGAAAGCCAGCGGACCGGTAGCGACTCCTCTACCCGCCAGCTGTTCCGCAAGAAGCTGCGCGAAGGTGAGCTCGATGACAAGGAGATCGAGGTAGATCTGCGCAGCGGCGGTGCCGGCGTAGAGATCATGGCGCCTCCGGGCATGGAGGAGATGACCAACCAGCTGCAGAGCATGTTCTCCAACCTTTCCTCGGACAAGCGCAAGACCCGCAAGATGAAAGTGGCCGACGCCCTCAAGCAGGTCAAGGACGAGGAAGCTGCCAAACTGGTCAACGAGGAAGAGATCAAGCAAAAGGCCATTCAGGCGGTCGAACAGAATGGCATTGTCTTCCTGGATGAGATCGACAAGGTGGCCAAGCGCTCGGAGAACACGTCCTCTGACGTTTCCCGGGAAGGCGTTCAGCGTGATTTGCTGCCGCTGATTGAAGGCAGCACCGTGAGCACCAAGTACGGCTCGGTGCGCACCGATCACATCCTTTTCATTGCCTCCGGCGCCTTCCACCTGTCCAAACCGTCGGACCTCATTCCGGAGCTACAGGGCCGCCTGCCGATCCGTGTCGAGCTTCAGGCCCTGACGCCGGACGACTTCAAGCGGATCCTGACCGAGCCGGACGCGTCACTGGTCCAGCAGTATGAAGCACTGATGGCTACCGAAGGCGTGAAACTGACCTTTGGCGAGGACGCCATCGCACGCATCGCCGAGGTAGCCTGGAAGGTGAATGAAACCACCGAGAACATCGGCGCCCGCCGCCTGCATACGGTGCTGGAACGGCTGCTGGAGAGCCTGTCTTACGATGCCGGCGATGCGGTTACCGAGAGCTTCGAGGTGACGGCCGAGTATGTGGACGAGAAGCTTGGGGATCTGTCCGAGGACGAGGATCTGAGCCGGTATATCCTCTGAAGTAAACATGGGGTCAGATGAAAGCGTTCATCTGACCCCGTTTTTGAACTTCAACTCCGAGATTCAAGCGAACCCCGGGGTCAGATGAAGGCTTTCATCTGACCCCTTTTTCATCCTTTCACTGCGCCTTGGAGAACAAATGCGTCACGTTCTCCAGACCGGCGGCCAGCCGCCCCTTCTCAGCCTGTTTCTTTCTGCCCTTTGCCACATACAGCGGCAGCATCTCGCCGTACAGACTGGTGCTGATCGTTCTCTGTTCGTCCTCGAGACGGTCCCGGCGTAACGTGATGCCGTGACGGGCCAGCTTTGGCTCAAGCTCGTCGGCACGATTGAGCAGGTCCCGGCGGGTCATCTGGTAGGCATGCTCACACACCATGCGCCGACTCTGGAAGCTAAAAACGTTGGAGAAGAACAGCTTGGCATCGTCCCGCGTTGGTTCGAACAGGAGGATCTCCTTGTCCGGATAGTCCCGCGCGTACTGGGCGATACCGGACTGCATCCGGGAATAGACCATGGTCCGGAAGGTCTGGGACAGGAGGTTGGGCATTCCGGAGCGGGTGAGCTCACCCGGTTTCATGGAGCCGGCTCGCACCGCGGCACTGGCATCAATGGGCACTTGCGGATTCACTGCGAAAACCAGATCCGCGCCGTCCTCGAAGGCCACGGAGGCGTGCAGACCTTTGCGCAGGGTGCCATCAACGTAATAACGGCCGTCTATCTCGACGGGCACGTACAGGCCCGGAGACGAGGTACTGGCCTGGATGGCCTTGGAAATCGGCACATGGTCAAACCCGGGCGCCCCGAAGCACACCGCTTCGGTACTCTCCACATCTGCTGCAACGACGTACAGGCTGCGTTTCAGCTCGCGGAAATCATTGGTGCGCCCGAGCATGGTGAAGGCTCGCTTGAGGTAGTCGTGCAAGCCCTCGTTATCGAACAGGCCGGACGGAGCGGCCTGGGCGAGGATCGTCAACGCCTCAAGAAAGCTCTGGTCATAGGGGTTGTTGATAAACCGGCTGACCGCCGTGGACATGAGACCCGGAACCGCCAACAAGCGGCTGCCGATCTCCCGGAAGGCCGGCCGATAGAAGACCTCCGGATGAAATGGGTGCACTTCCGCCTCATTGCGGACAAAAATCCGGCACAGCTGCGCCGTGGTCATCTGGTTCGCCAGATTGGCGGCGACGAACGACCCCGCATTGACGCCGACATAAACATCGATGTTGTTGAAATCGAGACCGTCAAGCGCCTCATCCAGCGCCCTGAGCGCACCGATCTCGTAAATTCCACCCAGCGGACCGCCACCGCCAAGGGCGAGGCCGATTCTGGGTTTCGGTTTGATCTCTGTTGAGGCGCTCATTATCAGTCAGTCTCCGGACCGTATCGTTGTCGGTATCCCTTCGCGACAACATAACAGTCGAGTTTAGAAAACACACCCTAGATTCCCCCGACAGAGCCAGGCGTCAGGAAACGGCCTGTTCGGAGAAGGCCATGGACGATGTCCGTCCCGGACGGAGGTAACGTCCGAACCCTGCATTCCTCAACGCCAGATCAACACAACTCTTGATCACGTGCGGCGAATCCAGCAACAGGACATCCTCCAACAGCTGGATCGCCCACTCACGGCCGATGCTCCGGATAACCGACTTTACCTTGGGCAGGCTGGCGGCGTTCATGGACAGGGAGTCATAGCCCATGGCCATCAGCAGCAATGCGCCGCCGGGATCACCCGCCAGCTCGCCACAAATCCCGACCGGTTTACCGACGGCGTGGGCATCCTGGGCGATCCGCACCAGGGCCTGGAGCACCGCCGGGTGGTAGGAGTGATACAACTGCGCAACCCTCGGGTTGTTTCGGTCCACCGCAAGCAGATACTGGGTAAGATCGTTGGAGCCTACTGACAGGAAATCCACGCGGTCGGCCAGTTCACGGATCTGATAGACGGCCGCCGGAATTTCCACCATAACGCCCACTTTGGGCATGTGGATGTCGTACCCCTCTTCCCTCACCTCGTGATAGACCCGATAGATCAGGTGCAGGGATTCCTCGACTTCCGAAATATTGCTGATCATGGGCAACATGATCTGCAGATTGTTCAGCCCCTCACTGGCCTTCAGCATGGCCCGGACCTGGACCAGGAAAATCTCCGGATGATCCAGCGTAACCCGGATGCCACGCCAACCCAGGAACGGGTTTTCCTCGTTTATCGGGAAGTAGGTCAGCGCCTTGTCGCCACCGATATCCAGCGTGCGCATGGTGACCGGGTTGGGGGCAAAAGCCTCCAGCTGTTCCCGGTAATACTCCCGCTGTTCCTGCTCCGAAGGGAACCGGTCCTTGATCATGAACGGCACTTCAGTGCGGTACAGGCCGATCCCCTCGGCACCGTGGGAAAGCGAGCGCACCACATCCGTCATCAGGCCGGTGTTCACCAGCAGGGATACCCGGTGGCCATCCGTCGTTTCACACGGTTTTTCCCGGAGTGCCTCGAGCCCCCGGATCAGCTCATCCTCTTCATCACAAATGGCCTGGTAGAAGGCGCGGAGGTCCTGGGAGGGCGATGCGAAGATCTGCCCCTCGAAGCCGTCAACAACCAGTTCCTTGCCATCAAGCTGATTGACCGGAATATCGACCAGCCCCATGACGGTTGGCACGCCCATGGCCCGGGCCAGAATGGCGACATGGGAGTTGCTGGACCCTTTCACCGAGACCAGCCCCACCAGCTGTCCCTTGGGTACCTCCCCGAGCATGGCCGGCGTCAGCTCCTCGCTGACCAGCACAGTTTTCTCTGGGTAGACAAGGTGTTTCTGCTCGCCTTCCTGCAAGTGGGAAAGCAAACGGCGACCGAGATCGCGAATGTCCACCGCCCGCTCCTGCAGGTAGTGATCGTCCATCATCTCGAAGTGACGGACATACTGCTGGACGACTTGCTTCAGCGACCCCTGGGCCCAGGTGCCTTCCGCTATCCTGTTTGCGACCTCGCCGGGCAGCGCATCGTCCCCCAGCATACGCAGGTAGACGTCAAACAACGCCTGCTCTTCCGGCCGAAGCTGGCTGGCCAGACGTTTCGCCACTCGCTCAATGTCTTCCCGCACTGCCTTGACGGCAGCCTTGAACAGCTTCAGCTCACCCTCAATATCATCGGTTGGCTTCTCGGGGACGACATCAAGGTCCGCCGCCGGATACACCACAACACCGTCGCCAATGGCAACGCCGGGCGCACCCGGTACACCACTGAAACTGACATCCCGGGCTTCCTCGCCGGTCAGGGACAGGCCACTGATCGCACCCGTGGCCTCGCTGTGGGCAATAACCCCGGCCAGTTGCGCCGAAACGGTCACCAGGAAGGCTTCCTCGCCTTCGTCGAAACAGCGGGAACTCTCCCGCTGCTGAACCACCAGCACTCCCAACACACGGCGATGGTGAATGATGGGCACCCCGAGGAAAGAGCGGAAGCGCTCTTCACCGGTCTCGGGAAAATAGCGATAACGGGGATGGGATGGCGCGTCTTCAAGGTTGATAGGCTCCTCGCGGGAGCCGACCAGACCGACGAGGCCTTCGGAATAGCCCAGGCTGACCTGACCCACCGCCTTGCGGTACAGGCCCTCGGTCGCCATCAGTATGTATCGGTTGGTCGCGGGGTCGAGCAGGTAAACGGAACAGACCTCGGTTCCCATGGCTTTTTGCACCCGCGATACAATGATATCCAGCGCCTCCTGCAGATCGCGGGCGCTGTTTACCTCTTGTACAAGACTTCGCAGTATGCTCAGCATGGCAGGGTCAATCCGTCATCTTGAGTGATCCTTCAGGCGCCGGTTCTGCTCGGCTTTCCGCCACTGTTCCATGTTATAGAACAGTCGTGGAGCCAGCTCCCGCAGCGCACGCCTGTATACTTCTCGTTTGAATGAAACCACCTGGCCCAACGGATACCAGTAGCTAACCCACTGCCACCCGTCGAATTCCGGTGAATCCGTGCCGTCCACACGCACTTGAGCGTCCGGCGATAACATCCTCAGCAGGAACCATTTCTGTTTTTGGCCCACACACACGGGGTGCGAGTGATGGCGCACCATCCTCCGCGGAAGACGGTACCTCAGCCAGCCCCGGGTACAGCTGATGATCTCCACATCGCTGGCTGTGAGGCCGATTTCCTCTCCAAGCTCCCGGTACAGTGCATCTTCCGGTGATTCGTTGTGCTTGATACCACCTTGGGGAAACTGCCAGGAGTCCTGACCTATTCGCCTTGCCCAGAGGACTTCGCCCCTGTGGTTGGCCAGAATGATTCCGACATTGGGTCTGAAACCGTCTGAGTCGATCACGGCACAGTCCTCGCAAAAGTCGGCCACCGGTCAAATTTTGACCGGCTAGAATTGTCCAAGTTGCTCTCATTCTTACAGAATCCCAAGGGTTCGGCAAACGGAGCCGATGCTGACAGGTCATGGTAGACTGTGAGCCTTTCTGAAAGCCCCTGTAACCGCGGAGGACACCCTTTGACGCTCGCACTTTTTGATCTGGACAACACCCTGCTGGCTGGTGACAGCGACCACGCCTGGGGCGAATTTCTGGTCGAGGAAGGTCTCGTAGACGCTGAGGAATACCGCAAGGCCAACGACCGCTTTTACCAGGAATACCTGAACGGCGAGCTCGATATCCTTCATTACCTCCGGTTCGCTCTCCAGCCACTGGCGCAGCATGACATGAGCGAACTTCTGGCGTGGCGTGAAGCGTTCATAAAAAAGAAAGTTCGCCCGATGATGCAAGTGCAAGCCGAACAGCTGCTGGAGCAACATCGGCAGCAGGGTCACACGTTGATGATCATTACCGCCACCAACCGGTTTGTGACCGAGCCAATTGCGGAATTACTGGGCGTCGAACACCTGATCGCCACCGAGCCGGAACTGGTCAACGGTCGCTACACCGGGGAAGTCGCGGGAACACCCAGTTTCCAGGACGGCAAGGTGACACGACTGAACGATTGGCTGGAGCACCATGGCCGGACTCTGGATGGTTCCTGGTTCTACAGCGACTCCCACAACGATGTGCCGCTTTTGAAGCAGGTGGAAAACCCGGTAGCGGTGGATCCGGATCCGAAGCTGGAGGCGCTGGCGAAAGAGGCCGGGTGGCCGGTGATTTCACTGCGGGGGTGAGGCCGTGAAGGTGGGGTCAGAAGAAGGCTTTCTTCTGACCCCGAGTTCGACCCGAGGCGTGGAGCTGGCATCAAAAGCAGGGGTCAGATGAAGGCGTTCATCTGACCCCGAGTTCAAGCCCTTCACATAAAGCCGGTCAGCGAGCGCACAAAACAGGACTTGATGTAATCCGTCTCCGGAATCCCCGGAATCACCGGGTGGTCCGGCGCCTGATGGCCCTGCTCCAGCAGTTGCACGAAACGATCAATCTTCCGGCCACTGCTGCGGATGATGTCGATCAGCTTTTCCTGCGACAGGTGCATAGAGCAGGACGCGGAAATCAGCAGTCCATCCCTTTCCAGAAGCCTCAATCCCAGCTGGTTCAGACGGGCATAGGCCTGCTCACCCGCCTTCTGATCCCGACGACGGGGAATCAGGGCCGGCGGATCCAGCACCACGATGTCGTACTTCTCTTTTTCGTCCGCCAGCGCCTTGAGCGCTTCGAAGGCATCGCCCTCGATCGTCTCGATATTGTCGAGCCCGTTGATCTTCGCGTTGTGATGCACCGCATCAATCGCCGTTGCCGACGCATCGACACAGGTCACCTGGGTAGCACCGGCACAGGCGGCCTGCAGGCCCCAACCACCGACATAACTGAACACATCCAGCACCCGCTTACCCGGCGCGTAAGCCTGCAGGCGCTGGCGATTCATCCGGTGGTCGTAAAACCACCCGGTTTTCTGGCCACCGGCCAGCGGCACCTCAAAGCGAACGCCGTTCTCCTCAACGTGCAGAAGCTCGGCTTCCGGCCCATGGGCCTGCTCGACGTAGGTCTCCAACCCCTCAACCTTCCGCATCTTGCCATCGTTCTTCAGAATAATAGCCTGGGCATGCACCAGTCGCTGGATGGCGCGAACAATGGCTTCCTTCATCCGTTCCATGCCGGCGGTGGAGATCTGGACCACCACGGTATCCCCGAAACGGTCAACCACCAGCCCGGACAATCCGTCGCTGTCACCAAACACCCAGCGATAGAACGGCTTGTCAAACAGCCGCTCCCGAACCGCCAGCGCAATCTCCATGCGCTCGGTGAGCCGTTGGGGCGTCATCCCTTGGGACGGATTCCGACTGATCAGCCGGCCACAGATCAACGCGTGGGGGTTCACAAATACCGTGCCCAACGGTTTGTCATTGGAAGCCCGCAGCTCGGCCTGATCACCGGCCTGAAATTCCGTCAGCGGCGTGCGGCGGGTATCGACCTCATTGCTGTAAACCCACAAATGACCAGCACGAAGGCGGCGCTCGGCGCCTTTTCGGAGATACAAAATCGGGAAATTCATCAGATACACCAGCCAAACAAGGAATCAAAGGATGCGAGATTATAGCCAATTAGCCACTGCAACCAGACATGGGAGCAGTCGGGCAGGGCTTTCGAAAACTGTGCGGAGCCTTGGATGGCGGAGCTCAAGCGTCCCAGAGATGGGCTTGAGTGTGTTTCGGAAGGCCCACCCTGAAACGCGCATCCTCCGAAGTCGATTACTCCTCGGCAGCCACATGCTCTGCGTAAGCGGCAGCGTCCATCAGGCCATCCAGCTCACCGGCATCCTCCAGCTTCACCTTGAACATCCAGCCATCGCCATACGGATCCTCATTGACCAGTTCCGGCTCATCCTCAAGGTTCTCGTTGACCGCAATCACCTCACCGGTCACCGGACTGAACACATCCGATGCCGACTTCACCGATTCGGCCACACCGGCTTCCTCACCACCGTTGACCGTCACGCCGACGTCGGGAACACCAATGTAAACCACATCGCCAAGCTGTTCCTGGGCAAAGTCAGTGATGCCAACAGTTGCCGTGCCATCATCGGCGACCCGCACCCACTGGTGGGTTTCGATGTATTTCAGGTCTGCGGGGATATCACTCATGATTGTGCTTCCTGTTGAATTTTTCGCGCAGTTTAACGCAAGAGCCTAGCCCCAGCGAACCTCCCGGGCCAGGTTCATGAACGAATTCAGGTAATCGACCCCACAATCGCGTTCACGAAGGCCCAAAAAGATCTGCTTGGGCAGCCCTTCCTCTCCCAGACGAACCGGAACTACCGGGAGTTTCTCAGCATACTCCGCCACCAACCATTTCGGCAGTGCCGACACACCCCGGCCCGCAGCGACCATCTGCAACATGATGTCCGTCGTCTCGATGGTCTTGTGCCGGGCGGGACTAGTGTGAGCCGGCAGGAAAAACCGGGTATAGATATCCAGCCGCTCCACCTCCACCGGATAGGTAATCAGGGTCTCCCGCTCCAGATCACCGGGCAACGCGAAGTTCCGGCTCGCCAGGTGATGGTTCCTCGCAACCACCAGAACCTGTTCGTAGTCGAACACCGGCTCGAACACCAGCCCCGGGCGATGCAGGGGATCCGGTGTCACCAGCATATCGATGTCGTGGCCAAACAGGGCACCTATCCCGCCAAACTGGAATTTCTGCTTCACATCCACATCAACGTCTGGCCAGCGTTCGAGGTAGGGCCCAACGACCTTGAGCAGCCACTGGTAACACGGGTGGCATTCCATGCCGATCCGGAGTGTCCCCCTCTGTCCCCTGGCATACTGGCCAATCACATCCTCCGCGTGCTCAAACTGCGGTAACAGCCGGTTGGCCAGTGACAACAGATACTCACCCGCCTGGGTCAGCCGCAGCTGCCGGCCATCCCGTCGCCAGAGATCTGTGCCCAGGTATCGCTCAAGCTTGCGAATGGCATGGCTGAGTGCCGACTGGGTCAGGTGTAGCGATTCTGCCGCCGCTGTCAGGGAGCCGCTCCGATCAACAGCGCGAAGAATCTCGAGATGGTTACGATCAATCATGGGCCCGCGCTTTATTTCGTGAATTTATTTCATGGATTACTGAAATAATACCATTTTTATTCATGCGAATCGCCACCTACCCTGACCGACTCTGATCCAAAGGAAAAACCAAGTCAGGAGTACAAGATGGTTACCACGCACTCACTGGGCTACCCCCGCATCGGCCCACAACGGGAACTGAAATTCGCACTGGAGGCGTACTGGAATCGCCGCTTGACCGGGGAGGAGCTGGAGATCACCGCCAGCGACCTCCGACGCCGTCACTGGCAGGACCAACAGGCGCTGGACCTGGTCCCGGCGGGCGACTTTTCTCTGTACGATCAGGTGCTCGACATGAGCGAAACGCTGGGGCACCTGCCCGCACGCGCCGGCACACCAGGCGAACCGGCACTGGACCGGTACTTCCGTGCCGCTCGTGGTCGCGGAGCCAGCGACAGTACGTGTTGCAACATCCAGGCCGGGGAGATGACCAAGTGGTTCGATACCAACTACCACTACATCGTTCCGGAGTTTGACCGGAACACCGAGTTCCGGCTCGACAGCAGTCGGATACTGGCCCAGTTCCGTGAGGCACAGGCGCAGGGCCATCGCGCCAAGCCGGTCATTATCGGCCCCGTGACCTACCTGTGGCTGGGCAAGTCCACGGACGATAGTGATCCCCTGGCACTGCTGCAAAAACTCCTGCCTGTTTACGGTGATTTGCTCGACCAGCTCGCTGCAGCAGGTGCGGAGTGGGTCCAGGTGGATGAACCAGCCCTGGTCACCGACCTGGACGATCGCTGGCGTCACGCATTCACCCTCGCCTACCATCATCTTAAGGCGGCCCGCCCGAAGCTGCTGCTGACGACCTACTTCGGTCAGTTGCGGGAAAACCTCCAGCTCGCCTGCGAACTGCCGATTGCCGGCCTCCACCTTGATGCCGTCTCAGCCCGACCCGAGGCGGACCGGCTGGCAGATTGGCTGGCGCCGCACAAAGTGCTTTCGCTCGGCGTCATCAACGGTCGCAACATCTGGAAAACCGATCTCGATAGCACCCTGGCCTGGCTGGAGCCTCTCCATGAGCGACTTGGGGACAGACTGTGGCTGGCGCCATCCTGCTCTCTCCTGCACGTCCCTGTCGATCTGGACGTTGAGAACACGCTCGATCCGGAGATTCGTCAGTGGCTCTCCTTTGCCCGCCAGAAACTTCGGGAGCTGACTACCCTGGCCAACGCCCTGAACAATGGACGCAACAGCGTTGCCGCCGAACTGGCAGACAACCGCATCGCGGTTGACTCTCGCAGGCACTCGCCCAGAACCCGCAACCCTGCAGTTCGCGAGGCCATGTCCCGGGTTACCCCGCAGCTTGGACAGAGAAAACATGTTTTTGAGGTTCGCCGGAAGCTTCAGAGCGAGGGACTGAAACTGCCCCTGTTTCCGACCACTTCGATCGGGTCCTTTCCTCAAACCAGAGACGTTCGCCAGATAAGGCAACAGTACCGGAACGGACAACTCGGCAAGGGAGACTACGTGACCCGAATCAGGATGGAGATCGAACACTGCATCCGGGAGCAGGAGGCCCTGGGTCTCGATGTTTTGGTCCATGGCGAAGCCGAACGAAACGACATGGTGGAGTACTTCGGTGAACAGCTCGATGGTTACGTTTTCAGCCGGTTCGGCTGGGTGCAGTCATACGGCTCACGCTGCGTCAAACCGCCCATCCTGTTTGGCGACATCACCCGTCCCGAGGCAATGACCGTGGACTGGATCCGCTATGCCCAATCCCTGACCGACAAGCCTGTCAAAGGCATGCTGACCGGTCCGGTAACCCTGCTTAACTGGTCCTTTGTCCGGGACGACCAGCCCCGGGCCGAAACCTGTTGGCAACTTGCCCTGGCCATCCGCGAGGAGGTCCTGGATCTGGAGAGCGCTGGCACCCGAATCATCCAGATTGATGAGGCTGCGCTTCGGGAGGGCCTGCCGCTTCGCAGATCCGACTGGCAAGAGTACCTGGACTGGGCCATCAATGCGTTCCGGATCGCCGCCAATGGCGCCGCAGACCAGACCCAGATCCATACCCACATGTGCTATTCCGAGTTCAACGACATCATTGAAGCGATCGCCAGGATGGACGCCGATGTGATTACCATTGAAACCTCCCGCTCCCGGATGGAGCTGCTCGATGCGTTCCGGAATTTCGAGTATCCCAATGACATTGGACCGGGTGTGTACGATATCCACTCCCCCAACATCCCCGAACCAGCCGACATCATTGCGCTGGTGGACCGGGCAGCGGAAAGGGTCCCCGCTGAAAGGCTGTGGATAAACCCTGATTGCGGCCTGAAAACGCGCCAATGGGAGGAGGTAAGACCAGCCCTCACGGCTATGGTCGCAGCGGCAGAACGATTACGGCAGGGCCTGACGCAAAAGGCAAGCAGAGGCGAGCTGGCAACTCAGTAACCGGAGCTCTTTTCGTCCAGCTCGAACTCAAACGCCTTGGCGCGGTGAATCTCCGTGCTGAAATCGCCGTTGGGGCTGAGCTCGAACCAACGGTAACCCGGTGCCAGCGGCTCTACCGAAAAGTCCCTGGCACCGGAGGTGAACTGGATGCAGGTTGAGGGAGTGGCAAGCAGCTGCACACCGTTGCGGACCTCTTCGTGTTCCTGATGGACGTGGCCCCACAGCACGATCCGGACCTGGGGATGACGATCGATCACGGCCCAGAAAGCATCCCGGTTGGTCAGTCCGATCTTCTCCATCCAGTCTGCCCCGATATCCACCGGATGATGGTGCAATGTCACAAGGGTCGGTACATCGGGGTACTCGGCAAGGGCCTGCTCGAGAAAAGCCAGCTCACTCTCCGCCAGCTCACCGTAGACCTTGCCGTGAACCGAGGAATCCAGCAAAACAATGTGCCAACCGCCCTGGAGAACCTGGCGTCGGTCAGCCTGATACTCGGCTGCAACGCGTCTGAGCGTGCCGGAATCATCATGATTACCGGCCAGCCAGGCTGAGCCGCACTGGAAGGAGGCGAGGCTGTCACCGAACACACGGTAGGCTTTTTCGGAGGCATCCTGGGCCAGGTCGCCGGTAGCGAGGACCAGGTCGGGCTGGCCATGAACCGCCAACACTTCGTGGACCACGGCCGAGAGGCTTTCGCGGGTATTCACGCCCAACAGGGCGCCGTCCTCGCGGGCCATAAGGTGGGGATCTGTGATCTGGAGAACCCGTAACGGCCGGGCCTCTTCGGGTCTGGTCATGGCGAACCTGTTAAGCCTGATGCACTACTCGAAACAGGGACAAGTTTACGACGAACGGTTCGGAAATGATCACCGCCAAATACAACCGGAGTCACATTCCCGTCAGGCGTCGTCAACATATTGCTATTTTTGACAACTATGCCACATCCGCGAGCAGGCGTCAGTCGACACCCTCGCCGGCGGGCCAGGCAGCATGTTCCATGGGCAGATGGCCAAAACGCAAGCAGTAATCCAGCCAGTCAGCCAGGAAGCCATTAACCTGCACCTTCTCATCCGGATGGTGCATGAAGCGGTTGGGATAATCATTGACCGGTGCAATCTGACGATCCCGGTAGCAGCTGATCACCTCCGCCATGGCGGCATCATGGTAGACACGCACGGTCATCTGGGGGTTATTGAGCCAGCGACCGGAATTATGGATCTGCTCCAGCAGCAACGTTTCGGTAAATCTCGCAGTCTGCAATACCTTGATCCGGACCCGACCCAGGTACTGATTCTCACGATGCAACTCGAACTCGTACACGGGCTTGCCGCCGGCCTCCAGCTGACGCAGCTTGTGCAGGCGCTGGTAGTTGCCGTCGCACAGGGCGCCGAGTTGCCGGAGATCCGGTACGTAGCGCTTGGGTTTCATGGTCCACTGGGTCATCACTACTGTCCTTCACGGAGCCTTGAACGGTTCAGTTCAAGCCATTGAAGCGCGATGATAGCCGCGGCGTTGTTGATCCGGCCATCGTGGATCATGGCTATGGCCTCATCGGCGGAAACCACGTGGGCCCGGATATCCTCGTGCTCGTGTTCCATGCCATAGAGGCCGCCAGCATCTTTTGTGCTGATATGGCCACAGTACAGGTGGATCATCTCAGTGCTGCCGCCCGGGGATACCAGGTAGTCGCAGATCTTGTCGAGCTGGCTGAACGTGAGTCCGGCCTCTTCCTGGCCTTCGCGTTGGGCTACCTCTTCCGGAGATTCGCCCTCTTCGTTCATTCCGGCCACGAGTTCGAGCAGCCATGGGGACTGGCTGCGGCCGAGGGCACCCAGGCGGAACTGTTCGAGCAGGACGACTTCGTCCCGGTCGCAGTCGTAGGGCAGTACGCAGGTGGCGTCGCCGCGGATGAACAGCTCCCGTGTGAAGACCGGCATGTCGCGGCCGTCAAAACGCGGGTGGGTCAGCCACAGCTTGTCCATGCGGAAGAAGCCCTGGAAGACGGTTTCGCGTTTTTCGACTTTGACGTCGCTGGTTTTAAACTGGAACGGTTCTGTCATCGTTCACCCCGGTTGGTAATCGACTTTGAACGATAGCCGTTGGTTGTCGCTTATTGCAAGCCTCTTGAATCTGGCTTTTGTGCAAGACCGGTGTTGGGGGTTGCTTCCCAAAACCCGCTCCTGGCGGCACATCCCTGTGGCGCTTGAGCTCCGCCATCCATGGCTCCGCACAGTTTTGGGAAGCAACCCCCAACACCGGCCCTAGAATTTTCGGGAGTCCCAACCTGAGGCCCGCTGCGACCAGGCGAAGCACACAAGCGACGGTCGCAGAGCGATATTGCCAGAGTCAGATCGAGCCGGTGAGGTGGCCCTGTTCAGAAACGTGCGGAGCCAGGGATGGCGGAGCCCGAGACGCACAGGGACGTCTCGAGTCGTTTTCTGAACAGGGCCACCTCACTGGCTCACGCCACCTAAACTGTCAGGCTGGGAGACTCTCCCCCCCCCCAAAAAAACTCAGACCTTGTCGTAAAGCTTCCCGCCAGATTCCACAAACTCCCGGGACTTCTCCTGCATCCCGGCGTCGATCGCGGACACCTCGTCCAGCCCGTTTTCTGCCGCGTAATCCCGGACTTCCTGGGAGATTTTCATGGAACAGAACTTCGGACCACACATGGAGCAGAAATGGGCCACCTTGGCGGATTCCTTGGGCAGGGTCTCATCATGGTAGGCGCGGGCGGTGTCCGGATCGAGGCCTAAGTTGAACTGGTCTTCCCAGCGGAACTCGAAACGGGCCTTCGACAACGCGTTGTCGCGGATCTGGGCGCCCGGGTGGCCTTTGGCCAGGTCGGCGGCATGGGCGGCGATCTTGTAGGTGATGATGCCGGTTTTTACGTCGTCCTTGTTGGGCAGGCCCAGGTGCTCTTTCGGGGTGACGTAGCAGAGCATGGCACAGCCGTACCAGCCGATCATGGCGGCACCGATACCGGAGGTAATGTGGTCGTACCCAGGAGCAATGTCGGTGATCAGCGGGCCCAAGGTATAGAACGGGGCTTCGTCGCAGCATTCTAGCTGCTTGTCCATGTTCTCTTTCACCAGGTGCATGGGCACGTGGCCCGGGCCTTCGATCATGCACTGGACGTCGTGTTTCCAGGCGATTTTGGTGAGTTTGCCCAGGGTTTCCAGCTCTCCGAACTGGGCAGCATCGTTTGCGTCAGGAATGGAGCCCGGGCGCAGGCCGTCGCCGAGGCTGAAGGAGACGTCATAGGCCTTCATGATTTCGCAGATGTCTTCGAAGTGCTCGTACAGGAAACTTTCCTTATGGTGAGCCAGGCACCACTTGGCCATGATGGAGCCACCGCGGGACACGATACCGGTGGTGCGCTTGGCGGTGAGCGGCACGTGGTGCAGGCGCACGCCGGCGTGGATGGTGAAGTAGTCCACGCCCTGCTCGGCTTGTTCGATCAGGGTGTCACGGAAGATCTCCCAGGTCAGATCTTCGGCCACACCACCCACCTTTTCCAGGGCCTGGTAAATCGGCACAGTGCCGATGGGGACCGGGGAGTTGCGGATGATCCATTCCCGGGTTTCGTGGATGTTCTTGCCGGTGGACAGGTCCATGATGGTGTCCGCGCCCCAGCGGATACCCCAGGTGAGCTTTTCCACTTCTTCCTCGATGGAGGAGGTGACGGCTGAATTACCGATGTTGCCGTTGATCTTTACCAGGAAGTTGCGACCGATGATCATCGGTTCGATTTCCGGGTGGTTGATGTTGGCGGGGATGATAGCGCGGCCGCGGGTTACTTCATCACGCACGAATTCCGGGGTAATTTCCTGCGGAAGGTTGGCACCGAAGGACTGGCCGGGATGTTGCTGGTCCAGCAGGCCTTGTTCGCGGGCCTCCTGGAGTTTCATGTTTTCGCGGATGGCAATGTATTCCATTTCCGGCGTGATGATGCCCTGGCGGGCATAGTGCATCTGCGACACGTTCCTGCCGGGCTTTGCCCGCAGAGGTTTGCGCTCATCCATGAACCGGAGCGGATCCAGCTGGGGATCTTTCATGCGCCTGCGGGTGAACTCCGAGGTGTAATCGTCGAGCTGCTCGATATCGCCCCGTTCGGCGATCCAGCCGGCACGAATCGGCTCCAGCCCTTTGCGCAGGTCAATCGTTGCGTCCGGGTCTGAGTATGGGCCGGAGGTGTCATAAACAACGACCGGGGGATTCTTTTCACCCCCCATTTCGGTCGGTGTGTCCTCCACGGTAATTTCCCGCATAGGCACCCGCAGATCGGATCGACTACCCTGCACGTAGATTTTTCGTGAGCTTGGTAACGGTTTTATTGCGGCGGAATCAACTTTGGCGGAATCGCTGAGGTAGGATGGCAAGTCGGTCATCATTCGCTCCCGGTAGATAGAGGGGTTCGGGTCGCGTATGACGGAGCCTTCATAGACAGTCGAGCCCAATCGGGCGGGACTGCTGTTGGGTCATATGGTCTTAATCCCTACGCCGGTATTATCCGGATCAGGTCGCGGGTTCTGCAATGCAATCTCAGCCGGTTACCTTCGATCGGTAATCCAGCACCCCGTCAAGACGCGATTCGTATTCGGTTTGGCACACGATTTGTGTGACGTTTGCAAGTGTAGAGGCCGGGGGAATTATTGTCCATAATGGCCGACCATAAGCCCGCCGGATGCACAAACCGAGGTTTTCAGCGCGGTGCGACCGGTTACCAGGCGTCCCGGACCGACGCCTATGTGCACAGGTACTCAGGAGAAAGAATGAAAAAACGACTGCTTTCCGGACTGATTGGTGTGATGGCTGTTCAGCCGGCCCTCGCCATCGACCTGATCGACACCTATGAAAAGGCCCTCTCCTATGACTCGGGCATTGCCGCCGCCCGCGCCAGTTTCGAAGCCCAGCAGGCAGCCAGTGATGTCAGCAAGAGTGCACTGTTACCGCAAGTGGGTGCTTTCGGCGAGGTCAACCATACGGATCTGGATGGCGACCTCCAGGACGAAAGCTACAAATCCACCAGCTACGGCGCACAGCTGACGCAACCGCTGTTCCGGGCTGACTCCTGGTTCCGCTACGACGCCAGCCAGTTCCAGACCGAATCCGCCCGTGCACAGTACAATCTGGCCCAGCAGCAGCTGATCCTGGACGTGGCAACCGCCTACTTCAATGTACTCCGGGCCCAGGATACCGTCACGACGGCTCTGGCCACCGAAGCCGCAATCCAGCGCCAGTATGAGCAGGCACAGGAGCGGTTCGATGTCGGTCTGATTGCGATTACCGAAGTGTATGAGGCTCGTGCCAGCTACGACGATGCCAAGAGCCAGCGGATTGCTGCTGAAAACCAGCTTAATGTGGCCAAGGAGCAATTGGCCCGCTTGACCGGGGAGTACCCGGAGGATCTGGAAAACCTGCGCCGGAACTTCCCTCTCGGTCGCCCCGAGCCAATGGATCCCTCAGCCTGGGAAACCACGGCGCTGGAGCAGAACTGGTCCATTCAGTCAGCGCTTTACGACCTGAACGCCAGCGAGGCCAACTTAAAAGTCGCCAAGTCGGGGCATTACCCGACTCTGGATCTCACGGCATCCTACGGCGAAAACGAAATTGACGGTGGCAGCCCCAACCAGTTTGAAGGTACCCAGGGTGTTATCGGCCTCGAACTGAATGTGCCCCTATATACGGGCGGGGGCACCCAGGCGGGCGTTCGCCAGCAGCGTTCCCTGGTGACAGTGGCAGAAGAGCAGCTGAGTACGGTTCGCAGGGACGTCCGGGTCAACACACGCAGCCTGTTCCTCACCGTGAACAACAACGTTGAGACCGCCTCGGCCCTGTCACAGACCATTATTTCCCGCCGCAGCGCTCTGGATGCCACCCGTGCGGGTTATGAAGTGGGTACGCGGAATATCGTCGAAGTACTGGATGCAGAGCGGGCCTATTACGTGGCACTCAGGGACTATGCCAACGCGCGGTACGATTACGTGATCAATACGCTGCAGTTGAAACAGGCCGCCGGCACCCTGAGCCCGCAGGATCTGGTGGATCTGAACAATTGGCTGAGCGAGACGGCACCGGGCATTGAAGCCCTGGCAAACGAGGAACAGACCCTGGACGATCCGAGCCGTTAAAAATGAGCCTGCCAGCGGGCGGCGATAGCCGCCCGCTAACTATCCTCCCTGAAATCAAACCCGCGCGATGATGCCATCGACTACCTTTTCCAGCGCACCCCGGTTCTTGTTGACCACCGCAAGCGCCCGTCGACCGATCGCCTCCCGTTCGGACGCATGACTGAACAGGGAAATCAGGAAGGTGGCCAGTTCTTCGGCGTTAGCCACGATCTTGACGCCGGTATCGTCCAGCAGGCGCTGATAGATGGTCTCGAAGTTGAAAACATGGGGACCGGAAAAAACCGGAATTCCCCAACCAGCCGGTTCAAGGGGATTGTGGCCGCCCCGTTCGATCAGTGAACCGCCTACGAAGGCAATGTCACTGGCGCCATACAGCATCAGCAACTCGCCCATGGTATCGCCTAGGTAAACCTGCGCTTTCGCGGGATCTTCTTCGCGGGAACGCCTGGCAACCGTCAGGCCTCGTGCCAGAGCCTTGTTGGCAACCGAGTCGAACCGCTCAGGGTGCCTCGGCACCAGAATCAGGAGCGCCTCCGGATGAGCGGCCAACAGTTCCTGATGGGCTGTCAGCAGTTGGACATCCTCTCCTCCGTGGGTGCTGCCCGCAATCCAGACCGGCCGTCCACCCAAACGCGTGCGGAGATCACGGGCCGCCTGCCGGACATCCGGGGGAATATCCACATCGAACTTGACGCTGCCGGTCACCTCCACCTTGTCGGGCACAACGCCGATGCGACGGAAACGCTCCGCATCCTTGTCAGCCTGAGCAGCCACCCAACTGATACTCTGCATGATGGGGAGTGCGAGACTTCGTATCCGCTCGTAACCACGGGCCGATCGCTCTGACAAACGGGCATTGATCAGGAATACCGGCACGCCCCGGGTCCGGGTCTGGCGGATCATGTTGGGCCAGATCTCGGTCTCCATGATAACCAGGATCCGGGGCCGGGTACGATTGAGAAACCGACGGATAGACCCGGGTGTATCGTAGGGTGCGTAGGCGTAGCGCACTCGCTCTCCGAACATCTTTCGGGCCTGGGCCAGACCGGTGTCGGTCATGGCTGTCATGAGGATGGTTATTTCCGGATCCCTGGCAAGCAGGCGCCGCACCATCGGAGCCGCTGCGATGGTTTCGCCCACGGAGACGGCATGAACCCAGACCACCGTCCCGGGCATTCTGGGAGCCAGCCCGATACGATGGCCCATGTCCCGACGCAGGGCGGGAGCCTTCCGCCCCTGCCACCAGAGGCGCAACAGGGCAAACGGCAGAATCAGACGAATAAGCTGGGAATAGAGAAATTGGAACACGCAGGACTCCCGGCAAAACAGTGCGTTATCATAGCGCAAAAATCCCTGGGGGGCCGCATGATGCCCCCTGGCTTATCCATTGTCGATACAAGGTCCACCGTTTTGAAGAAGAAGTATCGCAAGCTGCCACGCAACACGGATTACTCCGCGTACCGCCACCCCCGCTGGTGGCCAACGTGGATCGGAATCGGCTTCATGTGGCTGGTGGCCCAGCTGCCGATCCGGTTCCAGTGGTGGCTTGGCAAACTGGCCGGGCTGCTGGCCTGGAAAATCGCGAAAAGCCGTCGCCACATTACCGAAGTGAATGTCCGTTTGTGTTTCCCGGAGCTCACGAAACAGCAACAGGCTGCCCTGGTTCGCAAAGCGTTCATTGCTAACGGCATTGGCCTGCTGGAACTGGGTATTGCCTGGTTCCGCGATCCGGCAAAGCTTACCGGCATCACCCGGATCCACGGCATAGAGCATTTCGAGAAAGCGCTGGAAGCCGGCCATGGCGTGTTGCTCCTGGGTGGCCATTACAGCACCCTGGATCTCGGGGGTAGCCTGGTAACCGAGTACATTGAGGCGGACGTCATGCAGCGGGATCATAACAATCCACTGATGAACGCGGTCATGACCCGGGCCCGTGGCCGGCGGTACGGCGCTGTTCTCGGCGCCAAGGATCTTCGCGGGCTGTTCCGAAGCCTGAAAAAGAATCGTGCCGTCTGGTACGCAACCGACCAGGATTACGGCCGCAAGGACATTGTGTTCGCGCCGTTTTTTGGCATTCCCGCCGGTACCATTACGGCGACCTCAAGGATTGCCGAGCGCAGCCGATGCAAGATCGTGCCGTTCAGCCACTTCCGTCGTGAGGACGGTCCCGGCTACGACATCTACTTCCACCCGGCGCTAGAAAACTTCCCGAGCGGGGATGATCTGGACGATGCCACAAGAATCAACCGGATCATCGAACAGGAAATCCGCAAGGCGCCCGATCAATACCTCTGGATGCACCGGCGATTCAAGACCCGGCCGGATCCGGACGATCCCGGCTTTTACGGCCGCAAGAAGAACTAGGTGCCGCCATTGACTGCGAAGCCCGAGGAAGATGTGCCGGTTGTCTGGTTGATAACCGATAACAAGGCCGGACACCGGAACCAGCTGAGGGGTCTGGGTAACCGGTTGCGCGCCCTCACCGGTGCCCACCTGCACTGGCTGGACGCCACAGAGTGCCCGGTGCCGGTATGGCGCGCTTTGCTTGGAATTTCATCGGCTGTTCCGCCGGAATTGCCAGAGCCCGATCTGATCGTAGCCGCGGGTACCGGTACCCACCGACTGTTGCTCTCTCTCCGGCGCCGGAAAAGCGCCAGCACAGTGGTCATCATGAAGCCGGCTTTCCCTCTCCACTGGGTGGACGGCGCCATCATCCCCGCTCACGACGACGTCAAAGCTTCTGACAAGGTCCTGGTCACCGAGGGCGTCATCAACACCATCACGCCACTGGCGAGGCTGACCGCCAACCGGGAAGCCCTGATTCTGGTTGGCGGGCCCTCCCCCCATTTTGACTGGGACGACGATGCCGTTCTGGGCCAGATCAACAACCTGATCGGCCAATACTCCGATTGGCACTGGACCATCAGCGATTCGCGGCGCACGCCACCGGCAATGCGCGAGCGCCTTCAGCAGCTGGCAGGCCCAAGAATAACCGTCGTGAGCTGCGAACAGACCCATGACAACTGGCTCCGACACCAGTTGTCCGCATCGCGTGCGGTCTGGACCACACCGGACAGCATGTCCATGGTGTGCGAGGCCGCCACTTCGGGGGTGCCAACAGGACTGTTCGAGCTCCCCGCCCAATCCGGCAGTCGAGTTGCCCGGGGAATCCAGCAGCTCGCAGAACGGGGCTTGGTCGCCCACCAGAGCGATCACCGAGGCGTCATGGCCAGACAGACGGTCGCGTCCGGGCAACTCTGGGAGGCGGACCGGTCGGCAAAATGGATACTGGACCGGTTCTTAATGGGCAAGCGGAAACCGGAAAAAGGAAACACCGTGTGAGAATTCTCCAGGCATTACCTGCCCTCTACAGTGGCGGCGTTGAAAGAGGCACCGTGGACCTTGCAGCAGAACTGGTCAGGCGCGGGCATGAGTCCTACGTTGTTTCCAACGGAGGACCCATGGCGGAGCAGGTCCGGGGGCAAGGCTCCACCCATATCCATATGCCGATCCACCGAAAGTCCCTGGCCTCGTTCGGCCAGATTCTCCCAATGCGCAAGCTGATACAGGACCTCAAGCCGGACATCATCCACGTGCGGTCCCGTATGCCCGCCTGGATCATCCATCTGGCGCTGAAAAGCCTGCCTGAGGACGAGCGTCCCGCCGTTGTTTCCACTTTTCATGGCATGTACTCCGTGAACCCGTACAGCGCCATCATGACCAAGGCTGATCATGTTATTGCCGTTTCGAACTGTGTCCGGGACTACGTTCTGAAAAACTTCCATGTGCCCGCGGAGAAACTCACGGTGGTGCAGCGAGGGGTAAACGTCGACGCCTTTCACAACCGGGCCCTCAGCCAACAGTGGCTGGATCACTTTTTATCACGCTACCCTCAGCTGGCTGGCAAAAAGATCATCATGATGCCCGGCCGCATTTCCCGCTGGAAAGGACAACTGGACTTCCTGGCGATGATGAATCTGCTGGTCCGCCAGCGCGCCGATTGCCATGGCATTATCGTCGGTGGCGCAGAGCCCGGAAAAGAGCGCTTTCTCGAAGAGCTCGAGCGGGAACGCAGCCGCCTGAGCCTCACCGACAAGGTAACGTTTCTGGGCCAGCGCAACGACATGAACAGCCTCTACCTGTTCGCCGACGTCGTCTGCCACATGTCCACCAAACCCGAACCCTTCGGCCGGACGGTTACCGAAGCCCTGGCCTCGGGCACGCCGGTTGTTGCCTACAACCGAGGTGGTGCCGCCGAAACCCTTCAGGCCTGCTTTCGGGAGGGCCTGGTTGCTCCGGACGATCCCTGCGCTTTCGCCGCTACGGTCGGCAGGATTCTTAAGGAGCCTGAGCATGAGATCCTGATTCCGGATCGGTTCCGACTGGGAGCGCAGACGGAGGCAACGCTCGAGATATATCAGAAAGTCCTGACACTGCGTTCAGCACAATGATCATTGCCATGGTTCTTGCTACCCCGGGCACCGGCTGGGGCGGAATGGAGAGACACACGGCGGATCTGAGCCGGGCCCTCGCGGCACTCGGCCATCAGGTGCATGTGCTGGCCCACCGGGTCTATCAATCCCGATTCGACGAGCAGGTCACATTCCATAATTGTCCCATGCAACTGGGCCGGCGGAATCCCTGGCTCAGGTACAGCCTCCGACGGACGGTGGATCGGCTGGCGCCAGATGTGGTGCATGCCCAGGGCAGCAAAGCCGCGCAGCTGGTCAGTGCTTTGCGATTGCCGCCGGGATGCCAGAGCATCGGTACCATTCATGGCAGTAAATCCACCCATCGACCGTTTCTGAAACTGGACAAGGTCATAGCGGTCAGCACTCCCGTTTACCAGAGCCTGACCCACCCCCGTAAATTCCGGGTTTTCAATGGCATCGATCCAAATGAGCGCGATCGCCAGGGAGAGAGTTCGGCGGCGAGCGATACCCTCGGGCTGCCGGCAGGAATCAATGTAGTTGCAGCCGGGCGCCTGGAACCGGTCAAGGGTTTTGATCGACTGATCGAGGCCTGGCCGCGGGTGCACGAACGGTTTCCGGCCGCCCACCTGACCCTTTTTGGCGACGGCACCCAGGGGAGCAGGCTGCAGGAGCTGGCCAGGGAACGGGGCTGCAGCCAGTCGGTGACACTCGCGGGCTATACTGACAACCTGATGCAGGTATACTCGCGCGCAGATCTGCTGGTAATCAGTTCCGAGCGGGAGGGCTTCCCTTACGTTTTTGTGGAAGCCCTGCTGGCAAACTGCCCGGTTGTTTCGACCCCGGTGGCCGGCTGCCAGGAACTTCTACCCGAGCAGGCCATTGCCCCGGACCACCAGCCCTCGTCATTGGCAGCACTGATGATCGGAGCCCTGGGCGATCTGGAAGCCCTGAAGAGAGAGGAACAGTCCGCCTTCACGTTTGCCCGCGAACACCTGACCCTGAAAGCCATGGCCCAGGCAACCCTCGACGTCTATTCCGACGGGGTGCGAGATGTCTGATTGCCGGCAGCGGCCGACGCCTCGAGCTCTGCCAACATCTGGATCTCACGGGCCTTGGCCAGCCGCATGAAGTTCCGGTTGGCGGCAATGATCGAGACGCTCAGGCCAAACCAGCCGTTCAGAATCTGGCGGTGGATCAGGTAGTACTTCAGGAACTTCAGGGGGAACTCCACGAACAGCCGGGCGGAGGAGATCTTACGGCCCTTCGCCGCCATGAACCGTGCCTGCTCGGAGGAAAGCTGGCAGTACTTGCGCTCCATCTGTGCCAGCGAAATCAAAGTCCGATGCAGTACATCGCCCTTCAGGTCTTCAATCTTGCCGGAAATCACCCGGGGGCGATCGTCATTGCTGTCTTTTTCCGGATGGATGGCCGCCCGGGACCGATTGTAGAGCCGCAGGATCTTCTTGGTCTTATCGTGACGAAACGGGTGACGAGGGTCGGGCGGCGCAAGTACCCAGCGCATCCGGAACCCGGCGACATCGTCGGGCAACGGCCTTGAGAACACGGACTTGATATTGGCCACCAGCGGTTCGGACAGCACCTCATCCGCGTCCAGGTCCAACACCCACTCGTTGCGGCAGAGGCTGGCGGCGCAGGCCTTCTGACTGGCGAACCCCTCCCAGGGCCGGTGAATCACTCTGGCGCCGAACGACCGGGCAATGGCGACGGTGTTATCCGTGCTGCCCGAGTCAACCACAATGATTTCATCGGCCCAGTCACTGACCCGCTCCAGAGACTCCGGCAGACGTTTCTCCTCGTCTTGCGTGATGTAATACACTGATATCGGTAATTTCATAGTCAAAAGCAGCCATATACTGACAGTCAGGCCGGAGCCGACCTGTCGGAGCCAAACGCCTGTGGTAGAATCCTGAGCCACAAATTCTGACCCGATGCTGGACCAATCCAACCCCCGGAGCAAACCCATGATACACCCCGTCATTATGGCCGGAGGCACCGGCTCCCGCCTCTGGCCCCTGTCCAGGCAACTGAACCCCAAGCAGTTCCTGAAACTGACCGACAGCCGGCTGTCCATGCTGCAGATGACAGTGGCCAGACTGGACGGGATGGCGGCGGCAGATCCTTTACTGATCTGTAACGAAGAGCACCGGTTCCTTGCGGCCGAACAGATGCGACAGTCCGGCTACAACGATGCCCGGATCATTCTCGAACCCTGTGGCCGGAATACGGCGCCTGCCATTGCCCTGGCGGCCCTCCAACTGGTCGAAAACACCGACGATGACGCCGAAGACCCACTGATGCTGGTGCTGGCTGCGGACCACCTGATCCAGGATGTATCGGCATTTCAGGCCGGTATATCCCGGGCCGTTCCCCTGGCCGAGCAGGGTCGACTGGTAACCTTCGGCATCGTTCCGGGACATCCGGAAACCGGGTACGGCTATATTCACCGCGGCACCGAACTGGCGGCGGAGTGTTTCTCGGTGGACAGCTTCGTCGAAAAGCCCGACCTGGATACCGCCAAGTCCTACCTCGCCTCCGGGGATTACCTCTGGAACAGCGGCATGTTCCTGTTTGGCGCCCGACGCTACCTGAAGGAGCTGGAGGCCCATCGCCCGGACATCGTGGCTATCTGCAGGGCGGCAATGGAAGATGCAAGCGAGGACCTTCACTTCACACGCATCAACGCCAATATCTTTGCCGATTGCCCCGAGGACTCCATCGACTACGCGGTGATGGAAAAGACCAGCGATGCCGCCGTCGTCTCTCTCGATGCCGGATGGAGCGATATCGGTTCCTGGTCGGCACTGTGGGAGGTGAGCGACAAGGACGAGCGCGGCAACAGTTTCACCGGCGATGTAATAGCCCACGAAACCAGCAACACGCTGGTCAGGGCTGACAACCGGCTGGTTGCCACCGTTGGCGTTGAGGACCTTGTCATCATCGAGACCAAGGACGCCCTGCTGGTCGCGCACAAGGACAAGGTTCAGGACGTCAAGAAGGTGGTGGAGACCATTCGCACCGACGGTCGCCACGAGCACATGAACCACCGTGAAGTCTACCGTCCTTGGGGCGTTTACGACTCCATCGACAGCGGCAAGCGTTATCAGGTAAAGCGGATTACCGTAAAACCCGGCGCCAAGCTTTCGGTCCAGATGCATCATCACCGTGCCGAACACTGGATCGTCGTCAGTGGGACGGCCCAGGTTACCAACGGTGAGAAGACCTATCTGGTAACAGAAAACCAGTCCACCTACATTCCCGTTGGCCAGGTTCACTCTCTGGAGAACCCGGGCGTCATCGATCTTGAATTGATCGAGGTTCAGTCCGGTTCTTACCTGGGCGAGGATGACATTGTCCGGTTCGAGGACCTGTACGGCAGAACATGAGCAAGTTGAAGTATTTTCTCATTGCCGGCCTCCTTCGAATCGTGGGCTCGATGCCGCTGGGTCTTGCACAATGGCTCGGAAAACTCGTTGGCCTCATTGCCTGGGCTTTACCGACCAAATCCCGGAAGGTGACCGACACCAACATCGCCATTTGCCTGCCAGAGCTTTCAGCCGAGGAGCAACACCGGCTCTCGAAGGACTCGATGGCGCACACCGGCATGACCTTGATGGAAATCCCGCTGATGTGGGAATGGCCGGTGGAGAAGTGCCTGGGCCTGATCAAGGAAACCCGCGGCCTGGAACTGGTGGACGAGGCCCTGGCATCCGGGAAAGGCCTGATATTGCTCGCCCCCCACTTGGGTAACTGGGAGCTGGCCGGGCTGTTCTTCTCCTCACGGTACGAGATGGCGGCGCTTTACAGCCCCCCTCATCTGCCTGAGTTCGAGGATTACATGATCCGCGTGCGCGGAAGGCTGGGCTCCGAGCTTGTTCGTGGCGATCGGCGGGGGCTTACCCGCATGATGGCCATTCTCAAACAGGGCGGCGTCGCCGGGATCCTCCCGGATCAGTCACCCCGGGGCAAAACCAATGCCTTTGCGCCGTTTTTTGGCATGGAAGTCAAAACCATGACCCTGGTGGGCAAGCTGATCCAGAAGACCGGTGCGCAGGCGCTCGTGACCTATGCCGAGCGCCTGCCGGATGGACAGGGCTTCCGTATTCTGGTGGCCGAGGCCGAGCCCGGCATGGGTGATCCTGATCCCGTCGTGGCGGCAACCGCTCTGAACCAATCGGTGGAAAAGGTTGTGCGGATGTCTCCGGAACAATACCAGTGGGAATACAAGCGACTGCGACATCGTCCGCCCGGAGAGATCAATCCCTACAACCCCAATCGTGTCTGCTGACAGAGAACGTACCCCGAAAGCGCACCATATGTAACAAGGACCAATGGAAGCCCAGATGACACGTCTACCCCAAATCTTCCTGCCCGCATTGCTCATGACAGGTCTGGGCGGAGCGCTGGTTTCCTCCAGCATCCTGGCAGCAGCCACAGCCCTCCTGGCCATTGCAGGAATCACACTGACTATCCGGAAATCTCTCTATCGGTCCGGCTGGGAGATCCCAAAGGAACTGAGACTTCTCCACTTCGCTTTCTGGTTCTTTGTGCTGGTGAGCTTCTGCTCCTGGAGCCTGGAGGGCTTCAGCTACGAAGGTGGTAAAAACCTGGGCACCCATGCCCGCTTCATCCTTTTCTGGCCGCTGGTCGTGGCGTTGACCTATGCAGGGATCAGAGCGGGCGGCACCCTGGTGGCTCTGGCCCTGGTGTCCATCTCGGTAATTGCCATGTTCGCCCTCGCCCTGGCGGACCGCAATGGCGCCCTGGAGCAACTGCTGAGCATCCGCTTTGGCGCGGGCATCAATCCGATCAGTTTCGGCAACCTGGCATTACTCGGCGGCATGCTCACACTGACAGGTGGCTTCTTCTTTGCCCACCTTAAACGTCCTGTGCCGGCCGCCCTTTTCTTTCTGCTTGGTCTGGGTGCCGTTGTGGTCTCCATGCTGTCTGAGACACGCAGCAATCTGGTCGCCCTGCCCTTCCTGTCGCTGTTACTGCTTCCGCTGATCGGGAAAAAGTGGCGCATTGGCGGCGCTGTCATCATTGCAGTCATGGTGGTCGCTACGGCTTTCAGTAGCGACAGGCTGTCCCGCTCGTTTGATCAACTGATCGGCGGAGGCAAACTGGATAACTCCATGGAGATCCGGATCGAAGTCTGGGACCTTGCCTGGGACATGTTCCTGGAAGAGCCCCTCACCGGCTCGGGCATGGGCGGGTACACGCGCGGCGCGGAAGCGGCCGTCGCTGCAGGCGATGCGAGCCGGAAGCTGGGCGTTTGCTGTACCGGCCACGCCCACAATGACCTTCTGAATAACGCTGCCATGAGCGGCATACCCGGAATACTCAGCTGGGCATTCCTGATTTTCATTCCGCTGGTGATTTTTGCCCGCAACCTCTTCAGCACGCACGCACCCACAGCACACATTGCCGTTGCAGGGTCGATGGTGTCGACCGGATACCTGATGTTCGGGCTCACGGAAGCCACGTTCGACCGCAGCCTGTTCCTGACCTTCTACCTGCTGGCAACGGCCGGCCTGGCTTCGGCTCTGTTCACGGAACTCCGTGCTTCCTATTACCGGGAACGCGCCGTCAAGGTCTCCGCCACCGTCATCACCATGAATGAGGAAGACCATATTGCCGATTGCCTGCAGTCCGCCCGGCTGGTCGCCGATGAGATTATTGTGCTGGACAGCGGCAGCTCCGACCGGACCGTAGAGATCGCCAGGCAGTATGCCGACGTTGTCGAGGTCACCGACTGGCCCGGCTTCGGCATCCAGAAACAGCGGGCCCTGGACAAGGCGACCGGAGACTGGGTGCTATCCCTGGATGCCGACGAGCGGATCACGCCGGAGCTTGCCCGGGAAATCAACCATCACCTCGCCGATCCCGACGCCGATGCCTACAAGCTCCCCTGGGCCGTCACCATCTACGGCAAGCGCCTGGATTTCGGGCGAAGCGGCCGGGCCCCATTGCGCCTCTTCCGTCGTGAAGGCGTCCGCTTCTCCGATGCCCTGGTGCATGAGCGGATCCTGATCCCCGAGGGCCGCAAGACCAGAACCCTTCGGGGGCGATTGACTCATTACACCCACCGGGACTTTGGTCATTCCCTCGAGAAAAGTGCCAAATACGCCTGGCTCGGCTCTCTGGAGAAGCACCGCAGGGGCAAGAAGACCCGGACCATGATCTACCCCACCCTGCGGGGGCTGATGACCTTCATCCAGGTCTACTTTATCCGCTTTGGCTTTCTTGACGGGGCGGTGGGTTACCTGACGGCGGTGACCTATGCCCAGGTGACTTTTAACAAGTATGCCGGTTTGTGGACACTGGGACGAACAGAGTCGAGATCCGATAAATAAATGCCGAATAGATACCCCTATGGAAATATATCGGCCCTATTCTTCAGCCTAATGCAGAATTTAATCATATGATTATTGAATACTGTCGGAATGACGATCTTAATTTCGGCGACGATCTGAACAAATGGCTGTGGCCAAGGCTTTTAAGCGAATGTCTCTCACCAAACGACAATATTTATTTGGTAGGGATTGGAACTCTGCTTACTTCCAAACGCTTTAGATTAACGCTGAAAAATGCCTCAAAAATTGTCATTTTCTCATCTGGTTCGTGGGGACGAGACCACCCGACTTTAGATTCTAGATGCAAGATATACGGAGTCCGTGGGCCACGAACAGCGCAGACATTAGGCATATCAGCTGATTCTGTGGTAGGAGACGGAGCCTACCTCCTACGGCTGCTAGATTTCAAACCAACATCGCAGAAAAACGAGACGGCTTTTATCCCTCACCATCGAAGCGAACAATATGTCGACTGGGACAGCGTTTGCAAAAAAGCAGGCTTGAAATTTATATCTACCAGACAACCTGTTGAAAGCTTCCTTGAGGAGGTTCGCTCCTGCGACAAGGTGATTGCCGAAGCAATGCACGGGGCGATTGCCGCCGACATTTTTAGAATTCCCTGGATTTGCACAAGCTTTGCTACGAACTTTAATAGTGACAAGTGGATGGATTGGAGTGAATCCATGGAGGTAAACCTGCAAATTCACCAACTACCAATCGTTTACGCCAGAAAGCTCCCTCTCCTAAAATCGCTTGAAAATTGGTTCAAGAGAAGTGCGCTCTCAAAGCTGGCAAGGTCCGATAAATGGCGGAAGCTTCCTGTTGCCTTTAAAACAGCAAGTTCAGATGATCTTGATGCCCTTTCTAACGCCCTAAAAAGCATCAACACAACTGCCACCCCATCGCTAAGCTCGGATACGCGCCTCGCATTTATAACCGACCGGTTGACTACCCAACTGGAAAAACTCAAATCTGATTACAAGACAGGCAGGATTTGACAAGACACTTGGATTTGTAAAGTTGGGACGTCTATTCAATATCGAAAAATTTTCCGTCCCTCCGGAGCCGCGCGGCTGCCGTCTCCATTGCAGAGGATCTGTCAGAGTTTACGGTTGCGTTATTTCAACACCCACGCGATCGAAGAGCATCAGAATATTTTCATAAAAGGGAAGTTTTTTGGCCAAGGTGGGATCGTCAATCTGAAACACAGAAAGCTCTGGGAAAAGCTTTTTCAGCGTAAAAAGAGCGGTTGAGACGAAACTGTAAAATCCAACGTATGTCTCTTTTGATCGCGCCATTTCGACCTCTATCGGAAGGGCCGGGGAACGCAACTCTACCGGAAACCCAGAAAGAACTCGCTCCAACTCGCGGCGCCGTTCTTTTCGGTGCATAAAATAAACAATTCGAACTCCCGGATGCCTCTCCATCACATGTCCTATTTGCGACTGTATCAGCTGGCGTCGACGGTCTCCGCCAAGGGGCTGACCAAGAAAACCGACCAAAGGCTCGCCAACTTTTTCGACAACTCCCGAAGAAAACATCTGCCGGAAGCGCGAAAAACTGTGGGTCTCAACATCAACCTTCGCGGAGCTCTGTAAAGGAAAACAAGTGAAGAAATTTATCCTATTCGGCACAACACTGCATAAAGAGACACCGAGCCGATCTAGCAGGCGTTGCTTGCCTACCGTAATTCTCGATAACAACCCTTTGCTATGAATAGCGTTGTAGTACTTAACGGTTGCCAATCCGTCATCAACAAATATGAGCTGTTTCCAGCGCAAGCCACGATAGAAGGCTTCATGGATCCAGCTAGACAGGTTCCCAATGAAAAGCGCGTCAATCTCTTGATCTGAGAGCCGGCGAAATACCGATCTAAGCCGCAAATAAAATGTTCGCTTCCGAAGATAGACCGTTTCGATTCCGCTCCACCCTAATCGATCCATCAAAAAAGCCATCTGGACTTCCGTGACCCTGTTGTCCGGCCTCGCCACGACCAGCAGACAGGAAGAGTCCGGACACCCGTAATGGGCTTTGGCTTCGGTGCAACTAATCAGCTGCAAAGGCGTGCTCGCCACGAAAACGTTAGTGGCCATCAGTCTTCACGCATCTTGTCCAGCTCTTTACGCAATCGCCGCCTGACCTTGAGTTTTCTTAACAGGTTCAGAGGCTTTCGGCGCAGACCGGCCTGTTTGTTGGCCAGAAAATCATCAACGGCATCCAGCACGCGGGCACTGGACTGGCCATCGCGATAAGTATGCAGATCGCTGCATAGGGAACGGGTCGCGGCCATCAGATCGTCCGGATAGGCCAACGCCTTTTCCAGGGCCGGCTCAACATCCTCCACCTGCTCCACGTCTATGAGGTACGGGCCGGGCATTTTTGTCCTGAACGTCACCACCGGCCGGTCAAGAAACATGAATTCGAACATGATGGATGAGGTATCGCACAGCATGACGTCCGCTTCCGGCAGGATCGGCAGCAGATCCTCGTCACTCTCGACAAAGCGCAGATTCTCACTGGCCAGCTGCCGGTACCGTTCGACAATCTCCGCGTCCATTTTCGGATGCAGCGTCACTATAAACTTCCAGTCCCCACTGCGGGATAGCTCACCGATTTTCTCCACAAGATCCGGTGCTGATGTCACTGAGCGGCTGAACGTGGAGGCATAAAAAACAACAGGAAGCTCTCCGGGTTGACGATCCCGTCGCCCCTGAACCGACTGTGACAGCAGCGGATCCAGTTTCGGCCACCCGGTGTGAGCCACAGAAAAGTGCCCATGCTGCTGTGCCAGCTCCCGAAACTTGGCAGTGTCCTTCTCGGCGTGGGTACAGTACAGGTCGAACCAGCCGCGAATGCGGTAATGATCGCTCTCGTCCTCACTGCTGTGGCCTCGTTTGTTCCGCGCCATGCCGTGAAAGACCTCGACCTTGATGCCCGGAAAAAAGTAAGGCACCCAGTCTCCGGGAACAAACGTGGCGTCGGCCCCGTAGTCCATTACCTCCCTGACCGTCTTCAACCGACGTTCATCGGCTTTGAGGGGCGCGGTGGAACAGCCGGCAACAAACCAGGCAGCCTCGTCACCACGACGGCGGATCTCGTCCTGCAACGGGCGCAGGATCGAATAGGAATAAGGCTGGTTCACGAAAAAAAGATACCGGCGCATTCAGCTCTTGCCTGTCAGTGATTTGTAGAGATCCCCGGTCTCGCGGACGGTTTGCGACGTGTGGAAGTGCGTTGCAATCCTATCCTGGGCAGCCTTGCCCATGCGGGCCAGCAACTCACGATCCCGGTAAAGTCGCTCAATGGCCGCTGACAGGGCCGAAGCATCCTTTTGTGGCACAACAAGGCCGCTGACGCCATCTTCAACCAGTTCCGGCATCCCACCTACCCGGGTGACCACCGGGGTTACCGCATACGCCATGGCTTCAATCACTGCCCGCGGCAGCCCCTCACGCTCGATCGAGGGCAAAACAAAGACATCACTGGCGGCGGCAATGCCCGGTGCATCCGAGCGGTAGCCGGTAAAATGGATACGTTCAGGATGTGAGGTACCCTCTACCTGGGCCCTGAGCTCCTCATTATTGGTCACGTCGCCCACCAGTACGAGGTGTACCCTGACATCGTCAGGCAACTTGTCGATGGCCTCGACCAGCACATCAAACCCTTTGCGGGGTCGGTCGCGCCCGGTGCAGCAGACCACGAACTCCCCTTCCGGCACCCCGAATTCCGAAAGATCGGTGGGGACATCCTGGTACCAACCCAGGTCATGCCCCTTATAGATGCGCTGCAACTTGCGCTCGGGAATCCTCATCCAGAGGAAACGGATATCGGCAAGGTGTTCCCGAATGGCATCTGCAACGCAGACGATCTTGCTCACCCGGGGGTGCAGGAAGGTGATCCAGGACTCCGGATTGAGGAAACTGATATTGCCGATGACGCCCCGGTACGCCACGATCCGGATGTCCGTTCCTTTCGACGCCCTGAGGCCGCAGGCGAGCGCTCTCGGGTTGAACGCGTGGATCACATCATAGTGCTTACGAGTCAGCTGTTCGCGAATGGCGGCCGTGCCCTCTTTATCGAACCGGTTTTTCAGAGCGATAGGCTGGGCGACCATTCCCGCATCCACCAACCGCTGATAATTCTTACCCTTCGGATTGCACATGACATCCACGTCGAACCCGGCATTGCGCAAACCTATAAAAAGCTCGGTTTCCGGACGATCACAGGCATCCGTCAGACAAAGAATGGCTGGCAGTGAGTGATTGCTTTGTTGATCGGTCAAGAGGATTGACTCCCGTTATATCCATTCATAAATGGCTTCCAGACCCGTTGCAGAGTCGGCTCACCCGCAACTTTCCGGATCGACCGGGCAAAACGGTCAAGATTGGACTTCTTCCAGTTTGCTGATGACCGGCCAGACATGATGCGCCCCTTATCAAAATCAATCAGATAATAGACGCCATCACGAACCAGTACGTTGAAGCAGTTCAGATCTGCATGCCGTACACCGGCATCGTGGAATCGGCGTATGGTTTCGCCAAGAGCATACCAGTCCCGGTCCTCAAGGTCCGGAATCAGGTTCGCGAGCGGTTTCGTGCCCTCCAGGCGCTCCACGATAATGGCGGCCCGATACACAAGTGGCGAGGTCTTTCGATACCAGGCAGCGACCGGCCGAGGAACCGGCAATCCCATATCAAAAAGGCGACTGAGAAGGCGGAATTCCGAGACTGACCGGACATCACGCTCTCTGGTAAACGTATAGTCCTTCTCGGAAATGCGGGCGACAAAGCCACCTCGACGGTACTCCCGCAACACCACCGGGCGGTCACCCGTATCTATGAACCAGGCACCCCCGCGCCCGCCACTGCTGACCGGCTGCGCTTTGCTTCCCCAATAGCCCGAGCGGAACCAGTCCAGAGTCACCCGGCTTGCATAGTCGGGGTGGATCAAAAGAACAGAGCCCTTTTTACGACGACAGATTTCCGACTCAGCCATGACCACCCGGACACACGAACAACTAGGAAAACACTCGGTCCGGGCGCCCTTCGGGATCTTCGCCGGCGAGTACGTTAGAATGGCGGCCAGTTTACCAATGAATGCCGGCAAAGCTCCACAAACCCGCTGCCAGAACCCTTAACGGATTGTTAACCGATGAAGTCTATCTGCATTCTCCGCCTGTCTGCGATCGGCGATGTGACCCACGTGATTCCTGTGGTTTTGAGCCTTCAGGAACAGTTGCCCGGGGTCAAAATCACCTGGGTCATCGGAAAGATCGAGGCCAAGCTGATCGGCGACTTGCCGGGCGTCGAGTTCATCATTTTCGACAAGAAGGCGGGCCGCAAGGGCTATATGGCATTGCGGCAGGCCCTGAAGGGTCGACACTTTGATGCCCTGCTGCACATGCAGGTGGCGTTTCGGGCCAACCTCGCCTCCGCCTGTATTCCCGCAAAGATTCGCGTCGGCTACGACCGGGCCCGCAGCAAGGATCTGCACAGCCTGTTCATCAATCGTCGCATAGCAACAGCGCCACAGCAGCACGTACGGGACTGTCTGGCAAGCTTCCTGGAGCCTCTGGGATTGCAGGCAGCACCGCCTCGCTGGACGATTCCCCTCAGCCCATCCGACCATGAATTCGCCCGGCAACACCTCGCCACGGACCGGACCAACCTGGTCATCAGCCCCTGCGCCAGTCACAAGCTTCGGAACTGGCCGGCCGAGCGGTACGCACAGTTCGCGGACTACGCCATCCAGCACTATGGCATGAACGTGCTGCTGGTTGGCAGCCCGGCGGCCTTCGAGCTTGAGTACTGCGAGGCCATCGAGTCGGCCATGAAAGAAAAGGCCCGGAACATCTGCGGCAAGGACACCCTCAAGCAGTTGACAGCCCTGATGGCCCATGCGGACCTCGTGGTCGCGCCGGACACGGGCCCCGCCCATATTGCCAGCGCCGTCGGCACCGACGTACTTGGCCTTTTCGCCGCCAGCAACCCCAACCGGTCAGGCCCCTACAACTCGCTGCAATGGTGTGTGAACCGGTACCCGGAAGCGCTGGAAAAGTTCACCGGCAAAACGGTTGAGGAAGCCCGGTGGGGTGCCAAGGCGGAATTTGAGGGGGCGATGGAGCTTGTGACCGTCGAGGATGTTGTCGACATGCTGGATCGGTGGGTCAGCGCGAATCAGGGCGTGAACAAGGGGTCAGATGAAGGCGTTAGAGGTAAAAAGGGGGTCAGATGAAAGCTTTCTTCTGACCCCGGGGTTTGCAGGCTACCGCTATTTGCGGGCCGTGTAATCCTGGTAGGACTTCTCTTCCACGAAACGGGAACCGAGCGCCAGGTTGACCTCTTTCTTGATCGCGGCGCGCTTGTCATTGGTGACGTACACAGCGCGGGCCAGCTCGATGAAGCGCGGGCCGAAATCCTGGGCGGCTTCCTGATCCCGGATGTCATCCTCGATCACCCAGAGCTCCTCGTTCACGGCCTTTAGCTGCTCGCGAAGCTCGGCGATAGCGCTCTGATCCTGCACGGCCTCGTTCCAGGTGTCACTCAGCTCTTCAAGCTCGAGACGGACATTTTTCAGTTTTGCCTCATCCTTGATTCGCTCGGACTTGATTTCGAGGATGGTGATTTTGTCGAGTACCTCACCAAAGGATACGGGTACCTTGATTACATCTGCCATTTGCTCGTCCTGAAAGAAAGTAGTTCGGAATATACAAGAAAGCCGCCGGCTGTTTATCACGTCCGGCGGCTGTCGGCTGGTCTGGATTTCAGCCTTTGACCAGGGTCAGCCAGTCGCTGTGCTCGGGCAGCTTGCCCTTGACCGCATCGAAATAACGCGACTGCAGCTTCTCGGTCACCGGGCCGCGCTTACCTTCACCGATGGTACGGCCATCCAGTTCGCGGATCGGCAGGACTTCGGCAGCGGTGCCGGTAAAGAACGCTTCTTCTGCCACGTAGACCTCATCGCGGGTAATGCGGCGCTCTTTCACCTGCAGCCCCATGTCCCTGGCGAAGTCCATGATCGTGGCACGGGTGATGCCTTCGAGGCAGGAGGTCAGCTCCGGGGTGTGCAGCACTCCATCACGGACGATGAAGATATTCTCCCCGGAACCCTCAGCCACATAACCTTCGTTATCCAGCAACAGCGCCTCTTCTGCCCCACCGGAAATCGCCTCATTCAGGGCCAGCATGGAGTTGATGTAGTTGCCGTTGGCCTTGGCTTTGCACATGGTGATGTTGACGTGGTGGCGAGTGTAGGAGGAGGTCCGCACCTTGATGCCGAGCTCCTTGGCTTCCGGAGACATGTAGGAAGGCCAGCTCCAGGCAGCAACCATGATATGGACTTTCAGATTGTCCGCGCGAAGCCCCATGCCTTCAGAACCGAGAAACACCATCGGGCGCAAGTAGGCTTCGTCCAGATTGTTCTCGCGCACCGCCGCACACTGGGCGTCGTTGACCTCATCCTTGGTGAACGGCATTTTCATATTCAGGATATGGGCGGAGCGGAACAGACGGTCCGTGTGCTCTTTCAGGCGGAAAATCGCCGGGCCGTTCGCGGTATTGTAGGCTCGCACACCTTCAAAACAGCCAAGGCCATAATGCAGGGTGTGAGTCAGGACGTGGGTTTTGGCCTCCCGCCAGGGAACCATTTCACCGTCGAGCCAGATAAGGCCATCGCGATCAGCCATCGACATTCTATTATGCTCCTAAAAAAGCGGTTTTCGGGGAACCGGCATTCTAGCAGGAAAACTCAAGAAAAATAAATTTAGCTTACTAATCAAGCATGACTTTTTTCCACATACTCTGGATATAGTCACGCTCTTCCGGGAACGCGTCTCCCTCCACCTGGCTGTTGAGGTTCTGCAGTGCCCGGCGATGGATGGTTGAGCGCAAGGTAATAAAGGTTTCCCGGAGTTTCTCAGTATCTTCGACAGGCAGGACTCCAGCGCGCCCCAACTCCTCCATCTGACGGATGTTATCCGACCACTGGGTCAATTCCGGGTGATCAGAACACCAGGCCAGCATCAGGTACTGCACCATGAACTCGATATCAACAATGCCACCGGGATCGTGTTTGATATGAAACACTTCCGAGCGCCGGCTCTCTGGTGTCCCGAGGCTCGCCCGCATCTTCTCGCGCATCTCGACAACCTCGGTCCGGAGCTTTGACCGGTCGCGCGACTGGCAGAGGATGTCGTGCCTGATTGCCTCAAAGGCTTCAAGGGTCTCGCCACAGCCGGCCACCCCCCGGGCACGGGCCAGTGCCTGATGCTCCCAGGTCCAGGCATCGTTGCGCTGGTACTTCTCGAAGGCGCTCAACGTTGTGACCAGAAGCCCAGAGTTGCCGGAGGGCCTGAGCCGCATATCCACCTCGTACAACTGGCCCGAGGGGGTCTGGGTGCTAAGGATATGGACGATTCTCTGGCCAAGGCGGGTGAAGAACACCGCATTATCAATCGGCTTTTCGCCATCGGTGGACAGCTCCGGGTCGGCCTTGTGCACAAACACCAGATCCAGATCAGAGGTATAGCCAAGCTCGATGCCGCCAAGCTTGCCATAACCGATGATGGCGAAATCAGTCTCACAGGCAGAACCATCGGACCGGCGGGGATGGCCATGACGACTGACCAGATTGGCGAAGGCAACGTCCACCACGTGATCGAGAACCACCTCGGCGATCCAGGTCAGGTAATCACTCACTTTCATCAACGGCAACGTGCCTTTCAGCTCCGAGGCAGCCACCCGCAGGATATGCGCCTTTTTGAAATGCCTGAGCGATTCCATCTGCTCCTCCAGATCCTCGAACGGAATCCGGAGCATCTGCTGGCGCAGGTCATCCTGGAGCTCTTCCTTGGCGGGCGGTGTATACAAACTCTCGGCATTGAGCAGCTCATCCAGCAAGAGCGGTGTTTCCGCCAGCTGTTGGGCCACCCAGGGGCTTTCGCTGCAGAGCCGGACCAGTTGGGTGCGGGCGCCGGGATTCTCCAGCAGCAGCACCATGTAAGCCGTGCGCCGCAGGATTGCGCTGACCAGCTGCAACACCCGGGAGAGGGTTTCCGATGGATTGTCCACTCCGGTGAGGGCATCGAGCAGCACCGGCATGAACTGGTTGAGCCGTTTTCGGCCCTGGGTCTGCAGTGTCTGAACGGTTCGACTATCCCGGAGCTCCGCCAGCTGCCGACAGCTTTCCTCCGGATTCTCATAGCCCTGTTCCTGCAACCAGCTCCGGATGGCCTCGTCATCCATTTCAGCCAACCAGATTTCCTGCCACTCCTCGGCCAACTCGGACTCGCCGGCTTCTTCTTCCTCTTCGGTGGCAATGATATTGGCAAAATGAGTGGCAACCCGCTCACGGTGCTCGTCCAGAACCCGATGGCATTCATCCCACGAATCAAACCCCATGATCAGGGCGATACGGGCACGGTTCAGATCATCCTCCGGCAAGGTCTGGGTCTGCTTGTCCTCGATTCCCTGCAGCGCATGCTCAAGATTCCTGAGAAACACATAGGCATCGCGCAACTCGCTGACCACCTTGGACGGTAAAAGCTCCAGGGCTTCCAGTTCCTTCAGGATGACCAGCAGTTCCCGCTGCTGGAGCTCACGGTCCCGGCCACCCCGGATCAGCTGGAACGCCTGGACCACGAACTCGATTTCCCGGATACCGCCACTGCCGAGCTTGATGTTGTTTTCCAGACCCTTCCGGCGCACCTCCCGGCTGATCATGGCTTTCATGCTGCGAAGGGACTCAAAGGCACTGAAATCGATGTACTTGCGATAGACGAACGGACGGAGGGTCTCCATCAATACCTGGCCCGCCTCCTGATCGCCGGCCACCACCCGGGACTTGACCATGGCATAACGCTCCCAGTCGCGACCCTGGTCCTGGTAGTAGGTCTCCAGTGCGGCAAAGCTCAGGGCGAGGGCACCACTCTGGCCGTAAGGGCGCAACCTCATATCCACCCGGAAGACGAAACCGTCCGCGGTAATCTGATCCAGGGCCTGGATCAGACGCTGCCCCAGCCGGACGAAGAATTGCTGGTTATCCAGTGAGCGCCGGCCGCCACGGGTCTCGCCCTTACCCGGGAAGGCAAAGATCAGGTCGATGTCCGAGGAGACATTGAGCTCCCGTCCGCCGAGCTTGCCCATGCCAAGGACAACCAGGGGCTGGGGCGCCTCCTCACCGGTCACGGGGTCGAGACCATAGGGGGTACCGAGCTGGCCGCAGGTGTCCTCGTAAAGCCAGTCGAGGGCGCCGTCGATACAGGTATCCGCGAAAGCGCTGGCCGCGGCCATGGTTTCGGCCAGGTCGGCCCAGCGGAGCAGATCCCGCCAGATGATTCTGAACTGGATTTCCCGGCGGAAGCGACGCAGGGATGAATGGAGCGCCGGCTCGCCATCAACCTCTTGCAGATAGTCCTGCCATCGGCTGGCCAGATATTCAGGCGTGGTCGGTTCGGACAGCAAACGGGACTCCACTGCGTCTCTGACCTGGTCCGCATGCCGCTCCAGGGTCTGGCGGAGGAACAGGCTACGGCCAACCGCGTCGGCAACCACAGACTGCGAGATACCCTCATCCCTGACCAGCCAGGCCGGAACTCCCTCCGGGAAAACCGACTCCCAGCACTCGGCGACTTCCTCGGCGATTGGCGACGGCAAGGCACTCCATGGCGCAGACATAATGCAAACCCCTGTCTCTCTGTTATATTTTCGGTACTGTATACCCTACTCACCCATGACTGAACAGGCCTCGCACCCGGATGCAGCGAAATCGCCGCCCCCTGAACCCGGAACACGCACAAACCCATCTTCCGATGGGCGGGCTGATCCGGCACAGGATGAAACGCCTGTTCCTGATTCTGGCCGCCCTGATGTCCGCCCAGATCCTCATTATATGGGCGGTGGAGGACCTCAGTTTCTTTGAATCGATCTGGATCACCATGACCACCGTCTCCACGGTCGGTTATGGAGACTTTGCCCCCAAGACCTACGTCGGACGCATCAGCACCATACTGATCATGTTCGTGGGCGCGATCACCCTGCTGACACTCATCGTCAGTGACTTTATCGAATACCGGTTCTACCGCCGGGAACGCATCATCACCGGACGCTGGATCTACAAAATGAAAGACCACATCGTCATCATCAACACCCCACGCACCGGCGGTGCCCAGTATTTCATGCGCTTTGCCTCCCAGGTGCGCGCCGTACCGGGCTACGAAACCATTCCAATCATGCTGCTCACCCGCCAGTTCCCCGATGCCCTGCCGACCGAGCTGTCAGATTGCGGGGTCGTGCACTTCCATGGCTCGGGCAGCGACCCGGAGGCCCTCAAGGCCGTGCATATAGGGAGCGCGAGACACATCATTGTGCTGGCAGCGGATGAAGCGGATCCAGGCTCCGACAGCCTCACGTTCGATATCGCCCATCGGCTGTCAGAGTCCAACCTCGGCGGCAAGACGACACTGGAGTGCGTGAGTGACCGAAACCGGGAGCGATTCAAGGCCCTCGGCATCCGGACCATCATTCGCCCGGTTCGGACCTACCCGGAGATCATGGTCCGGGCAGTCGTGGCGCCCGGCTCCGAAAAAGTGCTGGAAGATCTGTTCAATTACGAGCGGGACCACCCGCACCGTTACGAGCTTGAACTGGACGACCTCTCCTGGGCGGACATTGTCAGCGCACTGGTGCGCCATGGCATTGGCACTGCGCTGGCTTATATTGACCATGACGATGAAGTCATCTGTCACCCGCCAACCAACGAAGAGGTGGAGGGAAAGGGGCTGATCGTTCTCGTGAAATCCACCGACACACCCGGCGTGGAAGTGGTGGAAGAGGCCCTGGACAGGTACCGGAAGTTCCTGGCCAGCTGGCATGAGAAATACGACGACAAGAGTGAAGAGAGACCGGGAGAGGCCTGACGGGATCCGTCAGGCCGACGCCAGCTTGAGCTGCAACTGCCCCAGCGACGCATCGCTGGCCAACTCACGAACGTCCTTGCCCTGCTCCAGGGCATCCAGGATCTGCCTCAAGGCAACCTCGGCGCCAACGTTACGGGCGGCTTGCTCGACCCCGGACAGATCGCCCCCTCCGGCCGTCCAGCCACGCCCCTGAAGCCACGCCAGGCTCAACTGATACAGGAACCCTGTGACCGTCAAAGGACCGACCTCGGGCTCGACCCTCGGGTGATAGAGTCCTGCCAGGTAATAGCCCTGCTCGGCCTTACTGACCAGATTCAGGAACACGGGCACCTCCTGGGCCAGCTCGCGGGCCAGCAACATCAGAATGGTCGGATCACCGGCTTTCAGCTCAAACTCCACCTCGTTCAGGGCTTCCGTGCGATCGCCGCTGGCAACCGTTCCCGAATCCAGTGCCACCTCAACCTCGGCACCATCACGCCGGATCATCCAGATCTCGCGCCGGAAATTGGTTTCGAAAACCACCTCCAGCTCGGCCAGATTTACCCGTTCGACCAGTGGCGTGTCGGCAAGGAGCCCCAGTTTCAGGTCCGGCCCCGGCAACGGCCATTCCCACTCCTGTCGACGGTGGGCGCCATTGACGAATTCCCCGCGGGTTTTGAGGGTCTGAATGTACTTGTCCCCGGCCTGACGGACTCTCAGGGCGGCTTTCTGCCGGTTCAGGTCTGCCGAGGGCGTATCAAAGTAGCGGTTGATGAGTGTTTTCTCTCCGGCCTGTTCTGCCGATGCCTCAACGGACAACCAGTCCCGGACCTTTTGCTGGTGTGCCTCTACAACCGTTAGCTTGATCTCGAGTTCTTCTGCCATTCGGGATTTCCTGTCCTGTTTTGGGTGAGCATACATAAAAAAACCGGCGACCCGAAGGTCACCGGTTTTCTTTTACTACTGGATTAGCTGGTTAGCTGATCAGAAGTAGTAAACAGCGCCAACTGCAGCGATGGACTGCTCGTCGCCAGAGCCACCTTCCAAGGTGTAAGCAGTGGCATCGTCGCTGCCGTACAGGTAGCCTTCGAAGTACACATACATGTTATCAGACACGTTGTGCAGAGCCTGCAGGGCTACTACGTCTTCCTGAATGCTTGCTGCATCGTCAGTTTCAGTCAGCTGATAGGCCAGAGAGAACTGGTTAGCACCCAAGGTGTATACACCAATCAGGCCGTACTCTTCACCCACATCTTTACGCGTCTGATATTCACCAGTCACGCTGAAGTCACCCATGGCGTAGGTCGCACGTACACCGTAAGTGTTTTCATTGTTGAAAGACGGGTCATCACTGGAGTAAGAGGTGTTTCCGTCGTTTGAATCCATTGCTACAGCCAGTTCGAGCGCATCAATGCTGTACATGGCTGCCAGCTGGTACGGGTAGGATTTGCCGTTGTTGTCTGCATCGCCGTCACCGTTAACCTGAACAGCTGCGCCCAGCTTCAGACCGCCGAAGGACGGAGACAGATACTGAACCAGGTCGCCTTCACCAGTGTCATAGCTGCCGCCAATACCGGTGCCCACTTCATGGAAGTTCACGATCTTGTCAATGGCGCTCTCGTACATGGAGTCGTCAGAACCGACCCAGATCTGACCGAAGCTGTCGCCCTTAACACCGATGTAAGCCTCGTCAAGCTTATCGATACCGCTGCTGTCGGTTTTGTCGTCAGCGTTGATACCTTCCAGTTCCATTTTCAGGAAGCCGGTGATGCCCGGAGCGATTTCGTGGTCGTGCTTGACACCCAGAGTAGTACCGTTGTCGAAGTGATCGACAGTCGAACCACCACCGTCAACGTTGGTGTGGGTAATGGCATACTGGATGTTACCGTAAACGGTCGGCATGTTGCTTTCCTGGGCCGCAACGGCGCCAGAGAAAGTAGCTGCTGCAATAGCAGATGCGATGAGCGTTTTTTTCATGTTGCGTCTTCCTTTTTGAGTTAACTCAGGTTTTAGCGACGGGTATTGATCCCGATTTTTTTAAGGCATTCCAGTCAGGCTGGATGTGCCGGATTCTCCATTATCTCCATGTCATTTTTATGACACCCAGATAACTTTTCTTCTTCTTTTTGGAAACCTGCAGAACTGCAGATCTTTGTAGCTCAGTTACTTACAGCACCTTCTTAAAGCGGCAAGTAATGAATCTGTTTTAATACAAAGAACCTGCATTTGCAAATTTTAACCAGCGCATTTTTAGCTTGTTTGGCACCAGAAAGGCAACCCTTTATAGCGCCTGGCAATGTACGCATTTATGACTAACGCGTTACAAATTCGAGGCCAACCAAAAATTTTTCCTTTTGATTCAGCGAACTAAAAGCCTCCCTCTTTCAGGCCAAGGTGGCCTCGCTCTCATACCTCGGAACAAACGCACCAAGCCCACACATGGACACGACCCGCGCCCCAAAGCGGTGCAGCCGCCCTTTATGACAACCCATTCACTTCCAGCATGAAGGTTACCGGGCCATCGTTAACCAACTGTACTTGCATGTCTGCCCCAAAACGTCCTTCCGACACGCTCTCGCTCCCCAGGCACCCGGTTGCCTCCCGCACGAACTGGCGATACAACTTGTTCGCGGCATCAGGCTTTGCTGCCAGGGAAAAACCCGGACGGGTTCCTGAACGGGTATCGGCCGCAAGGGTGAACTGGGGTACAACGAGCAAGCCACCACCGATGTTCTGAAGACTTCGGTTCATTCGGCCCTGCTCGTCAGGGAAGATGCGATAGGAGAGAATTTTTCGGCACAGTTCCTTTGCCTCTGCGGCCCCGTCGTCCCGCTCAACCCCGAGCAGGAGAAGAATTCCACGGCCAATAGCGCCAACTGACTGGCCATCGACCGTGACATTGGCTTCCGATACTCTCTGGATGAGCCCTTTCATTCGCTTCCTGACAGACGGGGAAATTACGAATCGGCAAGAGTGTATCCCCGCTCCCGGATGACCGCAACCCGACCAGAAGCTTTTTTAACCAACCGGTTTCTCGGTTTTAGCCACCACTTCTTCCACGCCCCGGATCAGGGCATCGACAATGGCCGGCTCGGACGCGGAGTGACCGGCGTCCCGGATGATTCTGAGGTCAGCCTCCGGCCACGCATCGCTAAGCGCCAAGGCGTTATCCAGCGGACACACCATGTCATAACGGCCGTGCACAATGATCCCCGGAATGTCGGCAAGTTTGTAGGCATCCCTGACGATCTGATCAGGCTGCAGGAAGGCATTGTTCATGAAGTAATGGCACTCGATTCTCGCGAGGGCGATGGCGACGTGGGGGTGGGCAAAATGTTCGACTACCCGGGGGTTGGGGTTCAGGGTGGCGCAGCGCCCTTCCCAAACGGACCAGGCCTTGGCGGCCTGAATCTGCTCCAGCTCGTTGGTGCTGGTCAGGCGCCGATAGTAGGCAGAAACCATGTCGGCACGTTCGGACTCGGGAATCTGCGCCTCAAAATCTTCCCAGTAATCGGGAAACACCCGGCTGGCGCCATCCTGATAGAACCACTGGATATCCTTTGGCCGGCACAGGAATATTCCCCGAAGGACCAGCCCCGAGACACGCTCGGGATGGGTCTGCGCGTAAACGAGACTGAGGGTTGAGCCCCAGCTGCCGCCAAACAGCAGCCAGCGATCGATACCCAGAAACTGACGAACGGTTTCCATATCCTCGACCAGCTTGTCGGTGCTGTTGCCCTCCAACTCCGCCAGCGGCGTGGACCTGCCAGCGCCCCGCTGATCCATGAGAATGATCCGGAAACGCTCGGCATCGAAGAAGCGGCGGTGGTAATCCTCACACCCGCCCCCTGGACCGCCGTGCACCACGAGAACGGGGATGCCGTCGGGGTTGCCGCTTTCTTCTATATAGAGTTCGTGGGGAGGATCGACTGCGAGGCGGTGTTGGACGTTGGGGTGGATCTCGGGGTAGAGGGTCAGCATGGGCAGTGCTCCGGCGAAAAGGGCTTTTATCGGAGTTTGGCTGAACATGGGGTCAGATGAAAGCTTTCATCTGACCCCGGGAATCTGGCCCGGGCTGGGGTGAGAAGGAGGGGTCAGAAGAAGGCTTTCTTCTGACCCCGAAGGGAAAGGGCTGGTTCGAATCCGGGCATAAAAAAGGGGTCAGATGAAAGCTTTCATCTGACCCCTGATTTCAGTCTGGCGGCAGGTTACTTCTTGCCGGCGCGCTTACGCTCGTTTTCGGTGAGCAGTTTCTTGCGCAGACGAATCGATTTCGGCGTTACTTCCACCAGCTCATCGTCGTCGATGAACTCCAGCGCCTGCTCCAGGGTATGCTTGATGGGCGGCACCAGACCGATCACCTCGTCCTTGCCGGAAGCACGCATGTTGTCCAGCTTCTTGGCCTTGGTGGGGTTGATCACGATGTCGTTTTCACGGCTGTGGATACCACACAGCTGGCCCTCGTAGATCTCGTCGCCCGGCGCCAGGAAGAGCTTGCCACGACTTTGCAGGGTTTCCAGCGAGTAAGTCATCGCCGTGCCTTTCGCCATGGAGATCAGCACACCGTTCTGGCGACCAGCCATCGCGCCCTCTTTCACGGGTCCGTAATGGCTGAATGTCGACGTCAGGATGCCGGTACCGGAAGTCATGGTCAGGAAGGCATTACGGAAGCCGATCAGACCACGAGCCGGAATGAGGTATTCCACACGCATGCGGCCTTTACCGTCCGGGATCATGTTGGTCATCTCGCCCTTGCGCAGGCCAAGCTGCTCCATCACCGGGCCCTGGTGCTGCTCTTCGATATCCACGATCACGTTTTCGTACGGCTCCTGCTTGACGCCGTCGATTTCGCGGATCACTACTTCCGGCCGGCCTACCGCCAGCTCGAAGTTCTCCCGACGCATGTTCTCGATGAGAACCGAAAGGTGAAGCTCACCACGGCCGGACACCTTGAACTTGTCGGCGGAGTCACCCTCTTCAACCCGCAGAGCGACGTTGTGCAGCAGTTCCTTTTCCAGGCGCTCCTTGATGTTACGGCTGGTGACGTACTTGCCTTCCTTACCGGCAAACGGGGAATCGTTCACCTGGAAGGTCATGGACACGGTGGGTTCGTCAACCGTCAGTGCCGGCAGAGCTTCAACGTTGTTCGGATCGCACAGGGTGTCGGAGATGTACAGCGGATCCAGACCACTGATACAGACGATGTCGCCAGCCTGCGCTTCATCGACTTCAACACGCTGCAGACCGGAGTGGCCCATGATCTTGAGAATACGACCGTTACGTTTCTTGCCGTCCCGGCCAATGGCCACCACCGGGGTATTGGTCTTGACCGCGCCGCGCATGATGCGGCCGATACCGATTACACCGAGGAAGCTGTTGTAGTCCAGCTGGGAGATCTGCATCTGGAACGGGCCGTCAAGGTCTACCGCTGGCGCGGGCACGTGATCGACAATCGCCTGGAACACGGCGTCCATATTGTCGTCAAGGTTTTCGTGCTCCATACCGGCAATGCCGTTCAGTGCGCTGGCGTATACGATCGGAAAGTCCAGCTGCTCCTCGGTAGCACCGAGGTTATCAAACAGGTCGAATACCTGGTCCACGACCCAGTCCGGCCGGGCGCCGGGGCGGTCAATCTTGTTCACCACCACAATCGGACGCAGGCCTGCTGCGAATGCTTTCTGGGTAACAAAACGGGTTTGCGGCATGGGGCCGTCGATGGAATCGACCACCAGCAGTACACTGTCAACCATGCTCATGACCCGCTCAACTTCGCCGCCGAAGTCAGCGTGCCCCGGGGTGTCCACGATGTTGATATCGTAGTCTTTCCATTTCAGCGCGGTATTCTTGGCCAGAATGGTGATGCCACGCTCTTTTTCCTGGTCGTTGGAGTCCATAACACGCTCGCTTTCGAGCTCCTTACGGTCCAACGTGCCGGACTGGCGCAACAACTGGTCAACCAGGGTAGTCTTACCGTGGTCTACGTGGGCAATAATGGCGACATTTCTGAGCTTATCAATCACAACGGGTTTCCTGAGGAAAAAATGAGCGGCGCGCAGTATATCGAAAAGTCGATGTCGTTAATATGAAGATTAATGCCTATTCTTTAACCAACTGCTTTCGCACTGATATGACGCATCTTCCCTGTCGTCGCACCATATTGGTGCGCCATTTTGGTGCGTGATAGCAAAATGATAGCCTGACCCGCGCGCCATAACGGGCCGAAAACCCTTTGGCTGCGCCGTTCTGGCGCAAAAGCAAAAAACTGGCAAGCCACTTGCTTATGCTTAGTCAGCCGAAAATTATCAGGTAAGGGATGCACGCTTTTGGTAAGCTGCCCGAACCCGAAAAACAGATCGGACCTCAGCCCGACTGAACGATCCGGCATCACGAACATGAAATACGCCCGCTTCGCGGGATAACTTACGGAGCATGCACAATGTCCAAGACGATTGATTTGATCAAAGAGCACGAAGTCAAGTGGGTAGACCTGCGCTTCACTGACAGCCGCGGTAAAGAGCAGCACGTAACCCTGCCGGCCACTGAAGTTGACGAGGACTTCTTCACTGACGGCAAGATGTTTGACGGCTCCTCCATTGCTGGCTGGAAGGGCATCAACGAATCCGACATGATCCTGATGCCGGATGACGAGACTTCCGTCCTGGACCCGTTCACCGAAGAAACCACCATCAACATCACCTGTGACATCGTGGAGCCGACCACCATGCAGGGTTATGAGCGTGATCCGCGCTCCGTGGCCCGTCGTGCAGAGGAATACCTGAAGTCCAGCGGCATTGCCGACGGGGCACTGTTCGGCCCAGAGCCAGAGTTCTTCGTATTTGACTCTGTAAAATGGAACGTGGACATGCAGGGCGCCATGTATTCCCTGCATTCCGAAGAAGCTGCCTGGGTCTCCGGCGAAGACTTCGATCGCAACAACATTGGCCACCGCCCGGGTGTGAAAGGCGGTTACTTCCCGGTTCCGCCGGTCGATAGCCTTCACGATCTCCGTGGTGCCATGTGTGCCGCCATGGAATCCATGGGCCTGGAAATCGAGGTACATCACCACGAAGTGGGCACCGCCGGCCAGTGCGAAATCGGTGTTGGCGCCAACACTCTGACCCGCAAGGCTGACGAAGTTCAGATCCTGAAGTACTGCGTGCACAACGTGGCCCATGCCTACGGCAAGACCGCCACCTTCATGCCCAAGCCGGTCGTTGGTGACAACGGTTCCGGTATGCACGTACACATGTCCCTCAACAAGGACGGCAAGAACCTGTTCGCAGGCGACGGCTATGCCGGTCTGAGCGAGGTGGCCCTGTACTACATCGGCGGCATCATCAAGCACTCCAAGGCCATCAACGCCTTCACCAACCCGGCCACCAATAGCTACAAGCGCCTGGTTCCAGGTTTTGAGGCGCCGGTTATGCTGGCCTACTCCGCCCGCAACCGCTCCGCCTCCATCCGTATCCCGTATGTAAACAGCCCGAAAGCACGCCGCGTGGAAGTGCGGTTCCCGGATCCGGCCGCCAACCCGTACCTGGCCTTCGCCGCCCTGATGATGGCTGGCCTGGACGGCATCCAGAACAAGATCCACCCGGGCGATGCCATGGACAAGGATCTGTACGACCTGCCGAAGGAAGAGGCCCTCAACATTCCTCAGGTCGCCACTACCCTGCAGGAAGCACTGAAGTGCCTGGAAGAGGATCACGAGTTCCTGACTCGTGGCGGCGTCTTCACTGAAGATATGATCGCCGGTTACATTGACCTGAAGCAGGGCGAAGTGGAGCGTCTGAACATGACCACTCACCCGGTTGAGTTCGACCTGTACTACTCCTGCTGATCCGAGCCACTTCGGATTGCATGAAGCCCCGCCCCCTGCGGGGCTTTTTTTTGTGCACAAACTCACACTCCCGCGCCCTTAACGATATGTAACCAACGAGGACCGGCCAGAGCGTTGAAAAGGCCTGACAGGCCGTTGATAATCGGACCAAACCATCATTGCAGGTCAGCTTTATGAACGCGAAGTACGGATTGGTGGCAGGTCTTCTGGTTCTGCTTTCGACCCCCGCCCTTGGCGAGGTGTACCGGCACGTGGACGAACAGGGCAATGTCACCTTCTCCGACGAGCCCATTGAGGGCGGGGAAACCGTCGACGTCAAACCAGTCACCACCGTGACCCTGCCCAAACCCCAGACCGTTCGCGAGACCGAAAAGCTGCGGGAAGAGGTGAAACGTGAAGGCGCCGTTTACGAAAGCGTCTCCTTTGTCCAGCCTCAGGATGGCCAGGCCTTCCACAGCGGCAGTGGCGATGTTCGCTTTGAGGTCACCAGCGCGCCGGGACTGCAGGCCGGGCACAAATACGAGATCACCCTTGACGGCCAGCCGGTGGCCCAGACCAGCTCGGGCTCTGTAGTGGTGAGCAACATTTTCCGGGGTACGCACCAGGCCGGCGTTCACATCGTGGACGAGAACGGTGTGCAGGTAAAAACCGGCTCCCCCATCAGCTTCACCGTACATCGCCCGTCAGTGAGAAACTGACCCTCATAATTTTACCGCACTATATTGGTGCACACGCACCAGATAAAGGCCATACTTTGGTCAGCAACAGGGCGGAATATCCCGGCTGACCACTCTCCAACAAGCGACATGCACCACGGTACGGCATACGGAGAGCGCCATATCGGGCACAGGCCCCGCCTTTGCCCATCTTTAGTGGCAGAGCGGCCAAAGTGGTTCGGTTTTTGCAATTCCTACCCTGTCATCGTTCATCGACACCAAAGGAATTGCCCATGGCATTCGCGCCGGTCCCCAAAGACGGATACAAGAGCATTCTCGACAGCCTGACCACGGCCGTTCTCGTACTCGAGGACAAGCTGAAGATCCGCTACCTGAATCCAGCCGCCGAAAGCCTGTTTGAGACCAGCCTCACCCGCAGCCAGGGCCAATCATTCAGAGATATTCTCGCGGCCTCCGAGGACGCGCTGAAAACCCTCTACGCCGCCCTGAAGAATGGACAATCCTACACTCGCCGCGAGGCAGAATTCATACTCACCAGTGGGGCGAGACTGACGGTCGACTATTCGGTGACTCCGATCTCCCTGGATCCGACAGAACTGCTCATCGAAATCCAGCCACGGGACCGCTTGCTTCGCATCAGCAGGGAAGAAGACCTGATCTCGCAACAGGAAACCACCCGGATTCTTGTTCGCGGCATGGCCCATGAGATCAAGAATCCCCTGGGCGGTATCCGCGGGGCTGCACAGCTGTTGGATCGGGAGCTCAATGATGAGGACCAGCGTGAATACACCCGGGTCATCATTGACGAGGCGGACCGGCTACGCAGCCTCGTAGACCGCATGTTGGGACCGAACAAGGCGCTCAAGTTCGCGCACATCAATATTCATGAGGTGCTGGAGCGGGTGCGAACCCTGCTTGAGGCAGAGAGCAAAGGCCGATTGAACTTCCAGCGTGACTACGATCCGAGCCTGCCGGAGTTGTGGGCAGACAAGGAACAGTTGATCCAGGCCTTCCTCAACATCGCCCGCAACGCCATGGAGGCCGCCTTTGAAAACCAGACCGGGACAGGCGACGAGGAACCGCCGACCATCATGTTCCGGACCCGCGCCCTGCGCCAGTTCACCATCGGTCATAAGCGCTACCGGCTGGCCTGCCGTGTGGACGTGATCGACAACGGTCCTGGCATCCCGCCTGACCTGCTTCAGAACATTTTCTATCCGATGATCAGTGGCCGAGCCAGTGGCACCGGCCTGGGCCTCTCGATTACCCAGAGCATCATCGGACAACACCATGGGCTCGTGGAATGTGAAAGCGAGCCCGGCAAAACCGACTTCATCATCTTCCTGCCCCTGGAGGAAAACCCATGAGCCAACCGGCGAACGTCTGGATCATAGACGACGACCGCAGTATTCGCTGGGTGCTGGAGCGCGCCCTGAACCAGGCCGGTATGAACCCCCGCGTTTTTGATAGCGGGGAAAGCATCATGACCCGCCTTGAACACGAAGAGCCTGACGCCATTATCAGCGATATCCGCATGCCCGGTGTCGACGGCATAACCCTGTTATCCCAGATCGTGGAAGCCCACCGGGATGTGCCGGTCATCATCATGACCGCGCACTCCGATCTCGAGAGTGCCGTCACCAGTTACCAGACCGGCGCGTTTGAATACCTGCCCAAACCCTTCGATGTGGACGACGCGGTTGCACTGGTCAAGCGTGCGGTCGCCCACAGCCACGAACAGCGGGGCAAGGCGGAGCCGCAGACCGAAAGCACTCAGCGCAACACCGAGATTATCGGTGAAGCTCCGGCAATGCAGGAGGTCTTCCGGGCCATCGGTCGGCTTTCCCACTCCAACATCACCGTCCTGATCAACGGCGAAAGCGGCACCGGCAAGGAGCTCGTCGCCCAGGCACTGCACAACCACAGCCCCAGGGCCAAACACCCGTTTATTGCGCTGAACATGGCGGCCATTCCCAAGGACCTGATCGAATCCGAACTGTTCGGTCACGAGAAAGGCGCCTTTACCGGCGCCGGCGCTGCGCGCCAGGGACGCTTCGAGCAGGCCAACGGGGGCACCCTGTTCCTGGACGAGATCGGGGACATGCCGGCCGACACCCAGACCCGGCTGTTGCGGGTCCTGGCGGACGGCGAGTTCTACCGGGTCGGCGGCACCACCCCGATCAAGGTGGACGTTCGGATCATCGCGGCGACCCACCAGGATCTTGAAAAGCTGGTCCAGGCCGGCAGCTTCCGCGAAGACCTGTTCCACCGGTTGAACGTGATCCGGGTACACCTGCCCAAACTGGCCGAACGGAGGGAGGACATTCCCCGGCTCATGCAACACTTCCTCAAGCGGGCCGCCAAGGAACTGGCCGTTGAGCCGAAAATCCTGCGCCCGGACGCCGAGGAATACCTCACCACCCTGCCCTGGCCCGGCAACGTCCGCCAGCTGGAAAACACCTGCCGCTGGCTGACCGTCATGGCCAGCGGCCGGGAAATCCACATCGACGACCTGCCCCCGGAACTGCTTCACCAGGCCGAAACCGAAACCACTACCACCGGCCAGACCTGGCAGGAAGGCCTGCGCAACTGGGCGGAACAGGAGCTCAAGCGCGGCAAGAAAGGCATCCTCGATACCGCCGTGCCCGAGTTCGAGAAGATCATGATCGAAACCGCTCTGAAACACACCGGCGGCCGGCGAAGGGATGCATCCATTCTGCTGGGCTGGGGAAGGAATACGCTGACCAGGAAGATCAACGAATTAGGACTGGATCACCCGGAAACCGGAGAAGATTGACGAGGAGCAAACCGCCGGGGTTTGGCAATCTCAAGTTGGGGTCAGAAGAAAATCTTCTTCTGCCCCCTTTTTTTTTGCACGAGTCAGACACAGGCTCCGGGGCCAGCGCCAGACCCCACTTTTACCGCTCCCGCCAATAAACAATCCGGTCATTCCCCCGAAACACCCCAAACGTCGACGTCGCCGAAGGATCTTCCAGCGCACCATCCTGATCCCAGTCGCCCTCGAGCCAGATGGGCATATCCCAGCTGAGCGTATCCGTACCACGATCACCATTGGGCTCCAACACCAGCGGCCCGCCAACGCCGCCGGCCAGAACCGAAGAGTCCGCAACTAGCGAATGGTAGGCCTCGGGATCAGTGATATCTGCTGTGTTCCAGGCCGTACAACCATCATCGGTATTCGTCACGAAGCCCGATCCACTCCAATACTCAGCGGAAAATGGCATGAACAACTCGTCCACGGTTTCTGGGCCGTAGACGTTTTCCATTTGCAGGCGGCCGTAGCGGATTTGGAAAGGGGCACTTGGCTGGATGTCGGGCAAGGTCGATGCGTTAACACCATCGCTATCGGAAACGCTATCGAGACCAATTCGCAGGTCCGGTCCGAATGGCGCAACCCGGGCAGCTAGGCTCTTTAAATAAGTCACCTGGTCATCACTCGAAAACTGATAAATCATTTCGCCCGAACCTGCGGCCGCGTTCTCGAGTGTCCCGGGCTGAAGGGATAGCGTTACAGGATAAGGAGCGCCCGAAATCGTGAGGGCGTTTTCGTCAGACACCGGTACCTGTCGAACCACATCAGGCGCGGCTAATTTACGAAACCCACCAAGGGCATAATTGCGCGTCTCGATATCCCGCGAGTTGTAGGGTGTTATGAACAGCCCGGGAATCAGGGACCATCCCAATGATTGGCCGCTATACGCATATGGTGTTCCCGAGCTGCAAGACGCACCGAGTTGGCCGGAATCAACCGCGAGCCCAAAATACGCCGGGATGAATCGACCAACGTTTTCCGATTCACCACTAACCACCGGCGCCACCCCCAGATACCCCGGATTATCAGCCTTTAGCTTGATTATGCCGACCTCGCTCCAAGCCAGGTCTGTCATTCTCGCCACACCGTTCTCAAAGCTCGCCCCGGGAATAGTCAGCGTGCCTGAAAGTTCACCGTCGATTCCACCCGACGGAGCTTCCAGCTTGTGGGTTAAAAAAGCACCCTGGGGAGTCCCTTCCTGTCCGAAACTGATAGTCGGGGCACCAGCAGCGCCCAGCGCAGTGACTGTAACCTCAAACGGTGCCCCACTGGTTTCAAAGACAGCGCCATCAGAATCTGCAGCTGCGGGGTTGTCGGCTACCGCAACGTCAAAGCGATCGGGTCTCACCGTCCACAAATCGCTGACACCCACAACCGGAATCGGCTGGCCATTTACATCAACAACAAACCCGGAGCTGTCGTCCACCAGATTCAAACGGTACTGCCCCACATCCGTCGTGCGCCAGCTGAGGGGAGCCGTGCCACTGGAAAAAGACAATGTCAGATTCGGGGTGCCAGGTTCGGCATCGGGGATCGTTGGGGAGGTAACACCCAATGCCGAAGGTGCCTCTCCGGCCGGATCATCAGCACTCCGTGAAAGCCATGCCTTGAGTACGACGTTCCCGTTGTAATCAGGGATCGCCCCACACTCGTCGCCATCAGGATCCTGGCGTACTGCTTGCACCTGCAAATCATGGTCACGTTGGGCAACGAAATCGGCGCCAGCAGAATCAGTGATGCCGATGACGAAAGCGTTTTCCAGAAACTGGATCGGGGCAGATACAATGGAGGGACTTCCAGAGCTACCCCTGACAGTGACCGTCAGCTCATCAGCGCTCGAATTCTCCAGCCGGAGTTGGACCACTCCATCATCCGCGGGCGCAAATTGATAAGAGGCAAAACCGTCATTATCGGTGTCCGGATCGGGGCTCAGAATTCCAGAGCCGGATCCCAGGCGCCAGTCGCCTCTTCCCGAGCTGGTCTGTAAAAAAATGGTGCCATCATAGCCTGACAGAATATCGCCAACGCCATTAAACACTCTCACGGTTACCAATGCAGTACCGCAGACACTTGCGACCTCCGGTACATCGACCCCGAATCCACCCAATGGGGGAGCCGGAAGTATTGTCCCTACCCCCAGCTGACTCGTGATCTGCCCATAAGGCGAGCCGGTCGTATCCCTGGCATTGCTCAGATTGAGGTTGAAGCGGGTTTCCACAGTCTGCCCCGAGAGCAGAGTGGGCACAGTGACTGTCCCGCTGAGATCCCCTGCAGGAATCGTCAGCGTTCCAGTGGTCGCAGTGAAATCAATGCCCGCTATTGCGGTTTCGCTTCGCGTTTCGAAGTCCACCAACAAGTCAGTAACTGCTGGCGCCGCAAGCGACACAGTAAAAACGGCAGGCTGGCCCTGAGCCACGGTTACGTTATCAATGCTGACTCCTGGTCCGTCTTCGCCACCATCATTCGTCGTTCCTTCGGTGATATCCCCCGAGTTACCAGAACTGAAACCCCAATCGCCAATACCGTCGGGCGTACGGGCCAGCGTTTTGGTGTTGGAGGCAGGGGCTTGCCAATCATAGGCTGGAGTACAGGTGGCATCCTGCTGGTAATCGTATTCGCCCACCTGAAGGTAATCGATCGTCTGGCCGTTACCCGCTTTAAGGATGAGGTCCATCTCGTCGAAGTTAATATAATACTCCGAGAGGATCAGACCTGTATCCGCAACGATCCAAGGGTATGTCGAGTCATCGAAGTCAGACAGGCTAAGTTCGCCCGTGCAAAGCGCGGTGTTTCCAGTGGGGCTGCATATTTCGAGGGTCCAGTCGTCGTAATCGTCAGACGTAATCAACGAGGACAGGATCTTCACTTCGACCAGGCGGGTATTGCTGTTGCCCTGGGATAACTGGTGGACCTCGTTAATCGTCGCTAGCCCTTTGTATTGTGGAGAACAGGCTGCCCACACTCCATGGCTGAATACCAGCCCGAACAGGAACACCAGAAAACCGCGGGTTAACTCACCGGCTGCAGCACGACGACACATAGACAAACTTAGCGAAAACCTCACCTGAGCCGCACCTCCACTTCCCGCTGGGCCAACTCGTCTCCACTACCGCACTCTCCGCTACTCACGAGCGTGTAAATGCGATTACCCCCACCTCCCGGTATTGAAAGCGGGGCTGTAACACTGCATTGAATATTCGCACGACACTCCTTCAGCCCACCAACACCGAAATCCACCGATGCAGGAACGGTCGCACAATTACCACCATCCAGCACTTCCGCCACGGCCAGCTGTGCACCACTTTCCACAGCGTGAAAGGCCCGCTGAGACTGGATCTGCAGGCTGATGGAGTCACCGGTAGCCTGCTGCAGCTGGGCCATGCCAGCCACCAAAAGCGCCAGCACGGTGATCACAAACAGAGCGATGGGCAACCCAATGCCTTGCTGGTATCGGATTGCCAGAGGTTTGGGAAAACGGGAGTCAGGGAACATTGCGGATCTGCACCTCCTGGCTCACGGTTGTGGTTTCGCCACTACGGGGATCTTCGAGTGTGAAGGTGAAACTTACCAGCGCCCCTCGTTGAAGGGTTGGCGGAATGAACGAAAAATCCACGGTGCCGGCCAGGTTTGCAGCCAGCACCTCACGGGTTCCGCCGGTCGGGGGTGTTGGCTGCGAGGAGTCAACACCATAATCGCTGTAACGGTAGAGAAACCGACCGCTCTGGCAAAGGCTGATGGGAGAGCCGATAACAAACAGCCTCCGCTCGGGAGAACTCTGGTTGAACTTGTGGCCATCGGACAAGTTAATAACGGCTGGGGAGACATTGTTATCGATGCTGGTGATTAGCGGACTGACCGGCCCCGGTTCGCTGGTGTCATACAGGTCACCAACCGCTGGCGAGCCATAGCCATAGATCAGTGCTCGAGCATTACTGAACGACGGGGTTCCGCCGAACGGGACGACTTCAATTTCATTGAAGTCCGGCCCCGAGGTCCGTTTTATGTAGGTTGTTGCTGATAAGACTGGCAGCCATTCGACACAGCTCCCGGCAGTCCGCACTGAAATTGGATACGCCTGCCGAAGCTCCCGGGAAATCTGCTCATTGACCACCACACCCTGCAAGGCCCGCTGCTGCCGAGAACCTACATCCAGGGCACCCTGGGTGGACAGGGTGACAAACTGGACCGAAATCGTGGCGATGATTGCCAGTAACACGATCACCATCACCAATTCAACGAGAGTAAAACCAGCCGAGCGTCGCATCAGAAGTTGGCCCGGTAGGCGGTGAACAGCCAATCCTGGCCGGAGGGATCGGTGATGGTGATATCGATACGCTTGGCATCCTCGTTGGCAACACCGACCTCCGAGCCGGCACAGGTAACTGCCACCGTTACCGCAAAGCCACCGTAACCCGAAAGATCGTTGCCCTCGCCATCCTTCGGCGGGGAGTCCGACAGGCCATCGTAATCGTCGGCGTCATCAAAGGTGGGTCGAGTCTCGCCATCGGGACCAGCGGTGGCACAATTCACATCTCCCGACGCCACTTTGCCGCCACCCACTGGCGTGGATTCGTCGTAGTAGCGAGCCAGGATTTCATCCATATACAGCTGGGAAAGGTTAATGGCGCGGGTCTGGTTCAGCGGGTCTGCGCTACGGCCACTGATCACAGCAAATGCCCCAACCACGCCGGCGATGGCAATGCCGAGCACTACGATGGTGATGATCAGCTCAACCAGTGTAACGCCCGACTGCCCCTTCACTGGCAGGCTCCCTGATACACCGCGCCCAAGGAGCTCAGACACAGATCGAACTGGCTGGATCCGGTAATGCGGAACTCGATGTTTTCACGGGCTACCGGGGCCGCGATACGACCCAGTCCGTCATACGAAACTGTCAGTCCTGTCGCAGGAACCGCCGAATAGGTGCCGCCACTAAGCCTATAATTCAAGGAAGCACTCTCACGGGAGAGGGTAAACGTATCGCCGCCAGTATCGAATTGGAGTTCGTCGGATAATTGGCGAATTACCACGCTATTAGAGGTATTCCCCGCCAGCGCTGCCTGTTGGGCAAGCAGCGTGGCGGAAGCGAGTTGCTGAGTAGCCAGCAACGGGGAAAAGCCGGAGCGGCCGACAAATAGCCCAACTCCTAACATGGATAGGACGCCGATCAGGATTATCACCATTACCAGCTCGATTAGGCTGAATCCCGAACAACGCACCTTACACACCTTCACCGATTTTTATTAATTAGCAGTCCGCAAGTGTTCCGAGAGTCACAGAGCCGTTACTCGGGTCGTATGTGAAGCTACAGGTTCCAGTCGCGTCTCCCGAGGTGTCAGCATCCAATGAAACAGTCCCACTGGTTACTATAAATTCATCGCTAAGCTGGGCTGCTTCAACAATCCCAGAAGCGTCTGCTGTTGGGTATCCAGATGTTGACATCGTGATTCCGGTTGCGCCATCGAGGTCGACGCTACCGCCAGTATCGTCAGATGTGTCTGCAGGAGTACCCCCATCGTTGACCGGGCTCCCATCAGCAAGCCACCGAGAGTGCGCAATTGCTGCTGCAGAACGAACTGCACCGGCAGCTCCTTTGATTGATGCCTCTCTAGCATCTCCTCCCAGATCCGCAAACCGCGGCAACGCAAATGCCGCCAGAATGCCCAGAATCACGATCACCATCACCAGCTCGATAAGGGTAAAACCTTTCTCTTTCCTGCTAGGAATCATGTCTTTCATGTCTCTACTCCGCTTTTAAATTGCTCTATTCTTTATCAAAAAATCAGTTCACGTTGTTGCTTACTTCACCGGTACTTGCGTTATAAACAATCTCTTTGGCAGTTGCTGTTCCATTCTGACCGTCCAGCGTATAGGTAAAGGTGCACTCCGGTGCTGCTGCGCTGACAATATAGTCGGCATCGTTACCTGAAGTCGCCGTGGCAACACTTGGAGCATTGGACTGAAGCAGAGCGGTCCAAAGCCCCGCGCAACGGTCCTCGTTAATATTTGCAGGATCATTGGCGCTATTGGTAGAAACCGGCCAGCCGTCAGCACTTACGTCCACATCGTTATTGCCGAAGCCCTCTACGTCATCTGCAATACCGGTGAGGCCATTAGTTACCCACTGGGCTTTCACCAATGCAACACCTGCGGACAATGCGCCGGTAGTTGCTTTTACATTAGACCGATGCGCCTCCTCAGAAAGCTGCGCAAACCGCGGCAATGCGAACGCCGCCAGAATCGCTAGGATGGCAATCACCACCACCAGCTCGATCAGGGTAAAACCCCGGTTACCTTGCTGAACGTGCATAGCAGCTCCTCTAATTGATTTATCCTTCAATTTTCTCATATCCGCCATTAACCCCATAGTTAATAAGGCTTTTACTGACCAAAATTCACACGATTTAACACAAGCCCCACCGCTCTACGTTCGGGAACCTTGGCCAGCCGGGCAAATTCCATCTCTACCCGCCAAAAAAGCCACTCCGCCGGTTCCGGGCCGCCGTTCAATCCCGGAAACTCCGCCCACCGGGACCGGTACACCAGAATCCGCTCGTCCCGACTGAAACACCAGCTGCCTTTCCGGTGTTCCGCCCCGCTGCAATCGCCGCCCCAGTTCATGGGGGCCGACTGCAACAAGTTCACTGGATTGGTGCCTTGCCAATCCGCTAACCTTCCGCCGGTCAACATGACTTCGGCGCCTTTCACCACCAGTGCGCTGCGGAGCTGGTTCAGCATCAGCTGCACACTTTGCCGCTCGGCCTGGGCGGCAGTGCGTTCCAGGGAAGTAAGCAGTACGGTGACCGCCACACCCAGCAGGCAAAATGCCACCAACCACTGAAAGCGGCGGTGGTTGTCCGCCCCCACGTAGCCCACGGCGTTGACCGCAGCCAACTCAGCCCCGCCCCATGGCTGCCGCGCCGAGATCCCAGATCGGCAGGAATACGCCCAGCGCCAGGATCAGGACCAATATGCCCATGGCGACGATCAGAATCGGCTCGATGGATTCCGCCAGCCGTTTCAGGCCGTAATCAATGTCTTCGTCGTAAAAGTCGGCGACATTGGTGAGCATCTCGTCGACCGCACCAGTTTCCTCCCCGACCGCAATCATCTGCAGGATCAGGGGCGTGAACATGTCGCTCTGCCGTGCCGTTCGCAGCAAGCTCTCACCCCGCTCGATCCCGGCCCGCATATCCCGGATGTGCATCGCGATCCAGGCGTTGTCAGTGGCCTCGCCGGTGACCGTCAGGGCATGGTTGACCGGCATGCCGGCGGCCAGCATGGACGCCAGGTTCCGGGAAAACCGGCTCAGGGTGATCAGCTCCAGCAGGTTGCCAATCACCGGCAGCCTCAATTTGTATCGGTCCCAGGTAAGCCGGCCCTGCTCCGTCTGCTTCCATTGGCGAAGCAGGAGACCGCTGGCGGCGACCGCAAACAGCACCACGTACCAGTAACCGAGCAGGAAGTTCGAGGTACCGACCAGCACCTGGGTCAGGAACGGCAAATCAGCGCCAAGCTTGTTGAACACCGTGGCGAACTTTGGAATCACCAGGAAGTTCACCACCATCAATGCCGCCAGCAACGCCACCACCACAAATGTCGGGTAACGCATGGCCTGTTTCAGCCGGCGCTTGGTATCCCGCTCGAGCTCGAGAATTTCGGCAAGCCGTTTGAATGCGTCGTCTAGTCGGCCGGTGTTCTCACCCACATGAATCATCGCCACGAACATGTCGGAGAAAACCTGCGGGTGGGCCTGCATCGCGGCGGCCATGGCAGTGCCGCCCTCAAGCCTTGCCGTTACGTCGTCCAGCACATCCGCCATCACCGGCGAGCGGGATGTCTCCGCCAGCCCCCGCATGGTGCGGATCAAGGGGATACCCGCCCGGGTCAGCGAGTGCATCTGACGACAGAAGACAATCAGTTCATCCAGGGTGACATTATTGCGAAAAACCGCCAAGCGGTTGACCCGGTCCGCAAACGACCGCGGCTCGGTCTGTTCGCTGATCGTCAGCGGGGTAATCCCCCGGCGCATCAGCTCGGCGGCCGCTGCGTCGGCATTGCCCGCAACAAGCAAACCCTGCTTCAGACTGCCATTGGCGTCCTTACCCCGATAGGCGAACTGCATCAGGCACCTCCACCCAGAGGCTCATCCGGCCCCGGGAAGTCATCTTCAGGCGCCAGGTCACCTTCCGAGGTGGCCGCCACCCGAGCCACTTCTTCGAGCGTCGTCACACCGCGCAAGGCATAATCCATCGCGCACCGCCCCAACGGGCGATACAGGTGACTCTGCTTCGCAGCCCTGCTGAAGCCGGAGACGTCCTGCTGTCGCAGGGCATCCAGCATGGGTTCGTTCATCTCGAGCATTTCATAGACCCCGATCCGCCCCTTGTAGCCGGTATTGCTGCACTGGTAGCACCCCCGCCCGTGAACAAATCCGGCTTCCCGATCGAGAGGATCAAGGTCGAAGGTCTCCAGCCAAACCCGCTCCTGCTCCGTGGGTTCATAGGGTACGGAGCAGTTCTCGCACACCCGGCGCACCAGGCGCTGAGCCACCACACCAAGCAGGGAACTGGACACCAGGAAGGGTTCGGCGCCCATATCAATCAGGCGCATGGCACTGCTGATGGAGTCGTTGGTATGCAGGGTGGACAACACGAGGTGACCCGTCATGGCGGCGCGCAGACCGATTTCCACGGTCTCCCGATCCCGCATCTCGCCCACCAGCATGATGTCCGGGTCCTGGCGCAGGCCGGCCCGCAGAACATTCGCGAACTCCAGCCCGATCCTGGGATTGACTTGCACCTGGGTGATCCGGGGTAGCCGGTATTCCACCGGATCCTCGGCGGTAATGATCTTCACTTCAGGGCGGTTGAGCTCGCTCAGGGCGCCATACAGAGTCGTGGTCTTACCGCTACCGGTCGGACCGGTCACCAGGATCATGCCGTAGGGTTTGCGGATCATCCGCCGGAAACGCTGCAACAACTCCCCGGGCATGCCGATACTGTCGAGATCCAGCAGGCCCTGGCTCTGGTCCAGCAGGCGCATGACCACGGATTCGCCGTACTGAACGGGCATGGTGGAAATCCGGACGTCAATGCTGCGGCCCCTCACCCGCAGGTTGAAACGACCGTCCTGGGGCAGGCGTTTCTCGGAGATATTGAGGCCAGCCATCAGCTTCAGGCGCAGGACCAGCGCGGCGTTGACCCGCTTTTCCTTCATCACGTGCTCTTGCAGCACACCGTCCACCCGCTGCCGGATCCGCACCACGGTCTCGTCCGGCTCGATGTGAATATCGGAGCTTCGGGCTTGCACGGCATCTTCGAACAGGGTCTTGAGCAGACGGACTACCGGGGCGTCTTCGCTTTCTGGCTCGGCCGACATACTGGCCAGGTCAAACGCGTCGTCGGAGAGCTCGTCTTCCAGCTCTTCGGCGAGAGAGGCGATCTCCTCAGTTCGGCGGTACACCAGATCAAGGGTAGAGAGCAGTTCGCTCTCACGCACAACGGCCTGACGGATGGGCTGTTTCAGGACCCGTACCAGCTCGTCGTAGGCAAAGATATCCAGGGGGTCTGCCATGCCCACCAGCAGTTCGCCGTTCTGTTCTTCCAGAACAAGCGCCCGGAAGCGGCGGGCCATGGCCTCGGGCAGCCGGCGGACCAGCTTCTCATTGAAGCGGAAGTGGCGCAGCTGCACGAAAGGCAGGTTCAGTTGTCGCGAGAGCATGTTGAGGATGGTGTCCTCATCCACGTAGCCAAGATCCACGAGGGTCTTGCCCAGCTTACGCCCGCTGTTTTTCTGCTCCCGCAGGGCGGTCTGCAGCTGCTCCTCGGTGATGACGTCGTTCTGCACCAGCAGGTCGCCAAGACGGAGCTTTTTCTTCGGTTCCGTTGCCATTCAGCCTGCCTGTAACTGTTTCAAACGTTCACGGACATAATCCGCCAGCGAGGACGATAACCCCGGTAGCGAAGCCGCCTGGGTGTAGGCTCGCTTGGCACTGGCGGACTTGCCCTGGGATTCAAGCGCGACACCAAGCCCGACCCACCAGGCCGCCCGGCTGTCGTCAGTGGTCAGCAGTGCGGTCCACTGTTCCGCCGCGTCGCCATTCTCGCCAGCTTGCTGCAGCAGGGTCGCCAGGGTTACCCGATACTCGATATGCCCCTGCAGCGGCGGAACCTGACTGCGCAGGACCGAGAGCGCACCGTCCAGGTCACCGGTGTCCAGCAACCCCCTCGCCCGCAGAAGGCGCAATTCAGGCACCGGCATGACCTCCGAGGCGGGCAGCCAGGCCAGGGCAATTTCCGGCTGGCCTTCCACCAGCAGCGCCCGCGCCATGGTCGCGCGACTCACCGGAGCCTGCTGGTCCGCCAGCAATGCCCGCAAACGGTCACCCGCTTCCCGGAACCGACCTTGCCGGAGCAACGACGCCAGCTCGCGGCTGACCCGGCGATCGATCGTCTCCGGTGTCTCCCGAACCTCTTTAACCTGCGCCGGCTCCGATTCGGACTCTGGTTCAACTCGCGGCTCCCGGTTTGAAGCGGGTTCCGTCGGCTCCGGCGGAGTCGTCTGAGCAACCTGTTTTTCCGGTGCCGCCTCGGGCACGGGAGCAGGCTCCGGTTCATTTTCCGATAAGGCTTGCGACTGCGTTTCAGATGCCAAGGCCACGACCGGCTCTGGCTCTTTCACCTCTGGTGCGTCATCCGCTGGCGATTCAGGCAGAGGGTTCGTAACCGGTTTCTCCGGCTCCGGATCAACCGCAGACTCCGTGGCGATGTTCTGCTGTTGCTCCGTCACCAACGGTGTCGACTCCTCGGGCTCTGCCTGAACAGCTGTTGGAGGTTGCGGATTGCCGGCAAGCAGGGCATAACCGGCCACCGCCGCCAGCACGACGACCATCACCACCAGCACCGGCACCAACCGGTTCCTGCGGACGGGCGCGGCATAAGACTGGCCGGTATAAGCAGCAGGCGCCTCCGGCTTCTGCTGGCGTTGCTCTGCGGCGCGGAGTGCATCGTTCAGCAGGCTCATAACCACCTCGCCAACAGGCCAGGCTGCCTGGCGCTTTCGGTATCCCGGATGGCACTGAGCACGTGAGCACGAACCACCTGTCGGGCCCCCTGCCCCCATGCGGCAAGCATCGACTTGTGCGCCAGGATATTTACCAGCCTCGGAACCCCGCCGGAAGCCCGGGTAATCAGCTTCAAGGCGCCCGGGGCGAACAACTCACCGCCGTTATATCCGGCCTGGGTCAGGCGATGGTGCAGGTAATGGCCAACGGATTGCCGATCAAGGGCGTCCAGCTGATATTGAAAGGTGATGCGCTGGCGTAACTGGCGAAGGCTCTCTTTGCCAAGCAGCGCATCCAGCTCCGGCTGACCGAACAGCACGACCTGCAACAGCTTGGTGCTCTCCGTTTCAAGATTGGTTAACAGCCGCAGTGCCTCGATGGTGGGCTCCGGCATGGCCTGGGCCTCGTCGATCACCAACACCACCGGTTGCCCCGCCATCGCCAATTCGATCAGGCGCTGGTTCAGGCCTTTGAGCACCTGGTGGGTGTTGGCACATCGGCTTACATCCACGCCCAGCTCCTCTGCGACCGCCTCGTACAGGGTCTCCGGCGCCAGGTGCGGATTGGGGATGTAGGCCGTGTTTGCCTTGCCATCGAGTTTGTTGAGCAGCAAGCGACACAGCAGAGTCTTGCCGGTACCCACCTCCCCGGTGATTTTGATGAAGCCTTCCCGCTCCTGCAACGCGACCAGCAACAGCTCCAATGCATCAGCATGGCTGGGCGCCCGCAGAAAGTAGCGGGTGTTAGGCGTCAGTGCGAACGGTGCTTCCTGCAGTCCGAAATGGCTTTCGTACATATCAGCGTGGCGCTTTCTCCGGCTCCGGCGTAACTGACCGCGAGGACTGCAGCAGCTCCCGCAGCACTTCCATGCGTTCCCGGCTGGCAGAAACATCCGCGTTCATCGTAGCTGCCTGGGCCACAACCGGCCGCAACAGGATCACCAGTTCGCTCTTACGGGACTCGAACCGGCGCTGCTTGAACAGCTCACCGACCAGAGGAATCTCGCTGAAGAAGGGTACCGAGGAATTGGTGTCTTCACTGGTATTCTGGATCAGGCCACCAATCACCACGATCTGGCCGCTTTCGGCCCGGACCACGCTGTCGGTCTCCCGGACCTTACTGGCTGCCAGGGGCAAGGTCACGTCCCGCTCACCGATGGTGATTATTTTTTCCTGGTCGTTCACCTCGCTGACCGACGGATGCACGTGCAGGGTAATGTTTCCGTCCTCGCCAATCTGCGGCGTTACGTCCAGGGAGATGCCGGAGAAGAACGGCGTCAACTCCACCGAGGTAGAGGTGCTGTCCGAGCCGGTGACAGTGGAATTCTCGTCATCAAAGTCGATGTCGGTGACAAAGAACTCGTCAGTGCCCACCTTGATCACCGCCTTCTGGTTATTCACCGTGGAAATCCGCGGGCTGGAGAGGATCTGTACGTTACCCTGGGTACCCAGCAACTCGATCAGCGCGGAAAAACTCCCTTCGCGGAACGTGGCCGAGAACAGGCCGCCGATGTCCGATGTTTGAATGGCTTGTCCGGCCAGGCTCTGGGCGGTGAAATCCACTGGCAATCCGTCTGCTGAAGTTACCGAGGAAGCACGCTGGAGATCCGACCAGTTAATGCCCTGCTGATAGCCCTCGTTAAGTGCCACCTCCAGAATCTTGGCTTCCAACACCACTTGGCGCTGCATAATCAGCTCGGTCCGGCGCAGGTAATCCTCCACCAGTCGCAGCTGCTCGGAACCACCCCGCACCATGATCAGCCCCGGGCCCGGGTTCACAATGACCTGGCCACCGTCTCCAGTGCTCACGATCATTTCCACCGAGGTGCGCAGGTCCTGCCAGAAATCCGATTCGGTTTCGGTGGAGATGGCGGTGCCGATCAGACTCCGGGTTTCTCCGTTGCCGGTATCGCCATTACTTGCATTGCTACGGGAGCTGGTCACCTGGCCGGAGCTCACACGAGTTTCGGAACCACCCTTGCGTTTGAAGTGCAGGTAGTCGATGGGAAAGATCCGGGTCTGGATGCGGTCGGCGTTGACCTGGTACAAGCGGCCCTTACGCTGGATATCCAGCCCGTACAGGTCGGCGACAATGTCCATGACCGCAGGCACCGTGACGTCCCGCAGGCGAAGGTCAATCGCGGTCGTGACGTCCGGATGCACCACCACATTGAATCGGGTACCGGTCACCAGGGACTGGAAGAAGCTGTCTGCTGCTACTCCCCGGGCGTTGACGTCGAAGCGTTCTTCCAGATCGTTATCCGCAGCAAGGGGCGGCAACAGCTGGGCGCTGATATCGGCGGGCATGGCTGAGGTGGCCGGCGCACGGGAGTCACTCGCTCGCTGTTGTTCGGCTTCGGCCTGTTCGAGTGACCGCACGATCTCATCCGCCGCGTCCGTGGAGGTGGCTGCTCCGGTCCGCATCAGCGGATTGTTGCTACAGGCGGTCAACACCATTCCCGCAGCAACGATCAGCGCCAATCTCTTTGTGAAAGTCATGGTTGCCTGAATGTCCGTCATTGGGTTCTCCGCACTTGCGGAAGCTTGTCCAGGTAAAGCACCCGGGGATTGCCCCGGTCCAGCACCTCGACCCGGTCCTTATGGATTTTTCGCACGTGGATGCCATTGATGCCCTGCCCCTCCCGGAGCGCTTCACCGTCGATCACCGCCACTTTGCGGTCCTGTCCGTAGACAATCGAATCCAGGGACAGGGACCTCAGCGGTTGGCTCTCGGGTGCCGTTGCATCGTTACCCGGCGGCTTCGTGGGATCCTGCAGAGCTGCAGCGGGTGTGCTGGCAAACACGAGGATGATGGCAATCGCGGTTCCGGTCAGTTTCATGTCATACCCCCAACCATGCTTTTTCCATGCTCAGGGTCCGCACTTCGATCACCGCCTCACCGACCGGCCAGGCGGTGGCGTCATACTCCAGCCGCACCCATCCCAACCGGTCATCCATGGCCTCCAGACGCTCAAGGTAAGCGAGCACCTCGAGATAACCACCTCGGACGCGCAGCTCGACCGGGTGCGCGAACAACAGTGGCTCGGATGTACTGTCAGAGGCATCAGTGCCGGCAGAGGCCGGTTCTCCGGCAACCGCGTAGACCGGTTCCGGCGCTTTCAACTCCATGGCCTCAAGAGTCAGTCCCTGCTGGGCCGCGAGCATCTCCCGAACCAGCGCCACCATGGCTCTCGGCGCGATGAGCTGACCCGCGGTTTCAGCGACCTGCCGGTCCAACTGTGCCAGCCGACGCTGGCGCTGCTCGAGGCGTTGACGCAACTCCGCCGAAGGATCCCGCGCCAGAATCTGTTCAAGTTCCTGTTGCCGGGAAAGCAGATCCGTCTGGCGGGTCTCCGCCAGCACCCGACGATTTTCCAGGTTGCGGATCTCCTGCGTCACCGGGCCCAGAACGAATTCCCAGCCGGCAAAAAGCACTATCGCGAGGACCGTCAAAAGCAGCAGCGACCTTTCTCTGCTGGCACGACCATTAAACCAGCGTCCGAGTCTCTGCAGGCTACTCTGCTCGCCACTACTCATGAGTCCTCCCCGGCGCCACGCTCACTGGCCACAAAGAATTCCACCCAGCTTTGATCATCCGGGCGATCCAGCCTGAACACGCTGAACGTCCGACCGGTAAAGGCGGGCGCTTCGCCCAGCTGTTCCAGGTACACCGGGACCTGCTCCGAATCACGAGTACGGCCCTCAAGCTGAATTCTCTGGGGCTGTGCTTCCAGGACAATACGGGTGAGCCAGACATTCTCCGGAATCTGCTTCGCCAACGCGGCCATTCGAGGGGAAAAACCGCTGCCAGGGCTCAGCACCAACCCCTGCACGCGTTCAAGCAGCTTCTGACGGCGGGCCAGGGTGTCGCTGATCCTGTGCAAGGCCGCCTCCAGTTCGGGATCCGGCTGACGGCGCTCAACCGCCTCGGACAAGACACCCACCGCATCGTCCAGCCGGGCATTCTGCTGCTCCAACCCAGCGACCTGTTGTGCCAATTGGCGCTGTTCATAATTGAGCCAGGCGCCATAGCCGGCAATCACCAGTATCGATAAAGCGGTAATGGCGAGGGCGCGAACGGCGGACAACCGCTGATGGCGGGAGCGCAACTCACTGGTATACAGGTTGACCTGCTGAATCATTTACCCGTCTCCCCGGCCAGCGGCAATCCGGCGCTCCAGGCCAGCAGACACCGGCTGTCGACAGGCTCCTCAACTCCCACAGTGGAGCAGTCCAGGTTGCTGACGCCCGATGCCAGGTAGGAAGACAACATCGAGGCCAGGGGCAGCGTGCTGTCCCTGGCCACCAGCCGAATAGTTGCAGGCGCCACCTGCCCCATCTGACTCTCGTAATAATCCAGGGAACGCTGAATTTCCAGGGCCAGAGTCTGCACTACATTCTCTTGCCTCGCGGCATCCCGCAAACCCGCCGCCGACACATCAAGGCGCCGGGAGAGGTAGAGAATCGGGCCGCGGCAGATAATTATCTGGCCATAGCTTTCCCGAAGATGAACCAGGGCAGCGCCCTTGCTGTCCGGATCCAATCGGGTCACCAGGTTTCGCAGGGCCAGCTCGGCAATATTGATGCGGCCCGTTTTCAGACCGGACTGTTGCAGCAGTTGAACCAGCTCCTTGAGCAGGGATTTGCGGGCCGCCACCACATTTACCAACTCACCGCGGCCACGGGCAGCATCACTGGGGAATGGAAACACATCGGATATGGCGTCGGCGGGGCTGAATTCGAGCAGATCCCGCAACTTCCACTTGAGCGCATCGGCAAGTTCGGAATCATCGAGCCCGTTCGGGCGCTCCATCTGAAACACCTGATACTGCTCCATGGGCAGCACCAGATCTGTGACACAACCACTCCAGCCCTGCTCGTCCACCAAGGCACGAAGTGCATCAGCCCGGCGGGCCGGCCGGCATTCAGAAAACCCGAACCTCTGTGCAGACGAGGCTGGTGCAACCGCCCAGGCTATTCCGTCCGGGCGCACCTCGAGGGTTACGCGCACGGTGGAACCGCCAGGTTTCAAGAATCCGGTGATCTTGTCAAAAAAGGGTGTGTGAACCATGAACCAGCGCTGGAAGCAGGGCCACTCGCAAGGCCCCTGTTGTCATTATGCGCCTGAATGACAGGCGAAGCTTCTTTTGACCCGCAATGATAGGTCAAAAAGTGAGCGCGCTTCCATGTTTTTTTGAGCCATTTCACGTTCTTTTGCGTTAGCGTAACAAAAAGCCCCGGACGCGCTTGCAATCCGGGGCTTTTCATGGGGGGCGGTGAGCCTACCCGTCAGAAGGGGATATCATCGTCAAAATCATCAACCGGCTCAGGCATATTGCCCTGGGACGGCTGGTTATAACCACCGGACTGCTGCCCCTGTGCCGGCGGATTCTGCTGACCCGCGGGCGCATTGTAGTTCGACTGCTGCGGACGGCCTGCCGGCGCTCCCTGGCTCATGCCGCCTTCACCACCACGGCTGTCGAGCATCTGCATCTGGCCATTGATGTCGACCACCACTTCCGTGGTGTAACGATCCTGGCCATCCTGGCCCTGCCACTTCCGGGTCTGCAGCTTGCCCTCAATGTAGACCTTGGAACCTTTGCGCAGGTACTGGCCCGCCACTTCGGCCACCTTGCCGAACAGCACGACGCGGTGCCACTCGGTTTTTGGCACCAGTTGACCGGTCTGACGATCCTTGTAGCTCTCATCCGTTGCCAGATTCAGGTTCACCACCGCATTACCGTTCGGGGTGTAGCGGGTATCCGGATCCTGGCCCAGATTGCCGATAAGAATGACCTTGTTTACGCCTCGTGCCATTGTTAACTCCTGAGTATGTTCTCGAGGGAAGTCGCGCTCCCTGCGGCTTCCCAAATTTCAGTAACCGTTACCCTGCCGGACAAACGCGAGGTCCGCAAGTAACCCTTCATCAAATGTCTGCTTGTCCACCTTGAGATAGGCGGTCGCGGCATCTTCGACGATAACCACATCCTGAACGCCGGGCAGCCGGCGCAGACGATCATCAATGTCGCTGTAGGTCTGGCTGACCGCCTGCTGTAACTGTACCACGAAACTGGTGGTGTAGCCCGGCGCCGGCATGGTCAGCGCGACCAGCAACCAGAGCGCCAGCACAGCCACCATGAGCCAGACCACGCCCTGAACGCCGACCGCCTCCAACAGCATGCCGCCCAGAGAACCACCGATAAACGCGCCGAGGAACTGGGAGGTTGAATACACCCCCATGGCCGTCCCCTTGCTCGCCGCCGGCGCTTCCTTGCTGATCAGCGACGGCAGGCTGGCTTCCAGCAGGTTGAAGGCCATAAAGAAGAAGAACAGGACGAACCAGGCCGCAATCAGGCTCACCTTCACCCCGGTCAGACCGGCGGTCGCCAGCGTCAGCAAGGCAATGGCACCGCACAGCACGGGCTTCATCTTGCGCTTCTTCTCTCCGATGATAATGAACGGAACCATCGCAAAGAAGGACGTCACCATCACCGTCAGATAGAACCACCAATGGGAGCTGGCCGCCAGGCCGAGACGCTCTTCCAGGACCGCCGGAAAAACCAGGAACAACGCCGTCAATACCAGGTGCAGGGCAAAGATGCCAAAATCCAGCCGCACCAGCCGGCCGTCTTGGAGCACCCGCCCCAACATATCCCTTGCCGGATGGGTATCGGCACTGATCTTTTGCTGGTGCGGATTGGGCACCACACGATTCACCACCACCAGCGCAATCACCGCCAGCGCTGCAGTCGCGTAGAAAATTCCCTGCAATCCCCAGACGCTGCCCAACAGCGGCCCCAGAACCAGGGAGACCGAAAACGACAGCCCGATGGAGATCCCTACCGTCGCCATCGCCTTGGTGCGCTCTTCTTCCCGCGTCAGATCACTGAGCAACGCCATCAACACACTGGCAATCGCGCCGGCGCCCTGGAGAATCCGCCCGGCAATTACAACGTATATGGAGTCAGTTGCGCCGGCGAGCAGGCTGCCGGAGGCAAACAGGATCAGTCCCAGGTAAATCATCTTCTTGCGGCCGACCCGGTCAGACAGCAGGCCGAAGGGGATTTGCAACAGAGCCTGGCTCAGGCCATAGGCACCGATGGCGAGACCGAGCAGTGCCGGCGTGGCGCCCCGGAGATCCTCACCGAGCAACATGAACACTGGCAAGACCATAAACAGCCCCAGCATTCGCATGGCATACACCGATGCCAGGGCTGCTACGGAGCGTTTTTCCAGCGCGTTCATCGCGATGTTCACCTCAGCCGGGGTTGAAAGCATGTACACGGGAGGCCACATACCTCCCGTTGGCGGCGCATTGTAACAGAACCTATCGGGCCGAGGGACTTCTGTCATGGCCTCGGTCAATACCGGTTTCACCGGCCTTCCGGTAACGGGGTATAATTGTCGTTTTTTCCAGTCAGAGAGGTGTTATGGACCATATCCAGATCAAGGGCGCACGCACCCACAACCTGAAGAACATCGACCTGGATATGCCAAGGGACAAGCTGATCGTGATCACAGGCCTGTCCGGCTCCGGAAAATCCTCGCTGGCTTTCGACACCCTCTATGCCGAGGGGCAGCGCCGCTACGTGGAGTCTCTCTCCACCTATGCCCGGCAGTTCCTGTCCATGATGGAAAAGCCCGATGTGGACCATATCGAGGGCCTGTCACCGGCGATCTCGATTGAGCAGAAATCCACCTCTCACAACCCGCGCTCGACGGTCGGCACGATCACCGAGATTTACGATTACCTGCGACTGCTGTTTGCCCGCGCCGGTGAGCCCCGCTGCCCCGATCACGGCCAGCCACTGGAGGCCCAGACCGTGAGCCAGATGGTGGATCAGGTCCTGGCCATGCCCGAGGGCAGCAAGTTGATGATCCTGGCTCCGGTCATCCGGGACCGCAAAGGCGAGCACCTGCATGTGATCGACAACATGCGCAGCCAGGGCTTCATCCGCCTGCGTGTCGATGGCACGGTCTATGATATCGACGACGTGCCGGCCCTGGACAAGAAACGCAAGCACCAGATCGACGTGGTGGTGGACCGCTTCAAGGTCAAGGAAGGGCTCGAGCAGCGCCTGGCCGAGAGCTTCGAGACCGCCCTGGAGTTGGCTGACGGCATTGCCCTCGTGGCCCCCATGACCGGCGAGGGAGAGGAACACACGTATTCCGCCCGCTATGCCTGTACCCAGTGCGGATATTCCCTGAGCGAGCTGGAGCCGAGACTTTTCTCCTTCAACAATCCCGCCGGTGCCTGCCCCGCCTGTGATGGCCTGGGTGTAAAACAGTTCTTCGATCCCGAGAAGATCATCCAGCACCCTGAAGCAACTCTTGCGGAAGGGGCGATCAAGGGCTGGGATCGCCGCGCTGTCTATTATTTCCAGATGCTATCCAGTGTGGCAGAGCATTACGGAATGGACCTGGAAACGCCGTGGGTCGATCTCCCCGAATCCTTCCAGCAGGTCCTGCTCAACGGATCGGGTACGGAAGAAATCCCGTTCCGCTACGTCAACTCACGCGGGCACATCATGGAAAAGGCGCACCCGTTCGAGGGGATTTTGCCGAATCTGGAACGCCGCTACCGGGAGACCGACTCACAAAGCATGCGGGAGGAACTGGCCCGGAACCTGAGCACGCAGCCCTGTAAGGATTGCGGGGGCTCCCGACTGCGCCGGAGCGCGCGCCACGTATTCATCGAGGACCGGAACCTGCCGGAGGTGACTCACCTGCCGGTTGGCGAAGCCCACGACTATTTCGAGGCTCTCTCCCTGCCCGGACGGAAAGGCGAGATTGCCGAAAAGATTCTCAAGGAAGTTCGGGAGCGACTGCAGTTCCTGGTGAATGTGGGACTGGAATACCTCACCCTGGAGCGGAGCGCCGACACGCTATCCGGTGGCGAAGCCCAGCGTATCCGCCTGGCCAGCCAGATCGGGGCTGGCCTGGTGGGCGTCATGTATATCCTGGATGAGCCTTCTATCGGACTGCATCAACGGGACAACGACCGCCTGCTGGCTACCCTCACCCACCTCCGGGACCTCGGCAACACCGTGATTGTGGTGGAACACGATGAGGATGCCATTCGCGCTGCCGACCATGTCATCGACATCGGTCCCGGCGCCGGTGTTCACGGCGGACACGTGGTCGCGCACGGCACACCACAGGACATCATTGCCAATGAGAACTCCCTGACCGGCCAGTACCTCAGTGGCCAAAAGGAAATCGCAGTACCGGGCAAACGGAACACCGGTTCCGGCAAGCACCTGACCCTCACGGGCGCCACCGGCAACAACCTGCAGGACGTTACCCTGAACCTCCCGCTGGGGATCATGACCTGCATCACCGGTGTCTCCGGTTCCGGCAAGTCCACGCTGATCAACAGCACTCTCTATCCGGTGGCGGCGGCCAAGTTGAACAAGGCCACCAGCCTGAACCATTCGCCATACCAGAAACTGAAGGGCCTCGACCACCTGGACAAGGTCATCGACATCGACCAGAGCCCGATTGGCCGGACACCCCGATCGAACCCTGCCACCTACACCGGCCTGTTCACGCCGATCCGCGAACTGTTTGCCGGCACCCAGGAAGCGCGCTCCCGGGGCTACAAACCCGGCCGCTTTTCGTTCAACGTGAAAGGCGGTCGTTGCGAGGCCTGCCAGGGCGATGGCGTTATCAAGGTGGAAATGCACTTCCTGCCGGACATCTACGTCCCGTGTGATGTGTGCAAGGGCAAACGCTATAACCGGGAAACCCTGGAAGTCCGGTACAAGGGCAAGAACATTCACGAAGTGCTCGAGATGACCGTTGAGGAAGGCCGCGAGTTTTTTGATGCGGTCCCGTTCCTTGCCCGCAAGCTCCAGACCTTGATGGACGTTGGTCTGTCTTACATTCGATTGGGCCAGAGCGCCGTCACGCTATCCGGGGGCGAAGCGCAGCGGGTGAAACTCGCCAAGGAGCTATCGAAGCGCGATACAGGCAAGACACTGTATATCCTCGATGAGCCGACCACCGGACTGCATTTCTACGACATCCAACAGCTGCTCAACGTACTCCAGCGACTTCGGGATCATGGCAACACCATCGTGGTCATCGAGCACAACCTGGATGTGATCAAGACCGCAGACTGGATTGTGGATCTGGGCCCGGAAGGTGGCTCCGGCGGCGGGCAGATCATTGCCGAGGGAACGCCGGAGGAGGTGGCGGAGAGTCCGGTGTCTCACACCGGGCGGTATCTGAAGCCGATGCTGGCGAAGTCCTGAGCTGGCAGGGATAGCTGAACATGGGGTCAGATGAAAGCGTTCATCTGACCCCTTTTTTATGTCCGGACTAATCGAAGACCCACGTCGAACCTGGGGTCAGATGAAGGCTTTCATCTGACCCCTTTTTTGCCGAACCTTCCGGGACTCCGCTTGAACCCGGGGTCAGAAGAAGGCTTTCTTCTGACCCCATCTTTATACCGGACACAAAAAAGCCGGGAGTGTTTCCACCCCCGGCTTTTTCAGAACTACTCCGAAGAAATTAATCTTCGTCTTCGTCCACTTCTTCCGCTTCGATATCCAGCGGGCGACCGACCAGCTCGACGAATGCCATCGGGGCATTGTCACCAGCACGGAAACCACACTTCAGGATACGAAGATATCCACCCGGACGGTCGCTGTAACGCGGGCCCAGCTCGTCAAACAGCTTGGCGACCGCTGCATCGTCGCGCAGGCGCGAGAACGCCAGGCGACGGTTTGCAACCGAATCATTCTTGGAAAGCGTGATCAAAGGCTCAGCTACCCGACGAAGCTCTTTGGCTTTCGGCAGCGTTGTTTTGATCAGCTCGTGTTCAACCAGTGACGCAGTCATGTTACGGAACATGGCCTTGCGATGCGCACTGGTCCTGCTGAACTTACGACCACTCTTACGATGACGCATTGCTCTGATTCCTTACCTTAAACTAATCGGCGATTAACCGCCCAGAACCCGGTCGTCGCCACGGAGGCTAGCCGGCGGCCAGTTATCAAGACGCATGCCCAGAGACAAACCACGGGACGCCAGAACGTCCTTGATCTCGGTCAGCGACTTCTTGCCAAGGTTAGGCGTCTTCAGCAGCTCAACTTCTGTGCGCTGAATCAGATCGCCGATATAGTAAATGTTCTCAGCCTTCAAGCAGTTAGCTGAACGCACTGTCAATTCCAGATCATCTACCGGACGCAGCAGAATCGGATCGATTTCTTCCTCTTCTTCCACACGCTCCGGCTCTTTCTCGTGATCGAAATCAACGAACACCGCCAGTTGCTGCTGGAGGATGGTCGCGGCCCGGCGAATCGCTTCTTCCGGGTCGATGGTGCCATTGGTCTCCAGATCAATTACCAGCTTGTCCAGATCAGTACGCTGCTCAACCCGTGCGCTTTCGACGGCGTAAGCCACGCGGCGAACCGGGCTGAAGGTTGCATCCAGCTGCAGGCGTCCGATGGCGCGAGTTTCGTCCTCGTCAAGACCACGCTGGTCGGCCGGCTCATAGCCACGACCGCGGGCAACGCGCAGACGCATGTTCAACTCACCGTTTTCACTCAGGTGACAGATCACATGGTCCGGGTTGGCGATCTCGACATCGTGATCCAGCTTGATGTCACCGGCTGTTACAACGCCCGGGCCTTTCTTGCTGAGGGTCAGCTCAGCCTCGTCCCGGCCGTTCATTTTCACGGCGACGCCCTTGAGATTCAGCAGAATCTCGATGACGTCCTCCTGGACACCCTCAATGGCGCTGTACTCGTGCAGGACACCGTCGATCTGCGCTTCAGTAATGGCGCAGCCCGGCATCGAAGACAAGAGAATACGGCGCAGTGCGCTGCCCAGGGTATGACCGAAGCCCCGCTCGAGCGGCTCCAGAGTCACCTTGGCGCGCGTGGCGCTGGATTCTTTCACGTCAATGGTACGAGGTGTCAATAACTCATGTACTGAACGCTGCATAGACGCCCCTATCTGCTATCGTTGCTTACTGGGCTTTACTTGGAGTAAAGCTCGACGATGAGGTTCTCGTTGATGTCGGCCGGCAGTTCAGTACGCTCAGGCACTGACTTGTAAACGCCGGACATCTTGTTGGCGTCAACCTCTACCCAGCTTACCGGTGCGCGGCTGGCAGACAGATCCAGAGCGCCTTTGACGCGCAGCTGGTTCTTGGCCTTTTCACGCACGCTCACAACGTCACCCGGCTTGACCTGATAAGACGGAATGTTTACCGACTTGTCGTTGACCAGGATCGCCTTGTGAGAGACGAGCTGACGGGCTTCTGCACGGGTAGAACCAAAGCCCATGCGATATACAACGTTGTCCAGGCGACCTTCCAGAAGTTGCAGCAGGTTTTCACCGGTTGCACCCTTCAGGCGGGCAGCCTCTTTGTAGTAGTTGCGGAACTGCTTCTCAAGCACGCCATAGATACGACGGACTTTCTGTTTTTCACGAAGCTGTACGCCGTACTCGGACAGACGACCGCGACGCGCGCCGTGCATACCCGGCGGAGTCTCGATGTTGCACTTGGAATCGAGCGCGCGAACGCCGCTCTTCAGAAAAAGATCTGTCCCTTCACGACGAGACAGCTTGCACTTCGGGCCTATATAACGAGCCATATTTCACTGTCTCCTGTGTTAGACGCGGCGCTTCTTGGGCGGACGGCAGCCGTTATGGGGAATCGGCGTCACATCAGTGATGTTGGTGATCTTGTAGCCACACGCGTTCAGCGCGCGAACTGCAGATTCACGTCCGGGCCCAGGACCCTTAACCTCTACGTCCAGGTTTTTAAGGCCGTATTCAGCAGCCGCGTTACCGGCTCTTTCAGCTGCTACCTGCGCAGCAAAAGGTGTACTCTTACGTGAGCCGCGGAAACCGGAACCACCGGAGGTGGCCCAGGACAGGACGTTGCCCTGACGGTCCGAAATGGTCACGATAGTGTTGTTGAAGGACGCGTGAATGTGCGCGACGCCATCAACAACCGTCTTTTTCACCTTTTTACGGGTACGTGTACCTGGCTTTGCCATGTTTGCCTACCTGTTACTTGCGAATAGGTTTGCGAGGACCTTTACGGGTGCGGGCGTTGGTCTTGGTGCGCTGGCCACGGACCGGAAGGCCATGACGGTGGCGCAGACCACGGAAGCAACCGAGATCCTTCAAACGCTTGATGTTCATCTGTACTTCACGACGCAGATCGCCTTCGACGGTGAACTTGCCCACTTCGGTACGAAGTGCTTCAAGCTGCTCGTCGCTCAGGTCCTTGACCTTAAGGTCCGGCTTGACGCCGGTTGCGTCGCAAAGCTTCTGGGCTGTTGTCTTGCCAACACCGAAGATGTAGGTCAGCGAGATAACAGCATGTTTGTTATCGGGTATATTGACACCGGCTATACGTGCCATCCAAATTACTCCGCGTTCAAAGCTTTGCTGTGTGAATTTTCCGCCACAAAAAGGGCGCGAAATAATAGCGCCTGACCCGCTTCCGAGTCAAGCGCCATCATTCCGAACCCCTTTTGCAATGTCAGGAGTGTTCCCGGAGGAATCAGCCCTGGCGCTGCTTGTGACGAGGCTCCGTGCAGATGACTCGAACCGAGCCATTGCGACGAATTACTTTGCAGTTACGGCAAATTTTCTTTACCGAAGCGCGTACTTTCATTGTCGACTCCAGTTTTCAAGGGGAACGGGGTTAACCGTTCCGTCCATAGCCCTTGAGATTGGACTTCTTCATCAGCGATTCATACTGATGGGACATCAGGTGCGACTGTACCTGCGCCATGAAATCCATCACCACGACTACCACAATCAGCAGTGACGTACCGCCCAGATAGAAGGGTACATTCCCTGCCACCATCAGGAACTGAGGGAACAGGGACACTGCCGCAATGTACATTGCGCCGAACAGCGTCAAGCGGGTCAGCACACCGTCAATATATTTGGCGGTCTGCTCGCCCGGACGGATGCCCGGAATAAACGCTCCTGAGCGCTTGAGGTTATCCGCGACTTCTTTCGGATTGTACATCAGCGCTGTGTAGAAGAAGCAGAAGAATACCACTGCTGCCGCGAACAGGATAATGTACAGAGGCTGGCTCGGCGCCAGAGCCTGGGAAACGTCACTCAACCATTCCATGCCTTCGCCCTGGCCAAACCACTGCCCGATGGAAGCCGGGAACAGCAGGATGGAAGACGCAAAGATGGGCGGAATAACACCCGCCATGTTCACCTTCAGCGGCAAATGACTGGACTGCTGGGCAAAGACCCGGCGCCCCTGCTGCCGCTTGGCATAGTTAATGGTCAGGCGACGCTGGCCACGCTCCATGAACACCACAAAACCGATAACGGCCACAGCCAGGATACCGATCCCGAGCACCACCAGGAGGCTCATCTCGCCGTTGCGGGCCTGTTCAAGTGTCTGGCCGATTGCACCAGGCAATCCGGCAACGATCCCGGCGAAGATCAGCAACGAAATGCCGTTGCCAACGCCACGCTCGGTGATCTGCTCACCCAGCCACATCATGAACACTGCACCACTGACAAACGAAACCACCGCCACGAAGTGGAAGCTGAAGCTATCGTTAAAGGTGACACCCTGAGATGCCAGCCCGACAGAAATACCAGCGCCCTGAACCAGGGCCAGGATCACCGTACCGTACCGCGTATACTGGCTGATCTTGCGACGACCAGCCTCGCCTTCCTTCTTCAGCTGCTCAAGCTGCGGACTGACCGCAGTCATGAGCTGCATGATAATGGAGGCCGAGATGTACGGCATGATGCCGAGTGCGAAGATACTCATGCGCTCAAGCGCACCACCAGAGAACATGTTGAACATACTCAGGATCGTGCCCTGATTCTGCTCAAACAGTGCCGCCAGACGGTCGGGGTTGATACCCGGCACCGGAATATGGGCACCAATCCGGTACACCAGCAATGCCAGGAAGACAAACCAGAGCCGCGAACGCAGCTCTGCCAGTCCTTTACCCGCGCCCGAAGGCAATGATGCTGTCTTGGCCATTTAGTCCTCGACTCGCCTTAGTCCTCGACTTTACCGCCCGCTGCAGCAATCGCTTCGCGTGCGCCTTTGGTGACCCGCAGACCCTTGACGGTTACCGCACGATCCAGCTCGCCGGACAGGATAACCTTGGCCTCACGAATCTCTTCACGGATCACGTCAGCCTTCTTCAGGGCGTCCAGATCAACAACGTCGCCATCCACTTTCGCCAGTTCATTCAGGCGAATCTCGGCAACATAACGCTGCTGACGGGAGGTGAAACCAAACTTCGGCAGACGACGAGCCAGCGGCTGCTGACCGCCCTCGAAACCGGGAGCCACGGTACCACCGGAACGGGACTTCAGACCCTTGTGACCACGACCACCGGTTTTGCCGAGGCCGCTACCGATACCACGACCGACGCGCTTGGCATCAGGACGTGAACCGGGTTCTGGAGCAAGTTCGTTCAGACGCATCTTAGTTCTCCTCAACCCGTACCAGGTAATTTACCCGGTTGATCATGCCGCGGATGGAAGGAGTATCTTCCAGTTCCACGGTCTGACCGATTTTACGAAGACCCAGGCCCTTGACGCACAGCTTGTGCTTGGGCTGACAGCTGATAGGGCTGCGGGTCAGTGTAACCTTGATTGTTTTCGCGTTCGCCATGACTTCAACCCAGAATATCTTCCACGGATTTACCGCGCTTGGCTGCAACGTCCTCAGGCGCCTTCATGGCCTGGAGACCCTTGATAGTGGAACGTACCACGTTCACCGGGTTGGTAGACCCGTAACACTTGGACAGTACGTTCTGCACACCCGCGACTTCCAGAACCGCACGCATCGCACCACCGGCGATGATACCAGTACCTTCGGAGGCCGGCTGCATGTAGACCTTGGAGCCGCCATGCTGGGCCCGGACCGCGTACTGCAGCGTGGTGCCGTCCAGCGCCACATCTACCATGTTCTTGCGTGCAGCTTCCATGGCCTTCTGGATGGCAACCGGAACTTCCCGGGCCTTACCACGGCCGAAGCCAACGCGACCTTTACCATCACCCACTACAGTCAGTGCGGTGAAGGCGAAAATACGGCCACCTTTAACTACTTTGGCGACTCGGTTGACCTGAACCAGCTTCTCCTGGAGCTCAGGCGCCTTCTGTTCGTTAACGCTCATCTTCTCCACCTCTTAGAATTGCAAGCCAGCTTCACGGGCGGCGTCGGCCAGAGCCTGGACGCGACCGTGATAACGGTAACCGGAACGGTCAAACGCAACCTTCTCAACGCCCGCTGCCTTGGCACGCTCAGCGATCAGCTGACCGACCTTCTTGGCAGCATCCACGTTTCCGGTTGCGCCCTGGCGCAGTTCCTTATCCAACGTGGAGGCAGAGGCCAGCACCTTGCTGCCGTCTGCAGTAGTGACCTGGGCATACATATGACGCGGTGTGCGATGAACGCACAGACGATCGGTACCCAGTTCACGGATCTTCATGCGCACTTTGCGTGCGCGACGCAATCTTTCGTTATTCGCGCTCATAGTCCCGCCTTATTTCTTCTTGGCTTCTTTGCGTCTGACCTGCTCATCCGCATAACGAACGCCCTTACCCTTATAAGGCTCGGGCGGACGGAACGCGCGGATTTCCGCAGCGACCTGGCCAACCTGTTGCTTGTCGATACCGCGAATCACGACTTCCGTGTTGGACGGAGTCTCGGCGGTAACACCCTCGGGCAGCTCGTACTCGACCGGGTGTGAGAAACCCAGTGTCAGGTTGAGCTTCTTACCCTGCGCCTGGGCACGGTAACCTACGCCCGTCAGCGTGAGCCTGCGCTCCCAACCTGTAGAAACGCCAGTGACCATGTTGTTAATCAGAGCACGGGTCGTACCAGCAAGAGCACGGGACTGTTTTGCACCATTGCGGGCTTCAAAGCGCAGTACATTCTCTTCCTGCTTTACTTCGACCGCCTGGTGAATGGTGAATTGAAGCGCTCCCTTGGAGCCCTTCACATTGATTTCCTGTCCGTTCAGCTTAACCTCAACACCGGAAGGCAGCACGACAGGATTATTGGCAACCCTGGACATGTGTATCTCCTAGAATACGGTGCAGATGACTTCGCCACCCACGCCGGCAGCTCGTGCGGCGCGGTCTGTCATAACGCCCTTGGACGTTGAGACAATCGCGACTCCCAAACCGCCGGATACTTTCGGCAGTTCCCCAGCGCCTCTGTACTGGCGCAGACTCGGACGGCTGACCCGCTGGATCTCTTCAATAACCGGCTTGCCGCCGAAGTACTTCAGAGTAATGGTCAGCTCGGGCTTCGCGTCAGCTGAAACAGAAAAATCCTCAACGTAGCCTTCGTCCTTCAGGACCTGGGCCACGGAGACCTTCATTTTGGAAGACGGCATCGTAACATCTGCTTTGGATGCCATCTGGGCATTACGGATACGGGTACACATATCCGCAAGCGTGTCTTGCATACTCATTGGTATGAGGCTCCTGATCTTTTTAGTTGTGCAGCGGCTTGCCGCACCGCTTACCAACAGGCACCTGACCGAGGCCAGGCGACCTATCTTACCAGCTTGCCTTGGTCAGGCCCGGAACGTCGCCGCGCATGCCGTATTCACGGAGTTTGATCCGTGACAGCTCGAACTTGCGCAGAACGCCGTGGGGACGACCAGTCACCTGGCAACGATTCCGAAGACGCGAAGGAGAGGCATCACGAGGAAGCTGCTGCAGCTTCATCTGTGCATCCCAACGGTCATCATCGCTGGTATTCGGGTTCTTGATAATCGCTTTGAGCTCGGCACGCTTGGCTGCGTATTTTGCAACCGTCTTTTCGCGCTTGAGCTCGCGCTCTTTCATGGAAACCTTAGCCATGTCTCTCGTTCCTTATTTCTTGAACGGAAAGCCGAAGGCTTTCAGCAGTTCACGACCTTCATCATCGGTACCGGCAGTCGTGGTGATGGTGATATCCAGACCACGGATCTTGTCGACCTTGTCGTACTCGATCTCAGGAAAGATGATCTGCTCACGTACACCCATGCTGTAGTTACCGCGCCCGTCGAAGGACTTGGGATTCAGACCGCGGAAGTCACGGATGCGGGGAACCGCAATGTGAACCAGACGATCAAAGAATTCCCACATACGCTCGCCGCGCAGGGTAACCTTGCAGCCGATAGGCCAGCCTTCACGGATTTTGAAGCCCGCGACAGACTTGCGCGCCTTGGTGACAACCGCCTTTTGACCAGCCAGGCGCTCAAGATCCGCCACGGCATTCTCAATCAGCTTCTTGTCACCAACCGCCTCGCCGACACCCATGTTCAGGGTGATCTTTTCGATACGCGGCACCTGCATCACGTTCTTGTAACCGAACTCTTTCTGCAGGGCGGGTACCACTTCCTGACTGTATTGCTCTTTACTGTTTAGCATCGTAACCACCACCGCTTACTGGTTATCGACAGCTTCGTTCGTGGACTTGAAGATCCGCGCTTTGCTGCCGTCTTCCTTTACCTGAAAGCCGACGCGATCGGCTTTGCCGGTCTGCGGATTAAAGATAGCCACGTTGGAAACCTGGATAGGTGCTTCTTTCTCGACGATGCCACCCGGGGTGCCCAGCATCGGGTTAGGCTTGGTGTGCTTCTTGATCATGTTGATCCCGGAAACAAGCACTCGGCCATCGTCCTGAACCTTCAGGACTTTACCACGTTTGCCTTTGTCTTTGCCCGTGGTGACGATTACTTCGTCATCTCGTTTGATCTTTTTCATAACCGGCCTCTGGTCCTTTAAAGTACTTCGGGTGCCAGTGAGATAATTTTCATGAACTTCTCATTACGCAGTTCACGGGTAACCGGTCCGAAGATACGGGTACCAATCGGTGCGTCCTGATTGTTCAGAAGTACCGCCGCGTTGCCGTCGAAGCGGATCAGGGATCCGTCCGGACGACGTACACCCTTGCGGGTGCGCACGACCACAGCTTTCAGGACCTGGCCTTTTTTCACCTTACCGCGGGGAATGGCTTCCTTGACGGTCACCTTGATGATGTCCCCAACGCTGGCATAACGCCGATGTGAACCGCCCAGGACCTTGATGCACTGAACCTGGCGTGCACCACTGTTGTCCGCGACTTCAAGCATTGTTTGAGTCTGAATCATGGTTGTTCTCCGGGCGAATTACACCTTGGATGCACGTTCGGTAACTTCCACCAGAGCCCAGCTCTTGGTCTTGGAGACCGGACGGGTTTCCTGGATCGTTACAGTGTCACCGATGTTGCACTGATTGCTCTCATCGTGAGCGTGAATCTTTGAAGAGCGCTTCATGTACTTACCGTACAGCGGGTGCTTCACCTGACGCTCGACCAGAACCACGATGGACTTGTCCATCTTGTTGCTCACGACCTTCCCGCTCAGAGTTCTGGCAGTTTGGGTAGCTTCGGTCATGTCACTGTCCTGCCTTTTCATTCAATACTGTTTTCACGCGAGCGATGTCGCGCTTCACCTTGCCGAGAAGGTGAGACTGATTCAGCTGACCTGTCGCCTTGCGCATGCGCAGGTTGAACTGCTCCTTCAGGAGGTCGATCAGCTCTTTGTTCAGCTCCTCGACTGACTTTTCACGCAGCTCTGTTGCTTTCATCACATCACCGTCCTCGTTACAAAGGTGGTCTGTACCGGCAGTTTGGCCGCTGCGAGTGTGAAGGCTTCGCGTGCTACATCTTCAGCAACGCCTTCCATCTCGTAGAGCATGCGGCCGGGCTGGATTTCAGCCACCCAATACTCGACAGAACCCTTACCTTTACCCATACGTACTTCCAGGGGCTTGCTGGAGATCGGCTTGTCCGGGAATACCCGGATCCAGATCTTGCCGCCCCGCTTGATACGACGAGTCATGGTACGACGCGCTGCCTCAATCTGGCGCGCAGTTATACGCCCACGGCTGGTCGCCTTCAATCCGTATTCACCGAAGCTCACCTTGTTGGCGCGGTGAGCGAGGCCGGTGTTACGGCCTTTCATTACCTTGCGGAATTTGGTGCGTTTTGGTTGCAGCATAAGAGTGCCCCTTTACTTAGAACCTTTCTTCCCAGAGGCTTTCTTGTCAGCACGGACCTGCTCCATACCACCAAGAATCTCACCTTTGAAGATCCATACCTTGACGCCGATAACGCCGTAGGTGGTATGCGCTTCGTAGGTTGCGTAATCAATGTCTGCACGCAGTGTGTGCAGAGGTACACGACCTTCGCGATACCACTCGGAACGTGCGATTTCAGCACCCCCAAGACGACCGCCTACCTGGATCTTGATACCCTTGGCGCCCTGGCGCATGGCGTTCTGTACGGCGCGCTTCATGGCACGACGGAACATCACACGGCGCTCAAGCTGGCCGGCAACGTTTTGCGCTACCAGGCGGGCATCCAGGTCCGGCTTGCGGACTTCCTCGATGTTGATGTGCACCGGCACACCCATCATGTCGCTTACTTCGCGACGCAGACGGTCAACATCTTCACCCTTCTTACCGATAACAATACCGGGACGGGCAGTATGGATCGTGATCCGGGCGTTCTGAGCCGGGCGCTCGATCACAATCTTGCTGACAGACGCCTTCACCAGACGCTTGTCCAGGAACTCACGAACCTGAATATCATTCAGCAGGTTCTTGGAGTAGTCCTTCTTGTCGGCATACCAGACTGAGTTGTGCTCTTTGATCACACCCAGGCGAATGCCGGTTGGATTTACTTTATGACCCATCTGAGCATCTCCTACTTGTCGGCGACCTTGACGGTGATATGACAGGTGCGCTTGAAAATACGGTCAGCGCGCCCCTTGGCTCGAGCTTTGATTCGCTTGAGCGTCGGGCCCTCATCCACCATCACGGTGGAAACCCGCAGATCATCTACGTCCAGACCTTCGTTGTGCTCAGCGTTGGCAATGGCGGACTCAAGAGCTTTCTTGATCACAACCGCTGCCTTCTTCGGGCTGAAAGTCAGAATGTTCAGGGCGTCCTCAACAGCCTTGCCGCGTACCTGGTCAGCGACAAGACGCGCTTTTTGAGCTGAGAGGCGAGCGCCCTTGTACTTGGCTGCTACTTCCATTTCTATTACCTCAGAATCAGCGTTTAGCTTTCTTGTCGGCCGCATGACCACGATAAGTACGCGTTGCCGCGAACTCACCCAGCTTATGCCCCACCATATCTTCGGTGACATAAACCGGCACGTGCTGCTTGCCGTTGTGGACTGCAATGGTCAGGCCTACCATCTCCGGAAAGACTGTTGACCGGCGGGACCAGGTTTTAATGGGCCGCTTGTCGTTAGTTTCCAGAGCTGCCTCGACCTTCTTCAACAGATGCAGGTCTATAAAAGGACCTTTCTTCAAAGAACGTGGCACAGCAAATTACCTCTATGTAGTCGTTTACTTGGCCGAACGACGACGTACTATCATCTTGTCAGTACGCTTGTTCTTACGAGTTTTATGCCCTTTGGTCGGAACACCCCACGGAGTAACCGGGTGACGTCCGCCAGAGGTACGCCCTTCACCACCACCATGCGGGTGGTCAACTGGGTTCATAGCAACACCACGTACTGTTGGCCGTTTGCCGCGCCAACGTGATGCACCCGCTTTACCAAGTTGCTTGAGGCTGTGCTCGCTGTTGGATACTTCACCCAGCGTGGCACGGCAGTCTACAAGCACCTTTCGCATTTCACCTGAACGCAGGCGGATGGTGGCATATGCACCTTCCCGAGCAACCAGCTGTACGGATGCGCCCGCGGAGCGAGCCAGCTGGGCACCTTTGCCAGGCTTGAGTTCGACGCAGTGGATCACGGAACCGACCGGAATGTTCCGGAGCGGCAGAGTGGAACCCACTTTGATCGGCGCGTCGATACCGGAGCGCACCGGATCACCGATCTGCATACCTTTGGGAGCGATGATGTAACGACGCTCGCCATCGGCATACTTCAGCAGTGCGATGTGCGCAGAGCGGTTCGGATCGTATTCCAGGCGCTCAATGACCGCCGGGATACCATCTTTGGTCCGCTTGAAATCGATAACACGGTAGTGCTGCTTGTGACCACCGCCAACGTGACGGGTAGTAATGCGACCCGAATTATTTCGGCCACCCGACTTGCTTTTTGTCTCTACCAACGGCTCGTAAGGGCGCCCTTTATGGAGATCCGGGTTGTAAAGCTTTACAACGTGACGGCGTCCGGCAGATGTTGGTTTGGTTTTGACGATCCGCATATTACGACCCCTTCACCTTATTCCACATCCAGAAAATCGATGTCCTGACCTTCTGCCAGCTTTACGTAAGCCTTACGAATGTCATTACGCTTGCCGAATCCGCGGATAGTGCGCTTGAGCTTACCCTTGCGGTTCAGAACCTGAACACCTTCTACGGTGACGTTGAACAGCTGTTCAACGGCTTTCTTGATCTCCGGCTTGGTTGCGTCAGGAGCAACACGAAAGACCACCTGACCACGCTCTGCCGCCAGAGACGCTTTCTCTGATACGTGAGGCCCAAGCAGGACCTTGTAAATACGTTCCTGATTCATCCCAGCATCTCCTCGATCTTCTTCAGAGCGGGAACAGTCACCACGACATTCTCGAAGGCAACCAGGCTGACCGGATCCAGGCCTGCAACGTCGCGCACATCCACGTGGGGAATGTTGCGGGAAGCCAGGTGCAGGTTCTGCTCAACGTTATCGGACAGGATCAGCGCGTTGGATACACCGATGTCCTTCAGCTTGGCGTTGAACGCCTTGGTCTTCGGAGTTTCGACGTTCATATCATCGACCACCACCAGACGCTCCTGGCGAACCAGCTCCGAAAAAATGGAGCGCATCGCCGCACGGTACATCTTGCGGTTGACCTTCTGCTCAAAGTCGCGGGGCTTGGCGGCAAAAGTCACACCACCAGCGCGCCAGATCGGGCTACGAATGGTACCCGCACGGGCACGACCGGTGCCCTTCTGACGCCAGGGCTTCTTGCCACCACCACTGACTTCGGAACGTGTCTTCTGAGCCTTGGTACCCTGACGACCCGCCGCCATGTAGGCGGTGACCACCTGGTGAACCAGGGACTCATTGAAATCTTTGGCGAACGTAGCGTCGGAAACAGAGATTCCCTTGCCGCTACCAGTAATTGTCAATTCCATCGCACCGCTCCTCAGGCTTTGACTGCAGGCTTGATGACAACGTCGCCGCCAGTTGCGCCGGGGACGGCACCACTTACCAGCAGCAGGTTGCGCTCGGCGTCGACACGGACGATCTTCAGGTTCTGCACGGTGACCTGTGCGTTACCCATCTGGCCCGCCATCTTCTTGCCCTTGAATACCTTGCCCGGGGTCTGGTTCTGACCAATGGAACCCGGCGCACGGTGAGACAGGGAGTTACCGTGAGTAGCGTCTTGCATGGAGAAGTTCCAGCGCTTCACACCACCCTGGAAGCCCTTACCCTTGGACTGACCGATGGCATCAACCATCTGACCGTCTTCAAAAACAGAGGCAGTGATCTCGCTGCCAGCGGCCAGCTCTTCACCTTCACCATCAGCCAGACGGAACTCCCACACGCCACGACCGGCTTCGACACCTGCCTTGGCAAAGTGACCTGCTTCCGCCTTGGTTACACGAGAGGAACGACGACTGCCTACCGTTACCTGAACGGCACGATATCCATCGCTTTCAAGAGTTTTCAGCTGGGTAATGCGGTTGGGCTCAACCTCGATTACCGTTACGGGCAGCGCCTGCCCGTCTTCCGTAAAAATACGGGTCATACCGGCCTTACGACCGACAACACCAATTGCCATGTTTCACCTCTTAAGTGTACGGGGCTCGCACCCTCTATGGCCTTATGACAGTTACACAGACTAATACCGGGCGGTATTAGCCGAGGCTGATCTGAACGTCTACACCTGCTGCCAGGTCCAGCTTCATCAGAGCATCCACTGTCTTCTCCGTCGGCTCAACGATGTCGAGCAGACGCTTATGCGTACGAATTTCATATTGATCGCGCGCGTCCTTGTTGACGTGCGGAGAGATCAATACGGTGTACTTTTCCTTCCGCGTCGGCAGAGGAATCGGGCCACGCACCTGAGCGCCGGTCCGCTTGGCGGTATCGACGATCTCCTGCGTGGACTGGTCGATCAGGCGATAATCAAACGCCTTCAACCGAATTCGAATTTTTTGGCTTTGCATGATGCACCAAACTCCACTCGTAGCAGCTACTGTTTAGCCGACCTTCAAAAAAAGGAGCCGCATTGTATGCATAATACCCAACCCTGTCAACAGCTATGCCGTATGACCAGGTCGGGCAGACTTTGCGACTGAAACAGAAAAAGGGGCTGATGGTTCAGCCCCTTTTTCAGGATCAAGCGAGCAGATTACTCGATGATCTTGGAGACCACGCCGGCACCAACGGTACGGCCGCCTTCGCGGATCGCGAAGCGCAGGCCATCTTCCATGGCGATCGGAGCGATCAGGGTAACACTCATCTTCACGTTGTCACCCGGCATAACCATTTCCACGCCTTCCGGCAGTTCGCAGGAACCGGTTACGTCGGTGGTACGGAAGTAAAACTGCGGACGGTAGCCCTTGAAGAACGGAGTATGACGGCCGCCTTCTTCTTTGGACAGTACGTACACTTCGCACTCGAACTTGGTGTGCGGAGTGATGGAGCCCGGAACCGCCAGAACCTGACCACGTTCAACGTCGTCACGCTTGGTACCACGCAGCAGAACACCAACGTTCTCACCGGCACGGCCTTCGTCCAGCAGCTTGCGGAACATCTCAACACCGGTACAAGTGGTCTTCACGGTATCCTTGATACCTACGATTTCCACTTCGTCACCAACCTTGATGATGCCACGCTCAACACGACCGGTCACAACGGTACCACGACCGGAGATGGAGAATACGTCCTCGATCGGCATCAGGAACGGCTGATCGATCGCACGCTCCGGCTCAGGGATGTAGTCGTCCAGGGCCTCTACCAGCTTCTTCACAGCGGTAGTACCCATCTCGTTGTCGTCTTTGCCTTCCAGCGCCATCAGCGCGGAACCGGTTACGATCGGAGTGTCGTCGCCCGGGAAGTCGTACTGGCTCAGCAGATCACGAACTTCCATCTCGACCAGCTCCAGCAGCTCCTCATCGTCAACCATGTCCGCTTTGTTCAGGAACACAACGATGTAAGGAACGCCAACCTGACGGGACAGCAGGATGTGCTCACGAGTCTGCGGCATGGGGCCGTCAGCTGCGGAACAAACCAGGATCGCGCCATCCATCTGCGCCGCACCAGTGATCATGTTCTTAACATAGTCAGCGTGGCCCGGGCAGTCTACGTGGGCGTAGTGACGGGTCGGAGAATCGTACTCAACGTGAGAGGTCGCGATGGTGATACCACGAGCCTTCTCCTCCGGCGCGTTATCGATCTGGTCGAATGCGCTCGCAGAACCTGTACCCCAAACTTCGTGACATACACGAGTCAGAGCAGCGGTCAGAGTCGTCTTACCATGGTCAACGTGACCAATGGTGCCAACGTTCAAGTGCGGTTTACTACGGTCAAATTTTTCTTTAGACACGGTTACACCTCTTCCTGTTTCTTAAGTCCTGGGGATCAACCCTGTTTAATGATCGCTTCGGCAATGTTCGAGGGAGCTTCAGAATAGCCTGCAAACTCCATCGCATAAGACGCCCGGCCCTGTGTTGCAGAACGCAGGTCGGTGGCGTAACCGAACATCTCCGACAACGGAACTTCTGCACGGATGATCTTGCCCGCGGGGCCCTCATCCATACCTTGTACGAGGCCGCGACGACGGTTCAGGTCGCCAACTACGTCACCCATGTACTCTTCAGGAGTGACCACCTCTACCTTCATCATCGGCTCAAGAAGAGCAGGATCCGCCTCAAGGGCGCCCTTCTTCATCGCCATGGAGCCAGCGACCTTGAAGGCCATCTCGTTCGAGTCAACGTCGTGGTAGGAACCATCGTACAGCGTCGCCTTGATGCGCAGCAGCGGATAACCGGCCAGACAGCCGTTCTGCATCTGCTCTTCAATGCCCTGCTGTACCGCCGGGATGTACTCCTTCGGAACCACACCACCAACGATCTCGTTTACGAAGATGAAGTTTTCGCCATCTTCCTCATCCAGAGGCAGCGGCTCCAGCTTCAGCTTGACGTGACCGTACTGACCACGACCACCTGACTGGCGCACGAACTTGCCTTCAACATCAACCGCCTTGCGAATGCGCTCGCGGTAGGCCACTTGCGGCTTACCGATATTGGCCTCAACCTTGAATTCACGCTTCATGCGGTCAACGATGATATCCAGGTGGAGCTCACCCATACCGGAGATGATGGTCTGACCGGATTCCTCGTCGGTCTGGACGCGGAAAGAAGGATCTTCCTGAGCCAACTTGCCCAGAGCAACACCCATCTTCTCCTGGTCAGCCTTGGACTTCGGCTCGACCGCAACAGAGATTACCGGCTCAGGGAACTCCATGCGCTCCAGGACGATCTTGTGGTTCTCGTCGCACAGGGTGTCACCAGTGGTCACACTCTTCAGACCGATGGCAGCGGCAATATCGCCAGCCAGAACCTCTTTGATCTCCTGCCGCTCTTTGGAGTGCATCTGAACCATACGGCCGACACGCTCCTTCTTGCCCTTCACGGAGTTGTATACCGCATTACCGGACTCAAGCTTACCGGAATAGACCCGGAAGAAAGTCAGAGTACCCACGAACGGGTCGGTTGCGATCTTGAATGCCAGGGCTGCGAAAGGCGCATCATCGTCCACCGGACGAGTCTCTTCGGTGCCTTCCTCATCAACCTCACCCCGGATCGCTTTAACTTCATCCGGAGCCGGCAGGAACTCGATAACTGCGTCCAGAACCGCCTGAACACCCTTGTTCTTGAATGCAGAACCACAAGTGGCAACGACAATCTCGTTGGCCAGGGTACGCTCACGCAGACCCTTCTTGATGTCATCGATGGAAAGCTCACCCTCTTCGAGGTACTTATCCATCAACTCTTCGTTGGCTTCGGCGGCCGCCTCAACCATCTGCTCGCGGTACATGGCAACCTCTTCAGCCATCTCCGCAGGAACGTCCTTCTGCTCGTAGGTTGCACCGGCATCCGCTTCGTTCCAGTAGATGGCCTTGTTACGGATCAGGTCAACAATACCGGCGAATTCATCCTCAGCGCCAATCGGCAGCTGAATGGGAACACAGTTCGCGCCCAGACGATTCTTGATCTGGTCAACAACGCGCAGGAAGTTGGCACCGGCACGGTCCATCTTGTTGACGAACACCATCCGGGGAACTTCATACTTGTTGGCCTGACGCCATACGGTCTCGGACTGCGGCTCAACACCGGAGGAACCACAGAACACCACGACAGCACCGTCGAGAACCCGCAGGGAACGCTCTACTTCGATAGTGAAGTCAACGTGTCCCGGGGTATCGATGATGTTGATGCGGTGCTCGGGGTACTGCTTGTCCATACCCTGCCAGAATGTGGTGGTCGCAGCAGAGGTAATGGTGATACCACGCTCCTGCTCCTGCTCCATCCAGTCCATGGTAGCCGCGCCATCATGAACCTCACCGATCTTGTGGGAAATACCTGTGTAGAACAGGACCCGCTCGGTGGTAGTGGTCTTGCCCGCATCAACGTGCGCACAAATACCAATGTTTCTGTATCGCTTGATCGGAGTCTTGCGTGCCACGATATAAACCTCGGCTGATTAGAAACGGAAGTGAGAGAACGCCTTGTTGGCGTCTGCCATGCGGTGCACGTCTTCACGCTTCTTCACAGCGGCACCTTTGCTATCTGCCGCGTCAAGGATCTCGCCTGCCAGACGCTGCGCCATGGATTTCTCACCGCGCTTCCGGGAAAATTCTACGAGCCAGCGCATGGCCAGCGCGTTCTGACGGGAAGGCCGTACTTCCACAGGCACCTGGTAGGTAGCACCACCCACACGACGGGATTTAACCTCGACCATCGGCTGGATGTTTTCCAGGGCCTTCTCGAACATCTCGAGCGGCTCTTCCTTGGACTTGTCGGCGACAATGTCGAGCGCGCCGTAAACAATGCGCTCTGCAACGGACTTCTTGCCGCTTTCCATCACGTGGTTGATGAACTTGGCAAGACGTGCACTGCCGAATTTGGGATCGGGAATAATCTCCCGTTTAGCTGCAACTCTTCTTCTAGGCATCGATAAGCCCTTATATATCTAAAAGGTCTTCAGGAACCCCTGAGATAGCAAACTGCTACTCAGCCTTACTCTTACCGTTCTGACAAGCAACGATAAAAGACACCCGTGCGGGACATCAGGACTTGGGTCGTTTTGCACCGTACTTGGAGCGGCCCTGCTTACGGTTCTGAACACCCTGGGTATCCAAAGTACCGCGAACAGTGTGATAGCGCACACCCGGAAGGTCCTTTACTCGACCGCCACGGATCAGCACAACACTGTGCTCCTGAAGGTTGTGACCTTCACCACCAATGTATGAGGAAACCTCGTAGCCGTTGGTCAGACGAACACGGCACACTTTACGCAGTGCTGAGTTCGGCTTCTTCGGCGTTGTGGTGTACACACGAGTGCACACACCACGGCGCTGAGGACAGGCCTGGAGCGCGGGAACGTCGCTCTTGGCTACCTTGCGCTTACGAGGCTTACGCACCAACTGATTAATCGTTGCCATGTAAGCAAACTCCAAAAAACCATACCAATGAAACTTACCCCCTGTGCAGGGGGTAAAATTTAAGGGACGCAAGTGTAAGCCCGCGCCCCTGGTCAGTCAAGACGACTGATCTCTTTTTAACCACCTCACGGGTAGGTATCTACCCGGAGGTGGCAGCACGCAAACTCAGCTTTCGCGGTTGAGTTCGGCGCTCAGAGCTTCTTCGACATCAGCCGCAGTAACGCCCTGCTCTTCCAGCTCACGCTTGCGACGACGCTCGTTGTGGTAAGCCAGGCCGGTACCGGCCGGAATCAGTCGACCGACCACAACGTTTTCCTTCAGGCCACGCAGGTAATCACGCTTGCCGGTAACCGCACCTTCGGTGAGAACCCGGGTGGTCTCCTGGAACGAAGCCGCAGAAATGAACGACTCGGTCGCCAGGGACGCCTTGGTGATACCCAGAAGCAGGCGCTCGAATTTCGCCGGCTCCTTGTCTGCTGCGTCAGCCTGTTCGTTCTCTTCCAGCACCTGGGTGATTTCCACCTGGTCACCGGAGAGCAGAGTGGTGTCGCCCGGATCGGTGATTTCCACCTTCCGCAGCATCTGGCGAACGATAACCTCGATGTGTTTATCGTTGATGACAACACCCTGGAGACGGTAGACGTCCTGGATTTCGTTGGTGATGTACTTGGCCAGCTCGACCACACCCAGCAAACGCAGGATGTCGTGCGGGTTGGACGGACCGTCCGAGATCACCTCGCCCTTCTCGACGGTTTCCCCTTCAAACACGTTGAGCTGACGATGCTTCGGAATCAGAACCTCGTACGGATCGCCATCCCTCGGAGTGATCACCAGGCGCTTCTTGCCCTTGGTTTCCTTGCCGAAGGATACGGTACCGCTGATTTCCGCCAGGATCGAAGATTCCTTCGGACGACGGGCCTCGAACAGGTCGGCAACCCGCGGCAGACCACCTGTGATATCCCGGGTCTTGGAGCTTTCCTGCGGAATCCGCGCTACCACATCACCCAGCTCCACCTTGGCACCATTGGCCATGGTGACCAGGGCGTTGGCGGGCAGGAAGTACATGGCGGTGGCACCACCCGGCAGCTCCACTTCGTTTCCGGCTTCGTCCAGTAACTGGATCGCCGGACGGATATCCTTACCAGCGGCAGGACGATCCTTCGGATCGATCACTTCCATGGTGGACAGACCCGTCAGTTCGTCGGTCTGGGTCCGGACGGTAATGCCCTGCTCCATGTTGGCGAATTTCGCCACACCTTCGGACTCGGCGATGATCGGGTGGGTGTGAGGATCCCACTTGGCCACCACGACCCCGGCCTCAACCGCGTCGCCGTTCTTGACCGACAGCACCGCGCCGTACGGCAGCTTGTACCACTCCCGCTCACGACCCTGGTCATCGGCAATGGCCAGCGCAGAGGAACGGGAGACCACCACCAGAGAACCGTCGGTCTTCTCGATGGACTTCAGGTTGTGCAGGCGAACCGTACCACCGTGCTTGACCTGGATGTTATCTACCGCAGACGCCCGGCTCGCGGCACCACCGATGTGGAAGGTCCGCATGGTCAGCTGGGTACCCGGCTCACCGATGGACTGGGCGGCGATAACGCCAACCGCTTCACCCACGTTGACCTGGTGTCCACGGGCGAGATCACGCCCGTAACACTTGGAGCAGATACCGTAACGGGTTTCACAGGTGATCGCAGAGCGAACCCAGACCTCGTCCACACCGGCACGCTCGATCATCTCGATGGTCTTCTCATCGAGCAGCGTTCCTTCCGGAACAACCGCATTTTCCTTGTCGGTCGGGGTGAACACGTCACGGGCCGTCACACGACCAAGGACACGATCGCCCAGCGGTACTACCACGTCGCCGCCTTCGATGTGCGGCGTCATCAGCAGACCTTCGTCTGTGCCGCAGTCTTCCTCGGTCACCACCAGATCCTGGGACACGTCGACCAGACGACGGGTCAGGTAACCGGAGTTCGCGGTCTTCAGGGCGGTATCCGCCAGACCCTTACGAGCACCGTGGGTGGAGATGAAGTACTGCAGTACGTTCAGGCCTTCACGGAAGTTCGCGGTGATCGGTGTCTCGATGATGGAGCCGTCCGGCTTGGCCATCAGGCCCCGCATACCCGCCAGCTGACGGATCTGGGCTGCGGAACCCCGAGCGCCGGAGTCAGCCATCATGTAAACGGAGTTGAAGGACTCCTGCATCAGGTCCTCTCCGTCCTCACCTTTCACAGGTTCACCGTCCGGGCCGATAACCTGCTCTTTGGCGAGACGCTCCATCATGGCCTTGGAGACCTTGTCGTTGGCCCGGGACCAGATGTCGATCACCTTGTTGTACTTCTCGCCCTGGGTCAGCAGACCGGACGCGTACTGGTTCTCGATGTCCTTCACCTCTTCGGAGGCGGCATCAACCATCTCGTACTTCTCGGGCGGAATCTCGAAATCGTTGAAACCGATAGAGATACCGGAGCGGGTCGCGTAGTGGTAACCCATGTACATCAGCTGGTCCGCAAAGATCACGGTGTCCTTGAGACCGGCGTCGCGGTAACAGGTATTGATCAGTGCGGAGATCGCCTTCTTGACCATCGGCTTGTTGACCAGATCAAACGGAAGGCCATCCGGCACGATGTCAAACAGCAGGGCACGGCCGACTGTTGTATCGACAATGCTGTAGCTCTCGGTGCGATCGCCGTCTTCACCAATGGCAACCTGCTTGACCCGGACCTTCACCTTGGCCTGGAGATCAACCATGCCGGCGCCGTAGGCACGGTGCGCTTCCTTCACATCGGAGAACACCATACCTTCACCCAGTGCACTCTCGCGCTCACGGGTCATGTAGTACAGACCCAGAACCACATCCTGGGACGGCACAATGATCGGCTCGCCGTTGGCCGGTGACAGTACGTTGTTGGTGGACATCATCAACGCACGGGCTTCCAGCTGGGCTTCCAGGGTCAGCGGTACGTGCACCGCCATCTGGTCACCATCGAAGTCAGCGTTATAGGCGGCACAGACCAGCGGGTGCAGCTGGATCGCCTTGCCTTCAATCAACACCGGCTCGAACGCCTGGATACCCAGACGGTGCAGGGTCGGCGCCCGGTTCAGCATGATCGGGTGTTCACGGATGACCTCGTCCAGAATATCCCAGACCACGCCTTCTTCGCGCTCGACCATCTTCTTCGCGGCCTTGATGGTGGTCGCCAGGCCGCGGTGCTCCAGCTTGGAGAAGATGAACGGCTTGAACAGCTCCAGTGCCATCTTCTTGGGCAGACCGCACTGGTGAAGGCGCAGGTACGGACCCACCACGATTACAGAACGACCGGAGTAATCTACACGCTTACCCAGCAGGTTCTGACGGAAACGGCCCTGTTTGCCCTTGATCATGTCAGCCAGGGACTTCAGCGGGCGCTTGTTGGTGCCGGTGATGGCACGGCCACGGCGACCGTTGTCCAGCAGCGCGTCAACGGCTTCCTGAAGCATCCGCTTCTCGTTGCGCACGATGATGTCCGGGGCATTCAGCTCCAGCAGACGCTTGAGACGGTTGTTCCGGTTAATCACGCGACGGTACAGATCGTTCAAGTCGGAGGTGGCAAAACGGCCACCGTCCAGCGGTACCAGCGGGCGCAGATCCGGCGGCAGAACCGGCAGCACGGTCATAACCATGTCGCCCGGCTTGTTACCGGAATACAGGAAGGCCTCGAGAATCTTCAGGCGTTTGCTGAACTTCTTGATCTTGGTTTCAGAGTTGGTCTGCGGAATCTCTTCACGCAGGGCATCAACCTCTTCCTGCAGGTCGATACCTTCCAGCAGTTCCTTGACCGCTTCGGCACCCATGCGGGCATCGAACTCGTCACCGAATTCTTCCAGGGCTTCGTAGTACTGCTCGTCGTTCAGCAGCTGCCCCTTCTCCAGGGTGGTCATCCCCGGATCAATAACGATAAAGGATTCGAAGTACAGGACCCGCTCGATATCACGCAGGGTCATGTCCAGCATCAGACCGATACGGGACGGCAGAGACTTCAGGAACCAGATGTGAGCGACCGGACTGGCCAGCTCGATGTGGCCCATGCGCTCACGACGTACGCTGGCCAGCGCCACCTCAACCCCGCACTTCTCGCAGATAACACCGCGGTGCTTGAGGCGCTTGTACTTGCCGCACAGACACTCGTAGTCCTTGATCGGGCCGAAGATCTTGGCACAGAAAAGACCGTCACGCTCCGGCTTGAAGGTGCGGTAATTGATGGTCTCAGGCTTTTTGACTTCGCCAAAAGACCATGAACGAATCATGTCAGGCGACGCCAGACCAATACGGATGGCGTCGAATTCCTTGCTCTGATTCTGGCTCTTGAGAAGATTCAGCAAATCTTTCATCAGTAAAAGCTCCGGATGGCGTTAATCTCGGGCGGGCACACGCGGTGCCCGCTCACGCTGCCAAAAACAATTCGGCTCACTCGGATTCCAGCTCGATGTCGATACCCAGCGAGCGGATCTCCTTGACAAGAACGTTGAAGGACTCGGGCATACCCGGCTCCATGCGATGGTCGCCATCGACAATGTTCTTGTACATCTTGGTCCGACCGTTCACGTCATCAGACTTGACGGTGAGCATCTCCTGCAGCGTATAGGCTGCACCGTAGGCTTCAAGCGCCCACACTTCCATCTCACCGAAGCGCTGGCCACCGAACTGAGCCTTACCACCCAGCGGCTGCTGGGTAACCAGGCTGTAGGAACCGGTGGAACGAGCGTGCATCTTGTCGTCGATCAGGTGGTTCAGCTTCAGGATATACATGTAGCCAACAGTCACCGGGCGATCAAACATCTCGCCGGTACGACCGTCATACAGGTTCACCTGACCGCTGGTGTCCAGGTCTGCGAGCTCCAGCATGCGCTTGACCTCGGCTTCCTTGGCACCATCGAACACCGGTGTCGCCATCGGCACACCGCTACGCAGATTGCCGCAGAGCTCCAGAATCTCCTTGTCGCTCAGGGAATCCAGATCCACCTTGAACACTTCGTCGGAGTGGTTGTAGATCTCGTCCAGCAGCTGACGGAGCTCAGCGATCTTGCGCTGTTCTTCCAGCATGCGGCTGATCTTCTCACCCAGCCCCTTCGCCGCCGCACCAAGGTGCGTTTCCAGGACCTGCCCGACGTTCATCCGCGAGGGTACACCCAGTGGGTTCAGCACCACGTCCACGGTCGTACCGTGCTCGTCGTAGGGCATATCCTCAACGGGCATGACAGCGGAGATAACACCTTTGTTCCCGTGACGTCCGGCCATCTTGTCGCCCGGCTGGATACGACGCTTGATCGCGAGATAAACCTTGACGATCTTGAGGACACCCGGTGCCAGATCATCGCCCTGCTGGAGCTTGGACTTCTTGTCCTCGAAGCGCGCCTCGTGCTCCTTCTTGCGATCCTCAAGCCCCTGCTCGGATTTCTCGAGCAGTTCGTTCAGGCTCTCGTCCTTCATGCGGAGCTTGAACCAGTCTGCCCGCGGCAGCTCGGTCAGGTAAGACTCCTCCAGGGTCGCGCCCTTTTTCAGGCCCGGACCACTGATCACTTCCTGCCCTTTCAGCGCGCTCATCAGACGCTCGAATGTCGCACCTTCAACAATCCGGTACTCGTCTTTGAGGTCCTTCCGGTACTTGTCCAGCTGCTCCTTCTCGATAGACAGGGCACGCTGGTCCTTCTCGATGCCGTCACGGGTAAACACCTGGACGTCGATAACGGTACCGCGGGTGCCGGTAGGCACACGGGAGGAAGTGTCCTTAACATCCGACGCCTTCTCACCGAAGATGGCACGCAGCAGCTTCTCTTCCGGAGTCAGCTGGGTTTCACCCTTCGGAGTCACCTTACCGACCAGGATATCGCCAGGTCCTACTTCAGCACCGATATAGACAATGCCCGACTCGTCCAGCTTGGACAGTGCGCTTTCACCGACGTTCGGTATATCCGCGGTGATTTCCTCACTGCCCAGCTTGGTGTCCCGGGCCACACAGGTCAGTTCCTGGATGTGGATGGTGGTCAGGCGATCTTCCTGAACCACTTTCTCGGAGATCAGGATCGAGTCCTCGAAGTTGTAACCGTTCCAGGGCATGAACGCGATGCGCATGTTCTGACCCAGAGCCAGCTCGCCCAGATCCACCGACGGGCCATCCGCCAGTACGTCACCACGGGCAATCACATCGCCCTGGCGCACGATGGAGCGCTGGTTGATACAGGTATTCTGGTTCGAACGGGTGTACTTGGTGAGGTTGTAGATATCCACACCAGCATCACCGGCCTCGGTCTCTTTATCGTTGACACGCACCACGATCCGGGCTGCATCGACGCTCTCGATGACACCGCCACGGCGGGCGGTCACACAAACACCGGAATCCTGAGCCACTGTCCGCTCAACACCGGTACCTACCAGAGGCACCTGGGATTTCAGGGTCGGCACCGCCTGACGCTGCATGTTCGCCCCCATCAGGGCGCGGTTGGCATCGTCGTGCTCCAGGAACGGGATCAGGGACGCCGCAACAGACACAACCTGGCGCGGAGAAACGTCCATGAAGTTGACCGACTCAGGCGGAGCGACGGTGAATTCGTTCAAATGACGGACGGTTACCAGCTCGTCGGTCAGGCGCTTGCTTTCATCGGTTGCCGCACTGGCCTGGGCGATGATGTAGTTGCTCTCTTCAATCGCCGAGAGATACACCACCTCGTCGGTAACCACACCATCCACCACCTTCCGGTACGGGCTTTCCAGGAAACCGTAGGAGTTGGAACGGGCGTAGGTCGCCAGTGAGTTGATCAGACCGATGTTTGGACCTTCCGGCGTCTCGATCGGGCACACGCGGCCATAATGGGTCGGGTGAACGTCCCGTACCTCGAAGCCGGCGCGCTCACGGGTCAGACCACCGGGGCCCAACGCGGAGATACGACGCTTGTGAGTCACCTCGGACAGCGGGTTGTTCTGGTCCATGAACTGGGACAGCTGGCTTGAACCAAAGAACTCTTTCACAGCCGCAGCCACCGGCTTGGCGTTGATCAGGTCCTGCGGCATCAGGCCTTCGCTTTCGGCCAGGCTCAAACGCTCACGGACTGCCCGCTCAACACGAACCAGACCAACGCGGAACTGGTTCTCGGCCATCTCACCCACACACCGAACACGGCGGTTACCGAGGTTGTCGATATCATCCACCTGCCCCTCACCATTACGGATGGCAATCAGGGTTTTCAGGACGTCGATAATGTCCTCGTGGGTGAGGGTGCCCTCACCTGTGCTCTCTTCGCGGCCCAGACGACGGTTCAGTTTCATCCGGCCAACCGCGGACAGATCGTACCGCTCGTCGGAGAAGAACAGGTTGTTGAACAGGTTCTCCGCAGATTCCTTGGTGGGCGGCTCGCCCGGGCGCATCATGCGGTAGATTTCCACCAGCGCTTCCAGCGGCGTGCGGGTCGGGTCGATACGCAGGGTATCGGACATGAACGGACCGCAATCCAGGTCGTTGGTGTACAGGGTTTCGATATCCTTCACACCGGCCTCGAGGATTTTGGTAACCACATCCTCGGTCAGCTCGGTATTACACTCCACCAGCACTTCGCCGGTAGACTGATCGACCATGTCCTTCGCCAGGACACGGCCGTACAGGTATTCGGTCGGTACTTCCAGCTCGGTGATACCGGCTTTTTCCAGCTGCTTGATGTGGCGCGCGGTAATCCGGCGACCTTCCTCGACAATCACGTTACCGTCATTGTCCTTGATGTCGAAGGTGGCAATGTCACCACGCAGACGGCTGGGCACCAGCTCCAGCTTGCAGGTTTCTTCGCCCAGGGAGAACTTACTGGTGTCGAAGAACATTTCCAGCATCTGCTCGGAAGTATACCCAAGGCCACGCAGGAGGATGGACGCTGGCAGCTTGCGACGGCGGTCGATCCGGACAAAGACACTGTCCTTCGGATCGAACTCGAAGTCGAGCCAGGAGCCACGGTAAGGAATCACCCGGGCCGAGTACAACAGCTTGCCGGAAGAATGGGTCTTACCCTTGTCGTGATCGAAGAACACACCCGGGGAACGGTGGAGCTGGGAAACAATAACGCGCTCGGTACCGTTGATAACGAAGGTACCGTTCTCGGTCATCAGGGGCATTTCGCCCATGTAGACTTCCTGCTCTTTGATGTCCTTGATCGCCTTGTTGGACGATTCCTTATCGTAAATGATAAGGCGGACTTTCACGCGCAGCGGCGCTGCATAGGTTACGCCCCTAAGCTGGCATTCCTTGACGTCAAACACCGGCTCGCCGATACGATAGCTCACGTACTCGAGCGCGGCATTGCCAGAGTAACTGACAATCGGGAATACGGATTTGAATGCTGCGTGAAGACCGGTTTCCCGGCGGTCTTCAGGAGCGGCTTCCATTTGCAGGAAGTCCCGGAACGAATCCAGCTGAATAGACAGCAAATAGGGGACGTCCATCACGGAAGGCAATTTACTAAAGTCTTTGCGAATCCGCTTTTTCTCAGTGTAGGAGTAAGTCATCTGCATTCCCCAGCTTTAGACCTGATACCTGGTATCAAGAAGCAACCATTGTTCTGCTTCGGGGCCGAATTGCTCGGCTTATCGCGCCGTCTTGAACAAGACTCTGGCTGTAGGTTATAGATCTGACATCAACCTTAGTGCACACCAGACTCTATAGCATATACAACAGAAAAAGGCCGGTGGCCCTAAGCCACCAGCCTATCCATGCTTAATGCACGGTGTCGATCAACAGCCGACTCTTACTTGAGCTCAACAGAAGCGCCTGCTTCCTCAAGCTTCTTCTGAGCTTCTTCAGCGTCGTCTTTGCTCGCCGCTTCCTTAACAACAGAAGGAGCGCTATCGACCATTTCCTTAGCTTCTTTCAGACCCAGGCCGGTCAGTTCACGAACAGCCTTGATGACGTTTACTTTCTTCTCACCGGCGCCGGTCAGAACAACGTCAAATTCGGTCTTCTCTTCGGCAGCACCTGCTTCGCCACCAGCGGCAGCCGGAGCGGCAGCAACAGCAGCTTCAGCAGAAACGCCGAACTTCTCTTCCATAGCTTCAACGAGCTCAACAACTTCCATTACGCTCATTTCAGCAATTGCATTCAAAATATCGTCTTTAGACAGAGCCATGACTTTCTCCCAAAAATGTAAAAATGGTGTTCAACAGAATCAAGCAGCTTCGCGCTTCTGGTCGCGGACTGCCGCTACAACACGCGTGATCCGTCCCGGAATATCGTTCAGGCTGCGTGCGAGCTTGGTAACTGGTGCCTGTGTAACAATGGCCAGCTTGGTCAACGCTTCGTGCAGCGTCGGCAGCTTGGCAAGGCGATCAATCTGATCCGCGCCCATCAGCTCACCGCCGACAGCCAGACCCTTGATTTCAAACGCCTCTTTCTCTTTGGCAAAATCCTTCAGCAGACGCGCAGCGGCGCCCGGATCTTCCATAGAGAAGGCCAGAATAGTCGGACCAACCAGAGCTTCGTCGATGCACTCGAACTCGGTGCCGCGAATGGCGATCTTGGCCAGGTTGTTACGAACAACCTTCAGACGCACATTTTCGGCACGAGCCTTGGCACGAAGCGCGGTCATGTCACCGGAAGTGACACCGCGATAGTCAGCCATAACTACAGACAGAGCAGTACCAGCAGTCTCGTTGACTTCAGCGACGATCGCTTTCTTGTCTTCGAGTCTAATTGCCACTGGTTTTCTCCTCGATTTCGCCGGTCTTGCCGGCAAACCCATCATTGCCCTTTCGGGCGCCATAACGGTGTTTGGGTTCAGAGAGAACGTCTTCACACCGTCTGCGCAGGCGTTGCTTTAACCCTTGTGGCACTTCCGACTTACCGGAAGCGCCGCGGGGGCCTGCGGTCTTTGACAGCCTTGGCTTCCGCCCAGACTACAAAGTAACTACCGCACAGAGGATCAGATGCTCAGACCGCCCTGATCGATAGTCAGGCCAGGACCCATGGTGGTCGAAATAGTGATCTTCTTGAGATACACACCCTTCGACGACGCAGGCTTGGCCTTTTTCAGGTCTGCCACCAGAGCTTCAAGGTTTTCCTTGATGTTCTGAGCAGAAAATTCAACATTGCCCAGCGGAGCGTGGATAATGCCATTCTTGTCGGTCCGGTACCGTACCTGACCCGCCTTGGCATTCTTGACCGCGGTTTCAACGTCCGGAGTCACGGTGCCAACCTTCGGGTTAGGCATCAGGCCGCGGGGACCAAGGATCTGGCCCAGCTGACCAACAACACGCATGGCATCCGGCGTGGCGATGACCACGTCGAAATCCATATTGCCCTTTTTCACTTCTTCCGCCAGGTCTTCCATGCCTACAACGTCAGCGCCGGCAGCGGTCGCTTTCTCGGCATTGGCACCCTGGGTGAACACGGCAACGCGTACGCTCTTGCCAGTACCGTGCGGCAGAACAGTGCTGCTACGAACGACCTGGTCAGATTTACGTGCGTCAACGCCCAGGTTCACGGCTACGTCCACGGACTCCTTGAACTTCACGTTCTGACCCAGCTCTGCCAGCAGTGCTACAGCCTCGTCGACGGAGTAGGCGCGGGTGGAGTCCACTTTTTCACGAATAAGCTTCTGACGCTTGCTCAGCTTTGCCATCTTAGAGGCCCTCCACGTTCAGGCCCATGCTGCGGGCTGTTCCAGCAATGGTACGAACCGCCGCATCCATATCGGCTGCAGTCAGATCCGGCTCCTTGGTCTTGGCGATCTCTTCAAGCTGCTCGCGGGTAACGGTACCGACCTTGTCGGTGTTCGGACGACCGGAGCCGCTCTTGACGCCAGCTGCTTTTTTCAGCAGAACCGGAGCAGGCGGAGTCTTGGTAATGAAGGTAAAGCTGCGGTCACTGTAAACAGTAATCACGGTCGGAATCGGCAGACCGGGCTCCATACCCTGGGTCTCGGCGTTAAACGCCTTACAGAATTCCATGATGTTTACGCCGCGCTGACCCAGCGCAGGACCAACGGGGGGACTCGGGTTGGCCTGGCCGGCAGCAACCTGAAGCTTGATGTACGCTTCGATCTTCTTTGCCATGTTTCATCTCCTGTGGGTTCAGACGCCTTTCGGCTCCCCTTATCAGACACAAAAAGCCCGCGTCGCCGCAGCGCGCGAGCTTTCAGCTTGACAGCAGCTGATCAGTCTTTTTCGACCTGCCCGAATTCCAGCTCAACCGGAGTCGAGCGACCAAAGATCAGAACAGCCACCTTGACTCGACTCTTATCGTAGTCGACTTCTTCTACCACACCATTGAAGTCCGCGAACGGACCTTCAATGACGCGAACAATCTCACCCGGCTCAAACAGAGTCTTGGGCTTGGGCTTATCGGCACCACTCTCGACGCGGCGAAGGATGGCCTCCGCCTCGCGCTCGGTGATTGGCGCCGGCTTGTCTTTGGTACCACCAATAAAGCCCAGAACCCTCGGGGTATTTTTAACAAGATGCCATGTCCCATCATCCATTTCCATCTGGACGAGTACGTACCCCGGGTAGAATTTGCGCTCACTCTTGCGCTTTTTACCGTCGCGCATTTCCACGACTTCTTCGGTCGGAACAAGAATCTCGCCGAACTTGTCTTCCATACCGTTGAGCGCAACACGCTCTTTAAGAGTGCGCATTACGTGCTTTTCAAAGCCAGAATACGCATGAACCACGTACCAGCGCTTAGCCATTGCCCACTCCTGTTTAACCAATAAATCCGGCGACCAGCCAGCTGATCAGCGAATCCATGCCCCACAAAATCAGCGCAACAACAAGCACAAAGACCACCACAATCAGAGTGGTCTGGACAAGTTCAGGCCTGGTGGGCCACACAACTTTCCGGATTTCGACCCGAGCCTCCTTCAGCAGCGTTGCAAATCGGCGACCGCGATCGGTCTGCAGCGCCACGAAGGCGGCCACGATACCGAGACCTACGAGAGCTAGCACGCGATACAGAAGAGACTCGGCACTGAAATACTGATTACCGACGACACCGACGGCGATCAGAACGAAAACAACCAGCCATTTCAGAGCATCGAAACGGCTGGTCGACTGAACGGCTTTTGACTCCATAGGAATCAGCTTATGTATCCGGATGTTAAAAAATGGCAGGCCAGGAGGGAATCGAACCCCCAACCTGCGGTTTTGGAGACCGCTGCTCTGCCAATTGAGCTACTGGCCTGCACCGAAACAACTCAGTGCAACTACAATCGAGTAACCCGAAGGTTACTCGATGATCTTGGAGACCACGCCGGCACCAACGGTACGGCCGCCTTCGCGGATCGCGAAGCGCAGGCCATCTTCCATGGCGATCGGAGCGATCAGGGTAACACTCATCTTCACGTTGTCACCCGGCATAACCATTTCCACGCCTTCCGGCAGTTCGCAGGAACCGGTTACGTCGGTGGTACGGAAGTAAAACTGCGGACGGTAGCCCTTGAAGAACGGAGTATGACGGCCGCCTTCTTCTTTGGACAGTACGTACACTTCGCACTCGAACTTGGTGTGCGGAGTGATGGAGCCCGGAACCGCCAGAACCTGACCACGTTCAACGTCGTCACGCTTGGTACCACGCAGCAGAACACCAACGTTCTCACCGGCACGGCCTTCGTCCAGCAGCTTGCGGAACATCTCAACACCGGTACAAGTGGTCTTCACGGTATCCTTGATACCTACGATTTCCACTTCGTCACCAACCTTGATGATGCCACGCTCAACACGACCGGTCACAACGGTACCACGACCGGAGATGGAGAATACGTCCTCGATCGGCATCAGGAACGGCTGATCGATCGCACGCTCCGGCTCAGGGATGTAGTCGTCCAGGGCCTCTACCAGCTTCTTCACAGCGGTAGTACCCATCTCGTTGTCGTCTTTGCCTTCCAGCGCCATCAGCGCGGAACCGGTTACGATCGGAGTGTCGTCGCCCGGGAAGTCGTACTGGCTCAGCAGATCACGAACTTCCATCTCGACCAGCTCCAGCAGCTCCTCATCGTCAACCATGTCCGCTTTGTTCAGGAACACAACGATGTAAGGAACGCCAACCTGACGGGACAGCAGGATGTGCTCACGAGTCTGCGGCATGGGGCCGTCAGCTGCGGAACAAACCAGGATCGCGCCATCCATCTGCGCCGCACCAGTGATCATGTTCTTAACATAGTCAGCGTGGCCCGGGCAGTCTACGTGGGCGTAGTGACGGGTCGGAGAATCGTACTCAACGTGAGAGGTCGCGATGGTGATACCACGAGCCTTCTCCTCCGGCGCGTTATCGATCTGGTCGAATGCGCTCGCAGAACCTGTACCCCAAACTTCGTGACATACACGAGTCAGAGCAGCGGTCAGAGTCGTCTTACCATGGTCAACGTGACCAATGGTGCCGACGTTCAAGTGCGGCTTACTGCGATCAAACTTTTCTTTAGACATTCGACCAATCTCCCTAATCAACCTGGATCATAACGTTGACCGGATTAATGATGGAGCTCATGGGCGGATTTGAACCGCCGACCTCACCCTTACCAAGGGTGTGCTCTACCGACTGAGCTACATGAGCATTAAACCAAATTGGAGCGGGCAGCGGGAATCGAACCCGCGTCATCAGCTTGGAAGGCTGAGGTAATAGCCACTATACGATGCCCGCGAGCAATAAGTGGTGGAGGGGGCAGGATTCGAACCTGCGAAGGCGATGCCGTCAGATTTACAGTCTGATCCCTTTGGCCACTCGGGAACCCCTCCCGTACAAATTCGCTTCCCACGAATCTGCTCAAAACTTAAAGTGGAGCTGGCGGACGGAATCGAACCCCCGACCTGCTGATTACAAGTCAGCTGCTCTACCAACTGAGCTACGCCAGCTCACATTCGCCTCTTCAGCGAGGGCGGTATACTACGGAGTTTTTTTCGACGTTGCAACACCTTCGCAAGGGTTGATTTCGATGAAATCGAAATTTTTGTCGTATTCCGAAGTTACCGCCTGAACCAGGGCCTCAGCGAGGTCCGGTTCAGCCTCAAAATCGAGGGCGTAGCTTATCTGATTTCGATCGTATTTGGCTAGTACCGCATTGAGATTCTGACGTTTTTTTTCTTCGAGCACTGAAATTGCTGCCTCACGGGATTCAAAGAGTCCGAGAGAAATGGCGTTCCGATACTCTCCCTCGGTTACCAGATAGGAATCGATACCTTGTCGTTGAATATCCCGAAACTGACGGCGCGCCAGCTCGGCCGGCTGCGGTGGAATCAGGACCCAGTTCAGCGGCGGGCGGGCCCGTTCCACCTCCTGAATTTCCACGGCCTGATCCTTGAAGCCTGCTACCGCAGTAATGAGAGCCTCAGCCAACTCACGACTTTCCAGCCAGCCTATTCGGACGCACTGGAGAGAACGCGGTTCTGGAACCGCTTCCGGGACCGCCTCCGCGGGGGCGGCATCGTTCAGCGTCACGGATTCTTCTTCAACCGGGTCTTGCCCAGGGCTTTCGGTGGCCGCTACTTCTCCGTCGGCTTTCAGGCTGGCAACTCTGGGCAGGGTGCCAGAGACTGTTTCTGAGGAACGCTGCGGGGGCTGCATGGCTCCTGCAAAGTACCAGAGCAGGAGATTGACGCATAAAAGAAGCCAGGCTATCCATTTCATATTGCCAGCTCCTCGGCATCAATAGCGGCAAGCCCCCGGAGTACGAGATCAGGAACGTGAATGGCATTGAGACCCAGCTGCAGGAGCCGGTCGGCATCACCTCCGGTCACCAGGATATCAGCCAACGCCAGCTCGGCGGCATCCGCCCGGACCCGTTCAATCATTGCAGCTGAAAGCCAGGCCAACCCCTGGTTTACACACTCGGCCGTACTGGTGCCCGGCACCGTCTTCAGAACCTGATCGGGCTCAAATCCGATACGGGCCGCGTCCTGCTGGAGACTCCGGATCATCATCTGCAATCCGGGTAGAATGAAGCCACCGAGGTGTCGACCGGAAGCATCAACATAATCCACCGTTACGGCGCTGCCTGCATCCACCACAACAAACCCGTCCCGATGCGACTGCCATGCACCATACATGGCATGCCAACGGTCAGCCCCCATACGCTTATAGTCAGAATAGGCGTTAACGAGACCACCGCGCTGGGCTTCGGACCAGTGGCAGACGGCCGGTACACCAAACCGACGTTCCAGATAGGCGACAAGAGCTTCCCGACGGGCTTCTGAGGCGACGGTGGATAAACTGATCCGACGCACCCTGGCCTCCTCTGGAAAACCACTCAGGGGGTTTGGGCTTGCCAGATCTCCGGTGCCATTAACGAGGATCTCCGTACGATTCCCCAACTGCCATTTCAGACGGGTATTCCCGGCATCAATCAACAACCTCATGCACGTACCCGCAAACTTATTTCACCAGCCCGCACGGGAGTGACCCCATCGTCTGTCGCCAACAAATAGTTACCGGTTTCGTCGATGCCTGCGCCTCTGCCCTCGATTTGGCCGCCACGCGCATAAAGATCCTTACCCAGAAAGATATCCCGTGATTGCCAGGGAGCCCGAAAGTCCCGGAAGCCCACATCCGCAAAAATTGCGACTGAATCATGGACCGCATTGATAACGGCTGAGGCGATCTGGTTACGTGACCATTTCTGGTCGGGGAACGACGATGCCAGACTTGTCCAGGGCTGATCCACGGTGTCAGCCCTGGACATGTGCACATTGATGCCGATACCCGCGATAACCTGGACGACCCCCTCCTGTAACTCGCCCTGGAGCTCGACGAGGATACCTCCAAGTTTGCCGTCGGGCAGAAAGATATCATTGGGCCATTTCAGACCGATTGAATCCGCGCCAAGTTTTTCCAGAGCGTTGGCGACCGCAACACCAAGCACGAGGCTGAGTCCATCAAGGACCGCAAAACCACCGTGGAACGTCAACCCCATGCTCAGATAAAGGTTTTCACCACGAGGGCTCAGCCAGGCGTTACCACGACGGCCACGACCAGCCGTCTGGCAATCGGCAATACAGACCGGGGTTTCAGACGAGCCTGCCTGCCATTGCCTGATCACCTCAGCATTGGTGGAATCGACCTCATCAAGGACAGTCAGGCGGAGACGAGCGCGGATCTCCGGAGCTATGTCGCGAGCAATATCCTCCGAATCCAGCAGATCCACCGGCGTCAGGAGCTGGTATCCCTTTCCTCGCACCGTGGCGATCTCATATCCGTCATCCATGGCGCGCCTGATCTGTTTCCAGACTGCTGTGCGACTTACCCCCAGGGATTGGGCAAGCGATTCTCCGGAATGGATATCGCCGTCCTGAAGGAGAGTTATCAGTGCTTTGGATTTCATGAAACGTTACCCGGTCTGAAGGGATGAATAAGGGCGGATTAAACACCAGGAGACTGGAAAACACAAAGAAGGGGTCGAGGAAATGGCGCTTTTTCTTGCAGATAATAAAAAACCCCCAACGGCGAAGCCGCTGGGGGTTTAGGCATTAGGAGCCTGACGATGACCTACTTTGCTCGCGCTGTCGCGCTCGGCCCTTTGGGCCCGCCGTCGCGCTGCTCCGGCGTCCTGCGCCTGCCGTTGGTAGGCTTGTCGCATGGGGGCCTTTGTAGTGAGAGAGAATATCGTATCCCAAATAAAAAAGCCCCGGCAGCTTTCGCTGTCGGGGCTTGTTTATTTAGGAGCCTGACGATGACCTACTCTCGCATGGGCCATGCCACACTACCATCGGCGCTGGTCTGTTTCACTTCTGAGTTCGGGATGGGATCAGGTGGTTCCAGACCGCTATGGTCGTCAGGCAAAAC